>Ga0187848_10000006_pt1 | contig 182701 bp, 160 predicted proteins | sample June2016WEW_4_40_FD_132424 | JGI IMG/M metagenome (GOLD analysis project Ga0187848, IMG submission 132424) | Peatland microbial communities from SPRUCE experiment site at the Marcell Experimental Forest, Minnesota, USA - June2016WEW_4_40 | ecosystem: Environmental > Terrestrial > Soil >... | reverse complement strand
TTCCATCGCTCAACATGAGCGCCGAAAGGCGCTGCTTCGTCGCGCCTCCGGGCCCAATGCAGAGCGCTCAGCCCTTCCTGGCCGCCCTCTTGACAGCGCCCCGCCCCTTCAGGAATGCCGCTACCGTGAGTCGCGATGTGCCTGCTCGTTATGGTGTCGCGCTTGGAAGAAGCAGCGCCACTGGTGGTGGGCGCGAACCGCGACGAGCGCCTGGACCGGCCAGCGACCGCGATGACCGTTCTGCGATCTGCGGGACCCAGGATCCTCGGGGGCCGCGACGAACAAGCAGGCGGGACGTGGCTGGCGGTGAACGAGCACGGCCTGGTGGCAGCCCTGACCAACCGCCCCGCGTCCGAGGATCACGACCCCTCCAGGCGTTCACGCGGTGAGCTCCCGTTGGCGTTGGCTCGCCACTCCAGTGCCCGCGAGGCGGTCGAGGACTTCGTCTGCCGTTTCCGCCCCCTGGACTACAACCCGGCATGGCTGCTCGTAGGCGACCGCCACTCTCTGTATTCGCTCGACATGACAGGCGACCTGCCGGTGGCAGAGGAGCTGCCCGCGGGGGTCCACATCCTCGAGAACCTCCCGCCGCGCTCTTGCTCGCCCAAGGTCGAGCACGTACGTGAGATTCTCGGAGATGTCGGTGGTCCAGGGCTGAGAGGAGCTGCGCTCGTCGGCCGCCTACGGCGCGTGCTGGGCGACCACAGCCTGCCCGGCAACCCCGACGAGTTGAGCGGGCCCGACCAGGGTGCAACGTGGGGGCCCGTACGTCCGCCCGAGACACTCGCGGCTTGTGTCCACACCGATACCTACGGGACACGTTCGTCCACCATCGTCCGGGTACCGGCCAACGAGAATGCTCAGATCTCGGTGGTCGTGGCTCACGGCCACCCTTGCACCTCCCCTTTCGTCGATGCCGAGGAGCTGTGGGCGAGGCCCTGACTCTAAAGAGGGTTGATCGGATTGCCGATGAAGAGATCGTGTCAGTGCAATCGACGCGACCACTTGCGGATCGTCGCGCCCTGGGACCGGGGCAACCTCGACGATCGCCTTCGCGTGGCCGATGCGTACCCGCCGTCCGACGGCGTGCGCCCCTGGTGAGCCGGCATGACCTTCGGTGACGAGGTCTTCCTCGACGGCAATCCGGTCCTGCACTTCCAGCCGGCCGTCGACCTGGCCACGGGGCGTCTCCTCGGATTCGAGGCCCTCGTGCGCTGGCAGGACTCACAGCAGGGGCTGATCCCCCCGAACGTGCTCCTGCCGTGGGCGGAGAAGAACGGGTACATACTCAACCTGAACGCGTGGGTGCTGTCCGAGGCCTGCTTCCAGGCGGCCAGCTGGCCCTCGGCCCTACAGGTGGCGGTGAACTGTTCGACGAGCCAGCTCCAAGAGCACCGGACGTCTATCGCCGCCGCCAACGCGCTGGAAGGGTCGGGCCTCAATCCCGACCGCTTGACGATCGAGGTGACAGAGAACACGGTGGCCGACGAGCAGGCCAATAAGGATCTCGACGAGCTGTCACACCTGGGAGTGCATCTCGCGGTCGACAACGTCGGGACGAGCTGGTCGACCCTGGAGAACCTGCGACGATTCGCCATCGAGACGGCGAAGATCGACCGTGAGTTCATCTCCGGGCTGGAGGCCCATGAAGGCATGAACCGGGCGATCGTGGAGGCGATCATCCACGTCATCCACTCGCTCGCGATGACCACGGTTGCCGAGGGGATCGAGACGGCCGAACAGGTGGCGATCCTCCAGGAATTCGGGGCCGACGTAGGGCAGGGCTACTTCTTCGCCCGCCCCCTCCCTTCGGATCAAGCTTACGCGCTCGCAAACGCCGAGCCGCGCACGGTCTTCGCCTTGACGGCAGAGACAGAAGGCCCGAGCTCAGAAGGCCCGAGCTCGACGAGCATCGATAAGATCGCCGGGACGCACGACGGCACCACGCCCGAGAGCACGCCGGAGGCGGAACTGGAGATCAGCAGGGTCCACGTGCTCTGATAGCAACACCGTGAAGCTCGCCGTGCCGACAGAAACGCTGGTGGGCGAGCGACGGGTGGCCATCGTCCCCGAGGCGGCAGGCCGGCTGTCCGGCTCCGGTGTCGACGTCTTCGTACAGGCCGGTGCAGGCTCGAAGGCCCATTTCTCCGACGCCGCCTATCGGGAGAATGGAGCAGACGTCGTCGAGGGCGCCGACGACCTGCTCCACGGGTCTGACGTCGTGGTCAAGGTCCACGCACCAGCTCCCACCGAGGTCCAGCACCTGCCACCAGCGGTGACCGTGGTCAGCTTCCTCCAGCCTGCTGCGCAGCTCGATACCGTGAGAGCCCTTGCGCAGAGACAGGCCACCGTGTTCAGCCTTGACCTGGTTCCTCGCATCAGTCGTGCCCAGTCGATGGACGCGCTGTCCTCGCAGGCCACCGTGTCGGGCTACCTCGCCGCGCTGGCAGCTGCCGAACACCTGCCCAAGTTCTTCCCCATGTTCATGACCGCCGCCGGCACGATCCCGCCGGCCAAGGTCCTCGTACTCGGTGCCGGGGTAGCCGGTCTTCAGGCGATCGCCACGGCCCGGCGGCTCGGTGCGCAGGTCCGCGCATACGACGTGCGAAGCGCTGCCAAGGAGGAGGTGGCCTCGCTCGGTGCCTCCTTCGTGGAGCTCGAGCTCGAGTCCCAGGAGGGGGCGGGAGGCTACGCCAGGGCACAGTCCGAGGAGTTCCTGGCCCGCCAGCGCGAGCTCATCGGCAAAGAGGTGGCGGCCTGCGACGTGGTGATCACCACCGCAGCGGTCCCCGGGCGAAAGGCACCCGTCCTCGTCACGGCCGAGATGGTGGACCAGATGGCCGACGGCTCGGTCGTGGTGGACCTGGCGGCGGACTCGGGTGGGAATTGCGAGCTGTCGCAGCCCGGAGCCGAGGTCCTTCACGGCGGTGTGACTGTCTACGGGATGACGAATCCCCCCTCCGCGATGCCCACTCACTCCAGCTTCCTGTACTCGCGGAACATGGCCAACTTCCTCGGCCTCATCGTGGTCGAAGGCGAGCTTCGTCCTGACTTCGACGACGAGATCGTCTCGGGGAGTTGCGTGCTGCGAAACGGCACCGCCGTTCACGAGTCGACGCGCGACCTCATCGAGGAAAAGATCGAGAGGGCGGACGCGCAATGATCGCCTCACTCGCCAGTCCGGGCCTGATGGGCTTCATCACGATCTTCGTGCTTGCCGCCTTCGTCGGTTACGAGGTCATCTCGAAGGTGCCGAGCATCCTGCACACGCCTCTCATGTCGGGAAGCAACGCGATCCACGGCATCATCCTGGTCGGCACCATGCTCGTACTGGGTCAAGCTCACGGGATCGCACAGCTCGTTCTCGGCTTCCTGGCCGTGGTCCTTGCAACCTTGAACGTGGTCGGAGGCTTTGTGGTCACGGACCGCATGCTCGAGATGTTCAAGGCGAAGCCGCAGGAGCGTTCGGCCACCTCGGACACCGCAAACCCCCCGAGCGCCCCGGGTGCGCAGGACCACAGGACCACTAAGTGAGCCGCGCCACCGCCACCGACCTCGTCTACCTCATAGCCATCGTCGGGTTCATCTTCGCCCTAGTGGGTCTGAGCTCTCCCAAGCACGCCCGGCGCGGTAACCAGCTGGGCGCTCTCGGCATGCTCCTTGCCGTGGCCTGGACGTTCTCACTCCCTGCCGTCTACAGCAACACACGCAACCTAGTGCTCATCGTGATCGCCGTGGCCCTGGGGGCGGCCATCGGGGTGCCGGCGGCACGTCTGGTGAAGATGACGGCGATGCCACAGATGGTGGCCATCTTCAACGGCGTCGGCGGGGGGGCGGCGGCGCTCGTATCCGTCACCGAGTTCATCGCTCTGGGACATGGCTCCATAGCGGTGTACAAGATCTGCGAGATCCTCTTCGGAGTGCTCGTGGGATCAGTGTCTTTCGCCGGCAGCGCGGTCGCTTTCGCCAAGCTGCAAGAGCTGATGACCGGGCGCCCCATCACCTACCCCGCGCAGCAGCCGATCAATGCTGCTCTCGGGCTCGCCATCCTCGTCCTGATCGTGGTCACCATCGTGACCGCGAACACGGCGGTGCTGGTGGTCGTGCTCCTGTTGTCACTCGTGCTGGGCATCGTCTTCGTGCTGCCGGTCGGCGGCGCGGACACCCCTGTGCTCATATCGTTGCTCAACGCCTTCACGGGGCTCGCCGTGGCAGCTTCGGGATTCACGCTCAACAGCAACCTGCTCATCGTCGCCGGCACACTCGTCGGGGCTTCGGGGACACTGCTCACCCGTCTCATGAGCACGGCGATGGGGCGCTCGCTGCCCAACATCCTCTTCAGCGCCTTCGGCTCCGTGATCACAGCCACCGGCGGGACCGAAGCTGACGGCCGCTCCGTGAGAAGCGGAACCCCCCAAGACATAGGAGTGCTTCTCGCCTATGCGCGCAAAGTCGCCATCGTCCCCGGCTACGGGCTAGCCGTGGCACAAGGTCAGCACGCCGCGCGTGAGCTGGCCGACGCCCTCGAAGCGCGAGGCGTGAAGGTCTTCTACGCGATCCACCCGGTTGCAGGTCGCATGCCGGGCCACATGAACGTGTTGCTGGCCGAGGCAAACGTGCCCTACGACGAGCTCGAGGAGATGGACCAGGCGAACGGGGAGCTACCCACGACGGACGTCGCTCTGGTGGTCGGCGCGAACGACACCGTCAACCCGGCCGCAGAGAACACCCCGGGAAGCCCCATCTACGGGATGCCGATCATCCACGCGAACGAGGCAGCGAACGTGGTCGTCATGAAGCGCTCGATGCGCCCCGGTTTTGCGGGCATCGACAACGAACTGCTCTTCGACACGAAGACCACGATGCTGTTCGGCGATGCCAAGGACACGCTCGTCAAGCTGGTCGCCGCGGTGAAGAGCGCTTGACGCTGTCAACTCGTGCCGGTGTCACTAGCCGGCGCGCCGACGTCACCCACCGGCGCGCTGCTCTGCGCGATGCTCAATGAGTGCCGGCGTCGTCCACAAGCGCAGAGGGACCACCGTCGAACAGGTGGGCGAACACGAGCATTCCCTGGCTCGTCTGGCGCGAAGAGGACACCACCACCTCTATCTGTGAACGTCCCACGAGGTGCGAGGCGTCGTTGACCACCACCATGTCCCCATCGGGGAGATAGCCGACGGCCTGGCGGGGTTGACGCCCCTCCTTGACCAGGTCGACCACGAGACGCTCGCCCGGCCGATGGTCGGGGGTGAGCTCGGTGGGGAGCGCGCGTAGATCGACGACTTGCACGCCCTCGTCGACGGCGCGCCTGGCCAGCTCCGAGGAGCACGTGGCCAGGCGCACGTGAAGCCTGTGTGCCAGCGCTAGCGCGCGGTCGTTCGTGTTGTCGAACTGCGGCACCTCTTCCTCGCTGGTACGAACCTCTGTTCCGGCCTCTCGAAGGGCTTCCATCGCTTCGAGACCGCGCCGGGCCCGGCGCGACGACACCGGGTCGGGACCCTCGGCGAGTGTGCGCACCTCGTCGATGACGAAGCGCGGCAACACGATCCCACCGGCGAGCAGACCTGCTCGGCCGAGGACGAGCAGGTGGCGGTCGAGCACCGCGGACGTGTCTGCGAGAAACGCGGTGGGAGGCGGAGGATCCCCCGTGCGATCGACCAGATGGGAGAGACCCGCCGCCCTCACGATCTCACGTCCTTTCGACACCCCGAGCTGCACGCCGAAGCCACAGAGCACCCACGCGAACGCGGCCACCAGCGGGTAGTCGACGCTCGAGTGCACCAGGGCGATCACCGGGAGTCCCGCAACCAGACCGAGCAGGAGCCCGGTCGTACCGACCACCGACCCGGCGAAGACCTCGCCGGCGGGCATGCGACGAAGCCTGGCGATCCCTCGTCTCATCCCTCGACTGAGGAGCCTCCCGGCCACCCCGCCGATCACGTACGCGATGAGAGCGCCGAGCGTGATCCCGATCACAGGTGCAGAGGTGTTCTTGCCCAGGTCGTCTCCGACCCGAAGACCCCCGATCACCCCCCCCACCACCAGCAGGAGCCTGAGCACCTCGACGAAGATCACTGCTCACGCCTCGCTCTCGCTCCACGTTCGGGAGCACCCCAAGGGTAAGTCATGTCGGTGCTGCACACGGGTTTCCCCCGGCCTCGGCAGGTCTGTGACCAGGTAATTGCCTTCCTTGTGGCTCGGCTCCGCCACCGTCTAGAGTGAGCCAGGGGCTGAAGTTCAAAGCCCCGATTGCCGACACCTATTGGATGCCGCAGTCCGTAGACGCTATGAGCGCGGGTGGAAGCGAATGTTCCTGAGAGCGAGACGTGGAGGGTCCGCGCGCGGGAGGGGGGACCCTGCCGTCTCGGGCTCGGCGGGGTGGCAGCTCGTGGCAGCCGACGTCGGCGGGCAGGTCCTGGTCCCCGGGATCGGTCTGCGCGCCACGAAGAAAGAACTAGACGTCGTGTGTCCCGGGAGCCCCGCCCTGCGGAGTTGGCCATGGGAAAGAGTGATCGACCTACGGGTCGGCGGAGCCGTACTCCAACCAGACGGCGAGAACCGACGGCTCGTGGAACTGGACGTCGAAGGCCACCGTCACCTCTTCGTGTGCTCAGCATCGGAGCTGGCCACTTTACGATCTTGCCTGAAACGGCACGCCCCTCGCCTCTGTGCCTTGGTCCCGCCAGACCACGCGAGGCGTGTCCGGCATTGGAATGCGATCGGCTTGCGTCAGCGCCTCGCACGGATCGGTACCGGGTTGGGGGCACTCGTCCTCCTCGTAGGGGGGGTCATGGCGGGGATCATCGCCGTCGGAAGCACCGCTCCTGCCGCCGGCCGGACATCGGGCGCCTCGAACAGCTCGATCATGGCGCACATGGCACGCCAGTACAGCGCCGAGAAGCTGATCGACCTTCCGGCTGCGACGACCACGCCAGCGCCTGCGCCGCCATCTCTCGCCGGGGCTCCGGTGCTCAAGTCGCACGAGTTATTCGGCTTCGCTCCTTACTGGACGCTCCCCCAGGCCTCCGGGTTCGACGTGAGCAATTTCACGACCCTCGCCTACTTCAGCGTCGACATCAACGGCGACGGTTCGATCGACCGCTCCGGGTCCGGATGGGTCGGGTACGAGAGCCAGGACCTGGCCCAACTCATCACCCGCGCGCACGAAGCCGGAGACCGTGTGGTGCTCACCACGACCTGCTTCGACGGACCGACCCTGAACGCGCTGACATCGAACCCCGCCGCGCCTGCCACGTTGGCGTCGTCTCTGGTCGGGCTGCTCGGCGCCAAGAACCTCGACGGGGTCAACTTCGACTTCGAGGGTCAGGGAAGTCAGGACCAAGGCGGCTTGGACCGCTTCGTGTCCCAGGTGTCGACCGCTCTCAAGGGTGCCGATCCGCAGTGGCAGGTGACGATGGACACCTACGCCTCGGCCGCCGGGGATCCGAGTGGGTTCTACGACATAGCGGGGCTCGCCCAGAGTGTGGACGCCTTCTTCGTAATGGCCTACGACATGCATGACCCGTCGACACCCTCTCCCACCGCGGCGCTCACCGGACCCGGCTTCACAGACGTCGCCGCGTTGCGCGAGTACACAGCGGTGGTGCCCGCCTCCAAGGTGATCCTCGGCGTGCCTTACTACGGGTACGACTGGGCGACGACCGGACCTGCGCAGGGCGATCCGGCCACGAGCGGCCCGACACCTGTCAGCTACGCCCAGATCGTCGCTGGCGCCCACCCCGTCTACTGGGACCCCGTCACCCAGACGCCGTGGACCTCGTACCAGGTGGGCACGCAGTGGCACCAGACGTGGTTTGACGACGCGACCTCCCTCGCCCTGAAGGCCCAGATGGCCGACAGCTACCACATAGCCGGACTCGGGGTGTGGGCCCTCGGCATGGACGGAAACGACCCGTCCATGATCGCCGCGCTGCTAGGCAATGCCCCGGTGGTGAAGAACTTCCAGCCGTCTCCCGGCTCCGCTGCACAAAGCCAGCCCCCCGCGGCATCCGGAACGAGCCAACCGGGGTCCACGGCCACCACCACGACGACGACCACCACGACGACGACACCGACCACCACCACCACGACGACGACACCGACCACCACCACGACCACCAGCCCGGCCGGCTACAGCTACAGCGGCACGTGGCAACAGGAAACGGTCACCCTCAACCTTTTGGCCCCGGACATGGAGCCGATCTTCAAGGTCCAACCCGTGGGACAGCTAACCGTGTTCTCGACGAACGACCCCGCCTACTCCTGCCTGCAGTCCGGCCCGCCATTGGCTGTCTACCCGGCGTCGGGGGTAAGTGGTGTCTATATCGTTCAGGCCAGCACGCCACAGGACTGCGCCCAGGGGATCTGGGAGCTGGTAACCCAGGCGCCGTCTGGTGCCGGCGCCCTGAGCCCCGGCACCACGATCTCCTCCACTACCACCACGACGCTTCAAAGCTCCCAAGCCGGCCCTCAGTCGGCGTCGGCGCCCGTGTCCACGAACGCCGTGACAGTCTCGAGTCTGCGGGTGAGGAGGTTCTTGTCTCGCGGCCATAGGCTGCTTGCGCTACGACTCTGAGGCGCTGACCGGACCCGCAAGGCGAGGCTTCTGAGCAACCTCCGACGGTGAACCGAACGGGGCGATGGGGAGACGTCGCTCGTCATGACTCGTCCCCGGAAGCCACACAGGACAAGCTTGGGGCGTGGTGTCCACTGACGGCGGCGTCGCCGACACGTTCGGGGCGTGGAGATGAACGGACAGCGAGACCTGCCGGGCCGTCCCCACCCCCTTGGACGACCCGCCGGGGGCATCCCCGGACCCGCCGAGGGCATCGCCGGGAGCGTCCCCGGAGCGCCCCGCGAGCGACGTCCGGGAGCTCCTCCGTTCAGACCTGCGCGCCGGGGCGCTTCGCGTGCAGCCTCACGTGTCGCTTCGCTCGCAGCCAGCGGGGCCGGCAGAGGCGCTTCAGCCGGGGCGCGTCAGCTCACGGTGCTCTTCGGCGGGCAGGCCCGTACCAGGGTGATCGTGGTTCTTGCATGCGTACTGGGCCTATCGAGCGCGGATGCTGCAACGGTCGGGGCGGCGGCCACGGAGTTGCGCAAAGCCTTGACCATCGGCAACACCGACATCGGTCTGCTCGTGGCGGTGAGCTCGGTGGTGGGTGCCATAGCCTCGGTCCCCTTCGGCATGCTCGCCGACCGCGTGAGGCGCACTTGGACCCTCTCCTTGGCCATCGTGCTGTGGGGATCCTGCATGTTCTGGAGCGCGACCGCTGGCTCGTTCGGAGGGTTGCTTCTCGCACGGTTGGGGCTCGGAGCCGCAACCGCGGCCGCGGGACCCGTGGTCGCCTCTTTGGTCGGCGACTACTTCCCCGGCGGTGAGCGAGGCCGGATCTACAGCTACATCCTCATGGGAGAGCTCGTGGGAGCCGGCGCCGGTTTCGTGTTCACCGGGGACATCGCCGTGTTGTCGTGGCGAGCTGCCTTCGTGATCCTGGGAATTGCGGCGTTTCCCCTCGCTTGGGCGGTGTTCAAGCTGCGCGAGCCAGAGCGGGGCGGGGCGGGCGCGCTCGTTTCCGAGACGGCGGTGCGAGCTTCGACCGCACCCCAAGAGCCACCGCCGACCGATCAGCCTCAGCACCCGCAATTCACCGATGCCCAACAACTCGCGATCGAACATGAAGTGTCCCCGGATCCTGAGCTCGTCATGCGCGCCCGTCGTAAGCGCATGGGCCTGATCTCGGCCACTCGCTACGTGCTCGCCGTGCGGACGAACGTCGCGCTGATCATCTCGGGTGCCTGCGGCTACTTCTTCCTCGCGGGGGTTCAGACCTTCGGTGTCGAGTTCGTGACCGGCTGGTACCACGTGAACAAGGCGCTCGCCAACCTGCTCATGCTGGTAGTGGGAGGAGGCGCGGCGCTCGGCATCATGACGGCCGGACCGGTGGGAGACGCCCTCCTGCGGCGAGGGATGCTGAGGGGGCGCGTGCTCATAGCGGCAATCGCAGCGTCGGTCACCGTGCTGTTGTTCATCCCGGCCCTGTTCACGAGAAGCGTCGTGACCGCCCTTCCCTACCTGATCTTCGCCGCGGCGGCACTTTCCGCGCAGAATCCCCCGATCGACGCCGCACGGCTCGACATCATGCCCTCGATGCTGTGAGGTCGCGCAGAGGGCATCCGCACATTCCTGCGAACGATGGCCCAGGCGTTGGCACCGTTGTTGTTCGGTCTCTTCTCGGACCACCTCTTCGGCGGAGGAAGCTCGGGGCTCAGGTGGACGTTCGTCGTGATGCTCCTTCCGTTGGGCGCGAGCGCCGTCTTTCTCTTCCGGGCTATGCGCACCTACCCCGGCGACGTGGCCACAGCCGGCGCTGTCAGCAAGCTCCCGTCCTGAGCTGCACCGAGCGTCGAGCCCGATGCCACTCGGGCTACCGAGCGTCGGTCGGCGAAGCCAAAAAGTCGGTGAACGCCACTGGAACGATGCGTGAACGACAGGTGATGTTTCCGCCTGTAAAGACACAATTCGAGTCATCACTCACGGCGTATCGACCGACCTCTTTTGCGCGCTCGTGCCTACGAACGCTCCACAGTAGGAGTCCCCCGGCGCCCTTTCAGCCAGCGTCGCTGACCGCTGTAGCTGACCTACGTGACGGTGTCACGAGCCGGGCGCGCCGCTGGCCGCCACCAGCTTCTGGAGCAAGTCACGCAGCTGACGTTGTTCGGCAGCGGACAGGGCGCCGAAGCACTGCGGAGGCTCGAGGAGCTGGTCGAACAACTCCCGTCGCACCTGCTCGCCCTTGTCGGTGAGGACGACCGTCTTGAAACGGTGGTCCTGGGGCTTGAACCGCCGTTCGACGAGGCCGCGCAACTCCAGCTCGCGCACCTGCATCGTCACGTACGACGGGTCACAGCCCCATTCGCCCGCCAGGACCTGCATGGGCACGGGCTTTCCCTGCCGAAGCGCCGGTGAGAGGACCGCCTTCACCAGACCCGGTGTGAACCCCGTCGCTTCGCACATGCCCTGCATTCGGCGATGCACGTCGGGATTGAAGAAGATGAGCCCGGCGATGCTCTGCCAAGCCTGTCGAGCCGCTGACACCCTCCGGCGTTCGGACACCTCGGGTTCGGAGGGGCGGCCGACTTTCCCGTGCTCGGTCCGGCGCACGGCCGGTCTCCTGCCCTTTACGCCCTGAAGCCCGGGGACCACGGTCCGCACCATATATCCAGCGACTCTCGCGACCGTCGCACCTCTCGCAATTCTCCCAGCTCTCCCTGCTTTCACCACCTCTCACTCCCGTTCTCACGAAACTCGGGCACCTGCACCTTTTCATCTGCGTGTCTGCCGGGAGTGAAATTCCGTCGGCCGGGAATGAGATCCGCGGCTCACCGGTTAAGTTTACTGAACCCGCGAGACCCTTGAGTTTGCTAAAGCTCAAGGATTGACAAACTCAAGCGATCTGACAGACTGACGGAGACAGCCGTGGCGACAGCCAGCCGCCCAGCCCGCAGCTCCCCCGGTCCCTGACGCCTCGCTCGCAGACGCACGGCGAAGGCACCTTCACCGATGTGAGGCTTCGAGGAGGACACCCGCCAGGGGAGCGATCACCCGTTGAGCCTGCCGGTTCGACGCACGCCCGATCACGAACCCCGGGGGAACGCCCATGACGACCATCCAAGACGCCCACGACACCAGGCAGGCCCGGCGCCCCGAGGAATCCGCCGCCCCGGCGCACCGCCAACTTGGTCTTGCCCTGGCGATCATCTGCGCGGCGCAGCTCATGGTCGTTCTCGACGCCACGATCGTGAACGTCGCCCTGCCGTCGATCCAACGTCAGCTGCACTTCTCGCCGGTGAACCTCGAGTGGGTGATCACCGGTTACGCGCTCGCCTTCGGGGGGCTGCTGCTCCTCGGTGGCCGCACCGGCGACCTCTTCGGCAGGCGCCGCATGTTCGTGATCGGGGTGCTGCTCTTCACCGCGGCCTCGTTCCTCGGCGGCTTCGCCCCCGACCAGGCGTGGTTGATCGGGGCTCGCGTCATACAGGGGATCGGTGGCGCGATCGCCGCGCCCACAGCTCTCTCGCTGATCGCCAGCACCTTCCCCGAAGGACCCTCTCGCAACCGCGCCATGGGCGTCTACGCAGCGATGTCCGCCGGCGGGGGCTCGCTCGGTCTGCTCCTCGGCGGCATCCTGACAGACATCGCCTCCTGGCGCTGGGTGCTGTTCGTGAACGTGCCGATCGGGCTCTTGGTCGCCTTTGCCGCGCCGCGCGTCATCGGTGAGACCGAACGCCGGTCGGGCAGGCTCGACCTGGCAGGGGCGCTGACGGTCAGTATCGGCATGACGAGCCTCGTCTACGGCCTCGCCCACGCCGCCTCGCACGAGTGGGCGAACGCAGGAACCGTCGTCCCGCTCGCGGTGGCGTTCTGTCTCCTCGTCGTCTTCGTCGGCATCGAAGCACGCAGCGAGCACGCCATCATGCCGCTTCACATCTTCTCCGACCGCAACCGCTCGGGCGCGTACGCGATGATGCTATCTCTCGCCGCGGCGTTGTTCTCGTTGTTCTTCTACCTCACCCAGTTCGTCCAGAACATCCTCGGCTACAGCCCGCTCAAGGCAGGCCTGGCGTTTCTCCCCCTCACGGCGGGGATCGCGGTAACGGCGGGTGTCACCTCGAGGTTCGTGGGCAGGATCGGCACCCACTTGCCGATGACGCTGGGTCCGTTGCTCACGACGGCGGCTCTCGTGTGGATCTCGCGGATCTCGGTTCACAGCAACTACGTGGGAGCGGTGCTCGGTCCTGTTCTTCTCATCGCCGTGTCGATGGGGATGACGTTCGTCCCGCTCACGCTCATCGCTGTTTCCGGCGTGCGTCGCCGGGAGCAGGGACTGGCCTCTGCGCTGCTGAACACCGGGCAGCAGGTTGGTGGGTCTTTAGGGCTCGCGATCCTCGTGACCGTGGCTACCACCGTAACCCGGGGCCAGCACCACGTCGTGAAAGCCGTCGCGGTGACTACCGGTTATGGCGCGGCGTTCAAGGTCGGCGCGGGTCTTGCGCTCTTGGCCTTCTTGATCGCGCTTCTGTCGATCCGCTCAGGGCGAGAGCGCACTGCCGAGACGCCGGCGATCATGCCCACCCCCAGCCCCGAGGAGCTCGCGGCCTGAGACCGAGCCGGTGGGCGCAGCCTGCGCGTTGACTGCTGCTCGCATGCGCCCGCTCCAGACACTCAGACGCCTGAGTGCTCCCGGAGCGAGCCGTTCGCACACCCAGTCCCAGTGCAGCGCCACGGTGTCACCGGGCTCGAGCTCCTCCACGAAGCCGACCCCGTCGACGCTTCGGCGAACCTGCTCCACGCGTTCGGGCCCGTCGACGAGCAGGTGGTCTTCGAACGCCAGGGCTCGACCCTGGACGGTCACGGTGTCGCCGTCCACGGACAGGACCCTCGCCCAGCGGATTCGGCAACGGTCGAGCACCGTGAGCGGAGCCCCTTTCGTACCGGCTCGAAGCAGCCCCAGCCACGGGTAGACCGCAAAGACGTGAAAGTTGTGGTGGGCGGCACCGCCTGCGAGCGCAGCCTCCGCCACGGGGGCGAACTCCCTGCCGCCGTAGCGCTCGAAATGCGCGTCGAGATGGGCGACCAACGCCGCGGACGAGACGCGTTCGAGCAACGGGTTCCCGATCCAGTAGGCGTCGACCACCATCGGGTCGAGTGGATCCTCGATGCCGTTACACGACGCGATCAGCTGAAGATAGGGCCACGCTCCCTCGAAACGAGCCGCCAGGTCTGACACGACGCGCAGATCCGTCCCCTCGGCTGCGGACTCCCAGAGCGTGCTCGAGTCCGGCGGCCCGCAGTACCCGAGCGCGTTGGGCGGGTAGGCGAAGTGGGCGAAGGCCACCGGACCCGGCACCGCGCGCGTCATCCCGTTCTCTCAGCGCCCCTCGTCCCCTCGCCACTTCCTGTCCCCTCGCCACTTCCTGTCCCCTCGGCGACCCCTGTCTCCTCGCCGGTCAGTGTCCGAAGCTCGGACAACAGGGCCTCCGCCTCCTCGGCGACAGCAGGAGCGAGCGCGAAGCCGCTGTGGACGACGAGCCAGTCGCCCACCTTCGGAGGCGGACCGTCGTACGCGAACAGCGACACGGTCTGCTCGCGCCCCTCGAGATCGTGCACCGCCACCCGGGCGCCGACCTCTGTGCCCACCACACGGTGAAGACGGCTCATGCACACTTCAAAGCCTCCTCCACCAACTCCAACACCGACGTAGCCGCCCTGTCGACGGCCGCCGCGACAGCGGGGCTCAGCTCCGATCCCTCACGAAAGTCCTCACCTTCGACTCCGACCACCACCGTGCGCTGCGGGGCCTGCCGGACTGCGCGGGCGAGGCGAAGCACACCCACCAGCCCGATCCCGTGGGTGCTCGATCTGCCAAGATCCGGGCCACGGTCGCTCCCGGCCTCGGCGGGCACCACCGGGTCGCGATCTTCGAACTCGATACGCGAGATCGCGCCGGGGGCCAGCTCCGACCTCGTGGCGTCCACCACCACGGCGAGCTTGGCGCCGTCCCAGTGCCCGAGCAGGTCCAAGGGATCCGCCAACGGTGCCACTACACGGAAGCTCGGAAGTGCACGAGCCTCTGTGAGCTCGGCCACGCGCCTCGCCACGGCCAAGCCGACCCCGTCGTCTCGGCGCCATTCGCTCCCCATCCCAACGACCACGACGACCGGCGGCGTGAGAGGTGACTTCGCCGAGGCCCTCGTCGCCCACGTCGCCGAGGGCGATCCCGCTGCTCGACTCCTCGAGGTAGCGCCCCTCAGGAGTGGCGCTCCACCGTTACGTCGAGGAAGTGAGTGGCGCACGAGATGCACGGGTCGTGGTTGCGAACGGCCTGCTCGCACCGCCACGTGAGCTGCTCGTCCGAGAGCGCCAGTGAGCTCTCGACCACGCGGCGCAGGTCGCTCTCGATCGAGAGCTGGTTCTGCGAGGTGGGGGGCATGATGCGCGCGGAGCGGATGATCCCGTCGGCCTCGAGCTCGTAGCGATGCAGTAGAAGGCCGCGCGGCGCCTCGGTCGCACCGCTTCCCACGCCGGCTGCACCCGGGACCTCGACGGCCGGCGGCTCCGGAGGCTCGTACGACTCGACGAGGCGCAACGCCTCGTCGCAGGCGAACACCGTCTCCACCGCGCGCACGATGATGCTCTTGAACGGGTTGCGGCACACGGGACCGAGCCCCGCCGCCGTCGCAGCCTGACGTGCTATCTCGGGCAGGACGTCGAAGTTCAGCGCATAGCGCGCGAGGGGCCCGGTGAGGTACTCCTGTGTGCCACCGAGTCTCGCGTGCAGGGCGTTCGAGCGCTTCACATGCTCTTCCACGGCGAACTCGGCGAACCCCGCCGGCGTGACGTCGAGCCCCTGAGAGGAGACCACCCGACCCGATTCGAGGGGATAGCGGTCCGGACGGCGAAGGGAGACGAAGACGTAGTCGCGCTCCACGTCGGGGAAGTCGAACCCCGCGACCCACTCGACCGTCGTCAGGGCCACGTCGCGTGCCCGGCGCAGGGGCTCTGCCAGAGCGCGAATGGCGGCCCGGTCGGGAGAACGGTAGAAGCCGCCCACCCGCACGTTCACCGGATGGATCGCCCGGCCACCGATCGTCTCCATCAAGAGGTTGCCCGTGCGTTTCAGCGCGAGACCTCGTTGCACGGCGGCCGCGTCGAGCCCGGCCAGCTCCACGGCGTCCTGGCAGCCGAAGAAGTCGGGCGCGTGCAGCAGGTACACGTGCAGCGCATGGCTCTGGATGTACTCCCCGCAGTACAACAGACGGCGCAGGGCCTCGATGCCCGGGCCCACAGACACGCCGAAGGCGTCCTCCATGGCGTTGCACGCGCTCATCTGGTAGGCGACAGGGCAGATACCGCAGATGCGAGCGGTGATGTCGGGGGCCTCGGTGTGCCGGCGCCCGCGCAGGAAGGCCTCGAAGTACCGGGGCGGCTCGAAGATGTTGAGCGCTACCTCGGTCACCACGCCGTCGCGCACCGCGACATGGAGGCCGCCTTCTCCCTCCACGCGTGCGAGCTCGTCGACCTGCACCTCGCGGCTTGCGTTAGCTCCGTGCGTCATTGGCCAGGCTTTCTGTGCGGAAGGCGGGCGCATTGGCATTGAACGTCCTGTAAAGGCGCGACGCGTCGACCGGCTGGAGGTTCTCCTCGAGCAGCCTGCCGGTGAGAGACGAGGTGTTCGCGGTGTCGGCGGGGCCGAAGCATCCGAAACAACCTCGGTCGACCGCAGGGCAGAGGGCTCCACAGCCGGCACGGGTGACCGGGCCCAGACACGGTGTGCCCTTGGCGACGAGCACGCACACCGTCCCGCGGCCCTTGCACTCCTGGCACACGCTGTACCCGGGGATCCTGGGGCTACGCCCGGCCAGAGCGGCTGCGATCACCTCCAACAACTGATAGCGGTCGATCGGACATCCGTGAAGCTCGAAGTCCACGGGCACGTGCGCAGAGATGGGTGTCGAGGTCTCGAGCGTGGCGATGTAGTCGGGGTGGGCGTACACGGTGGAGGTGTACTCACCGACGGAGGCGAAATTGCGCAGGCCCTGGATGCCGCCGGCGGTAGCGCAGGCCCCGATGGTGATCAGGGTCTTCGAGTTCTCACGGATCTGTGCGATGCGCGCGGCGTCGTGGGCGGTCGTGACCGATCCCTCGACCAGCGACAGGTCGTAGGGCCCGTCCACGTGCGCTCGCGTCATCTCCATGAAGTGCGAGATGTTCACGGCGCCGACCACCTTGAGCAGCTCGTCCTCGAGGTCGAGGAGGCTGAGCTGGCAGCCGTCGCAGGACGCGAACTTCCACACCGCGACGCTGGGACCCGGGGAACCGGCTGCGGTCATCGATCGCTCTCTTGCATAGCTCGCCCTCTCATCGCTCGCGCTGTGACAGGAGGTCCGCCACCACGCCGGCGTAGGTGAAGACAGGGCCGTCGCGGCAGATGAGCAGCGGCCCGAGCTGGCAGTGCCCGCACAGCCCGACTCCGCACTGCATGTTCCGCTCGAGCGACACGCGGATGTTCTCGGGAGGAAGCCCGAGGTCGACTAGCCCGCGTGCGGTGAAGCGGATCATGATCTCGGGTCCGCACACGAGCGCCACAGTGCTCTTCGGGTCGATCGGTACCTTGTCGAGCAGCGTCGTCACCACGCCCACGGGCCCGTCCCAGCTAGGTCCCGCGGCGTCGACGGTGACCTCGACGTGGGTGCCCTGCTCGCGCCAACGGCGAATCTCGTCGGCGAACACCAGCTGGTCCGGGGTGCGCGCCCCCACCAGGAGGTCGAAGCGCCCGGCGCCACCCGAGGTGGACGCTCCGGCGAGCGCGATGACCGCCGTACGCAACGGCGCGAGGCCGATGCCCCCGGCCACGACCATCACGTGGCGGCCGGTCAGATCGTCGACCCCCCAGTCCGTTCCGAATGGCCCGCGCACACCCACGACGCTTCCCACCGGCGAAGCGCACAACGCCCGCGACACCGGACCAACGGCGTGCACCGTGTGCTCGATGGTCCCGTCGCTCTCGGGCCCGCCCGACACCGATATCGCCACCTCGCCCACCCCGAAGTCGGTGAGCATGTTGAACTGACCCGGGCGGGGAGCGAGCAGCGGGTCCTGGACAGGCGCGAGCGACAAAGTGACCGTGTCCTCGGTCTCGCTCCTGCTCGCTGCGACACGGTACGGCTCTGGCACCAGCGGGCCGGGCGCCGGCGGTGCCAGCCGCTCGGCCGGCGACTCAACCGGCAACGCCATCGCCGTAGAGGTCCAGGAGCCGCATGCGCGTCGCCTGCAGGCGCTGAAGGATGATCGAGGTGATCCGTTTCATGAGCTCGTAGCCGAATGCCGGGTCTTGATCGGCCTTTTCCCGCAGGCACGTCGCGTCCACGGAAAGCGCACCTACGGGGTCGAGCGCCCGCGCGTCGAAGCTCCATCGGTACGGCGGGAACAGCCACGACCACCCGAGCGGCTGGCCTGGGCTCAAGATGTCGAGGATCATCGCCTTCCCGGGCGCGCGGACCTCGAGTGCCACGCGGCCCCTGCGCAACAGGTACAGGGTGTTGGCCGGGTCACCCTCGGCGAGCAGGAGATCTCCGACGTTGAAAACCACGTTGCGGGCGCACCCGGTCACGAGCTCGATCGTGTCACCGGGGAGTCCCGCCAGAAGCGGGTGGTTCGCTACGAGTTCGGCTATATCCTCGGGCATGCAGGGTCCTTGGTCAATTGGGTCACCTCTCGGCTCCCTCCTCTAGGCACCGACGCGCTGTTCGGATCGCACGTTGCCATCGCTGGCGCGAATCGCCGCCGCCTCCTCGGTGATGTCTATTCCAACAGGGCACCAGGTTATGCAGCGGCCGCAGCCGACGCACCCCGATGTGCCGAACTGGTCCCACCACGTAGAGAGTTTGTGGGTCATCCACTGCCGGTAACGCGATCTCGTCGAGGAACGTACCGGCCCTCCGCCGTTCATGAACGAGTGCGCCAAATCGAAGCACGATGCCCAGAGCCGCTGACGAACGACGGTACCGTCGATGTCCGTCGTGTCCTCGACCGTGGAACAGAAGCACGTGGGGCAGACGAGGGTGCAGTTGCCACAAGCCAGGCAGCGCTCGGCCACGTCGTCCCAGCGCGGGTTCTCGAGGTTCCGGGCGAGGAGGGCCTGCAGGCCGTTCGTGTCGAGTTGCCGTCCCATGTGCGACGTCGCGTGCTCCACTACAGCGGTCCTGGCGGCAAAGTCGCCGTCCGTGGCGGCCCTCGAAGGAAGCCCGTCGAGGACCTCAGCCCCCTTGTCGGAGCCCACCCTCACCAAGAAGCGGTGCCCCTCGTCGTCGAGGAGCTCGGTGAGAGCGAGATCGAAACCCTCTTCTGAAACGGGACCGGTTCCCATGGAAGTGCAGAAACAGGTGCCCGAGGGCGTTCCGCACTCGACGACGACCACGAAGCCGGCCCGCCTTCGACTGTAGACAGGGTCGGGACCCGGCGCATCAGAAAGGACGTGACCGAGGACGTCCAGGGCCGCGAGCTCACACGGCCGTGCGCCCACGAGCGCGGTGGGAGGGGTGTCGTCTCGGGTTTCTTCGAGCTGGACGGTCCCGTCGGTCACGTTCGCTCGCCAAACGATCGAACGGGAAGGGAACACGTCCCCCTTTATCGAGTGCTGTCCCACAGCCCAGGAGAAGAGCGCCGGGTCGTTGCCTTGCTCGAGGCGGTACCTACCCGGGGCTTGAGTGTCGTGCCACCCCCGGGGCAGGTCGTCGGTTCCATGCACCTCACCGACGGAGATCGCCTGGTCGCGCACCACCGGCCCGAGGACCCGGTACCCGCGCCCGGCGAGGCTGGAAATGAGCTGGTCCAGACCACCACGGTCGATGACGACCGCATCACCGATGAGCACGTTTCCGAGACTATGACAGGACCTCGTCGCCGCGCCAACTGAGGCGACACATGCCTTTTTCGGGTCTCGTCGGCGGAGGCCGGTGTTGTCCTGACGGTGGGAATTCCACGTGAAGCAGGGACCCGAGCTAGATCGCCTTCGCGCCGCGCGCGACCTTACAGAGGCGTGTAAACAGAGCAATGCAAGCCTCAGTCGCCGCACCAGGCCGCGGAAGATTCGCAGTGGGCGGGTGTCCGCGCCGTTCGCCTCCCAGATCAGCTCATGCGTCCACGCTCGAAAGTGCCAGCCGGACGGAGCATCGCGTCTATACCCGCTCCCGTTCGCCGGCCGCACCGTCCGCCTCGAGGAGCAGGGGGACCGGTACCAGCTCCGGCTCACGGACCGCACCTTCCACTGTTCGCAGAACCTGGCTCGGGCGCAGCCCGGCCGGAAGGAGACGGACGACGAGTCCCCACCAGATGCTGCTGAGGAAGGTGCCTGCTGTCACGAGCAGGCCGATCGTAGCCAGGACGTACCCAGGTCCACGGATCGCCTGGTCGGCGAACAGGTAGACCATGCCAGCGGCGAACAACAGGGTGGTGCCGGCGATGGCGGCCAGCGCGATCGTGTCCTGGCGTTTCGGCAACACCAGTCGCGCCGTGACGATCATGACCGCGGTCATCAACGGGAACAGGAACAGCCCGATGTCCTGGTGGAACCACGTGAAGATGGCATCGGACATCTGGCCAGCCTTGCCACCAGAGCTGAATGCGACTTCGTGGAGCTCGATCCAGTAGCCGGTGGCGACCACGAGGCCGACCATCATCAGCCAACTCCATGCGGCTGCCACCGCCGGCAAGAGCGGTCGGGTCACCCGGCCGACGACGAGGGAGAGCAAGGCCACGAACCCGCCGATCATGCCCAGCCCGGTGGCCAGGTCATCAGATGCCAGTCCGTTGGTGCCGTGAGCGCTTTGGAACCAGGTGGGGATCACCCAGGAGGTGAACCCCGCAGCCACGTAGACGGCCGTGAAGATCACCAGGCTCACCGCTGCCATCGTCAAGCCGATCCGTCGCAGCACGGCACCTCGAGCAGCGGGTACACCCCCGGCAAAGAAGGCGACACCACTGGCGACCACGAAGCACATGAACGCGACGACCATTTCGTGGGAGTGTGAGCCGGTCATGTTCGCCTGAAGGTCGGTGACTTTCTCCCCCACGAACTTCGCATAGGAGGCGACGAACCACGGGTGCGCACCGAAGTCGAGTATCCAGCCTGCGATATGCCCCATGATCGCAGCGATGAACATGGAGATAGACGCCAACCATCCGACCACGAAGCTCAGCTGCCTCGACGGCGTGGTACGCGCGAACCAGTCGATCCCGAACGCGATGATGACCACGACCAGCATCTCGTCCAAGACGAAGAACCCGGCGACCTGGGTCCACATCGGCGCCGACGTGGTCGAGGCGCTGCGGTCGAAGGTCCCCCCGATCGTGTCCAGCAGCGTAGCTAGGACCACCCCGCCTGCGACCCAGAGGCGCGCGTGTGGCCACCGGATGTCGAACACCAACATGCCCAGCAGCAGCGCTATGCCCACCATGCCGATCAGCAGCCCGTGCAGGAACATGATGTTCCAGTACTTGATCGGTGAGTCGGCGGTCTTCTCGGTGAAGAAGGGGTTGGCCAGCGCCATGCTTCCAAGGGCGAATGCCCCGACCCACGCCAGCGTGCCTAACAGCACCCGGCGCGGGGTCAGCCAGGAGAACCGATCGGATACGCGCTGGTCCGCCGCGTCGTCGGCAGTCCCGCGCGTGACGTTCGACTCCGCAAGCTTGGTCCCCCCGTCCCTGTGGTTGAAGTACGCCATGGCAAGGTCATCTCCTCGTGTCGCCAGACAAGTTCACAGGTTCACAAATTGATGATCGCGTGCCACAGGCACCCGGCAACAGAGACCAACGTGAGAGGCCAACGTCAGAGACAACAGGGACCAACGTCCCTCGCCGGTGAGGACGGAAGGCCTTCGACAGTGCGAGCTGCTACGAGCTCGGCCCCGCCCGAGATCCGTACGTGTCGAGGTGGTCGATGCTCTTGACGGACCGGACGGCGGCCGGGGGCTACTCGCCGTCGCGGAGTCGACGCCGAAGGACCTTCCCACCCGGCAGCCGAGGCAGCGAATCCACGTGGACGACCTCGCGCGGGAGCTCTGGCCGGCTGAGACGCTCAGAACCGAAAGCGCGGAGCTCGTTCAAAGTGGGTGGATGCAGACGGTCGGTCGGTACGACAAATGCGACGACGCGCTCGCCCCACTCACGGTCGACGACACCGGTGACGCACACGTCGACCACCGCCGGATGCTCCGCCAAGACGCGCTCGACCGCCGATGGACTCACGTTGACGCCTCCGGTCACGATCACGTCCTTCACGCGATCGAGCATTCTCAAACGTCCGTCGGGGCTGATGCGCCCGAGATCGCCTGTGCGCAACCAACCCCCCGGCGTGATCACCTGACTCGTCGCAGCCTCGTCGCGGTGATAACCGCGCATCACCACCGCACCTCTGACAAGCACCTCTCCACCTGGTGAAATGGCGACCTCCACACCGTCGAGCGGCTTGCCGTCGTGGACGCATCCCCCGCCGGTCTCCGTGAGCCCGTACGTGGTGTGCACCGGAGCTCCGCTCTCCGCGGCTCTCCGGAGCAACCCTCCGGGAATCGGGCCCCCACCGACGAGTACTCGACGAAAGCGATGCAGCGGTGCGTCGACATCGAGAAGCCTCGCCAACATGGTGGGCACGACCGACACGAGCGAGCAACGACCTGCCGAACCCGCGACCTCACCGACATCGAAATTGGGATGAACCGTCAGAGCCGTATCGCAGAAGTAGCTGCGGGCGACGATCGCCAACCCCGCGATGTGGTGCAGCGGTACGCACGCGAGCCAACGATCCTCCTCGACTAAGAGCTCGAGCGCTTTGCCCACTGCACGCGCGGAAGCTTGCATCGCTTTGCGGGTGAGCACTACGTGGCGGGGCTCTGCCGTGGTACCGGAGGTGGTGACGACCGCCATGACATCGTCGCGAACCGGTCGACCGTGGCGCAGCGGTAGGCGACCCGTCGAGTCGACCAGGTGCGTAGGTCGCAGAGCCTCGAACAGCGACGCCACCTTCGCCCGTGGCGCGTGTGGGTCGACGACGGCGACTGCTTCGCCTAGGTCCCACGACACCTTCAAAGCCGTGGCCGCTTCCGGCGCCGGCAGGCACACGGCGACGAGCGGTGACTCACGTGACCCGGGCCGTGCCTCGCAAGGCTCGGGCTGCGACTCGCAGGGTTCGGGCATCGCAGCTAGGTTATAACCGTAGGAGTAGGTGCTCTCAGAGTCAGGCATCCCATGAAAGAACCAACCACCGTGTCGATCCGGCCCGGTGCCGCCTGGGAGGCGGTGGAGGCCGGCTACGGAGACATTCGTTACGAGGTGGCCGAGGGCATAGCCAAGATCACGATTTGCAGGCCCGAGGTCCGCAACGCGTTCCGGCCCACCACCCTCTTCGAGTTGCACGATGCGCTCGAACGCGCTCGCAACGACACGGAGGTGGGCTGCGTGGTGCTCAGCGGTGAGGGATCCGAAGCCTTCTGCTCAGGAGGCGACCAGCGCGTCCGCGGCGACGACGGCTACGTGGGCCCTGACGGCATCGGTCGGCTGAATGTCCTGGACGTGCAGGTACAAATCCGCCGCCTGCCCAAACCGGTCGTCGCCATGGTGGCCGGCTACGCCGTCGGGGGCGGCCACGTCCTGCACCTCGTGTGTGACCTCACGATTGCCGCCACCAACGCCACGTTCGGGCAAACCGGGCCCAAGGTGGGCTCGTTCGACGGAGGGTACGGGTCGGGTCTGCTGGCCCGCACCGTCGGCCAGAAGAAGGCGCGCGAGATCTGGTTCTTGTGCCGCCAGTACGACGCGCAAGAGGCCTTGGCCATGGGGCTGGTCAACGCTGTCGTCCCCGTCGAGGCACTCGAGGAGGAGACCGTCTCGTGGTGCCGCCAGATGTTGCGACACAGCCCGTTGGCCTTGCGCCTCCTCAAGGCCTCGCTCAACGCCGCCGACGACGGCCTCGCCGGAATCCAGCAACTCGCCGGGGACGCCACGTTGCTCTACTACATGAGCGACGAGGCCCAAGAGGGGAAGAACGCCTACCTGGACAAGCGTCGTCCCGAATTCGAGCGCTTCCCGAGACGTCCGTGAGACAGCTTGGCGAACGGCGCGAGTCGTGACGACCGTAAAGCAGTGGTTGGGAGGCGCGCGTCCGCGCACCTTGCCTCTGGCGCTATCGCCTGTACTCGTCGGGACCGCGGCGTCAGCTGCGAACACGACCGTGATCTGGTGGAGGATGGCGGCGGTGGGCATCGTCGCGATCTCCTTGCAGGTTGGGGCCAACTACGCCAACGACTACTCCGACGGCGTGCGGGGGACCGACCACGAGCGGCGCGGTCCGCTGCGACTGACCGCGAGCGGAGTTGCCACTCCTGCAGCGGTGCGCAAGGCAGCCCTGACGTGCTTTGCCGCCGCAGCGGCAGCGGGGCTCGCGCTCGCCGCAGTCGTCGACCTCCGGTTGCTCGCATTGGGAGCCCTTTGCATCGCGGGCGCGTGGTTCTACAGCGGGGGACGACGTCCCTATGGGTACTCGGGATTCGGCGAAGCGGCCGTGCTCGTGTTCTTCGGGTTCGCGGCCACGATCGGATCGGCCTACGTACAGGCGCGGTCGGTGCCGGCCGCCGCGTGGTGGGGATCGCTGGTGGTGGGGTTGCCCACGTGCGCGGTGCTGGTCGCGAACAACCTCCGGGATGTCGACACCGACCAGCGGGCGGGCAAGCGGACGCTGGCCGTGCGCATGGAGTCACGTACGACACGCCGGCTGTTCATGGCTCTGTTGGTCGGTGGGATGGCAGCGGTGGTTCCCATAGGCCTCGAGCGTCCTACCGCCTTCATAGCCTTCGCGGCTTTGCCCCTGGCCGTCGAGCCGGTCCGTCGTCTGTCGAACGGGGCGAACGCGTCATCGTTGACGCGTTCGCTGATTGCGACCGTACGTCTCACGTTCGTCACCGCCGGATTGCTCTCGTTGGGGCTCGTGCTGGCATGACCAGGACCCGCGAGTACCGCCTGCGTATCGGTCGTCGTGTCTTTTACATGCTGGAGGGCCCGTGCGGGTGGGGGGAGTGCTCTCCCCTGCCCGGCTACCCGTGCTCGCCGTCATCTGCGCTCGCCGCTGCCACCGAGGCCGCCACTCGAGCATGGCCGACACCCGTACGCGATACCGTCCCCGTCAACGCGTTGATCACCGGCTTCGACCTCGACCCAGTCGCTCTGGCCGGCTTTGAATGCATCAAGGTGAAGGTCGGTCGCCGAGACACCCGATCGGACATCTCGCTCGTCTCCGCCGTGCGCGACATGGTGGGACCGTCGGTGGCCATCCGTGTAGACGCCAACGGGGCCTGGGACGAGGCGACGGCCGAGTCGGTGCTCAGGAGTGTGGCTCGATACGGGATCGAGCTGGCCGAGCAACCCGTCGCCGGCATCGAGGCCATGGCCCGTCTACGACGGCGCGTGTCGGTGCCGTTGGCCGCCGACGAGTGCGTACGCTCGGTGGACGACGCCAGACGTCTTCGCTCCCTTCATGCTGCCGACGCGGTCGTCTTGAAGGTGCAGCCCCTCGGAGGGATGTGGCCGGCGCTGAGCGTCGCCGAGACCGCTGGGATACCGGCGGTGGTCAGCTCCATGATGGAGACCTCCGTGGGGATCGCGGCCGGCCTCTGTTTGGCCGCGTCGCTGCCCGAGCTGCCTCACGCCTGTGGTCTGGCCACCGCCGGGATGCTTGCACGCGACGTCACGCGCTCACCGCTCGTGCCCGAAGGCGGCATGCTGGCCGTCCGGCGAGTCGTGCCCGACCCGCACCTGCTCACGGTCCTGCGGGCGGACGACCGTCCTCATGAGACGGACCGGCGTCTTCATGGGACCGACCAGCGTCTTCATGAGACCAAGTCATGACCAAGAGCGTCGTGCACCACATGGAGGAGAACCCCGGCCAAGGCTTCGGGTTGCTCCAAGGGGAGCGAGTGACCACCGTCGATCCGCACCCGCAGACACAGGCGTATGCAGCGCGCCATCCGGTCCCCGATCGCGTCGTACTTGGGATCGGCCTTTCCGGTGACGATCACGACGCGCACACCGAGCTCGCCCAGGCGATGCCACAGCGGCTCCTGGACGCCCTGGCCGAGGACTCGAAGCTGATGCGCCAGGCGCTCGGCACTGTAGGCACGCGTGCGCTCGGACACCTCGTCGGCATCGGGCCCGAGCGCGGCGAACAAGGGGTTCTCCAGCCAGCGCTTCACGAAAGCACCCGCGCCGATTTCCATCGCCTGGCGGGCGAGCCCGCTGTCGTGTACGGCACGCTCGGCGCGTGCGTCATCATCGGCTATGCCGGGAGAGGAGCTCACGAGGACGAGCGCGCGCAGGAGGTCGGGAAGATCGAGGGCGATCCGAAGGCACAGACGACCACCCATCGAATAGCCGACGTAGATCCCGGTCCCGCAGGCCTCGGCGATGGTGCGTGCCGTGGCGTTGAAATCGAGGCCGTCGGGTACGTCGGGTGTGACGACGTCGATGGGTTCGCCCCCGGTGCTCACCGGGAGACGGCGGCGGACCTTGTCCCATGCTGCGGGCGTCTGGCTGAAACCGTGGACCAACACCAAGCGCACGCACCGATGATCCCATGAGCCGGGACGCGAACAGCGCCTTCGCACACTGCCTCGTCGACGAATGGAACCGAGGCGGGTTGACCGACGTCGTGCTCTCTCCCGGTTCCCGGTCCACCCCGCTCGCATTGGCGTTCGCCGATCACCCGGGGGTTCGGGTACACGTCCACCTCGACGAGCGCTCGGCCGGCTTCTTCGGCCTCGGGCTCGGCAAGTCGTCGGGTCGACCGGCCGTCGTGATGTGCACCTCGGGAACCGCGGCCGCCAATTTGCACCCCGCAGTGCTCGAGTCATTCCACGCCCGGGTACCGATGATCGTGTGTACGGCCGACCGACCTCCCGAGCTTCGCGAGGTGGGCGCCGGTCAGAGCGTCGATCAGAACCGTCTCTACGGCACCGCCGTGCGCTGGTTCTTCGAGCCGGACGCGCCCGGTGACCCCCTCCAGCTGCCTTCCACCTGGCGGTGGATGGCGGCTCGAGCCTTCGCAGAAGCGCAAGGGCCTCCAGGCGGCCCGGTACACCTCAACCTCCCCTTTCGTGAGCCGTTGGTGCCCATAGAGGGGTCGCGGTTCGACCTCGGTAGTCGCGCAGACGCCGGTCCCTGGTTCCGAACGCCGAGATCGCGCCGTCTCGCCGATGACGCGGTGGTCGAATCTCTCGCCGGGCGCGTTAACGCCACGACAAAGGGCGTCGTGGTCGCCGGCTGGGGCGCGGGCGTGAGCTACGAACCGGTGAGCCGGCTGGCACGAGCGGCGAAATGGCCTGTCCTCGCGGATCCCATCTCAGGTCTTCGCTCCGGCCCGATGGCCGTCTCGACGTACGACGCCTTGTCGAGGATCGAGCAGGTGCGCAAGGAGCTCGCTCCCGACCTGGTGCTGCACCTCGGTCGCCCGCTCACGAGCAAGTACGCCACGTCGTGGTTGGGCGCCGCTCCTGCGATCATGATCGATCCCGAGCACTCGTGGGCCGATCCCGAGCGCGCCGCAGAGCTCGTTCTGGACGTTGAACCCGCCCCGCTACTCGAGGCGGTCGCCGAGCGTCTCGACAACGCTCGCGACGACTCATGGCTCTCTTCGTGGATGGAAGCCGAGGGGACGGCGCGCTCGGCAATGGACGCATTGCTCGACTCGTGGTCCGAGCCCTTCGAGGGTCGGATCGCCCGTGACGTGATGAACGCGATTCCAGACGACTGCGCGCTCGTGGTGGCCTCTAGCATGCCCGTCCGGGACCTCGAGTCCTTCGCCGTTCCTCGCGCCGGTGTCGAAGTGATGGCCAACCGAGGTGTCAACGGGATCGACGGATTCGTGTCGACCGTTCTCGGGGTCGCAGCCAGCAGGGTGTGGCCGACCACGGTCGCCCTCGTCGGCGACCTGTGCCTCCTGCACGACGCCAACGGATTTCTCGGGTCTCGGCGCCGCGACGTAGACGCTGTCTTCGTCGTCCTCGACAACAACGGCGGTGGGATCTTCTCCTTCCTTCCCCAGTCGGCGCTGGATGAGCACTTCGAAGACCTCTTCGGCGCCCCACAGGACGTCGATGTCCATCAGCTGGGAGCCCTCTACGACGTCGGCGTCGTAGATGTGAACCACGCCGAGGAGCTGGCGCCTGCGATCGCCGATGCCATCGCGGCAGGAGGTGTCCGCATCGTCCGTGCGGCCTCCGAGCGCCACGAGAACGTGCGTCGTCATCGTGCGGTACTTCACACCGTCTGCGAGGCGCTCACTCGGTGAACAACCGGGCCCCAAAGGCCCGGTTGTTCGGTCATGCCCGGTTCGTCGGTCATGCCCGGTTCGTCGGTCAGCAGCCCGTGAGCGCCTTGAGCATCGGCTCGAGCTTTGCCTGAGTCTCTTGCCACTCGGCCTCCCACGTCGATCCTGCGACGATGCCCGCACCGGCATACAACACGGCTTGATTCGCGTGCACCTGTGCACATCGCAGCGCCACGGCGAATTCGCCATCTCCGCGGGCATCGACCCACCCGACGGGTCCGCCGTATCGGCCACGTCTGCGCGACTCGAGCCGGGAGATCAGTTCCAGTGCGGGTCCCGTAGGCTCACCAGCCACTGCCGGAGTGGGGTGCAGCTCGAGAGCCAGGCGTAGAGCTGACGGCGCCGGTTGGGCGAGGTTGCCTTTGACGCTCGTCGCGATATGAGCGAGGTCGGAGAACACCTCGACATCAGCTCTCGAGACCCGTGGGTGGTCAAGGCACAGTGAGGCCAGGCGCTCGACAACTGCATCGACCACGAGTTTGTGCTCCCATTGGTTCTTACGCGACGCCGCCAGCCATCGCAGAGCACGGCCGTGGTCAGCGCCAAGGTCAACGTCGTCGTCGTCGAACGTCACCGTGCCCGCCATCGGCCGGCTCAACACTGCGTCACCGCGTCGCTGGACCAGCAGCTCGGGACTCGCCCCCACCAGTCCGTCCATGGCGAACACGTAACAACGCGGGTTCTCACGGCGTAGGTGTGAGACCACATCGGCCAGTGAGAAGTCCGCCTCGGCAGAGACGACCACCTGGCGAGCGAGCACGACCTTCTCGAGGCTGCCCTCACTGATACCTGCGAGCACCGTTGCCACCGCAGAGGCCCACTCGCGTTCCGACATGACGACGCGCACGTCGAAACGCTCGGGCTTCTCGCCTTGACGCGACGGGGATGGCTCGAAGGGGCGCGGCGATGCACAAGGGTCTGCGTCGACGTGGGTCACCCAGGTGCGACCGTCGTCGCCTCGTCCCGTGACCACGGCGGGGATGACCATCTCAGCCGTGACGGAGGGCTCGGCTGCCAACTCGAAGGGCATCGCCCCCACAGCGACGGGCCCGGTGCCAGGTGCCTGCACATCGTCGTCGACGACGATGTCGGCCAGTACCTCGTCGACACGAGACGCCGGCACGCGCCTGAGGACCCCATCCGCCACGAACCCCCATCCATCGTGCCACCAAGCGAACCCTTTCGCCGGCAGTGTCTCCAGCGCCTCGATGTCGCGATCGACGTACCTCGTCCTCGCCCTCAATTGCCTCTGGCGCGCGGGCGCAGCGGCTTTCATGACCTTGTCGCGATCAGCAACTTCACCGCTCCCCACATGAGAGCGGACAGTCCCACGTCATCGAACCCGGCGTGCTCGACCAGGGCGGCAAGCTCTTCGGCACCGGGCAGGTACGCAGTGGAGGCTGCCAGGTACCGGTACGCCGACGGCTCGGACATCCGAGCACCGAGCCAGGGGACCACGCGGCCGAACCAGAGCTGGTGACCGGCTCGAGCCACGACGTTCTCGGGCTCAGCGGCGTCGATCACCGCAAGGCGACCACCCGTTCTCAGCACTCTGGCACATTCGGAGAAGAACGACGAGAGATCCACGAGATTCCGCAAGGCGAACCCGCAAGTGACCCCGTCGGCAGCCCCATCGTGCACGGGAAGCATGCACACGTCCGCCCGCACCAGTGCTCCGGCGTTCTCGGCGTGGCTGAGCATGCCGGCCGAGAAGTCGATTCCCACGGATCGGTACCCGGCGGCCGCCAAGACTCTGCACAGATCCCCGGTGCCACATGCCATGTCCATCACCACGGCACCTGGCGCAAGCCCCAGGCCATCTACGACCCGTCGACGCCACCGGCGGTCCAAGCCCAAAGAGATGACATGGTTGACACGCTCGTAGTCACCGGCGATCCGATCGAACATCGCCTCGACGACGGCACGTTTGTTCTGCGCGTCGGGAAGAACCGAGCTGCTTCGACCGTTCGTGAGACTCCTCAAGCCAGCTCCGTCGTCGTCTTCGCCTCGATGGTGACCACAGTGGACTCGGAGTTGTCACCGACCGACTCCAAGTGCTGCTGGGCGATCTCCAGAAGGACACGGCGAAAGTGGTGCGACACGAGCGAAGTGACCGCAGAGAGGAGCTTGTCGAAAGTCTGCACCAGCCATTCGGCGCGCTGGTCGGGATCAAGACCTGTCTCTCTCAGAGGCCTGCGCACATATGCGTCGAAGAGCTCTACGGCACCCTCAGCGATCTCGCGCGCTGCTCGGTCGTGGCGGCGAGCGAGCTCGATCAACTCCGCCAACGGGATTCCCGCGCTCAGCAGCGCGAGCCCTGCCTGGACGACACGAACGTCGACGTCGGTGAAGTATTGGACGCCTTCCACAGATCGCGGCACCAGCAGGTGCTCGCGCACCACTGCGTCAATGAGCCCCACCGGCACCCCCGACCGCTCGGCCAGCTCCCCGGGGGTAAGAAGCGCCTGGTGACCTTCGTCTTGGTCCACGCGGGCGCGAGCAACGACGGCAGCGAGCGGCAGGTCGGCGGCGTCGAGCTCTCCGGCGAGAACCCGCGCTATCACCGCCAGCGTGAGCCCGCTCGCCTGGAGCTCCTTGATCCTCTCGAGACGCTCGACGTGCGTCGGTCCGTACCACCCGATCCGACCTTCTCGCTCAGGCGGCTCGAGCAGACCCCGCTTCTGGTAGAAGCGAATCGTGTCCACCGACAGTCCTAACCGCCGGCTGAGCTCCTCCACCCGAAGGCGCCCGGGAAGGGCCGACGACAACATGGTTCCATTCTAGGAGTGGTCACTCCCGCCGTCATTCTCACCTGCTTTGCGTCCCAGCAGCCAGAAGAAGCTGACCATGGCACGAGACGTTAACTCAGCCGACGGACTCGAGCTCGGACAGTACCTCGGCCCCGACGGCGAGCGGTCCTCCGAACAGGTATCCCTGAGCCAGTGTGGATTCGACACCTGACAGGTAGCCGGCAACAGAGGGTGGAAGCGACCCGGAGGGTTCAACGATAAGCACCGGGCCTCGAGCTGACAGTGTGCCCATGAAGACGCCTCCCGAGAGGGCGTCGGGGAAGTTGACACCGGTGGCGACGCCGAACGTCGTCGCCGTGGCGAAGAAGGTGCTCGCAACGGCTGCCGACGTCCCGTAGAAATCCTGCCCGTACACGGGGATGGCAGTCGGGTCGGCGCCGTAGGAGGCGAGCGGCCCACCGATGGCGTAGCGAGTGTCGTTCGGGTGCGCCGCGAGATAAGAGGCGGTCGCCGGCGCCTGAACGGTCCCATCGGTGAGCAGGATCGCCCCGCGCGTTTCGATCGCCGCCGGAACCGCCGAAAGGGCGTCCGGGAAGTCCAGCCCGGTCGCCTCGAAGATCGTAGAGGGGTCGCCAAGTTGTCCTGCGACATCGACTGCGGTCGCGTACTCGTCGGCGCCCGCGATGCGCTGGGTCTGATACCCGATGCCTTGGAGCGCGCTGTCTATGTCGGGGCTCAGAGCGAGAGGGCCACCGAGTATGTAGACGGTGCCCCCGGCCGGGAGGACCCGCTCGATCTCGGCCTGGACGCGCGAGTCGAGGCTCGCGCTCACGGGTGCACCTGGAGTGATGAGCAGCGGGCCTCCCACCTCTGCCGCCAGTGGTCCGCCGGCGAGTGCGTCGGAGAAGAAGTCCGATCTGGCGAGGACCACCGCCTTGGCCGAGCCTGAGACGGGGAACTCGGCCTGCGAGACGGCGATCGAGGTCCCGATCGCGTCGACGCCGAAGATGCGTTCCACGTTGACACCCGCGGTCCCGTAGCTGAAGCGGGATGTCGTCGTGCCGACACCCAGTGCGCTCGTCGCGCTCACGGTCACCGAGCCGGTACCCGAAGGAACAACGACCGTCGCCTGGGTCGCTGAGGCGCTCGTGACCTGGACCGAGGTGCCACCGAAGAAGACGGTGGCCCTCTCGAGCCCCAGCCCCGACAGGGTCACCGTCGAGCCCGCCACGGCCTGGGCCGGCTGCACCGAGGTGATCTCGGGACACGAAAGGCCGCCGGCGATCGGTGAGCCGAGTCCCGTGGCGGCGTCGTACCCGGAGCCGGCCGGGAACGCTCCGCCGTTGCTTCCCGTCATGTCGTTGTCGCCGCCGATGATGTCGTTGAGCGCCGTCCCGTACACACCCTGGCTGGACAGGGCGTAAAGAGCAGGGGTGAACACGCCGGCGGTCGTCGTACAGCCGTAGTTCTTGTCGGCGACGATGCCGGCTATCAGCGGCGCGGCCAAGCTCGTGCCAATGCCCACGGTCCAGGACCCGCCGACGTATATGACCATTGGGAACCCGGCGTTGGCCGAAACGTCGGGCACCTGACGGCACACGGTCCCACAGGGCTGGGCGACCGGCCAGGAAAGAACCTCAGGCTGGTAGCTCGGCTTGGGTTCGTAGCGCGACAGTCCTCCCCCACCAGCAGCCTCGCCCCCCGAGAGGTTCGCGCACGAGACGCTCTCGTCGTCCTGACAGGAGTTCCACGTCACTTCGTTCCCGGGACCCAAGAGCGAGGTTCCCCCGACCGCGGTGACCCAGGCGTCTGATGCAGGGTAGTCCACCTGCTCGGCCGTCGACCCGCTGGTGGTGTAACAGTCCTCCGAGCCGGAGTCGCCTGCCGCCGCGAGAACGGTCTGTCCCTGAGTGGCGGCTTGCTCGAAGAGTGTGGTGAACGACGGGATCTGTCCGGCAAGGCGCGCGAACGGTTCGCACACCCCCCAACTTGTCGACACGACCTGTGCGGCATCGGCGGTGACGATGGCGCTCCAGGTGTCGTAGGGCCCCGTACCCGAATTCGGCCCCTCGTAGGAGATGATCGAGGCCCCCGGCGACTGGGTGGCAACCTGCTCGATATCGGCGTCGGCTTCGGCGGTGCCTGTCAAGCTCGGACTGCCGCCGCCGTCTACGGCCACGGTGCCGACCGGGTCGGGGAGCCCGAAGCACGACTCGTAGGTCGTCACGTCGCTCGCCGAGTGCGGCGACAACTCGTAGAGGCCGATCGTCTGACCTTGTCCTTCCTGGCCGTCGGCAAGAAGAGATCCGATGCCATACGCGGCTCCGAGAGCGTCAAGGGTGTAGCTGCCCTCTTGCGCCAGCGACTCAGCCGCCGCACAAGGAGTGGGTTCGTCGGCATTGGGCCTCGGCGTGCTGCCGGCAGTTGCAGTGCTCCGACTGCCGACGACGCTGCTCTGTGGTTGGAGCCGAACGAGTGTGTTGAGTCCCAGGATCGCCTTTATCTCGCCGTTCGCCAAGGCTGTTGGCACGAGGGGCGCTCGTTGTGCCAGGTAGCCGACATTGCCAGTCGGTGCCCTGTACTCCTCCATCGACGTGCCCAACGCTTTGGAGACCTCGCTCGCACGAGCGGAGACGTCGACAGCAAAGCCCGAAAGCTTGATGTCGGTGAGACCACTTCCTTCGAGCCAACCTTCGACGGCCGCGACTTCTGAAGACGAGGGCCCGAAACGAGAGAGGAACTCCCCCTGAGCGAGCCAATGGTGGTACTCGGGCGAGCTCGGGTCGTAGAGGTTGCTCAACAGCGATTGCAGCTGGCCCCCGTCAGATGGCGGGAGCACGACTTTGAAGGCGATCCGCCGATCGGCACCAACCCTCCCGAGTGCGACCGAACCTGACGGAGGGTTGCCTGGAGAGAGCTGGCTCGGTCGCACAAGGCGTTCGCCGACGGCCTGAACACCCTGGGTCAGAGCAACTTGTGCGGTGACGACCGTGATCGCGCAGACAACCAGACCGACGAGCGATCGGCCGGGAGCGAACCTCCTGCCTCGCATGTACCGCCTCTTTTCGCCCTGGCCGAAACGAACGCCAAAAAGCATTTAGACGCGTGTAACGCTAATTGAGATCCGAGGGGTATTCGTGCCACGCGGCGCGCTCGGGCGATGTCAATCCTGATCACTGCCCCCACTGGCGGACAGCGCGACCCGGGTGGTCGTTTCCCCGGCGGGCTGCGGTTGCATCCCTCGGAGTTGTCGCGCCGGCTGGGCCACAGCGACGCCGCTCGCCACGAAGTCTCGCTGTCGCACCAACCCGTAGGTAAGCACGGCACCGACGAGAGACACCACCCCGCCGATCACCATCAGCTCGTTCAGGGTGGCGGAGAAGCCGACTCGGTACGCGTACAGCAATGCAGCTCGGGTGACCGGTGGGAGCTGCGTGGACTGAACGACGGAGCGCACCTGCCCCGCCGTGAGCGCCAGGTCCAGACGGCTCACGCCGTGGCTGGTGAGCAGGCGACCCCCGGGTGTCGCAGAGAGCGTGGCGATGGTGCGATGGACGATCTGGCTCTGGAAGACCGCTCCCAGACCGGCGATGCCGGTGGCGATGCCGACCTGACGGAACGTCGAGTTCGCCCCCGATGCCATGCCACTGCGCTGAGGCGACACGACCGCCACCGCCGACGATGCCAGGACCGGGTTGACCATCCCGATCCCCGCCCCGCCCACGATGAAGCCGGGAAGCAGCTGCGTCCAGCTCGAGTCGGGATGGGTGGTGGCCATTAGCAGCTGGCTGGCCCCGACGAGCACAAGTCCCGACCCGAGCAGGTATCTCGCCTGCATCCTCCCGGTGAGCTTTCCGGCGAACGGAGCCACCACGAACGCAAGCAGCGTGATGGGCAAGAAGCGCAGACCTGCACCGAGTGGGCTGTAGCCGAGGCCGTCCTGGATGTAGAGCGTCAGGTACAAGAAGAGGGCGAAGAGCGAGGCCGAGAGCGCGAAGGCGCAGACCGAGACGCCGATCATGGCGGGGCGCCGGAACAACGAGAGGTCGAGCATCGGCTCGGTCTGGCGCATCTCGGCCACAACGAAGACGAACATGAGCAGCCCGGCGCCGGCGAGCAGCCCCGCGATCTGCGCGCTCCCCCAACCCACCGTGTTCCCGCGAACCAGCGCGAACACCAACATGAACAGCGAGGCGGAGAACGAGACGAAGCCGGCCCAGTCGATCCGCCGCCGGTTGGGGTCTTTCGACTCCGCCACCTGTGCCAGTGTGAGCGCGATCGCTAACACGCCGATGGGGACGTTCACGAAGAAGATCCAGCGCCAACCGATCCCGGACGTGATGGCTCCGCCGATCAACGGCCCTACGGCCAGGGCTGCACCGGTCACGGCACCGAAGACGCCAAAGGCTGTCCCTCGGTCGCGACCCTCGAAGGCGCCAGCGATCAGCGCGAGCGAGGTCGCGAACATGATCGCACCACCCACACCCTGAACTGCGCGGGCGAGATTCAACATCAGTGGGTTCACTGAGAGCCCGCACACCAACGAGGACAGCGAGAAGATCCCGAGGCCTATCGCGAACACTTCGCGCCGCCCGAACGTGTCTCCCACCACTCCGGCGGTGAGCAGGAACGCCGCCAGGGTAAGGGCGTAGGCGTCGACCACCCATTGGAGGTCGCTGAACGACGAGTGCAGCGAGCGCTGGATGTCCGGCAACGCGACGTTCACTACCGTGATGTCGAGCAGGAGCATGAAGATCGCCGTGCACACGACGATCAGCGTCCACCACTTTCGTTCGAGGGCGGGCACAGGTCGACCTCCTCTCGCCCCTCGTCTCGCCGAGACTCTCGATCCAACACGGATCGTCTTGAAATATGCCCGTACGCCACGTCAAAGAGGTCGGGACGTCGGATTCGACGACCGGTGGGCCATAACGAGGCGACTCCACCGGCACGACCGCCACCCGGCCGACCCGGGCTCACGACGACCATGTCCGATCCCCGCCAGACTTCTTGCGGGGGGCGTGCCACGATGGCGACCTGATGGAGGAGTTCGAACGCTGTTACCGGGCGTTACAGAGCCGGGATGCCCGCTTCGACGGGTGGTTCTTCACGGCCGTCACCTCCACAGGCGTCTATTGCCGTCCGAGCTGCCCTGCGATCACCCCGAAGCGGCAGAACGTGTGCTTCTACCCCACCGCGGCCGCAGCCCAACAGGCCGGATTCCGCGCCTGCATGCGTTGTCGTCCCGACGCCGCGCCGGGCTCCCCGGAGTGGCTCGGAAGGGCGGACATCGCATCCAGGGCGGTGAAGCTCGTATTGGACGGCGTCGTCGATCGCGAAGGCGTGTCCGGGCTGGCACACAAGCTCGGCTACGGCGAGCGCCAGCTGCACCGCGTGCTCGTCGCCGAGGTCGGCACCGGCGCGCTGTCCCTGGCTCGCGCCCAACGCGCCCAGACGGCACGGCTTCTTCTCGAGACGACCGCCCTACCCGTGTCGCAGGTGGCGTTCGGCGCAGGATTCACAAGCGTGCGCCAGTTCAACGACACCGTGAAGGAAGTCTTCGCACGCACGCCCACCGAGCTGAGGCGCGCTGTGACAAGTCGTCGGGAGCCTCACCGTCGCGCCCGAGATCAGTCGACGGGTACCCCCCAGACTCTCTCGCTGCGCCTCGCCTACCGTGAGCCTTTTGCCGCCGAGCCTCTGCTCGAGTTCCTGGGGTTGCGCGCTATCCCGGGAGTCGAAGCGTTCGACGGCACGACCTACCGAAGAAGCCTGCGACTCCCTCACGGAAACGGCACGGTCGAGATGACGCCGGCTGAGGGGCACGTGAGAGCGGTGTTCGCCCTCGGCGACGTACGCGACCTCACTACCGCGGTCGCTCGCTGCAGGCACCTGCTCAACCTCGATGCCGACCCTGTGGCGGTCGACGAGACCCTCGGAGCCGACCCGCTGCTTCGACCGATGGTACGGGGCGTCCCCGGCCGACGGGTCCCCGGTTCTACTGACGGTTTCGAGACGGCGGTTCGTGCGGTCGTCGGACAGCAGGTGTCAGTGGCAGGGGCGCGCAGAGTGACGGCGAAGCTGGTCGCGGCTGCCGGGCGGAGACTGCCCGAACCTCGACTGCCGATCACCCACAGCTTCTTCTCACCCGAGGACCTCGAGGATCTCGCGGCGAAAAGCCCGCAAGTGTTCTCCATGCCGGAGGCACGCCGACGGACTCTGCGGACACTGGCCGAGGCGGTGGCTGACGGCCGGCTGGCGATAGGCCCAGGGGCGGACCCGGCCGAGCTCGAGGCCAGGCTCCTCGCGCTGGCCGGCATCGGCCCGTGGACCGCTTCCTACGTGGCCATGAGAGCGCTCGGCGATCCCGACGCGTTCTTGCCCACCGATCTCGGGTTGCGCCGTGCGGCGGCCCGCTTGGGCCAACCGGACGATCCCAGATCGCTCCTCGCCCGAGCCGAGAACTGGCGACCCTGGCGTTCCTATGCCTTGCTCCACCTCTGGTCCGTGGCAACCAGCTCGAACCCGAAACAGAACTCGAACCCGAAACAGAAAGAGAGCGCAGCGTGACCCGTCAAGCGACCCCGACGCACGAAGCGACGATGAAGAGCCCGATCGGTGTCCTGAGGATCGAAAGTAACGAGAAAGCGGTCACAGGCATAGGGCTACCCGGCGAGCACGCCGTGGCTCGCCGCAGCTCCAAGGATCGCGACGCGACCGAACTGCCTGCCCCGCTGGTCGAGGCGGTCGTCCAGCTTCAGGAGTACTTCGCCGGCGAGCGCACGAAGTTCGACCTCCTGTTGGAGCTCTCCGGCACTCCGTTTCAGCGTCAAGTCTGGCTCGCGCTCGCCGAGATCCCCTATGGCAAGACCGTCAGCTATGCCGAGCTGGCAGCGATGGTGGGTCGGCCAAGGGCCTTCAGGGCCGTCGGTCAGGCGAACGGGTCCAACCCGGTTCCGATCGTCCTACCCTGCCACCGGGTCGTGGCGAGCGGGGGCGGGATCGGTGGCTACGGCGGCGGCCTCGACATGAAGCGCCAATTGCTGGCCCTCGAAGGTGCGACCTGGACGGACTAGGACATGCCGCCGAACGAAGCACTGAACGAAGTGGGGAACGGCACCGGCGCGTCGGCTCCGGAGGGCACACCCGAGGATCAGATCCGTCGGTTCTGGGACGCGGACGCGCCCACCTATGACGACTCGTCCTCCCACCAGCCCCGCGACCCTGCGGTCCTCGCCGCCTGGACAGCTGCTCTCGCCCATCTGCTCCCGCCAGCACCGGCACGCGTGCTCGACGCCGGCGCAGGTACGGGTTTTCTTAGCCTCATCGCCGCACGCCTGGGACATACGGTCACCGCGCTCGATCTCTCACCACAGATGCTCTCACGTCTCCAACTGGTCGCTCGCGCGGAGAAGCTCGAAATCGAAGTCGTCACGGGTCCAGCGCAGCGTCCACCCGACGGGTTCGACGTGGTGATGGAACGCCACCTGCTGTGGACGCTCGCCGATCCGGCCGACGCGCTCGGCTCGTGGCGCCGAGCTGCTCCGAACGGGCGGCTGGTGTTGTTCGAGAGCGTGTGGGGAAGCGTCGACCCTCTCGAGATGCTGCGATCTAGCGCTCGCCGGGCGCTTCGAAGACTACGAAGCAAGCCCGCCTCTCATCACGGCAGCTACTCCGACTCGCTTCGCCAGTCGTTGCCGCTCGGCTCCGGGACACCACCTGCTCGGCTGGTGGAGATGGCCACTGAAGCAGGTTGGCACCGAGCACGACTCGAACGCCTACGAGACGTCGAGTGGGCCGAGCGGTGCGCGCTGGGTCCTCTCGAGCGCCTTCTCGGCGTCCAACCACGATTCTCGGTCGTGGCGGATTGACGACGAGCTCGCCAAGACCCGCCACAGCATTCGCCCGGCGTTCGTGGCGGCCCTTCAGCACCTCCTGACGCGCCAGCGGGCGGTCTCGGTCCAGTGTGAGGTGCTGCGCTGGCAGGCGGTCGAGGTGGCCGAGCTGCTGGACACCACAGTCCTGATGGTCAACAGCGCCGTCATACTGACCATGCGACCCGGCCTCTCGGGCCTCTCGGGCATGAAGCTGACCTACGGAAAACGGCGGTTCCGTCGTCATCGGTCCCGGGCAGGGGCTGGCGGCACCGGGGCCGCAGACGAACGCTTCCTCTTGCACTCCACAGAGCGACTGCCTCGCCAACCCCGTGATCCGGGAGGTGAGCGCACTTCCGTCGGGTACCTCCGCGCCCAACACGGTCATCACCGAGCACGCCGTCCACAAGCTCGGCCTCCAGACCACCACTTCGGTTGGCTGATCCAGACGGCCCAGCCGCTCACCGCCGTGCAGATCAAGAACGCCCAGGCGACCGCGGCCACGGCTGGTATGACCGTCGAGAGCGAGAACGACCAACCGACGTCCTCGGACGTCATCAACTGGGCCACGGTCTTCGGCATCGCGATGGCGCTTTGCATCCTCGCCATGAGCGTCGATATGTCCGCAGCGAGACGGCGGGTGACCTGCGCACCTTGGCCGCCACCGGGGCGAGCAGCAACACTCGCCGGACCCTCACCGCCGCCACTGCCGGCGCGCTGGGTTTGCTAGGGGCGGTGCTCGGCACGTTCGCCGGGTACGTCGGCGTCATCGGGTGGCTGCGCGACTGACCTGCCCCAACGACGGGGATCTCGTCCCTCGGTAACGTCCCCGTGACCTAGCTGCTGATCATCGTCGTAGGTATGCCACTCCTCGCGGTGGTCGTAGGCTGGCTGCTCGCGGGCGTGAACCGCCGGCAATGGCTCATCAGCCGATCGAGTGAGAACACTGCCGCCAAAACTCGAGCCGACTAGGGGAGACTCTGTTGCGAGCAGCGACCAGTCGGCTCTTCCTAAGCCTTTGATGCGGAAAGGTGCTGTCGAGAGCATTCCCGGACGCATCGCCGCGCGGACACCGACTGCTCTGGTGCTCAGGGCCGAATGAGCCCGAACTCCTACCGCTGGTGCACCGCTCGATAGCCGGTCGGACGGTCCTCCAACGCCGGCGGCGATCAGTGGTCGACCCGACCGGCAACGCTTCGGGGCACCGCTCGGCCACCAACTTTCCAAACGAGTGCGCGGACAGAGCGATCAATCTCGCGTATCCGCTTCCACGAACCAACGCGCTGCCGCGGAAAACAGATCGACGTTCCGGTCAGGTTCGACGTGGGCGACGGTATGAGTCGCGTTCCACTTCTGGTGCACCCGACAGCCGAAGGGTTCGTACACCGTCAATTGGGATAGGAGATAGGGGCCTTTGAAACGCCGCATGGGGCCCGATCGGGTACGCTCCTTGCCCAGTTGAGGGCGCACGCGTCGGCGGCACAACTGAAGGTGCTCAACGGGTCGAGCATCGCCGCCAACCCGGCCCAGATCAATCGGCTGCCTTCGGGGGAACGTCTTGTGTTCGTCGGCGCGTTCAGCCACGCGCTGTAGACCATGTTCCTGGTGGCCGTGCCATTCACCGTCTTGGCATTCCCTCTCAGCTGGATCATGAAGGAGATTCCCTACGCACTATGGCGCGCGTGTCAGCGCCGAACGCTGATCAGACCACGCGCGAAGAGCGGGCCACCGACGCCTCAAGAGACTTTTGAAGTGGTAGGGGCCCTCGACAAGTGGACCAAGACATCAGGTTGTCCTTGGCGGAAGGAGCCCGTATACGCCACCTCCACCTGCTGGACACAGAGAGAAAGCGGGCCGTGAACGAGTGTCGAGCCTCAGCAGGCTCCCGATGAAAGGCTAATGCGCACAGTTCTCCCTGCACGAGCGCTCTTCACCTCAAGGAGCTCGCTGCCCGTCTTCGAGATCACCGTCCCCCCACTGACCCGAGCGCAATACCCGTTGGGGTAGTGGATCTGTGTCGGGACGAAGATGACGGTAGGCGCGTGGACAGCGTGGTCCGCCGCGTAGCGGAGTTGAAAGGCGCCGCTCGTCGGGTCAAAGGACATAGCGGTCGGCTTGCCCGCGACCGCCTCGGGGTAGGTGCGGGCCAGCGCCCGGGCGGTGGATCGGAGTCGTCCGTTCGACATGACCAACCCCTCGTCAGCGCTTCCAGTGGGGTCCGCATAGTGCTTCCACGACCAGTAGGTCCAACCGACGAGGAAACGGTCCTCCTCGGTCGTGAGCTGGTCGAGCAACGAGGCGTTCGAGGTGGCACCGAATTCACTCACGAACCAGGGCGGCCCCAGGAGCTGAGCGGGCGATTCGATATCGGCTCGGTCCTCTGAACGGGTCTTAAGCGCCCTCGCCTCTTGGGAGGCGCAGGCTGCGATGTTCGTCGGATTGCCGGTCTTTCCGCTGCGGTAGCCGCAGTACACGTGCACATTGAACACGAGATTAGGGAAGTTCATCGGTCCGACGAAGTTCGTGGACCCGTGGCGAGCGAAGATGTCGGGCTCGTAGAAGATCAAATGGGTGGCGTCAGCCGCGAGGATCTGCGGGATCACACCTGCGGTTGGGTCGGCCTGTGGACATGTGATCGCAGGGGCTCCGTGCGACGGTGATCCGATGAACGCACTGCCTGTATAGAAGCACTCGAGCTGGCCATCGAACTGCTCGTCGCCACTTGAAACGAGTGATCTCGAGAAGGGTTCGTTGAACGGATCGTAGCCAAGCACCCACGGATTCGTGTGGAAGTAAGTTGCGATCGCCGCCCACACTCGGTCGTACTCGCCTTGGAGATCGCCGACCACGTCATTGGCCCAGAAATGGCCATAGGCAATATCCGCCGCCGTCGTCGCGTAGTTCCTGGACCATCGCCCTGGAGGGTCGACGCTTCGGGCGCCGTCGGTGCACACCGCCCAGTTCGGTGCGCCCTCGCCGTCAAAGGCCTCGTTGTAGACGTCCTGATGCATGTCCAAGAGTGTGTAAATGTGGAAGCGTCCCAACAGGTCGATCGTCTCACTGAGCTTGGCCAAATAGCTGTCGAGTACGGCCTGGTTGAACTGGCCTGGATCGTGCGGAGCACCACGGGCACAGATCGCCGGGTCGTTGGCCGGAGCGGTTCCCGGCTCGAGACCACTCCATGTCATCCCGAGGCGTACGACGTTGAACCCGAGCCTCGCCATGAGCGACGCATCTGACGCACTGAAGTTCCACGACTTGCCGGGCGCGGGGTACAGCTCGTACGGAGGAAACTTGTAGACGGCGTTCACCCCGTGGAAGAAGACGACGCGTCCCTCCCTGTCGTACAGGTACGGACCACCCGGGGCGCTAATCGGGCCCTGGACGCTCGGCGCCCCGGCCATGCTCGGCACAGGACGAAGCGGCGACCCGAGACTGGGGAGGGTCTTGCTGCTGCCCGCGCTGCAACCGGCGGCTGCGAACACCAAGACCGCCAGCGCCGAGGAGACGGCGCCTACGCTGGTGGCGGTGCGTAGACAACGACGCATCTCGCCCATGACCTGGATAGTCGCCGTCTGCGCCTGAGGTGAGACCAATGGGCTGTTTTGCGGGATCTCGTACCTCTCGAACCTTGCCATTGTTAGTCAATGTGAGCCTCGGCCGGCGAGGGCGCTCCCACGGCTCAGCAACCCCGTCGTCGGTTCGACGAGAGTCGCAGCCCAGCGGGCGGTCCGCAGTCGTCAGTCATCGCTGACGACGATACCCTCTCGGCTGACTCTCACCAGGATCGAGAACCACTTGGTCGGACAACCACTACGAGTCGCGCAGCGGCAACAGCTTCCTGGTCACGAAGCACCATGTCTACGTCCGGGAGGCCACGTCTGTCTCCCAGATCACCCAGCCGAATGCCCCGTCGGAACATCGAGCTTCTCTGCACACCATCGACCCGATTCCGGGTCGCCAAAGTCGACGGGCACGTATGCCGCTCCGGCACGCATCACACCCAGGGCAGCTATGTACAGATCAGCGGTGCCGCTCGGTATTCGGATCCCGACGCAATCTCGGAGACCGATCTTCACGTTTGCGAGTTGCGCGGCCACTCGTTCGGCCGCGCCTTTTAGCTCTGTGTAAGTCAGACGTCGCTGGCTGTCCTCCAGTGCCAATAGCGCAGGCCAACACCTCACCGAGGCATCGAACACCTCCACGAGCGTGCGGAACGGGGCCCGTCTTGTCCGACTAGGACGGAATCTTGCAAAACGACGCTTGACGCCATCATGACGTATTAGAGGCCTATTACGGTACTAAGTGCGGGATCGCACCAATAACGACGACAACTCTCGAGAAGAGGGTCCCCGAGGTGAACGGGTAGACATTCACGGCCGACCTCGCGTCCGAAACCGTGATCGGGACCCATAGCGAACTCACAGCCGAGCTTCATCATCCCGTCAGGTGCGCTGGCGATACTGAGTCACATGGATCAACCCACAATGGTCGATCGCTCGGATGAAGAGTGCGTGGCTCGGCCCGTGAGGGAATCCGCCAAGCAACCGAGGATGCCAGATGCGGCTCGGTAGCGAACAGGTAGGCCCGAGGGGGTTCGCGCTCCTGGGTGCAGCGGGCCTTTTGGGCTTGGTCCTGGCTGTCCACGGCTACGGACATGGCACCGCCGTTTCCGGTATGGCGACCCCTCTTGCGACTCCAAGCAAAGCAACCAAGGCTCAGGCGGCCTCGACTCCCTTGTCGAGCAGCTCGACGACCACCTCGACAACTCCAGCTGGGCCTGCGCCCTCGAGCGCTTCGAACCAGAAGCTCGGGCCGCTGCTCTCGTCGACCCAGTACGCCTCTGCCGCGTACCAGGTGTACCCGGGGCAGGAAAGCAGCCAGGCACGACTGGCCACCGCGGGGTTCGACATCCACGTCACCCCAGCTTCGGCGGGCACCATCACGGTGAGCGTCTCTGCCGCCGGCAGCACGCAGGGGGCGCAGACCTCCACCTATCCGGTCACCGACCACGTGTACTTCATCGAGGCGAGCTTCGGCGACGACTCAGGAAACTCCGAGTACAACTACGGTGACGACGGCGTTGTTGTCACCGACGCGAGTGGGCGAATCGTCCAATGACACCGACCAGCACAAGGTCACGCCAACGACGTGCACCGATCACCGCCCGCCAGGAACCCAGGGCAATCCCGACGCGCGCCCTGCCGCCAACTCCCGTGCGTAGCACGGTTGGTCACGACATGGCAGCTCCTCCTGGTCGAACCGCCTTCTCACGGCTCGTAGAACGCAGTACCGCCCTGGCAGAGGCATGGGCACCGACCACCGCGCGCGTTCTCCTGGGCCTGGTCCTCGCGTGGTTTGGATATCACGAGCTTGTCGCGCCGGGGCTTTGGACCGGGTACGTGCCCGTACTATCAGCGACGGCACAAGCCTCGAAGCTGCTCGTTCTGGCACACGGCTGGGTTCTCTTGGTACTCGCTGTCGCCCTCGTCGCCGGTGTCGCTCCCCGCGTGGCGGCAATGATCGCGTCGCTGTTGCTGGTGGAGATCGTCATCTCGTTGTCTGCCTCGGGCGGGTTGTCGGATCTAGTCCTGCGCGACGTGGGTGTTCTCGGACTTTCGGTGTCGGTCATCGGTGCGAAGAGACCGCGCCTCCTGCTACGGCGCTGATGCAATGAGCCAGCGTGATCGGCACATCAAGGAGCACCGCCGGTGAAACACCTCGTTGCCAATGAGGGTGAGCGAATCGGCCTACATACGGATCCCGAGGGAGGACGTGATGCTGTTCGGAGGCGCGCTCGCCGGTGGGCTCATCGCCGCCGGGGTCCACTGGAGCTGAACGTGGTCGGCGTGACGCTCGCCGGAGCGGCAGGCAACTTGATCGGCTCGCTCGGTGTCTACACGTGAGCGCCCTGATGGCCACAGGCCAAACAAAGCGACGGTCCGACCTGAGGGAGTTGGTCTGCAACACCTGCGGCTATCGAATTTTCCCGTACGCCAACTTCTGCTCCTCTTGTGGCGCCGTCATTGCCATCTCAGGTGCGGGCATGACGGTCACCCTGCACGCCAACTGGACCCAGGGCAACGTCGGCGAGCAGGATTTCGCCTTCACCATCCCCGAGCGGAGCGGTGGAGCGGGAGTGTTGCTCGCCAAAGGTCCTCCGAACGTCGGTGGTTGCTACGTCTTGGAGTCTGAGTTGACGAGGGCCGGTCGGCACCCCGACAACGACATCTTCCTCGACGACGTTACGGTCTCGAAGCATCACGCTGAGTTCGTCCGTCAGGGTGCTCGGTACCTATTGCGTGACGTCTGCTCGCTCAACGGAACCTACGCAAACAGGGTGCGCGTCGAAAAGGCGATCCTGTCTTCCGGTGACGAAGTCCAAATAGGTAGGTTCAAGCTGGTATTCGTGGCTTTTGCAGGTCAAGAACAGAGACGATTTTCCGCAGCGGTCCGTCAGCCCACGGCTCGCTGATCACAGGAGATGAATCATGCTGTCGACTTGCGCAGGGTAGGAATTCGGCGGGAGCAGCTTTTGCCTGAGCACTTGTCGAACGGAGGCGACCTGCCCTGTTCATCCTCACGTGGCCAGCCAATCTCACAGCCTGCCCAAAGATTGCCTGCATGGTCCCGCAAGGCTCGTGGGCACACGATTGTAGGGCCATGCGTCCCATGATCTTCTCTTGGTGCATTACACCCATCAGGAGAATACCGACGCTCGCGCTCGAGCAACTCCTCCGGAGATTACGGCGGACCGGAACCGAAAGGCCATGATGGGCGCCTCGATCAGTCATCTTGTCGTCAACTACGGCTACCTGGCCGTCTTCGCTGCGGTCGCGCTTGAGAGCCTCGGCGTACCTGTGCCGGGAGAGACCACTCTCATCGCGGCCGCCACCTACGCGGGCACCACCCACAAGCTTTCAGATATCCCGATCGTCGTCATCGCGGCGGTTGCAGCCGTCGTAGGTGACAACCTGGGCTACTTGCTCGGCCGTATGGGCGGCGAACGGGTGCTGCTTAAGATCGGTCGCTACGTGCGGCTCGACACGTCGAAGCTGAAGATCGCCCAGTACCTCTTTACGCGTCATAGTGGAAAGATCGTCTTCCTAGGTCGCTTCGTCACCGTCTTGCGGACCTACGCTGCGCTTCTCGCCGGTATCAGCAAGATGGCCTGGGCACGATTCTTATTCTTCAATGCACTGGGCGGCGTGCTATGGGCTGTCGTCTTCGGGGTCGGGGCCTACCAGTTCGGAAGTCTCATTACCCGATTCGGCAATATCGTGACTGCCATCCTCGGCATTGGTGCCCTGATCGCAATCGTTGTCGGCTACGCCGCTCTACGACGCTACGGTACCGAGATACAGGCCAGAGCCGAAGCCGCCATCTTGATGTCTCGTTGACAGAGCCAATGTGATCGAAGGGCGTGGTCTGACGAACAGGTACGGCAAAACGGTTGCCGTCGGTGGGCTGTCGTCTGAAGGTTCCGCCAGGGCAGGTAACGAGTTTTCTCGGTCCCAATGGATCGGGAAAATCGACCACCATGCGCGTGATGATGGATCTCGATGCGCCCGGCGCGGGAAACGTCACTATCAACAGGCGCCCCCACCGAGATCTGCCGTGGCCCTCACACGAATTCGGTGTCCTGTCGGAAGCCAAGACATCTATCCAGGTGGAAACCTGTGTAGCTTGGGTTCGGGTTGTTGTCGGCATACGCCGCCGTTGCGCTCATCCTCGGAGAGATCGTCATGGTTCACCGCGACGCCTGATTCCAAGAGACACAGCTTCTTCTCAGGCTCAGTGGCGTCTTCCCAGCTTGTTGTCAGACTGAAGGGTCTTTTCCCAGGCTTCCCACAGACTAAGAGGACCAATTGCCCAGGTCAGGAACACCTACGGCCCTGTTTCGCTTCCTGCTCCTGCTGTCAACATGACAGTCATGGTCGATCTGCGGATGGCCGACATCGAAGGAGACGTGCATGAGGATCCTGGTGCTTGGTGGAGACGGGTATCTCGGGTGGCCGACGGCGTTACACCTCTCGGCTCGAGGACACGAGGTCGCGATCGCTGACAGCTTTGTCCGCCGCAACTACGACTTTGAGATGGGCACCGAGAGTCTCGTGCCGATCCGTAGTCTCCGCCAGCGGGTGCGCACCTGGGAGCTGGCGTCGGGCCTGCACATCGAGACCTTCGTGGGAGACCTCACCGAAGCAGAGTTCGTCTACTCGGTCATCGGGGACTTCGCGCCCGAGACGATCGTGCACTTCGCCGAGCAACGCTCGGCGCCGTACTCGATGATCGACCGCCACCACGCCGTCTATACGCAGACGAACAACGTGGTAGGCACCTTGAACTTGATCTACGCGATCGCGGAGCTCGACCGCTCCATCCACCTCGTGAAGCTGGGCACGATGGGGGAGTACGGCATCCCGAACATCGACATCGAGGAGGGATTCATCGAGATCACTCACAAGGGGCGCACCGACGTCCTTCCCTACCCCAAGCAACCGGGTTCCTTCTACCACCTCTCGAAGGTCCATGACAGCCACAACATCATGTTCGCCTGCCGCACTTGGGGGCTTCGGTCCACCGACCTGAACCAAGGGATCGTCTACGGCCAGGAGACGCCCGAAACCTCACGTCACCCCGACCTCGCGACCAGATTCGACTACGACGCGGTGTTCGGTACGGTCCTCAACAGGTTCTGCGTGCAGGCAGTCGTGGGGCACCCTCTCACCGTCTACGGAACCGGAGGACAGACCAGGGGCATGCTCGACATAAGGGACACCCTCGCTTGCATCGAGCTGGCCTGCCTGAACACACCAGAACCCGGAGAATACCGGGTGTTCAACCAGTTCACCGAGTCGTTCTCGGTGGCCCGACTGGCTCAGATGGTGATCCACGCTTCTCCGGGACATGTCGTCGCAGAACAGATCGAGAACCCTAGGGCGGAGGAGAACGAGCACTACTACCGGGCCGCGCACACAAAGTTGCTCGATCTCGGGCTCGTGCCGCACCTGCTCAGCGAACAGACCATCTCCTCCTTGCTCGCTGTGGCGGAGCGTCACCTCGACCGGGTCGACCAGGAGGCGATCCGCCCGAGCGTGAAATGGAGCAAGACCTCGAGCACACTTCCGACGGCGACCCGTCCCAGGTCATCGCAGTCCAAAGTCGCGTGACCTGAGAACCGACGGATGCTCTCTGCGGAGGCCGAACGACCATGATCGCAAGTGCCCTTCTTCAAATCGACCCTCTAGGAGGGCTCGGCGCACCGTGGAGCAGTGGACATCCGGACCACCTCGATCTGCTAGAGGCCCACGCCGTCTTCGTCATGCGAGAGGTGGCTGCCGAGTGTGAGAGGCCGGTGTTGCTCTTCAGCGGTGGTAAGGACTCGGCCGTCCTCTTACGTCTCGCCGAGAAGGCGTTTCGCCCCGGACGGTTCCCCTTCCCGGTGATGCACGTCGACACCGGCCACAATTTCGATGAGGTCATCGAATTCCGGGACAAGCGCGTGGCCGAACTCGGCGAAGAACTCGCGGTGGCGTCGGTCCAGAAATCAATCGACTCTGGGCGCGTCGCCGATCCCGGGCCCGGAGAGTCGAGAAACCGCCTCCAGAGCGTCACCCTGCTCGACGCGATCGCCGAACACGGCTTCGACGCCTGCATCGGAGGTGCCCGCCGTGAGGAGGACAAGGCGCGGGCCAAGGAGCGGGTCCTGTCATTTCGCGACTCGTTCGGACGATGGGACCCGAAGAACCAGCGCCCGGAGCTGTGGCACCTCTACTACGGACAGGTCCGCCCGGGCGAGCACGTACGTGCCTTCCCCCTTTCGGACTGGACCGAGCTCGACATCTGGCAGTACATCCGCCGTGAGCGCATCGGGTTACCCTCGATCTACTTCGCTCACCGGCGGGTGGTGGTCGCACGAGACGGCATGTTGTTGGCCGCATCGCAATGGATCTCTCCTCGGCGCGACGAGAAACCACAGGAGTTGAGTGTTCGCTTCCGAACCGTCGGCGACGCGACCTGCACTGGGGCGGTCCGCTCAGAGGCAGAATCGGTCGACGAGGTGATCTCCGAGATCGTCGCCTCGCGGGTGAGCGAGCGAGGGGCCACCAGGGCGGATGACAAATTCTCGGATTCCGCCATGGAGGACCGCAAGCGGGAAGGCTACTTCTGAGATGCCCCCTCCACCGCCCGGTGGGTCAGCGAAGACGGTCCCGGACACCGCGCTCGTCTCGGTGGAGCCAAACTCCGAGCTGTTGCGCTTCGCAGCCGTGGGCTCAGTCGACGACGGCAAGTCGACACTGATCGGGCGTCTCCTCCACGACACCAAGCAGCTATTCGACGACCAGCTCGAGGCCATCTCGGCGGCCAGCCGACGGGGTGGTGCGGACGGTTTCGACCTGTCTTACATCACAGACGGGTTGCGATTTGAACGCGAGCACGGCATCACCGTCGACGTGGCCTACCGATACGCGGCAACCCCTCACCGCAAGCTTGTGATCGCAGACTGCCCAGGCCACGTCCAGTACACGCGAAACATGGCCACCGGCGCGTCGACCGCGGACCTCGTGGTGGTGGTGATCGACGCCACCACGGGACTGCGCGAGCAGACACGCCGGCACTGCTGTATCGCCGCCCTGCTCGGAGTACGCCACATGCTGGTGGCGGTGAACAAGATGGACCTCGCCTCATGGGACCGCTCCGCATATCTGGACGTCGACCGGGAGATCCGCGCCCTCGCCCAGAGGCTGGGCATCGAGAACGTAACCACGGTGCCCGTATCCGCCCTGAAGGGTGACAACGTGGCGACGGCCTCGTCGTGCTCCTCCTGGTACGCCGGACCCACGATTCTCGAAGCCCTGGAGCATGCCGAAGCCGGTGCTTGGGCCACAGAGGGCGGTGCGGGGGGACGCCTTCCGGTTCAGTGGGTCGTAGATCACCCCGCGGGCGATCGCGGCTACGCGGGCATGGTGAGCGGCGGCACCATTCACGTTGGTGACGAGGTGGTGGTGCTCCCGACCGGCGTCCGCACCCGGATAACGTCAATCCACGCCTTCGACGGACCACTGGAGGAGGCAGCGGCTCGCATGTCGGTGACCGTGCGTCTCGAGGACGATCTCGACATCTCCCGCGGGGACATGTTGGCACCGACAAATGGCGCACCCGAGATCGTGAACGAGCTCAGAGCCACCTTGTGCTGGTTCGGGCCCCATCGGGTGGTGGCGGGCCAGCGATTCTGCATCAAGCACACCACCCGAGTCACTCGAGCACGGGTCGTCTGTGTCGAGTCTCGTCTTGACATCGGTTCGCTCGATCTCGGAGCGGCCAGCTCCCTGGCCGACAACGAGATCGGCGTTGTCCGGCTGGCAGTGGCAACCCCCCTGGCGGTCGACCCCTACCGGGTGAACCGGGTGACCGGGAGCTTCGTCGTCATAGACGAGGACACCAGCGCAACAGTGGCCGCGGGCATGGTGGGTACCCCTGATTTCGCGACGGCTGTTTCCGGGTCACTCTCTTAGATGGGGCTCCTTTACATGAGGCTCCTGCATGAGACCGCCAGCTACCCATTGGCAAAATCGCTCCGGCCGAGCGATAACGCGTAGGTAAACCCTTTGAGGTAAGACCTGAGCGGAGTCCCCGCGTGATTCCGCAAACACGTCGATGCGGAGGTGCCCGTTCACATGGATCCCTACATCGTCTTGGGGAGCGCCGTCGTCGGATTCCTGGTCGGGGTGACCGGCGCTGGTGGGGGTGCGCTCATGACCCCGATGCTGATCCTCCTATTCGGAGTAAAGCCCTCTACCGCCATCTCAAGCGATCTCGTGGCTGCGGTTGTGATGCGCCCCATCGGAGCCGCCGTGCACTTGCACCGAGGTACGGTGAATTTGCGGCTCGTTGGTTGGTTGACGCTGGGGTCCGCCCCGATGGCCTTTCTCGGCGCCTATCTCCTTCACCTGATTGGTCACGCGCAGGCGGCCGAGAACGACGTGCAGATCGCTCTTGGTGCGGCCTTGCTCGTTGGCGCCGCCGCCATGATCCTGCGCTACGTGCTCGACCGTCGGGCCGGTCACACCCGCCAGGGCGTAGTCCACGACCTCACCGTTCGGCCGTTGTCGACGGTCGTGATCGGGATGATCGGGGGGATCATCGTAGGAATCACCTCAGTCGGGTCGGGGTCCCTCATGATCGTTCTGTTGCTGTTCGTCTACCCGATGCTCGGCGGCAACCAGTTGGTCGGGACCGACCTGACCCAGGCCGTCCCACTTACAGCGGCCGCGGCCCTCGGGGCCCTGGCCTTCGGCCACGTGGAGCTGTCGGTGACCACTTCGCTCATCGTTGGGAGCGTCCCGGCCGTGTTCGTCGGCTCATTCATGTCCTCAAGAGCGCCCGACCGCTATATCCGACCGGCCATCACATTCGTGATCCTTGCCTCCGGGCTTAGGTACGTGGGGGTTGGGACGACCGCCCTCGGCTGGGCTCTGTGCTCCGTACTGCTTCTTGTCGCCGCCGTGTGGCTTGCCCACACCCGACCCTGGCAGAAGAAGGCTCTTGTGGCGACCGTCGAAGAAGGCGACGAGCGGCACTCGGTTAGGTCCGCCGAGCCGGACTAACTCTGATTCCCTGGCGCACGATTGGAAAGCCTCGATGCGGAGTCGGCGCCTCGTCTGGACCCGAATAGCCGCGCATTGCACCGCGGCTTGTAAAACCATCGTCATAAAGGATGGACCGCGGACCTGGGACGCGGCTGGCAACGATCAGAGAATGCCCTATGAAGATTTGAACATACGGTGAAGGCAGCAGCCCGAACGTCCAAGAGGGCCCGGCAGATGCCTATAGGTGTCGGGATCCCGCGAATAATCAGGCGTGCAAGCCACACTCGGTCTTGGAGGTTCCCGCCCAGCGGCCTGCTCGTGGGTCCTCGCCCGGTGCCACTGGGCGAGTGGTCGGGGCGCAACCGATCGACAGATATCCCTTCGCGACAAGTGGATGCACGGGCAGGTCGTGGTCAACCAGGTAATTCGCAATGTCCTCATCGCTCCAGGTGGCAAGGGGGTTTACCTTTACGAGTCCGCGCGCTTCGTCCCAGGAAACGACTTGCGTGTCCGCGCGACTCGGAGAGTCGCAACGCTTGAGCCCGGTGATCCACGCATCGCGCCCCTTGAGTGCGTTGTCCAGAGGTGCCACCTTCCGCAGCTCGCAACACCTGGCGGTCCCGCAAGGCCACTCCCGTGCCTCGGCACCGGGCTTGAATATACGAAGGTTCAAGTCATAGAGCGCACGGACCTCCTCGACAAACGCGAGGGTCTCTGCGAAGTGGTATCCGGTATCGAGGAATATCACTTCGATGCTCGGGTCGGACTGCACAGCGAGGTCGATGAGCACGCAGTCCTGAAACGAACAGACCACCGAAACGCGCGTGGCAAAGCGATAGTTGGCCCAGGAGATCACATCCTGAGGTGCAGTGGTTTCGAACTCGTCGGCCAAGGCGGCGATCTCGGCGGAGTCGACGTCGACATGAGCCCCTTGGGCCATTTCCATTCGCTCCCTCTCGATCACTGGCGAGATACCCCCAAGGTTTGCGGGGCCCCGACCTCACCCGACCTCGCCGATACGAGCTCCTGCAACTTGTCCGGCCAACTCCTCCTACTACACATAATAGAGTCAACTGTGGTCCTTTCTTCTGAGCTGCTTGGCCTGGTCTTATGAGTCCGCGCCGTCAAGGACCGAACGGGCAAACGCGGGCCCGCCGGCGCGGCGGAACCTGGTCCGACTTGATCGAGACCACCTCGGACCGCGGGGTGATCGAATATTCGGACAGTACGCGTCCCTAGTCCCAGCTGGCCGCCTTCATGAGGTGCGCCCTACCACCGGCACGAGAACGCGTTACCCACAGGCCCGAATCACACTGTGTTAACTAGGGCAGGCGCCTGAGGGAACGACGGGAAGAACCTATTTCTGCGTTCCCGTGCATCTCGTCGGCCGTCATCACCGACGGGTATGAGCCCGCAGTCGCGACGATCTTTCAATCGCTCGTATAGCGCTCACCGAGAAGTTGCGCGGACCCTTTGAATTCGCCCCGGCAGTTGTTGCCCAACCCTGAGCCAAGGAATCTGGTCGTGAAGCTGCATAGCGTTCTAGCTGGACATTTGCGCACCCAGCTTTACACAATACGAACCTATTTCCCCTGCTAGACGGGCCGACCCTGTCGCTCGCGACCGCTCACGCCAAGACTCGACGGGCGGGCTACTTCAAAGGTCGCTGACGACGATCCGGATGGCGACTCGGGCACCGCTTTCGTGCCGTTCGCACGGCCGAGCACGCGTCCTTCCGGTCAGTCTGCTTCGGCTCCACGGCGCTTGCCCAACCAAGTAGGGCGCGCGCGCCAGTACGGAACCCTGGGGGCATGCCCTACTTGCTTATTGCCCTGTCAAAGTGGGACACCTCGATGAGAACACTAAGTTGAATGTTGCCGATGTTCGCCCGGTTCCACCGTCACCATCCGGCAGCCGTCGGCTAGACGGTCGTCACCACCGAGAGGCGTTTCAAGCGACCAGGTGCTCGCGAATGTTCGCCAACCAGGAACGGCCCGATCTGGGCACCCTACGGATCGGACGAGGTGGCCTTCGCGGACGACTGCACGCGGGCCGGGTGGTCCACGATCAACCATTCCGGCGAGCCACTAGGACGTCATCCGCATGACTTAGGCCGTTAAGCGCGAGGATCGACGCGAAGTGCAGCACCAGGGAGTCCACTACGACACGGGAACCATGTTCCGCGGCCCGGGCTATGCCATCTCAACGCGCCGGACGGCACTCGACATGTCGGTGGTGCGCCGCGAGCTCGAGATCGTCCGAGATGACCTGCACGCCAACGCCGTGCGGATCGTGGGCAGCGACGTCGAGCGGATGACGGCTGTCGCTGAGATCGCGCTCGGACTCGGACTCGAGGTGTGGTTCTCCCCGGCCTTCTTCGAGTACTCGCGGGAGGAAACCGCGGCGCGACTGGTCGCAGCGGCCGAGGCGGCAACACCGCTGTACACGGCCCATCCAGGGCGCGTGGTCTTCGTCGCCGGCAGCGAACTGACGCTCTTCATGCCGGGGATCATCGAGGGCAAGGGCGTGACCAAGCGCGTGCAGCGCTTCAAGACAGACCCGGCGCTCCTCAGCAACGGGAAGCTCGATGCGTACCTGGCTGCTTTGGTGCCCAGACTGCGCGCCGTGTTCGATGGTCCGCTCACCTACGCCTCGCTCGCCTTCGAGCAGGTGGACTGGGGACCGTTCGACTACGTGGGAGTCGATCACTACCGCGAGGCGCGGACCAAGGACCGCTATGTCGAGATGCTCGAACCGTTCCTGTCAACGGGCAAGCCGGTGATCGTCACCGAGTTCGGGATGCGCACCTACGGTGGTGCCGAGAGCTCGGGGACCCTGGGATTCGGGGTCACCGACACCACCCGGCTGTGGCTCCACACGCGACCGGTGATCGGACGTTTCGTCCGGCCCCGCCTGCAGGGGACGTTCCAGCGTGACGAAGCCATGCAGGCCCGGGAGCTCGCCGATACCCTCGACGAACTCGAACGCTCAGGGGTGGCCGGAGCCCTGCTGTCGACCTTCGTGACACCCGGGGCCACCACCAACGACGATCCTCGCTACGACCTCGACATGGACTCGATGTCCCTCGTGAAGTCGTTGCCCAGTGGGCGGCACGGGATGACTTACCCGGACATGCCTTGGGAGCCCAAAGAGGCGTTCGGCGCAGTGGCGCGCCACTTTGCCGGCGCCTGAGCGGGGGTGATGTCGGCGCACCTTTTCGGCTAGGGATGGTCCGGCCGAGCCGGCTGCCCAGATCGGCCGGACCAATGACAGCCTTCATAGAGATTCCGGGGATCGGCGCTCACTCCTATTAGCGGTGGAGTAGATCTCAGAAGACAGGGCGCACGTTGAACATCGGAGCGACCAGCCAGTCTGATGGATCTGCCGCGCGAAGTGCCCCCATAAATGCGTGAACCACGACGCCTCAGGGTGCCACCGAACGCCGGTTCGAGGAGCGGCGGGCCCTTCGCCCTACCTACGCCCGCCGGCCCAAAAAGTAAAGGAACTCGGTCTGCAGGTCCGCACCCATGGGTGGTTCCAACTTGGGCCCGAAGACGTTCGGCAGGCGGATCATGGCGTCCATCGGCTTGAGAGCCTCATAGGCGCGGCGGACGGAGTCCTCGTCGAGGCGCTCGTCCGCACCGATCGTTCGTGCAAGGTCCCAGGTGTGGACGAGCACGTCCATGGTCACGAATTGGCCGATGATCTGACCTGCAGGCATCTTGCCCGTCGGCCCGTCCATCTCCTTGGCCGCCGCCTCCGGATCTCCGGTGATCTCGCCGATCGCACGAGAGGCGTTCTCCCAGGCCTGCTTCGGGTCCTCGTCAGCACCCAGGGGTCCCGACTCCCCACCCCTGACACTGGCGATCACGCCCCGATGATTCTCGACAACGTGCGCCAGCAGATCACGTGCTGTCCACTGCTCGCAGGGGGATTGAGCCCCCCACTGGTCAGGGGCCACCGCCTTAACCGCGGCGCCGAAGCCGCTCGACACCACCCGGTACCTGTCTTGGACGTCAGTCATCTCTCGAGCGTACGTCGCATCTCGACCGCTTCAGCTCGGAACTGATCCGGATACTTCGAGGGCCGAGCCATGGTGGCACTCCTTCCTCCGGCTATCCGCCAGAATGAGGTGTCCACCAAAGCGGGGGAAGCTCACTCGCTAAGAAACGCCGTCCGAAACCTTATGGTTGACCTCTGGACGCCCAGAAAAGGCGCAGTTATTTTCGTTACTTTCGTTTTAGAGCTATCGCTGCAGACATGAAGGGTCCATAGTTGTAGAAGAAGGTTGTTGTACCGAAGGAGGTGAGGCACCTGGTCGGTTGGATCTGTGCAGAGCGCCTCCCCGATGCTGGATCATTGGGTGACCTTATGTTGCCCGAGCGGGGCTGAACCTCGAAGCAAACTGACGACAATTGACCTGGCAGGATCTTGTTGGGTCTAGTCGTGAAAATCACGGCATTTTGAGCCGTACCGAGGGTTCCGATCCACACGTTCCAAGGCGCGAACAGCCAAGGAACAGCGCCCGCCTTCCCAATCAGGGAGTGCGGGCGTTGTCGCGGGGATCCGGGGCGGAATCGGCACGGCGGCGGCTTGGCGACGCTCTCTAGGGAAGCTCACGCCACCCGGCTCGGATGCCTCGGGTGACGCTGGTGCGGGGTGGTCCCGCCCCACACGCCGTGACTCTCGTGCGCTCCGGCGGCAGCGCACTCGGAGTGCACCGGGCACCCGTCACAGAGCTGGCGGGCCTCGGCGTAGGAAGTGCGCTTGCCCGGCTCGGGGAAGAACAGCGCCGGCCCCTTGCCACGGCAGGCGGCGTGCTCGTGCCAGGCGGGGTGTTCGGCAACCGGGAGGACCGGCAGGACCACCCCGGCACGGCTGGCCCCGGCACTCTCGGACATGGCCGCTCGGATGCGGCCCTGTATCGCACCGTGGGGAACACAGAGCCCGCCGGCACCGGCAGGGTCAGTGCAACCGGCGATGCGGCAGGCAGGTCGCCGAACTGAGGGCACCGGGTGGACGAAATAGGCGACCGCTGTCCAGCTCCTCACGCGCGGATGGTAGGCCCTGGTGGGCGACGAGGTGGTGACCCGGGCCAGACGAGCCGACAGGTTCGTGTCGCCGAAGCGACCGGTCCTCCTCCCTACGGTGACTGGCCCGCTGCCGCAGCGTCCCACCGGAGTCGGGTGGGTGTCGCCGTTTGGGCCGCTTTTCAGCGCCCGTCCTCCTTGCCCGTCGGAGGACTGGTCAGCGCCCCCGGCAGGACTCGAACCTGCGACGCACGGTTTAGGAAACCGACGCTCTATCCTCTGAGCTACGGGGGCCCGTCTTTTCAGATGCCCACATTTGGCCTTCCGGACAGCTCCTTCTGACCGTCCATCCCATAACGATCTCACACCCCTCGGACCCAGCCCCACGCCATGGACGAAGACGCTCGGTGTGAAGAACCTTTGTCCGCCCTGGGCACGATTCCGCCTGCTCTCATGCATCGGTTGCTAGAGGTGAAGCGTCGAGCGCGCAGTGGAGGCACTCGGCCCGTGGGGGTGGGCCCGGCTCGGCCGTCGCCGTCGGCGCCCTCGTCGGGTTGCGGATCCCTACGGCTGCGACCACGCCACCCGTCACGCACAAAGAGGCGGCGATGAGAACGGCCGTGCGGAATCCGCTCGACAGCTGGGCGGGGTGGAGGTAGCTGGTACCGGATATGCCGGCCAGCGCTGGGAGCACGGCCACGGCGATGAGGCTTCCCACCCGGGCCACGTCGTTGTTCACGGCCGAAGCCAGCCCTGCGTGCTGGTCCGAGACGGCACCGAGGGCCGTGGCGGTGAGCGGCGCGACCGTGATGGCGAGTCCGAGCCCGAAGACGAGAACTGCCGGTAGCACCCCAGAGACGTACGAGCGGTCGGTGGTGATCCGGACGAGGAGAGCCAGACCGGTTCCGACCACCATCGGGCCGACACCCATCTGCAACCGGGGCCCGATCCGCGATGCGAGACGACCCGAGTGCGCAGAAAGCACGAGCATGACGAGGGTGAGGGGGAGCAATGCCACTCCGGACTCGAGCGCTGTGTAGTGGTCCGCCACCTGCAAGTGCACCGGTAACAGGAACAGGGCCCCACCGAGCGCTGCATAGACGATGAAGGTGACCGCGTTCGTCACCGTGAACTGACGTACCCGGAACACGTCGAGGGGAAGCATGGGAGCAGGTGACGCCCGCTCGACGAGAACGAAGCCGAAGGCTCCGACGACCCCGATCGTCAGCATCCCCACGACCCAGGCGCTCGTCCAACCCCGCGTCGGGCCCTCGATCAGGCCGTAGGTCACGCCTGCCAAAGCCACGGTGGCCACGACGGCTCCGGCCACGTCCACGCGTCGACTCGCCGTCGGGTCGTGCGACTCGGGAACGTGCCGGACGGAGAGGAGCAGCACGAGTGCTCCGATCGGGACGTTGATGAGGAAGATCCAGCGCCACGACGCCACCGTTATCAGGTACCCCCCGAAGAGTGGCCCGGCTGCTGTGGCCACTCCGCCGAGCCCCGACCAGGCCCCGATGGCCCGTCCGCGGTCGTCGGGCTCGAAGGAAGCCTGCAAGATGGCCAGGCTCCCGGGGGTTAGCAGCGCGGCGCCGACGCCCTGGAAGATGCGCGTGACGATGAGCGTCGTGTTCCCCGGCGCCAGGGCGCATGCCGCCGAAGAGAGGGCGAACCACACCACACCGGTGCAGAACACCCGCCGCCGACCGTAGTGGTCCCCCAGTGACCCGCCCATGAGGAGCAGGGTCGCCAGCGTCAGCGTGTACCCGGTCACGACCCACTGCAGCGATCCGAACGACGAGTGGAACTCGCGCCCTATGGTCGGAAGCGCTATCCCGACGACCGTGGCGTCGATGGCCGCCATGCCCGACCCGAGCACGGTGGCCACGATGACCCAGCGCGCGGCGGCCGTACCGTAACGCACAGGGTCAACCTACCCAGCCGACGAAATCACAGGGTCACGAGATGCGAACAGTCCCGAGCACGGGCCGGGGGATCGCCCTGCCGCCCGTCGAAAGAGAGCCCTGAGAACACAACGTGAACGGCAGCGTGATCAGCCTCTGAGCGCCCCAGCCGGCGGGATGACCCCGGGGCCACTCGTGAGGCATCGCGCCCGGAGCGAGGGGTCCGCCGCCTTCTCGAGGGTGGGTGGTTCGAGGAACGCCGGGCGTGCCCTGAGATCGACCATGTCGAGCAGGTTCGAGGCGTTTGCGTCGCGCTTGGTGAGCGCGGGCAAGTTCCACTTCGTCTCGACCAGCTTCAGGATCGACGTGTGGTCCGAAGTGACATGTGAGACGTAGTCCGGCTTCGAGTAAGGGCTCACGACACCCATCGGGACCCTGAAGCCGTAACGGTCATAACCACCAGGCTGGTCCGGTGGAACGGTGATGTCCGGTCTCACGTCGTCCGGCACCACAGCCGACGGGGGCGGGACGTGGTCGAAGTAACCCCCGTGTTCGTCGTACGTCCAGATGAACAAGGTCCTGGGCCACGACGGCGAATCCATCAGGGCGTTCACGACTTCGGCCAGGAAGACGTCGCCGTACTGGACGTCCTGTGGGTTCTCCTCGGAATCGGTCCCGAAGTCCGGGTCCACAAGGCTGAAACCCGGGAGCGTGCCGTCGCGAGCGTCAGCGAAGAACTGCTCGATGCCCACGACGTTCGAGTTGAGCGAGGAGTCCTCGAGAAGACGTACGTAGACGCCGAGGGTGGGAAGAGAGGCGTGGTAGTCCCGCCAGGAGACCCCGTACCGTGAAAGTGCCTGGAAGATCACGCCGTTCGGGGGCAGTGCCCTCGGGAGAGTGTCCTTGACGATTCCGAGGGCAGTTCCCGAGATCAGAAAGCGCCTGTTCGGAAACGTCGCCGCCATGACCGAACAGAAATAGCGATCGTTGATGGGGAACGTCTTGGCCACCGAGCAGGTGAAGGGCAGATCGGTCGCATCGAAGTAGCCCATCGAGACCGGACCGCTCGCACTCATGGCGAACCCCCGGCAGGTTCCGTTGTCGTAGGAAAGGTGACAGGCGTTCCAACCGTTCGAGGGTTGGGCGCGCAGCTGGCAGGGTGTCGGCATGTGGAAGGCGTGAAGCGTCTTCCCCTGGTAAGGGTTGGACGCAGTGGGGTTACCGTGGACGTCGAGCTTGAAGCCGTCGCCCCGGCCGAGCACACCCAAGAGGTTGTCGAACGAATGGTTCTCGAGCATGAGCACGACGATGTGCTCGATCTCGGGAAGCATGTCGGTCCCGGCAGCCGTCTTCGGGTATGGGCGCGCTCCTGCTGGAAACACGGGTGCGACGACCCTGCTTGTGCTCGAACCCCCTTCGCCGCACGCGCTCAACCCCCCCGCTATGCCGGCAACGACACCGCCGAGGAAGCCCCGTCGGCTCAGAGCATGACCGGTGCCCATAGCCCCCCCCTTGCGCACGGATCCGAGAGTGGTAACGACCGTAACGGCCCGACATCGATCTCTGCACAATCGCTCAGCCAGGGAAGTACTGCTTGCTCTTGGCAAAGACATGGTCGGCCACGGCGTCGGTCCTGCGAACAGGACCTCGCACCACCGGAGAGCAACCAGCCCGGATCGAGAGACACGATCCCCGGCCTGGCGACCTCAACATCACGCAGGGTGACCGAAAAGGCTCAACGTTCGAGGTCCGGTGGCCGAAATAGCAGAGATGCGGTTGGTGCCGCCTGGAAGATTCGGCACGCCCCGCCGACCCCGCCGTGGGGGTGCGAAGCGTGCTGACAGGCACACGTGGATCCGCCACGTCGAGATGCTGTCGTGGGCGCTGCTGGTCGTCGGGCTGGCAGGGTCGACCACCGCCGGGGTGACCTGGCGCTCCGCCACCTACAACGGTGCAGTCAAGTCCGCCGTCGCCACCGCGAACAGCGCCAAAGCCAGGCTGACTCAGAACCTGCAAAACGACCGCGACGTGGCCGGGACCATCGGGACGCTCACGACGATCATCCCGGGGTTGACCAACAGCCAGCTGAGCCGGTGGTTCAGCATCAACGGCGGAACAGCGCAACATCCCGACATCTTGGGCGTCGGCTACATCGAAGCCGTTGCGCCCGATCAGTTGGCGAGCTTCGCCGCGGCAGTGACAGCCGACCCGCCTTTCGAGCTGTCCTCAGCGAGTGGGTTCAAGCTGAACCCGTCGGGCCTGCGCTCCCAGTACTGCCTGCTAAGTCTTGGCGCCATCGAGTTCCATGTCGCCCCCACCAAGGCCAGCGCGTTCTCGCGGGCGCTTGCAGCGTTCAGCGCGTTCCTCGCACCTGGGACTGACGAGTGCGCAGCCACGAGAAGCAACTGGGGTCTCCGGGCGGGTGCGAGAACCGGAAGCGTCACGGTCGCCTCGCTCGACAACCTGATGGCGTGGACCGGGAAATCCGCGGCAGCGGCCACGGCCCAGACGGCCCTCTTCGGGCCGGTGCATCCGATCTGCGAGAGCGTTCCCGTCTACTCGACCGGATCGGTCCCGACCACGGCGGCAAGCCGGCAGGCCGACCTGCGTGGCTGGGTGATCATGCTCGTGGGCGCCGACCCGCTCATCAATTCCGTCCTGGGCTCCCAACGCGACATGGCGGTCACGCTCTCGTACCAAGACCCGACCGGGCCACCGGTAGTTCTCGACCGTGTGGGTCATAGTGTCGCCGGCGCCTATCACCAGACGGTGAGACTGGGCCCGTCGGGCCACTGGGTCGTGCAGCTCGCCGTGCCGCCGCCGTCGGGATCGCTGACGCCCGACCTCCAGGCCGTGGTGGTGAGCATGCTCGGGTTCCTTCTCACGTTGCTGCTCTTCCTGCTGGTGCGGGTGCTCGCGATCTCCCGCTCCCAGGCATTGGCGCTGCTCGAGCAGAAGACCGGTGAGCTCGAGCACCAGGCCCGCCACGACTCGCTGACAGGCCTGCCGAACCGGGCCATGGTCTACGAGCGAGCCGAGCACGCGATGGGTCAAGCACGTAGCGGCGGGCCTGGCGTAGTGCTCCTCGTCATCGATCTCGACGGCTTCAAGACCGTGAACGACGCGTTCGGACATGACGTCGGTGACGAGCTGTTGCAGGCGGTGGCAGACCGGTTGTCGGCGATGTTCGGAGCAGCTTGCACTGTCGCCCACACCGGTGGTGACGAGTTCGTCGTGCTGACCGACGGCGGGCCCATCGACGATCCCGAGCAGCTCGCCGAAGCGGTGCTTCGCTCCCTGACGGTGCCTTACCGGGTGAAGGGAGCTGTCGCCACCCTGTCGATGACCGCGAGCATCGGGGTTGCGACAGGACTGCGAGCTTCGGCGAGCCACCTGTTGCGTGATGCCGACATAGCACTGTACGAAGCCAAGGCAGCGGGCAAGAACCGGTTCGTCGTCTTCCGTCCCGAGATGCACACAGCCGTAGTGGACCGGTTCGATCTCGAGAGCGAGCTACGCACCGCTGTGCGCTGCGAGCAGTTCTTCCTCGTGTACCAGCCGATCTTCGGGCTTCAGAGCATGGGGGTGACAGGCTTGGAGGCGCTGCTGCGGTGGAAGCACCCCACTCGCGGCGTCGTCCCGCCGATGGAGTTCATCCCGACGCTCGAGTCATCGGGGATGATCGTGGAGGTCGGTCGGTGGGTACTGACCGAGGCCTGCCGCCAGACCCGGCTGTGGCACGAAGCCGGCTACGCGGTGAGCATCTCCGTCAACGCCTCGGGTGTGCAGTTCGAAGCAGGCGATCTGGTGAGAGATGTGCGCAGCGCCATAAACGGGTCCGGGTTGGACCCTCGTTTTCTCGTGATCGAGATCACCGAGTCCGTCCTCATGCGCGACCCGAACACCATTGCCAGCAGGCTGCGTGAGCTCAAGCAGGTCGGTGTGCGCGTCGCAATCGACGACTTCGGGACCGGTTACTCCTCGATGGCCTACCTCCAGCAGTTCCCGGTCGACATCTTGAAGATCGACCGATCGTTCGTGTCGGGCATGATGGACTCGAGCGAAGGCGAGGCGCTCGTTCACACCTTGGCTCAGCTGGGCAAGGCCCTCGGCCTGATGACGGTGGCGGAGGGCATAGAGGACGAGATCCAGCTGAGGAGGCTCCGGATGGAGGGGTGCGATGCCGGGCAGGGCTTCTACTACGCCCGTCCTCTCGAAGCGCACGACGCCGAATGGTTCATGGCCGAGAAGTCCGGCACAGTCGGCACTGGGAACGTTCACGCCACACCGAAGACGGAGCCGTCTCTGTCCGGTCAAGTCCACGTCGGGGGGAACGGCTCGCGCGGGAACGGCGCGGGCGGAGCCGCAGGGAACGGCTCGCGCCAGAACGGCGCAAAGGCCGGCCTCGGTTCCTCTTCGACGCGTCAAGCAGGAAACGGACAGCGTCCCGGGCTGAGGGAGGACGAGACCCTGATCGTGCCCTGAGCGACGGGTGACCCCGCCACTACCGTTGTGCAGGTGGCTGGGCGTCCCCACCACAGACGGATCCTCTCGCTGCACACGGCGGTGGCCCTGGTCGTGCCGGGTTGCTTGGCTCACATGGTGGCCAGGCCAGGCACCGAGGACGAAGGCACGTACGACAATGCTGCCCCGGACGAGGACGACGTCGAAGAGGAGCTGGCGGCCTACAACGAGTACCTTGCCGCTTTGAACGCAAGCGGACGCCGCAAGCACTGGTGACGTGTGCGCAGGCAGTGCCCCGATCTCCGTCCCGCTGACACACGGCCACCGATCAGGGGCCGAGCCAGGAGGAACCCGATCACCCCTCCACCCCGGACTGGCACCAGGGGCACAAGGCCCGAGGCTCAGGCGAATTCTTCTTGAATTTTTCGGGAATTTGCTCCCGACCCTCTTCACCACGCGACACCCTCACGTCATTATTACGGCATGCAAAGCGGCTGGGTCCGGCGGACCTCTCGTCCCCCCGTGGAAGTGCGAACCAGCGCGAGGCGGCGTAAGACGGCAAGCGCGTTCTGGCAAGACGGACGAGTCGTCGTGGTCCTCCCGGCCCAGCTTCCTCGAGCCGATCGCGTGGAGCTCGTCGATGGCCTCGTCCGCCGGGTCCTGGCCCAGCGTCCTCATGTCACCACCTCCGATCGCGACCTCGCCATCCGCTCCGCCTCGCTCGCCGATCGGTACCTCGGCGGGGTCCGGCCGGTCTCGGTCCGCTGGGTGTCGAACCAGCAACGTCGCTGGGGGTCGTGCAGCTCGCACACCCGCGAGATACGGATCTCCGACAGGCTCCGGGTCGTTCCAGGCTGGGTTCTCGACGCTGTGCTGGTTCACGAACTCGCCCACCTGGTCGAGCCCACCCACTCGGCACGCTTTCGGAGGCTTACCAGTCACTACCCGCGCACAGCCGAGGCCGACGTCTATCTCGCCGGCTTCACCCTCGGTTTCGAATCGGCCCGAACACTGAGCTCCTAGTGACGGATCCTGCGCCCTGAGAACACGGGTGTGGCGACGGCCACCCAGTGCTCCTTGGCACCGGCTGCCCAGGGCTCGAGATGGCGGGCGGTCACCCGCTGCGACCAGCTGTCCCACGCGTCGGTGATCTCCCTGCCGACGCCCTGGACCATCACGCTCCATCCCTCGCTCCTCTCGGCATCCACCGAGTCGATCTCGAACGCCACCATGCCGAGTGTCGCCGCGTCCAGCTTGGTCCCGGGGTCCGTGCGCAAGGCGACGGTTCGCCCCTCGAGCACGTAGTTGACGGGAAAGATGAGCGGCCGGCCGTTGCTCACGATGGCGATGCGTCCCACCGACTGTGTGGCGAGCAGCTGCAGGCATTCCTCCTCGGAAATCTCTTCCAGGTTCGCGTCTTCGGGCACGGGGTCCTCCGCTCCTCTCGATGGCTGACCCATCTCTACCCGATTTCCACTCGGGTGATTCCGTCGAAGAAGCCGGGCGCGCAGCGGCGAAGGGATGCAGGGTCCCGTGATGACAGATGCACAAGACTCGCTCCTCGGCAAGTGCTCACTCGGAGTGCCGGCGAACCGTTCACGGGGAGTGAGATCCCTGCTCAGGGACCTAACTTCGAGGTTTTGGTCCTAAAAAGGGCTCTCGCGGTCGCGTCGACCAAGACCAAATGAGCACTGCTGCGCTGCTCGCCTCAGGTGCGAGAGACGACGGCACAGCCGGTGCCGGGCGATACGGCGCCGCGCGTCACCCGAGTCCGCCACGCACGGCCGCGAGGATCGTCGCCGCGTTCCCCGTCATCGTCGTGAGCGGGGCGATGATCGCGGGAGCGGTGGCGGTGTTCTCGCTGCACCTGAGCGTCCGTCCCGTCCTCTCGGGGAGCATGCGGCCGGACTTCGCACCGGGCTCGGCGATAGTCACCCGCCCCATCCCCACGAGCCAGGTACACCCAGGCGAGATCATCGTGTTCAGTCCGCCCGGCTCGAGCGCCGAAGACGCCCACCTCGTGGTTTCGGTGTCAGGACCGGCAGCCCACCCGGTGATCACGACCAAGGGCGCGGCCAACCGAACCGCAGATCCCTGGCGCCTGCGGCTCGAGGCGCGCACGGTCCCACAGGTGGTGGCGAAGGTGCCATGGATCGGTTGGGTGATGGTCGACTTCGAGAGCAGGTGGGGGCGCGTGCTGCTTATCGGAGTGGTCGGGCTCGGTGCCTGCTTCGGCGGCACCCGGGCGATCCTCCGAGGACGCCCGCGAGAGCAGGTGGAAGGGAACGACCGAGCGCTCTGAGACGTGAGACGGCGTAAGGAAGCTTGAAAAGACAGGAGAACGACCGTGCCATGCACACGCTGCGCCCCCGGCGAGCCAAGCACAAGCTCCGCTCCCACTCGAAGACGGCCCGCAGACTCCTGGCGACGGGGTTCGCGGCCATGGTCCTCTCGCTCACCGGAGCGGGCATCTACGCGGGGCTGACCGCCACCGCCACCGGCACCTCCGCGGTGACGAGCGGCACGCTGCTCATGACCCTCGGTCACGACGGCACCAGCACCGGCCTGCCCGAGACGATCACCGCGATGGCCCCGGGCGACGTTCACAACGTCTATCCGACCCTCGACAACACAGCCACGCTTGCCTCGGCAGCGGGTGTCACGCTCGCGGCCTCCGCGAGCCCGGTGAACGCCCTGACCAACGGCAGCGTCGCCGGTGAAGGGTTGTCGGTCTCGCTCAACATGTGCAGCGTCGCCTGGACCGTCACGACCGGGACCTGCTCGGGAACTCAGACCACGCTCCTAGCGAGCACCACGCTGTCGAGCTTCTCGTCCAGTCAGAGCTTGAGCAACGTGCCGGCGCTGGCGGCCACCAACGGCATCGCACACCTGCAGTTCAGCCTGACCCTCGTAGGGAGCGAGACCTCGACCAACGGGACGCTGCCCAACCCCATCCAAGGGCTCAGCACCACGATCACCTGGACGTTCACCGAGGTGCAGGGCCCGAACACGACCACCAGCAGCTGATACGGGCGAGCCGCGCCCTCACAGGCCAGAGATCCCGACAGGACAGAGATCATGTCCGAGCACCCCGGTCGCCTCCCGACGCCCGACAGGCCCTTCCTGAAGAAGGCGGCCCTCCTCGTGGTGCTCATGGCCACCCTCTTCGTTGCCAGCTCGTGCTATACGAACCTGCAGGCAATCAGCACCAGCAGCACCGTCTCGAGCGTGGCGTCATGGGGTGTGGTGCCCACGAGCACCTCGGTCGCGAGCACCCCGCCGTGCCTCAGCTCCCCTTCCTCGTGCGGGCCCTTCTCCTCCAGCGGTTCCAGCACGTACTACTTCAACATCTGGAACACCGCCACGGTCGCTGTCACCGGGCTCAGCTACGTCCTCACATCGACGACAAATACCTGGCTGTTCGCCTGTTCGGTGGCCTGGGTCAACGGCGCCTGCTGGGGAACACTTACGCTGGAATTCGGCCCGGTCACGAGCGGGACCTACCTGGTCTCAGGCGGTGTGCTGCCGACCAACCCCGGAGCTGAGGTCTACATGGAGGCCGTCTTGTCCACTCCGTCTGCCATCAACGTCAGCATCTCGGTCAGCTCCGGGTCGACACGTCAGATCCGCGCGGCCGCCACCACCAACGCGTAGCGCGGGTCGTCCGAGGGGCGGCCCCCGTGGACCACGTCTCCCGGCCGGACGCCTGCGGGGTCGGTAACGTGGGCCCATGGCCACGTCAAAACGCAAGCCCCTCACCGGCGAGCCGACCACCGACGAGGAAGACCGAGTTCTCGCACTCGTGGACGAGCTCCTCGCCGAGCACGACCCCGCCAGCACCCCGGCTGTCGAGTTCCTCGGAGCGCGCTTCGACGCCGGGCTCGCCTGGATCTGGTTCCCCGAGGGCTACGGCGGGCTGGGCCTGCCCCCCCAGCTCCAGGACCCCGTCGAGCGCAGGCTGCGCGAGGCGGATGCACCCAGCGTCGTCGGCCAGAACGTCATCGGCTACGCGATGGGCGCGCCCACGGTCCTAGCCCACGGGACCGAGGAGCAGAAGAGGCGCCTGCTGCGACCCCTGTTCACCGGCGAGGAGATCTGGTGCCAGCTCTTCAGCGAGCCGGGCGCCGGCTCCGACCTCGCAGGGCTCGCCACCTCGGCGGTGGCCGACGGCGACGAGTGGGTCGTGAACGGCCAGAAGGTCTGGACGACCCTCGCCCACGTCGCGAAGTGGGGACTGCTGGTCGCGCGCACCGACCCGAACGTGCCCAAGCACCGCGGCCTGACCTATTTCGTGGCGGACATGCACGCGCCGGGCGTCGAGGTGCGCCCGCTTCGCCAGATCACCGGCAGCGCCGAGTTCAACGAGGTCTTCTTCACCGACGTTCGCATCCCCGACTCCATGCGCCTGGACGCCGTAGGGGCAGGTTGGAGGGTCGCCACCACCACGCTCATGGTCGAGCGCGTGGCGATCGGCGAGGGTGACCGGGCGCGTGAATCAGGGCCGATCGACCAGGCACTCGGGCTCTGGAAGAACAAGGCCGACAAGACCGTCGTCGAGCGCGAACGGCTCATGCGCCTGTGGGTGGGTTCCGAGGTGGCCCGCCTCACCAACCTCCGCGCGCGCGAGATGCGGCGCGCGGGTACTCCGGGCCCCGAGGGAGCAGTCGCCAAGCTCACGACGGCCGAGCTCGAGAAGCGTATCTACGAACTTTGCATGGACCTGATGGGCATGGAGGCGACTACCTACCCGAGCGGCTACGAGATGGAGCCGCCCGAAGCGGTCAACCTGTTGCGAAGCGCCGTGGACGAACGCGTCGCCTTCCTGCGCTCCCGGGGCCGTTCAATCGAGGGCGGTACCTCCGAGATCATGCGCAACATCCTCGGGGAGCGGGTTCTCGGGCTGCCCGGTGAGCCGCGCGCCGACAAGGACGTCGCCTGGGCCGAGGTGCCGCGCAGCTGAGCACCACAGCCGACATGCCGATCCCAGCCGGCGCACGTGCCGCTCGGAGCACAGTTGCCGGTGGCCCTCGCCGGATGCCCGTGAGCCGCCGGCTCACCGGCTGAGGTACAGCTCACCGCCATGCACGTAGGTGCCCTCGAGATGGAGTTGCATCTGGCGGACTCGGGCTCGTTGAAGGCGAAACGAGCCGTGGTGCGCCACCTCGTCGACACCGCCCGACACCGCTTCGGGGTGGCGGCCTCGGAGGTTTCCCACCACGACCGCTGGCAGCGTGCGGGGATCGGGTTCAGCGTGGTCGCCCCCGACGTCTCGCACGCCGAGCAGGTCCTGGACAACGTCGAGCGCTTCGTGTGGTCGCACCCGGAGGTGACCGTGCTCTCGAGCGCCAGGCACTGGCTCGAGCTGGAGCGCTGAGGCGTGATCTTCTCGTCCTTGCGCTCCTACAAGGCGTCATGGGCGGTGCCCGACGTCCTCGCGGCGATCACATTGCTCGTGATCGCCGTGCCCGAGCAGCTGGCCACCTCCCGGCTCGCCGGCATGCCTCCCATCACCGGCTTCTATGCCTTCGCCGCCGGCACCGTGCTCTTCGCGTTGCTCGGGTCGAACCCCCAGATGTCGGTCGGCGCCGACTCCACGATCGCTCCCCTCTTCGCGGTGGGGATCGCCCACCTCGCGCCCATGGGTTCCCCCCGGTACGTGGACCTGGTCGGGATCCTCGCCGTGATGGTCGGAGCTCTCGTGGCGCTCGTGGGCCTCCTGCGCCTCGGTTGGATCGCCGAGTTCCTCTCCGCGCCGATCATCACGGGGTTCCTGGCCGGCGTCGCGGTGATCATCGTGGTGCACCAGCTCCCCGACCTCTTCGGCCTCCCGACGGCGAGCGGCAGCACCGTCCACCGCATCGGCGTCGTGGCGAGCCACCTCGACCACACCAACGGATGGGCCCTGGGAATCGGGGTGGCGGTGTTCCTCGTGGTGGTCGTCGCCGAGAACCTCGACCGGAGGCTCCCGGGCGCGCTCCTCGGGCTGATCGGCTCGACGGCGATCGTCGGCGCTCTCGGGCTTCATTCACACGGCGTGGCCGTGTTGGGCACGCTCGCTCACGGCGCTCCGCGCTTGGGCCTGGTCGGGCTTTCGTGGTCGGCGCTCGGCAGCGTCATACCCATCGCGGCCGTCGTCGCGCTCGTGGTCGTCAGCCAGTCCGCCGCCACGACCCGCGCCTTCGCCGACCAGGGCGGCTACGAGGTGGACGTGGGACGCGACTTCGTAGGGGTGGGCGCGGGCAGCATCGTGGCCGGGTTGGTCGGCTCCTTCCCGGTGAACGCGAGCCCTGCGAGGACGGCTGCCGTGGCCTCCGCGTCCGGGCGCACCCAGGCGACCGGCCTGGGAGCGGCCGTGGCGGTCGTGGCGCTCGTCCCCGCGGCGGGGCTGCTGAAGGACGTCCCCCTGGCGACTCTCGCAGCGGTGCTGATTTACGTGGCGACCCGCATCTTCCGGGTGAGCGACCTGGTGTCGATCGCCCGGTTCGACATGTTCGAGCTCGCCCTCACCGTCATCACGCTCCTCACCGTGGCCCTCGTGGGCGTGGAGCAAGGCATAGGCGTGGCGGTCGGCCTCGCGATCTTGGACCGCACCCGGCTGAGCGCGCGGCCCCAGCTGCACGTGCTGGGCCGCATCCCCGGCACCACCAGCTGGGCCCCTTTGAGCAGCGCGGAGGGATCGGCCCAGGTGCCGGGCGTGCTCGCGGTGCTGTTCGCCACACCTCTTTGGTACGCGAACGCGACGCACTTCCGCACCCAGCTGGACCTGGCGCGCACACGCGCCCTCGGAGCCCCGCAGGCGGTGGTGCTCGACGCGCTCGGCATGAGCGACGTCGACTACACCGGTTCGCGCGCGCTTCGCGAAGCGCTCGACATGCTCGACCGAGACCACATCACCTTCGCCGTGGCACGGGCGGGGGAGCACGTGTGTAAGAGCCTCTCTCGAAGCGGCCTGCTGCAGCGGATCGGCGAGGACCGCTTCTTCGCGTCGGTCGACGAGGCCGTTACCGCGGTCGGTCCGAACAAGCCGGGCGTCTAGCTCGGCGTCAGGTCTCGCAGCTCGAGCCGTTCGAAGGGGGTGCATTCGATTGCGCCCGCCATGGTCGCGCCGAGCTCTTCGCCGTCTGCCACGACACGGCCCGACCTTCTTCCGTGGATCACTACGCGCACGCGCGAAGGGGATGGGAATTCCCCGCTCCGGCGCCAGGTGAGCACGGCGGTGGCGCCGGGCACCGCTTCTTCGAGCTTCATCTCGTCGCGGCGCGCGGGCCCGAAGCCGTCGCCGGCGTCGTCCACGCAGAGTCCTTCGGCCGTCCCTTGCGCCGTCGGCCAACAGTGAAAGGACAACCGCCGCGGGGCATGGTCCGCGTCGAGGTGCCACGGGCGGTCGCCACCCAGGTCGCCACCCAGGTCGCCACCCAGGTCGCCACCCAGGTCGCGCCCCCGGTCGACCTCCCGGTCGTCTTCCAGGTCGCCTTCGATACGGCAAGGACCCGGCGCATCGGCAAACGCGTCGTCGAGAGGAAGGATCGTCCCCGAGCGCACGAGCACCGGCAGCCGGTCCGCCGGCGCACTCATCCGCACCACCGCACCGTCGTGACCTCCCGGCGCCACCACGTCGCCCCCACCCGCCACGCCGAGAGCCGCCTCCTCCCCCGCCGAGCCGCGGCCCTCGTACCACAGGCTCTGCCAGCGCCCTTGCGGCAGACAGACCTCGCGGCTGCGCGCGCCGGGCTCTGTGACGGGCGCGACGAGCAAGGCGTCTCCCAGCAGGAAGGTGTCGTCCTCGCCTTCGGCGCCATGCTCTGTCGAAGTGCCTACGTCCTCGTACGTCGACACAGCCGCAGGCGCGCCGGCCGGGCCGCGAGCGGGCCACCACACGGGTCTCACCAATGGCGCGCCGGTTTCGGCCGCCTGGTGGGCCAGCGTGTACAGGTAAGGAAGCAACCGGTAGCGGAACCGGATCCACGCGCCAATGCTCCGGCACGTCGACTCGGCGAAGCACCACGGCTCGCGAGGCGGGACGCCCATCACCGAGTGTGTCCTGCAAAAGCCCGTGAACACGCTCATCTGGAGCCATCTGAGGTAGAGCTCGTCGTCGGGCACCCCGCTGAACCCTCCGGTGTCGGATCCCGAGAACGCCACACCCGACAGCCCGAGCCCTATGAGGGTGGCGACCTGCTGGCGCATCGACGCCCACGTCGACGCGGCGTCGCCGGTCCAGTTCCACGCCCAGCGTTGATTGGCGGCCCACCCCGAGCGCGACACGATGAACGGGCGCCGCTCGGGACGGGCGAGGCTCAGGCCCTCGAAGCCCGAGCGGTTCATCAGCAAGCCGTAGAGGTTGTGCCCTTCGGCATGGTCGCCGCCTCGCCCGTCGAAGTCGTGGTGCGTGTCGAGGGGAAGCGTCGGATCGCCCAGAAGCGATATGGAGGCCGGTTCGTTCATGTCGTGCCAGCAGCCGGCCACCCCCACGTCGGTGATGACCCGGTACTGCGCCGCCCACCATGCACGCGTTCGCGGATCGGTGAAGTCGGGGAAGACCGCGCGCCCGGGCCATACGACGCCCTGGACCGGGCTGCCGTGCACGTCGGAGCAGAAGTGATCCAGAGCCCTGCCCTCGCGGTACAGGTCGTAGAGGGGGTCGACCTTCACACCCGGGTCCACGATCGCGACCAAGCGCGTGCCGCGACGGGCGGCTCGCTCGGCGAGCACGGAGAGGTCGCCGAAGCGTGAGGGGTCGACGGTGAAGACCCGGTAGCCGTCCATGTGATCTATGTCGAGGTGGACCGCGCTCAACGGGAGCCCCTGTCGCTCGAACCCGTCGAGGACGCCGTTCACGTCCTTCGCGCTGCGGTAGCCCCAGCGGCTCTGGTGGTAGCCGAGTGCCCAGCGCGGGGGGAGGAAGGGCCTTCCGGTCAGCTCGCTGTAACGATCGAGCAGGTGCGGGACCGGCCCTGCGATCACGTACGAGCGAAGACGCCCTCCGGCGAAGGCCACCGACGCCTGCCCCGGACGGTCGCCGGGCGCGTCCGGGTCACCGAGGCGGAAGACCGCGCGGGTCGAATTCTCGTAGAAGGTGAGCGTGTCGCCTTCGCGGTGCGTGGCGAGGACCACCGGAATCCCCATGTAGAGCGGCCCGGTGCCGGGTCCCCAAGCGCCTCCGGCGTCGCGGTTCCACACGAGGAACGTGCCGCCGCGCAGGTCCACGCCCGACGATTGTTCGCCGAGCCCGCAGAAGCGCTCCCCGGGTCGCATCTCGACGTCCTGCTCCCAGCCCCCGCCACGTCGCAGCGGCGCGCCCGCTCGGCGTAGGACCGTCCCGTCGCGCCACGTCACCTCGGTCGCGCCGTCCTTCGCCACCCGGACGTCCAAGACGTCGCTCACGAGGCCCCAACCCCGCTCGCCACGGTCGACCAGGAGGACCGACGGAACGACCCAGGCGGGCTCGCGTTCGCCGGGATGAGCCTCTGACATCGCGTAGGGCACCGGCTCCGGCCCAGGGCCCCAGCTCAAAAGGACGACGTCGGTCGCCATGTACCGGACCTCGAGCTGCGCGTGGGTGAAGGCGAAGCCGGCACCTCCGGGCAGGGGATCCACGCGCTCGAGCGATCCCGGGGTGACGACGGGGTGCGCGGCGTAGCGCTCCCCGTGTTGTCGCCATGCCGCCACTTGACGGCGCGCCGAGTTGACCGCCACGAGACCCATCATCGGCAGTCCAAGCTCGTCGAGCACGTGCACTGCGAGACGCGCGCGGGCAGCAACCAGGCTCAGCACGTGGCGCAGACGAAGTCCCCTCACGGCGGGCGACATCGCCCGAAGACTACGCTCCGGCGGTATCGCTTCATCGGCCGTGTGACAGCCCACGGCCCGTCGGGCAAAGGGCGGAGGCAGGGTGCGTACGAGACTCACCGAGATCCTCGGGATCGAGCACCCCGTCATGCTCGCCGGAATGGGAGGCGTCTCCTATCACCGCCTCGTCGCGGCGGTGTCGGAAGCCGGTGGGTTCGGGTGCCTCGGCGCTTCCACGATGCCGATACCTGTGATGGTCGAGGAGATTCGCCGCGTGCGCGAGCTCACGCGCAAGCCCTTCGGCGTCGACCTGCTGACCGCCATGCCCGGGGACATGAGCGAGCAGGTGGAGAAGGTCATCGAAGGCGGCGCCTCGGTGTTCGTCGCCGGACTCGGCGTCCCCACCGACGTGCTCGACCTGTGCCACCGTCACGGGCTTCTGGTCGTCAACATGTGCGGGAAGGTCGACCACGCGCGCCGCTCCGTGGACGCCGGATGTGACATCGTCGTGGCCCAGGGAACCGAGGCGGGGGGCCACACCGGCCTCATCGCCACCCTGCCCCTCGTGCCCCAGGTCGTCGACGCGGTCGGAGAGCGGGTCCCGGTCGTCGCGGCGGGAGGGATCACCGACGGAAGGGTCTCGCGGCGGCACTGGCTCTGGGCGCAGACGGAGTCTGGGTGGGCACGAGGTTCATCGCCACCCCCGAAGCCCGTGCCGTCGCCGGCTACAAAGAGGCGCTGCTGGATGCTTCGGAGGACGCCACGACGATCAGTCGCGCCTACTCGGGCAAGACGATGCGCGTCCTGCGCAACGCGTACACGTCATACTTCGACGAGCATCCCGACGAGCATCCCGACGAGCTTCAGCCGTTCCCGGCGCAATTGGGTCGTTCGATCGGCGACAGGGCGTTCCATCTCGGCGGAGACATCGAGACCCCGGAAGTCGATCCTTCGATAGAGGGCTACCCGGCGGGCCAGGGGGTGGGCGCCGTCGGCCGGATGGTCCCGGCAGGGGAGCTCGTATTGCGGTTCGTGACCGAAGCCGAAGCCGCCCTATCTCGAGCCGGGCGGGAGGCGCTCGAGTAGGAGCGCCCGCCTCGGGCAGTCGCGCACGGCACGTCTCGCCAGTTCGACCAGGTACGCCGGAACCGGGCCGTCGTCGAGCACCGGGAACCCCCATTCGTCCAAACCCACGATCTCGGGCAGCAGCTCGACGCAGTAACCGAAGGCGTCGCAGGCGATCGGGTCGACGCGCAGGCGCACAGTCGTCGCGGTCACGGCGGTCGCGTGCTCATCGCGGTCCCCGGCGCGCCGTCGGCCCTCTGAGGGCATCGTCCGCAGGTCGCGGCACACCGAGGACGGACCTGCGGTTCCACCCTTGGCAGGGCCTTCGGCGCGCGTGCTCGGCAAAATCGGCGGCGAAGACTCCGAGCGCGCTCCTGACGAGCCGGACGACGCCATCGGGATGTCGACACGCACCGCGTCCTGACACGAGGTCGAGGCGCTCGCGAAGGCGAGCCAGGACCGTCCTGTCACAATTTGCGCTAGCGAGACGTACGAGGTCCCCGGCAATGGAAGGAAGACCGAAGACGCAGGGCCCACACTGCTTCGCGCCCTCGCCCGCCATGTACGCGACGATCCGGGCTGTCTCGGCGACACCGCACGCGGATGCAGGGGCAACGCCGAGCACGCCGGCTCCCATCGCGCTGCCCACCGCTGCGAGCGGTCCCGGAGCATACGGAGTGTCGATCCGGTCCGGGGGAAGCCACGTGCCGCCGTACCCGCCCACGAGCACCCCCGAGACCCCTGCAATCAGACCGGCACGCTCTAAGATGCTGCCGACCGGAGTGCCGAGCTCCACCTCGTAGACTCCCGGACGGCTCACCGCCCCCGACGTGCTCACGAGCGAGGTCCCGGGCGCGTCGGCCGTCCCCATCGAGCGGAACCACTCCGAACCGTGGCGCGCGATGAGAGCCACGTGCGCCAGCGTCTCTGCGTTGTGGACCAGGGTCGGGCGGTGCCCGACAGTCAGGGGAACCCCCTTCTCGTGGCGAAACGTCGGCTTCGCAGAGCCTCCTGCGATCCAGCTGACCAGCGCGGACTCCTCACCGCTCACATACCGGCCCGGCGGCCGAAGCACGCGGACGCGCGCGCGTCCGAGGCCCCGAGCCAGCCGCTCGTCCACGGCCTGCTGCACCGCGCGCGCGCCGTCGGGCCGGTCGTCGGCCACACAGACGAAGATCTCACGGGCGCCCACCGCCAGAGCGGCGAACTGTGCCCCGTCGAGCACGAGGTGCGGTGCACTCAGGAGAAGCACCTGGTCCTTCTCGCTGGCGGGCTCGCCCTCCATGGCGTTTACGACCAGTAGCGGATTACGTAAACGACCCACCGAGTCCCACTTACGTGCCGACGGAAACCCCGCACCCCCCCTGCCGGTGAGCCCCGATCTCCTCACGACTTCGAGCAGCCCCTGTGCAAAGTGCGCGTCGGCGCGCCTTGGGAACGATGCCGGGCCGTGTACCGAGAGATGCGCGTCGAGATCGGCTCTCCCGGTCTCGTGCCAGGCGGTGAGAAGTCTCGGCAAGCTCACCGTGACTGTCGCAGGAGCCGTCTCAGTTACCGTCATCGACACTCCCGGCTTCAGAGCCGACCGACGGACTCCCCTCGCCGGCGGACGTCCCAGAGGGCGTTTGCGTCACTGGTGAGGTCGTCGTCGCGCCTTGCGACCCACCGAGCAGAGAAGCCGGCGTACCGGCCTTCGAGGCCCATCCCGGACGCAGGGGTCCGCTCGCTGCCCACACGGCAATCGCGATCACCGCCAGCACGCTTCCCGCTCCGGCGACGACGCGTCTACCGGCGTCGGCCGGCCAGCCGGAGACGAGCCGCCAGCCGATCGACGTAAGCACGGCCGCGACGCAGGCGATCGTGAGGAGCACCATCCACCGGAGGTGGGGATCGGTGCCGGTACCGAGCCCGTGGAGCAAGGCGACGGGCCAGCTCGCATAGGCGAGCCAGTGCAGGGCGCGCCAGGCGCGGTGGCTGATGCGCTGGCGCAACAGGCTCGAGACCGTCACCGCGAGCAGGAGGTCGACGGCGACCGTTCCCAGACCGAGCCACAGCCGTCTGTAGGACGACGTGAACGGCACGAACGCCGACACCCAGCCGATCGGGGCGTAGGAGTCCGAGACGGTCGTCACGACGTGTAGTGCGATGAAGACCATGCTCAACAGCGACACGCGCCGGTGAAGGTCCGCCAGCGCGAACCGCGGCCATTGCGTCGTCCCGAACCTCACCGAAGTGAGCACTCCGAGGACGACGGTGCCGGTGAGGAGCACCAGGGCCACGACACCCGTCGCGCGCGTCGTGTACCACAGCAAGTGTGACGATGTCGCGATCATCTGGAGGATCCGAGCGAGACGACCGTCGTCATCTCACCAAGAGGTCCCTCCGGACACCGCGATCGGGGTCCTCTGAGTGGGAGTCGGCGCCTTCGTCGGAGCCTTGACAGCGGCCCCCGACGAACCGGAGGCGTTCGATGCGCTCGAGTTGCCGGACGTCGAGGACGCAGTGGCGGACGGAGTGGTCGTGACAGGCGAGCCGTTGGCGGTGGTCGCCGAGGAGCTCGACCGGCCCGGGATCTGATGCTCTACGACACCGACGATCAATGCGACAGCCGTGACGGCACCGGCCGTCGTCCAACGAAACACTCGGCGGACGCGTTCGAACGCCACGCCTCGCTGTTCCCTGATGCTCGGGTAATCCAAATGGCGCTGAGAACCCGTCATGGCCAACTCCCTTCCAGCCCATGGTGCTGTCCCGCACATGACCAGAGCATTAAAAGCATCTTTGAACGAACTGTGAGTCGAGCCGGGAGCTCGGCGTGACGTCGCGAGGTCACCTACATCCAGCCGGGTGCGTCGCGACGGGACGAGCCGCCGTCCAAGACACAGCGTCAGCGGGCCAGCCTCCTACCGTGACGACGACGTCGTCACCTCGTACGAGTCGGGCGGGGAGCCTGAGGGCCTCGAGCTGGGCGACGGCTCGTGCCCCCCAGATGATCGCCGCTGTGCTTGCGGCGTTGGCGTCGACGCAAGTGGCTGCCGCCACCGACACCAACTTCCAGTGCTCGCTGGCGACGTCACCGGTGGCCGGGTCGACGATGTGGTGCAGGCGGCGGTTCCCGCGACGCCATGTCCGAAGCGACGTGCTGGAGCTGGCCAGGCCACCCGAGGACAAGCTCACGACGTGCCCGACCGCTTCGGTCGGAGCGGACGAGTCGATCGAGACGCCGATCGGCCATCCACCGGGCGGGGTGGCCCCGGCCACCGACACATCCCCTCCGATGCTGACGAGAACCCCTGAGTCGGTCGCCGAGGCGATGCTTCGCGCGCAGCGGTCGGCGGCCAGCGCTTTGGCGCTCGCACCGAGCTCCAGACGGACGCCCGCCGGAACTCGCACCGAACGACTCGGCGCGTCCAGCTCCACACGCCACCACCCGGGCGCCGGCCGCGGCTCGCTACGCAGGGGAGCGGCGAGCGAGCGGACCTCGGCGAAGTCGCGGTCATAACCGAGGGCCTCCACGGCAGCACCGACTGTCGGGTCCACCGCCCCGCCCGTCATCTGTGCCACAGAGCAGGCGGTTGCGATCGCCTCGAAGAGGAGAGGACTCACCCGGACGCTCGAGCCACCCGAGGCATACAGCCTCCAGATCTCCGAATCCGCCCGGAACCGGCTGCACGCACGGTCGATCGCATCGAGCTCGCGGACGAGCATCTCCTCCGCCAGCTCGATCGGATCAGCGGGATCGACAGCGAGGGTAACCGTCGTCCCCAGCGCCTTCTTGTGCCTCACGCCGGGCTCCTCCCGGGGTCGCTCTGCACGCCGTGGGTACGGTGACCGGCCGCCGCGAGGCGTCGGGGAGTGGGCCATGGACGTCATCTTGCACGTGGGTTCCTGTCCGGAGCATTAAGGACACCTTTGACGTCCCTGTGAACGTCTCTGCGCGCGGAACCTGTGACGCGCGCAAGCGTCAGGGCACTAAGTGGTCCGTTGCGACCTGTAGTGGGAACGCCACACGAGCCGGTGGATCGGGACCCACCGCGGGATGTCACGAAGGCCCGGGATGAACGGGACGAACAACAACAACAGGGTGGCCACACTCGTCAAGTAGATGGCGATGAGATCCACGTTGGCGGAGGTCCGGAAGTGCGGGACCTGGTACCAGAGCTGGTACAGCCAAAGCCAAGGCTGGCCCGGGTAGCTGCCCGTCTCGTTCATCACGCCCCACTGCGAACCGGTCAAGTGCTGGGCTTTCGCCTGGGCGGCGAAGTAGCTGCCGTCCTCGAGGAACAGCAGCGGCTTCGTCAAGTTCGTGCCGTAGAAGCTCTGGTGAGCGATGAGGGCCGCGTCGAGTGCGCCGGCTCTCGCGAGGGACAGCTCGTTGCCTGCCAGGACCGGGACCGGGCCGTCGGCGGCCGCGGGCACCCTCGGCACCCCGTTCACGAACCTCACGTTGTCGAGGGCCTTCATGTAGGCCTGCGCCCAACGCTGCTGCGTCGCTGTGTCGGCGAGCCTGTAGAGGCTCAGTGCGCGCGCCAGAGCCGGGTTCGCTCCGGCGACGTTCGACAAAGGGCCGAGAACGAAGCTCTTCGCCGGGTCGATGTGATCGAGCACACCGGCCAGGTTCTGCCAGGACACCCCGATCCGTTGTACGTTCGCGCTCCCATTGTTGTAGGGAGGCCCGTACTGCGCCGTCTCGCTCGTCCCGGCGAGCTCGCTGGCCGTGGTGGCGAGGAAATCCGCAGGGGCCAACCCGGCCCATGTGCGGACGTCGATCGGAGGCACGTCGGGCGACGACAGGAGCCCCGCCAGCAGGAAGGTGAGCGCCAGCACGACGACCCCTGCGACCGCTCCCTCCTTGACGATGTCATAGCGGCGAGTCGGCCCACGCCAGCCAGAGGCTTCGGCCGTCGCCACGGCGCGCCTGGCGGCGCGGTCGAGTCGTGGACGATTCGTCCGCGCCGTGGGAGCAGGAAAGGGATGTACGACGCCACGCGCCCGCACGAACAAGATGTGGGCACCTACCAGCGCTACGAGAAGCAACGGGAGCAGGACCACGTGCCAGAGGAGCATCTGGCCGAAGTTCATGAGATTGAAGAACGCGCCCAGGCCGGCCCCGTTGAACGCATCCTTGCCGTTCGCGGATATCCACTGCGAGTCGAAATTCTGTTGAGAGAGATACCCGGTGAAGCACAGGACGATCGACGCGAGGAAAGCCAGGACCCCACTGACCCATGTCCTGGCCCGCTTGCCTCGCCAGGCGGCCATCCAGAACTTCCCCCAGAGGTGAATAACCATGAAGGCCATGAAGATCTCGACGCTCCACAGGTGCAGGCTGTTGAAGAAGTGCCCGACGGGGTTGGTGTGCCACCAGTCCACGCCACCCAGCGCGATCACGAATCCCGAGGCCACCGCTACCGCCAGTGCGACCAGCGTCGCCACGCCGAAGACGTAGATCCACGAGGCGACGTAGGCGGGCTGGCGATCGGGTAAGAGCTTGGTCGGGGGAAGAACCCTCAGTGCGCCTCGGCGCAGGCGAGCGGTCCACATCCGCCGTGTTCTCGAGCTGGTGTCTCCGGTGTCCCAGGCGACCTCTTCGGGCGAGACGCCTTGCGCGTCTTCGGTAGCGTCCTCGGCGGCGGCCGAGTCGCTGGTGTCCTCCGCGGTTTCGTGGAGCTCTGGGCGCGGGAAGCGCACCAGGAGCGCCGCGCCGAACAACACCACCATCACCGCGACCAGCACGAGGTTCGACAGTGAAACCGTGAGGATCGACCAGTGGAGGTAACGCCCGGGCCCATTCAGGTCGATCGCAGATGCGAGCATCCTCGGCGAGTACACGGACCCTCCCCTCTAGAGGGGCCTCCCCCTCAACCCCGCGAGGATGTCACCTCAGAAGACGCTCTGCAGGGATTTCACCCACCGAGGCCTGATCGTGCCGACATGGTGATGAAGTCACGTGACCACCAGGCCTCGAAGTACCGGGCGGGGGTCGCCGCCATGTTCGAGAGCAAGTCGGTGCCGTTGACCGGGGCAGCGGGCGCGGTCGCGGGGACAGGTGCGTAGGCGGCGAAGTTGACCCAGTCCGTGTTGATGTCGAGCTCCATCGCCCGAACGGCGCCGGCACGGGCGAGCACGTCAGCAAGGTCCGTGATGTTGAGATCAGGGCCGCCGACGTAGACCAGGGCTCCGTCGGCGGTCACGCCCACTCCTGAGCGCCAAACATAGACAGAGCCGTGCAACGTGAAGCCCCATTTGCTCGTGTCGTTGGCGTTCAATCCCGGCACCGGTTGGCCGCCGTCGACGATCAGGTCGAGGTTCTGACGCACCGAAGCCACGTCGGGTGTCATAGAGACGTCGCGACCCCACTGGCCCACCGTTGCCGTTCCGTCACGGTAGATGACGAACGACGCCGCGCCTTGACGAGGCGGGTACACGGTCGTTCCCTGCGTGTAATACCCGCCGTTCGCGTTGGACATCAAGAACCCGGAGTTGAACGCGGCGACAAGCGTGCTCGCCGCCTGAGGGCTCACAGGAGCCGTGTTCTGCCATGGGCCTCCGCCCGGAATCGTGCTTCCCGAGTACAGCGTGGCGCGAAGCAGCTTGGTGTCCATCCAAGCCACCCCGACGACGACGCTGGTGTGGACGGCGTCGGGGCGCATGTAGGTCTCGTAGAGAGCCGGAATCCCTCCGACAGTGCGCCCGGCGGGACGCCACTGGCCCTCCCCTGCGATCGCGGGACTGGCTATCGGCGCCACCGGCGACGGCGCGCTCAGGTGGGGCGGCACCTCTGCTGCCGGAACGGTGCTGCTCGAGGGGGCTCTTGTCGATGGGATCGCACCCTTTGCCGGTTTGCCCCCCACAGGAGGTGGATGGTGGGAGTACCAGGTGTTCTCGGCCCAAACGACGATCGACGCCCCTCCGTGCCCGCGGAACCACTCGGCGAGGCGTGCCGGGACACTCACCCCGAGCGCCGGGTTCGTGAGAGCGGTGCCGAGGGACCACCACACCGGGGTGAGCAGAACGACGACGGCAACCAGAGCCGTAACGAACTTGTGCGCCATCGCCCACCGCAACGTCGAACGGCGCCTAGAGCCCGCATGAGACCGGTTGAGCGCAGGACGCGACCCGTTGCGCGACGGAAGCGACCTGCTTTGTGGAGGGAGCGAGCCCATGTGGGGGGGAAACGAGCTCTCGCGGGGAGGGGACGACTCCTCGTGCCGTGGGTACAGGTCGTCATCCGTAAGCGAACTCTCAGAGCGCGATCTGCTGTTCGTGCTCGTCGGCTGCACCATCCGACCCTACCGGTCCAACCTTACAGAGCCATGAAGTTCCACCAGAACCGGTCGAAAGACCGGGCTTCGCCTTCATGTGCGCCGCCTCTCGAGCGAGTAGACCCTTGGTGGTGAGGGTGCTCGTGGCCGAAGACGATCCCGGGCTCCGCTCGGTTCTCGAGCGTGGCCTGCGCGAGAACGGGTACGTGGTGGACGTGGTGCCCGACGGGGAGCGAGCCCTCGCCTTTCTTCGTACGTACGAGTACGAGGTGGCTGTGCTCGACTGGCGAATGCCCGGCATCTCGGGTCTCGACGTCGTGCGCGAGATGCGCCGCCGAGGTTCACCTCTTCCGATCCTGATGCTCACTGCACGCGACACGACCGACGACAGGGTGACCGGACTCGACGAGGGAGCCGACGACTACCTGGTGAAGCCGTTCGACTTCAGCGAGCTGCTCGCGCGCATCAGGGCGCTGCAGCGCCGCTCGCCAGCGCTTCAGTCCCCGCGCCTGGTGGTCGGCGACCTGGAGTACGAACCGTCGACGCGTGAGGTCCGCATCGGCTCGACGCAGCCCACGCTCACATCCACCGAACTGTCGATACTGGAGATCTTGATGCGCCGGTCCCCGGCTGTGGTGGACAGGCGCTCGATCGCCCTGCACGCGTGGAACGAAGAGGCGAACGCGCTCGGCTCGAACACGATCGATGTCCACCTCGCCCGGCTACGCGCCAAGCTCGCGAACGCCCACGTCCGCATAAAGACCGTGCGCGGCGTCGGGTACAGGATCGTGGCTTCGTGAGCCGGCCGCGACTTCGCGGTAGGCCTCAGTTCGCCCACGCGGCGCGCGTCGCTGCCGTTGCCACTCTGCTCATCGCCGTGCTGTACGTGGCATTGACCGTGACCTTCGACGTGATAGATGCCAATCACCTCCTCGCCCAGGTCGATGCACGCCTGAGCGAGCAACTCGCGGACGCCGGTCACAGCGGCGATCTCGCGGTGCCGCCCGGTCGGGTCGACGACAACGGTGACATCGAATCCGCACCGATCGTGTTCTGGAGGGTCGATTCGGCCGGCCGCACGGTGGCGCTGAGCGACGGCACGCCCGCACTTGCTGGCGCGGCGTGGTCGCGAAACGAACGGCCCACGACCGCCACCCTCGGCCGGAGCTCGTTCCGCCTGTTGGCCACTCGCGTCTCGGGCAACTGGTTGGTGGCCGGGGAAAGCCTCGCGGACACCGAGCACGTGCAGAGCGTCCTGGTGACGGCGGAGATCATCGCCGGTCCGGTCCTCGTCCTCGCCATGTTCCTCGGTGCGCTCGTCATAGGGCTCAATGCGTCGCGCCCGGTCGAGCAGGCGCGACGCCGGCAACTCGAGTTCACCGCCGACGCCTCTCACGAGCTGCGCACGCCCCTCAGCGTGATCGAAGCGGAAGTCGATCTGGCCCTTGGCAACAATCGCAGCACGCCCAGGCGCGACGATGCCTCGAGATATCGTGACACCCTCGAACGAGTGGGTCGTGAGAACACTCGCCTGCGCCGCATCGTCGAGGACCTCCTATGGCTGGCGCGCTTCGACTCCGAACCTCCCCCACCGGGCGATGAGCCTGTCGACCTCACGACGATCGCCGAGGGGTGCGCCGACAGGTTCTCGGCTGTCGCCCGCTCCAGGGACATGGCGCTCTCTGTGAGGAGCGAAGGCGGCGGGCACGCCTGGATCAACGCTCCTCCCGAATGGATCGACCGCCTCACAGGTGTCCTTGTGGACAACGCCTGCCGGTACGCCGGTGCCGGGGGCACGGTTCGAATCCAGGTGACGGCCATCGCCAACAGGGTGAGCCTGTCGGTGCGCGACAGCGGCCCAGGGATCGACCCTGCCGAACAGCCTCGGCTCTTCGACAGGTTCCACCGGGCCACGGACGAGGGTACGGGCGCAGGCCTGGGCCTCGCCATCGCCGACGCAGTGGTTCGCTCAACCGGTGGCCGCTGGCGTGTGGGCAACGCGCCCGAAGGCGGCGCCGAGATGGAGGTCTCGTGGCACCGTGCACACCCGCGCGAGGCCGATCGCTCGCACGGCAAGGCACCTCGCGAGACGTCGGACAACACGACCGCGAACACGTCGGCCCGGTCGGACGCCTCCCGCTGTTCGAAGGCTCATCAAGGTCATCAGGCGTCCGTCGTGGCCGACCTCGCGGTCTGCCTGTCGAACGGCCTCCGGCCCGTCGAAGGGCTCTGAGCCGATGCCCGCAGACGACCGGATCCCGGTGGTGGTGGCGGCCGGACAAGCGATCGAGCGCGACGCCACCGTGTCACCGGTGGAGCTGGCGGCGAGAGCGAGCGAGATCGCTCTCGAGCAAGCAGGTGCACTGCGTTCGCGCATCAGCCTGCTGTCCATGGTGAACGTCTTCTCGGGCGCAGGCGTGTCTCCGGCAACCCGCGTCGCTCGCCGGCTCGGCCTCTCGACTGTGCGGACGGAGGTGACGACCATCGGTGGTAACACACCGCAGTGGCTCGTGAACCGCGCCGCGGCTTGGATCTCGGCCGGGAAGGCGGAGACAGTGCTCATAACGGGAGCCGAGGCACAGAGATCGATACGCCGTTCGAGCACTCGGCGTGCTCCGGGCTTCACCGGCTTGCCGTTGCCGGGACTCGAGCAACGCGATCTCGAGCAACGCAAATGGGAGGAAGACGGCGGCGAGGCGGCCCCCGACCCGATCGTCGGTGACGACAGACCCGGAGCAGGTCAGGCCGAGCTGAACGCCGGCCTGGTCGCCCCCGTCCACCTCTACGCCCTCTTCGAGAGCGTCATCGCCCACAGGGCGGGGCGCAGCTTCTCCGAGCACCGCTCCGCCCTCGGAGAGCTCATGGCTCCGTTCACCGAGGTGGCGAGCCGGCATCCCTTTGCGTGGTTCCCCGAGGCCCGCACGCCCACCGAGCTCTCCGAGGTCTCGGCGGACAACAGGTTGGTGAGCGAGCCCTACCCGAAGCGGATGTGCGCCATGTTGGGCGTCGACCAGGGAGCGGCCGTCGTGGTCACATCCCTCGAAGCCGCCCGGGCAGCACGAGTGGCCGACGGCGCGCTCTTCTGCTGGTCGGGCGCCGACGCCTGTGACGTCTGGTTCCCCGCGGCGCGTCCTGATCCGGGCAGCTCACCGGGCATCCGAGCCGCCACCTCGGCGGCTCTCGAGGCCTCGCGGATAGCGGTCGACGACGTGACGGCGATCGACCTGTACTCGTGCTTCCCCTGCGTGGTCGAGATGGCGGTCCGTGCACTGGGGATCAGCGAGCACGATGAGCGCGGTCTCACCGTCACAGGCGGGCTCCCCTACTTCGGCGGACCGGGAAACAACTACACGCTGCACGCAATCGCGACCATGGCCGACCGTCTGAAAGAACCAGGAGGTATCGGCCTGGTGACCGGTCTCGGCTGGTACGCGACCAAACATTCGGTGGGCATCTACGGCAGTCGACCGCCCGAGGACGGATGGCGATCGGGGGACACGCGGGTCGCCCAGCGGGCCATCGACGCCTCCGCCGTCGAAGTGGCGGACGCGGCCGAAGTGGCACAGCACGCACGACATGGCGCCACGGTGGTCGGCGCCACGGTGGTTGCCGCCACTGTGGTAGGCGCGACGGAGGCCGGCGGGCGCGACGGGGAACCGACGGCTGCTCCGGTGATCGCCCGTCTCGACGACGGCCGCCACCTCGCGCTGGCAGCCGAGGAAACGGAGCTGCGCGACTTGGCGGGCAGGAACCTTGTCGGCGAAAGGGTGCTCGTGTCGGGGTCCCCGCCTCGCTACCACGTCAAGTAGACACTCCAGTATAGGTAGACACCCCAGTAGAGAGGAGCGCTGATGCCGGTTGTCGAACGCGAGCGGCGCGAACACGTGGAGATCCTCACCGTCAACCGACCCGAGGCTCGGAACGCGATCAACGCAGAGGTCAGCCGTGCAATGTCGTCCGCCCTCGACGAGCTCGCGGACGACGAGGACTGCGCGGTGGTCGTACTGACCGGCTCCGGAGACAAGGCGTTCTCTGCGGGCATGGACCTGAAGGCGTTCGCCTCCGGCGAGGGGGGGTCGATCATGAGCACCCCGGGGGGCTTCGCAGGCATCGTCCACCGGAGCTTCCCGAAGCCGATCATCGCCGCGGTGAACGGCGCGGCCCTCGCCGGTGGGTGCGAGATCGTGCTTGCGTGCGACCTGGCGGTGGCATCAGAGCACGCCACCTTCGGGATCCCCGAGACCAAGCGCGGCCTGATCGCTGGTGCAGGGGCTCTCATCCGGCTGCCGAACCGCCTGCCGCTCGCGGTCGCACTCGAACTTGCGCTCACCGGTGAAGCCGTCGACGCCCGGCGCGCGCTCGCCCTCGGCCTCGTCAATCGTGTGGTGCCCGCGGACCGCTTGCTCGAAGAGGCCCTCGCCTTGGCCGCGCGGATCTCGGACAACGCCCCTCTGGCGGTGCGGTGGTCGAAGAAGGTGATGCTCGGAGCGCTCAGCGTGCCCGAGGAAGAGGCTTGGAAGCTGAACCTCGAGGCGATGGGCGCGGTGTTCTCGTCGGCCGACGCCATGGAGGGCTCCGTCGCCTTCGCGGAGAAGCGCAAGCCGAACTGGCAGGGGCGCTGACCGGGTGACCGCGCCGTTGCCCGGCGCCCTCACACCTGCCCTCGACGGAGTGAGGCTGTCGCTCCACGTGCTCGCCGCCACCGTCTGGGTCGGTGGCCAGATCACGCTGGCCGGCCTCGTACCCACCGCGCGCGCCCTGGGAGGAGGGGCTCCACGCGCCCTGGCCCGGGCCTTCGCCAGGGTCCAGTGGCCGGCCTACGGCGTGCTCATCGCGACCGGGATATGGAACGTCTGGGCCACCCGCGCCGGACAGGGCACGACTTGGCAGGTCCTTCTCGGGGTGAAGATCGCCACAGTGCTCCTGGCCGGGCTCGCCGCCTCGCTCCACAGCAACTCGACCTCGCGGGCGGGCCTCGCTGCCTGGGGGGCGGTGAGCTCCGTGTCCTCTATCGCCGTCCTGGTCATGGGCGTGTTCCTGGCCGGCTGAGGCCCTGCGGACCTTCTCGTGGGAGCCAATGGCGGCATTGGATGCCTCTCGTCGTGTCATGCCACGACGAGAGCGCCGTCCGGTGGGCTGCGTTTCCTGATCGCCCGATGTCACTCGGGTCTGCCCGGGTCTAACCTGTAGGTGACGGCTTTCGCTCACGGTGCAGCCGTTGATTGGAGACGTCAAAATATGCTTGCCGAGATCATTGGGCCCGATCTGATCATCGTCATCGTCGTGGCGGTGGTGGTGCTCTTCGGAGGCTCGCAGATTCCCAAGATCGCCCGCTCCCTGGGCTCGGCGCAGTCCCAGTTCAAGAAGGGTCTGGAAGAGGGAAGCAAGGACTCCGAGGCGAAAGCGGCCGACGCCGCCAAGAAGGCCTCGGACACCGAGTCGGCGGAGGCCAAGAAGGAATAGAGCCATTCGAAGCGCCGGGTACGCCCGCGCGCAACGGTGGCGTTCGTCTGCCCGCCGGCGTCTCGCGTCCGCCTCGAGCACAACCGCTGTACCGCCGGCCCAGACCCAGCGCGTGTGAACAAGCCGTGTACGCAAGGGAGGGTCGCCGTACGTACGACGGACACGGCACCGGCCTAGGCATCCGGTGACATCGCGGCGCCTCGACACCCCCCGTCGGTCCTAGGCCCTGAAGGAAGTTTTCACCTGGGCTGTGCGTTCCTAGGAGCGCACATGAAGGCACCTCTAATGACAACCTCCCAGGTTGACTTTCGGTAGAGTCCGAGCCCTTGACCTCTCGCCCTGGCGACCAGCGAAGTCCCGGCGCGCCGACCGCAGGAAGGCGCCGTCGCTTCGCCGTCCCGCTGCTCCTCGCGCTTCCGCTGTTACTCGGCGGCTGCGAGCTGCCCAGCTTCTTCGGCTACAAGGGGTCGACGACCCAGGGGCACGACGAGCACCTGCTCTATTCCGGCACCTTCATCGCCGCCATCGTGGTCGGTGGTATCACGGGCCTGCTGATCCTGTGGGCCATCCTTCGTTACCGCCGCCGGTCCGACGAGATGCCCCGCCAGTTCCAGTACCACATCCCCCTGGAGATCACCTACACGATCGTGCCGGTGGTGATCGTGCTCGTCCTCTTCGGCTTCACGGTCCTGACGGAGAACCGTATCGACGCGCTCGACCCGCCCTCGGTACAGACGGTGAACGTCTACGCCTTTCAGTGGGGCTGGGAGTTCAACTACGCGAACAAGGGCGTAACCGTCCAGGGGGAGACGCTCAACGACCCCGACCCCGTGGGCCCGGGCGGTGGCCAGTGTGCTCCGGCGGTGGACTGCCTGGGACCGGGGCTCGTCGTACCTGCCGGTCAGACCGTGCTCATCAACCTCCGCTCGAAGGACACGGTCCACGGCTTCTACGTCCCGGCGTTCAACTTCAGCCGCTACGCCCAGCCGGGCTATCTCAATCAGTTCCAGCTCACCGTCAAGCACGTCGGTGTCTACCGGGCCCAGTGCAGCCAGTTCTGCGGTCTCTACCACTCGCAGATGTTCTTCCACGTGGTGGCCCTGCCTCCGGACCAGTACCGGTCGTGGCTCAGCTCGCAGCAGGCACACGGATCATCGGTCTCCTCGGGTAGTTCCTCGGGCAGCTCCTCGAGCGGGGTGGCGGCGCGATGACCCTCCTCGCCGAGCGCGAGCACGTGGTGGAGGAACATCCCGAGCACCACGAGGGTCCGACCGGGCTCCTCAAGTGGATGACCAGCACCGATCACAAGGTGATCGGCATGAACTACATGGTCACCTCGCTCGTCATGTTCTTCCTGGCCGGGATCATGGCCCTGTTGATCCGGGCGCAGCTGGCGTCCCCGCAGAGCTCACTGCTCAGCTTCCAGCAGTTCAACGAGCTGTTCACGATGCACGGCAGCTTGATGCTCTACCTCTTCGCGGGACCGTTCGCGTTCGGCGGACTCGCCAACTACATCCTCCCGATTCAAGTCGGCGCGCCCGACATGGCGTTCCCGAGGCTCAATGCCCTTTCGTACTGGCTGTACCTGACCGGGTCCATCACGATGATCACGGGTTTTCTGACGTCCGGTGGCGCAGCCGCGTTCGGCTGGGTGGGTTACGCGCCGCTGTCGGAGTCGACGTTCTCCCCTGGATCGGGACCCGACCTGTGGATCCTGGCCATCGGGCTCACCGGCTTCTCCGCGATATTCACCGCCGTCAACCTCGTCACGACCACCTTCTACCTACGCGCCCCCGGAATGACCATGTTCCGCATCCCCCTCTTCACGTGGGGGATGCTCGTCACCGCCATTCTCATCCTGATCGCCTTCCCGATTCTCACGGCGGCGATGGTGCTCCTGTTCGCGGATCGGCACCTGGGCACCCACTTCTACACCGTGGCCGGAGGGGGAACGCCGATCTTGTACCAGAACCTCTTCTGGTTCTTCGGACACCCCGAGGTGTACATCCTGGCCCTGCCCTACTTCGGCATCGTCTCCGAGATCATCCCGGTGTTCAGCCGCAAACCTATCTTCGGCTACAAGGGCATGATCTTCGCCACCATGGCCATCGCGGGCTTGTCGACAGGGGTGTGGGCACACCACATGTTCACGACGGGTGCGGTCCTGCTCCCCTTCTTCTCTCTCCTCTCACTGCTCATCGCGGTTCCCACGGGCATCAAGTTCTTCAACTGGATAGGCACGATGTGGCGCGGGCAGCTCCAGCTGAAGACCCCGATGCTCTTCTGCATAGGCTTCCTCTTCGCGTTCTTGATGGGTGGGCTCACCGGGGTGATGCTCGCGTCGCCGCCGATCGACTTCGCCACTCACGACACCTACTTCGTGGTCGCACACTTCCATCAGGTCCTGATCGGTACCGCTGTGTTCGCCGGGTTCGCCGGTCTCTACTACTGGTACCCGAAGTTCACGGGCCGGATGCTGCGGGAGAACCTGGGCAGATGGCACTTCTGGGGGTTGTTCGTCGGCTTCTGGCTGACATTCGTGCCTCAGTACCTGCTCGGCCTGAGAGGCATGCCACGGCGCGTCGCCAGTTACCCTGCGGGGCTCGGGTGGCAGTTCCTGAACGAGCTGTCGACGATAGGCGCCTTCGTCATAGGGGCCTCTTTCGTGTTCCTTCTCGTCAACCTCTGGGTGTCGTGGCGGCGGCCCGTCGAGGCAGGTGACAACCCGTGGGACGGCGCGACCCTCGAGTGGTTCACGACGTCGCCGCCCCCGCACCACAACTTCTACCGGCTCCTTCCCGTGCGCTCCGAGCGGCCGGTCTGGGATCACAACCACCCGGACGCCAAAGCCTTGCTCCACGGTCGCGGCAACGGTCACGGCGGCGATAGCGGCAACGGTCACGGCAACGGTCGCGGCCAGCTGTCTCAGCCTGCACCAGCCGGTGGCGACGGCCACGATCGAAGCACCTAGAACAAGCTCGTACGGCCCGGAAAGGAGACCCGAAGTGCGCGTCGAAGCCCTGCTGCTTCTCGGTGTCGGCGTCTTCTTCGCCGTCGTCGGTGTCGTCTACTGGTTCTGGGGGTACGAGCAGGGGGGCACCATGATGCTCATAGGCACCGTCGCGCTCGGCCTCGTCCCCGGGAGCTACTACCTGTGGTGGGCACGCCGGATGAAGCCGCGTCCCGAAGACCGCGCCGACGGCGCTCTCAGCGAAGGGGCAGGTGTGATCGGCTCGTTCCCGAGCTCGAGCGTGTGGCCCTTCGTGTTCGCGATGGGTATATTCCTCGTCGTTCTTGCGCTCGTGTTCGGGACGTGGCTCATGGGACCGGGCTTCGCGCTCGTGTTGTCGGCGGCGGTCGGCTACAGCGTGGAATCCAGGCGAGGCGGCAACGTCTGAAGACCGCTCGGACCCGCCGTCACCGTCGGCTCACGAACCGCTCGAGAGCCCGGTAGGCTTGTGGGCCTTGCAGCGGCGTTCAGCGACGTGGAACGCGGCGCACGCCCGAAGTGTCCGGCGGCTCCACCGGTTCGGCCCCGTCCGACGACTTCATGCCGAGCTCGATGTAGACGGGGACCGGTGTCGGCTCCAGCTCCTCGAGCTCGTCGCCCGGCCTCTGCTCGCTCATGCTCGTGGCATACCCGCCCTCGGGCGAGCGCGTCATGACCAGCGCGCGCTTGCGCTTGCCGATGCCCGGAACACCCGACATCTCCAGGCAGATCTGCCACGTGACCAGCCCGACGACGATCGGAACGACTATCACCGCGATCCGGAAGAACCAGATCACGTTGTTGAGCGAGATGTGAAAGAAGTTGGCGAGCACGTCGGTGGAGCTTGCACCGAAGAGAGTGAAGTAGAAGGCAAGTCCCGTCGCCCCGGCCGCAGTGTGCTTCGGGCGGTCACGCGGGCGGTCGAGCAGGTGGTGCTCCGCGCGGTCCCCGGAGATCTTCGCCGCGACGAAGGGCCACACCCAGAACAAGGTGAAGGTGAGCCCCGGGAACAGGATCGTCGGTAGGAGCACCTCGAACGGGATGGTGTGCCCGAAACCGGTGAATTCCCAGCTGGGCATGATCCGCAGGGCTCCGTCCAGCCAACCCATGTACCAGTCCGGCTGCACGGCATAGCTGATCTTGTACGGCTGATACGGACCGTACTGCCAGATCGGGTTGACCTGAACCAGACCACCGAGCGCCCACAACACCCCCGCGATCATGAACAAGAACCCGGTGGTCTTGAGCACGAACGTGGGGTACAGCGGAGAGCCCACGACGTTGCGCTCGGTGCGCCCGGGACCGCGGAACTGAGTGTGCTTCTGGTGCACGAGCAGCCCCAGGTGCGCGGCTATGAGGCCCAGGATGAGGAGCGGCACGACCAGCACGTGGAGGATGTAGAAACGCGGGATGATGTCCCCGTTGCCGGGGAAGTTCCCCCCGAAGATGAAGAAGGCCAGGTAGCTGCCGACCACCGGGATGGACAAGATGAAGGAGAAAGCGAGGCGAATGCCGGTTCCCGACACGAGATCGTCCGGCAACGAGTAGCCGAGGAACCCGTTGATGATCGCAAGCATGAGCAGGGTCACCCCGACGATCCAGTTGAGCTCACGGGGCTTGCGATAGGCGCCGGTGAAGAAGACCCGGCTCATGTGTACTGCGATCGATCCGACGAACACGTCGGCCGCCCAGTGGTGCATCTGGCGTATGACCAGACCCCCGCGAACCGCGAAGGACAGGTCGACGCTCGACGCGTACGCCGCCGACATCCTCACGTCGTGCAGCGGCTTGTATACGCCCTTGTAGACGACCTCAGAGGCCGAGGGGACGTAGTAGAGCGACAGGAAGATGCCGGTCAGGACGAGGATCACGAACGAGTACAAGGCGATCTCGCCGAGCAAGAACGACCAGTGGTCGGGGAAGATCTTGTCGAGCAGCGCACGGCCACCCTTGGCGATCCCCAGGCGTTCGTCGAGCCATCTCACGCTCGCACTCACGGGGTCGTCGTGACCGGGCGCGCTCCGTCCCGCCCGTGCCCTTCGCGCCGAGACAGCCGCGCTCATCGTCGGACCCTGTTGGCCAGCACCGACCGGCACCGTCAGCTCAACGGACCCGGCGCATGTGCCCGTCGCCACCTGTGGCGAACGCGTGGCAGTGCGCTCATCGGTTCGCTCGCCCCCTCGCTCACGAACGCTCCCAGAAGCCGGGACCGATCGGCTCGTGGTACCCGCTCTGCGCACGGAGCCATCCGGCGGAGTCGATCATGAGGGGAAGCTGCGGCAACGGGCGCGGCGCGGGACCGAAGACCGGCTCTGCGCCGTCCAACACGTTGAACAGTGACTGGTGGCACGGGCACAGCAGCTGTTGGGTGACCTCCTGGTAGAGCCCGACGGGGCATCCCGCGTGCGTGCACATCTTCGAGTAGGCGAGATACCCGCGCGGGCCCCAGGTCTCGCGCCCGGGCTTCGTGACTATGTCCTTGTCCGAGGGCCGCACCAGCATGGTCTGGTCAACCGAGGAGCCCGCGAAACCCTCGGGGAACACGGTCAACGCCCCACCGACCTCTAGGTCGCTCGCGTGCAGCGGTCGCCCGCCGGAGTCCACGAGCCGGGACCTCGCCTTCCAGTCGGTCACGTCCAGAGCCCTGCCCGGCTGGTTCGGAGCAAGCGACCGTATGACGGGGAACGCGAGGACTATCCCCATCACCCCGGCACCTGCGCCGAGCAGGCCACCGAGGAACCCACGTCTCCGGAATGTCAGGGTCGCCCGGTCCACCACCGCCGCGGTCATCGCCTGTCGCTCTTTCTCGCTGGAGGCGAGCACGTGGCGCTCCTCGGAGAACGGGCCACGGGGAAGCAGGTACTTCCCCCAGGCGGAGAGCCCGAAGCCGAAGGCGAACAGCCCCACGCCCGCGAATACACCCTCGAGCTGCGTCTGGCCTCCCACGAAGTACACACCTCCGTAGGCCGCGAAACCGAGGAGGCCAATGAGGAGGAAGAACCCGATGACCCGCTCGGCACGCCGCGGATGCTTCGCGGAGGGCTGTAGATGCGGGTCGTCGATCGTCGCGACCGGGCCTCGTGGCTCGCCGGCGGTGGCCTCGTCGGTCGTCGTGCTGTCTTCGCCCGCCTCCGGACCGTTCATGCCCTCTCCCCGATCCAGAAAGCGATCAGCATGAGCCCACCCACGCCGAAGAGCAGCCCGATGAAGCCCTCGGCCACGGGCCCGATGCCTCCCAGGGAGATCCCGCCCCGGTTGTCCGGATGCTGGATCGTCCCGGTCACGTAGGCGACGATGTCGGCGACCTGACGGTCCGACAGGGTTCCGGGGCCGAAGTGAGGCATGTTCGTCGGGCCGGTACGTATCGCCTCTGCGACCTGGGTGCTCGTGGCAACGTGCAGTGACGGGGCGAAGGCACCGTTCGCCAAGGCGTCTCCCGCTCCCGTGATGGTGTGGCAGCCGGCGCAGTTGAGGACGAACAGCGAGTTGCCCTCCGGCACGTCCGCCTTGGCCGTGTCAACAGAGGGCACACCCGAGGGAAAGTCCGGCGAGGTGGGCGCGAGCGAGCTCACGAAGGCCGCTATCTCGAGGGTCTCGGTGCGGTCGAAACGCGCCGGCTTGCGAAGCGGTTGCTTCGTGGCGTCGGCCAGCGGCATGCGGCCGGTCGACACCCAGAAGTCGACTGTGGCCGGCCCCAGGCCCTGGATCGGCGGTGCCACCGCGCTTCCGAGGGCGTCGGTGCCGTGGCAGCTCGCGCAGTTCGCCTCGAACAGCGCCTGCCCCGGTGCGATGTACGAACGTGGAAGGTTGCGGTAGCTGATCGGGTCGTTCGGGTTGGTCGCCGCGGCCCTCTGGGAGGCGGTCACCGCGTCCCGCCCGGCCGCGGCGCTACGAGCGGCGACCCCCGAGGTGAGCAGCCCTGCGACACCGGCTCCCACCACGACCATCGCCGGCAGCACGTACCGGGCTCGGATTGCTCGCATGCTCTGCGTCACCGGATCCTCAGCCCGTCTTGAGGAGGAACAGGGCGCTGAATATGCCGACCCACATGAAGTCGACGAAGTGCCAGTAATAACCGACCGCCTGGTAGACGTTGGTCTCCCCCGGGTCGCCGGCCGGTCCTCTCATACGGCCCAGGAGGAACACCATCGCAACGAGGCCGAGCAGCACGTGCAGACCGTGGATGCCTGTCATCACGAAGAACAGCGACCAGTACGCGTTCAGGGCCGGGCCGTGACCGTGGGAAGCGAAGTCGTTCCATTCGTAGAGGGTGTTCGCCAGGAAACCGGCGCCCAAGACGATGCTCGTGATTATCCAGGCGCGTGCACGGACCCGTTCTCCGCGCTCTTGTGCCCATACGCCGAGCTGGAACGTCGGGCTGGAGACGAGCAGCACGACGCTGAAGATCCCGGCCTGCACGTAGTCGAGGTGCTCGTGCTCCAGAAGCGGCCAAGAGGTGTTGTGGGCCCGGATCGTGAAGTACGCGGCGAACAGGCCGCTGAAGAACATGAGCTCCGAAGCCAGCCAGATCATGACGCCCACCGCCAGCAGCGGGGGGCGTTCGGGCACATGGCGTCGCCCGGGTACCGGGGTCTCCACCGAGATCGCCTGCGTCACGGCGTCATTTCCTAGCGGACACAGGGCCCCGGCGCTACCAATCGATACCAATTCAGCCCAAAAGGGCGACTGGGAGAGCCTGCGAGTGCACCACGGTCAGGCGTCTGGTCGGGCGCGTGAGGGCCATGTACAAAGCCCTCGGCCCTTGAGCGGACTCCTCGACGATCTCCGATGGCTCTACAACCACCACGGCGTCGAATTCCAGCCCGTTGGCGAGATCGACGGGCAACAGGCTGAGGGGCGCGCCCAGCCCCTCTCGGCGTGGGTCGGTGCTGCCCACCCCCGTGGCGTCGAGAGCCGCGGCCAGGTCGGCGAGCGCAGAGGCGGGGGCGAGCACGGCCGTCGTGCCCGGCGAGACCTCTGCCACCAGCTCTGACGTCAGCTCCGCCACCGTCTTCGCGAGGGCCCCTGGGAAGACCGCCTCGAAGCGAGGCGGGACCCCTGTGCGGCGCGCAGGAGTCGGCGGTGTGAGACCAGGGACCGCTTCGGCCAGCAGGCGGCTGGCCACCTCGATGACCTCGGCCGGAGTGCGGTAGCTCACACTGAGACCCACCATGCGCGCCGGACGGTTCGACGGCAGGTGGGCCGTGACCTCTTCCCACGTCGTCGGGGCCCAGGGGCCCGTGGCCTGGCCGATGTCGCCAACGGCGGTGACAGAACCCGACAACGACCGACGACCCACCATGCGAAGCTCCATGGGCGAGAGATCCTGTGCCTCGTCCACGACGATGTGCCCGTAGGAGCGCGGTCCGTCGTCATGCTCGCCGCCGCCGTTGACGGTCCGGGCGTTTCGAGGTCCGAGCAACACCCTGGCCTCGTCTATGAGTGCCAGGTCAGCAGAGGTCCAGGGAATCTCCGAGAATGCGGCGGAGCGGGGGCGTCTCAGGGCCGCCTGTTCCTCGACACTCAAGAGATCCGCGGCGGCAAGGGCGATCAGAGGCCGGGACCCGAACAAGTCATGGAGAAGCTCCTCCGCGCTCAGGCGCGGCCACATGCGGTCGAGAGTGTCGGACAGCTCGGGGACCATACGCAGCCGCCGGCTGAATTCGAAGAAGTCGAAACCCTCTCGTGCGTCGACACCGAGGTCGTCGCCTCGGGGGTGGTCGTCGCCGGAAGCGTCGCCGAGATCGTCGGCACCGAGCGCCGACTCGCCTAGCACAGCCGCGTCGAGCGCAGCCTCGCCGGGATCGTCGACGAGCGCGTGCCCATTGCCTTCGACAGCTCCCCGCTCGCCGATGCCCGCTGGCGCAGATCCCGTGTCCCGTGGACCCGCCGATCCCAAGTTGCGCACGGTCGCCTCTGAGGCTCGGCTGGGCTCGCGACCGGCACGACCGTGTTCGATCGGTTCCACAGGTGCTTTCACGGCCGGCTGGGTGCTCACGAAAGAGGGCGTGCGCCCGGAATCGCTGTGGAGACTGAGCGTGCGCAGGTACTCGTCAGCCAGCCGACGCGTCACCATCTGCTCGACGAACACCCGGCGGGAGTTGTGGGTGCCGGGACGGCGACGTGCCGCTGAGACGATGGCCGCCGACACGTCCGCTCCGAGACGAAGGACCGCGGCGCCGAAGGGTATCTCCACGTCGTTGCGCAGCGAGCGCTGCCGGGATCGCACGGCTCGTGCCACGAATTCGGCCATACGTGCTTCGCCCTTGAGCCGTGCCACCTCCACGCGATCCTGCGCCCGCACCTGCACGCCATGGACCAGACCGCTCACCGTGGAAAGCGTGACGCCGCTCTCGCCCAGAGACGGAAGGACGTTGTCGATGTAACGGAGGAAGAGCGGGTTGGGACCGATCACTAGCACGCCTTGGCGCTCGAGCGGGAACCTGTGCGTGTAGAGAAGGTAGGCGGCGCGGTGCAAAGCCACCGCCGTCTTGCCTGTCCCAGGTCCACCTTGGACGACCAGGACGCCCGGGAGCGGAGCCCTGATGATCTCGTCCTGCTCGCGCTGGATCGTGGCCACGATGTCGCGCATGTGTCCGCTGCGAGCGGTCCCGAGAGCAGCCAGGAGGGCCCCGGGCCCCCCGATATCGTGCTCGAGGTCGGCCTCGAGGACACCCTCTCTCTGCTTGTCCTCGAGGCTCGTCACTCCGTCGGCGGTGATTGCGACAGGCGTGTCCCCGGACGTGCGATCAGGTCCCGAGACAGTCGGGCCGACTTGGCTCGCCGCGAAACGTTCGTCTTCGATGCCCAGGACCCGCCGGCCCGAGGCAGCCAGATGGCGCCGCAGCACGAGGCCCATGGGGTCGCGGCCGGTGGCCCGGTAGAAAGGTTCCGAGACCGGCGCTCGCCAGTCGACGACAAGGGGCTCGAGATCCTCGGCCGACACCCCGAGCCGTCCTATGTGGAAGCTCTCCACCCTCACTCCCGGCACGCCCGGATCTTGTGTCGCGTCCGCCCCGCCGAACCGGCCGGCTCTTTCGGTCCCCGCGTCGACACCTGAGATACGGTCGATGCGACCGAAGCACAGCGCCTGGTCGCCGACATCGAGCTGTTCGAGGCGAGCAAGGCTGGTCCGTACGATCACGTCGCGCTCTTCGCGGAACTGGGCGGTGCCTCCGTGACCCTGGTCGAGCACCGAAGCCAGAAGCTCCCGTGTGCTGGCACGAAGTTCGTCCACCCGCTCGTATGCCCGGTCGACCTGAGCCTGCTCCGCCTCGAGCTCGGGATGTCCTTCCACGGCGGCTCCCTCACAGCTTCTCGGCTCTTCGCCTGACGACTGGTCGCCGAGGGCCAGCCGGGTCCACTTTCCTGACGCCCTCGAGTGCAAGACGCCACATCACCCTCCGACCGAGGTCCGTCACCGAACCCCGACCGACCCTGGCATTGGCCGCCGACCGGCCGGCCGAAACCGAGCCTCGCCTCGGCTCCGTTCGCCACCACCCGGCTTGTGGTGAGCCCACAATCATACCGGTTTAACGTGCCCTCACGGCTTGACCAGCCAACCCGACGAGCATGCGCGCGAGGTCGTTCGACGGCGAAGAAGCCGTCGCCCGCAGGTCCGGTAGCGTTCTCCCGTGCCAGTGGCAAACTCGGCGTTCCTTCGCGCCTGCCGACTCGAGCCGGTCGAGAACGTGCCGGTCTGGTTCATGCGTCAGGCAGGGCGCTCCCTGCCCGAATACCGCAGGGCGCGAGGCGACGTCGGCATCCTCGAAGCCGTTCGACGCCCCGAGCTCGCCGCCGAGCTCACGCTCCAGCCCGTACGCCGCTACGGCGTCGACGCCGCGATCTTGTTCTCCGACATCGTGGTTCCCGTGGCGGCGATCGGCTTCGGCGTGGACGTCCAGCACGGACGGGGCCCCGTCGTGGCACGCCCTTTCGTCTCAGAGGCAGACCTCGAGCGTCTTCGACCACTTCAACCCGAGGTCGACACGCCGTACGTGATCGAGGCCGTGAAGATGGCGGTCGAGGAGCTCATTCCTCTGGGAGTGCCTCTCATCGGGTTCGCCGGGGCACCTTTCACCCTTGCCAGCTACCTGGTCGAAGGCGGTCCCTCGCGCTCTTACTCCCGCACGAAATCGCTCATGCGAAGCGACACAGGTCTGTGGACGGCCCTCCTGGACAGGCTCGCGGACATCGCCCTGGCCTCGCTGCGATCACAAGTGACAGCAGGAGCAGCAGCTGTGCAGCTGTTCGACAGCTGGGTCGGAGCGCTGTCGGCGGCCGACTACGAGCGTTACGTGATGCCGGCGAGTCGCCGAGTTCTGGAGGGGCTCGAGGACCTGGGCGTTCCGCGAATCCACTTCGGCGTGGACACGGGAGAGCTGCTCGCGTTGATGGGCAAGGCCGGTGCGGAGGTGGTCGGAGTGGACTGGCGGGTGCCCCTCGACGAGGCACGGGCGAGGATCGGGGGGCGCCTGGCGGTTCAGGGGAACCTCGACCCCGCTGCTTGCCTCGCCCCCTGGGACGTCGTGGCCAACGAGGCGCTCGAGGTGCTCCGCCGAGGATCCGGAGTCGGACACGTCTTCAACCTCGGTCACGGAGTGTTGCCCGGGACGGATCCCGACACGCTGGCGCGCCTTACGGACTTGGTGCACTGCACCTCGCCGGACTCCCTGCGATGACATCAGCGGCGCCGGATCCCCGCGGTGAGCCCGTAGGCGTGCTCGTCATGTCGCACGGGACGCCACGCTCGCTCGAGGAGCTGCCCGCCTTCTACACCGAGATCCGGCGCGGCCGCCCACCCACACCCGAGCTTCTTGGCGACCTCGAGCGTCGCTACCTGGCGATCGGGGGCGTCTCTCCGCTTACGGAAGTGACCGCGGCGCAGGTAGCCGGCATCGCCAGGTCGCTGGAGACGATCCGCCCGGGAAGGTACACCGTGGCGTCGGGCACCAAGTTCGCCTCCCCTCGCATCGAAGAGGCCGTGGCTGAGCTCGCACGAGTCGGCGCGCGGCGCGCGATAGGGATCGTCCTCGCTCCTCATTCTTCGGTGGCGAGCGTGGGCGATTACATTCGCCGGGCGCGCAGGGCCGCGAGGTCGCCGGGCGCCACCGCTGACGGGCCTTTGCAGTTGGCGGTGGTCGACCACTGGTACCAGGATCGGGACTTGGTCCTTCTCCTTGCTGAACGCGTGCGCGAAGCGCTGTCTTCGATTCGCGAAGTCGCTGCGGGCACCACCGAGGTGCTCTTCACGGCCCACAGCGTGCCGGCCCACTACATCGACGAAGGTGACAGCTACGCAGAGCAGGTCCACGAGTCGGCCGAGGCGGTCGCAGATGCCGCCGGAGTCGCCCGTTGGCGTGTCGCATGGCAGAGCGCCGGCCGCACGGAACCCGGCCGCGCGGAAGAGGCCTGGCTCGGACCCGACGTACGCGAGGTCATCTCCGCCCTCGGGGGATCGGGATGCACCGGCGTGGTGCTCTGCCCGATCGGATTCGTCTCGGATCACCTCGAGGTCCTTTACGACCTGGACGTCGAGGCGGCGGGGGCGGCGGCGCGTGCCGGCCTGACCTTCGCTCGCACGTCCTCGCTCAACGACGATGCGCGGTTCTGCGAAGTTCTGGCACGCGTGGTGACAGAAGCAGACACGGGAACAGACGCGGTCTTGGACACGGAAACGAACATGGACACGGAAACGAACATGGACACGGACAGTTGACCGATCAGCAAGCAGGAGCTCGCGGCATCGGCGGGGGGGATGGTGCCGATGCCTTCACGGTCTCGGTGATAGGTGGAGGCATCACTGGGCTCGCCGCGGCCTGGCAGCTCGCCACCACGTTGCCGCAAGGCGCACAGGTGGTCCTGCTGGAAGCCGACACCCGCATCGGAGGCAAGCTGCGCACGGGTGACGTGGGCGGAAGGCCGGTCGAATTGGGCGCTGACTCCTTCTTGGCCAGAAGGGACGAGGCCGTGACGCTGTGCCACGAACTCGGCCTGGGGACCGACCTGATCTCCCCGGGGAGCAGCCGTGCCTACGTCTGGGCCCGGGGAATGCTGCGTCCCTTGCCGTCGGGGCTTGCGATGGGAGTGCCGACCCGCATCGGCCCTCTCGCCCGATCCGGAATCTGCTCCTTGGCGGGCGTGGCGCGCGCTGCTCTAGATCTGTTCGTTCCCCCCGTGACGCGTCGATCCCCGACGGACGACACCCGAACCTCGCCGGCGCAGAGGACCGGCGACACAGCGGGCGCGTCCGACGCGCAAGGCTCGGAGCGCGAGGTCGAGACGCATGAAACCGCCGGCGACCAGTCCGTGGGATCCGTCGTTCGCCGACGGCTCGGCAACGAGGTGCACGACCGGCTCGTCGACCCCCTCGTGGGGGGCATCCACGCTGGGCCCGCAGACACGTTGAGCGCCGCGGCCGTCCTGCCGGTGCTGCTTCGGGCAGACAGCCAACCGGGCAGCCTGATGCGAGCGCTTCGCGCCACCTCCCCCAGTTCCGGTCCCAGCCTCGGCTCCGCGCGACGCGCCGTCTCGGCCGGTGCAGGTGAAGCACCTGCCTCTGGCGCCGAAGCCCCAGCCGCCCCCGCGCAGACGCCTGTGTTCATGACGGTCCGCGGCGGGCTTCAGCGCCTGGTCGATCGCTTGGCGGCCGAACTGGAGGAAAGAGGGGTCGAGATCCGTCTGGGGACATCCGCCCAAGGGCTCGATCGACTGGAGGGGCCGTCCCAAACGCCAAGGTGGTCGATCGCAACCGCCCGAGGCAACGTGGTGGCCGACGGCGTCGTGGTGGCGGCTCCCGCCGGGATCGCATCAGGCTTGCTCCGAAAGCACGATCCCTCGCTGGCCGGGCTCCTAGACGGGGTGCCGTACGCCTCGGTGACATTGGTCACCGTCCGTTTCCCCCGTGGCGCCGTGGGCTCGCCGCTCGAGGGGAGCGGCTTCCTCGTCCCCGCCAGCAAGGGAGGGCTCCTTACCGCATGCACCTGGCTCTCCTCGAAGTGGCCGGAGCTCGACCGGCCAGACGACGTGCTCGTGCGTGCCTCGATGGGCCGCTACGGCGACGACCGATCCGCAGAGATGTCCGACGCGGAGGTCGTGGAGCACACTCTTCGAGAGCTCCACCAGATGCTCGATCTGAGAGGCGAGCCGCTCGAGACCGTGGTCACCCGCTGGCCCGGGGCCTTCCCCCAGTACCTGGTCGGGCACCTCGAGCGTGTCCAGGCGATCGAGGAAAGAGCAGCCCGCCATCGCGGACTCGCCCTGGCCGGGGCGGCGCTCCACGGAGTCGGCGTTCCCGCGTGCATCGGAAGCGGAAGGCGCGCCGCGAAGAACCTGCTAGATGGGCTGGCTCTGGACACCCAGTCGACCCGGTGAGGCCCTGTGTGCGTTCGCGCGGGATTGCAGTCCACGACGACAGGCGACAGGGTGGGATGAAGCGCACGTCCCCCCCGAGGCGCGTGCCGGGGCGCCGGACCACCTGGTGAGCAAGGGAGCGCGTTTCCGCGGAAACGCGCCGGAAGCTGCCGCCGGACCGAAGCCTGTCGCGACGACGGGATCAGGACGACTCGGGGAGTCCCGTCCTCCCGGAAGCCGACCGTCCAGACGCGCTCGGAGACGCGCCGGAAGGCCGGCTCGGAGATGGGCTCGGAGATGGGCTCGGAGATGGGCTCGGATCTTGTTGCCCGCCCTGGTCGCGGGTGTCGGCCTCACCCTGTCGCTCCCACCGGTGGGGATCTGGATCCTCGCCTTCCCGGCCGCAGCGCTGCTGTGGTGGGACATCGGGGGCCTGCGTTGGCCGGCTCGTCTCGCCGCCGGCTGGGTCGCGGGCCTCGGCCTGTTCGTCCCGGGTTTGTGGTGGGCCACGAGCTTCAACGTCTACGGGGGCGTGGTCCTGATGCTGCTCGAGGCCCTGGCACCTGCCCTGGCTTGCGCCGTGGCCCCTCCTCGAAAAGGACGAATCCTCGCCCTGGCGGGAGGGATGGTCCTCATGGAGGCATTGCGGGGCACTTGGCCGTTCGGGGGGCTCCCTCTGGGAGGAGTCGCCCTGGGCCAGGCGGGAGGTCCACTTGCGGACGCCGCCAGGTTGGGGGGTCCCCTGCTGCTCGTGGGGTTGGTGTGGCTCGCCGGCAGCGCGCTCGGCACGATCGCGCAGGCCGCCGTCACCCGGGCGCGATCGGTGCGAGCACCCAGAGGCACCGGGGGCCCAGCGCCGCGATCCGTAGGAGCCATCGCCGCCGGCACCAGCGCGCTGGCAGCTGTCTGCGGCCTCGGTGCCTGGGGAGCGCTGGCGCCCGACGGGGGGCGGCCCGTCGCCACGCTTCGAGTGGCCGCCGTGCAAGGTGGCGGCGTCAGAGGACTCAGCAAGTCCCAGGTCGATCCGACGACGGTGTACCGCGCCCAGGTCGACGCCACCGCCCAGATCCCCCGTTTCGACCATGGCAGGCCTCCGGCGCTCATCCTGTGGCCCGAAGACGTCGTGTCGCTAAGCGACCGCCTCGAGACCGACCCCGCGAACGCGGCTCTCGAGGCCATCGCGGTGCACTCTCGCTCCACGCTGGTCGTCGGTGTCACCGAGAACGTGTCGAGCACCCGGTACCGCAACGAGATCGTCGCCTTCGCACCTGACGGTCGGATAGTCGCGCGCTTCGAGAAGGTCCACCGTGTGCCCTTCGGCGAGTACGTGCCTTATCGCGGGTTCTTCAAGCACCTGGCCGACCTGTCCGCGGTGCCTCTAGACGCGATCGCGGGCCACGCCGACGGGCTGCTTCGCACTCCCGCGGGGCCCCTCGGGACCATGGTGTCCTACGAGGTCTTCTTCCCCGAACGCGGGCGACTGCCCACGCGTGCAGGCGCGCAGCTCCTGATCGTCCCCACGAACACATCTTCTTACGCGACCAGCCAAGTCCCCTGTCAGGAGGTCGCGGCCGCCCGCCTACAGGCGATCACCGAAGGACGCGACCTGCTGCAGGCGGCCCCCACCGGGTTCAGCAGCGTGATCGACAACGAAGGACGTGTCTTGAAGAGAAGCTCGCTCGGCCTTCGCCAGGTGCTCGTAGCCGACGTCTCGCTTCGCACGGGCCGGACCCTTTACGAACGTCTCGGGGACCTGCCGGTGCTCGTCGCGGCCGGTGCGCTCGTGCTCTGGGGTTGGGTGCTCTCGATGACCTCGACGGAGAGCACCGAGACGGCGCAACGCGAGCGATGGGCTCGCTCGGCCACCGAATAGGGCCGCACATCTGCCGCCCGGCCGATTATCAGCCCTTCTTCGATCTGTCGTAATAGCCGGAGTGGATGTAGATGCAGGGGACGCTCTCGCTGTGGAACATGTCGCGGTTCCTCGGGTCGTCCTCGAAGGCGAGCTGAAGGTCCAGTCCGTGGATGCGAAGCTCGTGCACGACTTCGCGCTTGAACCTGTCGACCTTCGAGTGGTCCCCGCGATCTCGCATGACCAGAAGGTCCCAGCGAAGTCCATAGCGAGCGAGCCACGCCAGGGTCTGCGGCTGGACCCGCATCGGACGCCCGGTCAACAGCACGATGCGCAGTCGCAGGTCGAGCAGCTCGAGCAGGCGCGCTACCTCGTCGATCAGCGGGTCGTCACCACACGCGTCGAAGAACGCGTCCCAGTCGTGTCGTCCCCACTCGAGGTAATGCTGGCGTGCCTGCGCGTCCGACAGCACCCCGTCGATGTCGAAGACCACTGCCGGCCCCGGCTCTGCGGGCTCGAGCCGCCAGCGCCAGTTGGGCGGCAACGACGCCTGTTGCGGCATCCCCGGCGCCTCCGTTACCAGAATTGAGGGCCAACCTACACGCGGCCGTCGCTCTGCACTCGCCCGAGACGCATCCCGCCGGCACGTGACGTGCAGGCCGGGACTGGCAAGATAGGCGCACATGAGCAAGGGAGCCCCCGGGGCCCACATCGGTGTCCTTCGTGCGGGTCCCCACGCCCTGCGCGCGGATCCCCACGAACGGTCACAACCTGGCGTTCGAGCTCGTGCGGTTTCCGTCAGCCTCGGACGACGCGTCGTCATAGTGGCCAACCTGGGTCTGAAGCCCGAGGCCACCACCGCCACGAGCTGGGCCTCGGCCGGTCTCGCCCGTGCCATGGACGCCTGGCAGGGCCCGGGCATGGTCGTCGTGGCGGGCAACTTGTTCGACCTGGCCGGCAGGCCCGACGCCGCCGAGGCGGTGTCGGGCTCCCTCTCGGCCCACCAGGTCCTGTCCGACTCCTTGAGGGATTTCGCCTCTGGCGCCGAACGCCACGTGGTGCTCCTACCCGGCAGCACCGACCGAGCTCTCGGAGAGAGCGCCGCCGCCCGTCGTCCGCTCGAGGAGCTGGGCATAGAGGTGACGGCCGCACTCGACCTGCACATGAAGAGCGGGGCGGCCACACGCGTGGTGCGAGTGGAGGCCGACGTACCTGAGGTCGACCAGCTGCTCGGGAGCGAGCTGCGACCTTCGTACAGCGCGCCCGACATCAGTCGACCGATGCCGGCTCGCACATACGGCGTGACGACGCCGAGGACCACGCTCGTGCCCGACCCGGAAGCCCCTTGGCAGCAAGGCATCAACCGCCTGACGGACCCGGCGGTGCTCCAGCGTTTCTTGACGTCGCGTCTTTTGTACCGGCGTTTCGCACGGTTCGCCTGGTGGTTGCTCGTACCCGTTGCCGTGGCACTCGCCCTACGGCTGTCGTTCGTCGTGCGAGCGCTCGACCATCTCCTGCTCAGCCGCCCCGGCCCGGCTCGGGCCCTGAGTCGGGCGCACGCAGCGACCTGGGGGTCACGCCTCGCCGTCGCCGGCGTCATCTCGGCGGTGGAGCTCGTGGTGCTCGGGTTGGTGCTCGGCTGGCTGGGTCGGCGAGCGTGGAAGGCCCTCGGGGGCGGCACCCTCGACGGCGGCACTTTCGGCGGTCTGCTGGACGATCGCATGCACAAGGGGCGCACCGACTCGAGCGCGCACGCGATCGGACAGGCCGGAACCACGGTGAACGACGCGGCGCGAGATGCCGCCCGTGCGCTTGCCGAGCGCGGGTACGCCGGACTGGTCACGGGAGCCACACTGCAGGCCGAGCTCACGCACCTCGACCCGGGTTTCTTCGCCTGCGCCGGAACGGCCGGGGAGCTCGTCGAGGAGCACCCGGCCCGGCTCGGGATGCTGCCTGTGTTCCCCCACCACCAACAACTGGCCTGGGTCGAGCTCGAGACGGGCGCAGAGCTGCACGCGCGTCTGTTGCTGGGACGTCTCGACCAGCCTCCCGTCACTCTCCTCGAACGGATCGCCTCCACGGCACAGCAAACGCGTGACACACACCCAGTCGTCGTGGCGGCATGCCCGCACGGGCAGTCGTGGCCCCCTCCGCCCGATCTGCGCTCGGTTCGCAACCGTTCACGACGAGCGAGGCGGTGGGCGGCGGCGGCGATCTTCCTCGCCGGTGCGCTCGACCTTCTCTACGCCCTCACGCCGCCGCTTCGCGGCCGACTGCATCTGGTGCTCGAGATCCTCCCGCTGGGCGCCACCCAAGCGGCCGGTGCTCTGGTCGCCCTCGCCGGCGTCGCCCTATTGGCCCTGGCACGCGGGGTACGGCGCGGTCAGCACCGGGCCTGGGCCGTCTCCTCGATCCTCCTCGGGACCACCTTCGTCCTCCACCTCGTGCGCGGCGGCGACGTCGGCGGCTGCGTGGTGGCCGGTGCGGCGCTCGCACTCCTCATGCTCAACCGCCGCGAGTTCCGCGCGTCCTCGGATCTCCCCTCCACACGCTCGGCAGCGCTGTGGCTTTGCTCCGGGGTGGCTGCCATCACCACGACCTCGACCATCGCGGCCGTGATCGTCCTTCGCTTCGATCACGACCGCCCGCGCCTTGCCCTGTGGCGTGTCGGCGAGGCCGTCGTCGAGAGGCTCGTCGGAGTGAAGAGCGTCGCGCTTCCCGACCGGCTGGACGATTTCCTCGCCCCGAGCCTCCTGGCCATCGGGTTCGCGATCGCCGTCGTGACACTGCTTCTCGTCACCCGGCCACTGGTCGACCGCAGGAGGTCCGCGGGGCACGCGGCCTGGGCTGGTGCACGCGACATCGTGCGCCGACATGGAGACGGCACGCTCGACTACTTCGGCCTGCGCAATGACAAGCAATGGTTCTTCCACCGCGACAGCCTCGTCGCTTACGCGATCCACGGAGGTATCTGCCTGGTTTCCCCCGACCCGATCGGACCGAGGTCCGAGCGCGAACAAATCTGGGGCGCCTTCCGACGCTTCGCCGACAACCGCGGCTGGGTACTGGCGGTGATGGGCGCGAGCGAGGATTGGCTTCCCGTCTATCGCGCGATGGGCATGCACGACATCTACATCGGCGACGAGGCCGTCGTGGACGTGCAGCGCTTCTCGCTCGCGGGCGGGCACATGAAGGGTCTGCGTCAAGCACACAACCGCATCGCCAAGTACGGGTACACGGCTTCGTTCCACGACCCGGGCCGGCTCGACCCTCAGACCGCCGAGGGTCTCACCTGGCTCATGTCGCAAAGCCGCCGCGGGGAGTTCGAGCGCGGGTTCTCGATGATGCTCGGGAGGATCTTCGACCCGCGCGACGAGGGTCTGCTCCTGTGCATGGTCACGGGCCCCGACGGCACCCCCGCGGCAATGTGCCAGTTCGTCCCGGCGCGTGGCATCGGCGGCTTCTCACTCGACTTGATGCGGCGCGACCGTGGCGAGCACCCGAACGGGCTACTCGACTTCGCACTGGTGTCGACCATCCAGCACTTGCGCGCGCTGGGCTGTCACGGGCTCAGCCTGAACTTCGCCGCCCTGCGCTCGGTGCTCGAAGGTGAACGTGGAGACGGAGTGACCCAGCGCGTCGAGCGGTGGGCGCTCAAGAAGATGTCGAGCTTCTTGCAGATCGAGACGCTGTGGCGTTTCAACGCCAAGTACGAACCCGACTGGCTGCCGAGGTACGTGGTCTACGACGCCGCCGAGCACCTGGTGGCGGTGGTGCTGGCGATCTTGCGGGCCGAGTCGCTGGCGGAGGTGCCGGTGATAGGGCGGATGATCGCCGCCTCGGACCGCCGCGCGCGTCTGGGTGCGAGAACCACGAACGAAGATGCCACCGGGGGCTCGTCTCTCACTCCGTTCTCGGAGAACGAGGACAAGGTATCGGCCTCGCCTTTCACTCCCGGCTCGGTGAAGGTGCCTGCGCCGGGAGGCGACGAGCCGTGAACGAGTCGCAGCACCGAGAGCCGGTGAGCAGTGGGCTGCGCACGCGTGCCGAATTCAGCATCAGGAAGGCTGAGCCCGCCGACGCGATGGCGGTCGCCACGGTGCACGTGAGGTCGTGGCAAGAGGCCTTCGCGGGGCTCATCCCGCAGTCCTTCCTCGACTCGCTCACTCCCAAAGGGCAACTCGGGGCGTGGCAGACGTTCCTCGACTCGCCTCCACCGCTTTTCGGGGGGGCACTCGTTCTCGTCACAGACGACGAGCGGATCGTCGGCTTCGCGAGCTTCGGTCCGACACGCGACGAAGACGATGCGGGTACAGACGCAGGCTCGGAGGACGACCGCGTGGGCGAGGTGATGACGCTGTACTTGGACCCCTCGGTGTGGGGTCGAGGCGCTGGTGCGATGCTCTTGAAGGAATCGGTCGAAGAGCTGGCTCGTGCTGGCTGTCGGCTCGCCACCTTGTGGGTGCTCGAGACCAACGCTCGCGCCCGGCGTTTCTACGAGCGCATGGGATGGGATCCCGACGGGGCGAGCAAGCTCCATGACTGGAAAGCCTTCGTCGCCACCGACGTGCGCTACAGACTCGAGCTCACGTGATCGCAGCTTCCGTCGTAGACGTGTGGATGCAGCATCCGAACCACGCGTTGGCGACCGATCCGATGTTCGATTCGCTGCGGGCCTGGTCGCACGGCGGCCTTTCGGACGAGGATCTCCCGATCGAGTGGACGCTGAAGGCGATGGACGACGCCGGTGTCCGCTTGGGGATGCTGTGCGCCTGGTGGGGACCACAGGGCTGCCTCATAGGCAACGACGAGGTGGCCGGAGTCGTCTCCCGGTTCCCCGAGCGCTTCGCGGGTGTGGCGTCGGTGGATCTCGCCCGGCCGATGGACGCGGTCAGGGAGCTGCGCCGGTCCGTGCGCGAACTTGGGTTCAAGGCGCTGCGCGTGGTGCCATGGCTGTGGGGGCTGGCGCCCGACGACAGGCGCTACTACCCCCTGTATGCCGAATGCGTCGAGCTCGGGATCCCGTTTTGCACGCAGGTCGGGCACACCGGTCCTCTGCGTCTGTCGGAGCCCGGGCGGCCCATCCCCTATCTCGACAACGTCGCGCTCGAGTTCCCGGAGCTGATCGTCGTCGCCGGGCACGTCGGCTATCCGTGGACCGCGGAGATGATCTCTATGGCTACCAAGTACCCCAACATCTACATCGACACCTCCGCCTACAAGGCCTCTCGTTACCCTGTCGAGCTCGTCCATTACATGCGAGGTCACGGCGGGCGCAAGGTGTTGTTCGGGTCGAACCACCCGGCATGGCCTGCACGCGACTGTCTCGAGGGGCTCGATGCTCTCGGCCTGAGCGCCGAGACGACGGAGCTCTTCCTGCACGCCAACGCGGAGCGAGTCTTCGACCTGCCCGCCTGACCTGTCACCGGGATTCGCGGCGGTCTCGCGGAGCCTCAGTGGGGGAGGAACAGCAGCGCCGCACGGTGGGCGAAGTCCAGGACCGGGGCGGGCCAGACGCCGAACAGCACGGTGACCGCGACGCACAAGGCGATGGCGGACGTGATCCCACCCGGTAGGAGCAGGTCGTCGCGGCCGGCCGGGTAGCTCCCGGCATCGTCGGGCGCTTCGTCCTCACCGCCGACCGTGTCCAGCTCGTTGCCGGCACCTTCCCCGCTCTCGGGGGGTGCCGGCGGCACGTCGATGCCCCAGGCCCCCTGAACCGAACCCGACGCCGAAACGCCCACGGGCACAGGCGACAACACGCCACTGGCGGGCATGTACATGAGCAGGATGACTCGCAAGTAGAAGAACGCGGCGACGGCCGCGCTCACCATCGCCACCACCGCCAGTGCCGTGGACCCCGCCCCGACCGACGCCGAGATCACCTCGAGCTTGGCCAGGAACCCCGTCGTGAACGGGATCCCCGCCTGCGCCATCAAGAGCACCGCCAGCGATCCGGCGAGCAGCGGGTGTGCCGCGGCGAGACCGCGGTAGCGGTCGAGGTCGTGAGAGGTGTCACCACGCCCACCGACCACGGTGACCACCGCGAAGCTGCCGATCACCATGAAGGTGTAGACGAACAGGTAGTAGAGCGAGCTCTCGATCCCCCGGGCGGTGGCCGCCTGCAGGCCGAGCAGCACGAAGCCGGCGTGGCTGATCGAGGAGTAGGCGAGCATTCGCTTTATGTCGCTCTGCACGAGAGCGAGAACCGCTCCGAGCACCAGGGTCACCGCGGCCATGACCCACACGGCCGGTTGCCAGTCGCTGCGCAGGAGCCCGAAGGAGGAGACGAAGACCCTCAACAGAGCGGCGAAGCCTCCCGCCTTGGCGATCGCGGCCATGAAGCCGGTGACCGGGCTGGGCGCGCCCTGGTACACGTCCGGCGTCCACAGGTGGAACGGCACCGCCGCCACCTTGAACCCGAATCCGACGAGCAAGAACGCCAGCCCCGCGAGGAGCAGACCGTCGTGGAGTAGCACGTTGCGAGCGAGGTAGTCGGCGATCTGGGGGAGGTTCGTCGTCCCCGTGGCGCCGTAGACGAGGGCGATCCCGTAGGCGAACACCGCCGAGGAGAACGCCCCCAGGACGAAGTACTTGAGCGAGGCCTCTCCGGACTCGGCTCGGCGCGGGTTCAGCGCCGCCAACACGTAGAGCGCGATCGACATGATCTCGAGACCGAGGAAGACGACCACGAGGTCGTTGGCCGACCCCATGATCATCGCCCCCGCCGCCGAGACCATCATGAGGATCTGAAGCTCGGGACCCATGACCCCTTCGCGGCGCGTCCAGCCGTCCATCACCATGGCCGAGAGCACGACGGCGCACGAGACGAGCACCGAGACGAACGCGCTGAACCCGTCCTGGACCACGGCCCCGGCGATGGTGACGTGGGGGTCACCGCCACGACCGGAGACCTGGTACCACTGGACCAGCGATAGCGACAGGCTCGCCAGCCCCGCTGAGATCGCGAGCCCCGTCGTGACCGAGGAGCGGAGCTCTCCGCGCACGACGGACGAGACCGCGAGCGCCACGAGCGCGCCCCCGAGCAGCACGAGCTCGGGGAGGATCGAGTAGTAGTCGATCCTGGGGATAGCCAGATGCCCCGCCGCCGCTGCGAGCACGAGGACTCTCATGGTGACCCGCCCGCCCGTACGCGCACCTCGACGCCAGGGTGCGAACCGCCGGTCGCGACCGAGGGCTGATAGGTGGAGGTGGCGGTCTCGACGTGGTGGACGAGCAGGTTCACGGAGGGCGTGATGCGGTCGAGCACGGGCTTGGGGTAGATGCCGAGGAAGAAGATGATCACCACCAGCGGCGCGACCACGACGCCCTCTCGCCAGGACAGGTCACGGGTGGTGGCGCTCTTCGGGTCCGGCTCGTGGTGGAACACCTGCTGGTACGCCCAGAGAAGGTAGATCGCCGCCAACACCACCCCCGCCGTCGCTACCACCGCCCACCAACGGTGGGTGAGGAATGTGCCGAGCAGGATGAGCAGCTCCCCGACGAACCCGTTCAGGCCCGGCAGGCCGATCGAGGCCATCATCCCCACCGTGAACACCGCCGCCAGCACGGGGGCGGGGCGCTGCAGCCCGCGAAGCTCAGAGGTCTGCCAGGTGCCGCGCCGCTCGTAGATGAACCCGATCACGATGAACAGGACGGCCACGATTAGCCCGTGGTTCACCATCTGCAGCACGCTCCCGGACAACCCCTGGGTGCTGAGGGCGAAAGTGCCGAGCACGATGAACCCCAGCTGTGCGAGCGACGAATACGCGACGAGGCGCTTCAGGTCCTTCGTCGCGGCCGCCACCACGGCTCCGTAGATGATCCCGACCACTCCGAGTGTGAGCAGGAGCGGCGCCAGGTCGACCACCGCCCTCGGGAACAGGGTCAGGTCGAAGCGCACGATGCCGTAGGTCCCCATCTTGGCCATCACCCCGGCGAGGATCACCGATCCCGCCACGGGAGACTCGGCGTACGCGTCCGGCGACCAGGTGTGGAACGGGAAGATCGGGACCTTCACCGCGAACGAGGCGGTGAACGCCAGGAACAGCAGCACCTGCGAGGAGAGACCCATGTGGGTGGCGGTGAGGTCCACGAGGTCGAAGGTGAGACGACCTGTCTGGTGTTCGTGGATGAAGGCCAGCGCCACGATCCCGACGAGCAGGAAAGCCGAGCCCAAGAACGTGTAGACGAAGAACTTGATCGCCGCGTAGGCGCGGCGTTCGTGCCCCCACCCTGCGACCACGAAGTACACCGGCACCAAGGTCAGCTCGAAGAACAAGAAGAACAGCACCAGGTCGAGCGCCACGAAGCTCCCCATGCACCCGGCCTCGAGCACGAGCACCCAGGCCACGAAGGCGCGCGGCCGGGAGCGCTGACGACCTGCGACCAAGGCGAGCGGGAACAGCACTGCGGCCATCAGGACCAAGAAGAGCGAGATCCCGTCGACGCCGAGGTGCCAGGCGATCCCGAGGGACGGAGCCCACTCGTGGCGGCTCACCATCCGGTACCCGCCGCCGCCAGCTCGATAACGAACGGCGACCGTGATCGCGAGCGCGAGCGTGGCCAGCGTCCCCGCCAGCCCGACACCCTCGACAGCCAGGCGGGCGGTGCGCTCGGAGAGATCCCTCGGAACGAGCACTGCGACCACGGCCGCCCCCGCCGGCAACAGCACGAGCACCGTGAGGAACGGGAAGGCCGAGTCGTGTGTCATGACAGGGCCCTCGAGGCCATCCATGCCAACAGCGCGACCGCACCCAGCACGATCCCCAGCGCGTACTGTCGCACGAACCCGGTCTGCACCCGTCTCAGAGCGCCCCCCGCCGCGCGCACGAGCCTGCCCGCGCCGTTCACCGCACCGTCGATCACCCTGTCGTCGACCACCACGGCGGCGAAGCGGGCGAACCCTTCTGAGGGGCGACCGAGTGTCGCGTCATAGACGTCGTCGAGGTAGAAGGCGCGCCGCAGGACCGGCGGCTCGAGCGCGGGGCGCTGTGGCCTCCTGGCCCAAAGCGGCAACGCGACGCCCAGTCCCACAAGCGCCACCACCGCGTCGACGACCGCGAGCACCCACTTGGTGCCCGCGGACTGCACCGGGGAGTAGAGATTGCTCCCGAACACCGGGCCCAACCACCGAAGCGGGTCCCAGGTCGGGTGCCACGGCAAAGACAGCGCACCTCCGAAGAAGGCGAGCACCGAGAGCACCACGAGCGGGACCGCCATGACCCAGGGCGCCTCGTGGGGCACCGTGCCACCGGCGCCTTCGGCGCCCCGGGTGGGTCGGGCGAGGATCTCGCGCCAGCGCTCGTCACCGAAGAAAGCCAGGGCCATCAACCTGCTCATGTAGTAGGCGGTGAGAGCGGCGGTGAGCAGCCCGACCGCCCAAAGCGCCGGGTAACGGGCGAACGCGCCGGTCAGTATGTCGCCCTTCGCCCAGAAGCCCGAGAGGGGCGGGATCCCGGCGATGGCCAGCCAGCCGATCCCGAAGGTGAAGAACGTGAGCTTCATGTAGCGCCGCAGGTTCCCCATGCGCTTCAGGTCCTGCTCGTCGCGCAGCCCGTGTATCACCGAGCCTGCCCCGAGGAACAACAGACCCTTGAAGAAGGCGTGGGCGACCATCAGGAATATCGCCGCCTCGTACGCACCGGTCCCTACGGCGAGGAACATGTAGCCGAGCTGGGACACCGTCGAGTAGGCGAGCACCTTCTTGATGTCCTGTTGGCCGCATCCGATGAGCGCGGCTACGAAGGCGGTGGCCGCACCGACGCTTCCCACCACGAGCTGTGAAGGATGCGACAGCGCGAGGAGAGGGCTGATGCGGCACATCAGGTACACGCCGGCGGTGACCATGGTCGCCGCGTGGATGAGGGCGGAGACCGGGGTCGGGCCCTCCATGGCGTCGGCGAGCCAGGGGAACAAAGGGATCTGGGCGGACTTGCCACAGGCGGCGGCAAACAGCAGCAACACGATCGCCGTGCGTGCCCCGGGCGCGATCGCATGGAGGTGCGAGAAGACGCCCAGGTAGTCAAGCGTCCCCGTCTTGGAGAAGACGAGGAAGATCGCGACCAGGAAGCCAACGTCGGCGAGCCGGTTGTACAAGAAGGCCTTCTGGCCCGCGCTCGCCGCTTTGTCGCGTCCGAACCAGAACGAGATCAGCCAATAGGAGCAGACCCCCACCCCTTCCCAACCCACGAACGTGAAGAGGAGGTTGTTGCCCAGGACGAGCAGCAACATCGAGGTGACGAAGAGGTTCATGTACGCGAAGAACTTCGGGAAATCGGCGTCGCCGTGCATGTACCCGATCGAGTACAGGTGGATCAAAGCGCTGACCGAGGTGACGAAGAGAGCCATCGTCATCGACAGCGGGTCGACGAGCAACGCAGCTTTCACCTGGAGGCCGCCGACTCCGATCCAGTTGAACCAGCCCTGTACCACCTCGCGCTGGGAACCGCCGGGCCTCTGAAGCAATCCCGCGTACGTGACGGTGGCGGCAACGAAAGACCCGGCCACGCTGAGCGTGCCGATCCAGCCGGCGAGGGGGTCTCCGAGACGTCTTCCGAAGGTCGCGACGACGACGAATCCCGCCAACGGCAACAACGGCATCAGGTAGGCGCTGTGGAGCATGGTGGGTGGGCCGCGGCGCGTGCGGCTGCGTCAGCCCTTCATGATGTGCAGGTCGTCGGCGGTCGTCCCTTCGCCCGCGCGCCGTCGGAAGATGGCCACCACGATGCCGAGTCCCACGACCACCTCGGCAGCAGCAACGACCAAGACGAAGAACACCAGCGCCTGTCCACCGATGTCGTCGAGCATGCGGGCGAAGGTGACCAAGGTCAGGTTGGCCGCGTTCAGCATGAGCTCGACGCACATGAACATGACCAGCACGTTGCGGCGCACGAGAAGGCCGAACGCGCCGATCGCAAAGAGCACCGCCGACAGCCCGAGGTACCAGTTGCCCGACAGGCTCATGGGGCGGCGCTCTCCCCTACCGGCTCCTCCTGGCGCTCGCCTTCTGGACGGTCTTCGGTGAGGGACACGAGCCCTGATGCCACGGCGTCGGCCACAGCTCGGGCCAGTGCGTCCATCGGGTCGCCCACGACGTCGCCGACACCTCGCCCGTCGGGAGTCCCGACGCCGCCGGGCACGGACGCCTCCTCCCCTTCGGATCGGCGCGCACGCGGTGGCCTGCGGGCGAGCACGACGGCGCCCACCACCGCGATCACGAGCAGAGCGGCAGTGGCTTCGAAGGGGAAGAGGTACGTGGTGAACACGGCACGGCCGAGAGCGGCGACGTCACCGCCCGGTTGGTTGCGGAGCTTGCCGGCCACCGAGTGCGCCCCCACCGACCAGTGGGCCGCCACGCCGAGCAGGAGCAGTCCGGCCAGGCCCAACGCCACGAGGCCCACGGCCAGCGGGCGCTGAGCACGCAGGGGTTCGAAGGCGATGTTCTCGCGCCGGTCGACGCCGAGGAACATGATGACGAACAAGAACAGGACCACGATGGCGCCTGCATAGACGATGACCTGCACGGCGGCCAAGAAGTTCGCCTGTTGCTCCACGAACAACACCGCCACCCCGAACAACGTCATCACGAGCATCAGGGCCGCGTGAACGGGATTGCGCGCCACGACCACGCCGATCGCACCCACCAGGATGAAGAAGGCGGCTACGCAGAACACCGCGGCGTCGACCTTCGTGGCAGCCGCCACCTGCACCAGGATCACGCCGAGCATCCCGCAGGTCACTTCGCGTCCCGTCTGCTGGTCATCGCGCCGCGGCGCAGCGTCATCTTCGCCCGTGCCCTGTTCAGCGCGCCCCGGACCCCTTGCATCTGCGGGGGCCGGTCGGCGTCGTCGAGGTGCAGGTAGTAGGAGTCTCGCAGCTCGCGGACACCGGTCGCCTCGTCGTCGCGGCGGCCGCTCTGTCCACCCTCCGGCGCGCGCACGCCGTAGCCGAGCTCGCCCGACCACTGCACGCGACCCTCGTAGGATGCGTCGCCGGACGGAGAGGTCGCACGCATCCACGCCGAGGTGTGCAGGTCCTCGCCCTCGCGCCAGTCCTCCCAGGGCTGCTGCCTGGGACGCCCTTCGTCGTCGACCAGCAGCTCGTGACGGGTGTAGATGGCGTCCGCGCGGTTCGTGAAGGAGAACTCGAAGAGCTTCGACTCGGTGATCGCTTCCGTAGGGCACGCCTCCACGCACAGGTCGCAGTGGATGCAGCGCAGGTAATTGATCTCGTACACGTAGCCGTAGCGCTCACCGGGAGATACCGGGTCGTCCGGGGGGTTGTCCGCACCACGAACGTAGATGCAGTCGGCCGGGCAGACCCCCGCACAAAGCTCGCACCCGATGCATTTCTCCATCCCGTCCTCGTAGCGGTTCAGGACGTGGCGCCCGTGCAGGCGGATCGGCTTCGGCCTCTTCTCCTGCGGGTACTGCGACGTGACGCGCGGGCGCGTCATCTGTTGAAAGGTGACCTTGAAGCCTCCAAGGAAACCCAGACGCTCACGTACGTCGTCGCGCAGGCTCATCTCGGTCCCTCTGCCCCAGACGGACCGGAGGCGGGAGAGCCGATCAAGTCGCCCCGGGCGGTCCCCACGAAGAGCGAGCGGGCCAGCAGGCCGCCGCCGAGCACGAGCCCCGCGATCACCCCGACGAACCACCACCGCCCGACTATCGCCGCGGCCACCACGAGCGCCCAGGCCAAAGAGACCGGTATCAGCACCTTCCAACCGATGTTCATCAGCTGGTCGTAGCGCAGTCGCGGCAAAGCCGCACGGATCCACACGTAGACGAACAGGAAGACGAACGTCTTACCTACGAACCACAGGACCGGGATCAGCCACGAAAGCACGAAGACGTGCGCCGTGGGGCCGTCGGGTCCGCCGAAGAACAACGTGACGACCACCGCGGACATCGTGATCACGTTCATGAACTCGGCCATGAAGAACATGCCGAACCGGATCGACGAGTACTCGGTGTTGAACCCGCCGACTATCTCGGTGTCGGCTTCGGCCAGGTCGAACGGAGGCCGCTGGAGCTCGGCGGTGATCGCGACGAGAAACAGCACGAAGGGAACGATCCCGGTGCGGATCAGGTTCCAGCTGGCGAAGAAGGTGTGGCTCTGGCTGTTCACGATCGCACGGGTGGACAGCGATCCCACGATGTTCGTGGTGGTGGCGGTGAGCAGGACCACCACGATGACCGACATGCCCAGGGCGGCCTCGTAGGAGATCATCTGCGCCGAAGCGCGCACCGATCCGAGCAGCGGGTACTTCGACCCCGAGGACCATCCTGCGAGCATCACGCCGTACACCGACACCGACGACATGGCAAGCAGGAACAGGATCCCGATCGGGGGGTCGGCCACCTGAAGCTCGAAGCTATGACCGGCGATCGTGACCAGACCTCCCACAGGCACGATGGCAAATGCCAGGAACGCCGGCACGATCGAGAGGTATGCGGCCAGCTTGAACACGAAGCGGTCCGAACGAGCGGGAAGCAGGTCTTCCTTGAAGAAGAGCTTGATCCCGTCGGCCAGAGTCTGCATCAACCCCCATGGACCAGCTCGGTTCGGGCCTATTCGGGCCTGCATGTCCGAGACCAGCTTGCGCTCGAACCAAACCATGAGCATCACCGACAACATCAGGGCGGCAAAGGCGACCACGACCTTGACCACCACGATGAGCAGCTCGACCCAGTGCACACCGTGCGCGTAGAGAGGATCCAAGGCCAAAGCGTGCGACGACGCACCGACCATCGCTGCGGAGATCACCGCGTCTCCAGATGCAGAAGGATCTTCACAGCGTCTCCAGACGTACGTCTACCACGGGCTGGCTCGCGTCCATCAAGGAAGACGCGCCGGCTCCGTCGCCGGCATCGAGGTTGAACCCGATCTCCGCCGTTCCGCGTGGTATGCCGTCGTCGGCGACCGCATCGAGCAACAAGGAGGCGCGCGAGGAACGCACGCGGGCGCTGTCGCCGGTGGAGAGTCCCATGCGGTCCAGGTCATGTGTGTTCACGCGTACGACCGCCGACGGCGCGAGCGCTGCAAGCGACTTGCATGCTCCGAGCGTCACTCCCTGGTCGTACAACCTGCGCGCGACGACCAGTCGCAGCGAATAGCTGTCCATCGGGGGCACTCGCGCTTGCACGACTGCCTGCGGCCAGCCGATCATGCGGGGCCTCGAAGGGCCGGTCGGTCGAACCACCGGGTCATCTCCCAGGCGCCCGTCTGCGGCGACACCGGTTCGGAGTGGGGCACCTTGGACCTCCACGGACGCGATGCCCGGCGTGGCCATCGGGTCGAAGGGCTCGGGCATCTCCCTGCGAGTGAGATTCACGCGCGAAGCTGCCAGTGGGACCACGATCCCGTCGCGCGCGGCGGGAAGATCGAGCACTGCACGCGTGATCCCCGCGTGGGAAGGGGCCAGGCGCTCGATCTCGTCCCACAGCTCGGCGAGGCTCGTCACCCCCAGGTCCACGCCCAACCGCGCCGCAAGCTCGGCCGCGATCATCCAGTCCGCCCAGCACTGTCCCGGCGCCAGCAACTTCTGGCCGAGGCGTGTGATCCTCCCCTCGATGTTCGTGGTCGTCCCTGCACGCTCGTGGACCGTGGCCGCAGGCAGCACCACGTCGGCGTGCTCCGCCGAGGGTGAGAGGAAACTGTCCACCGCCACGACGAACGGCGCCCTCTCGAGCGCCTCGGCGGCCAGCTCGGCGTCGGGGAAATCCCCCAGCGGGTCGGCTCCGAGGAGCACGAGCACCTGCATGGCGCCGCCGGCCAGCGAACCGAGGATGCCCGAGGTGTCCTGGCCCCGCTCGGCGGGCAGTGACCCCCACGCGCGTGTGAACCACTCCCGGCCTTCGTCCATCGAGACCCGACCGGGAAGAACACCAGGGGCGAGGCCCATGTCGAGCGCACCCATGACGTTGCCACGGCGCAAGGCGGGGAGAAAACGCGCGAAGGGCCACGCCTCGGCCATCGCCACCACCGCAGCGGCTACGAGCTCGCCGTGTTCGGCGAGTGAGGGTCGCCCGATCACGACCACCACCCCTTCGCCTGTGGTCACCTGTGGTTCGGGTGAGGTCGAGGACCCTTCGGCTCCCGTCACCTGCGACCGGTGGCCGCCGTCGGGCATGCGCTCGGGCGCGCCCTCTGTGCCCGAGCCCCCCAAGGGGCCCGCCAAGGCCTTCATCGCGCGTCTCCAGACGGCCTCGCTCACAGAGCGCGGGGGCGCAGATCCGCTCGCCAACGCTCGGGCAGTCGTGGCAACCTCGCCGGGTCGGTAGAGAACCGAGGCAGTCGCATAGGGAGTGAGCGCAGTGGGTCGCGGCGTCAACTCGACGAGCTCGACACCGCCCGAGAGCACCGCCCCACGCAAGCGCAAGAACATCATCGGCAGCTCTTCGCGCAGATCCCCCGACAGCACCACCACGCAGCGCGCAGCGCACGCCTCGTCGATCGTCGCCCTGGGAAGTCCGAGAACGACCTCGGCGGGAAGGCCGTCGGCGAGCTGGGCATCGACGCAGTCCGTGCCGATCACCGACTTTGCGAGCTTCGCCCAGGCATACGCATCTTCGTTCGCCAACCTGGCTCCACCCACCACTCCGATGCTCTGTGCACCGTGCTCCGCACGAGCTCGTGAAAGTCGGTCGGCCACTACCGCCAATGCCTCGCCCCACGTCGCAGGCTCCAGCTCCCCGTGCCCACCGGCACCGGTTCGACGAACCAACGGCTCCACGAGCCGGTCCTGGGAGTTGACCGCCTCGTAGCCGAACCTTCCCTTGTCGCACAGCCAGCTCTGGTTGACCGGGGGGCTGTCGATCCCGATCAATCGCGTGACTCGATTGGCCGACGACTGCACAGCCGCTCGACATCCGAAGGCACAGAGGGTGCAGGTCGACTCGACCTGCTCGAGGTCCCATGGCCTGGCCGCGAACCGGTAGGGCGTCGCGGTCAAGGCACCTACAGGGCATATCTGGATCGTGTTGCCGCTGAAATACGAGGTGAACGAGCCGCTCTCGAAGACGTTCACCTCGACCTGGTCACCGCGTCCGAACAAGTCGATCTGTGCCTCGCCCGCCACCTCCAGGGCGAAGCGCACACAACGACCGCATTGGATGCACCGCTCACGGTCCAAGAGCACCAACTCGGAGAGCGCGATCGGCTTGGGCCAGTGCCGTTTCTCCTCGACGAAGCGGCTCTCCCCGGGCCCGTAGGAGAAGGTCTGGTCCTGGAGAGGGCACTCTCCGCCCTTGTCACACACGGGGCAGTCGAGCGGATGGTTCACGAGGAGGAACTCGAGCACGCCGTCCTGTGCCTTTCGCACCTTCTGCGAGGTGGTGACCACCTCCATGCCCTCGGCCACCGGGACGTAGCACGCAGGCTGCAAGGTCGGTCCGCGCGGTCCGGACACCTCCACCAGGCACATCCGGCACATGCCCACCGGCTCCATGCGCGGGTGGTAGCAGAAGCGGGGGATGAACACCCCGGCCCGCTCGGCTGCGGCGATCAGGAACTCCCCTGCGCTTGCCGTCACCTCGCGCCCGTCGAGGCTGAAGGTCACCGTTCCCTCGCGCATGGGGGCGATGCCGTGGTGCGAGCTGACCGTCGGGTCGAAGACGGGAGGGCTAGCCAAAGGGGCACCTCCCGTCTTTCACGTGGATCTCGAACTCGTCGCGGAACATCCTGATACCCGAGGCGATCGACGACGGGATGGAGGAGCCGAGAACACAGATCGTCGTCTGCTCGGGTGGCCACGAGACCCCCGGAGCGAGATTGTCGCAGACGTCCATCAACAGGTCGAGATCACCTTCTCGCCCGTCGCCGTCCTCGATGCGCCGGAGGATCTTCTCCAGCCAACCGCTGCCCTCCCGGCACGGAGTGCACTGGCCACACGACTCGCGCCAGAAGAAGCGAGTGATGCGCCAAGCCGCTCGAACCGTGCACGTGGACGAGTCCATCACGACCACCGAGCCTGATCCGAGCATGGAGCCCTGCGCGGCCACCTCGTCCTGCCCGAGCGGAAGATCGAGCTGCTCGGGACCGAACCAGGGTGCCGAGGCACCGCCGGGAATGAAGGCCTTCAGCTCGAGGTCCCCGCAGATGCCCCCACCCAGGGTCGGCGCGTATATGAGGTCGCGAAACGTCGTCTTCACCATCTCCACTTCGTACACACCGGGCCTGCGCACATGGCCGGACAGGGCAAAGAGCCGCGTGCCGGTGGAGCGTCCCTGTCCCAGCGCCGTATAGGCCTCCGGGCCGTGCACGAGCACCCAAGGGAGATTGGAAAGGGTCTCGACGTTGTTGACGACCGTGGGCTCGCCGTAGACCCCGATGGAAGCGGGGAAGTACGGGGGCTTGATGCGGGGAAAGCCGCGCTTTCCCTCGAGGCTCTCCAAGAGGGCGGTCTCCTCCCCGCATATGTAGGCGCCCGCGCCGGGGTGGACCACCACGTCCAGGGAGAAACCCGAGCCGAAGATGTCGCGTCCTAGCGCACCGTGGGCGTAGGCCTCGTTCACCGCTTGCTGGACACGTTCGAGGCCGAGCGCGAACTCTCCGCGCACGTAGATGAAGACACGTGCCGCACCGATCGCGTAGGCGCATATGACCGCTCCCTCGACAACCTGGTGCGGGTCACGCTCGAGCAGCAGATGATCCTTGAAGGTGGCAGGCTCGCTCTCGTCGCCGTTCACCACCAGGTAGGTCGTGGGCGCCTTGCGCAGCATCGACCACTTGCGTCCCGCCGGGAAGCCCGCTCCCCCCCGTCCGAGCAAGCTGATGGCCTCGACCGCGGCCGCCACTTCCTCTGGAGCCATCGACAGCGCCTTTCGAAGTCCCACGTACCCGCCGCTGGCCAGGTAGCGCTCGAGGGTGTGCGAGTCGTCGTAGTCCAATCTCGCGGTGAGGATGCGGGGCGTCCCGGTGCCCGCCGCCGGGCTCCCCCTTCCCGCAACCGTCTCAGGGGTGAAACGGGGGGCGCCCGTTCCATGGGCCGCCGACGCGCCAGCCGCTTGGCGCTCGGAGAGGCGCTCGGAGAAGACGGTGTCCGCGTCTACTCTCAAGCCACCCTCACGACGCACGCGCAGGAGCGTCCCATGAGGCGGCACGTCCCCGCCCAGACGACCCGCCCGCAGGTCGTCGACCAGGGCGTCGAAGGTCTCGTCGGTGACGTTCCCGAAGAACCGGTGGTTGACGGCGAGGCAGGGTGCGCGCCCGCAGTCGGCGATGCACTCGACGTCCTCGAGGGTGAACAAGCCGTCGGCGGTGGTGGACCCCGGGCGCGTGCCCAGCGCCTCCTGGGCGTGATCGAGCAGCTCGTAGGCTCCACGCAACATGCACGCGATGTTCGTGCACACCGAGATCACGTAGGTGCCCACGGGCTCGGTGCGCAGCATCTCGTAGAAGGAGGCGGTGCCGATCACCTCGGCGGGCTGGAGGCCCATGATCTGCGCGATCTCGGCGATCGCCTCGGGGCTCAGCCAGCCCTCCTGCTCCTGCGCCAGATGGCAGATCGGTATGAGCGCCGAGCGCGGATGAGGGTAGAGAGCGATCAGCTCATGGGCGCGCTCCACCACCTCGGGCGAGAGGTAGCCGCTCACCGGTCGACGTCGCCCATGACGGGGTCCACCGACGACATGGTGGCTATGGCGTCTGCGACCAAGCCCCCGTGCAGCATCACCGGCAGGCTCTGAAGATTCACGAAAGACGGCCCTCTGATGTGCATCCGGTACGGCTTCGCCGACCCGTCAGAGACCATGTAGCAGCCGATCTCACCCCTCGGGGACTCTATGGCCGTGTACACCTCGCCCTCGGGGACCTGGAACCCCTCGGTGAACAGCTTGAAATGGTGGATGAGAGCCTCCATCGACTCGTCGATCCGAGCGCGTGGTGGGGGGGTCACCTTCTTGTCCTGCACGCGGTAGTCACCCCCGGGCATGCGCTCGAGCACCTGGCGGACGATCCGGATCGACTCACGAATCTCGTTGATCCGGATGGCGTAGCGGTCGAAGTTGTCGCCGTACGTGCCGATGATGACGTCGAAATTCACCTCGTCATAGGCGAGGTATGGCATCGTCCGGCGCAGGTCCCAGGCGATTCCCGTCGAACGCAGGATCGGTCCGGTGGCGGACAGGGCAATCGCCTCCTCGGCCGTTATCACCCCGACCCCTTCCGTGCGCTCACGGAAGATGGGCTGGCCGGTGAAGAGCTCGTCGTAGTCGTCGAGCCGGGCCGAGATGTTGTCGCAGATGAGCTCGACGTCGCCCTCCCACCCGTCCGGCAGGTCCGCCGCTATCCCACCTGGACGTATGAAGTTGTGGTTCATGCGCAGGCCGGTGGCCTTCTGGAAGAAGGCGAGGACCATCTCGCGCTCGCGGAACCCGAAGATCATCATCGTGGTCGATCCCAGGTCCATCCCGTTCGTCGCCAGGAACGTGAGATGCGACGACACCCGCTGGAGCTCCGTGAGCAACATCCGGGCCCACACCGCCCTCGCCGGCACTTCGATGCCGAGCAGGGCCTCGGTGGCCATGGAGAAGACGAGCTCGTTCGTGAGAGGCGAGAGATAGTCCATACGGGTCACGTTCGTGGCGCCCTGCTGGTAGGTGAGCTCCTCCCCCGTCTTCTCCATCCCGGTGTGGAGGTAGCCGATGATCGGCTTCGAGCGGACGACGGTCTCCCCGTCGAGCTCCATCATGAGCCGGAGCACCCCGTGGGTCGAGGGGTGCTGGGGCCCGAAGTTGATGATCATCGTGTCTTCGCCGGTCCGCTCCACGTCCAAGACCCCGGGATCAGAGGGACCGAGCTCGCCCTCGGGACCCACCGGCGCGGTCCCCTCGGGGCGGCGCAGCACCGAGCCGAGCTCGCGCCGCAGCTCGTCGGGGGAGGTCTCCTCGCGCGCGCGTAGCTCCTGTGCCCCCTCGGTGGTCTCGATGCGCAGGTCGTCGTCGCTCATCTCGGCCCCGGCGCCTCCTTGAACTGCACCGGCACCCGGCCCACCGAGTAGTCCTTGCGCAGCGGGTGACCCTCCCAGTCCTCCGGCATGAGGATCCGCGTGAGGTCAGGGTGGCCGGTGAAGACGATCCCGAACATGTCGTAGACCTCGCGCTCCATCGCCTCCGCACCGGGGTAGACGTCCCACAGCGTGTCGACCACCGGGTCGACCTCCGGTACCTGCACGCGCACGCGCACCCGGCTGCCGCGGCTCAAAGAGAGCAGGTTGGCCGCCACCTCAAAGCGCTCGGGCTCGATCTCCGGTTGAAGAGCGCGGCCCGGATGGGTCAGGTAGTCCACCGCCGTGAGGTCCGCGAGCATCTCGAACCCCCCTGCGCGAAGCGCCTCGACCAGCTCGTGATAACGCGACCGCGGAGCGAACAGCAGGTCTTGCCCGGTGCGCGAGGCTCCCGAAACAACCCCTGGCGGCAACGACACCGGTCCCGCCGGGCGAGGAACCGAGAGGGGCGTTTCGGAGGGGCCGGCCGCTCGGGATCGCGATGGGCCTCGCGTCGCGCCGACCCCGGCGCCCGAGATCAACGCGGCGTCCCGAGCCTGATGGCGTCGGGCCTTTCGGTCAGGAACCCTGTGGTCTCCTCGGGACGCCTCGGCCCCGTAGAGCTCCGACGGGTGATCTCGCCCGTACGGATCTTCTCGTGCAGCGTGAGTATCGAGTGCAGCAAGGTCTCCGGCCCCGGAGGGCAACCTGGGGCGTAGACGTCGACAGGCACCACCTGGTCCACGCCCTGGACGATCGCGTAGTTGTTGAACATGCCGCCTGTCGACGCGCATACCCCCATGGAGATGACCCACTTCGGTTCCATCATCTGGTCGTAGACCTGGCGCAGGACGGGAGCCATCTTCTGGGAGACCCGCCCGGCGACGATCATCAGGTCGGCCTGGCGAGGAGACGCACGAAAGACCTCCATCCCGAAGCGGCTGATGTCGAAGTCGGCCGCTCCGGTGGCCATCATCTCGATCGCGCAGCACGCGAGGCCGAAGGTCGCCGGCCAGACGCTGTTGCGCCGGGCCCACTTGACCAGGTCCTCGAGCCGGCCTGTCAGAAAATTGTGCTGGAGGTCCTCGAGCCCCATGCCGCCTCGCTCCTCAGGCCGCCTCGTGGGTTCGGGACTTGGGACTCGGGCCGACGCGCGTGACGGTCGACTCGGTGGTGCGCGGTCCTATGGCCGGTCGCAACCGTTTCGCAGGGCCCCAGTCGAGAGCGCCGTGGCTCACGAGGTACATGAACGAGACGAACACGACCGCGGCGAACACGAGTATCTCGACCAGACCGAACGCCCGCAGCTGTCGGAACACGACGGCCCACGGGTAGAGGAAGACGATCTCGATGTCGAAGATGATGAAGATCATGGCTACCAGGTAGAAACGCACCGGGAAGCGTTGGAGCGGCTCGCGGTCGGGGATGATGCCGCACTCGTACGGGGCGAGCTTGGCCGCAGTCGGCCGCTTGCGCGGCGCGAACAGGCTCGAGGCGACGAACGACAAAGCCGCGAATGCGATGCCAAGCGCGAGCAGCACGACTATCGGCAGGTAGTCGTCCATGGCTATCCCTTTATGGCCCGCCACGGCCGGTTCTGGTCCTGCGAGGGTGCGATCAGCACGACGTTCACCCTACCGTCGCCTGCCTGCTCCCACACGCGTCCCTCCGGCTCATGGACGCGTCCCCGCCCGCCCATGCAACCGGTCTTCTGGGGTCCTCGGCTGCCGCCCCCAGCCCGGAGCCGCTCGCTAGCCGGAGCCGCTCGCTAGCCGGAGCCGCTCGCTAGCCGGAGCCGCTCGCTAGCCGGAGCCGCTGTTCAGCACCTTCGTGCTCGTCGATCCTGACCACAGCAAGCCGACGTGCACAAGACCCAAGGTCGACGAGTCATCCCACAGCGCCTGTGCACATCGGGACACCTCGCTCATTGTCCCCATTCTCGCGGATCGAGCAGCCGGCGGCGCGTGGGGTTCGCCACCGAGAGGGCCTCACGCATTCGGGCGACCACGTCGCGCCATGGTCCGGCGAGGTCGTTCGCGAGGGTGAGAGCCTCGTCTTGAGATGCGATCGTCGACACGTTCGGGACGAGGTTCACCGAGTAGTACCTCCCGAGCCCGGCCAGCTCGTTGCGGTACACCTGCCGAGTCCTGCCTGCGACCTCACAGTTCCCCGGGAGGTGGTCGTCGGGCGGGAAGGCAAGCCCGTTCAGTGTCCAGGGCGTGAGCAGGACGATCGTCGGTGTGTCGCGCGCGACCAGCACGTCGGTCACAGCGACGCCAAGAGCAGCGTTTGCTGCTTGATCTCCTGCGAAAGCGGTCTCGTGCACGCGCTGGAACGCTTCGAGCACGGCGTCGGCGAGATCCAATGCGCTTCTCACGTATTGCCTCCGGAACGCGCCGGCTCAGGGTGATCAGGACGCTCCGGTTCGTCCGCCGACCACCCGCACACCGTCACATCGGCAACTCTTGCGATGACGAGTCCGTCACCATCGCAAGCCGGACACGGTTCGGGAAGCTGCCCGTGGTACTCGACGCCGCAGCTGAGGCATCGCAGGAGGTCCTGGTCGTACTCGACCACGAGCTCGGATCCGCGCAACGGTCCTTTCGCAGTGAGCTGTCCCCAGGCGGCGCGCACCGCGTCATCGTCTGCACCCGGGCCCAGCCGAAGCGTGACCCTGCGAGGCGGTGGCACTGCCGCGTGGGACTCCAGCTCAGCGATCGCGCCCGCCACCAGGCCCCACTCATGCACGGGCTAGCACTCCCCAGTCCTCGAGGACCTGAACGGCCTGCTCCACCATTCCTCCGAGCGACGCCTCGGCGACGGGGCTGAGCCCCAAGCCAAGGTCCATGCAAGATGGCACCATCGCGACGGCAGCCACATGCTCGGGTGCTCGACCGGCCAGAGACACAGTCGCGAGGACCTCAGAGACACCGAGGTGATGCGCGGACAAGCACAGGCGAAGCTCCTTCTGTATCGCCTCGGGACCGAGCACTATGACCGAGCCGGGTGGCTCGTCACTGCCGGCTACGGCATCGAGCAGCAGGAGGCTCTCACGGCCTTCCACCTCACCCCAAAGCGAGAGACCCAGCGTGCCTCCGTCGAGCACGTCGACGCCGGGCAGGTCGCGCGTCGCAAGCTCGGCCGCAGCGGCCACGCCGACACCCTCGTCGCGGTAGAGGATGTTGCCCACGCCGAGCACCAAGGTGCTCGAGCGCTCGGCGCGGGGACTGGTCTTCACGCGAGGTTCTCGCTCCGGGTCGAAGCGGTTCTCCGCCAGACGCGAAGGGACCGGTGAGGCACCCGGGCCAGCTCTGCTTCTTCTTCCTCGACTCGGCTGCGGGGAAGGATCTTCCAGCCGGTGAACATGGAGGAGATCTCCCCGGAACGCTCCTCCCTGTCGACCATGGCGCCGGAGTACACGTGGTGGATGATGAAGCCGAAGGTGCAGAACATGATCAGATAGTGGACGAGCCGGACTTCTGGGATCGGCACGATGCTGTAGACCCATCCGGTCAGGTCCCACATCAGCCCATGCGGGTTCGAGAGGGCCTCGAGAGCGAACCCGGTGATGGCTTGCAGGATGAACATGCAGAAGAGCAAGACGTAAGTCGCGCCGGCCAGTGGGTTGTGACCGACCACAGGGGGCGCTTCGAGCTTGCGGAACAGGTAGTACTCGACGCTAGGCCGGATCTTCGCCAGCCGCTCGCGCCGGGTGGGAAGGAGCTGTCTCCAACGCGCCCACCGGTTGCCGACGAACGCCCAGTAGATCCTCGCCAAGAGGGTGGTCGCGAAGATCCAGCCTGTCGTTATGTGGATCGTGCGAACGATCCCCATCGTGTAGCCCGACGCGCTCGACGAGCCGAACAGTGGGGTCGCGATGTAGAAGCCGGTCACCGACAGCACGACGATGGAGCCAACGAGGATCCAGTGGAGCATCCGCGTCGGGAAGTCCCAGACCTTGACCCGGACGAGCTCCTCTTCGCCCAGTTCGTGTGACGGTGGCGGCACGGGTGCCCCTCTGGATAGTGCCGTCACCGTGTCCTGTTCTGATGTGGTTCGGTCTGACGGCGCGCCCGGTGCGGGCGGCGCGGTCGGCTCGGTGGTTGTGGTCATTGGACCTGGACCCGAAGGATCTCGTTCCCGCCGGCGTCGAGAATGTGCGCCGCACAGGCGATGCACGGGTCGAAGGAATGGATCGTGCGCAGGATCTCGAGCGGCTGGGTCGGATCCGCCACCGGCGTTCCGACGAGCGACGCCTCGTAAGGGCCTGGGTTGCCCGCTGCGTCACGTGGCCCGGCGTTCCAAGTCGTAGGCGCAATGACCTGATAGTTCGAGATCTTGCCGTCGGAGATCTCCACCCAGTGCGAGAGCGCTCCGCGAGGTGCGGCGTGGAGCCCGAAACCACGGGCTGAGGAGGGCCAGGTCCCCGGGTCCCACTTGGAGTCATCGAAGGTATTCGTATTGCCCGAGGCGATCTGCTCACGCAGCTTCGTGAGCAGGCTCAGAGCATTCTCAGCTACCACTACGGTCTCCACTCCCCGAGCGAGTACGCGCCCGAGAGTGGAAAACAGCGCGTCGGTGGAGACGTGAAGCTGTCCGAGCGCGCCATCGATGAGCTCTTTCACCCGCGGCTGCCCGCCCGCGTATGCGACCAGCATGCGCGCGAGCGGGCCGACTTCCATCACTGCTCCGCCGTAGCGAGGTGACTTCAGCCACGAATAGCTCTGGCTCACATCGAGGTTCGCGTAGGGCGGCGTCGGACCTGTGTAGTGCGGCGTGGTCTCGCCTTCGAGGGGCTGTAGCGCCTTTTGATCGCCCGACCGATACGTGTACCACGAACGCGCCACCTCTTCACTGATGCGCATCGGGTCAACCGGCTCGATCTTCGACAGGTCCCGACCGTAGATCACCCCGGCGGGGAACAGGAGGCTCGCGTTGTTCGACGTGCCTCCTCTCGGGGGAGCACCGGTGGAGGAGAAGTCCCCGAAGGAGAGGTAGTTGCCGACGCCTCCACCGATCGACGCCCAATCGGGATAGTACGAGGCGATGGCGACGATATCGGGCAGCAAGACCTGGTTGACGAAGTCCAACCCGCTCTGGAAGAGCACCTGGAGCTCCTCGAGACCCTGGTCGTTCAAGGCGGCGTCGCTGGTCAGGTCAATCGGGCGCGCGACACCTCCGACGAGATAGGTCTGCGGGTGCGGGTTCTTGCCCCCTAGATGGGCGTGGATGCGGATGAAGTCCCTCTGGAACTTCAATGCGTCGAGATAGTGGCTCACCGCGAGAAGATCGACCTCCGGAGGCAGACGGTAGGCCGGATGACCCCAGTAGCCGTTGGTGAAGGGACCGAGGTTCCCTCCGTTGACGAAGGCCTGGAGCTTCGCCTGAACCGCCTTGAAGTAGCTCGCTCCGCTGTTCGGATAGTCCGAGAGTGACGCTTGGATGGTCGCCGTCTTGGCCGGGTCGGCCTTGAGCGCGGCCACGACGTCCACCCAGTCGAACGCGTGCAGATGGTAGAAGTGGATCGTGTGGTCCTGCACGTACTGGGCGTGGGCGATCAGGTCACGAAGCAAAGATGCCGCAAGAGGAGGCTGTATCCCGAGTGCGTCTTCGACCGCGCGTACCGAGGCGAGCGCGTGGACGGTGGTGCACACCCCGCAGATGCGCTGTGCGAACAGCCACGCCTCCCGGGGATCGCGGCCGACGATAATGTCCTCGATCCCCCGCCACGAGGTTCCCGACGACCAGGCATCGGTCACCTGGCCACCGTCGACCTGCGCCTCGATACGCAGATGACCCTCGATCCGGGTCACGGGGTCCACAACCACACGCTGGCTCATCACCTCACCTCACGATCCCTGGGGGCCTCGGGGCCCGCTGTGGGTGCATCGGTCGCGCCGGCGTGTCTGGCGGCGACTCGATGTTGTATCGACTTGCCCACACCGTGGACGACGAAGAGCCCCGCTGTCCCGGCGACGATCCCGAGCCCGATGTCGTTGGCAGTGGCCTCGACCCCGAATCCATGCACGTCGGTGAGGGTGGAGTAGAAGGGCGTCATAGTGTCCCAGAACTCGGGCTGTGAGCAGCCGATGCAGCCGTGCCCGGCTTGGACGGGCCAACTCGTCCCAGAGTTCCAGCGGATCGCAGGGCAGTTGTTGAACGTGTCAGGCCCCTTGCACCCGAGCCGGTAGAGACACCAGCCGTCGCTGTGCCCTTCGTCGCCGAACGCCAGAGCGAACTGCCCGGCGTCGTAGTGGCCCCGCCGAGGACAATCGTCGTGGATGCGGTCTCCATAGGCGAACAGTGGACGGCTGAGCCCGTCGGTCGGCGGCAAGGACCCGAAGCTCAGATAATGGGCGATCGTCGCGGTGATGTTGTCGGCGATCGGAGGACAGCCAGAGACGTTCACGAGTGGCACACCCGACACGAAATCGCCGACACCCGCCGCCGAGGTCGGGTTCGGCCGGGCCCTCGGGATGCCGCCGAATGTGGCACAGGTGCCCACTGCGATGATCCCACCGGCTCCCTTCGCAGCTTCGGCGAGGATGTCGGTTGCGGATCGTCCGGCGATCGTGCAGGCGCCACCTCCGTCGCCGTTCGGGATCGACCCTTCGACGACCAGGAGGTATCCGGGGCTCGCCATGGCTGTGGCCTTCGCCGCCTCTGCCTGGTCGCCCGCAGCAGCCATGAGCGTCTCGTGATAGTCGAGGGAAATGAGGTCGAGGATCAGCGTTCCAACATCGGGATCGTCGGAACGCAAGAAGGACTCGGAGCAACCGGTGCAGTCCTGGAACTCCAGCCAGATCACCCGAGGACGGTCCGTAGCTGCAAGCGCCTCGGCCACAGACGTGGTGAACGACACGGGCAGCGCGAGCAGTGAGGTCAGGCCCGCGCAATAGGCGAGGAACCGCCGCCTGCTCACATTGTGAGATCGGAGCTTTCCGAGAAATCCCTCGGACAGACTGGGATCGAGGGCGTCAAGTTCGGCTCCGTCGTACCTCATGCTCTGCTACCTCCTCGTCTCCGTCTACCCGCCCATCTGCGCTCCGCTTGTCTCGTCGCGTTCAAAATTCGAACTGCAGGCGCGACGCGCTAGCGTCACCCCTCCCATTCGCACCAGTCAGCCCACCGGACCGACCCTCATCGGGTCGCTCCCCTCTCCGTGGGGCCGACGCCACTTATCTTTGCACTAGAGCGACCGTTGGTGGAAATTCGAGGCCCTATCGGCCGAGCGTTGCGTACCTGCGAGGGTCCCCGGATGAGGGGCATCCACGACCTCGGCGTAGGCTCCAGCAGATGGGCGAGGCCTTTTCAACTTCACCCGCGCCGTGGTGTGCTCCGTCTCCCCGAACCGCCGCGGGACCCCCCCCGTCCTCGGCGAGCCAGGGGGCTCCGGCCCGGTTCAGCGCCACCTGGCCCATCGTGCCCCGGAACCGACCATCAGGTCTGAGAGGACCTCTACAGGCTCCCGTACACCCGGTACGACCAACACGGCGGACACGACTGACATGACGGACATGACCTACAGAACGGACACGACGCAGACGCGTTCGCATGCCCTGAGCGCTCCAGGAGCGCGTCCTTCAGCCACCCAACGCGCGCGCGCTCGGTCGACGCGAATTGCATCCCCCACAACCAGTCAAAACGAGCGACCGACGCCGGCGAAGAAAGCGAACGCGTCACCGACGCAACACATGCCTTCGACGCGCCGTCGTCGCGCGAAGCCAGAGGAGATCGAGCTTCACGACGTGCTGGTAGTGGGTGCCGGCCCGGCGGGCTCCTCGTGCGCTTACTGGCTGGCCGATGCGGGATGGGACGTCGTCGTGGTGGAGAAGAAGCACTTTCCCCGCCCCAAGACCTGCGGCGACGGACTCACGCCCCGAGCGCTGAGGCAACTGACGGACATGGGACTTGCAGGGGCCCTGTCCGGTGCCCACCGTTACGCGGGCCTGCGTGCCTGCGCGTACGGCATGACCCTGGAGCTGCCGTGGCCCGACCATCCGGCATTCGCCCCGCTCGGCTACGTCATCACCCGCCACGACCTCGACCAGCTGGTCGCCGAGCGCGCGGTGAAGGCAGGAGCGTCGCTGTGGCAAGGCACCGAGGCGTTGGAACCGCTGCTCGACGGTGACGTCTCTTCGACAGGCGTGCTCCCTGCCTGTCACGGGGCCACGGTGCTCGATCACGACGCACAACGAACCAAGCAGGTACACGCCCGCTACGTGGTGGTTGCCGACGGGGCGAATTCTCGCTTCGGCAGGGCGCTCGGAATCGCCCGTGACAGGGCCCGACCGCTCGGAATGGCACTGCGCGGGTACTTCCGCTCTCCTCGCCATGACGAAAGGTTCATCGAATCGCATCTCGACATCCGAGACGCTTCGGGCACGGTGCTCCCCGGATACGGGTGGATATTCCCCCTCGGAGACGGCCGGGTGAACGTGGGAGTGGGTCTGCTGACCGGGGAGGGCCGCTGGCGCGGGGTCAACACCTCGAAGCTCATGGAGGCCTTCGTGGAGGGGGCGCCCAGGTCATGGGGTCTGTCGGCTGAGAGCCTGTGCGGACCCCCGGCCGGGGGGAAGCTGCCCATGGGGCTGTCCATGAGCCCCCGCGTCGGACCGAACACCCTCGTCGTCGGAGACGCCGCCGGGGCCATCAACCCCTTCAACGGCGAAGGCATCTCCTATGGATACGAGACAGGGCGCCTTGCCGCCGCCTGCATAGGCCGGGCGCTGTCGGGTGGGGGGCCGGGTGCCGTCGCGGACTACGAAAGACAGATCCGCGACGCCTACGGTCTCTACTTCCGCGTCGCCCGGGACTTCGTGAAACTCATAAGTCGGCCGCGGCTCATGGAGGCGTGCATGCGCACGGGCATGCACTCACAGAGTTTCATGGAATCGATACTTCGCATAATGGCGAACCTGCTGCGACCCGACGAGATCGGTCCAGCCGAGGCAGCCTATCGGGCGCTCAGTGTCGCGGCACGCCTCGCGCCCCACGACTGAGCAGACCGACCCGGGTACCCGCTCACCCCCCTCGCGGCACGAAGCGCACGAGCTGCATCTCCTCGTAAGGAGTCCAAGGGCTGGCCACCTGAGCGAACGGAACCACGATCGAGGCCTTGAGCCCGTCATCCGCGATCAGCGAGAGCTCCGTGCTCTCGCACTTGGTCTTGTACGTCTGGTACCCGGGAGCCCACACGAGCCAGATCTGATGGGTCGGCCCGGCCATCTGCTCCAGGCGCTTCGCGAATTCGCCGGGGTTGCCGGCCGCCGTGGCCTTCGCGTAGTCGATCCAGTCCACGAAGACCGGAGAGGTTCCACGTGGGAAGGTGATCATCTGGTAGCGCCCCGGCGGAACGAGACGGTTCACGGGCGGACCCAGCTGGTCGGGACAGAAGGCGACGACGTCACCGGGGCGAGCAGACGTCGCGAGAGCTGCGGCCACCTTTCCCGCCTCGGTGCGGCTGGTCCAGATGTTCGGCAGGCTTCCTGCAAGGCCGAAGGCGACCGTGGCGACGAGCACGCCGGCGCGGATCCGACGATCCGCGAGGGTGCCGAGCCCCAGCGCCACGAGCAGGACCAAGGGAACGAACACGACCGAGGCGTAGCGGGACTGGAACGCGCTGGCACTCACGTACCCGCCGACGACGGCGACAGCCAGAGTGCCGCACAGGACGAGCGCGAAACCCCTGCCTGCAGGGCGCGTGCGCAAGTCGAGGTCGACGTGCAGGGCGCCGCGTGCCACGCCGAAGAGCCCGAGACCCGCCAGAGCGAAGTACACAAGCGCGAGAGCCCGCCCCTGGTTCGTGGGTCCACCGGCGAACGACGTCACCGCGTTGACCATTGCCGCGAAGTTCGCCGGCTTGGCCCACGGAGTGCCGGTGTGGCGGGTCTGGAAGAAGAACGTCGGCAGCCACGGCACGAAGGCCACGCAGCCCACCGCAAGTGCCGCCACCGAGACGCGGGCGCCGCGACGTCGAGACTCGGGCCCCCGCCACGCCTGGAACAACAACCACAGCGCTGTGACACCCACGAGGTAGATGGACCAGTAATGGCTGTAGAGGAGCAGTGCGGTCACTACGGCCACGCCGACCAAGTTCCACACGCCAGGCCGGCGGAGGCTGCGCTGGAGGGCGACCAGGCCGGCAGCGGCAAGGAAGACCATCAGGGCGTACATGCGGTTCTCGGTCGCGTAGCGCACCGCGAAGGGCGAGCTGGCCACTATCACGACCGCGGACGCACCCACCGCGCGCCCCCCCACGCGCCGTCCGGCCAGCCAGACGAACGGAAGCGTGGCGACACTGAGCACGCCCGAGAGAGAGCGAACCGCGACGTCAGAGGTTCCGAACGCCCCTACCCAGAAGTGCAGCAGCACGTAGTAGAGGGGGGGCGCCCCGTCACGACGAAGTGCGCCGTGGAGCTGGTCGAGAGGCAACCGGGCGACGTTCAAAGTGAGCGCCTCGTCCAGCCACATGTCGGACCTCGCGACGAAACGCAGTGCGATCCCCGCCAAGACGACCACCACGGCCCCGACAACGAGGGCTCGAGTGAACCACGGTTTGGGAGCGCCGGAAGCCTCGGCCGCGCCGAGAACGCCTCGATCCTGCCGCTCCGATTCGGCGGCCTCTCTTGCCCCCGCGCCGGCAGGGAAGTGCCGACCCTCTGTGGTGATGGAGTGGGCCACGGGCGAATCGTAACGAAACAACGGTCGCCACCCAGTGCGCAGCACGAGAGAGCCCAGCTAGAGACGCCGCGACAAGGCAGTACGCCTCGCCCCGTTCGACCGCGCATACCATGTGCGCACCAGAGAAAGGAGGTGGTCCAACTGAACGATCATGAACCTGGGACCCTGGAGGTGGCTGGCCGCTGAGGCGGCTTCGCTGGACCACCTGGCGAATTCCAACCAGACACCCGCTACATGCTCCAGTCGGGAGCTAGTCCCACCCGCGACAGCACGGAGCGTGAGTGCCTTTCCAGCAATCTGGCCGAGGGGCGCCTGCGGGCGCCCCTCGGCGCGCCCGTCACGATCCGTGGGTAGCGGTCAGGGCGACGGCGGCCTCACCCGCGATCGACACAACCTCGTCCAACTCGCTCTCCCCGTGAGCGAAGCCGGGGAACATCGCTTCGAAGGGACCGGGGGCGAGTGCCACCCCGCGATCCAGCATCGCGGTGAAGAACCGCGCGTAGTCTCCGCTCGCTGCCGAGGCGCGCGCCGCGCCATAGTCGGTCACCGGCTCCTCGGCGAAGAACAAACCGACAAGTGGACCCACCACCGGCACCTGTACCGCGAGCCCTTTCGAGGTAATCGTCTCCGTCAACGCCCCGGCAAAGCGCCCGACGCGCCGCCCCAACGCCTCGTAGTCCTCCCGGGTCACGCTCTGGAGCACCGCGAGACCTGCCGCAGTGGCAAGCGGGTTCCCAGAGAGCGTGCCCGCCTGGTACACCGGTCCTTGCGGGGCCAGGACCTCGAGCACCTGCCGCCTGCCGCCGAAGGCCCCGATCGGCAGCCCTCCGCCGATCACCTTGCCGAAGCACCACATGTCGGGAACGACCCCGCTCATCGCGCTCGCGCCGCCGAGCCCGAGCCGGAACCCCGTGATGACCTCGTCGAAGACGAGCAGCGCACCGACCTCGTCACATGCGTGCCGCAACCCTTCCAGGAAACCCGGTGCCGGGGCGACCACTCCCATGTTGGCCGCCACCGGCTCGACGATCACGCACGCGACCCGGTCGTCGAGCACGGGCACCTCGTTGTAGGCAACGACGAGGGTGTCGGCCACCGCCCCTGACGGGATCCCTGCTGATCCCGGTAGGCCCAGGGTCGCGACACCGCTGCCCGAGCCGGCGAGCAGGGCGTCGGCATGCCCGTGGTAGCACCCGTCGAACTTGACGATCCGGTCGCGCCCGGTGAACCCGCGCGCCACCCGTATCGCGCTCATGGCGGCTTCGGTGCCCGATGACACGAGCCGTACCTGATCGCAACCAACCACCGACCTGCATATGGCCTCCGCGAGGAGCACCTCGCCCTCGGTCGGCGCTCCGAAGGTCGTGCCACGCACCGCTGCGAATCTCACGGCCTCCACCACCGCGCGATGTCCGTGCCCGAGCAATAACGCGCCGTAGGACTGGACGAGGTCGATGTACCTGCGTCCCTCCACGTCCCAGACATAAGGGCCCTCGCCTCTCATCACCGTGTAGGGCACGCCGCCAACCGCGGAAAACGAGCGCACAGGGGAGTCGACCCCGCCTGGGATGGCCCGCCTCGCGCGCTCGAACCAGGCGGCGTTCGAGGCCTCAGTCACGCAGGATCTCTGCGACCTCGGCGGCGAAGTAGGTGAGAATCGTGGTCGCCCCGGCGCGCTTGATCGCGACCAGGTGCTCGAGGGCCACAGCCTCACCGTCGAGCCATCCCCGCTCCGCCGCCGCCTTCACCATTGCGTACTCGCCGCTCACGTGGTACGCAGCCACCGGGACATCGACGAGCCGCTTGACTTCGGCGATGACGTCGAGGTACGCGAGAGCGGGCTTGACCATGACCATGTCGGCCCCCTCGGCGACGTCTTGGGCGACCTCGGCCATCGCATCGCGACGATTGCGGATGTCCTCCTGGTAGCTGCGCCGATCGCCCCCGCCCGTGATCCTGACGTCGACGGCGTCGCGAAACGGGCCGTAGAGCGCCGACGCGAACTTGGCGGCATAGGCAAGGACGGCCACGTCACTTCGGCCCGCAGAATCGAGCGCGGCACGGACGGCTGCGACTTGCCCGTCCATCATCCCGCTCGGCGCGACCATGTGGGCTCCTGCCGCCGCTTGGGCCAAGGCCACTCGCTGGTACAGCTCCAAGGTGGCGTCGTTGTCGACTTCTCCGCGCTCGTCGACCACACCGCAGTGACCGTGATCGGTGTACTCGTCCAAGCAGAGATCTGCGATCAGGACGAGCTCGTCACCGAGCGCGGCTCGCAGCTCCCCGAGCGCCACCTGTGCGATGCCGTCGGGGTCCCAGGCAGCCGACCCCATGGGGTCCTTCGCTGCGGGGACGCCGAACAGCACGAGCCCGGGGATCCCCAACGACGCGATGCGCTTGGCTTCGCCGACCAGGGAGCCAGGTGTGTGCTGGACATGGCCCGGAAGAGAGGGGATGGGTCGGGCTTCGTCGATCCCCTCTCGCACGAAGAGCGGTGCCACCAGGTCGTCCACCGTGAGCGACGTCTCGGCCGCCAACCTGCGCAGAGCAGGCGTACGGCGAAGGCGCCGAAGGCGGCGAACAGGAAAACCCGGACGGGCGGACGGTCCTACCTGGGGCTCCACGGTTTCCAAGCGTACCGGGCGCGAACCGTGCACCTCAGGGAGCCCTTCGACCTGCCCGGTGCTCCACGAGGGCGCGAACAAGTCCGTCGGCACTTTGCACCTGTGCCACCGCGTCGACGCGAAGTCCTGCACGCGACGCAGCTCGCGCAGTCACCGGGCCGATGCACGCGACGACAGGCGGTGTTCGACGGCCCGCCGCGAGCTCGACATAGAAACGGACCGTGGAGGGTGACGTGAACGTCACGACGTCAGCATTCGAGGCGGCCTCAAGTGCCTCTTCCGTCGCGCCGTCGTTGGGCCCGGCCGCGACGGTCCTGTACGCCTCCACGTCGTCCACGACCCAACCCTTTGCACGGAGGCTCGAAGCAAGCACCTCGCGCGCTTCGGCTGCGCAAGGGAACAAGACCCTCCCCCTCACGGCGTCAGTGGTGGCCGACGTCGGGGCCGAACGGGCCGAAAGGGTGGCACCGGGCATGGCGGCCGTGAGCGCCGCAGCGCTTGCGAACTGTGGAACCAGGTCGGTCGACAACCCGTGAGCGGAAAGCGCCGCCGACGTGGCCTCGCCGACGGCGGCGATTTGCGCGTGCCCGAAGCCTTGGCCCTCTCCGAGTATCCCGACGAAACGCTCCACGGCGTTCACAGAGCTGAATACGACCCAGTCGTAGTGGTTCTGGGTCACCAGTGCCACCGCCCGGCGCATGGCGTCACCGTGGTCGGAAGGGTCTGCGATAGCGATGACCGGAAGGGCCACCACATGAGCGCCTACGCGCAACAGGGCGGAAAAGAGCGGCTCTGCCTGCGCCCGGGCGCGCGTGACCACCACCGTGACACCCTCGAGCGGAGGTCGACCACCCTCCAGGTGGGTCATCGGGACGTCCGAAAGTCCTCGAGCGAGCGCCCGCCCGCGTCATCCAGCAGCTCCGCTGCCAGTCGACGTCCCAGGTCGACCGCATCGTCGCCGGCGCAGCGCCGACGCAAGAGCACGTGCCCGTCTCGGCTCGCCAACATGCCTTCGAGCACGAACCCGAACCGTTCACTACCGTCGGACCCCGGTGGGCTCGAAGTCGTGGCCAGCGCAGCGCTCGGCGTCGAACAACCGCCGCCTATAGCGGCGAGGAACGCCCGTTCTGCCAACAGCGCGCCGTGAGCGGCTGCGTCGTCGATCGCAAAGAGCATCTCGATCAGCTCGGTGTCGGCGGCGCGGCACTCCACCGCGAGCGCTCCCTGCCCCACCTGTGGCAGCAGTGTCGCCGGCTCGAGCACCTCGGCGGCCCGGGCGCTCCACCCCAGGCGCTCGAGGGCAGCCGCGGCCAGGACCCCGGCACCGACCCTCTCCGCGCGTTCGACGCGCCTGGCCATGTTCCCTCGCAGCTCGCAGAACGTGAGATCCGGGCGCAACCACGCCAATTGGGCGCGCCGGCGCGCCGAACCGGTGGCGACGCTGTCGCCGGGTAGCAGGTCCTCGAGCCGCTTCCCGACCAGGGCGTCGCGCGGGTCGGCGCGCTCGGGCACTGCCGCCAGCACTAGCCCGGGCTGTTCGGTGGACGGCAGGTCCTTGGCGGAATGCACGGCGACGTCGGCGCGGCCGTCGAGCACGGCAGCGGACACCTCCTTCACGAACGCACCTTGACCTCCGATCCTCTCGATGGGTGCCTCGTCCAGCCGGTCTCCTGTGGTTCGCACCACGTGCATCTCGCACCGGGGCGACCCTGGTAGCAAAGCGAGGAGCTCTGCCACCCTTGCAGCCTGATGCAAGGCCAGACGCGATCCGCGCGTCGCCACCCGCAGCTTGCGCGCACCTTTCATCGAGGCCTCGGAGCTCACAGATCGAACAGCGTCCGCAGTGCCTCGGTGAGCCGCTCCCCACGCGACGTGCCCGCCGCCTCTTTCAATGCCACGGTCGGCGGGTGGGCCAGCTTCGCCAGTACGTCACGTGCGACGGCCTCGATCACCTGGCGCTGTTGGTCGTCGAACCCGGCAAGGCCGGACCGGTGGCGAACGAGCTCCGCCCGCAGCAGCTCGTCAAGCCTCTGGCGCAGGGCGGAGACGACCGGTGCCGCGCCGCGCGCCCGCTCGTGCGCACGGTAGCGCTCTACCTCCTGAACCACTATCTGGTGCGCCGCGGCCAACTCGCCTTGTCGTCCGATCAGGGCAAACTCGGCATGAGAGCTCAGATCCTCCATGTCGAAGAGCCTCACGTTCTCGAGCGCTCCCGCCGAGGGCTCGACATTGCGCGGCATCCCCATGTCGATGACCACCAAACAGTTCCCGTCTTGCGCGTTCGTCCGCGCCGCAGCCTTCTCCAGCAGCGAGGCATCAAGAAGTGGCACCGAGGCGCCGGTCGTGACGATCACCGCGTCTGCATCTGCGAGTACACGCGGGAGCGCCGAGAGCCCCACCCCAATGCCTCCAATGCGTCCTGCCAGTGACTTTGCGCGCGTCGTCGTGCGGTTCGCGACCACGACCTCTCCGACTCCGCGCTCTTTCAGAGCGTCGACGACGCCGTCTGCGGTCTCCCCCGCACCGACCACTACGACGCGCTTACCCGCAAGCGAGCCCCCGAGATTGGACGTTGCCACCTCCGCCGCGACGTGCGACATGGAGGTCGGCCCCCCGGCGATCGCGCCGGCGATCGCGGTCGAAGAACGCACCTTGCGTCCGGCTTGCACGGCGCGACGAAACAGACCTGCAAGCACCGGACCCGAGGCTCGTTCGGACATCGCCCGTTCGGCCGCGCGGCGCACCTGCCCGAGCACCTCGGTCTCTCCTAGCGCGACCGAACGCAGGCCCGCCGCCACCTCGAAGAGATGGACGGTCACGTCGTCGTCGAAAAGCACGGTCAGGTGCTCGGCCAGGGTTTCCACGGTCGTCCCGGCGATGGCGGCCAGGAGCTCCTGGAGATCGCCCACCCCCTCGTGAAACCGCTCGACGACTGCGTAGAGCTCGGTGCGCAGGCAGGTGGACAGGACGACGGCCTCTGAGAGGTTGGAGCGGTCGCGAAGCATCCCGAGCGTGCGTGCGAGCGCCTCCTCGGGGACCGCGACTCGTTCCAGCAACTCGAGCGGGGTACGGGGATGCTCCAGCCCCACGACGACTACCGACACACGTACAAGGATGCCGGGGCCGGGGTGTGTATGCCAGGCAGGCTCCTAGGCAGGGCCTGAGGGGCCGAGCCCGACGACGTGTGGCAGGGAGGACGAGGCCTCGGCCGAATCGCGACGATCGGCTCGCGACAAGTAGAAGCTCATCACCTGGAGCTCGATCGACAGGTCCACGTAGCGCAGGAGCACATGCGGGGGAACAGTCAGCACTCGGGGCGCGAAATTGAGCACCGACCCCACCCCGGCCTTGACCATCCGGTCAGCCACGTCCTGGGCCGTCGCGGCCGGCGTGGCGATCACCCCGATCCGGGGCGGGTCGCTACTCGCCACCTCCTCGAACTCGTCGAGGTGGTGGATGCACATCCCCCGGACGCGACGCCCCACTAGCGACGGCTCGACGTCGAACAGCCCGGCCACCCGGAACCCGCGTGAGCTGAAGCCCGGAGAATTGGCGAGGGCACGACCCAGATTTCCCATGCCAACGATGGCTATGGGCCAGTCACCGTCAAGACCGAGCTCCCGATCGATCTGGGACAGGAGGTACTCGGCGTCGTACCCCGAGCCGCGAGTTCCGAAAGATCCCAGGAACGAAAGGTCCTTTCTGACCTTCGAGGCGTTCACCCGGGCCATCTCGGCGAGCTGCTCGGACGACACCGTGGTGGTGCCACCCCTCACCAGCTCGAGAAGGATGCGTTGGTACACCGGCAACCGGACGACCGTCGCACCCGGGATACGGCGATGGTTGGGCGCTTGCATTGCAGCCGCATGGTACCGAGGAGCGAGCCGCCGACACCAAGTCGGCAAGTACGCGCGCCGGCGTGATCGCACCGGAAATTCGTGCCTCTTGGCCTGATCTTTGGGATTTTCGCTCAGCTTCGGGGGAGGTCATGACGAGAAATATCAACAGACTCGAGACCAAGAGGAGCGAATCGTGGCTAAGGCGGCCACATCGACGATGCATGCAACCGCACCCAAGCCGTGCGCTCACCTGCTCGTGGTCGACGACGACCCCGAGGTCCGCAGCACGGTGAGCCGCTTGCTCGAAGCGGAAGGCTACGACACCGAGAGCGCCGCCACGGGGACCGAGATGATGGAGAAGCTGTCCCATCGCTTCGCAGACCTCGTGATCCTCGACGTGATGCTTGCAGGAGAGAACGGGTTCGACCTTCTGGCGGCGATCCGCAGGACGAGCCACGTCCCGGTGATCCTGCTATCCGGACGCGGCAGCGAGTCCGACAGGGTGCTCGGCCTGCGACTGGGTGCCGACGACTACGTTGCGAAACCCTTCTCCTCGGCGGAGCTCGCTGCTCGTGTTGCATCTGTCCTGCGTCGCGTCAGCAGGCGCAGTGCTTCGAACCCGTCGTTGCTCCAGTTCGGAGAGCTCTCGATCGACCTCCCCGCTCGCGAGGTGAGGGTCCGTGGGCAACTGGTCCCTACGACCGCCAAGGAGTTCGACCTTCTGGCCTTCATCGCCCGCTCTCCCCGGCAGGTCTTCTCACGAGAGCAGCTGCTGGCACACGTGTGGAGTTCGTCTTCTGAGTGGCAGGACGACGGCACGGTGACAGAACATGTCCGCCGCATCCGCAGGAAGATCGAGGCAGATCCCGTACATCCTCATTGGGTGCGCACCGTGCGCGGCGTCGGGTACCGCTTCGAGCCCTAGAACTCCCTCAAACCTGACGATCTTTCTTCAAGAAGCGGACTGCGAAACACCCCCGCCGTTCGACATCGGGTCGGAACTCGTCGAAACCCTGTTCGTGTTACCGCCGTTTCTTGGGGCTTCAGACGCGCCAAATACGACGTTGGCCAGGCGACCAACGTCGGGGTCTAGTGTCTCGGCCGTCTCCTGCGTTCGGAGCGCGCACACGTCTCGTCGTACACCTGTTGCATTTCAGCCACCATCCGCTCCCTGGACAGCCTCCGGCGAACTTCCAGTCGGGCGGCATCACCCATACTCCGCGCCAACATCGGGTCAGCAATGAGGGTATCAAGCGCGCGAGCGATCGCTGCTGGATGCGGATCGACAAGGATGCCAGTCTCGCCATCTGAGACGACTTCGGACATACCTCCAACACGCGTCGCGACAACGGGAAGCCCGGCGGCCATCGCCTCGAGAACGGCAAGGGAACAGCCCTCGTAATGAGTCGCCAACAAGCAGCAGCTGGCCTGGGCAAGCAGCTCGGGTACATCAGAGCGCTCCCCGAGAAAGCTCACTCGGTCGCGCAGCCCCAACGAGTCCACTAGCCGTTCCACGTCGCCCTGCAATGGCCCCTCGCCGACGAATTGGAGCATAGCCTCGGGTTGTGTTCTTCGGAGCAGGGCCATCGCCCGGACGGCCGCGACGTGATCCTTCTGCGAGACGAACCGCGCCACCATGACCATCCGACCCGGCACAGGCTGGGACGCACGAGCAAAGCGCTGTGCGTCGATCCCGTTGGCAATGACCCGGTACCGCTCGGGCGGGCCAATACCTAAGCTGAGACCAACGTCGCGTTCGAAGCTCGAAACTGCGATGATTGCTCGGCACCATCGAGCAGCACGGCGCTCAATGTTTAGGTACGCGATCCGTCTGATGCCGTCGAAGGCCCAGAACGACCACCCATGCGGGGTGAAGATGCACGACGAACTCCGGCCTACGAGCCGCGCCGCCAGACGAGTCAGCAGGCCGGCCTTGGCAGCATGGGCGTGCACAACGTCGGCTCGCGATACGAGCGGAATCAGGCGAGCCAAAGTAACAGCGTCAATTGGCGCAGGCGCGCGAGGACTGACGATGCGGTGACGGCACACATCAGTTCGTGCGTCGAGCCAGTTCCAAAGGTCACTGCCCTCGGGACAGGCGACTTCAATCGCATACCGATCCGAGTCGAGCAGCGAGATCAGATCCATCTGATGGCGAGGAACGCCACCAGTTGGAGTTGACGAGACGAAGAGCACCGTTCGCCGCTCCATACGGCCGAAGGTTAGCGCGCGTTCCAGGCGGCACTATCGGTCCTACCCACGGTTAGCAGTGTCCGAAACACTTGTCTTCAACTCGACTTCTCACCGCCTCTGAATACGCGTTCGAGTCTCCCGCAACCGACAGGCCCAGCTTCGAACCCGCGGTTGTGAGCATGCACGTCAGTTCGCAAGGTCCGTCGAATTGCACGACCGCGCAGTGATCGATCGGACAGCCCGCTGTATCCGGCTCATGCACTGCTCACGACAGGCGATCCTTTGTCGATGCTCATAGTCTGCTGATTCGGTCCGTAGACGATTCCCTCGAAGTGGACCTCCGCGGTGTCGGCGAGTGGTCGCCTAATCGAGCACGCCCCGTCGCCAACCAAGCCTGAGCCGAGAAGTCCTCCCGGGGACGACTGGCTCGGACGTTTCTCTGACGTCCACATGTGAGCGCTATTAGCTCCCTCTGGTGACGAGGTCACGCCCTTCTACGGGATCCCTCTAGCCCAAATCTCCTCCTCACAAGCCCTGTGAGGGTGAAGCTGCTTCGGCAATGAAACCGCTACGCAACTTTTCTAAAGTCACGCTCCGTGGTTGCCGAAACACTCTGAATGGGCAGAGAACCGGATTCAGACAGGTCGCTTCGCGGCAATCGACGTCAGACAGCTAGCCACGCTTTAGGCACGGAATTGGTGCCGTTGCATTTGGCAAGACTCGGAAAGACTCAGCTTCGTCGAGCTAGAAACCATTTTCTTGGAGCGTCGCCCCCGCAACGGTACCGCTCGCTCGCGGGTTGGTTCGTCGTCATCGTCGCTACGGCTGCCCTCGCCAGCTCTGTGGCGCCAGGTGTCTCCGCAGCATCCTATAGACACAGACAGACGCCTCCGACGACCACGACCACGCCTCCGACGACCACGACCACGCCTCCGGCGACCACGACCACCGCATCCAGTGGTGGCGTAGCGGGCAACACGGAGGCGCTGCTGTTCGACCTTGACGGCGTCAGCTACAACTGGGCCGCGGTTGCTCCCGAGTACAGAGCCATCGTGGTCAACGACTGGGACAGCAGTTGGATCGCTCCCATCAAAGCGGCGTCTCCCAGCACCGAGGTCTACGTCTACAAAGACATCTCCTCGACGCGCAGCGATGACTGCGGGCCGGGCGCAGGCGGTGGGACCTTGTGCGTCACGAGCACCAGCGTCAGCCCACCCGTACTGGTCAGCGGCGCCACCGACGCCCCTTACTACGCGGGCGGCGTCGGCTTCGTCTGGGCGATGAAGAATCACCCCGAGTGGTTCTTGAAGGACTCGTCGGGCAAGTTGATCCAGTACGCGGGCTATCCCGGCACCTACCTGATGGACTTCGGGAACGCGGCCTACCAGGCCCAGTGGCTCGCCAACGTCAAGGCTGACGTCCAGAGCCAGGGGTTCAATGGTGTGGTGATGGACAATGCCCTGAACGACACCAACTACGGCACACCGGCCGAGTACCCCACAGCCACAGCCATCCAGGCCGCGACGCTGAGCGTCTTGAAAGCCGTAGGACCGGCGCTCACGGCAGCAGGGATCACAAACATCGCCAACCTCGGTTACAACAACCTCTACCCGAACCTCTGGGATGCGTGGCTTCCCTACGTAGGCGGCTTGTGCGACCAGTCCCACTGGTACTGGGGGGACAACAGTTTCCAGGCCGGCAGCTACTGGTCAACCTTCTTGGAGCCGTCCATCGTGGCGAGTGCCAGCCAGGGCAAGGTCTCCATCTTCAACGTCGGGGGATCGACTCTCACCGCCGCGCAGATCGCCTATGCCCAGGCGTCGTTCCTTCTCTACAACGACGGGAACCAGCTCATCTCGTGGGGCGACGGCAGTGGGCAGGTGGTCCCCGATGTCGCTCTCGGTGCAGCAACCGATAGCGCGTATGAGACATCAGATGGCATCTGGCACCGCGACTTCGCGAACGGCTCGGTCAGCGTCAACCCCGTTGCCGGCAGCGGTACGGTCACAAGGTCTTCGTGATCCCTGGAGCAGCGGAAGCCGCCTCGGCACAGATCGACAAGCCCTAAGGCCGGGTCAGTCGGACCTGTTCGTCGACGTCGGCGACGAAGTGCTCCAGCGCAAGGGTTCCGCGAGCTCGCTCCAGTGCCGCCTGGCCCATGTCCCGTGCCACCTCGACGTCGGAAACGGTCGCAAGAGCAGCGCGCAGGGCACCGACGTCACCCGGTGGCACGAGGATGCCGGTCTCCGGCGTGACGTAGTCCTCCGTGCCCTGAGTTCGCGTGGCAACCACCGCCCGTCCGACCGACATGGCCAAGAGGACTGCAAGTTGCCCGGCCGTGCGATCCGGCCGTCGTAAGGGCACGACGACCGCGGCGGAATCAACCATAAGCGTTCGCAGCGTGCCTTGGCTGACTTGGGATATGCGATGCAGAGCGGCCAAGTCGAGATCTGGAGGCGCACCCACCGCCCAAACGCTCAGCTTCAGGCCGGTGACGGCTTGAGCGAGAGTCGACCAATCCCGTCCATCCCGGCCAACGGCCAGGAGATGGCTAGCCCGCGGAGGTGACGGCGATTGACAAGCTCGAACCCCGAGTGGCAGAAATCCGATCCGATGCGGGTCGAGACCGAAACCTACGGCCTGATCGACAGCCCGGCGACTGAAAAAGATGACGCGCTCGGCTCGGGCCGCTCCCTTGAGGGCCATGCGCTCCCGTAGTGATGGAACCGGCCCTCCGAACAGCGGATTGAGAAGTGTCAACGGAGGTTCCGGCCCTCGTCTCAGCAAGCCTGCCAGGGCTCCTGCGATTGGCTGCCAAGCCACGAGAAACCCTCCACGGGCTCCGGCGAGACCTCGGATCGCCAATCCGGCATAGGCGGGCCAACTGTGCATCCGGTGGCTCAACCGGCCTACCGTCGGGCCGGTCGGCCGAGACCGCAGTACGCGAACCGATACCCCGGCAGACTCCCACGCCCAACGGAAGTCGGCATCCTCGTCATCTGACCAGTCGACCATCCAAAGAGGAGCGCGGCCGATCGAATCCACGACGGGCACCATACGCTTCGCAGGCCATACCAGGACGCAGCCCTTAGCTAGGAACGCAGCCCTTAGGGAGATAGCGAACGTCGTCGGTTTCCGGCGGTTCGACACCGAGATAACGGTGATGTCGACGCGATCATCGTGCCCGAGAAGTCACACGGACCGTCACGAGCCCGCGGCCCCCCCTCCCTAACCCCCGGGGGGGTTAGGGAGTGACCCAACGAGGCTTCCCCTCCACGGCGGCTCGGTAGGCGTTCCTGTAGCGGTCGAGCATGCCTTGGAGCCCCCAACTGGGAGCGGCAGCCAGAGCATTCCGTCGCAGATTCGTCGCCAGGTCGTCGTCGGTGAGCACACGTGAGATGGCCTCGCTCACAGCCGCCGGGTCTCCAGGGGCTACAAGCAAGGCGGCCGCGGGCGGCACCAGGTCGGTGACTCCGTCCACCGCCGTGGCCACCACCGGAGCACCTAACGAGAGCGCCTCGAGGAGCGTCAGGGGCAATCCCTCCCAGGCCGAGGTGGAAACCACACAGGAGGCCAGGCCGACCAGGGCGGCAATGTCATCGACCACGCCGAGGAATCGCACCCGGTTGCCGGACCGCCTGGCCAGGTTCATCAATTCCTGCCGCAGGGGACCGTCGCCTGCCACGACAAAAGACGGTCCCTCCATGCGGCTAGCGGCCTCGATGAATACCGGCCAATCCTTCTGCTCCACTAGCCGTCCGATACCGACGACGAGTGGGGCAGTTCCGAGGTGCAAGGACGCCCGTAGATCTGCCTGGCGTTCGGGGCCGACCGAGTGTAAGGCCGCGCCGTTGGTGATGACGTCGATCCTGTCGCGCGGGAAACCGGCCGCCTCGAGAGAGCGGGCAACCGACGGTGCACAGGCGATCACCCGACGGGCCGTGTAGCGAAGAATTCGGCTGGTCGCGTCGTAATCGCCCGGGGCCACACCATGGAGCGTCGGCACCAGGACAGCCCGATGGTGCGTAGCCACAAGTGCGAGCCTGGCAAGTACCGTGGCTCGGACGTTGTGGGCATGCACTACATCCGGTCGCACGTGCCTTATGCAGCGAGCCAAGCGAGCCGTCGCCGCCACCGCCTTCATGCTCAAAGGCGAGTCGCGCGAGGTAGCCGGCAGTACGACGTGCACAGCGCCGGTCTCCAAGACCTTTTCCACCCAAGCGCCCTGCCCGGATACCACGACCACGCTGTCGCCATGGCCGATTGCGTCGGCCGTCAGCTGGATGACCAGTTGCTCCATGCCACCAGGCGCCATGCTTGGCAGCACGTGCAGGATCCTCATCCGTGGCCGTTCCCGAGGATGTCCGTCCACAACCGCAGGTGTTCATCGGCGCAACGCGACAGGGAGAAATGCTCCGCTACGCGGCTTCGAGCCGCCTCGCCGAGCTTAGCCGCCAGACTCGGCTCGTCGACCAACCGCTCCATGGCGGCGCGCAGCGAGCTCACGCTCCCTGGAGCGACGAGCAGCCCAGAGTCTTCGCTGAGTGCCTCGGGAATTCCGCCCACATCCGTAGCGATACAGGCCAGACCCGTCCCCATGGCCTGGAGGAGAGCAAGCGGCAAATTCTCGTTCAATGACGGCAGGACGAAGACGTCGGCCTGCTCGAGCTGGGCGTAGACGTCGGTCCGATAGCCCGTGAACTCGACCGGGCTCTCCCGGTCCCCCCGTCGAGATAGTTCCTCGCAGCGGCGACGATCGGAGCCATCTCCGATCATGCGGAGCCGAAGAGCGGGCCTGTTCGCTGCAACGGCCATGAAGGCCTCGACCAGTACCGGTGTGGCCTTGCAGGGCGCAAACGAGCCGACCGTGGTGAAGATCCGGACGTCATCTCCGTGTTCATGCCTGTATTCATGCCTGGACGGGGTGACAACCCCGTTGTGGATCACCCGGAGCCGGCGCACCGGCACGCGCAGCTCCCTGTGGAGGAACCCGGCCATGGCCCGAGAGGGCGCAACGGTGCATCTCACGCGGCGGGCGAGGATGGCGTCTGCGAAGAGGCGGCTGCCGCCGGATATGCCAGGGCGGCGGCCCTGCAGGGGGCCGGCTTTCACCCACCGTCCAGCGGCGTTGTCGGGGACACCGTGGAAGGTCATCACGACCGGGGTCTTCCTTCCGGCCACGAGTGACGCCACGAGGCTTGCCCGGCGGTCCTGGGCATGGATGATGTCGGGCGCCAGCCTCTTCAGCTGCCCGGCGACTGCAGCGAACCCGCGGAGGTCCGTCTTGGACCGCAGGTGTGTGGTGCGCAAGAGGTTCCAGGGCTGTCCGGCGCTGGAAACCGGGGCAGGCCCCACGATGGTGATCTCGGGTCCGCTTGGCCGACCGGCCAGCTCCTGGGCCAGGTTCACGGTGAGGTCGACCGGCCCGCCCCTGTCCTGTGTCAGCAAGAAGACGACCTTCATGACTCACCACTGTGTCTGTGACTCAGGCGCTTGATTGCGTCGAGCGGACCAAGGATGTTGAGGCCGCCGGCAATGGCGGCTCGGTGGGTGGTGTCAGAGAAGTCTTCGACGAAGCTACGAGGGATCCGCAGCGTTTGCGTCCTCGGCCGCCACCAACCGGGACGGGTCGTGACAGCCGACGTGAAGCCGGCCTCCGCCACGGCGGCGATGACCCGGTCGTCGATCAGGCCCGTCGGGTAGGCGAAGGAGGTCACGGGCCTGCCAAGGAGATCTTCCAGGTCCTCCTTGCTGCCCCGGACCTCGCACTCCAGCTCACGTGGACGGCACACCCGAAGATCAGGGTGGGTGCGACTGTGCGCGCCGATCGACACGCCGGCGGCAGCCATCTCCAACAGTTGGGTGCGGGTCATATACCCGGGTTCGCCCAGCAGACGGCTGGGAGCGTAGAGCGTGGCGGGCAGGCGATACCGGCTCAGCGGGCCTAGAGCGTGAGCGTGGTTGTCCGCCCAGGCGTCGTCGAAGGTCAGGACCACTCCGCGGGCGCGGAATTCCCCCGAGTTGAACACGGCCCTGGCCCCATCTAGGTCAACGACAGGAAACTGCTGCCGGTGCGCGCCCAGAATGGCCATCTGGCGGGCAAAGACCGGGGGCGGGACAGCTAGACCCCCTCCTTCCACGTCGATCCGATGCCATCCGAGCACGGCCACGGCGGGACCTATGGGTAACGGCCAGCGGGCGCGTACTCGAACCGCGACGGCAACCCCCGGCCTCACCGCTAGCTCCCGGGAACGAGCGGCGGCGTCTCGGCGTAGCCCGACGTCGCCTCACGCTGATCGTCGACACTGGCGCCCCGCAGGCCGCCGGCGAGACTGGCTGCGAGAGCCGGCAAGAACCACAGGGGCGGGTAGTACTGTTCGGCCAGGAACAACGCACCGACGCACCCGACGATGAAACCGGCAGCTGTGGCAGCCTGCAGTTGGTCCTTTCGTCGGTCGGTTGGGAAACGGCGCCGGAGGTCGGCCCACGACAGCGCCAGGTAGCCCAGGAACAACGCCAGCCCCACCGCTCCTTGTTCTGCCAGGATCACGAGGTAGGCCTCCTCGCCGCTGACCGTCTGGACGTTGAACGGGAATTGCAGGCTCTCATGGACCGCCGGTGCGAACTGATAGAACCGGTCAACGAAGTTGCCCGGGCCCACCCCGGTGATCGGGTAATGCTCCCACTCGTTTAGCTCGACTCGGTAGTAGCCGGTTCGGGTATCCACGTTCTGTATGGCAACGTGGGCCTTCTGGCCGAAGGCGGTGTGGATGAGTTGAGGTCTGGCCAGTAATGCGACACCGACGACAGCAGCGAGGGACGCAAGCACAGCTAACAGCCAGCGCACGCGCAGGCGCCCGGTCACGAGAGCCCAGAGGCTCGCTATGGCGAGGCCCGTCAGTGCACTGCGGGAGAACGTCGCGAGTGTGCACGTCAGGATCACGACGAGGGCCACGCTCCAGATCGCCTTGCCCCACCTCGTGGCGCCCCATCGCACTTGGTAGATCGCCAACGGCACCGTGCTGCCGAGGATGAACCCGAAGTCGTTGGGATCCTTGATCGGCCCACTCGCCCGGGCGACGTGATGACTGAAGAAGCCGACCAGGCCAATGACGCTGGCAACCGTGGCGGCAACGATCATGACGCTGACGAGGATGTCGGCCCGGCGTCGATCCCCCCTGACCGTCTGGATCACGAGGAAGTAGAGGGTGGCGAATGTCAGGTACCGGAGCGAGGTGACCAGCGCGGCCTTGTCGTTCCGGGCGGCGACGAATGATGCACCGGTCCACAGTAGAAATGCGCCGATCAGCCACATCTGGCGGGTGCCGATCACCATCCGCCGGTTCACAGCCCACTCCAGCCCCCAGCTCATCACGGCGAGGGCGCCGATGCCCTTGTCGATCGTGAGGATGCCCACCCCGTGGTTTATGTAGGCGTTGAAGAAGAAGGTGGCAGCCAACACGGCGACCGCCAGGTCGAGCCGGAACAGGATCACACCTACGACGACGACAACGGCGAGCCCGGCAAGGGCCGGCATCGGCCAGCTGACAGCGGCAATCGCGATGCCCATGGCGACCGCCAGCACCACCGCACCCACGAGCAAATGCGGGTAGAGGCTCTGCGGACTTGCGACCCGGGACAGCCCTCGGGTCGCGGTCATGACATGACGCTAAATGCCATCATAATGCTACAATAATGTAGGAGGGCAAGCGCAGCCGAGAACACAGGTGGGCAGAGAAGAAGGAAGAAGAAAGTTTCCGAAGCTGCTCCATCTCTTTCGTGAGTCCGAGCGCATCTAGCGACGCGATGACCCCACAACGTGTAGCCCGGGTCCTGTGGCGTCGCAAGGTGGTGTGTTTGGTTGTCGCCGCTATCGTTCTTCTCGCGGGCATCGGGTGGTTGTTCACCCGTCAAAAGGCCTACCAGTCGACCTCCTCCGTCGCCCTCCTCCCGAACGCGAACAACTCCAACGTCCTGCCCAACTACCCCAGCTTGATCTCCAGTCTCATCCCGACCTATGTCCAGCTGATCTCAAGCCCGTCGTTGCTCAATCGAGTGCGGGCGACGCTGCCCTTCAACGTCTCCGAGACGCAGCTGGCCCACGACGTTCACGCCGAACCCCTGTCGAATGCTGCCGTCATCAACATCGTGGTCGAGACACCGGACGCCGTCCAGGCCCAGGAGATCGCGGTGAGGGCGACCACCGTCTTCGTGAACGACCTGAAGGGAAACGGAATCGTGATCCCTAAGGTCTATGGTCAACCCGCGGTGCCTAACGCGCCGACGTCTCCAAGGGTGAAGCTCGTGCTAGCGGTGGTCCTGGTCCTGGCTGTCATCCTTGGGTTGGGTGCAGGCCTGGTCTGGGACGCCTTTCTCGCCAGCGTCAGCGTGGCGCAACGTCGGCCGGACCTGGTAGAGGCGTTGCGAAGCTAGCCGTCTGTGACTTGCATCTCCCCGATGGCGGAGCCCTACTCATCAGCACCCCCGCTGCTGGCCGAACACGACCTGCTGATGACCTGCGCCCAGCTGTCGGGCAACCTGGCAACGCATTTGCCCTTCGCCCTCGACCGTCAACACGACGAACAGGGCGGCTCGATCACACGGTCCACCAGGCTCCTCGACTGCTTCTTGATGGCGGCCGGCCTTGCCCAGATGCTGGAGGACCGTCTCCACCGTGACGTCGGGTCCACGAGAAAGGTGGCTCGGGCCTTCCGTCGACTTGATGCCCGCCTCGGATCGGTCGCCGCCGGCGTCGACATCTTCGGTGAGACGATGTGGCGCGGGCGGCGCCACCTGAGAGAAGAGAAGGAACTTGCGGTGCCTCTGGCTCGGCTCGCCTGGGTGTCGGGTTGGCTGGCTGAAGCGGTAGTCGGCGAGGGCTCCGGCGACACCGGGATGGCACGACGGGCGATGACCAAGCTCGTCTCGGAGCAAGCTCGCACCATCGAGCTCCTTGCAAGCCCGCCGGTCTCCGTGAGCCAAGAGATCCTCCGGTTGCCGAGCTGCTTTCGAGCCTACGACCAGCGCCCCGATGACTCCGTCCGCCTGGCCGAGCGCTTTTCGCGGCGCTGGCCCGAACGGGACCGACCTCTAATGGTTGTCGGGGTACGCACCTCGGGTTGCTACCTGGCGCCCCTCCAGGCCTCGGCCTTGCGAACTTTGGGCTACCTCGACCTGTCCTGGGGCACCTTCCGTCCTGACCAACGCGGTTCCCCCGGTTGGCAAGAAGAGATCCCCCGATGGGCCGACGGCGGCCTGTTCCTCGTGGTCGACGATCCGCCCGTGTCTGGACGCTCGCTGGTCGCCACCCTGAACCACCTGATCCACTCCGGCATTTCGTCGCGCTCCCTGGTCGTGATGGTGCAGTCCTTCTCCGAAGCCGGCGCCGCAACAGATGAGACATGCCTTCCCGGCACTCTCGCCGACTACCAAGCGGTCGTCCTGCCCTGGTCGGAATGGTCCATCCACGAGCTGCTGGGAAAGACATCCGTGACCGCCCTGCTAGCGGACGCCTCGACCGGTCCCGTCGATCTCACCCGGCTCGACACGCCGGCGAGGGCCGGCTCTGGTTCGGATCCCGGCGCCGACCGCCGCCACACGTACGTCCACTATCTCCTGCGACGTCCCGGTGCGCCCCCGGTACAGGTCAAGGCCGGGGGCGTGGGAACCGGCTACCTCGGACGCCAGGCCCTGGCCGTGGGAAGAGCGCTGGAGGGCTGGACACCACCGATCATCGCGACCGGCGAGGGGGTGATGGTCCGTGAATGGCTCGATCGCAATCGGCATCTGTCGGAAGCGGATCTCCATACCGAGTGCTCTCGCGTCACCCTCGAGCTGGCGCGCTACGTAGACGAACGACGGCGTCGGCTGGGAACCGGACAGGACGCCAGCCGGCATCTGGTGGACCGTCAGGCCGCGTGGGAGGAGATCGGCCGGATGGTCGGTCTAGCGTTCGGCAGGGCCCAAGTCCTGGTACGGCTCTTGTCCAGACGTCTGGGTCGGATCCTTCTCGCGTGCGAGCATCCCACGGTGTTGGACGGGGCCATGGAGCTTTCGAACTGGTTCTGGGCGAGCGAACCGGATGGGCCCAGATTGCAGAAGATCGCCTTCTTCAAAGGCAGTTTCTCGAACTACGACCTGCACGGCTACGATCCCGTCTCCGACTTGGCGGCGCTGGCGGCATCGGGCGCACGCGAGCATGTGCCCGAGCTCGCCGGTCCCCTCCGAGACCACTACGAGACCCTTTCCGGACGGCCGGTGGATCCAGAACGCTGGTTCCTGTACCGAATGTTCCATCACTGGGTCCGTCACGAGCGCCTGGTTTTCGCTGCCGGCTCGGTGGGCGGCGAGCTCGCCCTTCCCCACCGGACCGCGGCATGCCGCGAAGAGGCCTGCATGGACCAGCTCTTCACCGACTACGTCTCGGAGCTGTACTTCGCCGACGTCGCACCGCCGGAATCTGGTCCGCTATCAGCCATCGACCTCGACGGTGTCCTCGAGACGCACTGGCTTGCCTTCGGAGCCATGGCGCCAGCCGGGGCGCTGGCACTACGTGCACTTTCATGTCATGGCCACAGGGCCGTCCTGGCGACCGGACGGTCTTTGGACGACCTTGTGAGACGCTGTGAGGCATACCGGCTGACAGGAGGGGTGGCGGAGTACGGGAGCGTTGTCTACGACCACCGCTCCCGTCGCAGCGTCGACCTTCTTCGGGCCGACCAGCACCAGGCCCTGGTCGCGCTGTCGTCGGTGCTCGACGGTTGGAAGGGCGTCTTCGTGGACCCGGCGTACGGGCACTCGGTCAGAGCCAGTTTGATGACCGAGAGGGGCGGGCTCGTCTCGCTAGGACCGGACCGGGCTCGCGAGGCGATCGAAACTGCCGGAGTGAGCGGCGTGGTCCGGACCGTGCACGGTATCAACCAGACTGATTTCGTCTGCACCGGAATCGACAAGGGGACGGGAGTGACGGCACTTGCCGACCTTCTTCGGGCGCACTCATCCCCCCTGCTCGAGATGGCCATAGGCGACACCGTCTCGGACTTGCCCGTGCTGGGTCTCGCGCGGCGCCGCTTCGCCCCCGCAAACGCCTCAGACGAGCTCGGCTCCACCGTCCTCCGCCTACCCAGGCCAGCCCAGCTGGGTGTCTTCGACGCAGTGACCCAGATGCTCGGTCACAAGCCCGGCAACTGTGACCGGTGCAGGTTGGCAACGCTCAGGCCCGGAGCCAAGGTGCTCATCGCCGCACTGGGCGCTCTGCCGGGCGGGCATCGCGCCCGGCTGCGAGCCGCTGCCGAGTTCAGTCGAGCACTCGCGAACCTCGGCGGGTGACAGCCGGGGGCTGACCCTGGATCGTGGACATCGCAAGCCCGGCCGCCGCCGCCCAGACCTCTCACCTGGCCGCGCGCAAGGCCGTCACGATTGGCAGGACGTTCATCTCGCCCCAGCTCTCGGTCCAACGGTCGATTGGCCCGTCCTCGTTCTCACCGGTCGCGTAATGGGTGACCGTCGCGAGAAGCAAGGCCTGTTGCTGAGGTCGTTCCCAGTCTGCGAAGAGCTTCCCGCCGATCTCCGTGGCCGCCAGCTCGGCGGAAGGGGACCGAGCGAGCCGAGCGGCTGCCTCGCCGAAGCTGCACCGCCTGGCCGTGATGACGCGGCACACTTCGCCGAACACGGCGTCCAGGCCCGCTGGGGCGTCGGGCCGGGCTCGTTCCCAGTCGATCACCACGGGAGGTCGTGGTGGTCTCTGAAAGAGGACGTTTCCGGGCCAGAGATCGCCATGGAACCATGCCGTGGCCATCCTCCCGGCCTCGATCGGCGCCAAGGCGACTACGATCTCGTCCACCATCCCGGGCGTCACGGCTTCCAAGCCGGTCACCCAACTACGGGCCCAGCCAGCACTCGTTCGGCCGGTCTGAGCCTTGACGGCCAGTTCCGCTGCAATAGACCGCAGGGCGGTCCAGCCCTTACCGGACGGTCGCCAAGCGCGACCGGCGCGCACCGTCGGGCTCTTGAGCCAGTCCTCGGCGGCCCATGAGATACCGTCCGCCGATCCGGAGGCGACGGCGACCGGGAATGCGAGGGCCTTCGGCTCCGATCCGAACCGGGCTGCCAAGTCAGCCATCGCTCGTCGATGATTGCCGAGCCGCCGGACGCTATCCGGACTGGCGGCCACCCGGACGGCGAGTTCGCGTCCCGAACAACGCACCCGAAGTGTCAGCTGCCCGAGTCCGCGCCCAGCGATGAGACCGGCCAGATCGGCCCGGCCTCTCAGGCTGGCACTCACCTGATCGAGCACTACCTGGACCACACTGTCACCCGGCCACGGCAGGGCAAGTCCAGACCGGTCCAGATAACGCCAAAGGGGCGTGCTGGCGAGCCAGTAGCCCAGCCAACGGCGGGGAGAACCGTCGTAGGTAAGGGGCCATCCGCCGCCGATTACCGCACGCAACTGCTCGGGCGTCGGGAACAGGGCAAAGCGGTAAGGCCGGGCGGACCGGACGATCGCCACTTGCTGACCACCCTCAGCCAAGGCAGGGGCCAGGGCCTCGCCACACACGTCATCGCGATCGTCGCAGACGACCAGAGCGACGGTCCCCGGCCCAAGGGGCGACGTGCGGCCATCCCAGATCACCGCGCGCACCGGCTCCCCCAGCTCAGCACTCGACCGGCACAGCACGATCGCGGCAGGGTAGGAGCGGAGCAGGTTCTGGGTCGTGATCGGCTCCAGGTTGGCGAGCACGACCGGCCCGGCGACCCGGCGGGGCAGCAAGAACCGCCAGACCCCAGGGTGCCTGGCGGTCTGATCGGCGACGCGGCCGATCGAATCCGTCGGGCTCTGCTGATCAGCACCCTCGTAGGTCTTCATTGGCGAATTCCGGGCCGCTCGAGCACAGCCACCACCAGGAAGCTGCCGGCGATGGGCAGGAGGACCTCGGACGCGGCCAGGCGCGTCTCCACAAAGAGCCTGGCTCTCGGCGCCAGCTGATTCCGCCCCTCCCGCCGGTAGGGGAGAAAGCTGTATCCGAGGATCCGGCGGACGCTGAAACCGTGCGCGGCGAACAACCGGCGAGCCTTCTTGACCGACAGCATCGGCGGCCTTGCAGCCGGCGTCGTGCGGAGCCGCAGGTACTCTCCCCGCAGGCTGAGCGGGTTCAAGTGGAAGTTCGCGACAACGAGACCTCTGGGCCGGAGCGAATCTCGCATCCAGGCCAGCACCTCGCTCTGCAGCTCGGGCTCAGCATTGAGGAAGAACCGGAAGGCGGTAATGAGATCGAAGGGACCGCGTGCCAGGCCGGGCGTGGTGGTCACGTCACCGAGGATCAAGGTGGCTCTAGGACATCGGTCGCGGGCCCGGGCGAGCATGTCCGGCGAGATGTCTATGCCGACCGGCGAGGGAAAGTAACGGCTGAGGAACCCGAGGACCCGGCCCGTGCCACAGGCGAAGTCAACAACGGAACGGGGCCCTGGCGAAATATAGGCACGGAGGATGTCAGCGAGGAGCCGTTGTTCGACCAGCCAGTCCAATCCCTTCGCCGCCCGGGGGTCCCAGAGATCCTCGTCATACGACTGGGCCTTGCTGGAGCCGAGATGGCTCAGCCGGTACGACAAGGGCCGTGTCGCGTCCCCTGTCTGCTTGCCGTTGTCCTGGGCCGTGCTCACCGTGACGGCCCTCAGTCCTCCGGGCCGCGCTGGCCACCGCCGACTCTTTCCCCTCCGGTGGTTTCCGGCCCGACGGCTGGAGTGCCCGGCGTGCCACCGGGTCCTCCCCGCAGGGCCGCCCATCCGTTGCGAAGAGGCTCTGGCATGACCGCCAGCAAGATGGCGGCGAAGACGGCCAGGGCCAGCGGACCAAGGATCAACAGCGACGTCAACGACGGAGTGGATCGTAGCGACGCGGCACCAGGGACACGGCCGATCAAAAAGGCCACCGGGACCATGCCGAGCGTGCCCAGCAGCGGCAGGCCCACGGATCGGCCCAGAGCGGCCGGTCGTACCGATGCGCGGCGAACGATCCACAGACCAGTCAAGAGGGCTATCACACATGCTACGACCGCCTGGTCTAAGGCGACGACCGTGATGCCTCCCCGGACCGTGCCTAGCAGGACGGCGGTCAGGATCGCCAGGTGCAACCCCCTACCCAGAAAGACGAGATCGCTCCGACCGGCCGCCTTGAGGACCTGGAGAATGCTGAGGATCAAGGAAAGGAAGAATCCGTACACGGCCAGGAACCGCACCGTTCCTGTTGCCGGGGCCCACTTGTGGCCCAGCAGAGCGATGTCACCTGCAAACAGCACAAGGCCCGCGAACCAGGGAATGCTCAGCGCGTTGATCAGACAGAACGCGTTCTCTGCGGTCCGAGCCTTGGCTTCTTGGGAGGGGAGCCGACAATAGTAAGGGAAGACCGCCCCGTTCGCGACCACCGCGATCGACAAATAGGGCATGAAGCAGATCCGGTATGCCAGTGAGTAGTAGCCGAGTGCCACCGGGCCCAGCACGTGGCCGACGATGATGTAGTCCACGTTGAGGAGACCGAGATTGATCAGGTCCGCCGCGCTGAGATATCCGCCGTACCTCAGAAGCCGCAGGGCCATGGCCGTGCTCCAGCCGGGTAGGCATCGCGGCCCGATGAGCATAGCGATGACGAAGTTCATGACCGATCCCGCGATTTGACCGGCCACCAGGCCGATCAGCGGGTGACCGCTGACGACCACACCGATCGTGACCGCCGCGCCGATCACCGATGGCAGCGTGTCGGTGACAGCGCGCCGCGAGAACCTCAGCGAGCGAGTCAGGCGGGCGATCGGCACGTTTGCGCCCGTGTCGAAGGGCAAGCAGACGGCAAAGCCCCTGATAACGAACGTGGCGTTCGGGCTGTGAAAGAAGGACGCGATCACCGGGGCCAGGGCCCAGGTCGCGCCCATGAGGACCAGCCCGGCGACGACGACCATGGACAGGGCGGTTCTCGATGCCTCTTCGATCCGGACGTCCAGATAGGTCAGGGCGTCGCCGACGCCCAGCTGGTTGATGGCAGACAAGATGTTGTACGTGAGCGCCGCGATGGCGAGGATCCCGAACTGCGACGGTACCAGCGCTCGCGCCAGCACCAACAGCACGACGGTCTGCGCGCCCTTCGCGCCCCACGAACCCACCGACAGCCAAAGCACTCCGCGCGCAGCGAGGGTGCGCGGGTCCGCTAGCGGGGGGTCAGGAGCCCGCCCGGACAATGCCTACACCCACCCTCACGTGCGACATTTGTCTAGCGTACCCGTGCATCGCACGGACTTTGTGTGTCTTTCAACTTGCCACTTGACCCCAACTTGAGTTCGAGCCGTGCACTTCGACAGACGCGCGGGATCTCGGCGACAGGCCCGAGGACTCGAAACAAGGACAAGTGTGGCCAGAGCGATGACAAAGAGCTAGGCCAGAGCGATCTCCGGTGAGGCACTCGTTGATTACACGAGAACTTTGGTAGCGCTTCTTCTCTCGGGAACCGATTCAGTTTGAATCACGGCTTGGTCGCCATCTAAAGAACGGCTCATGGCATGGCGCCAGACTGCAAACACCGTCTGGAAGATTATGACCAGGTCCCGCCAGAGTGACCAGCTCTCGATATAGCGGTTGTCGAACCTCGCGCGCTCATCTATTGGCGTGTCGCCGCGTAGTCCATGGATCTGGGCCAGGCCGGTCAGACCCACCGGCACCCGATGACGGGCGTCGTAATGGGGGACCCGGCCCTTGAAACGCTCCACGAAGAAGGGGCGCTCGGGTCGAGGCCCCACCAAGGACATGTCGCCACGGATCACGCTCCAAAGTTGCGGAAGCTCATCCAGGCTCAGCCGCCTCATGAGTTTCCCTATCTTTGTGACATGATCACCGTCAGCGGTCCACTCGACGTCAGTGCCGCTGTGAACGTGCATGGTGCGGAATTTGAGCACGTCGACGAGCACACCGTGTTGACCCACACGCTTTTGGCGGAAATAGACGGGGCCAGGGCTCGACACTTTCACAGCAACCGCGAGCAGCCCGTAGATGGGGGAGCACAGTGCGAGCCCCAAGCTCGCCAAGGAGACGTCGACGACACGCTTCGCCGCTCTGGAGTAACGGTTCCTCAAGGTGCGGCGCAGGCGCACTAGAGGTATCCCCCAGACGTCGTCCACGTCCTTGCCGCTGACCGCGACACCGAGCTCGAAGAACCTCGGCAGGATGTGGATGTCCACCGATGCGTCCTCACAAGCACGAATCGTCTCCAGCATCTCCGTCTCACGCGTCACACCGAATGCGACGATGACACGGTCGATGCGTTCCTCGGACAGCACCATCTTGAGCAACTCGACTCCGCCGAACAGCGGCAACGGAAGCCCGTCGTCATCGACGTGGTCGAGGAACCCGACTGGTCTCAAGCCGTACTCGGGGTGTCGCTCCAGTATCGAACTCAGGGTCACACCCACTTGACCCGCCCCGACGATGAGCGTTCGCTCGGCGAGCAGGCCACGTGAACGCATCGAGCGCACAGCACGGTACGACAGGCCGTGAAGGATGGTCACTGCCAGTGTCGCTCCGGCCGCCGCCTCGACGAAGAAGGCGACCGATGTCGCCCGCGCCAGCGCCAGCACCACGAGCGGCCCGGTTGCACAGACCAACAGGGAACGCAGGTCACGTGCAACGCTTGGTGCGATCTGGAAGTCGTAATGCCCGCAGGAAGCCAGCAGCACGACCGAGACCGCAGGGAATGCCCACACCCACCAAGCCGAGAGCCCGGGCGCGAGCACAACTGCTAGAGCGCCCAGCACCACCAGGTCGAGCGTAGCCACAACGAACATTGCGGTCCGTGTGCTTATACGCGCTCTAAGCAGTGAGACTAGGGAGATATTGCCAGGACGAGCAAATCGATTACGCTGAGTGTACGCTCCCTGGTGATACGTCTGAACCCCGATGGCCATGACCTGATCCCTTCGCCCGACGCGGTCGTTGCTCTTGCGACCGGTCTATGCCAGGGTTCGGCTACTACGGCGGCGGCGGCGGTACACCAGCAGCCCACCGACGAAGATGGCTCCCGCTCCGATCCCGGCCAACTGCTCTATGTCAGCACCGGTGAACGGCAAACCGTCCGCGGCATTCGTCGACGCCGAAGCTGCCGGCTCGACGGGCACAACTGCGGAGCTGCCTGTGGCCTGTGAGGGCGGGGACACAGACAGACAATTGGCACCAGCACACAACGGGTAGGCGAACGCGGCCGTGGGAACCGTCACTACCGCCGCCACTGCCCCTGCCCCCAAGGTCGACACCGCGAGACCGATGCCGAAGAACAGCTTGCTCGCCCTCCCTACGTGCTTGGTCTTCATGTCGTCGCCTCCTCCCAAGTGAGCGCGATGTACTCGTGCAAAACCACGTCCACCCATTTCGACACCTCTCGTGAAGCCAGTCCCCGGTTGGTTGGAGCACCCTAATGGAATTGTTGGCGCACCGTATCATCCCAGCGACTACGCATAATCAATATTTGACCAACTACGTAGGCCTTTCTGCGACTTCGACGAGCCGACCATCAAGGAATACACCCGCACCGAGAATCAAGGGTTCTTGTCACCAGGAGATCACGAAAGGCGTTGCGTCAGTGGCGCGCCCGCCTGTGTAGGTCCACGGGACCGGACTCGGGCGGGCCGAAGGGAGAACCGTCACGCTCCCCAAAGACGAGGGTAAGTCGAAGTGTACGACGACCTGCTCGCTCTCCCCTTCTCTCACGTCCACGGGGGTCGCCACGAGCCATGTCGGTCCCTCGGCGCCCTGAGCGACGAGCGGGGGCCTCTCTTCCACCTGCACGTGGGACGAGTCCGCCGGCAGGTTGAGCGCCAGCAGGCCCACGTACTCGCCGTAGGCGGTGTCGAGGCCCGGGTACGGGCCCACTATGAACTGGGACTGGCCAGGGGGAGTGTGGTTGTGGAGGTTCACTGTGAGCGTGGCGATCTTGTCCCTGCCGTTCGATGCCAAGCGGAGGCTCACCTCTACGTCGAGGTACTGGTCGAGCTTGTTCCCTCCGCCGTTCATGACCGAGACCAAGAGTGAGCTCGGCGAAAGCCGGCCTGCCACCCCACTTTCGGTCCAAGCCGCTTCCGATGCAGGGTCCTTCGACCACAGAAGGATGTGCCGTCCCCCGGTGGAGGCGGACATCGCATCGGCGAGGCTCTTCAGGTCCAGCGACTCGTTCTCCAGCGCGCTCAGCGCGCTGTGAGCCAGAGACCCGAGCGCCTCCTGGCGGGCCTGTTGCGCTTGCGCCGCAGCGCCTGAGGCGACCGGTATGTCGGTCAGCCCCGCGTACTGGTCGTGGAGGAGGAACGGCATCACATCGTTAGCGCTCACGACTTTCCCGTCTTGTAGCGTTACCGGTCCTGTAACCGTCAGGATCTGCCGCAGAGCTTCGACGTCGACCGCCATAACCCCATCGACGTGCTCACCCGTCGCGGCCGCCCACATGCGCGCTGCGAGAGGACCGTTCACGTCGAACTGCGGTGTGAGACCGAGGTTGCGCCAGTCGACGCTCGGCATGGCCCATCCCCAGCGTGCCTCGAGATCGCCCCCCACTGGCACAGTCCCCGGGGCCAGAGCAAGCGTCGCCGTCGGTACGATGCCGGTCAGCTGGACTTGCCCACCGTTTGTGGTCATGACCCCGGCTTCCAAGAAGTCGCCGGAGCCTGCGCGCATCTCGGCTGGGTTGGCCATGAGAACAAGGTAGGTCTTCGGACCCTGAAGGATGTTGGCGGTCGTCTCCGCCACCGCTGCCGCGTGCGCCAGCCTTGTGCGAACCTCCTCCAGTTGGCGCACGAAGTTGGCACGTTTGTGGGCGAGGGGCGAGAACAGGGCCTCTGCAGGACCTGCGTCAATCCTCTTGAGCTCGCCGTCCGTCGTGGTCGCGAGAACCGCCAGCCGCCGTAAGGTCGCCACGCGATCGGGTCCGCCCTCGTGCGTGACGTCGAGAACAGCGCGCACCTGATCGATCGCAGAGACGCCTATCTGTGTGGTGCGCTTGGCGGCCGTCGACAGGTCCTGCACCGATTTCAGCTGTCGCCCGATCACGGGCAGGATCTCGAACGGGACGAGGAATGGCGAGTGCAGAAGGCCCTCGGAAGACGAGAAGTCGCTTCTCGCAGCGCGAAGCGGCGTGAGAGCCGCGTGGGATACGAGATCCGAAGCGGAGAGGCGACTTTTCGCCTTCTGCACCTCGCTCATGCCATGGCTGGCGTCGAGGAGGCCGAAGATGAGAACGATCCCTGCACCCACAAGCCAGATCACGACCAGTCCGATCAGGACGAGGAGAAGAGCACGCCTCTGCCGAGACAGCCACCCCAGCCAGCCGGTCCGCATCACTGCAACACCTTGTTGGAGCGTGGATGCGCCCGGCCTGCTTCCGGCCGGCGGTGCGTCACCTGGTCGCGCGTCGCTCAAGGAACCGGCACTGTCAGGGTCAGGAGGTGTCCGCCGATCACGTCGAGGACGCTCGAAGGTACCGGCCGATCCCCTTCCAGAAGGCCGGCTGACTCCACCGTGATGTCGAGACCCCGGTCATGGGCATTCGCGCCGAGGGACGCCCGTGCCATGGGTGGACGGAATGTGTTGCTAGTGCAAACGAAGAGGATGTGGGTGCCTTGCTCGGGCTCGATCCCCGGATGCTAGGCCGAGTCCACCGCCAGCTCAGGCTCAACACCAAGAGCGGCGCGCTCACATGCACCGGCCAGGTCACCACCCTGTTCGACCTGTTCGACTGCCCAAGGCCCGAGCGGGCGCTCGGGTGCAACCCCGGCTACGACGAGTGGCATCCCGTGGTACAGAGCGCACACGACTCCGAACTCCGATTGCGCGAGGGAACCGAGTGGCCGGGCCCGGACGGTGGCCACCACGTCGAATCCCGCGTCGAGCGGGCAGGTACGCCCCTCGACCAGCGCGTTGCAGGGAAAAGAGGGCTGTCCCGGCTCGTGGCAACGGACCACCGAGCACCCCGCCGCCTCGACGGCAACGGCCGCCTGCTCGATCGCCCAGTCGTGGGTACCGACCAAGAGCACCCTGACCCTCGGGAGCTGCCCGAAGGACGGACGCTCGTCTGCCGTGCTCACGGCCATGCCCCCGGCGGCGCCCTCATCTGCACAACCGTTGTCGGCGCTCCAGTTCCTGTGGGTCGCGGGATGCGCCATGCACTCAGCGTGGAGCATCGAAAACACTTCCGGCACCACAACGGGCCAACATGTAATCAACTAGCTCGTATTTGAGGTCCCAACTTGTTCGTCGGACACGGGGAACCACATGGTGAACGTCGTCCCTCGGCCCGGCGCGGTGTCGACACTCACGTGGCCACCAGCCTGTGTGACGATCGCGTGCACCGCGAAGAGCCCCAGACCCGTCCCACGGTCCTCTGGCTTCGTCGAGAAGAACGGCTCGAAGCAGTGCTCGGCCGTTTGCTCTTCCATGCCCTCGCCGGTGTCGGTAACAGTGAGGGCCACGAGCTTCCCCTGCACATGACCGACGTCACCGGGAGTGGTCTCAGATTCGACCACGCGAGTGCTCACGCGGAACCTTCCCCCCTCGGGCATCGCGTCACTTGCGTTGATGGCGAGGTTGAGCATTGCTCGCTCGAGGTCCGCCGGACCGACGAGGATGCGCGCGCGGCTCTCGGCCGGCTCGAGCTCGAGCTGCACGTCGTCTCCGAGGACACGCTCGAGCATGGGGACCATCGAGGGTAGCGCGGCGTCGAGGTCGAGAACCGTGGGCTCAATGTCGCGGCGACGACCGATCGCGAGCAGTTGCGCCGTGACAGCAGCCGCCTGTTGAGCCGCGCGCTGGATCGCGTCGATCTCCTCACGCCAGGACTCGTCTACGTCGCTCCGTCGGGAAAGGAGGTCGGTGGAGCCGAGGATGACTGTCAGCAGGTTGTTGAAGTCGTGTGCCACGCCGCCGGCAAGGCGCGCCATCGCAGCCAGACTTTCGCTCTGGTGCATCTGCTCTAGGACGCGCCTGCGCTCGGTCACGTCCTCGGCCACGACGAGGATCCCGCTCACTCGGCCCTCGTTGTCCATCAGCGGTGCGCTCGACACCGAGAGTTCCATCACCTGCTCATTGGGTCTCGTTGCCCGAATCTCGGTGCCCACCGACGAGATCGCGTGAGAGCTGCGTTCGAGCAGCTCCCTCCACCCGGCACGTGAATCTGAGTGGACGGGGATCTGCCTCGTGGCACGCGGCACGCCGTCGGTTTCCGGGCCGCCTAGCAGTACGTCGGCGGCGCGGTTCCACCAACGGGCATCTCCGTTCACCGCAAGCTCGGTTATCGCGAGCGGGGAGGCCTCCACGACGGCGCGCAGTCGACGCTCGTTGGCGCGCACGTCTTGATAGAGGCGCGCGTTCACGAGCGCAACCGAGGCCATCTGGGCGAGAAGGACGAGCACGGACTCATCCTCGTAGCTGAAGCCATCGGCAAGAGCCTCACCTACGACAGGACCGGTCGAATACGCGCCCTCCGCGACGATGACGCCGTGGCCGTCGCCCACCGGACCAGGAACCGGGACGGCGAGCCAAGACCCAGCTGAGGGCGGGATTCGGGAAGGATCCACCCGTGCCTCCTCGGGTAGCCCCTCGACCAGCGGCAGACGCTGGTCGTGCTGGTCGTGCTGGCGTTGCGTGCCTGCTGCTTCTGAGTGCCCGCCGACCGATCGAAGAGGCCGGCCGAACTCCACCACGAGGTCGCATACCGCCGGGACGACCGCGCCGAGGTCGTCGGCGGCGACCTCGGGCGAGGAGACGACGATCATGGCGCCCTCATCGGTACGAGGAACGCTGCACACCAACGCGCGGTTCGCTCCGAGGACTCGGCGCGCGTGGTCAGCCGCCACCTCGAGGATCTCCGGTTCGGTGAAAGGCGCGTTCACCGCTAATGCCGCTTCCATCAGTCGGCGCAACTGGTCGGCCCGGGCGGTGGCTGACTGCTCGGCGTGTCGGCTCTCGCGCCAGAGCAGCACCCGCTCGATCGCGACCGCCACCCGATCGGCCAAGCCATGCGCAATCTCCAGGTCAGAGAGGCGATACCCGCGGCGACCGGGAGCGGTGACGAAGCTAAGAGCGCCAAAGGAGAGACCCCTCACGTGCACGGGAACGATCACCATCGACTCGACCCCTGGCACCGGAGATACCCGCGAGCGACCGTCGGGCACGAGCTCGCCCTCATGAGGCCCGGCGTCTTGCGGCCTCTTCGCCACGGCCTCGTGTCGGCCGCTCTCTATCACCCGCCTGACGAGGATGTCACCCTCGGGATGACGGTGAACAGCACCAGGCGAGGTCACGCCATCGATGTCTCCTGCGCAGACTCGCTGTGGCTCGCCCGACTCGTCCACCAGGTCCACGGCGAACCAGTCGGCGAAGGCGGGCACGACCACCCCCACCAGGCGGAGCAGGGCGTCGTCGTAGGACTCCAGCGCCCCCGACAACTCGTCGCCCGCGCGAGCGAGCACCGAGAGGTGAAGGCGGGCGTGCTCGGTGCCGAGCCTGCCTCGCCGCTCCGCCTCCTTCAGCCGCCTCCGGTCACGGCGCAAGAGGAGGAGTAGCCCGGCAAGGACACCGGTCATCCCCGCGAACAGCCACGCCAGGACAACCGCCACAGAACCTCGATGCTACCTGAAGCATCTCCGAACAGGTCTTATGCGAGGGCTCAGGTGGCTCGAGAAGTCGCCCCTCCCGTGGCTGTCGGGTCGGTTCGCTCCGCGTTGCGCACGATCACCATGTCCCCGGCCGACACTGCGAGGGCGGCGGCGGCCGAATGCTCCCGGCAAACGAGTGCCAGATGCCCGTTCGAGTCGGTTACGAGTCTGATGGCTTCCCCCACGTCGGCATCGCCACCTGCACGATCCGACCCGGCTGTCGCCATCGACTTCGCCCACGACTCGCCCCCGGCGAAGGAGGTCGATCGTCGAGTGATGAACGTGGCACGCCGTGTCACGACGACCAGCTCCGCACCCAGACCGGCGGAGAGCACGTCGGCTGGACGGGCGGTCAGCTGTACGTTGCCGAAACGGTCGACCCACAGCACCTCGGCGTGGACGGCTCCCGGTTCCACCTCGAGTCGGGGGGCCGGCAGGTGGACGAGCGTTCGCGCGTCGATCGGCACACCCAGCTCCTCCAGGCGAGCACCCGACCAAAGGCGCGCTGCCGCCGGTGCGAACACATCCCTGCCGTCGAACGTGGCACCCATATCCGGACGCCGAGTCGCGAGAGAAAGCGCCACCGCGTCGGCCACACCACCGAGCACGTCTGCGGCGAACCCGAGAAGCCCGTTGTCAGGGCCGATCAGAAAGCCCGGACCCGTACCGGGAACGACAGACACCGCAACCGCTCGCCGATCGGTACCCACTCCCGGGTCTACGACGGCTACGACGACACCGCGACCCAGGTGGGGAACCGTCCGCGCCAGGGCCAGCGCTCCCGCACACACGTCGAACGGAGGTATCTCGTGGGTGAGGTCGACAACCGGACAGCCCGGCGCCTCGCGCAGCACGACGCCACGGACGACTCCCGCGAACTCGTCGACCGTTCCGAAATCGCTGAGCAGGAACACCGAGCCCACCCGGGGCTCCCGCGCCGCCACGTCACGTTCCCGGCTTCTCGCCGACGCGCGACGAGGCTCCTGCCTCGACATCACTGTGACGGTGACATGATCGGTTGCCTTCTCGGTGTCACGGCACGTTTGGCCCCGGGGCCGAAGTCCGAGACCCACCACAGGCTGAGCGAGCCCTCGTTCAGCCTACCTGGGTGTAGCGATCGGCCAGGTAGCGGTTCACGTCGTCTTCTCGCAAACGGAACGACTTGCCCACGCGCACAGCACGAAGGTCTCCTGAATTGATAAGCCGGTAGACGGTCATGCTTGAAACCCGAAGCGTGCTGGCCACCTCGCGCACCGTGAGATAGCGGGTGCTCGTGATGTCTTCTGTCAGTGGAATCACCCCCTCCGCCTGAGGCGACTGTACGCCATTGTGGCCAAAGTTGGAAGAGGGGAAACGAAACCTCTGCCAATACAGAACGAGGGCCTAAAGACCGCCACTGAACCTACCGATAGAGGAGGTGCAGCACCCCTGTGCCTCATGCGACGACCCCCGCTCCCCCCCGGGGGTCGTTGCGCGTCCCGGGAGTCGAAGAAGAGCAGCGCAAGGAGCTAAGGAGACGTCCCAGCTCTCGGGAACGCCTCAGCGGCCCAGCTCTCGGGAACGCTCTGTGGCCTTTGCAACCGCCTCTACGAAGGCACCGGCCACGTCCCGGTCTCCCAACACCCGCAGCCCCGCTTCGGTGGTCCCGCCTGGTGAGGTCACCCGGTCCCGCAGACCCTGCGGGGTCTCACCCGACTCGACTAGCAGCCGTGCGGACCCGGCGACGGTCCAGAGCACGAGAGCGCTGCTCACCGTCTCAGAGAGCCCCGCCGCCATCCCGGCCTGGATCATCGCTTCGGCGACGTAGAAGAGGTAGGCCGGACCTGACCCCGACAGGCCCGTCACCGCGTCCAGAGAAGGCTCGGAGAGGCGAAGCACCTTCCCCACCGTGCCCAGCAGCTCCTCCGCCCATTCCAGGTCCTCTTCCCGAACCACCCGCCCGCCCGAAATGACAGATATCCCGGCGCCCACCACGACCGGAGTGTTGGGCATCGCCCTGACGACCGCCACGTCGGGCCCGAGCCACGATTCGAGGCGGGCCAGTCGAACCCCGGCCATCAACGACACCACCCTCGACACGCCGACTCTCACGAGCGAACGGCAGGCGCTCTCCCCGTCCGCCGGCTTGACTGCCACGACGGCGTCGGCCGCGGCGACCGGCTCGGCCATCACCTCGGTCCCCGGTAGCTCCGGACAAAGGGCGGAGCGGCGGGCGTCGTCAACCTCCACCACTGCCAACGAACCAGGCGTCCAGCCCGCTGCCAGCAAGCCGTGAACCAAAGCGGTTCCCATGTTGCCCCCGCCCATCACCACCAGCTTCCGTGCCATCGACGCAGGGTAGCGCCGAGGGTTGCCGGTGGGCCGAAGAAGGTGCGGGTCTAGCCGAAGAACGGGCCGAGCCGAAGAAAGCGTGGTCCGAGGAACCCCGGGTGTTGCTCGCACTCCCCCGACCGAGCAACGCCACCGGCCCCTCGGACCTCGCCGGAGCAAACGCTACCTCGGACTGGAGGTTCGTGCCTTCTAGACGGAGCGGCGGCGGTACCGGCCGGCGAACCCGATGCTCATCGCGACCGGGAACACCGTGTCGACGTAGGCGAGCGACGACCCGACGATTCGATCGAGCTCGTCGTCGTCGACAGATGCCACCGGTACCTCCCCGATGAGGTAGATCGCCTCCTCGGGGCCGAGAGCAAACCACATCTGGTGAAGCTCGGCATTGCGCCGCAAGAGGTACTCGTAGGTCTCGCTTACGTTCACCTCGGGTGCGGGCATGACTTGAGCCTCGTGGTACATCGTGCGCTGGCGGATCGTGAGCCAGATTGTGACGAAGTCCTTCTCGTCGCCGCGCAGGCGGAGGTACCAGGTCTCCGCGTCGGGCTGGCGGTCCACTGCAACCACCGTTCCGCCTTCGGCCAGGCGCGCCGCGGCCCATCGCTCAATCCTCGTCGCGCATGCGGCACGTTCGGTGCAACTGGCGATGCGCGCTAGCGCCACCGAGACCACCTCATGCCACGAGCGGCACGCTCGTGTTACCGGAGATGCGCGCCAGCGTCACCGCGTTCTTTTGTGTCAACGGCACTCCACCAGGCGCTTGGCCGCGAGCTCCTCGTAGGTGGCCCGGAGCAATGCCGCAGCCTGAGTCCAGGTGTAATGCCGCGCTCGCACCACCGCTGCGACGGAAAGCTGCTCGGCGAACAGAGCGTCCTCGATCACACGCGACGCCGCGGCCGCGAACTGGCCTGGCACCGGGTCCTCGACCAGATAGCCGGTTCGTCCGTGCTCCACGAGGGTGGTGAGCCCACCGACTGCGGACGCCACCACCGGCGTACCGCAGGCCGCCGCTTCCAGGGCCACCAGGCCGAAGGACTCCGATCGGCTCGGCACGACGCAGACATCGGCTGCGCGGTAGTGCGTAGACAACAGCTCGTGCGGTTGCGGGCCGACGAAGCGCACCCGGTTTGCCACATTCAGCTCCCCGGCCAGCTCGTGGATGAACGCCAGGTGATCCTCACCGTGTGGTCCGCTCGGTCCGCCCACCACCACGAGCTGCGCGCGCGGGAAGTCGTGCATAGCGGCCAGCGCACGCACGGCGACGTCCGCACCCTTGAGGGGCTGGATCCTCCCGACGAACAACAACACGGGCGTGTCCGGGGCCAAGTCCAGCGCCCGGCGTGCCTGGAGCCGGTCGCCGGGCCCGAAGAACGCTTGGTCCACCCCGGGTGCCACCACGCGCAAGCGCGCCGGGTCGATGTCATACAAAGAGGCAAGCTGATCAGCCTCAACCGAACACGAGACGAGCACCACCTCCGAACAAGACATGACCGAGGCCTCGGCCTCGGCGCGTCGGTGCGGCTCGTCGCACGACACCTCCTCGGGGCTCGCTTCCGCCTTGACTCGCGCGAGGGTGTGAAACGTCGACACGAGCGGCAAGTCGAGCTCGTGCTTGACACGGTGCCCGGCCAGTCCCGAGAGCCAGTAGTTGGCGTGCACAGCGTCGAAGCCCGTCTCGGCGTGAAGCACCGGGTCGATCCCTGCTCCCGACGTCATGAGGGACAAGACGTTGTCTGCGAACTCGTCGACCACGGCCGGGAGCTGCTCCTTGGCAATCGGTCTTAGCTCCCCCGCAGGAACGTGGTGCAACCGCAGTCCCGGCTCCACCGAAACGGTTGCGGGCAGGTCCTCCGACCATGCCCGGGTGTAGACGTCGCACTCGACACCGGCCCGTGCGAGGGCGGTGGAAAGCTCACGTACATAGACGTTCATCCCTCCGCCGTCCCCCGTGCCCGGCTGGGCAAGAGGCGACGTGTGAAGCGAGAGAACCGCGAGACGTCGCACCGGCCGAAGCCTACCGGTGGACCCGTTTACGCCTGCTCGCAGCTATCTCCGGCGGGTTCGGGGTCACTTGCCGGCAGAGGTTGCGCGCTCCCCTCCATGCGTGGCTTTCGCGGGGACCGCGGCGGTGTTCTCGTCCAGGAAGGACCCGGCGGCATTCCCGTGTGAGAAGGGGGAAGCGGCGTTCTCGCCCCGGAACGAGCGGTAGATCCTGATGAGCGCCTGTTTCTGGTCCTCGCTCAAAGCCGGGTCCGCGAGAATCTCACGCGAGAGGTCCGGCGACTCGCCTCCAGGCTCGAGGATGCCTGCCTGAACGTAGAGGGTCTCAGCCGATATACGAAGGGCTTTCGCGATCTGCTGGAGGATCTCCGCGGAAGGACGGCGCAGGCCGCGCTCGATCTGGCTCAGGTACGGGTTCGAGATCCCCGCCAGCTCCGAGAGCCTGCGCAGTGACAGTCGCGCCGTGTTCCGTTGCTCGCGGATGAACGAGCCGAGGTCACGCCAACGCTCGGGTAGATGCCTCGGCATTCCGAACGCGTCTCGGGTGGGCACCTTCTCAAGCGAGCAGGCCCTCGACAGAGGCCTCCCCGGTCTTGTAACGGCTTACGATCTCCGCCTGGAGCTTGTCGATCCGCTCGTGAAGGGCACGCCGCTCGCTCGAGGTGCGCGCCTCGATGGTGCTCAGTCGGTCGGCGAGCTCCAAGAGGCCCTCGTGGCCCATCGAAGGAAGCTCGGCAATGCGTTTGGCGTCGAGCACCGTATCGAGCTCGGCGGTGATGTCACCGCCCATGTCAGGTGACATCTGCGAAGGAAGCCGACCCGGCCCCGCCGGACGCTGCGGGCCGGAGGAGATGATCTCCGGAAGGCGCTCGACGAGTGAGTCGAGACCGGCGATGGCGTCGTCATCTCCGTGGTCGAGGTACGCGTGGACGATATCGAGTCGCCCCTGGACCATTCGGCGTAGGTAAGACACCGCCGTCTCGGCCTCCTGGCACTCGGCGCGCATGGCACGTACCTCCTGCAGCGAGCACCCCTTCACCCCTTCGAGATAGTCGGGTCCCAAGAGACGCTCCAATTCCGTATCCAGCGACGCCATGACAGAATCGTACCTCGCAGCATGGTTGAAAACGTCGTCACGACCTGTCCTCGTGCGCGGGAGCCCTCAGCGCACCGGGCCTGCACGACCGACCGGGCCGTAGCGCCGCACGATCCTCCCGAGGACCGCCACGTTGAGCACGGGACCGAACGAGCGGCTGTCGATGCTCGCATCCGGGTTGTCCCCGCGCACGACCATCTCGCCGCGGCGCACGGCCGCGACCCGCTTCACGATCACTCGCTTCGGGTCGCGAGGGTCTCTCAGAGCAATCACGTCCCCGGTCCTCGCGGGCCCGGTGCGTGCGATGAGCAGGCGGTCGCCCGCCCACAACGTAGGCTCCATGCTCGCTCCGGCCACCACCACCCGGCGGGGCCGAAGCACAGCGGCCACCGCGAGGACCAGGCCCCCCCCGAGGACCAAGGCCCCTCCTGACGTAACGGCGCGCCTGAGCACGCCGGTGCTGCCGTGCTCGGCCGACCGGCCGAGCCTGCACCTACCCCGGATCACCGGAGCCCCGAGCTCGGTATGGTGGGCACTGAACCGGCCAGTGCCCCAAATCCGATCAAGGAGACGCGCACATGAGCATCCTGTACACGAGCATCGCGAACCGACTGCTTCGCGCCGCCGACCGGGTTGCACCCCCGGTGACCGCTTTCGCGCACTGCGACCTCCCCTGTGGGGTGTACGACCCCGCCCAGGCCCGGATCGAGGCGGAGTCGGTGAAAGCGTGCATGGAGAAGTTCAGCGCGTCCAACGACGAGGTGTTCAAGCAGCGAGCGGTGACCATCAAGGAGCAGAGGGCCGAACTCGTGAAGCACCATCTGTGGGTGCTGTGGACCGACTACTTCAAGCCGGAGCACCAGGACAAGTACCCCCAACTGAGCGAGCTGTTCTGGAAGGCCACCAAGGCGGCGGGCGAGACGAAGAAGACGAACGACACGAAGGTCGCACAGAACCTCCTCGATGAGATCGCCGAGATCGACAGGATCTTCCGGGAGACCAAGAAGGCCTGAGGACCGACCTTCCCACCTCGCCGGGCACCTGCCGGGCAGATCGCCTCAGGGACCGCCTTCGTCAAGCTCTGCAAGGGCTCGTTCGACCCCCTCCAACTCGCCCTCGATCGCGTCGAGGAGCTGGATGTCGACGTCGTCGCTACCGGAGGAGTCGGTGATGCGACTCACGTCGGTGGTAGGTCTCGCCTGCCCACTGTGTCCCACCAAGTGGGTGCGACCCGTCTCGTCGCCACCGGGAGCCGAGGCTCCCCTGTCCCAGTCGCCCGTCACCGTTGGGCAATCTAGCGGTACGTAGAGTCGGTGTGGTGACATCTTGTGGTCGCTGTGCCAATGGACGAACGACGGGCAATGGACGAACGACGGGCCCTGGGCTGCTGAGCACGAAGCTGCGATACCGTTAGCGAGACTTTCACCGTCACTTCTCACCGTAGTTCTCATCGTCACCTCTGTATTTAGCGAGGACCTGGTCCAGGAGGCGGTACGTGCCGTTCGAGCTGTCACAAGTGTTGGAGGGGCGCAGAGGGGAGAACTTCCGCCTGCATTCCCGATACGAGAGCCCGCAACTTCCACGGGTGCTCCAGACCCTGGGTTTCGACCGCTTCTACGACCGGGGCGAAGGGTGCTACCTCTACGACTCCGAGGGGCGGCGATACCTGGACTTCCTGTCCGGCTTCGGGGTGTTCGCCCTCGGCCGTGGCCACCCGGCGATCACCAAGGCCTTGCACGAGGCGCTCGACGCCGACCTACCGAACCTGGTGCAGATGGACTGCGCCCTGCTTCCCGGTCTGCTCGCCGAAGCCCTCGTCTCGCTCACCCATCCGGGCATCGAGCGGGTGGTCTTCACCAACTCCGGCGCCGAAGCCATCGAGAGCGCCATAAAGTTCGCCCGCCGAGCAACGGGACGCGACCGAATCCTCTATTGCGACCATGCCTTTCACGGGCTCACCACGGGCGCTCTCTCACTGAACGGCGGAGCCGAATTCCGCGACGGCTTCGGACCGTTGTTGCCGGGTTGCGAGGAGGTGCGCTTCGGTGACATCGACGCGCTTGCGAAGCGCCTCAGGCGAGGCGACGTGGCCGCGTTCGTGGTCGAGCCCATACAGGGAAAGGGCGTGAACCTCGCGCCCGACGAATACTGGCCGACAGCCCAGGAGCTGTGCAGGCGGCACAAGACGCTTCTCGTGACCGACGAGGTGCAGACCGGGATGGGACGGACCGGCAAGTTCCTCTGCCACGAGCACTGGGACCTGCGACCCGACATCGTCACGGTCTCCAAAGCCCTCTCCGGCGGTTACGTCCCGGTGGGCGCGATGATGTGCTCGGCCAAGGTGTCCGACAGCGTCTTCAGCTCGATGGACAGAGCAGTCGTCCATTCCTCCACGTTCGCCACGAACCAGCTCGCCATGGTGGCGGGGTTGGCCACCTTGCAGGCGTTCGCGGAGGAGGACATCGTCGACCGAGCTCGCCGGACAGGTGAGGCGTTCGCCAAGGCTCTCGCCCCCCTGGCGGAGCGCTACGAGTACCTGCACGAGGTGCGGGGGAAGGGCCTCATGATCGGGCTCGTGTTCGGCGAGCCAACCTCCCGAGCGCTGCGTCTCCGTTGGAAAGCCATCGAGGCGATGCGCACGGCATTGTTCTCGCAACTGATCGTGGTGCCGCTCTTTCACAGACACCGGATCCTCACCCAGGTCGCCGCGGACAACATGAACGTGGTGAAGCTGCTTCCGCCACTCGTCGCCGGTGAGGAGGAGGTGGAGTACTTCGTCGACGCCCTCGATGACGTGCTCTCGGCCGTCCAGAAGGGCTCCGCGCTCTTCTTCGAATTCACCAAGGTGCTCGCCAAGGGCTCCCTACACCGTTCGCGCTCGTGATGCTCGGGTCAGGCGACAGGGCGCTCGTCACAGGTGCCAGCGGCTTCATCGGCTCCGCGCTGGCCCGTGCCCTCGTGCACGACGGGCAGCATGTAGTGGCGTTCCTCGAGCCCGGGGCGGACCTTCGCAACCTCGACGGGCTCGATGTCGAACAGATCACGGGCGACGTACGCGACGCTACCAGCGTGGAAGAGGCCGTCGACGGCTGCCGGGCGGTATTCCACGTTGCCGCGCTCTACCGGTTCTGGGCGCGCGACCCTCGTGACTTCTACGACATCAACGTGGGCGGCACGCGAAACATTCTCGAGGCGGCGCGAAAGGCGGGGACCGAGCGCGTCGTATACACGAGCACGGTCGGGACCTTGGGGCTCGACGGGGTCAGCGAAACGAGAGGCGCCGACGAGAGCTGCTACCCCGATGTCGGCCACCTCTTCGGCTCCTACAAGCGCTCCAAGTACGTCGCCGAACACGAAGTTCTTCGTGCCGCCGCCGAGGGCCTGCCCGTGTCTCTCGTGCTTCCCACGCTCCCGCTCGGCCCCCGAGATCGGGCGCCGACGCCCTCCGGTCGCCTGGTGCTCGACTTCCTGAACGGCCGGGTCCCAGGGTACGTCGACACCGTGCTCAACGTGGTGCACGTGGACGACGTGGCGCGCGGCCACGTCCTCGCCCTCGAACGCGGCGCAGTCGGACGCAGTTACATCCTGGGCGGAGAGAACTTCTCATTAAAACGACTGCTGTCGGAACTGGCCGCCGCCACCGGGCTGAGAAAGCCGACCTTGCGGGTACCGCGGCCCGCGTCCCTCGCGGTCGCGTGGTTCTCGGACACGCTCGAAGGTCGCCTTCTACACCGCCATCCGGCGGTCCCCTTGGAAGCCGCGCGCATGTCCACCACCCAGATGGCCTTCGACGACGACAGAGCACGCAGCGAGATCGGGTACTCACCCCGACCGGCCGCCGAGGCGATCACCGATTCAGCGCGGTGGTTCGTCGAGAACGGGTACGTGAGCGCGCGACGGCGTTCCAAGATCACCTGGCCTACGAGCACTTCGGCCTGAGCGACCCAAGTGAAGCTGATCTCGGTACCATCGAGGTCCCTGATGGCGACGCACGCCGACGAGCTCGAGCGGTGTGAGCAGAAACGGAACGGTTACGCTCGCGTCTTCGGGGCCGCTAGCTCATCAGGCAGAGCAGGGGACTTTTAATCCCAAGGTGCCGGGTTCGAGCCCCGGGCGGCCCACCCAGGCCCATGACAGACGGGAAAGGCTCACGCCCCGCTGGGTAGCGTCTCACCGCGGAGTTTCGCCAGCTCCGTCATCACGAACGCCTCGTGCTCGCGCTCGTCCTGGCGGGCACGGCGAGGGCTCCAGCGTCCCTTCATCACGAACACGAGCGGGATGAAGAAGATCACGCCGGCCAAGCAGACCCAGAACCAATGCTGCCACTGGCGGGGTGCAGCGGTGGGGCCGACGTTCGCCAGCACAAGCTCAATCCGGCCCTGGTACTTCGCGAGGAATTGGAGGTCGGGCTTGATGCTGTTCATCGCCAGCAGGGTGTTGAGGTTCCCGTGCACGTCGGCCACGAGCTTCTGGTAGAGCGCAGCGTGCTCGGGGCTCAACAGCTGCGCCTCGGTGAGGGGCCCGTCCTCGCTGAAATCCTTCGCGTGGGCCTGGACGATGGACACGAGGTGCGGGTACTGCTGCCTGATGGCCCCCGCCGCCGGCATGATGTTGACGATCTCCGTAAGGTGGCTTGTCGCGTAAGGGTTCCAGTTCGTAGGTGTCTTGCCTGCTTCGATCGTCGCGACGGCATTGGCCGTAGCCGGTGACATCGCGACGTAGGAGTTGTTGGACGCCGTGCCGGCCGAGACCACCACGAACGGTATGGCGATGAAGCCCAGCATGGCCACGAAACGAGCCATGCTCCCCCAAATGGACAACCCGGTGGCGATGAGCGCCGGATTGCGCGCCTCGCACGTCTCGGTGAAGCTCGCCATCCAGGTCGAGTACGACATGGCCTGGAAGACGAAGACGCCCGCTGTGACCCACGCGATCGTGTAGTAGCCGGCGGTCTGGTGGCCCACGTGCGAGATCAGCAGCGGTATGAAGACCAGCATGCCGATCGCGCCGACGATCATGAAGGGTTTGCGCACGCGCGCTATGTCGCTCAGGATCCCGAAGACGACGAGGCCGATGCAGTCAGCGGCCCACATCCAGTTGAGGATGGCGTCGGCCTGGGGTATCGAACCCCAGTTGGTCGCCTTCAGGAACGTTGTCACCAAGAAGATCGGGAAGAGCAACGAGGCGGTGTACCAGAGGAGGAGCATCACGTTCACGGCGATCGCGGAGACCACGACGTCGAAGTGCAGCATCTGGCCCCAGGGTCTGGTGATCGCCGACTCGACGTCGAGCTTCCTGGCTTTGAGCTCGACTAGTACGCGGTCGTGCTGGGTGACCATCAGCTGGTCACGGATCGACGGTGCCAGCTCGCGCAGGAACAGCAGGGCGATCCCGAACACGACGAGGCCAATCACGCCCGAGATGATGAACTCGCGCTGCCAGTCACCGGAAGTGGCCCCGAGCGTGTGGGAGCCGAGCTCGGTGCCCATCAGCAGGCCGGCCACGGGCCCCAGGGTCCAGAAGCCCATGGCGGAGGCTCGCCCTAGCTGGGGCGTGAAATCGCGCACTAGCGCCGCGGTTACCACCACCATGATCCCTTCGACGAAGCCGACGGCGACGATCGCAGTGATGTAGGCCAACTTGACGTTGGCGTTGGGGACGGCGAAGAGCTGGAGCAGCGCGACCAGCCCGAGGCCGCCAATCAACACCCACGCGCGGCCGCGGCGGTCGGTGACCTGCCCGACGGCGGCGGAGACCACACCGCCCAACAGGGACAAGACGGCAAGGAGCATGAAGAAGCGAAACGTCATGTGGAACTTGACGAGCACGAGCGGCGACACCGACCCCGGGACGAAGTACTGGTACCACAGGACGATCGAGGCGACGATCACGATCGCCAGGTAGCAGTAGCGTGGGACCGGCCTGGGGTAGTGGGGAAGCTCGCGGTTTGCCAGCCACGACCCGAACCCCCGCGTCGATCCTGTGAGCGCGGGCGCCGAGCCGGTGCTCGGAGGTCGGTCGGTTGGTTGCATCCGTATGCTCACGGCTCTACCTCGCTCTTCGACGAGCTGAGCAGCGAAACGGTTGCGCGCCGAGCAGCCCTTGGTCCACTGGCGATTCGAGCTGCACGCAGTGCAATGGCCACGACACCCCTCGTCCTCAGCCTGCTCTCCGAAGGCTGTCTGGCCACCCATCGGAGCCGACGGCTCCATCAATCTCTCACCCGGGTGAGACCACGGGCAAGAACTGCCGGCGCGAACAGCCGTGCGCTTACCGGCGCAGTCCGGCTCCCGGTGGCACGAAGTCAGACAAGCGACACGATCCTCGTGAAGAGCCTTCAGGGACGCGAGCCCGTCCCACGTTTAGCAGTGGCGCCCCCTGATGCCCTAGCGGGCATACGGGCGCCACTTACCCGTCGGAAATGCGGTCGGCCTGGTCGCTAACGCCCTGGGCGGGTTCCCTCCTACCACTCTCCCCGGCGATCAGCTTCACGGCCTGCCGCGCGTCACCGGAGGCGCCGAGATGAACGGTCACACCCATCCTCGCGAGTATGCGGAGCATGTCGTCACCCATGTGATCGACCAGCACGGTCTCCACATGGTGCTCCTTGATGAACCGTGCGACCCGCGCATGGTGGGCGCGCTCGCTACCGGTGTTGCGCGCGTCGCCCCACCCGACGTCAAGCTCCTCCCATCGGGTGATCGTCCCGGCTTCGACTTGCGCTATCGCCGTCGCCGGGCACGGCCCCACCGCGGGTCGATCCAACCTTCTTCGGTCACGGGTACGCACACCACCATCGGGCACCTCCGAGCATCAGTCCGGCCGGCTGGTTAGCGCGATCCCGGCGCCGACCGGACCCCGGCTAGAGCGCGTCTCGCGCAGCTCACGGTCTCGTGTCGCCAGCCTTGCCCACAGGACCTGCTCTTAGAGTCCAAGTGCCCTTCTTCACATGGCGAGCGTCCCGTCGACCACCAGTCCGACGGGACGCTCAATTCCGGAGCCCACGAGACACGCTGGCTCGGGCATGCCGCGGCACATCCCTGGGTGCCTGGTTCGAGACCCGGGCGGCCCACGACGCCTACGTTGTCCGGCTGGTCCTTGGGACCGATCGCTGCTCGCGGATCGCCGGGCGCCCCTCAGCGGTCGGTCTGGTCCCACTCCTCGGACATGATCTGGACCTCGATCAGCGAGGCGACCTCGTCCGCCAGCAAGGCGCACCTGCATGGTTCTTCGGCCAGGTCCGCCTCGAGCACCAGCGACACCAGGTGGTCCACCACGCGTTGCTGGCCGTTCTCCACGAGCCGTGCGGTGATGGGCGGCAGACGCAGCACCAGGGACCGCTCGTCCTCGGCGTGGCGGACGAACGCCTCGAGCAACGAGGACGCCGCCAGACTCAGACGCACGTGGTCGCCCTTGTTGGCAATGGCGGGCAGCTCGTGCGCCATATCAATGAGGTGTACGTGGGGGGCTGCCCCCTCGTCGAGTTCGAGCTCGGGGTCAAACTCGAGCTCGGGGTCGAGCTCGGGCTCGGGGTCAGTGGTCATCGTTTCGGTCCCGGGAGCGATCTTCGCTGCTACCGCCAGCATCCTCTCCTTCAGCCTCAATGGCAAGGCTCTCGAGCTCGACCGGGACCCCAGAGGACCCGCAGACGGTCTGGTTCGGCAGGCAAGGAGCGCACACCCTCACAAGCAGGCTCTTCGTTCTCCAGCCGATCGGGCAGGTTACCGGCAGGCGATGCGAAGGGAGACGAAGTGCTCACTCTTCGGGTTCACGAAGACGCCGCATGCCATGTAGATCGGAGTAGGTCGGACAAGCCGGGTAGATCGGACAGCCTGGGGCATCCGACGGTTGACGCGACGCGCCCCCGGTCCTCGCTCCACAACCATGCGCGCGCCCGGCCTCGGTCAATGGAGTTACCCACCGATCATCAGCACGGTCCTCGCTCCCCTGGAGGCTCACCGATCGTCGAGTCCCTTCTTGACCTCACGGCCGAGTCGACGCGACGACGACCGCAGCGCTGGTCGCGCAAGCGGTCGTTAGCTTGCCTATCGGTCCCGCCGAGTGAGAGATTGATGGAGGGGTTGGCTCTGGGGGTGGCTGGAGACAGGCTCAGGAGACCAGTACGAGGACGGGGGGTGCAGTGGCCACGGCACCGCGCGTAGCTCCAGGCCTTTGGCGGGCTGCGCAACGCTTTCGCCGGGGGCGACCGCGACACTGCCCGATCCACGCAAGAGCGAGGTGAGGCCGTGAGCATTCAGACGCAACCAACCGACCGACCTACAAGCGCAGGCTCGTTGCCCGCTTCCGGGGGTGCAGCGCGCGGGTTCGGGTCCTGGATCGTGAAACGCGAGCTGCCCCACTACCCGAAACCGGGCGCACGGTACTTCTACCTGGCGATCATTGTCATCGCCTCGATTACCCTCTGGTATCAGTACTTCGTCCCGCCGAGCTTGATCCAGATCCTGCTCGTGAAGTTCCACATGTCCTTCCGCTTCTTCATCTTCACCTTCGTCCTGGGCAACGCGGCCGGCGTGATCGCCGCCGTATTGGGCCAGATCACCGACCGGATAGGGCGGTGCTGGGTGGTGATCGGTGCCGTGGGGGTCGTTGCCCTGTTCCAGCTCTTTGCCGTCCCCAATTGCACCACCAAGGCCGAGTACGCGATCGTGATCACGCTCATCGGATTCTTCGAGGGGCTCATGCTCGTGGCGACACCCGCCTTGGTGCGTGACTTCACTCCCCAGATGGGCCGGGCGTCGGCCATGGGGTTCTGGACGCTCGGACCGGTAGCCGGTCTGCTGGTTGCCACCGAGTTCGCTGCGCACACGATGGGTGCCACCTCGGGTGACTGGCAGCGGGAGTTCATCGTCTCGGGAATCATCGGGATAGTCGTGTTCGTCATCGTCCTTTTCTTCCTGCGGGAGCTGACGCCGCAGATTCGCGACCAGCTCATGGTCAACCAGCGCGACCGCGTCCTCGTGGAACTCAAGGCGAAGGGCATCGACGTCCAGTCCGCGCTGAAGAAGCCTTGGCGCCAGATGGCGCGCCCGGACGTCGTCCTCTCAGCCGTGGCGATCGTCGTGATGCTCATCCTTTTCTACACTGCCGCGGGTCTCTTCCCCGGCGCGTTCTTCACGACAGTGTTCGACAAGGCGACGAACTGGTCCTCTCTGCCCAAGGCCAACGATCTCGCCACCTGGTTCTGGCTGTTCGACTGCATAGGCCTTGTGCTGTGCGGAATCCTGAGCGACATCCTGCGGGTCCGAAAGCCCTTCATGATCGCAGGTGGCATCGGGATGCTCGTCTTCATCCCGATCCTTATCTCCTACTCAGGACATCAGGCCTACACGGGAAGCGCCTCTGTGATCTCCGGCTTCACCCTCGTGTGGGTCACCTCGGTGATCTTCTTCTTCCAGGCCATGGCCTACTCGACGTGGATGGCTAGTTACACCGAGACGTGCGAGGCGCACAACCCCGCTCTCATAGCCACCGGGCTGTCCATCTGGGGTGGGCTGACTCGCCTGGTGCCGGTGATCATCTATATCATCATTCCTTTCCTGATCACCTCAGCGGGTACGGCCGCCAACTACGCGTACAACGCGATGCCGGTGCGTGTCACTTATGCCATCAACGACATCGTGGCCGGCAAGATGCCGAAGCTTGCCGACGTGAACGCCACAGGTCCCAACACGGAGATCGCAAATGTCTCACCGCCGGGCAGCATCATCCAGAACACGTACCCCAAGCTCGTGGCGGTGGTGCAATCCGATCCGACCGCGTTCGCGCAGGCGGCGAAGTACCCAGGGACGACCATCGCCACTGCGAATCCACAGCTCTTCAACCGGGTCCTCAAAGACGCCCACGGGAGCGTCACAACGCTTCAGGACATCCAGAAGATCTCGCCCGACCTGCAGTTCCTGAGCAGGTACCAGTCCCAGCTCACGAAATTGACCACCACCCGAACGGTCGCGCCGCGTGAGTGGCAGCACTGGCTATGGGTCTGCTTCGCCTGCACAGCGTTCTTCATCCCCTTCGTGTTCTTGATGAAGGGCCGTTGGAGCCCGCGCAAGGCTCGTCAGGATCAGCGTGAACACGACGAGTTCGTGACGAAGGAGATCGCTCGCCTGCGCGGGGAAGCCGCCACGTAGTAGCTGCGACGTAAGTAACAGATCAGACGCTCTTCGAAGTTAGGCGCACTCGAACGAGTCCCACCTGCGGTCCCCCCACGACGCGGAGGGCCGCAGGTGGGACCTTCGACTCCTCGGACAGCCTCGGAGTGTAGATGCCCCATGCAGGACGCGGGTGTGTAGCCCTGCGCCGTCCGACCCGGTGACTGGCTGCAAACGAGTGGACATATTCCCAGTTGACGGGCGCGATACATGACGGGGGCAAGAACTTGGCTTGCTACGCGTGGAGCCACTTGCTAAGCAATTCACATCGTGGCTGACGTCGAGACACACTCGACGGCACCGCCAGGCGGGTCGTTTCGAAGGTCGGTGACATATTCGGCCGCGCTCGCCGGGGTCGTCGTCACACTCCTATCCTCTGCGCTCCTGGTGGCGTCGCGTCCGGCGGCGGGCGACCCACTCTCGAGCGCACGCGCGCAGGCCTCTCAGATCACCGCGCAGCTCCAAGCCGACGCTGCGCGTGTCGACGTGCTCTCACAGCAGTACGAGGCGGCGCAGACGAACGTGCAGTCGCTCGACAATCAGATCGGGCAGATCCGCAGCACGATCACCGCGGACCAGGCGCAGGTACAGACCGACAAGACGAACCTGCGCCGGGAGGCCGTCAACGCCTATATGTCGAGCGGCAACGACATCGGGATCGAGTCGCTGTTCGCGGCCGGCGGGGAGAATGCGGCCCTCTCCAGCGAGTACCGCTCGGAAGCGAGCGGGAACATCTCCAACTCCATCGACCAACTGAACGTCGCACAAAAGGCCTTGGCCGCCCAGCAACAGCAGCTGCAGGCGGCGCAGGCTCAGGCTCAAGCCGCGCTGAACCAGGTCGCAGCGTCGCAACAGGCCGCCGAGGCGGTGGTCGCCTCACAGGAAGCCACCCTGTCGCAGGTGAAGGGCCAGATAGCCACACTCGTCACCCAGCAGCAGGCGGCCGAGCAGGCAGCCCAGCACGCGAAGTTCGTCGCCCGCGTCGGCTCCGCCAACCTGCCGAACCTGCCCGCAGCCGGGGGGGCTTCGACCGCGGTCGCCGCGGCTGAGAGTCAGATCGGCGTCCCCTACGTGTGGGGCGGAGAGACCCCCGGGGTCGGCTTCGACTGCTCGGGGCTCACCCAGTGGTCGTGGCGCCAAGCCGGTGTGGGCATCCCGCGCACCGCCCAGGCCCAGTACGACGCCATCGCCCATGTCTCGCTCGGAGCCCTCCAGCCCGGAGACCTCGTCTTCTGGGGAGACGGGACCGGCGGCATCTACCACGTCGGCATGTACGTCGGCGGAGGGGACGTGGTCGACGCCCCCCAGACAGGTGAGACCGTCCACGTCCAGCCGATCTGGGACAACGGGCTGGTAGGCGCCGGACGCCCGTAGCCCAGGGGTGACCTCGGGCCGTCCGCCGGACTCGGTGAAGGTGCCTGCACGGGGCGCAGCTGGGATGTGTCTGCGCGGATCCCCCTAAGCTCGCTTTCTCCACCGGCTTCCCATACCTACGGGGGCGCGCCATGGCGAAGGAGATGTTCTACAGACGGCTGGGCCGCTCGGGGCTGAAGGTGAGCGTGCTGTCGTTCGGTTCGTGGGTCACCTTCGGTCCTCAGCTGGACACGGCGCTTGCGACAGATTGCATAGCCGCGGCCGGCGAGAGCGGGGTGAACTTCTTCGACAACGCCGAGGTCTACTCGGGAGGCGAGTCCGAGAGGATCATGGGCAAGGCGTTCGCCCAGCTGAAGTGGCCACGGCACAGCTACATCGTCTCCACCAAGCTCTATTGGGGCCTCCACGACACCGTCAACATGCGAAACACGCTGAACCGCAAGTACCTGATGCAGGCCATCGACGGATCCCTCGAGCGTTTCGGCCTGGACTTCGTGGACATCGTGTTCTGCCATCGAGCCGATCCCGAGACACCGATCGAGGAGACGGTGTGGGCGATGTCGGACATGGTCAGCGCCGGGAAAGCGCTCTATTGGGGCACCTCGGAATGGGCGGCGGACGAGATTCGCGCGGCGTGGGAGATAGCCGAGCGCCACCATCTCCACCGGCCCGTGGTGGAGCAGCCCCAGTACAACCTGCTGTGGCGCGAGAGGGTCGAGCGAGAGTACGCCCGGTTGTACGAGGACATCGGGCTCGGCCTCACCACCTGGAGCCCGCTCGGGTCCGGTGTTCTCACAGGCAAGTACATCGACGGGGTCCCCAAGGGGAGCCGGGCGTCGCTGGCGGGGTACGAGTGGCTGCGCGGAATACTCACCGACCCGAAGAGCAACGAGAAGGTGCGGGCGCTGAAGGCCGTCTCAGACGAGCTGGGATGCACCTTGGCCCAGATGTCGCTCGCCTGGTGCGTCAAGAACCCGCACGTGTCCACCGTCATGACGGGAGCCAGCCGGGTGGAGCAGGTAGAGGAGAACATGAGGGCCATCGAAGTGGTCGACCTCCTCGACGACGCGGTGATGCAGCGAATCGACGAGGTGACATGCTAGGCCCGCGCGTTCGGATGCGCGTGCAGATCCTGAGGGCCTACGATTGACCGGTGAGACCGAGCGGTGCGAAAGAGCCGCTCTATTCTCGCCCACCGGGGACGTAGCTCAGTCGGAAGAGCACCTGCTTTGCAAGCAGGGGGTCGGCGGTTCGAGTCCGCTCGTCTCCACCAAATCGTATAGTTCGGCGTGTGAAGTCTCGGTAGGTCTGCGACACCCTGGCCTCGGTTCCCCTGCGACACTTTTCGGACGCGGCCTCGGTAGGTGTGCGACACTGGCTTCGGTAGGTCTGCGACACCCCATCCGCGCCTC
>Ga0187848_10000003_pt1 | contig 207945 bp, 196 predicted proteins | sample June2016WEW_4_40_FD_132424 | JGI IMG/M metagenome (GOLD analysis project Ga0187848, IMG submission 132424) | Peatland microbial communities from SPRUCE experiment site at the Marcell Experimental Forest, Minnesota, USA - June2016WEW_4_40 | ecosystem: Environmental > Terrestrial > Soil >... | reverse complement strand
GCAACCAGGCGCTCACAGACCGCCCGGCGGAATTCCCTCGCATAACGCTTGGGCATGGACTACCTCCTGGTAGCTCACGACCAAACTCTTATATCGCTGGCTCGGCCTATGGGGTCTAGGCCATTGCGCGGAGGAGGTGGGATTCGAACCCACGGTGAGTTGCCCCACACACGATCTCCAGTCGTGCCGATTCGTCCGCTCTCGCACTCCTCCGAAGGCCGCCCGGGTGCAGCAGCAGGGAGGCTATCGTCTTCCAGGCGTTGGCCGATGCTCGGTGCGGCGGCCGGGTCCTGCGCAACGGGCGTCCGTGAATCGAGTCAGGGCCGGAAGGCAGCAGCTCTCAGCGGGTACGTTCGTGTGCCGCAGCAAACCTGGCCGCCGCACCGGACAGCGGCCATCTCGGGCCGCGACGCCCCACCGGTAGGCTGCGCCCGTGACGCTCCCCGGTGGTACGGATCCAGCACCCTACCTGTCGCTGTACCGCCGTTTCCGTCCACAGCGCTTCGACGAAGTGCTCGGGCAGGAGCACGTGACCCTGGCCCTGCGAAACGCAGTTCGTGACGGCCGGATGGGCCACGCATATCTCTTCAGTGGTCCCCGAGGCACCGGCAAGACGTCCACGGCGCGCATCTTGGCCAAGGCGCTCGACTGCGCCGCTCTGCACGAGGGCGAGCCCTGTGGGGAATGCGACTCGTGCGTCGAGATCGCCCGAGGTACTTCTATGGACGTGCACGAGCTCGACGCCGCTTCCAACAACGGGGTGGACGCCATGCGCGACCTGGTGGCTCACTCCGCGCTGGGGACCCCTGGTCGCTGGAAGATCTACATCGTCGACGAGGTCCACATGCTGTCGACCGCCGCGTCGAACGCACTGCTGAAGACCCTCGAGGAACCTCCGGGCCACGTCGTGTTCGTCCTTGCCACCACCGACACCCAGAAGGTTCTCCCGACCATCCGTAGCCGCACCCAGCACTTCGAGTTCCGTCTGCTCGGGCCGGAGGTCCTGACCGGCCTGCTGCGCCGGGTGCGGGACGAGGCCGGTCTCGACCTGGGTGACGAAGCTCTCGACGGTGTCGTGCGTCGTGGCCGTGGCTCAGCTCGTGACGCCTTGTCTGCTCTCGACCAAGTCGCGGCCGGCGGCGTCGTCAGCGACGAGATCGTCGTTCTCGCTGAGATCGGAGGTGCTCTCGCGGTGCGTGATGCCGGGGGAGCCTTGGTGGGAGTGGCGAAAGCGTGCGACGCCGGGCATGACGCTCAACGCCTTGCGGCCGACCTGGCGGACTACTTGCGCCAAGGCTTCTTGGCGATGCTCTCTCCGGACCTCGTCTCGATGGTGGGTGAGGAGCGCGCTCACGTGGAGGACGTGTCGCGACGTATGGGGCTCCCTGCCGTGGTCCGGGCGATGGAGGCTCTGGGGCGCGCCCAGGTCGACATGCGTGATACCCCCGATCCACGGGTGCACCTCGAGGCCACGTTGATCCGCCTCGCGCATCCGGAAGCGGACGACTCGACCTCCGCGCTCCTCGAGCGAGTGGAACGACTCGAGCGCGCTCTGGGATCGGGGCTCGTAGCACCCAGCACGGCGTCGCCGCCCGCCGTCGAGCTGCCGGAGGTGTCACCGGTGTCGCCTCCACCAGCGCGCGAGAGAGAACGCGGCCCCGGCGAACCAACTGAGGAGAGCGACGACACGTCGCACGTCGGGGCGCACGACACCGCTGCTGAGGCCAGGAGTGTCGGAGCAAGCGAAGGTCGTGGAGCAAGCGAAGGTCGTGGAGCAAGCGAACAACCTCGTGCCGGAGGCCCCGAGTTGGCACGCCGGGCTCTTGGGGCTTTGCGTGGACAGCCCGGGCGATCCGGGAGGGTGAACGAGGGAGACGTCCTTCGCTCGGACGAGCGAGATGCCCTGCGCCCAGAGGAGAAGGAGAAGTCGAGAGGCGATGTGCCGCGGACTTCCACCGCGACCTTGCCTTCACGCGACGAGTTGGTGCAGGTCTGGGGTGACGGGCTGCTTGCATCTCTTCCTGGACGTGTGCGCGCGCGCTTTCGGGTAGGCCGTTTCGTGGCGACGGAGGACGGCACCGCCGTGTTCGCCCTCCCCGACGAGACGCACCGCTCCTACTGCGAGGAGGTATGCACCGAGGTCGAGTCGGTTCTCGCCGCGCGCTTCGGCACCCCCGTGCCGCTTCGCCTGGTGGTCGACGAGGACCCCGCCGTGGAGCCCGCCCAACGCACAGCGACCGGGCCCCGTCGTGTGGCGGTCGCGGCCCGGAGGGCGAACGTCCGAGAGGGCGCGAGGTCCGCGGCACCGGCTTCGCGCACGTCGGCGGCGACCGTTGGCACTTCGAGGTGCTTTGGCGCATCCGGCGAGGAGGACGACGAGGACGCCGACTCCGAAGCCGCCCTTTTCGACTCGGCGGTGCTCGAAGCGGAGACAGAGCCGGCCGGAGCGGGCCCCAGCCCTGAGGAGCGGATCAAGCTGGCATTCCCCGGAGCCGAGGAGGTGTAGCGCCGTGTACGTGGGCCCGCTGCGCTCGTTGGTGGACGAGCTGGGCCGGCTCCCTGGCATAGGGCCGAAGTCAGCCCAGCGCATTGCGTTCTACTTGCTCAAGGTGGAGCCCGAAGATGCTCTACGCCTTGCCGACGCGATCGTCGCCGTGAAGGAGAAGGTCACCTCGTGCGCGATTTGCTTCAATGTCGCAGAGGGTGAGCTCTGCGAGTTCTGCTCCGATCCGAGGCGCGACGGCTCTTTGCTGTGCGTGGTGGAGGAGGCACGTGACATCGTCGCCGTAGAGAGGACAAAGGAGTTTCGCGGCCGTTACCACGTGCTCGGCGGGGCGCTCAACCCGATCGAAGGGGTAGGACCCGATCAGTTGCGCGTACGCGAGCTGCTGGACCGGATGTCCGACGGCGAGGTCACCGAGGTCATCTTGTGCACGAACCCGAACCTCGAGGGTGAGGCGACCGCCATGTACCTGGCCCGGCTCCTCGTACCACTTGGCGTGAGGGTCACACGCATCGCGAGCGGCCTCCCGGTCGGGGGAGATCTCGAGTACGCCGACGAATTGACACTCGGGCGTGCGCTCGAAGGACGGCGTGAGGTGGAAGCCTGACCTGGTCGGCATCCCGTCGCCGGACAACGTCGGACAATTCGGCGCGGACCGAGGAGATCTGTGGGCAAAGCCACCTGAAGGGTCTGGGTCAGCCGGCTGCCCGCACCACGAGGGCGTCGCCTTGCCCGCCGCCGCCGCAGAGGCTCGCGACCCCCAGCCGACCACCGCGCCGGCGCAGCTCATGGAGGAGCGTGAAGGCGAGGCGCGTGCCGGACATCCCGACCGGGTGTCCCAGGGCGATCGCCCCTCCATTCACGTTGGTCACGTCGCTGCTGACGCCGAGCTCCCCCATGGAGGCGAGCGTGACCGTGGCGAAGGCCTCGTTGATCTCGAACAGGTCGACGTCGGTGATGCTCTTCGAGATCTTCTCGAGCGCCTGGCGCGTCGCGTGCGCCGGCTGCAGCAACAAGCTGGCGTCGGGTCCGGCCACTTGCCCGTAGCTGATGATCTCACCGAGCGGTGTGGTGCCCAGTTGCTCGGCCTTTGCCTTCGAAGTGACCACCACGGCCGCCGCGGCGTCGGAGATCTGACTGGCGTTACCCGCTGTGATGGTGCCCTCTTCGTCGAATGCAGGCTTCAGCGCTCCGAGGGACTCGACTGTGGTGCCGGGACGCACGCCTTCGTCCGTGTCGACGACGACCGCGTCGCCCTTTCGCTGAGGCACCGAGACGGTCACGATCTCCTCGGTGAAACGCCCGTCCTTTATGGCAGCGGCCGCACGCTCATGGGAGAGAGCGGCCCAGGAGTCCTGCGCCTTCCTTGTGATCCCTGCGGTCCTGTTGTAGCGCTCGGTGCCCAGTCCCATGGCGCAGTGGTCGAACTGGCAGTACAGCCCGTCGTACATCATCGAGTCGACCAAGCTGCCGTCGCCCATCCGGTAGCCGGCGCGCGCTCCGCGCAAGAGATACGGGGCTTGGCTCATCGACTCCATGCCGCCGGCCACGACCACCTCTGCCTCTCCGGCGGAGATGAGCAGGTCGGCCAAGTAGATCGAGTTCAAGCCGGACAGGCAGACCTTGTTCACCGTGGTGGCCGGAACCGACATGGGGATGCCCGCCTTGGTTGCCGCCTGACGGGCGGTGATCTGGCCCTGGCCTCCCTGGAGAACGTGTCCCATGAACACGTAATCGACGTCTGCCGTGGCGACGGCCGCGCGATCCAGGACCGCCGCGATCGCCAGGCCTCCGAGCTCCATGGCGCTGAAGCTGGCGAGAGAGCCCGAGAGCTTGCCAATCGGGGTACGTACCCCTGCGAGGATGACGGAACCTGCCATTGTTGCCTCCGTAGATCGGGAGCGGCCTCCGCAGATCGGGAGCGAGCGAAGGCTCAAACCTGCCGCCTTGGGGCGGAGTTTAGGGGCTTGGCCACCTTCTGGCGGTTCGAGCCTGCTCTCGGGCCCGACGGACGGCGCGTCCGGGCGCCGAGGTTGTGCGGGTTGTGTGCCCCGTGGTTCTACGGGTACGGGTATCCTCTGCGCCCATGCGTGCCATCGGGGAAGCGATCCTGGCAGGAGTGAACGGGGAGGATCTCGCCGCCATGCCGCTTCCCGAGTCGTACCGGGCAGCCCACGTGCTCGCGTCGGACGTGGAGATGTTCGCCGGCATCAACTCGGCCGAGAAGGACCCGCGCAAGTCACTGCACGTCTCGGAGGTGCCGCTGCCCGAGCTCGCCCCTGACGAGGCATACGTCGCCGTCATGGCCTCCGCGATCAACTTCAACACTGTGTGGAGCGCCATCTTCGAGCCGCTCCCGACGTTCGGCTTCCTTCAACGGCTCGGGAAAGAGAGCGTGTGGGGAGCGCGGCACGCTCTGGACCACCACGTCGTGGGCTCCGACGCCTCCGGTGTGGTGCTGCGGGTGGGCTCCATGGTTCGCAGATGGAGGCCCGGCGACAAGGTCGCCGTCCACTGCAACCACGTAGACGACCAGGACCCGTCCGCCCACGACGACTCGATGCTGGCCTCGAACCAGCGCATCTGGGGGTTCGAGACGAACTTCGGCGGCCTGGCGGACCTTACCGTGGTGAAGGCCAACCAGCTGATGCCGAAGGCCGCACACCTCAGCTGGGAGGAAGCGGCGGTCAACGCGCTGTGCAACACGACCGCGTACCGCATGTTGTTGTCGCGCAACGGCGCGGTCATGCAGCCAGGCGACAGGGTGTTGGTGTGGGGCGCGAGCGGCGGGCTGGGCAGCTACGCGGTTCAGCACGTGCTGAACGGAGGGGGCGTTCCAGTGGGAATCGTCTCGTCACCCGAGAAGGCGCAGCTGCTGCACGGGCTCGGCGTGGAGGCGGTGATCGACCGGAGGGCAGCCGGCTACCGCTTCTGGGCGGACGAGCACACCCAGGACGAGAGCGAGTGGCGCCGTCTAGGCAAAGACGTGCGCGCCCTCGTGGGCGACGACCCGGAGATCGTATTCGAGCACCCCGGACGTCAGACCATGGGGGCGTCGGTCTTCGTCTGCAAGCGCGGGGGCACGGTGGTCACCTGCGCGGCCACCTCGGGCTTCATGGTCGAGTACGACAACCGGCACCTGTGGATGCGGCTGAAGACCATCAAGGGCTCGCACTTCGCTAATTACCGCGAGGCCTGGGTCGCGAACCAGCTCGTCTGCGAGGGCAAGGTGGTGCCCTCTCTGTCCGTCGTCTATCCGCTGGAGGAGGTGGGCGAGGCCGCCTCCCAGGTGCACCACAACACGCACGAGGGGAAGATCGGTGTGCTGTGCCTGGCTCCGCGCGAGGGCCTGGGCATTGACGACCCCGACCTACGCGAGAAGGTGGGCGAGGAGCGCATCACGCTTTTCCGGCGGCTCGGAGGGTGAGCCTTCTCACCCGGATCGACCACGTGGCCGTGGCCGTGAACGACCTCGACTCGGCGATCTCCTTCTACGCCGACACCTTCGGCACGGTGGTCGCACACCGGGAGCGGATCGAGACCGACGGGGTCGAAGAGGCCTTGATAGAGGTGGCGGGCTCCTATATCCAGCTGCTCAGCCCCACTCGCGGGGACTCACCCGTGGCGAAGTTCCTCGAGCGCCGCGGGGAGGGACTGCACCACGTCGGCTACCGGGTCGCGGACTGCGCCGCGGCGCTCGCGGTGGTGAAGGCGGGCGGCTACCGGGTCGTAGACGAGGTGCCGCGGCCCGGGTCGCGCGGGACGACCGTGGCGTTCGTGCATCCGGAGGGAGCGTTCGGGACCCTCATCGAGCTGGTCCAAGAGCCCTGACCCGGGAGCCGGCTCGGAGAACCTCCGGTAGCCTCGCGGCCGATGGAACACGCTATGTCGCAGCGTCTGGCGGCGCTCAAGTCTCGCAAGGAAGAGGCGCTGCACGCCGGCTCTCCCCATGCCGTGGAGCGCCAGCACGCTAACGGGAAGTTGACCGCCCGCGAGCGGATAGAGCACCTGCTCGACGAGGGTTCGTTCTGCGAGCTCGACATGCTTGCCCGCCACCGCGCTCACGGGATGGGGCTAGAGCGCAAGCGGCCGTACACCGACGGCGTGATCACCGGCCATGGCACGGTGGACGGTCGGCGGGTGTGCGTCTTCAGCCAGGACTTCACCGTCTTCGGTGGCGCGCTCGGCGAGGTGTTCGCCGAGAAGATCCACAAGATCATGGACCTGGCGGCATCGATCGGCGTGCCCATGATCGGGCTGAACGACGGGGCCGGCGCGCGCATCCAAGAGGGCGTCGTGTCGCTTCATTCCTACGGAGGCATCTTCCACCGCAACGTCGAGGCCTCCGGTGTGATACCTCAGATAAGCGTGGTCATGGGGCCCTGTGCCGGAGGGGCGGTGTACTCCCCTGCGATGACCGACTTCGTCTTCATGGTCAACGGCTCCAGTCACATGTTCATCACCGGTCCCGAGGTGGTGAAGACGGTGACGGGTGAGGACGTCACCTTGGAGGAGCTCGGAGGCGCCATGACGCATGCCACGAAGTCAGGCGTGGCCACCTTCGTCGCTCCCGACGAGCGGACCTGCCTCGAGGAGGTCCGCTACCTGCTGTCGTTCCTGCCGTCGAACAACCTCGAAGAACCACCGGTCGTCGTCACCGACGACGATCCGGACCGGGGATCTCCAGAGCTCGTAGACCTGATGCCTTCGTCGTCCAACCAGCCTTACGACATGAAGCAGGTGATCACGTCTGTGGTGGACGAGGGTGAGTACTTCGAGGTGCACCCACACTGGGCGATGAACATCACCTGTGGGTTCGCCCGCATCGAGGGACGGGTCGTGGGTCTCGTGGGGAACCAACCGGCGGTGCTCGCAGGCGTGCTGGACATCGACTCCTCGGAGAAGGCGGCTCGGTTCGTGCGCACGTGTGACGCGTTCAACATCCCACTCCTCACGTTCGTCGACGTCCCCGGGTTCATGCCGGGCACCGACCAGGAGCACGGCGGCATCATCCGTCACGGTGCGAAGCTGCTCTACGCGTACTGCGAGGCGACCGTGCCTCGCATCCAGGTCATCACCCGCAAGGCATACGGCGGTGCGTACGTGGTGATGAACTCCAAGTCGATCGGCGCGGATCTGGCCTTCGCGTGGCCCTCGGCGGAGCTTGCGGTGATGGGTCCGCAGGGCGCGGTCGAGATCGTCTACCGGCGCGAGCTGGCAGAGGCGGCAGACCCTGTGGCACGTCGGGCCGAGTTGGTCGAGGAGTACACCGAGCGCTACGCCAACCCCTACGTGGCAGCCGAGCGCGGTTACGTGGATGACGTCATCGACCCTTCGGAGACCCGTCGCGTGCTCGTGCGGAGCCTCCGCCTGCTCGCCTCCAAACGCGAGGAGCTGCCGCGACGCAAACACGGGAACGTTCCGTTGTGAGACCACCTGCGCACGGTGCCGTCCCCAAGGTGGTCTCGGTGCTGCCAGAACCGCCCCCGGACGTGGTGGCGGCCATATTGGCGGCGATCAGCGAGCTGTGGCCCTCCGCTGGCGTCCCCGACGTAGGGTCGCCCCGCGACCAACCGACATGGCGGTTCTCGGGTCGTTGGTGGTCGAAGCCGACCGTGCTCCGGCGCGACCGGCCCGGGGGCAGCCGCTGAGCTCAGGTAGCCGCGACCTCGCGTCGGTGCTCGACCAGGGTGACGAGCTCGTCGATTATGTGCGCGAGCCGGAAGTCCCTCGGGGTGTAGACCGCCGTCACGCCTTTCTCGCGCAGGATCTCGGCATCGGCCGACGGGATGATCCCGCCGACCACCACCGGGGTGTCGACTCCGGCCGCCCGCAGACGGTCGAGCACTTCGGGAACCAGTTCCAAGTGGCTGCCCGAGAGGATCGAGATGCCTACCACGTCCACGTCCTCGTCGCGAGCGGCGGTGGCGATCTGCTGAGGGGTGAGCCTGATCCCCTCGTAGACGACCTCGAAGCCCGCGTCACGGGCGGCGACGGCGATCTGCTCTGCGCCGTTGGAATGACCGTCCAGACCGGGCTTTGCGACGAGGAGGCGAGGGGGGCGCCCCGTGCGTTCGGTCACCGCGTGCGAGCGTTCGAGGACGGCGTTCAGCTCGGCGCCGCGGTGCCCGATGCCCCCCGAGACCCCGGTGGAGGCGCGATACTCGCCGAACACGTCGCGAAGCGTCTGAGCCCACTCGCCGGTCGTGCCGCGCGCACGTGCGAGGCCGATCGTCGCAGGCATGATGTTGATGTCCTCCTGCTCTGCCGCGAGGCGCAGATCTTCGAGTGCCCGCCTCACCGCGGCTCCGTCGCGGCGTGCTCTCCACTCGGCCACGTCCGCGCGCAGGCTCGCCTCGGCTGCCGGGTCGACCCTCAGGACGGTGTCGACCGACGCGTCTGCATCGACGAGAGGCGAAGGCTCGCCCTCGACGAAGCAGTTCACGCCGACGACCTTCAGCTCACCGGTCTCGATGCGTCGCATCCGTTCCGTCTGGCTTCGGACGAGTCGGAGCTTGAGCTCGTCGACGGCCTCGAACGCCCCGCCCAGGGCGAGGACGTCTTCGAGCTCCTTCCTGGCCTCTTCGGCAAGCTCGGCGGTCCTCGCTTCGACGACGTGTGAGCCGTCGAAGAGGTCGTCGTACTCGAGCAGGTCGGTCTCGAACGCAAGGATCTGCTGGACGCGCAAGGACCATTGTTGGTCCCACGGCCGCGGGAGGCCGAGGGCCTCGTTCCACGCCGGCAGCTGGATGGCACGGGCGCGAGCCGAGCGTGACAGTGTCACGCCCAGGGTTTCGAGCACGATGCGGGGAAGGTTGTTCTCGGGCTGGTCCTCGGTGAGGCCGAGCGAGTTCACCTGCACGCCGTAGCGGAAGCGGCGCAGCTTCGGGTCCTCGATGCCGTAGCGCTCGGTGCAGATGTCCTCCCACAGCCGGCTGAAGGCGCGCATCTTGCACGTCTCTTCGACGAAGCGGATCCCGGCGTTCACGAAGAACGAGATGCGCCCAACCACCTGAGCGATCAGCGACGGGTCGATCTTCTTCGAGTCACGTACCGCGTCGAGGACGCCGATCGCCGTGGCGAGCGCGTACGCGATCTCCTGCACAGGGGTGGCTCCCGCCTCCTGGAGGTGGTAGCTGCACACGTTGATGGGGTTCCATTTCGGGACGTGACGGACCGTGTAGGCGACCGTGTCGACTATGAGCCGCCTGCTGGGTCCGGGTGGGAATATGTAGGTCCCTCGGGACAGGTACTCCTTCACGATGTCGTTCTGGGTTGTCCCCTGCAGGGCCGCAGGGTCGACCCCTGTTTCCTGCGCATGGGCGATGTACAGGCCCAAGAGCCACGGCGCGGTGGCGTTGATCGTCATCGAGGTGTTCATCTCGCCGACGGGGATGCCCTCCATGAGCTGTGCCATGTGGCCCAGGTGGGCCACGGGCACGCCGACCTTGCCGACTTCGCCCGTCGCCTCGGGCGCGTCGGGGTCGTAACCGGTCTGCGTGGGTAGGTCGAAGGCGATCGAGAGCCCGGTTTGGCCCTTTGCCAGGTTCGCCCGGTACAGGGCGTTGGACGCTTTGGCAGAGGTGTGACCGGAGTAGGTGCGCATCACCCAGGGCGAGTCGACCTTGTGGCCGTGTAGCGCGATCTCGCTCACCGCTCGGTCCCGCCGGTCCGGGGTCCTGGCGTGCGACAGCACCCAGAGCCCACACGGGGCAACGTCTTTCGCGATCGTAGGGTCCGAGATGGCGGTGCCGACGGTTCCGGCTTCCCTGGTTCCCACCTCCCGACAGGCATGAAGGAACATTTTACCGGCGGGCGGTCACGAGCCGCATGTCGGACGCGACCCCGGTAGGACCCGTAATGTGGCGGACCGTGAGCGTGACGTGCGGCACCCTTGCCCTGGTGGGGGGCGACGAGTGGCGCCCGGGGTGCGAGTTCGACGCCGAGCTTCTTGCCTCCTCGGGGGGAGGCGAGGTGCTCGTCATTCCCACGGCGGCCGCCTACGAGCACCCGCAGAAGGCGGTCGCGACGGCCGAGGCGTGGTTCGCCCGGTTCGGGGGTCGCGCGCGGGGGCTAATGGTGCTCGGACGGGCAGATGCGCAGGACGAGGCGAACGCCGCCCAGGTCCGTGCGAGCCGGTTCACCTATCTGGGGGGAGGATCACCGATGCACCTGCGCTCGGTGCTGAAGGCCTCCGCCGTGTGGGAGGCGCTCCTGGACGCGTGGCGAGACGGCGCCGTCGTGGCGGGCTCGTCGGCCGGCGCGATGGTGCTGACCGACCCGATGGTTGACCCGAGAGGCGGCGCGCTGACCGTGGGGCTGGGAATGCTCGAGCAGCTGGCGGTGATACCGCACTTCGGTCACGAGAACGCAGAGAAGGTTCACCGGTCGATCGCCTTGGCCGCCCCGGGGCTGCCGGTGGTTGGAATTCCCGAGCGAACCGCCCTGATCCGTGATCCCGACGGGAGCTGGCGGCAGACGGGAACCGGTGAGGTCCAGGTGTTCGTGAGCGGCGAGCCCGCTGATTTCGACGCCCTGCCCCGCTAGGTCCGGTGGTGGTCGTCACTCTCCTGTCGGGTGAGGCAGGCGAGGAGGACCGTCTCCTCAGTCGGTTTCTGTGATCGAGACGGACTCTATGGTGACGTTCTGGGTGGGCTTGCCCGAGCGCGCGCCGACCGCGTCGATGGCTGCGACCGTGCCCAGCCCCGAGATCACTTTGCCGAACAACGAGTAGTTGGGGGGGAGGCGAGTTCCCTCGGGCCCGGAGATGACGAAGAACTGGCTTCCGTTCGTGTTCGGGCCCGCGTTCGCCATGGCGAGCGAGCCGAGCTCGTAGCGTCCCGGCGGCGGCAGCTCGTCGGAGAACTGGTACCCAGGACCGCCCCGGCCCGTGCCGGTGGGATCTCCTCCCTGGAGCACGAAGCCGGGTATGACACGGTGGAAGACGATGCCGTCGAAGTAGTGGTAGCGGGCCAGGAACACGAAGTTGTTCACGGTCCTCGGAGCCGCGAGAGGGTCGAGCGCGATCGTCATGCTCCCCTTCGACGTCACCATCTCGGCTGCGTAACGCTTCGTCGGGTCGATGCACATCGGGGGCTCGGCGTCGAACTTCTGACGCTTGGAGCTCGAGCCGTCCGGTTCGGGAAGGTCCGTGGTGCTCATGGCGATCCTCCTGTCGTATCGGGGGTGACGCTATCTGGGTGTCGAGCCTGCACGAGCGGTACGCGACTGCAGTCGGGCGGCCGATCAGGACTCGGAGATGACCACCGACACGATCCGGTGTCGCACAGTGGGGGTGCCCGAGGAGCTGCCGTCGGAGTTGATCTTCTTTACCACCGACAAACCGGAGGTGACATGCCCGAACAACGAATAGCTGTCCGTCTGGTAGGAGCTGACCAACACGAAGAACTGGCTGCCGTTCGTGTTCTTCCCGGAGTTGGCCATCGCGACCTCACCGGCCGTGTACCCGTTCGACGGGATGTTCTCGTCCGCGAACTGGTATCCGGGCCCGCCGGTGCCGGTGCCGGTGGGGTCGCCGGACTGGTCCATGAAACCGGGGATCACCCGGTGGAACTCCACGCAGTCGTAGAAGTGGTTCTCGGCCAAGAAGACGAAGTTGTTGACCGTCTTCGGGGCGCTCGCAGTGTCGAGCGCGATCGTGAAGGAACCGACGTCGGTGGTGACGGTGGCCGAGTAGGTCCTCGTCGGGTCGATGATCGTCGGGGGGGGCGAGCTCCAAGACGGCTTCTTGAGCGAGGTGCTGAAGCTGGCGGGGCAATTGGCCGAGGTCGTGTCACCGGCAAGGCTCACCGTCGTGGTCGTAGAAACCGCGTTCGGAGGGAGTGTGGTCGTCGTAGTGGTGGTGGTCGTCGTCTTCGAGGCGGTCGGCGTCTTCTTCTTCCCACCTGTGCTCACGGCGACGTAGACACCTACGGCGACTGCTACCAGCACGAGGATCGTCACGGTACGGCGCACGCTCGTCCGTCGTCTGCGCTGTCGCTCCAGGGCGGCTACCTTCGCCTCTCTCTGGGCGCGTTTTCGCGCACGCTTCTCGGTCGGCACGGCCCGACACTACCGGTCCTCTTGTGGGAGCCGAAAGCCGGGTGGGAGTAGGGTCAAGGCCGGTGGCCCTGGTGGTGCAGAAGTTCGGCGGGACCTCAGTCGCCGATGCCGACCGGATCCGCGTGATCGCGGACCATGTCTCGCGCACGCGCCGTCAGGGCAACGACGTGGTGGTGGTCGTGAGCGCCATGGGCAAGACCACCGACGACCTGATCCGCCTGGCCGGGGAGGTGAGCTCGGTGCAGCCGCCGCGCGAGCTCGACATGCTGCTCAGCGCTGGCGAGCGTGTCGCGATGTCGTTGCTCGTGATGGCACTGGCCGGCGTGGGGGTGGATGCCGTGTCCTACACCGGCAGCCAGGCGGGGATCATCACGGACACCACCCATCAGAAGGCCAGGATCCTCGAGGTCAAAGCGGACCGGCTGCGCGAGTCCCTCGCTGCCGGCCACGTACCTGTGGTCGCGGGGTTCCAAGGGGTGTCCACCGAGAGAGACGTGACCACCCTGGGGCGCGGGGGTTCCGACACGACCGCGGTGGCGTTGGCGGTAGCGCTCGAGGCCGATGCATGCGAGATATACACCGACGTGTCGGGCGTGTTCAGCGCCGATCCTCGCATCGTCCCCGAAGCGCGGCGGTTGAGGCGGCTGAGCTTCGAGGAGATGCTCGACATCTCGGCCAGTGGTGGGCGAGTGCTCGCCCTGCGCTCGGTGGAGTTCGCCCGTAATCACCACATACCCCTGCACGTGCGCTCCAGCTTCACCTGGGAGCCCGGTACCTGGGTTACCGAGGAGGACGCGTCAATGGAACAGCCAGTCGTCACCGCAGTCACACACGACGTCTCGGAGGCCAAGGTCACCGTGACCGGGGTCCCCGACCGGCCGGGAATCGCCGCGCGCCTCTTTCGCGCCCTCGCCGACCGTACCGTCAACGTCGACATGATCGTGCAGAACATGTCGTTGCGCGGCACCACCGACATCTCCTTCACGGTTCCGATGGTGGATCTCGCGGCCAGCATGGAGGTGGCCAACGCGCTGGCTCCGGAGATCGGCGCGAGCGAGGTCCTGGCCGACGACGGCATCGCGAAGGTGTCGCTGGTGGGGGCCGGCATGCGGACGCACCCGGGCGTCTCCGCGACCATGTTCGAGTCGTTGTCCAACGCCGGCATCAACATCGAGATGATCTCGACCTCACCGATCCGGGTCTCCTGCGTCGTCCGCGCAGATCGTGTCGAGGAGGCGGTGCAAGTGGTCTACCGCTCCTTCGGCCTCTCAGGTCCCTGAGACCCGACCTTCTGAGGACACCGCCGCGGTCCGTCCCGCTCCGAAGACGCGTACGGTTCTCTGAGGCAAGTGAGAATCCCGTAGGATGGAGTCGATGCGGATCGGCGTCGTGGGCGCCACGGGGCAGGTGGGTTCGGTCATGCGGGCCGTGCTCGTAGAGCGCGGCTTCCCGGTCGACGAGATGCGCTTCTTCGCATCGGCGCGCTCGGCGGGCCGACAGCTCGAGTTCGACGGCCGAGAGATCGAGGTCGAGGACGCCCACGCGGCCGATTTTCGCGGTGTCGAGCTGGCGCTCATGTCCGCGGGCGCGAGCGCCTCACGCGTCCTTGCCCCGCGCATCGCCGAAGCGGGGGCGCTGGTGATCGACAATTCCTCTGCTTGGCGCATGGACGCCGAGGTGCCACTCGTGGTTCCCGAGGTGAACGCGCATGCCCTCGATCACGTCCCCAAGGGGATCGTCGCCAACCCCAACTGCACGACGATGGTGGCAATGCCGGTCCTGGCGCCGTTGCATCGTTCGGCAGGGCTTCGCAGGATGGTGGTCTCCACCTACCAGGCAGTGTCGGGAGCCGGGCTGGCGGGTGTGCGCGAGCTCGAGGAACAGCTGAAGAAGACCCTGGAGGGGGCAGCCGGGCTCACCTTCGACGGCGAGGCGGTCGAGTATCCGGCACCGTCGAAGTTCTGTGCCCCGATCGCCCACAACGTCATTCCTGTCGCCGGGAGTCTGGTCGACGACCGGTCCGGCGAGACCGACGAGGAACAGAAACTACGCAACGAGAGCCGAAAGATCCTGGAGATCGACGACCTTGCAGTGTCGGCCACGTGTGTGAGGGTTCCGGTGTTCACGGGCCACAGCCTTTCCATCAACGCGGAGTTCGAGCGTGAGATGACGGTGGAGCAAGCGCTCTCTCTGCTCGAGGAAGCCCCCGGAGTCGCCCTCTCGGACACCCCCGTCCCCCTCGCCGCCGCCGGATCCGACGCGACGTTCGTGGGCAGGGTACGGCAGGATCCCACGGTGCCGCATGGCCTCGCTCTGTTCGTCTGCGGGGACAACCTCCGCAAAGGGGCCGCGCTCAACGCCGTGCAGATCGCCGAAGCGATTCTGGAGCGTCGTCCGGCGCGGACCTGACGTCTCAGTGTCTGCTTGCTGTCCGCTCGCTCTTGGGCCCGGTGGTCGCCTCAGGCATGTTCTGTGAGCAGGTCGGCTCGGAAGCTCACCTGGCCAGGACGGAGATGCGATGGGCCAGGTTGACGGCATGGTCCCCGAAGCGTTCGTAGAACCTGGCCACGAGAGCGGCTTCGATGCCGACGGGTAGGTGCATGGATCCGCTGGCGATCTCGGCGGTGATAGTGACATGCAGCTCGTCCAACTCGTCGTCCAGCGATTCGAGGTGCTCGGCAACCTCGGGAGATCGGTCGGCGTAGGCGTCAGCCGTGGCTCGCCACATGTCGCACGCCACCTCACCCATCTGTTCGACGAGCCCTCGCGCGCGCGGCGACAGTTCGATGCCCAGTCCGCGAACCGCCCGGCGTGAGATGTGCTCGGCCAGGTCCCCGCTGCGCTCGAGGTCGGGCAACATGCGCAGGACCGTGACCAGGTAGCGCAACTCCTCGGGGCCCGTGGACCGCTTGGCGAGCTGACGCTGGGCGAGCTGCTCGACCTCCTTGTAGAGAGCGTCGACGATCTCGTCACGGTCGGCCAGTGCGCGCCCCGCTTCACGGTCTCCGGCGAGAAGCGAATCGGTGGCCCCGGCCATCCCTTCGCCGACGAGGGCGAAGAGCCTGATCATCTCGTGGTCGATTCGGTCGAGGATCTCGGGGACCTCGGCGGGGTTGTCATCGGTGCGCGGGGCGACTCCTCTGGCCACACCCAACGGTACTGCCGTGTCTCGGGTTCTGTTCACTCGTCGACGTTCAGTCGTCGAGGGCGGAGCCCACGTCCAGGTCTGCGACGATGAGGCGAGGTCCCGACGGCCAGTCGAGGTAACGCCAGGCCCAGTTGACCAACACGACCAGGCGGTTTCGGAAGCCCACCAGGTACACCAGGTGCAGCGCAAGCCAAGCGAGCCAACCGAGGGTTCCGCGCAGCACCGGACCCCGCCACAACTGCGCCACGGCCGCGCGCCTTCCTATCGTGGCCATGATCCCCTTGTCGCGGTAGGTGAACGGCTCCGTTGTCTCTCCGGCGGTGCGACGCAGGATCTGGCGTCCGACGTGCGTTCCCGACTGGATGGCCACCGGCGCCAGCTGCGGGCAGGGACCGGATCTCCTGCCGCCCGAGGGGACGGCGGCCGCGTCCCCGACGACGAAGACCTCCGGATGTCCGGCGAGCGACAGGTCCGCTTGGACCTCGAGACGCCCGCCCGCCCCGCTCGGCAGCCCGAGCGATGAACCGAGCGTTCCGTTGACCGTCACGCCACTCGCCCAGACGACGGCCGCTGCTTTGATCCACTCACCGCCCGAGAGGCGCACCCCGTTCGCGGTGACCTCCGCCACCGTGCTTGAGAGCCGGACCTCGACCCCGCGCGCACGTAGCGTCTGCTCGGCGTAACGACGTGCGGTCGTGGTGAACCCGGCGAGGAGGCTGTCGCCGGAGTCGACCAGCACGACGCGGGTGCGCTTTGGGTCTATGCGCAACCGGTCCCGGCGAACTGACACGTCGAGGAGTTCCACTAGGGCTCCGGCGGTCTCCACGCCGGTCGGCCCACCACCCACGATTACGAACACGGGCGCCCCCCCGTCGAAGTCTTCGGGCCGCGCGTCTGCGGCTTCGAGGCATCCGAGAAGGTGGTTGCGCAGTCGTCGGGCGTCGGAGAGGGTGTACAGGGGACGTGCGTGGTCGCGGGCACCGGGGATCCCGTAGTAGCCGGCGGTGGCACCGCTGGCCAACACGAGCTGGTCGTAGGCGAGGTTGGTGCCGTCCGAGAAGGCGAGCTTGCGAGCATCGAGATCGATGGCGGTCACCTTGCCGTGGCGGAACGTGATGTTCGGCGAGCGCCCGAAGATCGTGCGGACGGGATAAGCCACGTCGGCAGGTTCGAGCCCCGCCGTCGCCACTTGGTAGAGCAGGGGTTGAAAGGTGTGGAAGTTGTGCTGGTCGACGAGCACCACGTCGACCAGCTTGCGAGAGAGGGACCTTGCCGTGGCCAAGCCGGCGAACCCACCGCCGACTATCACCACGCGTTCGCTCGACGGCCGCTCCACCACTGCCGGTCTACCACGAGGCGCGTCCGACTTGACCCCGGTCCTTGCTTCGACGCCGGGCAGGCCCGGCGTACCGGACGCCGGGCAGGACCGTTCGCTCTGTTCTCTCTGCCTCGGAGCGCCGTTCAGCAGGCGACGAGGTCCCGGGCGGCTGACGCGATGTCGGCGACCTGAGGGAGGATCGCGTTCTCGAGCGACGGCTCGTAGGCTACGAACGTATCCTTCGCGGTCACTCGCGAGACGGGCGCGTCGAGGGACCAGAAGCAGTGCTCCGTCACCCAGGCTGAGACTTCGGCACCGAACCCGGCAGTGAGCATGTCCTCGTGCACCACGAGGAGCCGGCTCGTGCGCTCGACCGATTCGCACACGAGGTCGCGGTCCCACGGGGCGATCGTGCGGAGATCGACCACCTCCACCGAGCAACCGTCACGGGCGAGCTCTTCGGCGGCTTCGACCGACTTGTGGACCGTCGCCCCCCACGTGACGATCGTCAGGTCGCGGCCGCCGCGTACGATCGCCCCCCGACCGAAGGGGAGTAGGAAGCCGGCGTGCGGAAGCGGATCTGCCGCGTAGTGCTGCCTGTACAAGTGCTTGTGCTCTAGGAACAGGACGGGATCCTCGGCCCTGAACGCGCTGCGCAAGAGCCCTACCGCGTCTCGAGAGCGCGACGGGAAAGCGATCAGGAGGCCCGGGGTGTGGGCGAAGATCGACTCGCCACTCTGAGAGTGCCAGATCGCTCCTCCGGTCAGGTAACCGCCGATCGCCACGCGCACCACCAACGGACATGCGAACGCCCCGTTCGACCGCCAGCGGATCGTGGCCGCCTCGCTTCGAAGCTGGTGCATCGCGGGCCATATGTAGTCGAAGAACTGGATCTCGGTGCAGGGTCGCAGGCCACGTAGCGCCTGACCCACCCCGCGCCCGACGATGTTGGACTCGGCCAGCGGCGTGTTGTAGATGCGGGCGGAGCCGAAGCGCCGTTGAAGCCCGCGTGTCACGCCGAAGACCCCGCCTTTGCCCTCGACACGGTCGAGGACCTCATCGTCGGCGTCAGCGATGTCCTCGCCGAAGACCCGGATGCGCTCGTCGGCCTCGAGCAACTCGTGGAGGGTGAGACGGATGGCCTCTGCCATCACCACGGGCGGTGCGCCCGGATCCATCGGCGCGGGGTCGGCCTCTGGTTCTGCGATGACCGGCAGCCGCACCACGTTCGTGGTCACGGTTGCGGGGTCGGGGCGCGCTGCCGCGAGGGCCTCGTCGGCGGCGTGCGCGACGATCTCACGCGCCTCGAGGCGCAGGTTCGCCGCCTCGGCTTCGCTGATGAGCTTGTTTGCCACGAGGGCGCGCTCGAACGTGTCGATCGGGTCGTGCGCGGCCTCTTCCGCCAGCTCCACGGCGTCGCGATACTTCGCCTGCGAATCTGCCGACGAGTGCGAGTAGGGCCGGGTCACCCGTGCGTGCAACAAGCCAGGGCCCTCGCCCGCGCGCACGCGGGCGATGGCGCGTGCTCCTTTTGTCCGGCATGACGCGTAGTCCCAACCGTCCATCTTCGTCACGGCAAGGCCGCGAAAACCCCGAACGAGCTCGGAGACCGGTGCAGGAGCCTGGTCCGCCGCCCTCACGGAGATCGCGTAACCGTTGTCCGCGACCACGTACAGCACCGGGAGGTGCAACCGGCATGCCGTGTTCAGGCTCTCCCAGAATTCGCCTTCGGAGGTGGCCCCCTCACCGAGCGACACGTAGGTGATCTCGTCTCCCTGCGCGCAGGCACCGTCGAGTCGCGGGTGCCGGGCGATGTAGCGTCCGGCCTCTGCGCACCCCACCGCCGCGAGGCACTGGGACCCGGTGGGGCTCGACTGGGTGATGATGTTCAACGAGGCGTTGCCGAAGTGGCAGGGCATCTGGCGCCCGCCGGACGCCGGGTCCTCCGCCGAGCCCACTGCCTGCAAGAGCAGATCGCGCGGTGTCACCCCCAGGGCGAGCACCAAGGCGCGGTCCCGGTAATAGGGGAAGAACCAGTCGTAGGCCGGGCGGAGGGACCGGGCCAGGGCGAGCAGGAGGACCTCGTGACCGGCGCCCGAGATCTGGAAGAACACCCGGCTCTGCTTCTGCAGCAGGATCTCGCGGTCGTCGAGCGCCCTCGACAAGCACGCAATCCGAAAGTCCTCCAGCAGCTCCTCGCGGGGGAAGGTGCCGAGAGGGTCCCGGCTGCCGTTGCGAGAGCCTCGGTATTGAGACCGTGCGACACCCGGCTGTTTCGTCTCGGCCATCCGACCTGCCCCGACGCCTGCGGCCCGCGCAAACGGCCCTTTGCGCATCGTGGCCGACGCTACTCCTTCGCCACTCCGAGCAAGCAGCACGCGCCGTGGTCCGCGAAAGCACAACACCCCGGCAGTACTCTCGCCCGCGTGCGGGCGGACAAATGGAGCGACAGGTGATCGCCGGGCTCATGGTCGGTCTTGCAGCCGGCGCCGTGGTGGGTGCCGTGGTGGCGTGGATGGTCTGCTTCGCTCGCGCCTCGGCGCGATCAGCCGCGCAGAGCGCGGCTCGTGAGGCCGACGCGGCGAGGGCCCAGGCCGAGGTGGAGGCCCTGAGGGCTGCACTGGAGCGTGAGCGTGCCGGGTTCGAAGAGCGCCGAGACGCACTTGAAGAGGTTCGGCACCAGCTCGTGGGCGAGTTCGCCGAGTTGTCGCGCCGAGCGTTGACTCAGAACAGCTCGCAGTTCCTCGAGCTGGCCGGCGCCCGGATGAGAGAAGCCCAGGAGTCGGCGAAGGGAGACCTCGACAAGCGTCGTCAGGCGCTCGAGCAGCTTCTCGTCCCCCTCCGCGACCAGCTCGGCAAGTACGAGCAGGGGCTCAGGTTGCTCGAGCTGGAGCGCCAGAAGGCGTACTCGCAGCTGACCGAGCAGGTGCACCAGCTCAACGAGTCCCAGGAGAAGCTTCAGCTCGAGACACGAAACCTGGTGACCGCCTTGCGTTCGCCCGCCACGAGGGGGCGCTGGGGCGAGATGCAATTGCGGCGCGTCGTGGAGATGGCCGGGATGCTCGAGCACTGTGACTTCGAGGAACAGGTGAGCGCCCAGGCGCTCGACGGACCGCTGCGCCCCGACCTGGTCGTGCGGCTTCCCGGGGCGAAGCAGGTGGTCGTCGACGCGAAGGTCCCTCTGCAGGCGTTCCTCGACGCCAACGAGGCGGTCGACGACGAGAGCAGGCGATCGCACTTGCAGGCCCATGCCCGCCAGCTGCGCGCCCACGTGGACTCGCTGTCGAAGAAGGCGTACTGGCAGCAGTTCGCGGACTCACCGGAGTTCGTGGTGGCATTCGTGCCGGGCGACCCGTTGCTTGCCGCAGCGCTCGAGAACGACGCTTCGTTGCTCGAGCACGCCGTGGCGAATCATGTCCTGCTGGCCACCCCGACGACGTTGATCGCCTTGCTTCGTGCTGTCGCCTACGGGTGGCAATCAGAGGCGTTGGCCGAGAACGCGCGCGAAGTCCAGCAGGTAGGACGCGAGCTCTACCGGCGGTTGGCGAAGTTCGGTGACCACATGGGCCGCACCGGGAAGAGCCTGCGCTCCGCTGTCAATGCGTACAACCAGGCGGTCGGCTCGCTCGAGCACAACGTCCTGCCGCAAGCGCGCAGGTTCCACGAGCTGGGTGTGATAGGCGATGCGGAAAAGGGCGGGCTCGATCTCGAGCAGGTCGACGCGGTGGCTCGGCACGTGCAGGCACCCGAGCTCTCGGGCACCTCGCCGGCGCTCGAGTTGCTGGAGCGACCCGGCGTCGAAGACGCCGACGAGGCGACTGGGGGCTTGCCTGGCGCCGCGAGAGGGTGAGCTCTCAGCCGGCCAGTGCCACCGCGGTCTTCAGCGCCTCGGCGCGAGCTGCTGCCAGTTCGTCACCCTCGAGCGCGTACTGCGTAAGGCCACCGCCCAGGAAGAGGAACACGCAACGCGGCACCTGTCGACCGCAGGACCTCTCGAGCGCCGCCGCGTAAGCAGCGACCTGCGGTGCGTAGTAGGCGGCCGCGGCGTGCAGGGTCTCGGGGCCCGCGATCCGGTCAGTCTTGTAATCGACCACGACCAGGCCGTCGTCGTCCTCGAAGACCAGGTCCACGAACCCTTCGAGCAGCGCCGGTGGTGAGGACGAGTCCGCGCGAGCGTCCAGGGGTATGGCCACGTACAGCTCGCGCCAATGACGCCTGGATGCCGCACGCCTCACGACAGCGCTCCCGAGAGCCGCGCTCACCATCGACGTCACCAAGTCGATGTGCTCGCCCACTCCATGGGCGAGGGCTTGTGCCCGCGACAGCTCGTCGGCCCGCCTCCCGCTCGGGTCACACCCGCTCGTCAGGTCGACGGCTGCGAGCACAGCGTGCACGGCACGCCCGATCTGAAGCGAGACCTCGGCGCTCCGCCGTTGCGCCGCGCCCGCTTCCGGCCACCCGGGGCCGGTGGGCACCGGGTGGCTCGTCGAGCTTCTTTGAGCTGCAGCTTGTGTCAGAGTGGTCGCGGTCGTGACCGGCCTCCTCATGAGCGCGCCGAGCAGAGCGCCGCGCTCGGCGCACCATCGCTCGTAGAAGACCTTCCATGCCGTGCCGTCTCGGTCGGGGTGGGCCGTGCCGCCTCGGTCGGGGTGGGCCGCGTCGTCTCGGTCGGGGTGGGCCGCGTCGTCTCGGTCGGGGTGGGCCGATCCGGCACCCTCGGCCACGGTCGTATCGACAGGCTGCGAGCTCCCGGTGTCCGGTTGCAACCGTCGCCACAGATCCGGGCGTGCTTCACAGAGCTCGAACAATCGCGCTGCCAGCGAGGAATCCTCCCCAGCGTTGCTGGCGCGGTGGTGAAGACACAGCACGAGGTGATCTCGCGCACGCGTCATGCCCACGTAGAGAAGACGCCGCCGCTCGAGGTTTCTCAATTCTTGGTCTCGAGCACACGCTTCTTCGTAACCGTCGGTGCGGAAGAGGTGACCGGCCCTGACCTCGAGAAAGCCGTCCCTGGTCCATAGCACGGGTTGCGGGTGGTGCCTGTCGGGCTCCTGACGTTCCAAACCCGCGAGCAGGACCACGGGGAATTCGAGGCCCTTGGCGCCGTGGACTGTGATCACCCGCACGGCATCGTCGTCCGGATCAGGCGGTCCCACTCCTCGCGCGCCTCCGTCGTCCAACGTCTGGCGCTCGGCCCACGCGAGGAACGCGCGAAGCGTTCCGCCCGTTGTCTCGTCGAACAGACGGGCCTGGTCGCACAACCACCGCAACCTGTGCCAATGGTCTCTCGGACGTCTGTAGGCGAAGGCCAGCTCGAAGCTTCGTAGGTATTCGATGGCGTGGACAACGACGTCGGAGGGCTCGAGCCACCATCGTTCTCGGTGAAGAGCCTCGAGCACAGCCATCGCCAGTGCCACCGGGTGTTCGCTGAGCCCTTGGGGAGCGTGCGCTCGCGGGTCCCACCTTCCCCCGGCTCTTTGCCAGCCCACGAGATCGTCGTCACCGCACCCGAGACCCGGCGAGCGAAGAGCGGCGAGAACCGACAGGTCGTCTGCGGGGTCGTCAGCGGCACGCAAGACCGCGAGCACGTCTCGGACGTCCTCTGTGCCCCACAGGATGGAGGCGCCCTCGAGCCGGTAGGGGACCCCCGCCTCCTCGAACGCCTCCTCGAGTGAAGGGAGCGACGTGCGAGCCGGTATCAGCACCGCCACGTCCCCGAAGCGTGCGGCGCGGAGCCGACCGTCGGTGACGTCGGCGACACACCAGCTGTCATTGACCATCTGGTCGATGCACCTGGCCGTGTCTCGTGCTGCCCGACGGCGCACGTCTTGGATGGATCCCTCTGTCGGTCCTCCGAGAGCCACGACTGGAGATCGAGCGCCTCTCGCCTCAGTGCCCACCTTTGCTTCGTCCGCTTCGCCCGCTCGTTCGTGCGACTCGAGGACGGGTTCGTTCTCTGGGTGAGGTGACCTACCCTCGGGCTGGACCCGGTCGGACGGCGACTGCTGGTCGAACGACAGCTGAACGGGTTTGTGGAATTCGTGCGCCACCGTGTCGGGTCCCGCCGTCGACAAAGGTCGTTCCGATGCGCCGGGCCCCTCCGGCGCCACCGAGGGCAGCGCACGGCGGTTGCCATGAAGTGCATGGTGCTGTGCCTGGCCGTGCACCGGCACCGAGCCGAACAGCTCCCCGAACACGGCGTTGACGAGCTCGAGGATCCCCGGGACCGACCGAAAGTTGGTCTGCAGGACTACGCACTCACCGGCCTCGGCGCTCACCTGCTCGAAGAGCTCGATGTCGGCGCGCCTGAACCGGTAGATGGACTGTTTCGGATCACCGACCACGAACAGGCTCCCGGGGCGTGCTCTGCAAAGCTCGTCCGTCCCGTTCACCTCGGAGACGATCCGCGCTGCGAGCTCCACCTGGATGGGGTCGGTGTCCTGGAACTCGTCGATGAGGATCCACCTGTAGCGGCGACGCAGCGCCTCGACGGGCTCGCCACCGCTGCGCAGGAGACGCCGAGCGTGCACCAACAGGTCGTGGAAGGTGAGCCGACCCTCCCTGCGTCTTTCGTCTGCCACCCGCACGACGAAATCGACCAATCGGGGTACGAGGCCCATGAGCACCGCTCTTCGGACAGAGGCGAGGATCTCTGCTCGTGCTTCTTCTGCTGCGGCGCACGCCTCGCGCACTTCGTCTATGCGACCCCCCCAGTTTTCCTGGCGCCCGAGCCCACAGCGCATCGAGGGAAGACTGGCAAGCAAGTGCAGGACCGCCTGCTCGTCCCCGTCCGCCGCGGCGAGCTGTGCCCGGGCATCTGCCACCACCAGTTGCAGATGAGCAAGGAGATTGTCTTGCTCGTCCGTACAGCAGTTGACGAGGGACAATGTTCGGTCGAGCTTCTCCTCGACAGGCGCGGGATGCGCTTCGAGCAACTGCATGTCTGGAGCTGTGAGACCTCTTTCGTCACAGTCACCGCGTTCTTCGAGGCGGTCCCAGTTGTCGTGCAGAGCTCGGGCCACGGCGCGCAGGTCGGTGTGCCGGAGCCCGGTGGTGAACCCCTTCACCAACCCGGGCTCAGCACTTGCGTCCGACAACAGCTCGTCGGCGAAGCGCGCCCAACGGGCCTCGAAGTCGACGGCGTCCGCAATGTCGTCGAGCACGTCGAAACCCGACGGCAGCCCTGCTGCGGCACAGTGCTCCAGGAGAATCCGTTGTGCGAAGGCGTGAAGGGTGGAGATGGCCGCGTCGTCCAGCTCTTCGAGAGCTCTTCGGACCAACTGCCCTCGAGGCGGGTCGCTCGATGCCGCCCCGAGGGCCTGGCGGATGCGCTCGCGCAGTTCGGCTGCGGCGGCCTCGGTGAAGGTGATCGCGGCGATGTCGCGAAGTCGCGCTGTGCCTGTTCGTACGAGCTCGACGATCCGTTCGACCAGCTCCGTGGTTTTACCCGTCCCTGCCCCTGCGACGACCACCATCGTCGTGCCCAGCTCGCCGCGTATCCGCGAGCGTGCGTGGTCATCGGCGTCGATCACAGCTGCTCCTCGAACCTGCCGAGTCGTCCAGATGTTTCTCGGTCTGTTCTTCGTCAGGGTCTACGAACCCTTTCACGACTGCTCCGGCCAAGGAGTCAGGGACCTCGTCGTAGAGGAGCCCGATCACCGGTGCGAGCTTGGGATCAGAGTGCTTGCGGCTCCACTGCCGTTCACGCCCAGGGGGACAGACGGTGTCGAAGTCGCAGGTTCTGCAGTTCTCGAAGCGACCGTCGTAGAGCGCATGCCCGGGTACGCCCGGGAAGCACCCGGCATCCACTCCCGAGGCGATGCGTCCGATCACCTGGTGAAAGCGCTCTTCGACCTCTTCGGTCACAACCAGGTGGTAGCAGGGGGCGCTGCGTTCGCTCGACAGCAGCCAGTAACGCGCGTGCACGAGACCGCCGTCTTCGGTCCCGAAGCGCGCGCGCGCCGCAATTCCATAGAGCGGGAGTTGCAAGAGTGTGCCGGCGGCGACCGGATCACGCAACAGGGCACTCAGCCTGCTCTGCCTGCCGGTCTTGTAGTCGGAGACCACGAGGTGGCCCGAGGGCGTTCGGTCGACCCGGTCAGCGCTTCCCCTGAAGCGAACCTCGCGTCCGTCCTCCAGGGGGATCGTCACCGGCGGGGCGTCAGTCTCGTCGATACCGAAGGCAGACTCGACCGAGAGCGGGCGAAGGTCTCCTTCCTCGCAGTGGAAACGCCGGAGCTCTCGCAGGATCGCAGCGCGGTCCATCCTCCACAACAAGCGCTTGCCGACCAGACCGCTCGCCTCGGTCTCGTCCAGATGATTGCCGGCGATCGTGAGCAAGCGCTCGAGCGATCGCCCGGCACCTGCTATTCGTTCCGCCACGTACTCCTCGAGGATCGCGTGCACCAGGCTCCCGCGCTCGACCGGCTCGATCCGCCACAGTTCCTCTGGGAGGACGCGTCTGGAGACTCGCAACGTCCGTTCAAGCAGGTAACGACGAGGGCAGTGTGCGTAGGTCTCGAACCTGGTGGCCGAGACCGGGGTATCGGGGTCGAACGGCGACACCATCCCAGTTCCCACCGACCCGTCGAAACGGGTGAAGTCGGAACCCGCCCTGCCGGTGATGGCTTCGTAGCCTGCCGCAAGTCGTGGATCGGCCTGGGCGACGGGTGAACGTGCCGCCGTTCCGCCGCAGCTGACCCACCGCTCCAGCGCTCGCAGCTCGAGATCGGGTCCCGAGAGGGCGGGGCCCGAGCCCGCGATCCCGGCGGCGAAAGAGTCCACAGGGCGCCAGGGCGTGCTCGAGGGGGCCAGAGTGTGCAGCCACCGCGAGGGGGAGTGCGATCGACCGGTGCGGGGGTCGCAATTGGGCAAGGTGGCCACGCGACGACTGGTGCCAGCGCCAACTGCGTGTGCGAGGTCGTCGCGCAGCTCCTCGTGACGTGTCACCCGGGTACGAAGCGTGCCCGAGGTGTCCGACAGCCGGATGTCTTCACCCAGCAGGGGGTCGACTCCTGTGGGTCCTGGCACCAGCTCGTCGGCCAGTCCGCAGACGACGACTTGGTGAAAGCGCAGACCCCGCGAGGCACCGAAAGGCGCCACGAACACTCCGTCACCGAAGCCACCTCCACCCGGCTCCCTCTTGTCGATGTCGGTCCGTTCGAGCAGGACTTTGAGCGTGAGGCGGAACGAGGTCAGATCGGTCCCTTCCGACACCTGGTCGAGATCACCGAGTGACTCCACGAGCCCGCGCACCTGCGCCACGGCGGCCAGCTCACCTGCAGGCCAGGGATCGGCGGAGGCCTCCGGGTCGAGGTACCGGTCCAGGAGGTCGGCCGCCCACCGGGCGTGATCGGTCCAAGTTCCACCCGGGGGTGTGGTGCGCGAGATCAGGCCCGAGACGAACTCCGACATGGTCTCGGCTTCTGTTGCGTCCGCGTCATGGTTAGACGCACGGCGGGCGAGGCGTTCGCTCCACTGTCTCGCACCACGGATCACCCCGGCCGCAGCGGACAGCGCGTCCCACCTGCTGGCGGGTACGGGACGACCCTGAGGCCCGGCGACGACCGGCGCGCTCGTGAACCACGTCGCTACCTGATTGCGCTCCCAGTCACCACCGGCAAGCTCCAGGAGGCCGAGTAGCGCTCGGGCCGTGGCGCACCGGTCGAGGAACCGTACGCCAGGTCCGTTCGTCGTGAGTCCCGATGCGGCGAGGTGTTGGTGGACCAGGCGCGCGTAACCGGCTCCCGGTGGGTGGAAGATTGCCTGGCGCCACAACGAGACGCCGTTCTCTGCTGCGCCTAGCACGGCGCGGACCGCGGTGCGGGCCTCCTCGTCCGTGTCGGCACACGGGCGGACCTCGCAGAAGGTGGCGAGTTCGGCGGGCACGTCGGCACCCTCGTCGATGTCGCGTGCCCCCAGGTGCCGCAGGGCGGTCGCTTCGGGCCGGGGGCAGCGACCCAGTTGCCAGGTGAGCAACGTGCCGAGCTCGTTCGTGGAGGTCCCTCCGGCGCGAACGGCCTCCAGGGCGGCGCACGCGACGTCGAATTCGTCGGCGAAGCCGCGAGCGCGTAGACGCCTCCGCACAGCTCGCAGGAGCGAGACCAGAGTGTCACTCTGAGCGTTCGTTTGCCCGATGGCCTCGAGTACTGCCGGAGGGCAGCGCTGCAGTTCGTGGAGCGCTCGTTCGAGCGCGCCCAGGGCGCGCGGATGCTCGGCGAAGTGCCCGAGCCAGCCGCCGCCGCCGAGCGCCTCGGTCCGAAGGGCCTCCAGGCGGATCGAAGCCGAGGCCGGCCTCAACCCGCGTGAGGCGAGCAAGGGGACGCCCAGGGAGTGCACAAGCCCTTCCAGCGTCGTGGCGTTGACATTGGCGATTCCCCTGTAGGTGCTCGTGTCGTCCCCCGTTGCAAGCGCGTGCCGCACGAACACCGACGCGTAGCCGGAGGAGGTGACCACCGTGACCGGCGCCAACCGGTCGCGCCCCTTCGCCTCGGCAACGGCGGCGAGCAGCTGAGCGGGGACCTGTTCGGCGCCGGCATCGTCTAAGTCGCCCATGACTGGGCGAATGCTATGGCCCGGGTGTGGCGCTGAGCGGTGTCTCCTCGCGTTCTCGTGCCCGTGGCGGTCCATAGGCGTGGAGGACGTGGAGGCGCCACCAGATGGCGAATGTGTCGCCCAGCATCTGTGCCACCACCCGTGGCGAGATCGTGCTCGAGAAGCGGCGGCCGATGCGCACCGGTGCCTCCACGAGGCGCTCGTGTCCCAGGTGCCGGGCCACCACCAGGAGCTCCAGGTCGAAGGCGTAACCCTGTTGGACCATCGCGGGCAGCACGTCGGCCAGCACCTCGCGCCGGACGAGCTTGATCCCAGCTTGCGTGTCGTGCACGTCGAGACGGAAGAGCATTCGGACGAGCTGTTGGTAGCCCCACGAGCAGAGCCTGCGGGCCACCGGGTAGACCACCTCCGAGCGGGGGTGTCGCTTGCTGCCCAGGACGACGTCGGGACGCTCGGTGGCCACCACCTCGAGAAAATCGGCCAGCAGATCGGGTGGTACGTCTCCGTCGCCGTCGATGAAACCCAGGTATCGACCCCGCCCACTCAGCAGCCCTTGGCGCACCGCCAGGCCCTTGCCGCCCCGGCTGGGCAGCACTACCAGCGACACCAGGTTCGGGAAGACCCCCTCGAGCAGCTTCTCGCTCCCGTCGGTGGAACCGTCGCTGACCGCCACGACTTCGAAGGAGGCGCCTGTGCGACTGAGCACCTCGACGGTGCGGGCCACAGTGTTCTCGATGTGCATACCTGGGTTGTAGAAGGGGAGCACCACGGTGAGGTCGACCAGGTCGGGCTTCGCGGGTTCGGAGAACCACGGGGTGGCTTCCGAGACGGCTCTGCGACCCGGCCCGGGTGCTGTGTCCTTCGGTCGTCGCCGCAAGACCGAGCCCTCCGTTCCGGCGTTCGCGTGCAAGCGGCGCACGACGGCGCCATCTCGCTCACTCTACTTACGGCGGCCTCTCGGGAGGTAGCGGGAGATGGATCAGTTCGGTCCGAAAACCGATCCACAACAAGGTGGCGCCTTTGCGCAGGAGGTCGCCTCTCAGTTGACGGCGGCGACGATGGCCATCGTCAAGCCGAACAGAAGACAGTAGATGCCGAACGGCGTGAGAGTCCTCGTCTTGAAGTAGTTCATGAGGAAGCGCACCGAGAAGACCGCAGTGACAGCCGCACAGACGGCGGCAACAAGAGCCTGCCCGCGCACCCCGTTGCCCAGAGGGCCTGTCAGGTCGGAGAACTTGAAGAGGCCTGCTGCAAGGATGATCGGGGTCGCGAGCAGGAAGGCGAAACGGGCCGAGTCCTCGTGATCCATGCCCCGCACGAGCCCGGCCGTCATGCAGACACCCTCGCGGCTTATCCCCGCTATCAGTGCCGTGGACTGTGCCACGCCGATCAAGCCCGCTTCCTTGTAGTCGAGGGTGTCCAGCTCGCGGCTGCCCTCTTCTGTGGCGCCGTAGCGGGCGGCCAGGATCTTCACCTCGGAGCGGCGCCGGAGGCGTTCTGCCGCGAGAAGTATGAAGCCATTGACCATGAGGAAGAACGCCGCTGCCTCGGGTTTAGCGAGGGCTACGCGCACCGGGTGCTCGAGGAGGAGCCCGAGTAACCCTGCGGGGATGCTGGCCACGACTATGAGCCACGCCAGGCGTTCGGTCGGCGTCTCGACCCGTCTCTTGACCAAGGTGGCGAACCAGGCGCTGATAATTCGGACCCAGTCCCGCCAGAAGTAGATGAGCAGGCCTATCGCGCTTCCCACGTGGAGCATGACCAAGAAGGCGAGCCAGGGCGACTCGGGGTTGGACTGCGCCTTCACCACCGAATGCCACCCGAACAGGGAGGGGAAGAGCACGGTGTGGCCCAGGCTCGAAACCGGGAACAACTCGCTCACACCCTGGAGGATCCCGAGGACGACGGCCTGGAACATGCTGATCGGCAGGTGAACGGCGCTGGACGAGCCCGAAGCGATCATCGCCGCGCACAGGTGCGCGTGGGGTGACGCCGCTGTCACAGGTAGGAACCGGGGCACGTCGAGACCCTTTCTCGTTGCGCAGATCCGGGCTCGTCAGCCCCGGGGCTGCGGGCGCCGCCAGGGTACCAATCCCCTCCTTTGCCACAAAGGCAGGGTCCTGACGGGAACCCGTCCTGACGGACGAAACCGCTGTTCTTCACATGTTCACGTTCTCATAGGGCGTTCTGTGACGCTTCCCAGGCTCCTCCCAGGTTCTTGGTCCATCCTCTATAGGACCGCGTGATGCCCGATACGGCGACCGGATCGGTTCGCGAGAGGAGGTCGCAAGGGTGAGGATTCTTGTGCTCGGTGGCGACGGCTACCTCGGGTGGCCGACCGCGCTGCATCTGTCTCAGCGTGGACACGACGTGGGCATCGTGGACAACTTCGTTCGGCGTCAGTACGACCACGAGATGGGTGTGGAAAGCCTCGTGCCGATACGTCAGCTCCACCACCGGTTGGGAGTCTGGGAGCAGGTCTCCGGGCTGCGAATCGAGGCGTTCGTCGGGGACCTCACGGACGCCCCGTTCGTCGAGCGAACCCTCGACCGGTTCGAACCCGAGGCGGTCGTCCACTTCGCCGAGCAGCGCTCCGCGCCCTACTCGATGATCGACAGGCAGCACGCTGTCTACACCCAGTACAACAACGTGGTGGGGACCTTGAACCTGCTGTACGCGATAGCGGAGCGTGACACGTCGATCCATCTCGTGAAGCTCGGGACGATGGGTGAATACGGGACCCCGAACATCGACATCGAGGAAGGGTTCATCGAGATCACGCACAAGGGCCGAACCGATGTGTTGCCATACCCGAAGCAGGCAGGGTCCTTCTACCATCTGTCGAAGGTCCACGACAGTCACAACATCCAGTTCGCCTGCCGGATCTGGGGGCTTCGGGCGACGGACCTGAACCAGGGTGTCGTCTACGGCCAGGAGACCGACGAGACCACGGTGCACCCCGACCTCGCGACGCGTTTCGACTACGACGGGGTTTTCGGGACCGTGTTGAACAGGTTCTGTGTGCAAGCCGTTGTGGATCATCCCCTCACGGTCTACGGACGGGGTGGTCAGACCCGGGGCGTGCTCGACATTCGTGACACCCTGGCTTGTGTGGAGCTGGCATTGCTCAACCCGGCGGCGCAGGGCGAGTACAGGGTGTTCAACCAGTTCACGGAGACGTTCTCGGTGATGCAGATGGCAGACCTCGTGATCGAGGCCTACCCCGGGAAGGTGGTTGTCGAGGAGGTCGAGGACCCGCGTGTCGAGAAGGAAGAGCACTACTACCGTGCGGCGCACACGAAGCTGCTCGACCTAGGGTTACTGCCGCACCTGTTGGAGGCTTCGACCATCAGGGCACTGTTGGCCGTGGTAGATCGTCACCGCGCCCGGGTGGACATGAACGCCATAGGGGCCACGGTCGACTGGCGTCGAACTGCAAGCGTTCTCAGGACCACCTCTGGTCTTGTCGTCGACTGAGTCGGGCCGGGCCTGCCGTGGCCTGACATGCACGTTCTAAGGTGCTCCAATGGTCGGGAAGAGGCGTCGGTTCCGACGTCGGCGCGCGTTCAAGCGAAGACTGCTTCCGGCCCTCGTCCTCGCCGGTGGCACTGCGGTCGTGGTCGTCCTGGCGATCGGGACCGTGTCGCAGGTTTCACCCGCGTCAAGTTCTTACCGCAGGACGGTGGACCGCGGTTACGCGGCTTTGGTTGCGCCTCTGGTTGTTTCTTCGAACTCCTCTGGCACCGATCTGGCGACGTTGTTGCGAGAGGGTCCGACTCTCGGCCGAGCAAAGTTCTTTTCGGAACTTGACGCGCTGGCCTCTTCGAGCGAGGTTCTTGCTGGTCGGTTCAACGCGATCACAACCCCCGTTCCCGCAGCCGCAGCGAGTTCCGATTGCGCACGGTCCATCGACGGGAGAGCCCGGGCGCTAGCGGACCTGCGCAGCACCCTCGAGGGAGTGCTCGGCGGAAGGACCGGAACCGGAGCACGAGCTGCTGACGAGGCGGACGCGGTCAGGTCCATGAGTTCGGTGGGAACCTCGCTCGAATCGGACGACGTCTTGTGGGAAACGTGCAGGAGGTCACTTCGTCAGGCGGCGGGCTCTGCTCGTCTCGTCGTGTCGGCATGGGTGTCGGATCCGTCGTTATGGGCACCGGGAGCCCTCAGCGACTACGTGGCGGCCGTAACCGGGTCGCCCACCTTGGCAGCCGCCCACCGCCTCGCTGTCACGACCACCGACACGGTGCCGGCACCGTCGCAGCGCTCGGCGGGGGGGATCCTCGTCCCGCCGACTTCCTCGCTGCGCGTACGCGTGGTCGTGGCCGACCAGGGCAACGTGGACGAGCAGCGCGTGGAGGTGGCGGCTTCAGTAGCCTCCGGCACTCAGAGCGCCTCCTCTCTCCAGGAAACGGTCGACATCGCGGCGGGCAGCGCGGTGGCGTTGCTGCTTCCCGCTCTGGCCGTCGTCCCAGGGGCGTCCTACGCGCTTCGTGTCACAGCCACGCCGGCAACGCCTGCGAGTGCGGCAGTCGTGTCGTTCCCGGTGGTGGTGGACAAAGCGGTCACGATCATCTCGGTGTTGCCGTCGGCCAGCGCGGTCACAGTGGGCAAGACGGTGACTTATACGGCAAGCGTGTCCGCGTCGTCGACGGGCCTGCCCGCGGCATCGGGAACCGTAGCGTTCGACGACGACGGCCTGCCGATCGGTCCATGTAGCGCCCAACCGGTGAGCCACGGTGAGGCGACCTGTTCTGTGCTCTACACGGCTGCCGACGTGCACGCGATCACCGCGGTCTATTCAGGCGATCCCAGCCGATCGGCTGGCATGTCGCCGTCTCTGATCGAGAAGGTCATCCGTGTGCCGAGGACCTCACGAGCTGGGCCGAGAACGCGGGCGGAGGACAAGCGGGGAAAGAAGCCGAGGAACCGAGCTGGGTGACAAGCGCGAGCAAGCTGAGCTGGGAAAGAAGCCCCAGCAAGCTGAGCGGGGTAACAGCCCGGGAAGAAGAGCGGGACGAAGGCTCCAAGGCGCCGACGTCCCAGCGCTGCAGCAAGCGGCAGCCGCGTGTGGCTGCAATGTCCTGTGCACCGTAGGATTCATCCAACCTTACCCAGGAGGACCCGAGCGTCGTGGCAGAGAGCATCACCATCACCGACAACCGAACGGGCAATCAACTCGAGATCCCGATCCGTCACGGGGGTATACCGGCCAGCGAGTGGCAGAAGGTCCTGCCAGGCATCACGTTCTTCGATCCCGGTCTGACTTCCACCGCCACCTGCGAGAGCTCCATCTCCTTCGTAGACGGGGAAAGAGGTGTCCTTCGCTACCGCGGCTACCCGATCGAGGACCTCGCCGAGCGGTCGAACTATCTGGAGGTGTCCTACCTGCTGCTGCACGGCGAACTTCCCACCACCGAGCAGTTCGACAAGTGGCGCCACGAGATCACCTACCACACGTTCATCCACGAGAACGTGCGCAAGCGGTTCCTTGAGGGTTTCCACTACGACGCCCACCCCATGGGGATCCTCGTATCCGCGATGGCGGCTCTGTCCACGTTCTACCTCGAGGCCAAGGACATCTTCGACCCCGATTCGCGGTGGCGCCAGATCATCCGTGTGATCGCCAAGACGCCCACCCTCGCCGCGGCTGCCCACCGTTTCAGCGTGGGGATGCCTTTCGTCTATCCGGACAACTCTCTCGGCTTCTGTTCGAACTTCCTCTCGATGATGTGGAAGGTGGCCGAGCCGCGTTTCGAAGCGAACGCCGCTCTGGCGCGAGCCCTGGACATCCTGTTCATCCTCCACGCCGACCACGAGCAGGCCTGCTCCACGACGGCCATGAGGATCCTGGGTTCTGCCCACGCAGACCCCTACTCGTGCTGTGCGGCCGCCTGCGCGGCTCTCTACGGCCCTCGCCACGGGGGAGCCAACGAGGCTGTGATCCGCATGCTCGGCGAGATCGGGTCGATCGAGAACGTGCCCGCGTTCATCAGCTCGGTCAAGACCGGCCACGGTCGTCTGCAGGGGTTCGGCCACCGTATCTACAAGAGCTACGACCCCCGGGCCAAGATCATCAAGCGCACTGCCGACGAGGTGTTCGCCGTGACCGGCAAGAACCCTCTCCTCGACATCGCCTTGAAGCTCGAGGAGGTCGCGCTGGAGGACGAGTACTTCACGAGCCGTAAGCTCTACCCGAACGTCGACTTCTACTCGGGGCTCATCTACCAGGCCATGGGCTTTCCCCTCGAGATGTTCCCGGTCCTCTTCGCCATTCCCCGGACCTCCGGATGGCTTGCGCATTGGCAGGAGCTGCTCGAGCAGGACGCCAAGATCGTCCGTCCCCGGCAGCTGTTCGTCGGTTCGGACCGGCGCGACTACGTGCCGATGGAGGATCGCTGACCGTCCGTTTGGCCGGACTCGCAGCTGCGGGCCCGGCGTGGTCGGTCGGCGGTGCGGTTAGGGCGCGGGGCGGGCGATGACACGCATGAGACCCTCTTGGACCATGGAGACGACGAGCGTCCCGTCGCGAGCGAACAGAAAGCCACGAGCGAGGCCCCTCGCACCGTAGGCGTTAGGGCTGTCCATGTCGTGCAGCAGCCATTCGTCTGCCCGGAACGGCCTGTGGAACCACATGCAGTGGTCAAGGCTGGCTCCCATGAACTCCGAGGCGTGCCATTGCACGTCGTGCGGAGCAAGCATGGTGTCGAACAACGACATGTCAGAGGCGTAGACGGCAACACACGCGTGGAGGAGCGGGTCGTCGCCGAGCGTTCCGTCAGCCCGGATCCACAGCCGCTGGACGGGCTCACGGCCCTCGTGGGCGATCCACGGCAGCTCGCCGACGTGACGCTGGTCGATGGGATGGGGGCGCGCGAACCAATCCGCCAGCTGGTCACGGAAGGGTTCGAGCCGTTCCGAGAGGGGTTTCAGCTCGTCGGGCGAGGGCACCTCGGGCATGGGCACCTGATGGGCGAGAGGGCCTTCCTCGTCGACGTGAAACGACGTCGCCATGTTGAAGATCGCTTCCCCGTGCTGGATCGCCACGACCCGCCGCGTGGTGAACGACCGGCCGTCGCGGATGCGATCGACTTCGTAGAGGATCGGGGCCTTCGGGTCGCCGGGACGCAAGAAGTACGAGTGCAGCGAGTGGACTCGGCCCCGCCCCACGGTGCGTCCGGCTGCCATGAGCGACTGAGCTGCTACCTGGCCCCCGAAGATACGCAAGCGGCGCTCTTCGGGTCCGACGCCCCGGAAGATGTTGACCTCGATCGGCTCGATGTCCAGCAGCTTCACCAGGGAGTCCAGCGCCTCACCCACGGGGACATCATTCCAGGCACTTGCGGGTCGTTCGCAAGCGCCCACCCGTCGCGACCTTCACGACCGGCGAGGAACGACCGGGGACGAGCCTTCCGTGGCTCCGGGAACTGTCCAGGGGAGTCGCCCTCCTGAGAGAGCACCTGGAGCTTCACGAGCAGGGTCCGGCCACGATGCGGGGGTAAGGTGGCGTAGATGGCCGGCACGCTCGCGGAGAGCTTCGAGCGCCTTTGGCGCGTGTACGAGACCCCTTCTGGCAAGAAGATCGTCCGTTACACGATGGTGTCGGTGGTCTCGACCATCGTGTCTCTAGGGGTTCTGGGCATCGTGTTCGGCTTGGTTCACCTGTGGTCGGAGGTGCCGTCCGCCATCTTTGCAAACGCGGTTGCGACGGTGCCCTCTTACTACCTGAACCGCCGGTGGGCGTGGGGCAAGGCAGGGCGCTCGCACATGGTGAAGGAGGTCCTTCCGTTCTGGCTGGCTTCGTTCGCCGGTCTAGCGCTGTCCACCTGGGCGGCCGCTCTGGCCCGCGATTTCAGCAACTCGCATCATCTTCACCACTTCGGGCACACGGTGATCGTCCTGGGCGCGAACTTGGCTGCCTACGGTGTGCTCTGGGTCGGGAAGTTCCTGCTCTTCGAGCAGATCTTCCGTCACCGCCCGGTGGTCGAAACGCCTGGCGAAGCAGACATCGTTCGCATCGCAACCAGCGAGGCGACCATCGCCGGCGCGGCACAGGTGTTCGTGTCGGATCAGCCGGAGGTCGCCTCGGTGGGTGGGCAGATCGCCGTCGAGGGCGCGTCAGTCGCGGAAGTTGGTGAACTGGAGCGCGATGCCGAAGTCACCTTCCTTGAGCGCTTGGATCACGGCCTGTAGATCGTCACGTTTCTTCGAAGACACCCGAACCTGGGCGCCCTGAGTTTGCGAGGCGACACCCCTCAGGTTCATGTCCTTGATGAACCTGTTTATTCGCCTGGCGTTGTCAGCGGATATGCCCGCGTGGATCTCGATGTGCTGGCGGGCCGTTCCCTTCGCCGCCTCTTCTATCTTCTTGTCCTCGAAGGCCTTGAGCGAGACCTGTCTGCGGACGAGCTTCTCCTCGAGTACCTGGTGAAGGGCGCGAAGGCGATCCTCGGTGGTCGAGCGAAGAACGAGCTCCCCGGCGCCTAGCTCGACCGAAGAATCGGTGCCCTTGAAGTCGAAGCGTGTTCCGGCCTCGCGATTGGCCTGGTCCACCGCGTTTCGAACCTCCTGCATGTCCACCTCGGAGACGACGTCGAAGGTCGGCATGAGCGACACCCTAATGCCGTCCTTCGCGTGCCTTCGGCCTCCGCAGCTCGCCGGTTGAGCGTCGCCTCCGAGTAGCGCCTTCGACGCGTCGTGTGGTCCTCGCGGTAACGTCGATCCGGGTCGGTGCCCGAGCGGACAAAGGGAGCAGGCTGTAAACCTGCCGGCATTGCCTACGAAGGTTCGAATCCTTCCCGGCCCACAGCCCGTCCCACACCCCGATGTCGACGCGTTGGTTCCACCGACTTGCCTTTGGAAAGCACGTCGTTACAATGCCCTTACGAGGAGTCCCCGTCTCTGACAGGAGCTCGTTGACGGGCCGGCCCTGCGGAGGTAGCCGGGTGGTCTACCTTTGACCTGAGGTTCCAAATCCGAGTTGATGGGTCCGAGGTGATTGGCGAAGCGACCAAGACCGATCTTCGTGGCAACCTTCGTGGGTTCTTCGAGCGCCTGGTGCGCGGATCCGCTCGCAGGCTGGCCGTAGCGCCCGCCGTGGGCAGAGTTCTCGACCGGTTGACCGAGTGGGACGAGGCGGTGCGGTCGCACTGGCCCTTCAGCGCTCTCGTCGGTCCTGACATCCCCCCCGTTTCGCTTGCCGGCGACGGCTCACGCCTTCTGGTGCGCCCCGCGATCCTCGGATGCATAGCCATCACGGCCATCACGGCCGGGGTCTCCCAGCAGCGCTCGCCTTTCGTGCTGAAGCAGGCTGGCGCGTGGTTCTTCGGAGTGCCTGCCTCGGGAGCGAAACCTTCTACGCACGGCCTCTTCCTCGGGCTCGTGGCCGTCTACGGGGGGCTGGTGCTTCTCGTGCGTGCCTGGTACAGCCTCATACGCACCACCTCCCAGTTGCAGGGAGTGCCCGTGCGCAAGCTCGTAGGAGTCTTCGCTCTGTGGACACTCCCTCTGCTGCTCGCGCCTCCGCTTTTCAGCCGAGACGTCTACAGCTACGTGGCCCAGGGCGAGATGATGAGCCACCACATAAGCCCCTACCACTTCGGTCCTGGGGTCCTCGGTGGGGCTCCGTCGGTGACGTTGGTGGACAAGCTCTGGTTGAACACCCCCGCTCCCTACGGACCTCTGTTCATGCAGCTCGACGGGATTCTCACCAGCATCTCGTTTCACCATGAGGTGCCCGATCTGTTGCTGCTGCGATTGCTCGCGCTCGGTGGCGTAGGGCTGATCGCGGCGAGCATCCCTACGCTCGCCCGCAGCATGGGGCGAGACGCGGCGTACGTGTTCACCCTGGCGGTGCTGAACCCGGTTACGATCCTGCACCTCGTAGGGGGCGCCCACAACGACGCCTTGATGCTCGGCCTGATGCTGGCCGGCCTGGCGGTTGCCAAACGCGGTAGACCCGTGGCCGGCATCGTGCTCTGCTCGCTCGCCGCCGCGGTGAAGGTCCCCGCCGCCCTCGGGATCCTCTACATCGCCTGGGAATGGACGGGCACCGGCCTGCCGCTTCGCGCCCGCGTCCGCCCGGTGGTCACCGCCGGATTGGTGGCCGGCGCGGTCATGGGGGCGCTGACTCTCGTCACAGGACTCGGTTGGAGCTGGGTGCTGAACCTGGCGACGCCCGGGACGGTCCGCTCATGGGTGGCGCCTGCGACGGGTGCCGGAATCTTGCTCACCGACCTGGCGCACCTGGTGGGGGTGGGCGTCTCGCTCCACAGCGTGTTGTCGGTGACGCGCGTCCTCGGGCTCGGCACGGCGGCAGTGGTGGGAGTGCGGTTGTTGCTGCGCTGTGACCAGGTTGGTGCCCTTCGCGCCATGGGGCTCACGATGCTGCTCGTGGTGGTGCTCGGCCCAGTGGTCCAGCCGTGGTATCTGTCGTGGGGCCTTCTGCTTCTCACCCCGGTCGCGATCGGCAGGATTCGTTCGCTCATCATCGGGCTCTCGGTGTTCTCGGTCCTGGTGGGCCTGCCCGGTGGCCGGCAGCTGGTGTGGGACCTGCTGCACGCAAACCCGTTGAGCGTGGCCCTGGCGCTGCTCGTGTGCCTCGGGATCCTCACGGTTCCGCTCACCCCGTTCGACCGAGAGCGGTTCCTTCCCCGCTGGCGCCGACGTGGCGACGGTCCGGGAGGGCAGATGAGCGAGCCGGCGCGCGGCCTCGACTACGCCGGCGCCTGAGCAGACGCCCGAATCGAGTCAAGCCGAGGTAAGTGGACGGCCGGCGTACCGACAAGGTCCACCGGGCTGATCCGAGCGCCGCGAACGCGTGAGCCTCGTCGGGTCAGTCAAGAGGCCCCCTGAAGCATCCTCTGGAGGATGGCTACGTCGAGCCAACGACCGAACTTACGACCGACCTCGCGCTCTATGCCGACGAGGGCGAATCCGCAGGTCTGGTGGAGAGCGATGGAGGGTGTGTTGTCGGTGGTGGTCCTCGCGATCACCGTGTGGAAGCCTTGGTCGGTCGCCAAGCGCACCAGCTCTTCGAGCAGCATGCGGCCTACACCGCGGCCGCGCCAGTCCTCTTCGACGTACACCGAGTCCTCCACCGTCGTGGCATAGGCCGCACGGTCGTGAAACGGCGATAGCGAGCCGAAGCCGCACACCTCCGGGCCCTCCACGGCGACGAGCGCGGGGTGCACGCCTTGATGCCGAGCGATCCAAGCACGTTGGGCGTGTACGGTGCGCGGCTCGAGGTCGAAGGTGACCGTCGATTCCATCACTTGCGCGTTGTAGATGTGACGGATCGCCTCGGCGTCGCCCGCGTGCGCCAAGCGGACCTGCATCCGATGGATGGTACTGGCGGGCCGCACTTCGGCAGAGAGTGGGCGAGGGACCGTATGGCTGTATGCTGCGACGCTGCGGCAAGTGCCGTGCCGGCCCCCTTAGCTCAGTCGGTAGAGCACAGCCATGGTAAGGCTGGTGTCGTCGGTTCGATTCCGACAGGGGGCTCACCGACGGCCCGGCAGGGGGGTTGGGACCCCACCGTCTGGAGCAGGTGGAGGCGCACAGGGGTGTCGTAGGCGTAAGCGATACGGCGGCGTAGCTCAGTTGGCAGAGCACACGGCTCATAATCGTGGGGTCGCGGGTTCGAGTCCCGCCGCCGCTACAAGCCTGGGGAGCGGCCCCCCGGTCGCCCCGCCCGAGATGTTGAGCAGGAGCAGGAGCAGGAGCGACGATGGCGAAGAACGAGAAGCGTGTGCAAGTCACCCTGGCGTGCGAGGTGTGCAAACGGCGCAATTACATCACGATGAAGAATCGGCAGAACGACCGGGAGCGCATCGAGATGAACAAGTACTGTCGCTGGGACCGTCGCCACACCCTCCACAAAGAGACCCGCTAGGGGGGTTGGAGAGCGCCCTCGGACCGAAGGGACGATTTAGGCACGGCCAGCGACCGGTGAGGGCCTTGTCCGCGGCGGGGGCGCCGCAGTTCGCCTGTGGAACGGGGTAACCTTTCTCATCGGGTCCCCGAAGGCCGGCTGGGCGGTGATGGTGCCCGAGCTGCCAGAGGGCAGTAGCTCAACTGGTAGAGCACCGGTCTCCAAAACCGGCGGCTGGGGGTTCGAGTCCCTCCTGCCCTGCCATTACCTTCCCGCCAAGAGGTGCGCAGTCGAAAGGCGTGCGAAGCCGTGAACCGAGAGATGAAGCGCATAATGCAGCGCCAGGGTCAAATGGAGGCCGACGGATCTCCCGCGGTCCGGCGCCAGGCACCTACGAAGCCTCGCCCGCAGGTGCAACCGGAGATGTCGGCTGCGGGTCGGGTCGTGGAGTTCGCGCGGGAGGTGCGCTCCGAGCTGCGACAAGTGGCGTGGCCCACGCGCCCTGAGGTCGTCAATTCCGCAACGGTGGTCTTCATCACCCTGGTCCTGCTCGTGTGCCTGATCTTCGTCCTGAACTACGCGTTTTCGCACGCCGTGATCTTCCTCTTCAAGTCGTGAGTCGCAGGTCATGAGCGAACTGCTCACAGAGCCCGAGGGCTCCGAATCCCACCCGGGCACGGTGGTGGACGACGAGGGGCTGGACAAGGGCACCGTGGTGGTCGACGAGGGGCTGGACCCGGTCGCCGAGACCGGTGAGGAGCTGAGCGAGACCGGCGGGGAGCTGGGCGAAGACGACGGGGAGCTGGGCGAAGACGACGGGGAGCCCGAGGTCTTCGTCGAGAGCCCCTACGACCGTCCGGGCCAATGGTTCGTGGTGCACACCTACGCGGGCTACGAGAACAAGGTGAAGTCGAACCTCGAGAGCCGGATCGTGTCGATGAACATGGAGGACAGGATCTTCGAGGTCGTCATTCCCATGGAGGACGTCGTCGAGTTCAAGAGTGGCAAGAAGGTCATCGTCCAGAAGAAGGTGTTCCCCGGCTATCTGCTCACCCGCTGCGATCTCGACGACGATTCGTGGTCGGTGATCCGCAACACCCCGGGCGTCACTGGGTTCGTCGGTCCGGGGACGAAGCCCACTCCGCTGTCGCGCCGCGAGGTGGAGAGCATCTTGCAGGTGAAGGTGGAAGGTGGCCCCGAGCCGACCAAGAAGACTCGGCCCAGGCTCGAGTACGAGGTCGGCGAGACCGTTCGCGTGCGCGAGGGTCCATTCGCCGACTTCTCGGGGCAGATAGACGAGATCAACGAGGACCAGTTCAAGCTGAAGGTTCTGGTCAACATCTTCGGCCGCGAGACCCCGGTCGAACTCGAGTTCAGCCAGGTCGCAAAGCTCTGAGTAGGCAGACAGGTTCTGGAACGTCCCGACAGGAGGTCATCGCCCCGTGCCGCCGAAGAAGAGGATTCTGACAGTCGTGAAGATCCAGCTACCCGCCGGGGGCGCCACGCCCGCGCCTCCGGTCGGCACCGCGCTGGGGCCCCACGGCGTGCAGACCATGGAGTTCTGCCGGCAGTACAACGCGGCGACCGAGAACCAGCGCGGTCAAGTCGTTCCTGTCGAGATCACGATCTTCGAGGACCGATCGTTCTCCTTCATCTTGAAGACCCCTCCGACTCCGGTGCTGATCCGGGAGGCAGCCGGCGTGGAGAAGGGGGCCTCGACTGCCGGCCGTGAGGAGGCAGGGAGCATCACCGCCGATCAGGTCGCGGAGATCGCCAAGGTGAAGCTGCCAGACCTGAACACCGACGACCTCGAGGCTGCCAAGCTCCAAGTGGAAGGCACGGCGCGTTCGATGGGTGTCGCCGTCACCCGCTGAGTGGTAGCCGTCGGCAACGAGTGGCAAGAACGAGAGAGGAACCGACGTGCACAGAGGAAAGGCGTATGCCGCAGCGCTCGAGCGGCTCGACCGGGAGCGGCTGTATTCACCGGCGGAGGCCGTCGACCTCCTGAAGGACATTGCCAGCGCCTCGTTCGACGAGACGGTCGAGCTGGCCGTGCGGCTGGCGGTAGACCCGCGAAAGGCAGACCAGATCGTACGGGGGACGTTGAGTCTTCCTGCAGGCACCGGGAGGAGCGTCCGCGTCGTCGTCTTTGCCGCCGGTGAGGACGCAGCGGCTGCCCGCGAGGCAGGGGCCGAGGTCGTCGGCGCCGACGACCTGGTGGCACGGATCGAAGGTGGTTACCTCGAATTCGACGTCGCCATCGCCACGCCCGTGCTCATGGGTCAAGTGGGCAAGCTCGGGCGCGTGCTCGGACCACGCGGCCTCATGCCCAACCCCAAGACAGGCACTGTGACCACCGAAGTGGGCAGGGCAGTAGCCGAATTCAAAAGCGGGCGTGTCGAGTACAGGACCGACAAAGTCGGCAACATCCATGTCGCCATCGGCAAGGTCTCCTTCTCGCGTGAGCAGCTGATGGACAACTTCCACACGGTCATCGAGGAGCTCGTGCGGGTGAAGCCGGCGGCTGCCAAGGGCCGCTACCTGCGCTCGGTCACCCTCGCGTCCACCATGTCCCCGGGCATAAGGATCGATACCACCCGGGCCCGCGAGGTCGAGGAACTGGGCACGCCGGCTTAGCACGCCCCTGGCCGTTCGTCGGGTAGGCTCCGTTGCTAATCCAGACAGAGCCGTCGCCGTAGACCTCCGGTTGCGCCACCGGCGCCGAAGGGGCCCTGGGCCCACCCGATCAGGCGACGACCACGTTCCACCTCGGGACCTTCGGTCCCTGCTCGGTGGCCGCGGTGACGGCGAGCACGGCTGTGCGGTGAGACGTGCCAGGTCGCTGCACCGGGGTGCACCGATGAGCAGGGGAGATGATGGACAGCCCGAGGCCCGAGAAGGTCGCAGTGGTCGAAGAGGTGCGCATGCGCCTCGACTCGGTTGCGGCCGTCGTCCTCACCGAATATCGCGGTCTCACCGTGAGCGAGTTGGCCGAGCTTCGCCGCGCGCTTCGAGCTGCGGGCGGCGCGTACAAGGTCTACAAGAACACGTTGGTGAAGTTGGCGATCTCAGGTGGGCGTTACCAACTGCTCGACCCGTTGCTGTCCGGGCCCACCGGCATAACCTTCGTCTCGGGACAGGTCACCGCTGTGGCCAAGGCCTTGCGCGACTACCGCCGCGTGAACCCCAACCTGGTGGTGAAAGGAGGGTTCCACGGCGAGGGGCTTCTTTCGGCCCAGGATCTCGCCCGCCTGGCCGACCTACCTTCGCGCGAGGTCCTGCTGGCCGGGGTCGCCGGCGCCATGGCTGCCCCGTTGCGACAACTCGCAGGTCTGCTCCAAGCACTTCCCCGAAACTTCGCTCATGGCCTGCAGGCGCTCATCGAGGAGCGTGGCGGACCGCCCCCCGCCGCGCAAGAAGAACCGCCTGTGGCTGCCCCACAGGCTCCGAAGGGCGGTGCCGCGCAGTCCGACGTCGCCGCTTCAGAGACCGCCTAGATCGAGAAGGTCCAGACCAGAAGGAGGACGGCAAGGTGGCTGAAAAGACCCTGACCAAGAACGAGATCCTCGACGGGATCGCCAATTTGAGCGTGCTCGAGCTCTCGGAGCTCTTGAAGGACTTCGAGGAGCGCTTCGGCGTGACGGCTGCGGCACCTGTAGTTGTGGCTTCTGCGCCCGCGGCCGGCGGCGCAGAGCCGGCGGCTGGCGAGGAGGAGAAGACCGAGTTCGACGTGGTCCTGGCCAGTGCTGGAGACAAGAAGATCCAGGTCATCAAGGAGGTCCGTGCACTGACGAGCCTCGGGCTCAAAGAGGCCAAGGACTTGGTCGACTCGGCGCCCAAGCCGGTGCTCGAGAGAGTGTCGAAGGCTGATGCCGACAAGGCCAAGACCAAGCTCGAAGAGGCCGGTGCCACGGTCGAGGTGAAGTGATCCCCGGGTGCCCTCAGGCGCTGGGGTGCCCGAAAGTGGTTGACGCAGACCGAGCACTTCCGTAGTCTGTCTGTGGCAGCAACCCAGGGGTTGCTTTTTGGCGCGTTCTCGCGTATGCTGTCCGGTTGCCGTGCCCTTCCTTCGCGTCACTCTGCTTTCGACGGCTTAATGGCGCGCGCCCTGGTCACACCTACCCGGTCCTGCTGTCGGTCGCCCGACAGATCCGGTACCGGGACCCGCCGATCCGACAATCGCCCGACCTGTCGTAAGGCTCCGGGCACCGCCGAATCGACCGCATGACCCGAACCCAGCAGAGCGGACAGACGGCGAGCGCGCAGTACCGGCTCCCGCTGTATGGCCCCTTACCCCGTAGCCCCAGCAGCACCCCCAGCACCTTCTCCACCGTCACCATCGAAACGACCAGAACCCCCGTCCACCGACGATTACCGCAAGACCCCACCGACCGACACCGCACTTTGGAGGGAGACCGTTGCCTGCACGGTCAACAAGCCCGGGGCGTTTCAGCTTCGCCAACCTCGACGAGGTCGTACCCTTACCAGACCTCGTTGCGATCCAGCGGGAATCCTTCCGCTGGTTCCTCGAGAAGGGATTGGCCGAGGCGTTCGCCGACATCAGCCCCATCGAGGACTTCACCGGCCAGCTGAGCCTCGAGCTGGAGTTCGACCCGACCGATCCCGACCTGCGCCCGTCGCCGAAGTTTTCCGAGGCGGAGTGCAAGGAGAAGGACATGATCTACGCGGCGCCTGTCTTCGTGCGGGCGCGGTTCATGAACGCGCAGACCGGTGAGATCAAAGAGCAGACCGTCTTCATGGGGGATTTCCCGATGATGACGGACAAGGGCACGTTCATCATCAACGGCACCGAGCGTGTGGTGGTGAGCCAGCTCGTGCGGTCGCCCGGTGTCATCTTCCAGCCCGGCCGCGACCCGAAGACGATCGTCACCGGCACCATCCACCCCTACCGGGGCGAGTGGATAGAGCTGGACGTCGAAGCCAAGCCGTCGAAGGATGTCACGGCCGGGGCGCGCGTGGCTCGCAAACGACGCTTGTCACTGTTCGTCTTGCTGCGGGCGCTCGGTTACGAGGACGAAGCCTTCCTGGCCCGCTTCGTGCGCCACTTCGACTTCCTCGAAGGTCAGTGGGAGCGTGAACGCGACCTCGCTCCGACCCGCGAGGAGGCGTTGCTCGAGATCTACAAGCGGGCGCGCCCGGGAGAGCCGCTCTCGGCGGAGGCGGCGCGCGGCTACTTCGAGAACGCCTTTTTCAACCCGAAGCGCTATGACCTGACCCGGGTCGGCCGTTACAAGCTCAAGCGCAAGCTCGGTCCGGAGATCGAGCGTGTCTGCGAGCTGCTAGACGTCGACCTCGAGCGTCCCGCTCCGGACCAGGGCGTGCTGAGCCCCTCGGAGATCCTGGCCACCGCCACGTACATGCTCCACCTGGCGGATGGCGAGGCGGGGTACCGCATCGACGACCAGGACCACTTCGCGAACCGGCGCATCAGGTCTGTGGGGGAGCTGATCCAGAACCAGGTGCGTGTGGGACTGAGCAGGATGGAAAGGGTCGTGCGCGAACGCATGACCACCCAGGATGTCGAGGCGATCACGCCCCAGACCCTCATCAACATCCGGCCGGTGGTCGCTGCCATCAAGGAGTTCTTCGGGACCAGCCAGCTGAGCCAGTTCATGGACCAGAACAACCCTCTCTCGGGTCTTGCTCACAAGCGGCGCCTCTCGGCGCTCGGACCGGGCGGGCTCTCGCGCGAGCGTGCCGGTTTCGAGGTTCGTGACGTGCACAGCTCGCACTACGGGCGCATGTGCCCGATCGAGACGCCCGAGGGCCCGAACATCGGCCTGATCGGGGCCCTGGCCACCTACGCCCGGGTCAACGAGTACGGGTTCATCGAAACCCCGTACCGGCGCGTGGTGGACGGTCGGGTGAGCGACGAGATCGTGTACCTGGCAGCCGACGAGGAAGAGGAGCACGTCATAGCCCAGGCCAACGCCAAGCTCGACGCGCACAACCGATTCGTCGTCGACCGCGTGCTCGTCCGGCGCGGTCCCCAGGGCGCGGGGGTCCGTGTGGGCGCCACTTCCACCTCGTACGGGACTACGAGCGAGATCGACTTCGTGCCCCCGGCCGAGGTCGACCTGATGGACGTCTCGCCGAAGCAGATCGTCTCGGTGTCCACCGCCCTCATCCCCTTCGTCGAGCACGACGACGCCAACCGGGCCCTCATGGGTGCCAACATGCAGAAGCAGGCGGTGCCGCTGGTCGTTCCCGAGGCCCCCTACATCGGCACGGGCGTGGAGGCGCGCGCGGCACGCGACGCCGGAGACGTCCTGTTGGCGGAGGGTGAGGGCACCGTGACCGAGGTGTCGGGCGACAACGTGAGCGTCGAGTACCGCGCGAACCAGCGCGACCGCCTGGGTCGCGATCTCGGGCGCAAGCGCTACACGCTGGCCAGGTTCCGCCGGTCCAACCAGAACACCTCGATCAACCAGAAGGTCGTCGTGGACGAAGGCCAGAAGGTCTCTACCGGCGACGTTCTCGCCGACGGGCCCGCAACCCACAACGGGGAGCTGGCTCTGGGCAAGAACCTGTTGGTCGCGTTCATGCCCTGGGAGGGTTACAACTTCGAGGACGCCATCATCATCTCCGAACGCCTGGTTCGAGACGACGTACTCACGTCCATCCACATCGAGGAGCACGAGGTCGACGCCCGGGACACCAAGCTCGGCGCCGAGGAGATCACCCGTGACATACCCAACCTTTCCGAGGAGATCCTCGGGGACCTCGACGAGCGCGGGATCATCCGCATCGGAGCCGAGGTCGACGCCGGGGACGTGCTCGTGGGCAAGGTCACCCCCAAGGGCGAGACCGAGCAAACTCCCGAGGAGCGCCTCCTGCGGGCGATCTTCGGCGAGAAGGCGCGCGAGGTGCGCGACACCTCGTTGAAGGTGCCCCATGGCGAGTCCGGGAAGGTGATCGACGTGCGGGTCTTCTCCCGGGAGGACTCCCACGAGCTTCCTCCGGGGGTCAATCAGCTAGTCCGGGTCTACGTGGCCCAGAAGCGAAAGATCTCCGAAGGCGACAAGCTGGCAGGCCGTCACGGGAACAAGGGCGTGATCTCGAAGATCCTGCCCATAGAGGACATGCCGTTCCTCGCGGACGGCACGCCTGTCGACATCATCTTGAACCCGCTGGGCGTTCCCAGCCGGATGAACGTGGGGCAGGTGCTCGAGTCGCACCTGGGCTACGCGGCGCGCTGGGGCTGGGACGGGGACGGCACGAGCGCCCTCTCTGCTCCGGGCGACGCCTTCGCGGCTCCCAGGGGTGGAGCGCGATCTGCAAGCGGCGCCGTCCACAACGGGAGCGACGGTCGTGCCAAGACCCGCCCGCGCACCGAGCCCGCTGTTTGGGTGGCGACGCCGGCTTTCGACGGGGCTCACTGGGACGAGGAGGACGAAGCAGGCCGGCACCCCACGATACGCCGGCTCTTCGAGCTACTGCGTCCCGACTCGGCCGACGGCACTCGCCAGATCGGTCTCGACGGCAAGGCCACTCTCTACAACGGTCGTACCGGCGAGCCCTACGACAACCCGATATCGGTCGGCTACGTGTACATCTTGAAGCTGGCTCACCTCGTCGACGACAAGATCCACGCCCGCTCGACCGGGCCTTACTCGATGATCACCCAGCAGCCCCTCGGGGGGAAGGCGCAGTTCGGCGGGCAGCGTTTCGGTGAGATGGAGGTGTGGGCGCTCGAGGCGTACGGCGCCGCATATGCGCTGCAAGAGCTGCTCACGATCAAGTCCGACGACGTGCTCGGACGAGTCAAGGTCTACGAGGCCATCGTGAAGGGGGAGAACATCCCCGAACCGGGCATCCCCGAGAGCTTCAAGGTGCTCATAAAGGAGATGCAGTCGCTCTGCCTGAACGTCGAAGTGCTGTCGACGACGGGTGAGGAGATCGAGATGCGAGAGCTCGACGAGGACGTGTTCCGGACCGCCGAGGAGCTTGGCATCGACATCAGCCGGCCCGAACGAGGGTCGGACGAGGAGGACGAGCGCCGCGCCGCGGAGAGGAGCTTCTGAGAATGCTCGACGTGAACGACTTCGACCAGCTGAGGATCGGCCTCGCCACTGCCGAGTCCATCCGTTCCTGGTCCAACGGCGAGGTCAAGAAGCCCGAGACGATCAATTACCGCACCCTGCGTCCGGAGAAGGACGGGCTTTTCTGCGAGAAGATCTTCGGGCCCACGAAGGACTGGGAGTGCTACTGCGGGAAGTACAAGCGCGTCCGCTTCCGGGGGATCATCTGCGAGCGTTGTGGTGTCGAGGTGACGCGCTCGAAAGTCCGGCGCGAGCGGATGGGCCACATCGAGCTCGCCGCTCCGGTGGTGCACATCTGGTACCTGCGCGGCACACGGAGCTGGCTCGCGTACCTGTTGATGGGCACAGAGGCGCGTGAGGAGCTGAAGGCCAAGCAGCTCGAGAAGGTTATTTACTTCGCTGCCAACCTCGTCACCTGGGTGGACGAGGAGCGCCGTCGCGAGGACATCCCCGCGCTCGAAGGCGAGCTGGCCGAGGAGCTGTCCCAGCTCGAGCGCCAGCGCGACCTCGAGATCGATCGCCGGTTCAAGGCCCTCGAGACCGAGCTCGCCGAGCTCGAAGGCGAGGGGGCCAAGGAGACAGAGCTCAAGGCCCGCCAGCGGCTGGTGGAGAAGGAGATCGGCGCGCTCCGAGAACGGACCGACGCGGAGATCGACCTGGCCAAGCGCGCCTTCGACGAGTTCCGCGACCTCTACGCCCGCAAGATCATCGAGGACGAGCTGCTGTGGCGGGAGCTCAAGGGCCGATATGACGATTACTTCGAGGGGGGGATGGGGGCGGAGGCCATCTCAGGGCTCATCGACCGCATCGACTTCGACGTCGAGGAGACGAAGCTTCGCGAGGCGATCGACGCCACCGCCGGCCGCCGGCCGTTGTCGGCCCAACGTCGGCAGAAGGCCATAAAGCGGCTCAAGATCGTCTCGGCGTTCAATTGCCGCGACGACCACGGCCGGCGTGTGAACGATCCGCGGGCGATGATCCTGGGTGTCGTGCCCGTGATCCCGCCCGACCTGCGGCCGATGGTGCAGCTCGACGGTGGTCGTTTCGCCACCTCGGACCTGAACGACCTCTACCGCCGTGTGATCAACCGCAACAACCGGCTGAAGAGGCTGCTCGACCTCGGCGCCCCCGAGATCATCATCAACAACGAGAAGCGGATGCTCCAAGAGGCGGTCGACGCCCTGTTCGACAACGGCAGGCGCGGTCGGCCGGTGACCGGCCCGGGCAACCGGCCGCTCAAGAGCCTGTCGGACATGCTGAAGGGCAAGCAGGGCAGGTTCCGGCAGAACCTGCTCGGCAAGCGCGTCGACTATTCGGGGCGCTCGGTCATCGTCATTGGCCCCACCCTGCAACTGCACCAGTGTGGTCTGCCCAAGTTGATGGCGCTCGAGCTATTCAAGCCGTTCGTCATGAAGCGGTTGGTCGACACGGAGCTGGCTCAGAACATCAAATCGGCCAAGCGCATGGTGGAGCGCCGCCGCCCCCAGGTTTGGGACGTGCTCGAAGGCGTCATCCAGGAGCACCCGGTGCTGCTGAACAGGGCTCCCACGCTGCACCGCCTGGGCATCCAGGCGTTCGAGCCCGTGCTGGTCGAGGGAAAGGCCATCCAGGTGCACCCTCTGGTGTGCACCGCGTTCAACGCTGATTTCGACGGCGACCAGATGGCGGTCCACCTTCCGCTGTCCTCGGAGGCCCAGTCCGAGGCACGCGTCCTGATGCTGTCTGCCAACAACATCTTGTCTCCGGCCACCGGGAGGCCGATCACGGTGCCCACCCAGGACATGGTCTTCGGTGCGTACTACCTGACCCTCGCGGTGGACGGCGCCAAGGGCGAGGGCCTCGTCTTCCGCCACGCCTACGAGGTCGAACGCGCCCTCGACGAGCGGGTGGTGGACCTGCACGCCAAGATCGTTCTGCGTCTGTTCCCCGGCTCGTCGCTGCACGCGGCGGTCGCCAAAGCGCTGGGTGGCTCTTCGTCGTCCGCTGAGTCCTCCACCGAGTCAGTCGGGTCAGTCGAGCCCGGCGGAGCCGGAGCTGGTGAGCGCGCCGGGACGCCGTCTGGAACCGACGGGGCGGAGACGCTCGAGATCACGACCACGCCGGGCCGGGTGCTGTTCAACAGCGCGCTGCCAAAAGGCTTCCGGTTCGTGAACGATGTCGTCGGTAAGCGCTCCACGCCCATCGGGGCGATAGTCGAAGAAATCTGTGCCACCGAGCCGAAGCACGTCGTGGCCGAGAGCCTCGACCGGGTGAAGGCCCTCGGGTTTCGCTACGCGGCGCAGTCGGGGCTCACGATCTCCATCGACGACGTGCGCACGCCAGCGCAGAAGCAGCCGATCCTCGAGCGCTACGAGCGTGAGACGGAGAAGGCGGAGACCCAGTTCAAGAGGGGGATCATCACCGACGACGAGCGACGTCAGAAGGAGATCGAGATCTGGACGTCGGCCACCTCCGAGGTGGGCCGGGCCATGGAGAAGACCCTTTCCTCCATGGCCTTCAACCCCCTCGACATGATGGTGGACTCCGGGGCGAGAGGGAACACCCAGCAGATCCGCCAGATCGCGGGGATGAAGGGCCTGGTGTCCAACCCCCGTGGCGAGATGATACCCAGGCCGATCAAGTCGTCGTTCCGCGAGGGTCTGTCGGTGCTCGAGTACTTCATCTCCACCCACGGTGCCCGCAAAGGCCTGGCTGACACAGCTTTGCGCACGGCCGACTCGGGGTACCTCACCAGGCGACTCGTCGACGTCGCCCAGGAGCTCATCGTGCGTGTCAACGACTGCGGCACCGCCCGAGGCATCTGGCTCGACGACCTCTTTCCCGATGAAGCTGGTCGGCGTTCTTATCTGGAGACACGCGCCTACGGCAGGGTGCTCGCAGAGGACACCGAGCTCTCGGACGGGACGGTGCTGTCGACCGGGACGGTTCTCGACGACGAGCTGGTGGCCAAGTTGCGTGACGACACGGTGGTCTCACGAGTCCGGGTTCGTTCGGTTCTCACGTGTGAGGCCGAACATGGCGTCTGCACCATGTGCTACGGGCAGTCCCTGGCTACGGGCCGGCTCATCGAGCTCGGTGAGGCGGTGGGAGTGATCGCCGCCCAGTCGATCGGGGAGCCGGGGACACAGCTGACCATGCGGACTTTCCACACGGGCGGCGTGGTGGGCGAGGACATCACCCACGGCCTTCCCCGCGTGGTGGAGCTCTTCGAGGCCCGTACGCCGAAGGGCGCCGCGGTGCTGGCACGTGACTCCGGGGTCGTGCGCGTGGAGGAAGAAGAAGGTGGTCGTCGCGTCACGGTCGTGACCGAGGACGGCGCCGAGGAGTCGGTGCTCGTACCTGCTCGCGCCCACCTCGAGGTGTCCGCCGGTCAGGAGGTGGTCGCGGGCGACGCCCTCGTAGAGGGACCGAAGGACCCGAAGGAGCTGCTCGAGGTGAAGGGCATTCGCGACACGCAGCAGTACCTGGTGGAAGAGGTCCAGAAGGTCTACCGGGACCAGGGTGTTTCGATCCACGACAAGCACATCGAGCTGATCGTTCGCCAGATGCTCCGTCGGGTGCTCGTTGCCGAGCCGGGTGACTCGCCGTTCCTGCCGGGTGAGCGGGTCGACGCCCAGGTCTTCGCGGAGGCGAACCGGAACCTGGTCCAAGAGCAGAAGCGACCGGCCGAGGGCCGCCCCGAGCTCATGGGCATCACAAAGGCGTCTCTGGCCACCGATTCGTGGCTCTCGGCAGCGTCGTTCCAAGAGACGACCCGAGTTCTCACGGAAGCTGCCATCGAGGGCCGTTCCGATCGCCTGTTCGGGCTGAAGGAGAACATCATCATCGGCAAGCTGATCCCCGCGGGATCCGGCATGGACCACTACCGCGAGATCCAAGTCGACCTGCCGGAGGCGGCCGGGGTGTCGTTGCGCAGCTATGGCTACGACGAGGCGACCGAGGACCTCGCCGCGTGGCTCCGTGACGTCGGGGGCTCGGGCGCCGGAGCCGAGTCGACATCCGGTGGCGACGACCTCGCCGGCGACGGCGAGAAGGCTTCCTACGCCTGGGAGCCATTGACCCCCGGGGAGCCGGTTTCTCTCACCTGGCCCACGGGTGGCGTTCCCGGGGGCGGGGCGGGGGCCGACAGCGAGCCCGCGAGCGCCGAGGGCGAGAGCCAGCTCGGCACCGGCACATGAACAGGTAACCTGATATCTCCGCCGTTCGAGCCCGAGAGGTCACGCGTGCCCACGATCGAGCAGCTCGTCCGAAAGGGTCGGGCCACGAAGCAGTCCAAGACGAAGACTCCCGCGCTGAAGGGGGCTCCCCAGCGCCGCGGGGTCTGCACGCGCGTCTTCACCACGACCCCGAAGAAGCCGAACTCCGCGCTCCGGAAAGTTGCCCGGGTGCGGCTCACGAGCGGCGTAGAGGTGAGCGCCTACATCCCCGGCGTGGGGCACAACCTCCAGGAGCACTCGATAGTGCTCGTACGCGGCGGCCGTGTGAAGGACCTTCCCGGTGTCCGTTACAAGGTCATCCGAGGTGCGCTCGACGCGGCGGGTGTTCGCGAGCGGAGTCAGGCCCGGTCGCGCTACGGCGCCAAGAAGGAGGCCTGAGGAAATGCCACGCAACGGCCCGGCGACCCGTCGTGAGCTTGCACCGGATCCCGTCTACAGGTCGGTCCTCGTCACCCAGGTGGTGAACAAGGTGTTGTCGCGCGGCAAGCGGTCCTTGGCCGAACGCATCGTCTATGACGCGCTCGCCACGGTGCAAGAGAAGACCGGTGCCGACCCGGTGCCTGTGTTGAAGAAGGCCGTGGAGAGCGCCCGTCCCGAGCTCGAGGTCAAGAGCCGCCGTGTCGGCGGGGCCACGTACCAGGTGCCGGTGGAGGTGCGGCCACGCAGGGCCACGACGCTGTCGATCCGTTGGCTCGTCTCCTTCGCCCGTCAACGGCGGGAGAAGACGATGGCACAGCGCCTCGCGAGCGAGGTGCTCGACGCCGCCAACGGCACCGGTGCCGCCGTCAAACGCCGTGAGGACATGCACAAGATGGCCGAGTCGAACAAGGCCTTCGCCCATTACCGCTGGTAGGGCCAACGGCTCCGTCGGCACGCCCGGCGGCCCCGCGACACCGACGGCAGCGGTCAGTTCAGGACCACCTCCCAGTTACCACCCGAGAGCTTGAAGAACATGGCTGAGCCACGCCCCATCCGCGAATTCCCCCTGGCCAGGACCCGCAACATCGGGATCATGGCCCATATCGACGCGGGCAAGACGACGACGACCGAACGGATCCTCTACTACACGGGCAAGAACTACAAGATCGGCGAGGTCCACGAAGGCGCCGCCACCATGGACTGGATGGTCCAAGAGCAAGAGCGCGGCATCACGATCACCTCTGCCGCCACCACCTGCAAGTGGCGCGACTGTTGGATCAACATCATCGATACACCCGGCCACGTCGACTTCACGGTCGAGGTGGAGCGGTCTCTCCGTGTGCTTGACGGTGCCGTGGCGGTCTTCGACGCGGTCGCGGGAGTCGAACCTCAGACCGAGACCGTGTGGCGTCAGGCGGACAAGTACTCGGTGCCCCGGATCGGTTTCGTGAACAAGATGGACCGCATCGGGGCGGACTTCGCGCGCTCGGTGTCGATGATCCGCGACCGCCTCGACGCAGACCCTGCCGTTGTCCAGCTGCCGATCGGGGTGGAGGGCACGTTCTGCGGCGTCGTCGACCTCCTGCGCATGGAGGCTCTCGTGTGGGACGACGAGATGGGAGAGAAATGGCGCACCGAGCCTCTCCCGGCGGAGCTCGCCGGCGAGGCAGCGCAGGCGCGCCATAAGCTCGTGGATCTGCTGTCCAATTTCGACGACACGGTCATGGAACGCTACGTCGCCGACCAGGAGATCACCGCCGACGACCTGCGCAGAGCGCTGCGCAAAGCGACCATCGCAAGTCAGGCGGTCCCGGTTCTTTGCGGGTCTGCCTTCAAGAACAAGGCCGTCCAGCCTCTTCTCGACGCGGTGGTCGATTACCTTCCGAGCCCCCTCGACGTCCCGCCTGCGCCGGGGACCTCGCAGAAAGGTGAGGTGGTCGAGCGAAAGGCGGACGACGCGGAGCCCTTTGCTGCCCTCGCGTTCAAGATCATGACCGACGCGTACGTGGGCAAGCTCACGTACGTGCGCGTGTACTCCGGGACCCTGGCGAAGGGGGCGACCGTGGTGAACTTCACCAAGGGTGGCCGCAAGGAACGCGTCGGGAGACTCCTGCAGATGCACGCCAACCACCGCGAGGACAAGGACGCCATCTTCACCGGCGACATCGTCGCGGTCGTCGGGCTCAAGGACACCACCACCGGCGACACGCTGTGCGATCCCGCACATCCCGTACTCCTGGAGGCGCTCGAATTCCCCGAGCCCGTGATCCACGTCGCCGTCGAGCCGAAGACGAAGGCGGACCAGGACAAGCTGGGCAAGGCCCTCTACGCCCTTTCGGAGGAGGACCCCACCTTCAGGGTGCGCACCGATGAGGAGACGGGCCAGACCGTGATCTCGGGCATGGGCGAGCTACACCTCGAAGTGCTTGTCGACCGCATGCTGCGGGAGTTCAGCGTGGATGCCAACGTGGGCAAGCCACAGGTGGCCTACCGGGAGACGATCCGCCACGCGGTGCAGAAGGTCGAGGGCCGCTATGTTCGCCAAACAGGTGGCCGGGGGCAGTACGGTCACGTGGTCATAAGCCTGGAGCCGACGGGTCCGGGCGGGGGCTATGAGTTCGTCGACAAGATCTCCGGCGGGGTGGTCCCGAAGGAGTACATCCCCGCTGTCGACGCCGGGATCCAAGACGCCCTCACGAGTGGGGTGCTGGCCGGCTACCCGGTGGTCGATGTGCGTGTCGCCTTGACATACGGCTCGTACCACGAGGTCGACTCGTCGGAGATGGCCTTCAAGATCGCCGGGTCCATCGCTGTGAAGGAGGCCGCTCGCAAGGCCGGGCCCGTGCTCTTAGAGCCGGTGATGGCCGTCGAGGTCGTCACGCGAGAGGAGAACATGGGTGACGTGATAGGCGACCTGTCCTCCAGGCGGGGGAAGGTGGAGGGCATGGAGCAGCGGGGTGCGAACCAGGTGATCAGGGCCCTCGTGCCCCTGGCCGACATGTTCGGCTACGCTACCGACCTGCGCTCGCGGACCCAGGGTCGGGCCACTTACACGATGCAGTTCAGCGCGTACCACGAGGTACCGGACTCGATCGCCCGTGAGATCATTGCCCGGGCACGCGGGGAGTAGAAGGAGACGTCATGGCCAAGAAGAAGTTCGAGCGCTCGAAGCCGCACATCAACATCGGGACGATGGGCCACATCGACCACGGCAAGACCATGCTCACGGCGGCCATCACGAAGGTCTTGTCGGAGAAGAACCCGAACGTGGTCTACACACCTTTCGAGCAGATCGACAAGGCGCCCGAGGAGAAGCAGCGCGGCATCACGATCCAGATCGCCCACGTGGAGTACGAGACGGACAAGCGCCACTACGCCCATGTCGACATGCCCGGGCACGCCGACTACATCAAGAACATGATCACCGGCGCTGCGCAGGTGGACGGTTCCATCCTCGTGGTCTCTGCTGCGGACGGGCCCATGCCCCAGACCCGGGAGCATGTGCTGCTCGCTCGCCAGGTAGGGGTGCCCTGCATCGTGGTCGCGCTGAACAAGGTTGACCTGGTGGACGACGAGGAGCTGCTCGACCTGGTAGAGCTCGAGGTGCGAGAGCTGCTCACCCAGTACGAGTTCCCGGGCGACGAAATCCCGGTGGTGAGAGTGAGCGCCACCAAGGCGCTCGAGGGAGACCCGGAGGCGGTCAAAAAGATATTCGAGCTAATGGACGCGGTCGACAACTACGTCCCCGAGCCCGACCGTCCGCTCGACAGGCCCTTCCTCATGCCGATCGAGGACGTGATGTCGATCACCGGCCGGGGCACGGTCGTCACCGGCAAGGTCGAGCAGGGCATCGTGAAGGTGGGCGACCCCGTGGAGGTCGTCGGACTGCGTCCCACCCAGAGCACGGTCGCTACGGGGGTGGAGATGTTTCGCAAACTGCTCGACGAGGGTCGTGCCGGCGACAACATCGGAGTCCTGCTCCGTGGCACCAAGAAGGAGGAGGTCGAGCGCGGCCAGGTGCTGGCCAAGCCCGGTTCGATCACTCCTCACACGAACTTCACCGGTCAGGTCTACGTGCTCACGAAGGAGGAGGGCGGCCGCCACAAGCCTTTCTTCAACAACTACCGCCCCCAGTTCTACTTCCGGACCACCGATGTCACGGGGTCGATAACGCTGTCCGAGGGGACGGAGATGGTCATGCCGGGCGACAACACCGAGATGACCGTGGAGCTCCAGAAGCCGATCGCCATGGACGAGGGCCTGCTCTTTGCAATCCGCGAAGGCGGGCGCACCGTGGGATCGGGCCGGGTCACCAAGGTCATCAAGTAGCCGACGGGGACCGGACGGAGCAGGGGAATGGCCGACGCCGCCAGGCAGAAGATCCGCATCCGGCTCAAGGCCTACGACCACGAGGTCCTCGACCAGTCCACGGAGAAGATCGTCCAGACGGTGCTGCGGACCCAAGCCAGGGTCCAGGGGCCGATCCCGCTACCGACCGAGAAGCACCGTTACACGGTGATCCGCTCCCCGCACAAGTACAAGGACAGCCGGGAACACTTCGAGATGCGGGTGCACAAGAGGTTGGTCGACATCGTCGAGCCGACACCGAAGACCGTGGATTCGCTCCAGCGGCTGGACCTGCCTGCTGGGGTCGACATCGAGATCAAGATACAGAACGTCTGAGTCCCGGGCGCGTGTCGTCCTCATCTTCCTGCCCTTCCGTGACGTGAGCAGAAGGTCGCGGTAGCGGCTCACACTTGGATCGTGTAACCTCTTCGGCCGGGCTGATTCCCGGTTCCTCGGCATATTCGACGTCTCCGAGTGCCCACCTGCCAGTCGGTGGGGACCCCGGGGCACAACTTGAAGAGCGCTCCGCTCGGGTTTCCCGGGCGGAGCGCTGGTGTGCTGCAAAACACGCCAGCGAGGGTACCGGTGACGATGCTCGTATTCCGGCAGGTGCCACAGGCGCGGCAGCTGCCGGGAACTGCCGGCGGCGGGGTCCGGGACCCCGACGTCTTGGAGGAGGGTGAGGTCTTGGACCCCACCCGGGACACAGTAGGCGCCAGGAACGTGGAAGGACTCGAGGCTCAAGACCGTGGCGACCAAGGCGATCGTCGGTGAGAAGGTCGGTATGACACAGGTCTTCGACGACCAGAACCGTGCCGTGGCGGTCACGGTGCTGAAGGTCGCGCCGGTTCGAGTGGTGAAGGTGAAGCGTCCCGAGCGCGAGGGCTACTCCGCTCTCCAGGTCACCTGGGGCGTGCGGCGGGCGGGCGCTCTCTCCAAGCCTGAGCAGGGTCACTTCGAGGGTGCAGGGGTTGAGCCCGGACGCCGGTTGGTCGAGCTGCGCATAGAGGACTCGAGCGGCTACGAGGTGGGCCAGCAGCTCACCGCCGACCTGCTCGCGGCCGGGGAACGAGTCGACGCGATCGCTGTTTCGAAGGGCAAAGGCTTCACGGGAGCCATGAAGCGCCACAATTTCAAAGGACAGGGAGCCGCCCACGGGAACCACAAGAAGCACCGTTCCCCTGGCTCGGTGGGGGCGTGTGCCACCCCTTCACGGGTCTTCCCCGGCACGCGTATGGCCGGCCGGATGGGGGGACGGCGGGTGACCACGCTGAACCTGGAGGTCGTCGACGCTGACGCAGAGCGCGAGCTCATCTTGTTGAAGGGGGCGGTGCCCGGTCCTCGCGGCGCCGTGGTCGTGCTCCGCGACACGGTCAAGGGCGCGAACGGGGCGGTCAGGCCATGAGCGTGCTTCCCGCCACGACCTCGAGGCCCGACGGCAAACGAGGTGAGCGGACGGCGCCCGAGCGCCGGAAGGTGCAGCGTCGCCGTATTGACGGCAGCGTCGCCGACGAGGTCGTCCTCGACCCGCAGGTATTCGGTCTCGCGCCGAACGCCGCGTTGGTGCACCAGGTGGTGACGTCTCAGCTGGCCGCGGCCCGTTCAGGCACTCAGTCCACCCGCACGCGGGCCGAGGTGTCGGGAGGAGGCTCCAAGCCGTTCCGTCAGAAGGGAACCGGCAGGGCCCGCCAAGGATCGATCCGCGCCCCGCAATGGACCGGAGGTGGTGTGGCCCTGGGGCCGAAGCCCCGCTCCTACCGTCAGCGCACCCCGAAGAGGATGACCCGCCTGGCCCTGCACTGTGCGCTGTCGGACAGGGCGTCCGAGGCGAGGGTCGGACTTGTCGAGGATTGGGCGTTCGAGGAGCCCAAGACGAGGGACGCACGTTCCGCGCTGGAGGTACTCGGCATCGGCGGGCGGGTACTGGTCGTGCTGGGCCCCGACGACGGCATCGCGGACCGCTCGTTCGCCAACTTGCCCCACGTTCAGTGCGTCCAGCTCGCGGAGCTGAACGCTTACGACGTGGTGCGCTGCGACTGGGTGGTCTTCACAGACGCCACACTTCCGGGTGAGACCGAGGTGCTTGCCACCGGTCCTGAGATCGCGGAAGCTGACGGCTCCGATGTCGCGGAAACTGCCGGCTCCGATGTCGCGGAAACTGCCGGCTCCGATGTCGCGGAAACTGCCGGCTCCGATGTCGCGGAAGCCGACGAGGGCGAAGGAAGCGGCCGGTGACAGAGGCGACGAGGGTCTTGCTGCGACCTGTGGTCTCGGAGAAGTCGTACGCCCTGATGCAAGACGGCGCGTACGTCTTCGTCGTCGCACCCGACGCCACGCGTGCCGAGGTGCGTCGAGCGGTCGAGGACGTCTTTGGCGTGCGTGTGAGGAAAGTGAACACCCTCAACCGAAAGGGCAAGCTCCGCCGCAACCGCAAGACGAACACCCTCGGCCAACGCCCTTCCACGAAGCGAGCTGTGGTCACCCTCGTGGAGGGGGACCGCATCGACCTGTTCGAGAAGGGTTGAGGTGCTCACGATGCCTCTGAGGAAGCGCAGACCCACCAGTGCGGGTCGCCGGTTCCAGTCGGTCTCCGACTTCTCCGAGATCACCCGTTCACGTCCCGAGAAGTCGCTGCTGGTGCCAAATCCGCGCTCAGGCGGGCGCAACAGCTACGGCCGCAAGACCGCGCGTCACCGGGGCGGTGGCCACAAGCGCCAGTACCGCATCGTCGACTTCAAACGCGACAAGGATGGCGTGCCCGCCAAAGTGGCATCTATCGAGTACGACCCCAACCGCAATGCCCGCATCGCGTTGCTGCACTACTACGACGGGGAGAAGCGTTACATCCTCGCTCCCGCCCAGGTGGAGGTGGGAGACGTGTTGCAGAACGGCCAGGGATCGGAGATCCGCGCCGGCAACGCGCTCCCCCTGCGTTACGTTCCGGTCGGCTCCACGTTGCACAACGTCGAGCTGCGACCCGGACAGGGCGGCAAATTCGCCCGTGGCGCAGGGATGAGCGTCCAGCTTGTGGCCAAAGAAGGACTCTTCGCCACTCTCCGCCTGCCGTCTACCGAGATGCGGCGGGTTCCCATCGACTGCCGGGGCACCTTGGGCGAGGTGGGGCATGCCGAGGCCGAGCTGGTCGACTTCGGCAAGGCGGGCCGCAACCGTTGGAAGGGAGTACGTCCGCAGACCCGCGGAGTGGCGATGAACCCTGTGGACCACCCCCTCGGCGGCGGCGAAGGCAAGTCTTCGGGTGGACGACACCCCGTGACGCCGTGGGGCAAGGCCGAGGGGCGTACGCGAGTCCGCCACAAGCCGTCGGATCGAATGATCGTGCGCCGTCGACGTACCCGCGGCGGACGGCGATGATGCCGGGTAAGGAAGTGCCGAATGCCGCGTAGCCTCAAGAAGGGTCCGTTCGTGGACGACCACTTGCTCAAGAAGGTGGACGCTCTCAATGCCGCAAACGAGAAACGCGTCATCAAGACCTGGTCGCGTCGCTCCACCGTCATCCCCGACATGGTGGGGCATACGATCGCAGTGCACGATGGGCGCAAACACGTGCCCGTGTACGTGACCGAGGCGATGGTCGGGCACAAGCTGGGCGAGTTTGCGCCCACCCGCACTTTCCGGTATCACGCAGGCCAGGAACGTCAGGCGAGGCGCTGAGATGGCCGGGACGAAGACCAACGAGGCACCGGGTACGCGCGCTGTCCTGCGGCACCACCGGATGTCGGCGTACAAGGCCCGACAGGTGCTCGACCTCATCCGTGGTCAGGACGTGGACCGGGCCGAGGAGATCCTGCGATCCACGCCGCGCGAGGCGGCCCATGTCGTGGCGAAAGTGCTCGGATCGGCCGTGTCCAACGCGAGGAACAACGACCTTCTCGATCCCGAGGAACTCTACATCTCGGCATGCTTCGCCGACGAGGGAACGACCTTGAAGCGTTGGCGTCCGAGGGCCCGAGGACGCGCAACGCGTATCAGAAAGCGCGCGTGCCACATCACGGTCATCGTCAGTCGTCTTCCCGACGACCGTCTCGAGCGCCGTCGCGCCGACCGGGCAGATCGAAGCGCCGCGATGCGTTCCAGGAGAGTGGCGGCTTCCAGACGCGCCGGAGAGGCCGCTCCCGCCGACGCACCAGGCGCCGGGGTCCCTGGCGAGACGGAGGAGACGCAGGAGGCCACCGACGAGTTCGCGCAAGGCCGCAAGGCGGTGCAAACGGCAGAGGACGCGGTGGAAACGGCAGAGGACGCCGGGGCGGCCGAGGCCGAGGAATCCGCCGTGCATGACGACACAGGAGAGGAAACCGCACAGGACGCCGAGGCGGTCGAGCCCGACGAATCCGCCGTGCAGGACAAAGAGGCGGGGGAGCACGTGCAGAGCACGGAGGAGAGCGACTGATGGGCCAGAAGGTGAACCCCTACGGCTTTCGCCTCGGAGTGACCACGGACTGGAAGTCGCGCTGGTTCGAGCAGCGCAACTACCGCGAGTTCGTGGTGGAGGACTGGAAGATCCGCGACTACCTCTCCTCGCAGCTCGAGTCGGCGGCAGTGAGCCGCATAGAGATCGAGCGGACGCGTGATCGCCTTCGCGTGGACCTCCACACAGCACGCCCAGGCATCGTCATCGGTCGTCGAGGCTCGGAGGCGGATCGTCTCAGGAAGAAGCTCGAGGAGATAACCGGGCTGCGGAATCGGATTGCGCTGAACATTCAAGAGATCAAGCAACCCGAGCTCGACGCAGCTCTGATCGCTCAGAGCATCGCCGACCAGCTGGCTCGACGCGTCGCGTTCCGCCGGGCCATGAAGCGGGCCGTGCAGACCGTTATGAAGGCGGGCGCACTGGGTGTCCGGGTCCAGTGCTCGGGAAGGCTCGGCGGCTCGGAGATGGCCCGCAAGGAGGGGTACAGGGAGGGCCGCGTGCCCCTTCACACGCTTCGCGCCGACATCGACTACGGGTTCCGTGAGGGGCGCACGACGTTCGGTCGGATCGGTGTGAAGGTGTGGATCTACAAGGGCGACATCCTCCCGTATCGACTCTCGTCCGAGGAGAAGATCTCGAAGGAGGCGGCCATGGCTGCCGGTGAGACCTCGGGCCAGGCCGCTCCGCGCCGTCTGGTCACCGCCGGTGGTGGGCGGCGTCGCGCCGGACAAGGCGAGCCCGGGAGCGTCCCGGAGGCTGCTGCGCCAACTTCCGAGGAAGAGCCCCTCGTCACGGCCTTACCCGGAGCGGTGCCGGCCGCCGGGGAGGCGGACGACCTCGAGCGCCTGCTGGCCGAGGAGGAAGAGATCGAGCGCCGCACGCGCACCGAACATCATGAGACGCCTCACTTCCGCAAGGAGACCGACTGATGCTCATGCCTCGCAAGGTGAAGCACCGCAAGGACCAGCGCGGGCGGTTGACCGGCTCTGCAAAAGGGGGCACAGCTATCAACTTCGGTGACTTCGGCATCCAGGCGCTCGAGCCGGCATGGATCACGCAGCGCCAGATCGAGGCCGCCCGTATTGCCATGACCCGTCACGTCAAGCGAGGCGGGAAGGTGTGGATACGCATCTTCCCGCACAAACCGGTGACGCAGAAGCCCGCCGAGACCCGCATGGGGTCGGGCAAGGGGAACCCCGAGCACTGGGTCGCTCCGGTTCGTCCCGGCAGGATCCTTTTCGAGCTTGCGGGCGTCGATCGCGAACTGGCGCGTGCCGCGATGGAACGTGCCATCCAGAAGCTGCCGTGCAAGGCACGTTTCGTGGTGCGCGCGGGCACCCACGGAGCGGGCGAGGTGGAGGTCTGAGGCAATGCCGAGTGTTGCAGAGCTGGCAGAGCTCGACGACGACGAACTGGCGACGCGGCTTGCGGAGTACCGTCGTGAGCTTCTCAATCTCAGGTTCCAGCTCGCCACGAGCCAGCTGGACAACCCGGCGCGCCTGTCCGCGGCCCGTCGGGACGTCGCCCGGGTCCTCACGTTGATGCGCGAGCGCGAGATCGCTCTGGCCGAGGGGATCGAGGCTCCCTCGGCGGCCTCGGCCCGCCATCTGCCCAGGCGGCGCGAGGTGGTGGCCGACGAATTCGAGGCCGAGGCCGAGCCGGAGGACATGGAATTCGAGGCCGAGGCCGAGCTCGAGGGTGTGCAGGACGAGGAGGTGCTCGTCTCGGGGCAGGGCCCCGCGGAGGGACGTCTTGGGTCCGAGAGCGAGCTCGACGACGAGCAAGAGGAGGAGGACTGATGGCCGAGGAGACCACACCCTCCCTGGCACGCCGGCGAGGGCGCAAGGTTCGTGAGGGCCTGGTCGTCTCCGACAAGATGACGGCGACCGTGGTCGTCGCCGTCACCGAACGGGTGCGCCACGCGCGCTACGGCAAGACCGTCCAGCGCACCCGGAAGCTCTACGCAGACGACGAGGGCCACGAGGCGAGGGCTGGCGACCGCGTGCGCGTCATGGAGACCCGTCCGCTGTCGAAGACGAAGCGCTGGCGCGTCACCGAAGTGCTCGAGCGTGCACGATGATCCAGCAGGAGTCCCGGCTGAAGGTCGCCGACAATTCCGGCGCGCGGGAGGTGCTCTGCATCAAGGTTCTAGGTGGCTCCCGCCGCCGTTATGCGGGCATAGGTGACGTGTTCGTCGCCACGGTGAAGGACGCCATTCCCGGCGCCGCCGTCAAGAAGGGAGAGGTTGTGCGCTGTGTAGTGGTCCGTACGGCCAAGGAAAGACGGCGTCCGGACGGCAGTTACATCAAGTTCGACGAGAACGCCGCGGTGCTCATCAATGAGCAGCAACAACCTCGCGGCACACGCATATTCGGACCGGTAGGGCGCGAGCTGCGGGACAAGAAGTTCATGCGGATCGTGTCTCTCGCTCCCGAGGTGTTGTGATGCGCATTCACAAAGGTGACACGGTTCAGGTGCTGTCCGGCAAGCACCGTGGCAAACGAGGGCAGGTCATGGTCGTCTTACCTGCTCAGGGCAAGGTGATCGTAGACGGCGCGAACCTGGCGAAGCGTCATACGAAGCCACGAGGTGCCACGATGCAGGGAGGGATAATCGACAAGGACATGCCCCTGCCCGTGTCGGCGGTGGCCATCGTCTGTCCCTCGGACGGCCCCACTCGCATCGGTATCCGTCTCGACGAGGCGGGCCGGAAGGTCCGGATCTGTAAGAAGTGCGGGACCGAGCTGTGACGACCGCCACATTCACGCGTCCGCGGCCCAGGTTGAAGGAACGCTACCTTTCGACGGTGCGCGCCCAGCTCCAGCGGGAGCTGGGCCTGTCGAGCGTGATGGAGGTCCCACGCCTCGAGAAGATCGTCGTGAACATGGGGGTGGGCAAGGCCACGCAGCAGCCGTCTCTAGTGGAGGGCGCCGTCGCGGACCTCGAGGTGATCACCGGCCAGAAGTCGGCGGTCACGCGCGCGCGCCGGTCGATCGCCGGGTTCAAATTGCGCGAAGGCATGGCGATCGGTGCCAAGGTGACGCTGAGAGGTGACCGCGCCTGGGAGTTCTTGGACCGGCTCATCTCCCTGGCCATACCCAGAGTTCGCGACTTCCGGGGGCTGTCTCCGACGTCCTTCGACGGCCGGGGCAACTACACCTTTGGCGTCACCGAGCAGCTCATCTTTCCCGAGGTGGACTACGACCGCGTCGATGTGACGCGAGGAATGGACATCACCATCTGCACCACAGCTCGGAGCGACTCGGAGGGACGTGCCTTCCTCGTGGCTTTCGGGTTTCCGTTCAGGCAGGAGGCCGTCTGAGAAATGGCCAAGAAGGCATTGATCTCAAAGCAGCAGCGCACCCCGAAGTTCCGCGTCCGCGCCTACACAAGGTGCCAGAGGTGTGGAAGACCGAAGGCGGTGTTCCGGCAGTTCGGCCTGTGCCGTATCTGCCTGCGCGTGATGGTGCACGCCGGGGAGATCCCCGGGGTCACAAAGGCGAGCTGGTGAGAGGAGGGACGCGCAGATGACGATGACGGACCCGATCGCCGACATGTTGACCCGAATTCGCAACGCGAACACCGCCATGCACGACACGGTGAAGATGCCGGGCTCGAAGCTCAAGGTGTCCCTCGCCGATATCTTGAAGCGTGAGGGGTACATAGCCGGTTTCGACGTGAGCCCGTCGTCGAAGGGCCCAGGATCCGTGCTCGAGATCACTCTCAAGTACGCGTCTGACCGGACTCGCACGATCGCCGGTCTCCATCGCGTGTCGAAACCCGGTCTGCGGATCTACGCGCGCGCTAACCACATACCACGCGTGCTCGGTGGGATGGGCGTAGCCGTCGTGTCGACGAACCAGGGACTGATGACCGACAGCGAGGCGCGCAAGCGACGCGTCGGCGGAGAAGTGCTCTGTTATGTCTGGTGAGACCGTGGAGGTCATCTGATGTCGCGGGTGGGCAGGACCCCTATCGAGGTTCCCCGCGGCGTCACGGTGACGGTGGACGGTCCGCTGGTCACGGTGGCCGGACCTCAAGGAACCCTGTCGCGCCCGCTGCCCTCGCCGATCACAGTGCGTCAGGAGGACTCGCTGCTCCTCGTAGAACGCCCCGACGATGAACGTGAGCACCGTGCTCTTCACGGATTGACCCGGTCTCTTCTGTCCAACATGGTGACAGGAGTCACGGACGGTTTCGTAAAGGAGCTCGAGATAGTCGGCGTCGGCTATCGCGCCACGGCCCGCGGCCCCTCCGCGCTGGAGCTTGCCCTCGGCTTTTCCCACCCCGTGGTCGTGGAGGCGCCGGTCGGCGTCACCTTCGAGGTCCCAGCTCCCACTCGGATCGTCGTCAAGGGGATCGACAAGGAAAAGGTGGGGCAGGTGGCGGCTGACATTCGCAAGGTGCGCAAGCCCGAGCCCTACAAGGGCAAGGGCGTGCGTTATGCGGGCGAGCGCGTCGTGCGCAAAGCCGGAAAGGCGGCCAAGTAGCGATGGTGGCCGCGCCAGCTCGAAAGAGGGAGCAACGCCTGCGCAGGCACGCCCGCGTGCGCAAGACGATCTCGGGAACCGCACAGCGTCCACGCTTGGCGGTGTTCCGGTCGGCGCGTCATATCTCCGCCCAGGTCATCGACGATGCATCGGGGCGCACGTTGGCGGCCGCCAGCACTGTCGAGCGGGGCCTGCGCGCCTCACGGGGCGGCAACGTGACCGCTGCTTCGGTGGTTGGCCGTCTTGTCGCCGAGCGAGCCCGCGATGCAGGAATTAGTCGTGTCGTCTTCGACCGTGGCGGGTACCGCTATCACGGGCGCGTGGCAGCCCTCGCAGATGCGGCACGCGAGGCAGGACTGGAGCTCTGATCATGCTGGACGGACAGTTCGAAGAACGCACCATCCGCGTCAACCGCGTCGCCAAGGTGGTGAAAGGCGGTCGACGTTTCTCCTTCACCGCTCTCATGGTGGTGGGAGACGGCAACGGGCGAGTCGGTCTCGGTTACGGAAAGGCGAAGGAGGCGGGCCTGGCCGTGCAAAAGGGGATCGAGGAGGCGAGGAAGAACATGTTCGACGTTCCCCTCGCCGGGTCGACCATCACCCACCCGGTGATCGGTGAGGCAGGTGCCGGCCGGGTGATGCTCAAGCCCGCGGCTCCCGGCACGGGGGTGATCGCCGGCGGTGCCGCGCGCGCGATCTTGGAGATGGCTGGTATATCCGACGTCCTGTGCAAGTCGCTGGGCTCGTCCAACGGGATCAACGTGGCGCACGCCACGATCGTCGGGCTCAAGTCGCTCATGCGTCCCGAGCAGCTGTCGCGACTTCGAGGCAAGCCGGCCGACGAGCTCGTGCCCCGGGGCGTGCTGCGCGCATACCGGGAACGCCAGCGCACTTCTGACCTGTTCTCCGAGGCCGAGCCATGACCGCATCGACCCGAGTCAGCACCCTGCACCTACGGGTCACCCAGGTCCGTTCGGGGATAGGCACCAAGCCCAAGCATCGAGCGACACTGCGGGCGCTGGGGTTGCGGGGTGTCGGTCGCACTCGTGTCCTGCCCGACTCGGCCTCGGTGCGCGGAATGTTGTCTCGGGTGTCCCACCTGGTGGAAGTGGGGCCGGCGGGGAGCGAGGAGTTGCAAGTGCGCCAAACGAGGCGCTCGGATGTCTTGAAGGCACGCGGCTCCGCGTACGCGAAGGCCGCCAAGGTCGAGAAGGCCGCGAAGGCTGTCAAGCTCGAGAAGGTCGAGAAGACCACCAAGGCCGTAAAGGCCGCGAAGGTCGAGAAGGCCGCGAAGGCTGTCAAGCTCGAGAAGGTCGAGAAGACCACCAAGGCCGTAAGGGCCGCCAAGGTCGAGAAGGCCGCGAAGGCTGTCAAGCTCGAGAAGGTCGAGAAGACCACCAAGGCCGTAAAGGCCGCGAAGGCTCAGAAGACAGAGGAAGATTCGCGATGAAACTGCACGACCTCCAGGCGCCCGCGGGCGCCAATCGTGCGCGACAGCGGGTGGGGCGGGGTATCGGTGGCCGACGTGGCAAGACGGCCGGTCGGGGGATGAAGGGCACCGGGGCGCGCGACAACATGAAACCAGGCTTCGAAGGCGGCCAGCTGCCGCTGGCTCAACGCGTTCCAAAGCTCAAGGGCTTCCGCAACCCGTTCCGGGTGTCTTACGCGGTCGTCAACCTTGACACGCTGGACCAATTCGTAGGTGACGAGGCGACCCCGGACTCTCTGGCTGCGGCCGGGCTGGTTAAGAAGGGCTCGCTGGTCAAGGTGCTCGGGCGGGGAGAGCTGCACAGGGCGCTTCGTGTCAAGGCACACGCGGTGAGCACTGCGGCGCGCGATCGGATCGAAGCTGGAGGCGGCACGGTCGAAGTGCTTGCTCCGCCGTTCGGGCACAACCGCCCGCCCGCGCAAGGAAATGCGCTCACCAACCGCTAACCTCGAGGGGCGGTTGCCGGTGCAAGGAGAGGCACGATGCTCTCGAGCCTGAAGAACATCTTCAAGGTTCCCGACCTGCGCAACAAGGTCGTGTTCACTCTGGTTGTCATCGGCCTGTACCAGCTGGGCGCGAACATCATCGTCCCGTACGTCTCGATCGCGAAGGTCCAGCAGCTCGAGGCAGAGGCCGGGAAGGCAGGCATCCTGGGCTTCCTCAACCTGTTCTCAGGGGGTGGGTTGCTTCGGATGGCGGTGTTCGGGCTCGGGATCATGCCTTACATCACCAGCTCGATCATCGTCCAGCTCCTTTCTACGGTCATTCCGAAGTTCGAGGAATGGCGAGACCAGGGGGCTGTGGGCCAGAAGAAGCTGACCCAGACCACGAGGTACCTGACGATCGGGCTGGCGCTGCTGCAGTCGGCCGGCCTGGTCTACGTATTCCACACAGGTGCCCAAGGGCTCCTAGGGGGGACCACGAAGATCGACCTCATTCCGAATTTCACTTTTTACCGGGCTGCCTTCATCGTCCTCACGCTCACCGCCGGCACGGCCTTCGTCATGTGGCTCGGCGAGTTGATCACCCAACGTGGGATCGGCAACGGGATGTCGATCATCATCTTTGCCAGTGTTGTCGCGGGGATTCCTGCAGGAGGAGCGGCTGTCCTCGCCCAGGGCGGCAACCTGAAGTTCGGGATCATCGTCGGGCTAACGGTGGTTCTCATCGTCGCGGTCGTGTTCATGGAGCAGGGCCAGCGCCGCATCCCCGTCACTTTTGCCAAACGAGTCGTTGGCCGGCGGATGTATGGCGGCTCGTCGACGTACATACCGTTGAAGGTGAACCAGTCCGGTGTGATCCCGATAATCTTCGCCAGCTCGTTGCTCTACATACCGGTGCTCTTGTCGAACATCGTGCCCTGGGTGGGGTTCAGGCGCTTCGTCAGCAATCACATCCAGCCGACGAGCCTCTTGTACGTGCTGTCGTACGGGGTTCTCATCTTCGCTTTCACCTTCTTCTACGTGTACGTGGCATTCGACCCGCACCAGCAGGCCGACATCATCCGGAAGCAGGGTGGTTACGTCCCCGGCATCCGGCCTGGACCACCCACAGAGCGCTATCTCTCGCGCATCTTGAACCGCATCACCGTGCCCGGCGGTTTGTACCTGGCGACAGTGGCCGTGCTACCGTCGCTGTTGATGGCTCTGTGGCATTTGAGTGCGTACCCGTTCTACGGAACCACTCTTCTTATCGCCGTGGGTGTCACTCTGGAAACGATGAAACAGATCGACAGCCAGCTAATGATGCGCAACTACGAGGGCTTCCTCAAGTAGGCGATCGTGACGATACCCGGCGTCAAATTGGTGGTCTTCGGCAAACAGGGGGCCGGCAAGGGAACACAGTGTGTTCGCCTGTCTCAGCACTACGCGGTGCCGCACATCTCGACCGGGGACATGCTGCGCGCCGCGGTGAAGAACGGCTCGGAGCTCGGGCTGAAGGCCAAAGCGATCATGGAGCGAGGTGAACTGCTTGGTGACGACCTGATCTTGGAGATGGTCGCCGAGCGCCTTGCCGAGCCAGACGCGCGCGAACGGGGCTTCATTCTCGACGGGTTCCCGCGAACGGCGAAACAGGCCGAAGGCCTTGCCGCTTTGTTGGCGCCTGGTGACTTGGATCTGGCAGTGGACATCGAGTTGCCCACTGCGGAGGTGCTGCGGCGTCTGGCAAGTCGCCGGGTGTGCAGCGAGTGCGGAGCGAACTACTCGGTGTCCTCACCGCCCAAGGTCAACTGGACGTGCGACACCTGCGGCGGTGAGGTCATCCAGCGAGAGGACGACACCGAGGAGGCCATCAAGCGCCGGCTCGAGATCTATGAGCGTCAGACGGCTCCCCTCATCGACTGGTACTCCAAACGTGAGCAGTTTGCAGAGGTGGATGGCGTGGGCTCCCCCGAGGCCGTGCTGCGACGGATCATCCGCGCTGTCGAGGAGCGACGCAAAGATCTGGGAACCGTTCGGTGAGGAGGGCGGTCGAGGAGATCGCCAAGATGCGCCGAGCCGGGAAGGTGGTGGCCGAGATGCACGCCGCCACCAGGGAGACGGCGAGGCCGGGTGTGACGACGGCTGAGCTGGACGTGATCGCCCGCGAGGTTCTGCGTCGCCGCGGTGCCAAGTCGAACTTCTTGAACTACCGGGGGTTCCCGGCGGTCATCTGTACGTCCCCGAACGACATGATCGTCCACGGCATCCCGGGTGGATACGTGCTGAGCGAGGGCGACATCCTGTCCGTCGACTGTGGGGCGATCGTCGAGGGGTACCACGCGGACGCCGCTTTCACGACGCCCATCGGTTCGGTTCCCGCTAGCACCTCCCGGCTCCTGGAGGTCACCGAGCAGAGCCTTTGGGCCGGCATCGCCGAGCTCCGTCCGGGTAACCGTCTGCACGAGGTCGGCCGGGCCGTGCAGAACGTGGCGGAAGCCGCGGGGTTCTCCGTCATCCGGGAGTACGTCGGCCACGCGATCGGTACGGCGATGCACGAGGAGCCACAGGTCCCCAACTACTGGCCCGGTACCGCCGGCCCGGTGCTGAAGAGCGGGATGGTTTTCGCGGTGGAGCCCATGGTGAATGCCGGTGGTCCGGGCACCCGCCTGCTCGAGGACGGATGGAGCGTAGTCACAGAGGACGGCAGCCTGTCGGCCCATTTCGAGCACACGATCGCCGTCACCGAGGACGGCCCGGAGGTACTTACCCTCCCGTGACGGCGGCAGGCGGTCTTGTGCCCGTTGCCCAGCCGGGGCGCTATGCTGGTAGATCGGCTCGTCGGGCCAGGGTCGCGGCCGTGTCGGCACACGGGCGGGGCAAGCAGTAGCCGTCATCCCTGTATGACTGGGTGGCGCACACGGATCGCGCGTCCGTGCCGCGGCGTGCTCACAGGAGAACAACGAGGAGGAGTCACCTGCCAAAACCCAAGGAGGATGCGATCGTGCTCGAGGGAACGGTCGTCGAGCCGCTCCCGAACGCGATGTTCCGTGTCGAGCTCGAGAACGGCCACCGGGTCCTGGCGCACAGCTCGGGAAAGATGCGGATGCACCGGATCCGCATCCTGCCCGGTGATCGTGTGCAGGTGGAGATCACACCGTACGACCTGAGCCGCGGACGGATCACCTACCGCTACAGGTGAGATGGCCGGCGGCGGGACCGTCCCGCCGTCTGGAGGAGGGGCCCGGGGCCCACGAGGGCGTCGGGCGAACAGAGCGACTTGCGAGGACGACGATGAAGGTGCGACCAAGCGTGAAAGCGATCTGCGACAAGTGCAAGGTGATCAGGCGCAATGGCCGGGTCATGGTGATATGCGAGAACCCGAGGCACAAGCAGCGCCAGGGCTGAACGAGCCCCAAGAGATCGGAGAGAGGACTAGGACGTGGCACGAATTGCCGGTGTGGACATACCACGGGAGAAACGGCTCGAAGTCTCGCTGACCTACATCTATGGGGTCGGGCGGACGCAGGCCCAGCAGATCGTCTCCAACACGGATCTGAGCCCCGACACCAGGGTGCGCGATCTCACCGACGACGAGGTGCTGAGGCTGCGTTCCTACATCGACTCGAACCTCAAGGTCGAAGGTGACCTGCGTCGGGACGTCGCCCAGGACATCAAGCGGAAGATGGAAATTGGCAGCTACCAGGGTGTGCGGCATCGCAAGGGCCTGCCGGTGAACGGCCAACGCACCCACACGAACGCCAGGACCCGTAAGGGCCCGAAGAAGACGGTCGCCGGGAAGAAGAAGGTTCGGAAGCACTGATGCCCAAGCCCACCAAATCGACTGCCGCGCGCCGACCGCGCAGGCGCGAGAGGAAGAACATCGCCTACGGGGTGGCTCACATCAAGAGCTCCTTCAACAACACGATCGTCTCCATCTCCGACCAGGACGGGAATGTGCTCGCTTGGGCGTCGGCGGGGAATGTCGGGTACAAGGGATCGCGCAAGTCGACTCCGTTCGCGGCCCAGCTCGCCGCGGAACAGGCTGCACGGCGCGCAATGGAGCACGGTGTGCGTAAGGTCGACGTCCTAGTGCGTGGTCCGGGCTCCGGGCGCGAGACGGCGATCCGGTCCCTGGCGGCGGCCGGCATCGAGGTGGCCGGCATCAAAGACGTGACCCCCATTCCCCACAACGGTTGCCGCCCGAAGAAGCGGCGCCGGGTCTGAGACGGGTGTAGGTACCGACATGGCTCGTTATACCGGACCCGTCTGCCGCTTGTGTCGGCGCGAACGGGCGAAGCTCTTCTTGAAAGGAGAGCGCTGCTACTCGTTGAAGTGCCCTGTGAGCGAGGCGGTCACCGACCGCCATAGCCGCGCCTACGCGCCCGGCGAACACGGGCGCGACCGGATGCGCCAGGGATCGGAGTACCTGGCGCAGCTGCGCGAGAAGCAAAAAGCCCGTCGCATCTACGGGTTACTCGAGGCCCAGTTTCGCAACGTCTACGCCGAGGCCACACGTCAACCTGGTGTCACTGGTGAGAATCTGCTGCGGCTCCTCGAGCTGCGGTTGGACAACGTGGCGTTTCGCGCCACCTGGGGAGCGAGCCGGGCACAAGCGCGCCAGCTGGTGCGCCACGGACACGTGCTCGTGAACGGCAAGCGCGTCACGATACCGAGCTACCGAGCTCGCGAAGGTGACGTCATCGCGCTCAAGCCGTCTGCGCGCGAGATGTACGTCGTCCGACGCAACCTGGACACCTTGGACCGCCAGCTACCGCTGTGGCTGGAGGCGGACGAGGGAGGTGCCCAGGTACGTGTCGCATCGTTGCCCCAACGTGAGCACATCGACGAACCTGTTCGCGAGTCCCTCATCGTCGAGCTTTATTCGAGGTAACTCCCTGTCGGACACCGACCGAGCGCGTGGAGCACCAATCAGCCCGAATCAGCCAGCACGAACCAGTACGAATCAGCCGGAGTTAGCTAGTACCAATTAGGGAGCCAACCGCATGCTCATCATCCAACGACCGACCGTGGAGATCCTCGGAGAGGAGGAGTTCGGCCGGCAGCGTTTCGCCGTCGGTCCGCTCGAGCCCGGCTTCGGCCACACGCTGGGCAACTCGATCCGGCGGGCCCTTCTGTCGGCCATTCCCGGGGCGGCGGTGACCCAGGTTCGCTTCGATGAAGCCCTCCACGAGTTCACCACGCTTCCGGGCGTCAAAGAGGACGTTACCGACATCATCTTGAACCTGAAGGACGTCGTGATGCGGGTGCACAGCGACGAACCGGTGACACTGCGCTGTGACGAGAGAGGGCCCGGCGAGGTCACGGCCGGGAAGCTTCAACTCACCGCCGACGTGGAGATACTGAACCCGGACCTGCACATTGCCACCTTGAACCAGAAGGGCCGCCTGGCAATGGACGTCACTGTGGAGCGTGGCCGCGGGTACGCCTCGGCCGAGCGCAACAAGCCTTCGAGCACGATAGGCGTGATCCCGGTCGACTCGATCTTCTCACCGGTTCGGCGGGTGGCGTTCTCGATCGAGCCGGTTCGGGTCGAGCAATCGACCGATTTCGACCGACTGGTGCTCGACATCGAGACCGACGGGTCACTCACTCCACGCGAGGCGTTGGCGTCAGCCGGTGACACCTTGCGGTCGTTGGTGGGGCTGGTGGCCGACCTCGAGGACGAACCCCAGGGCCTCGAGCTCGGAGAGGTGGGCACTGCCAGCAGCGGCTCGCCCGATCTCGACTTGCCCATCGAGGACCTCGATTTGTCCGAGCGCCCCCGTAACTGCTTGAAACGGGCACAAGTCAACACGATCGGTGAGCTGGTGGACCGTTCGGCGGACGATCTGCTGGCGATCACGAACTTCGGGCAGAAGTCACTCGACGAGGTCCTCCAACGTCTGGACGAGCGGGGGCTCTCGTTGAGGGTGAGGGACTGAGGTCCGCGGATGCGTGGCACACCCCGCAGAGGGCGACGACTGGGCGGCGACGCGGCACACGAGAAGGCGATGCTGGGCAACCTCGTGGCTTCGCTGGTAGCGGCGGAGTCGTTGGTCACGACCGAGGCCAAGGCCAGAGCACTGCGGCCCGTCGTGGAGAAGTGCATCACCGCGGCGGTCAAGGGCGGGGTGCACCGCCACCGCCAGGTCGTCGCGCTGGTCCGTGACAAGGACATGGCGCACAAGCTGTTCGCCGAGATCGGGCCGCGCTACGCGGACCGCCCCGGGGGCTACACCCGGATTCTCAAGCTGGGTCCTCGCCAGGGGGACAACGCGCCGATGGCGCGTATCGAGCTGGTTTGACAATGCGCCGACAGGCGCAGGACACCTCCGTCGACGTTGTGCGCATGCGCCTGGTGGTGGCCTACGACGGGAGCGGGTTCAGGGGCTTCGCGGCGCAGGACGGCCAACGAACTGTGGCAGGAGAATTGTCGGGGGCCATCGCGACGGTCGCCCGGCATGAGGTCGAGCTCGTCTGCGCCGGGCGTACCGACGCAGGGGTGCATGCATCGGGCCAGGTCGTGCACGTGGACGTGCGTCGCGATGTCTCCCCGGAGCGGCTCGCCAAGGCGGTGAACGCCATGCTGGGTCCCACCGTCGTCGTGCGCTCGGCCTCAGAGGCACCCCCTGGCTTCGACGCCAGGTGGTCGGCACGGGCGCGCCGGTACCGCTACCTGGTGCTGAGGTGCGACACCCCGGACCCGCTGCTCGCTCCCCTCACCTGGCACGTCCGGGACTGCTTGGAGCTGCGGTCGATGGCGTGCGCGTCGGACTCGCTGATCGGCGAGCACGACTTCTCGGCGTTCTGCCGCAAGGCGCCGGGCGCGCCCGACGGCCAACCCATCACCCGCCGGGTGCTCGAAGCCCGCTGGAGCGAGCAACCGATCGTCGAGCGCGAGCTCGCAGAGGGTGAAGTCCTGCTGCGTTTCGACATCTCCGCTCAGTCGTTCTGCCACCACATGGTCCGCTCGATAGTGGGCACACTGGTGGACGTGGGGCGCGGGCGGCGGCCGGCGTCGGACATCACCCGGCTGCTTCGCAGTGGGGAGCGTTCCCATGCGACGACGATCGCGCCGCCCCAGGGACTGTGCCTGGTCGGTGTCGACTACTAGCCGTCCCAGGCCTCGAGGGTCGACGGGCGGCCCGAGCTCACGAGTTCCCGGGCGCCGCCGCATCATAGGGTCCTCTCCGTCGGCCCCGATCTCACGGGTCCTCTCCGGTGCTATCGTCGTGCCTGCTGGCGGCGGGTACGTGCCCGAGGGCTCCTCGTGGGCTGCCCAAAGTCGCCTCGGGCGCTTTCAGGCCCGGCTCCGGAACCAGAACGAGGGATTCTTTGCGTGCGCACCTTCTCACCCAAGCCCGATGACATCACCCGGACGTGGCATGTCGTCGACGCCGAAGGCCTGGTGCTCGGGCGACTGGCCACCGAGGTAGCCGCGCGGCTTCGTGGCAAGCAGAAATCCATGTTCGCTCCCCACGTCGACACCGGTGATCACGTGATAGTGGTCAACGCCGACAAGGTTGTGCTGAGTGCGGGCAAGGCGGGGAAAGAGGTCTTCTACCGACACAGCGGCTATCCCGGCGGGCTCAAGTCTCACCGACTCGACACCCTGCTCGCCACCCGCCCCGAAGAGGTCGTGCGGCGGGCTGTGCGGGGAATGCTCCCTCGAACGCGACTCGGCCGTCGCCAGTTGACCAAGCTGAAGGTGTACGCGGGGCCCGACCATCCCCACCAAGCCCAACAGCCGCAGGTGCTAGAACTTCCTGCTGCGCGGGCCCGGTCCTGAGCCCCGTGCACACCTAGAGAGGATTGCAGCTCCATGTCTTCTAGGCCCAAGCTCCCAGCCCCGCTCATTCAGGCCACCGGCAGGCGCAAGGCCGCTGTGGCCCGTGTGCGGATCCGTCCCGGCCAGGGTGCTGTCACAGTCAACCGCCGGCCGATTGAGCAGTACTTCACCTCTGCCACCCACAGGATGGTCGTCACAGAGCCGTTGCGGTTGACGAGCCGCACCGAGAGCTACGACATCGATGCCACCATCGACGGCGGAGGTCTCACGGGCCAGGCAGGGGCGCTTCGTCTGGGCATCGCCCGCTCCATAGTCGAGCTGGACACAACGCTGCGCCCGACCCTCAAGAAGGCCGGGCTTCTCACGCGCGACGCACGTGAGAAGGAGAGCAAGAAGTACGGGCTGAAGAAGGCACGCAAGGCGCCTCAGTACTCGAAGCGATAGGGCGAGGTGCAAGTTCGTTTCGGCACCGACGGCGTCCGGGGTGTTGCCAACGCACAGCTCGGTGCGGAGCTCGTCCTGGCGCTGGGCAGGGCCGTCGCCCGAGCGCTGCCGGCTCCCTGCTTCATCCTCGGTCGTGACACCAGGCGCTCTGGCCCGCTGCTGCAGGCCGCGATGTCGGCTGGGCTCGCCAGCGAGGGCGTGGACGTGATCGACGTCGGGGTGCTCCCGACGCCCGGGCTCGCCTGGCTCTCGGCCGTCCGGGGGGTTCCTGCGGCCGTGGTCTCCGCCTCGCACAACCCCTTCGATGACAACGGGATCAAGATCTTCGCCCCTGGCGGGCTGAAGCTTCCCGCGTCGACCGAGGCTGCGATCGAGGAGGAGCTCGAGAGGCTCCTCAAGGACCCTGATGCGCTCGAGCGGCCGACGGGAACCGGCGTCGGGTGCCTCGGCCATGAGCCGGAGGCCGCGCAGGGCTACGTCGATCACCTGGCCGGTGTCCTAGAGGGTCGCGACCTCGGCGGCTTGCAGGTGGTGGTGGATTGCGCGAACGGCGCTGCCTCCTCGGTCGCGCCGGCCGCGCTAAGAAACGTGGGTGCACGGGTCCGTGCCATCGCATGCGAGCCGGACGGGACCAACATCAACGACGGCTGCGGTTCGACCCACCCCGAGGCGCTCGCGGCCGAGGTGGTGGCACGCCGCGCCGAGGTCGGCCTCGCCCTGGACGGGGACGCGGACCGCCTCGTGCCCGTGGACCACACAGGTGCCGTGGCGAGCGGGGACGAGATGCTCGCGCTCTTCGCCACAGATCTCGCACGGCGCGGAAAGCTGGCGGGCGACACGGTGGTGGTCACGGTGATGTCCAACCTGGGTTTCCATCGGGCCATGGCCGAGCGCGGCATCGCGGTGCTCGAGACTCCCGTCGGCGACCGCCACATCCTCGAGGCTCTCGACGACGGCAACCTGGCGCTGGGGGGCGAGCAGTCGGGGCACATCGTCTTTCGCGAGTTGGCTACGACCGGCGACGGCGTGCTCACCGCCCTGCTCCTTCTCGACCTCGTGCACCGGTCGGGACGACCTTTGGCAGAGCTCGTGGGTGGCGCCATGCGTCGCCTACCCCAGGTGCTCACCAACGTGGTCGTCGCAGATCCCCGTGCGGTGCTGGCATCCGCGGACGTGCGCAGCACTCTGTCCGCTGTTGAGGAGTCACTGGGAGGAACGGGCCGGGTGCTGCTGCGCGCAAGCGGCACGGAGCCTCTCGTGAGAGTCATGGTGGAGGCGACCGAGCAACGCGCCGCCCTTGCTGCGGCCGAACGGCTGTGCCGTGCCGTGGAGACGGCCGGTGCCGGGGACCGCCGGGCGGCCGGGGGGACAGGGGCCCCGTCGACCTCACGATGAGCCGCAAGGCGAGCAAAGGGCTCCGGGCGGGCGCAGCTTCGCCGGCCCTGGTGCCGTAGCCTGAGGCGATGTGCGGCATCATCGGGGCCACCGGCCGGGGTCCTGTCACCGAGATCCTGCTCGAGGGCCTGGCCCGCCTCGAGTACCGCGGTTACGACTCAGCCGGGGTGGCCCTCCAGGCCGGCGGTGAACTCTGGCGGGCGCGCGCCGCCAGGGGGACGCGGTCCCTGGAGGACCTGCGAAAGATCGTGGACGGCGCACCCGACGCCGGAGGAGCGCTCACCGGTATCGGCCACACACGCTGGGCCACCCACGGACATCCGACGGAGGAGAACGCCCACCCCATCATGGATTGCTCGGGCCGGGTGGCGGTCGTGCACAACGGCATCATCGAGAACTGGCGCGAGCTGACGGCGCGGCTCGACTCCGACGGTCACGTACGCACCTCGGACACCGACACCGAGGTGCTCGCCCACCTTGTCGAGGAGGAGCTCGCCACCGGAGCCTCACTGGCCGACGCGGTCCGGGCGACGCTTCGCGAGGTGAGTGGCACGTTCGCCCTGGCGGTGGTATGCGCCGGTGAGCCGGGGACGATCGTCGCGGCGCGCCGGGTCTCACCTCTGGTGATCGGGCTCGCAGAAGGCGACCCCGAAGCCGATGGTTCTGGGGAGGCTCTGCTCGCCTCTGACATCCCTGCCCTGCTCGGTCGGACGAGGCGTCTCTGGGCGCTCGAGGACGACCAGGTCGTCGAGTTGCGGCCCGGTTCGATGCGCGTGACCACGCTGGCGGGCAAGGAGGTCGAGCCTTCGGTTCTGCAGGTGGGCTGGGACCTCGAAGCGGCGGAGAAGGGCGGTTACCCCGATTTCATGGGAAAGGAGATCCACGAGCAGCCCAGAGCGGTCTCCGACACGCTTCTCGGCCGACTGCTGCCCGACGGCACTTTCGCCCTCGACGAGCTCAGGATCTCCGACGAAGACCTCTCGCGGGTGGACAAGGTCTTCATCGTGGCGTGCGGGTCGAGCTACCACGCCGGGCTCGTGGCCAAGTACGCGATCGAGCACTGGGCCCGCCTGCCGACCGAGATCGACATCGCGTCCGAATTCCGATACCGCGACCCTGTTCTCGACGAACGCACCCTGGTGATCGGTGTGAGCCAGTCGGGTGAGACCATCGACACGCTTCAGGCCATGCGCGAGGCGCGCCAGTGGAGCGCCAGGGTGCTCGTGATCTCGAACGTCGTGGACTCCTCCATGGCGCGTGAAGCGGACGGGGTGCTCTACACGCGCGCGGGGCCCGAGGTCGGCGTCGCCTCCACGAAGACCCACCTGGCACAGATCGTCGCTCTGGAGGTGCTGGCACTTCACCTCGCCCAGCTGCACGGTCGCATGCCGTCGGCCGACGCGAGGATGCTCTTCGGAGACCTCGAAGGGTTGCCGGGCCTGGTGGAACAGGCTCTGGCACGCGAGGAGGACGTCGCCAAGGTCGCCTGCCGGTTCTTGGATACGAGGGACTTCTTCTTCCTGGGTCGTCACGTCGGGTACCCGGTGGCGCTGGAGGGAGCACTCAAGCTGAAGGAGATCTCGTACCTGCGGGCAGAGGGATACCCCGCCGGCGAGCTCAAGCACGGGCCGATAGCGCTGATCGAGCCTGGGGCGGTGGTGGTCGGTGTGGCGACGCGGACGCGGCTGTGGGAGAAGATGATGGGTAACGTCGCCGAGGTGCGAAGCCGTGGCGCTACCGTCGTGCTCGTGGCAAACGACTCCGATGACGACACAGCCGATCAGGCCGACGAAGTGTTGTGGGTTCCGTCCACGGACCCATTGCTGGCACCTGTCGTCGACGTCGTACCGTTGCAGCTGTTCGCATACCACCTTGCGCGGGCGCACGGGCACGACGTCGACCGTCCTCGGAACCTGGCCAAGACCGTCACCGTGGAATGACCGCTGCGTGGTCTCGATGACCAGTGCGCGCGGCGAGGGCGGCCCGGCCGGCCCGGCCGAGCCTGCTGTGGTGCGGGGCTTGGGCATCGACGCGGTCGACGTGCAGCGGTTCCGGCGGGTGATCGCACGCCGTCCGAGCATGGTCCGTCGCGTCTTCACCGACACCGAGCGTGCCGACGCGGCACGCGTGAAGGACCCGGCGCCCCGGCTGGCAGCGCGCTTCGCGGCGAAAGAGGCGACCATGAAGGCGCTCGGGGTGGGCATCGGCGCTCTGGGATGGCGCGAGGTCGAGGTGATACGGACCGAGGGTGGCGCCCCCGACCTCGTTCTCGGCGGCCGGGCGATCGCACTGGCCGTCGATCGCGGCGTCGGGACTTGGCACGTGTCGCTCACCCATACCGACCTCGTGGCCATCGCCAGCGTGGTGGCGCTCGGGACGCAGGAGAAAGGGGCCGCCTCGTGAAGCCGGTCGTGACCGTGGCCGAGATGCAGGCGATCGACGCCGAGGCTAAGGCGGAGGTGGAAGAGGCCGTCCTGGTCGAGCGCGCCGGGACGGGGCTCGCTACTTGGGCGCTGCGGCTGTTGGGCGGGTGCTACGGCCGGCGGGTCGTGGTGATAGCCGGGAAGGGGAACAACGGCGCGGACGGGAGGGTGGCCGCCTCACGCCTTCGCCGTCGTGGCGCGGCGGTGCAGGTGATCGAGGCCGGCGCGCTCTCGAGCATCGGCCCGCCGGGTCGGGTGGACCTCGTGATCGACGCTGCCTACGGCACGGGCTTCCGGGGGACCTACCGTGCTCCTGCCGTGCCCCCCGGTGTCCCTGTGCTCGCCGCCGACATCCCCTCGGGTGTGAACGGTGACACGGGCGAGGCTTGCGGTGAGCCGCTTCGTGCGGATCTCACGGTCACCTTCGCAGCGCTGAAGCCGGGGCTCTTACAGGGCGACGGGCCGCTTCTGGCCGGCCACGTGGAGGTCGTCGACATCGGTCTCGACGTGAACAGGGCCCATCTGTGGGCGATCGAGGACTCGGACGTGGCGAAGATGCTGCCGGCACGCGAGCGCGCTGCACACAAGTGGCAGTCGGCGATCGCCGTCGTGGCGGGGTCGCCGGGGATGACAGGAGCGGCGGAGCTGTGCGCGCGAAGTGCCTACCGGGGCGGAGCCGGGATGGTGCGGCTCGGGGTGCCGGGTGCCGATCTCGCCGAGCTCGGTGCCACCGAGGCGGTCGGGGTGGTTCTTCCCGCCGAGCTGTGGGCGCCCGCGGCGCTCGAGATGGCCGAGAGGTGCAAGGCTCTCGTTGTCGGCCCGGGCCTCGGCCGGGAGGAGGACAGCGCTTCGCAGGTGAGGCAGCTGGTCGCCGAGGCGCGCGTACCTGTGGTGGTCGACGCCGACGGGCTTTTCGCGCTGGGCACCGGCGAGGACGTCGCCGCCGTCGTCGGAAAACGCAGAACGCGCGGTGCACACGACGTCGTGCTCACCCCCCACGACGGGGAGTTCGCGCGCTTGACGGGCTCGGTGCCGGGGAAGGACCGCATAGGCGACGCAGCGCGCCTCGCTCTCTCCAGCGGCGCGGTGGTCCTGCTGAAGGGTCCCACCACGGTGGTCGCACGACCGGACGGACGTGCGCTTCTCGCAGTGGCCGGGTCGCCGCGACTTGCCACGGCGGGCACCGGTGACGTGCTTTCGGGGGTGATTGGGGCGTTCTTGGCGCGAGGGTTGGCTCCACTCGAGGCGGCCGCGCTCGCAGCTCACGTGCACGCACGCGCCGCGGAGCTCGGCCGCGCCGAGGGGCTCGTGGCAGGCGAGGTGGCCGACCTGGTCGCGCGTTGGCTGTCAGGGGTGCGTCGTGGGTGAGAGCGTCGACGCCGTCGTGGCGCCCAGGCGCGCGGCGTCGCGGCCGGTGTGGGCCGAGATAGACCTCGCCGCCGTGAGGCACAACGCCCGGCTGTTGCGGCAAGTTGCCTCACCTGCGGCGTTGTGCGCCGTTGTGAAGGCGGACGGCTACGGCCACGGTGCGGTCGCCGTCGGTCGGGCGGCACTCGAGGGTGGCGCCACCTGGCTGGCGGTGGCGACCGTGGAGGAGGGCGTCGCGCTTCGCGAGGCCGGGATAGACGCTGCCGTGCTGGTCCTGTCGGAGCCTTCACCCGAAGCGATGGGCCAGGCCGCGGCGGGCAGGCTGATACCGACCGTCTATTCGCTAACCGGTGTGGAGGCCGCCGAGCAGGCGGCTGCTGCCGCAGGACGCACGCTTGCGGTCCACGTCAAGGTGGACACGGGAATGCACCGCGTCGGAGCAGACCCCTCGGCGCTCGCGCGGACGATCGCGGCCGTGGTCATGGCGCCTCACCTGGAATGCGGGGCGTTGTGGACCCACCTGGCGGTGGCGGACGGCACGAACGAAGAGGACCGCGAGTTCACGGTCGGACAGCTCCGTTTGTTCTCCGAGCTGCGGCGCCTGGTCGCGGATCTCGGGGTGGAGATCCCCCTCGTCCACGTGGCCAACTCGGCTGCGACCATATGCTTCCCGGAGTCTCACCTCGACATGGTGCGTTGCGGGATCGCCCTGTTCGGCGTGCTCCCCTGCCCCGCTCTCGAAGCCGCGTTCGTCGACGCGTGCGCTCGTGCCGGGGCCTCGGTGGAGCGCACAGGAACCCGATACGCGGACCTGCGTCCGGCGCTTTCGCTTCGAGCGGAGGTCTCCCACGTCAGGCGCCTCGAAGCCGGCGAGCGTCCCTCGTACGGGCGTTTGCGCGCGCTGAGCGTGCCGTCCGTCGTTGCCACGGTCCCGGTCGGCTATGCGGACGGGATCCCGAGGCGCTACTTCAGTGAAGGGGGTACCGTGCTCATCGGCGGTCATCGCCGTCCACTGGCGGGGGCGGTGACCATGGACCAGATCATGGTCGACTGCGGTGCGGATGCGGAGGTGTCGGCGGGGGACGAGGTCGTGCTGATCGGGAGGCAGGGGGACGAGCGCCTCACCGCGTGGGACTGGGCCGAGGTGCTCGGGACGATCAGCTACGAGGTTCTCTGCGGCATCGGCCCGCGGATTCCTCGCATCGTCGCTGACGGCGGGCGCGAGGAGATCGCACGGTGAGGCGCAGGCTCGTAGGCTTGCTATCGGACGGGCCGGGGCCGCGATGAGCCCGCGGGCGAATAACACGCGGGCAGAAAGGCCTGCGAGGTGAACGGAGGAGGGTCCTCGGGTCGCCATCATCGACTTGCCGGGGCACTGGCCCTGGGGGTGGGAGCCGTGGCTGCTGCCGGCTCGGTGCTCCAGCACCGCAGCGTCGCGCGCGCGGTCGTCACCGAGCAGGACATCGAGTCCGAGGGGCTGACCCTTCCTGGGGATCTCCTGCACCACCTCGTCGAGGCCGAAGACGGCGGTCGTATCCACGTCGTCGAAGGCGGCACGGGCCCGGTGGTGGTGCTGCTTCACGGGTTCCTGCTCGATTCGTCGATCTGGGCGCACCAGTTTCGCGACCTCGCTCACCAACGCCGCGTGATCGCCATCGACCACCGCGCTCATGGCAAGTCGCTGGCCGGCGTGGGCGCTCCCGGTATTCGCCGTCTCGCAGCCGACCTCGCCGCCGTGCTCGAGGAGATGGATCTCTCCGACGTGCTCCTAGTGGGCCATTCGATGGGCGGCATGGTCGCGTTGCAGTTCGCGCTGGACTCACGAAAGGCGATGCGGAACCGGGTCGCCGGGATTGTCCTCGCATCGACCCTGGCCGGACCGTTCCTCCAGTTGCCGGGTTGGGGTGCCCTGGCCCGCGTGGGCGCGCCTGTCTCGGCACGCGCCGTGCTGCTCGCTGGTCGTCTGGGCGTGCCCGGCGTGCTTTCCCACGATCTGCGTTACTGGGTGAGCAGGCTCGCCTTCGGCAGCGATGCGCGCCCCGCGCAGGTTCGCTTCGTGGAGGCCCTGCACACGACGACCTCGTCGCGCACCCTGGCGGGCCTTCTTCCCTCCCTGGCGCTCTTCGACGTGTTCGCGGGCCTGGGATCGATCGAGGAGCCGGTCCTGGTCGTGGTCGGGTCACACGACCGTCTGACGCCGCCACGTGCTGCGCGACGCATGGCCGGGGCTCTCCCGCACGCGCAGCTCGCGGAGCTGGCCCGCTGCGGGCACATGCCGATGATCGAGCGCCCTCACGAGTTCTCCCGCATGCTCGACGAGTTCGCCGACAAGATCGAGCGCCGGTCGGTCGAGCGCCGGTCGTGATTCGCTCGTAACCGGCGCGACTTCGAGGGCGACGTCGCCGTCTTGAGGTTCGTCGGCCGCGGGGATCTGACGCCCCGGCGGTACCATCGGCGCGTGCCCACGCTGTCTGAGGTCGCAGTCGAGGCGTCCACGTGCACCCGCTGCCGGTTGGCCGACAACCGGACCAACGTCGTCTTCGGCATGGGCAACCCGCACGCGGATCTCATGTTCGTCGGCGAGGGCCCGGGCGCCGAGGAGGACCGTCAGGGTCTGCCCTTCGTAGGTCGCTCGGGCCAGCTGCTGGACCGCCTGATGCGACAGGAGATCGGCTTGACCCGAGAGCACTGCTATGTGGCAAACGTCATCCGGTGCAGGCCTCCAGGCAATCGCGATCCCCTTCCCGACGAGATCGAGGCGTGCAGCCCGTATCTCGAAGCGCAGCTCGAGCTCGTGGCCCCGCGCGTCGTCATCACTCTCGGGAACTTCGCCACCCGCCGGCTTCTGCACACCTCGGAGGGCATCAGCCGTCTTCGTGGTCGTTCCTATCCGTTCCGGGGCGGCCACTTGGTCCCCACCTACCACCCCGCCGCTGCCTTGCGAGGTGGCGGGGAGATCGTGGCGGAGATGCGGGCGGACTTCGTTCGGGCCAAGCGGCTCGTGGCGGGTGACACCCCGTGAGCCGTGTCTCAGCGGCCGGGCCCAAACGCTCGGTCCTCGAGAACGCCACGGCTCCGATCACCGCATGCACCGCTTCGGCCGACGAGACCAAGGAGCTCGCCGGTGCTCTGGCTGGCGTGCTGCGAGCCGGTGATGTCGTGCTCCTGGCAGGCGACCTGGGCGCCGGGAAGACCACTTTCACGAAGGGGCTGGCGGAGGCACTCGGGATCACAGAGCTGGTCACCAGTCCGACCTTCACGCTCGTGAGGACCTACCCGACGACCAGAGACGCCGCAGAGTTCGCCGATCCACGCTGTGTGAGGAACCTGGTGCACGCCGACCTCTTCCGCCTCGACCACCTACGAGAGGTGGCGGATCTGGCGATCGCCGAGATGCTCGAGGACGGCGCGGTCGCGGTCGTCGAGTGGGGCGACGTGGCAGCCCCGGTGCTCGGCCGCGATGCTCTGGTCTTGAATTTCGCCCACGGTCCGACTCCCGACGACCGGTTCTTGTCCTTTCAGCTCACCGGTCGTTGGGAGTCGCGTCGAGAAGAGCTCGTCGAGCTCCTGGGGCCGTGGCGCGTCGTGCACGCACGCTGCGGTCGGCGAGAGTAAGGGCCGTGCTCGTCCTCGCGGTGGAGTCGGCCACGGAGCTGGCCGGGGCGGCGCTCGCCGACGAGGCGGGCCTCATCGCGACGGCCGCGATCTCGCGCGGACGCCATCACGTCGAGTCGATCGCCCCCTCCGTGCGATTCGTGTGCGATCGCGCCGGGATCTCCCTGCGCGCCGTCGAAGGCGTCTGCGTGGACGTGGGCCCCGGGCTGTTCACGGGGCTGCGCGTGGGCATAGCGACTGCCAAGGCACTTGCCTTCGCCCTCGGGATACCCGTCGTGCCTACCACCAGTCTCGAGGTTCTGGCCCGTGCTCTTCATGGCACGGGTGTCGCGCCGCGAAGCCTCATTGTGCCGGTCGTGGACGCCAAGCGAGGCGAGGTGTTCTCCGCGCGCTTTCGCGTCGCGGACGATCCCGACGTGAGCGCCGTGCAGGTCGGAGAGGATCTCGTGTCGTCCCCGGAGGACCTCGCCGGCTGTCTTTCGAAGCTTGGGGAGCCGTTCGTGCTCGGCGGCGACGGGGCGATGCGTTACTCGGAGACTCTCCGCGAGCTGCCGGGGGCGAGGCTTGCGTCCGCCGCGTTCGTCAGCCCACCGGTGGAAGTGCTCGCGGCCATCGGCGTGGCCCGTCTGGGTGCCGGCCTCGGGCTCGACGCGGCGGCGATCGCCCCTAGGTACCTGCGCGACGCCGACGCCCGGATCCACTGGGAGCAGCGTCTTGCTCCCACGAGCCCTCGCGAGCGGTGATCTGACCATGGCGGGCGACGTCCTCGGTCCCGCGTCCACGGGCGGGCTCGACGATGACGGCGGGGCCGGAGGTCCCGGCCGCCTGCAGGACGTGCTCGGGGCGGTGCGGATCGTGCCGCTTCGGCGCCGGCACCTGCGTCAGGTGGTGCGTATAGAGGAGGATGCGTACCCCCAGCCGTGGTCTGCGACCCTCTTCCTGTCCGAGATCGCCCAGAGGTCCTCGCGCAGGTACACGGTGGCCCTCATCGGTCCGATGGTCGTGGGCTACTGCGGGCTGATGCTCGTAGGCGACGAGGGCCACGTGACCACGCTCACCGTCGATCCCCGCTGGCAGCGGCGTGGGATCGGGACGCTGATGTTGCTCGACCTGGCTCGTGCCGCCCCCGGGGTCGGAGCCCGCCACCTCACCCTCGAGGTGAGGGTGGGCAACACTGCGGCTCACGTGATCTACCGGCGCTTCGGTTTTGCGCCGGCAGGTGTGCGCAAGAACTACTACCCCGAGACCGGGGAGGACGCGATCGTGATGTGGGCACGCGACATCGACTCCCCCGTCTACGCCGACAGGCTGAGCGGGATCGAGTCGCGGCTCAAGGCGCCGTGATGACGATCGGGTCGCGGCTCAGGTCGTGGCGATGATCGAGTGGGGCGCGAGTGGGGTGACGCTCGGCATCGAGACGTCGTGCGACGAGACAGCGGCCGCCGTGGTGGTCGGAGGTGGAGATATCCGCTCGTCGGTGGTGGCAAGCCAAGTCGACGTCCACGCGACCTTCGGTGGAGTCGTTCCGGAGTTGGCGAGCCGTGCCCACCTCGAGGTCCTCACTGCCGTGGTGCAGCGCGCCCTCGAAGATGCAGGGTTGGAGTTCGAGGCGCCCGAGGCGCCCGCCATCGATGCGGTCGCCGCAACCGTCGGCCCCGGTCTCGTCGGCTCCCTGCTCGTGGGCGTGAGCGAGGCCAAGGCTCTGGCGCTCGCCTGGGAGCTCCCGTTCGTGGGCGTGAACCACCTGGAGGGTCATCTCTTCGCGGCTCTGCTCGACCATCACGACCTTCCCTGGCCTCTCGTGGTGCTGCTCGTGTCGGGCGGGCACACCGTGCTCGTCTCGATGGACGGGCCGGGCAGCTACCGCCAGCTCGGCCAGACCCTCGACGACGCGGCGGGCGAGGCATTCGACAAGGTGGCCCGCTTTCTCGGGCTCGGCTATCCGGGGGGCCCGGCCATAGAGGCGGCTGCGGCCTCGGGCGATCCGCGGGCCTTCGCGTTTCCCCGGGCGATGCTCGACGAAGGTCTCGACCTCTCCTTCAGCGGGTTGAAGACCGCCGTCGTCCACGCGGTGCGCCGGTCTCCAGAGGCTTCGAACGCCGACGTGGCGGCATCGTTCCAGCAAGCGGTCGTGGACGTGCTCGTGGCGAAGGCGCTCCGAGGCGCCGAGGCTGCACGTGCGGGTGGGTTGTGCCTCGCCGGCGGGGTCGCGGCCAACGGGCTGCTTCGGAAGACGCTCAGTGCGGCCTGTGAGGAGCTCGGGCTGCCTGTGTACGTGCCGAGCCTGGCCATGTGCACCGACAACGCGGCGATGGTCGCGGCGGCCGGGTGGTTCCAGCTCCGCCAACGCGGGCCGAGCCCTCTGGACACTGGCGCCCAGCCGAACCTGCGCCTGCCTCTGGGGTCCTGAGCTCCCCGGCACCGCCCGCGATTGCCTGTGCGGCTCGGTCCCGGTAGAGTTAGCACTCGCAAGGTCAGAGTGCTAACCACGTGCCCACAGGAGGCCCGCCTGCCATGAAGCTCCACCCCCTCGAGGACCGGATCGTCGTCCGTCCCGGCGAGTCCGAGGAGACCACCGCGTCGGGGCTCGTCATCCCCGACACCGCCAAGGAGAAGCCCCAGCAGGGTGAGGTTCTCGCCGTCGGCCCGGGCCGACGCGCCGAGAACACCGGCGAGCTGATACCGCTCGGCGTGGCTGTGGGCGACACGGTCGTCTACTCGAAGTACGGCGGTACCGAGATCACGGTGGACGGTGAGGACCTGCTGATCCTCTCCGGCCGTGACGTGCTCGCCAAAGTCGCCAAGTAGCGCGCGCCCGAAATGGCGAAGATCCTGAAGTTCGACGAGCACGCGCGTCGCGGGCTCGAAGCCGGGGTGAACAAGCTCGCCGACACCGTCAAGGTCACGCTCGGCCCCAAGGGCCGTAACGTGGTCATCGACAAGAAGTTCGGCGCGCCCACCATCACCAATGACGGCGTGACGATCGCGCGCGAGGTCGAGCTGGAGGACCCGTTCGAGAACATGGGCGCGCAACTCGTGAAGGAGGTGGCGACGAAGACCAACGACGTCGCCGGAGACGGAACCACCACGGCGACGGCGCTCGCGCAGGCCCTCATCCACGAGGGGTTGCGCAACGTCGCGGCCGGAGCGAACCCCATGGCCGTGAAGCGCGGCATCGAGAAGGGCGTCGAGGCCGTAGTCGGTCAGATCAAGAAGCTTGCCAAGGAGATCGATTCGAAGACCGAGATAGAGCAGGTCGCGTCCATCTCAGCGGCCGACACCTCCATAGGCGAGGTCCTCGCCGAGGCCATCGACAAGGTCGGCAAGGACGGAACGGTGACCGTCGAGGAGTCGAACACGTTCGGCCTCGAGCTCGAGTTCACCGAGGGAATGCAGTTCGACAAGGGCTACCTCTCGCCGTACTTCGTCACCGACCCCGAGCGTCAAGAGGCGGTTCTCGAGGAGCCGTTCGTGCTGATCGCAAACCAGAAGATCAGCGCTGTGCACGACCTCGTGCCGGTGCTCGAGAAGATCATGCAGACCGGCAAGCCGCTCCTCGTCATCGCTGAGGACGTGGAGGGTGAGGCGTTGGCCACGTTGGTGGTGAACAAGATCCGCGGAACCTTCACGTCGGTGGCGGCGAAAGCCCCTGGGTTCGGCGAGCGTCGCAAGGCGATGCTCCAGGACATGGCAGTCCTGACAGGAGGCCAGGTGATCTCCGAAGAGATCGGTCTGAAGCTCGAGAACGCGACGATCGATTTGCTGGGCAAGGCGCGCCGCGTGATCATCACCAAGGACGACACCACGATCGTCGAGGGGGCCGGTTCCGAGGAGGACGTGAAGGGTCGTATCGCTCAGATCAAGCGCGAGATCGACGAGACGGACTCCGACTGGGACCGGGAGAAGCTCGCTGAGCGCCTGGCCAAGTTGGCCGGTGGCGTGGCCGTGGTTCGGGTTGGCGCGGCCACAGAGGTCGAGCTGAAAGAGAAGAAGCACCGCATCGAGGACGCTCTCTCGGCCACGCGCGCGGCCATCGAGGAAGGCATCGTGGCAGGCGGTGGCGTCGCGTTCATAAGAAGCCGCAGCGCGGTGGAGAAGCTTGCGAAGAGCCTCGTCGGTGACGAGGCGACCGGGGCGCTGATCGTCGCGCATGCTCTTGATGAGCCGCTCAAGTGGATAGCGATCAATGCCGGTCTCGAAGGCGCGGTCACCGTCCGGCAGGTGGAGTCGGAGAGCGGTTCGACCGGACTGAACGCCGTCACCGGGGACTTCGAGGACCTCGTGAAAGCCGGGGTCATCGACCCCGCGAAGGTCACGCGCTCGGCCCTGCAGAACGCCGCCTCTGTGGCCGGCCTCCTCCTCACGACCGAGGTGCTCGTCGCGGAGAAGCCAGAGAAGCACGACGCCGCGGCTGCTGCGGGCATGGGCGGAATGGGCGGAATGGGCGGAATGGGCGGAATGGGCGGAATGATGTGACAGGGGGCTCGAGCTCCACCCGGTAACGTCGAGCTGAGTGCAGGCCCACCCGAGCACAGCCCCGAGATCCGACGGTTCTCATCGTCCCGGGGAGCGCGCTCCCTGGGCGAAGCTCGCCCCGGGAGCCCGACGGGGCATCGGCGTGGAGCGCGTTCGAAGAGCCGTCGAGACGAGACGACGCGTCCTCGGCGGAGCCGCGCGGGTCTCCGATGAAGGGTCCTCTCCCACCGGGGCGCGCGCCGCGGTTCTCGTCCCGATCTTCGAGGAAGACGGCGAGGCACGGGTGGTGCTCACCCGACGGGCGGCCGATCTTCGTACCCACCCCGGGGAGGTGAGCTTCCCCGGGGGTCGCCTCGATGCCGGGGAGACTCCCGAGCAAGGGGCGCTTCGGGAGGCAGCCGAGGAGATAGCCCTTGATCCAGCTTCCGTGGAGCTGGTGGGGCGGCTCACCGCCCTTTCGACCTTCTCCTCCGCCGCGGCTGTCACCCCCGTCGTAGGCGTCCTCTCTTCGCGTCCGAAGCTCCTTGCCAACCCCAGCGAGGTCGAGCGCGTCTTCGACGTGGCACTCGCGGATCTGGCCGTCGCGGAGGTGTTCCGTGAGGAGACATGGGTGGTCCTGGGCGCCTCGTCTCCGGTGTGGTTCTTCGAGCTGGACGAAGACACGATCTGCGGAGCCACCGCGCGCGTCCTCGTCGAGCTTCTTCGCCTGGTGCTCGAGGTGTGACCTGGCATCGAGGCCAGGGCTGGGGTGACGACGGCGGGCGGTATCGTGTGGGGATCGTGTGACGGCAGGAGGAAGCCACGTGGCCGACATCGAGATCGGGATCTACAAGTCGGGCCGGCAGGCATACGGTTTCGACGACATCGCCATAGTCCCGAGCAGGAGGACGCGCGACCCCGAGGACATCGACATCTCTTGGGAGATAGATGCCTTTCGCTTCGAGCTGCCGCTCATGGCGGCGGCCATGGACGGGGTGGTGAGCCCGCGCACTGCGGTGGAGATCGGTCGTCTCGGCGGCGTGGCCGCGCTGAACCTGGAGGGGCTGTGGACCCGTTACGAGGACCCCGAGCCGCTCTTCGAGGAGATCGCCAACCTCGAGGACGACAAGGCCACCGCCCGGATGCAGCAGATGTACCTGGAGCCCGTGAAGCCCGAGCTGGTGACACGGCGCATCCGTGAGGTCTCCTCGGCGGGCGTGGTGACATGCGCCTCGGTGACCCCCCAGCGCACCACGGAGCTGGCACCTGCCATCCTCGCCGGCGAGCTCGACCTTCTCGTGATCCAGGGGACGGTCGTCTCCGCAGAGCACGTCTCCAAGACCTCCGAGCCGCTCAACTTGAAGAAGTTCATCCGCGAGTTCGACCTGCCCGTGATCGTCGGTGGTTGTGCCTCTTACCAGGCGGCGCTGCACCTCATGCGCACCGGAGCGGTCGGCGTGCTGGTGGGGGTGGGCCCTGGGAACGCCTGCACCACCCGCGGCGTTCTCGGGATAGGGGTCCCCCAGGCGACCGCGATAGCAGACGTGGCCGGGGCCAGGATGCGCCACCTCGACGAGACCGGCGTCTACGTCCACGTCATCGCCGACGGCGGCATGAGCCGCGGCGGCGATGTCGCCAAGGCCATCGCATGCGGCGCAGACGCGGTCATGGTCGGATCGCCGCTGTCCTCGGCAAACGAGGCACCGTGCAGAGGCTTCCACTGGGGTATGGCGACCTTCCATCCCACGCTTCCGCGTGGCGCGCGCGTTCGCACGACCGTGCGGGGCTCCCTGAAGGCGATTCTCCTGGGGCCGGCGCACGAGAACGACGGCCGCATGAACCTCTTCGGCGCCCTGCGGACGTCGATGGCGACGTGCGGGTACCAGTCGGTGAAGGAGTTCCAGAAGACCGAGGTGATGATCGCGCCGGCGTTCCAGACCGAGGGCAAGGCGCTCCAACGCTCCCAGGGTGTGGGGATGGGCAGCTGACAGATCACCTCGACACCGTTCTGGTCGTCGACTTCGGCGCCCAGTACGCGCAACTCATAGCCAGACGTGTGCGCGAGGCGCGCGTCTACTCCGAGATCGTCCCCTTCGACGTGCCCGTGTCAGAGCTCTTGGAGCGCAGACCGAAGGGCGTCATCCTCTCGGGCGGTCCCGAGTCCGTGTACGCGCAGTGGGCACCGACCCTGGATCCCGGCATCTACGAGGCGGGAGTCCCGATCCTCGGCATCTGCTACGGAGCGCAGCTGCTCACCAGGCAGCTGGGGGGCATGGTGGAGCGCACCGGGCGCGCCGAGTACGGACGGACCCCTCTCACGCGCATCGGCTCCTCGCCGCTGTTCTGCGACTGGCCCGCGCAACAGAGCGTGGATGTGTGGATGAGCCACGCAGACTCGATCACCGAGGTGCCGCCGGGGTTCGTGGCCACGGCGACGACCGCCGAGTCGCCGGTGGCCGCTCTGGACGACACCGAGCGTCGCATCCACGGTGTGCAGTTCCATCCCGAGGTGCTCCACACCACTCGCGGCCAGGAGCTTCTCGAGCGCTTCCTGTTCGACGTGTGCGAAGCGCGCCCGAGCTGGACCCACACGAACATCATCGAGTCCTCGGTCGAATCGGTGAGGGCACAGATCGGAGGCGCCAGAGTCCTCTGCGCCCTGTCGGGCGGGGTCGACTCGGCGGTCGCGGCGGCGCTCGTCCATCGGGCGGTGGGTACCCAGCTCACGTGCGTGTTCGTGGACACCGGTCTCATGCGTGCTGGCGAGGGAGAGCAGGTGGAGGAGACGTTCCGAAGCCAGTTCCATGTGGACCTCGTCCACGTCAAGGCGACGGACCGCTTCTTCGGGGTCCTCGCCGGGTTGACCGATCCCGAGGAGAAGCGAAAGGCGATCGGGGAGACCTTCATCCGCGTGTTCGAGGAGGTGGCACGCGACGCAGAAGATGCCCGCTTCCTGGTGCAGGGGACGCTCTACCCCGACATCATCGAGTCCGGCACCCGTAATGCCGCCACCATCAAGTCGCATCACAACGTGGGAGGGCTGCCGCAGGACATGTCCTTCGAGCTCGTAGAGCCGCTGCGCCTTCTGTTCAAGGACGAGGTGCGCGCCGTCGGAGAGGAGCTGGGCCTGCCCGAGGAGATCGTCTGGCGCCAGCCCTTCCCGGGCCCGGGTCTTGCGGTGCGCATCGTCGGAGAGGTCACGCCCGAGCGCGTCCGGATCCTGCGCGCCGCCGACGCGATCGTCCTCGAGGAGGTCCGTCGGGCCGGCTTGTACCGCGAGCTGTGGCAGAGCTTCGCCGTGTTGCCGGCCGTGCGCAGCGTAGGGGTGATGGGCGACGGCCGCACCTATGCGTACCCCATCGTGATCAGGGCTGTCACCTCGGACGACGCCATGACCGCAGACTGGGCCCGGCTCCCCAACGAGCTGCTCGAACGCCTCTCCACCCGCATAATCAACGAAGTGGACGGTGTCAACCGGGTGGTGCTCGACATCACGTCGAAGCCGCCCGGGACCATCGAGTGGGAGTGACCGCCGTGGAGGAGGGCAGGGTACGCGCTCCCCTTCACCGCTTCGGGGGCCTCGGTGCTTTCGGGGACCTCGAGGACGAGCTCGCCGAGGTCCGCGCGCCTGCAGGTGACGCAGACGTCGGGGCGGGCGCGCCCGGCGATGAAACCGCTTCTCGCGACCCGTCGGGTTCAGGCGATGCGCCGGGTCCAGGTCGCGAGGCATCCCTCGGTGTCGGGGGGCCGGAGGCCGCGAAAGGCCGCCGGGTCCACTGGAGCGAGACGGTGCCGTCACCGGAGGCCCTGCTCGAGGGTCTGAACGACCCGCAGCGTCGTTCGGTGCTCCACAGGGGCGGCCCGTTGCTGGTGGTGGCGGGCGCTGGATCGGGCAAGACCAGGGCGCTCACCCACCGTGTGGCCCACCTGATCGCCACCGGCGACGCCTTGCCCTGGGAGGTGCTAGCGATCACCTTCACGAACAAAGCGGCCGACGAGATGCGCGAACGTCTAGTCAAGCTGATCGGTCCGGTGGCGCAGCGCATGTGGGTCTCCACCTTCCACGCGGCTTGTGTGCGGATTCTGCGTTCGCACGCCGATCGTCTCGGTTACCGGCGATCGTTCACGGTCTACGACGACACCGACTCGCGCCGCCTCGTGGAGCACGTTCTCAAGGACCTGAACATCGACGCGAAGAAACTACCGGCACGTTCGGTGCAAGCAGCCGTGTCGGGGGCCAAGGCCGAACTCATCGATCCCGACGGCTTTCGCGCCCAGGCCCGAAGTGTCTTCGAGCGCCGGGTCGCAGACGCCTACGTCGAGTACCAGCAGCGTCTGTTCGCCGCCTCTGCCATGGACTTCGACGACCTGCTGCTGCTCACGGTGAGACTTCTGCGTACCTTCCCCGAAGTCCTAGAGAGCTATCGAAAGCGCTTCAAGCACGTATTGGTGGACGAGTACCAGGACACGAACCGCGCGCAGAACGAGATCGTCCTGCTGCTCGGCGCGCAGCACCACAACGTCACCGTAGTGGGGGACACCGACCAGGCGATCTACGGGTGGAGATCGGCGGACATCCGCAACATTCTCGAGTTCGAAGGGTCGTTCCCCGACGCGGCCGTCATCCCGCTCGAGCAGAACTACCGATCGACCAAGACGATCCTCGATGCCGCCAACGCAGTGATCGCGAACAACACCACCCGGGTGCCGAAGGCATTGTGGACCGCAGGGGAAGCGGGAGTGCCACTGTCTCGTTACCGCGCGGAGGACGAGTACGACGAAGCGGCGTGGGTGGCCTCTGAGATCGCGCGTTTGCATGCGAACGAGGGGCTGGCATATCGGGAGATGGCGGTCTTCTACCGCACCAACGCGCAGAGCCGCACCTTCGAAGAGGAGTTCGTCCGTGAAGGCATCGCCTACCGGGTCGTGGGGGGCACGCGCTTCTACGACCGCCGTGAGGTGAAGGATATCCTGGCGTACCTGCGATTGTTGGCCAACCCCTCCGACGAGGTCTCCGCGCGCAGGATCGTGAACGTCCCCCGCCGGGGCGTGGGCGACTCCTCGGTCGATCGTTTGGTCGCCTGGGCCCGTGCACCCGGCCACGATTTTGCCGATGCCCTCGAGCATGTTCGGGACGCCGGGGTCACGGCGCGCGCGGTCAAAGGTGTCGACAGCTTGCGGGGGCTCCTTGAGGAGTTGCGGGTGATGCAGGAATCCGGTGTCGGGCTCGGTGGGTTGGTGGGAGCCGTGGCCGAGCGCACCGGGTACCGGGCCGAGCTCGAGGCGATCGAGACCCTCGAGTCCATCGCGCGACTCGAGAACATCGCAGAGCTGGAGGGCGCGGCTGCAGAGTATGACGAGCTCGACGAGTTCCTGGAGTCCGTCGCCTTGGTCTCGGATGTCGACGAGCTCGAGGCCGATTCAGACCGTGTGTCCCTCATGACACTGCACACGGCCAAGGGACTCGAGTTCCCGGCGGTGTTCCTGGTGGGGATGGAGGACGGGGTGTTCCCCCACCTTCATACCCTCAGCGACCCGGTCCGCCTGGAAGAGGAGCGCCGACTGGCCTATGTGGGGATCACGCGTGCCCAGCGGCATCTGTACGTGTCCCACGCGTGGAGCCGGACGTTGTGGGGATCGACTAGCTACTGCATACCCAGCCGATTCCTCTCCGAGCTTCCCGACGAGCTCGTGCACGACGTGGACGACTCGTCGTCGACGCGCCCCGACCCGTTGCGCGCTTCTGCCTCGTGGGCCCACGGGCGGCGGCGAAGAAGTGTCGGCAGCACGAGGTTCGTCTCCGCAGACAGCGACGACAGTGACCTCGAAGTGGTGTTCGGCGATCCCGGTGCCGACGCCGACGCCGACGTCGACGCGTTCCACGATCCCGACCCCTGGGGAGACGCGGAGGCGACCGTGTCGTGGAGCCCGGGACGGATCGAACCGGGCTCGGCCGGCTTCCAGGTCGGCCGCCGGAGCTCGGGACATGAGGGCTCGAACCGGGGAGGTGGAGCTGGTCGCTCGACCTCCGGCAATCGGCGTGTGGGTGGTCGCAAGAGTCGGCTTCCGAAGATGGCGGAGGAACGCTTCGGCCAACGATAGGTGCCCGTGCGCTAGGTGAGACCTAATCGTGGCGCGTCAATGATCTCGCGTAGGCGTCGGTCCGGGATCGCAACAGGTCGATGTCGAGGTCTGCACCGAAGGTGTTCAAGGCAAGGGGGCTCGAGAAGTCGTCTATGAACACGAACAGCTCGGCGGCGTCCCACCACGCGTCATGCCGGTACGACGGAGCTCGGTCGACGTAGGCCTCGAGGAACCGGTCCGCTGCTTCGACACCGTCGACTAGGGCAAGGTTGGCACGCGTGTGCGCCACGTCGAGCGCGCGCGGACCTCGGCCGGCGAAAGCCCAGTCGACGATCCCGGACAGCTCGCCGCCTCGCCAGAGGACGTTTCCGGGATGCAGGTCGCGGTGCAAGAACGCGAGCGTGGACTGGGGCTCGGGCTGCTGGACGATCTCCACGAGCTTGGCCCAGCTTCCGGCAGACGCGCTCCACTCCGGCGGCGCCACCCGCTCAGGGTCGAGCCAGCTTCGAGATCCGGGCAGTCCCTTCGGCGGCTCGCTCGCGTGGAGCGTCGCAAGAGGAGCCGCAAGACGACTTGGGTCGAGACCGTGGACTTGGACGTTCCCAGGGAGATACGTCATAAGAAGGGCCGGCCGGCCCACCCGATGCCCGCAAGGATCGATCGCGACAAGTTCGGGAACGAGGTCACCTAGGACCGAGCGCGCCTCGACCAGAACCTTGGCCTCGTCGGAGACGAGGTGGGGGAAGCTCTCTAGAAGGGCGTCGTCGAAGTAGCGGCGAAGCACGAACGGCCTGTCGTCGGCCTCCACCAGACACAGGTCGGAAACGATCCCGAATGAGATCGAGCGCTGTTCTCGCACCTTGCTCGCACCGAGGGCGTCTCTTATCCATGCGAGGGTCGCGTCATCCACAGCCAGAGCCTACGAGCGCCCGGCCGTGTCGCCAACGCGTTTTCGGCCTCAATGTTGGTAGAGCGGCCGAATTGAGCCTTCAAGAGTTACGCGTCGAACGGTCGTGACTCAGCATGGCATGACATCTCTTCTGTAATCAGCGCGTAATCGACTTCGGACAGCCTTGGTCGTGCGTTAGGCGGTTGGTGATTACGAAGCGGTCGCGGGCGGTTGAACCCGTGTTCCAGGTCCACGTGGAAACGCCCTATGCCATGCAGGCGATAGTTGGCAGTTCCCTCCCCAACCTTTCTGACCGTCCCTCGCCCAGGTTCCAAACGCCCCCCTCGCCCCTCCACCCCACTTCTCCCAGGACTTGTTCTGCTGGGGTCAAGAAGGCCTGGTCGAATGCCGAACTAACCCGTTGGGACCCTCTCTGGCTAGCAGATCGGATTTGGCCGTAATGCGAGAACGACTACAGGACGCGAAGGGGGCGGGGCTGGAACTGCCGCAGACCCCCGAGTGTGTCCACGGGCTTCGAGGGCTTCGTGGACACGTCCGTGTCGGGCTAGCTCTCCCACTCGTCGTAGTCGGAATGACGGCCCTGGAAGCTACGCCCGCCCGTGCCGAGACCCTGAACACCTACTACGTGAGCACAACAGGTGGCGACCCTGATTGTGCCACGGCGGCCAACAACAGCAGCGCCCCGTTCGGAACCATCCAAGCTGCGCTCGATTGCACTGCAAGCGATGCCACGAGCGCTTCGAGTCCGGACGCGATCGATGTCGCCGCCGGCACTTACGATGAGAACGGCACCGTCGAGTCAAACGTGAACCTCGTTGGGTCCAGTGCGTCTACGACCGTCGTCGACGGTACGTATTCAGGCACCGTAATGACCGTCACCTCGGGGAACACCGTCGCGATCTCGGGACTCTCCATCGAAAATGGACAGGCGACAAACGGCGTCAGCGGTGGTCTGGGCGAGGGCGGCGGTAACGGTGCCGACGGCGGAGGAATTTACAACTCTGGGGAGCTGACTCTTACGAACGACACGATAACGGGCAGCGCCGCAGGCTTTGGCGGTACAGGCGGCCCTAACTACGGCTATACGGGTTTCGACGGCGGCAACGGCGGCAACGGCGGAGGCGTCTACAGCGTTGGGACCCTGACGCTTATGAACGACACGATCACGGGCAACTCCGCGGGCACTGGCGGTTCCGGTAGTCCCATGTATTACAGCGGCAACGCCGGCAACGGCGGCGATGGCGGAGGCGTCTACAGCGTTGGGACCCTGACGCTTATGAACGACACGATCACAGGCAATACAGCTGGCCGGGGTGGTGATGCTGAAAACGGCGTATACGACGGCAACGGAGGCGACGGCGGCAACGGCGGCGGCGTATACAGCACCGAGGAGCTAACCTTTGTGAGCGATACGATCACGGGTAACACCGCGGGCGCTGGCGGCAACGGTGGCAACGGCGGAAACGGAGGTGCCGGCGGCGGCGTCTACAGCTCCGCGAACCTCACGGCGACGTACGCCACCTTCTCGGGAAACTCCGCAGGAGACCTTGGTCACACTAATGGGATGCCCCCTTTCCTTCCTGCGAACAACGGGACCTACGGGCTCGGGGGTGGGATCTCCGGTGCTGCCACCCTCGCCAATACCGTGTTGGCGAACAACGTTCTGGCTGACGACGCCCCGAACAACTGCAGCGGCACTATCACCGACGGTGGATACAACATCAGCTTCCCGAGCTCCGACACCTCGTGTCCGGGGACCTTCGCAAGCGGCGATCCTGCTCTCGGGCCTCTCCAGGACAACGGCGGACCGACACAGACCATGGCTATCGACCCGACAAGCTCCGCTTTCGAGGAAGTGCCACTGGCCAGCTGCACCGCGAGCACCGACCAGCGCGGGGAGCCGCGCCCCGGGATGCCAGGCCAGAACTGTGACGCCGGTGCCTTCGAGCACCAGCAGCAGTACACGGTCACCTTCGACCCCAACGGCGGGAGCGGGACCATGGCCCCCGAGACCGAGAACGTCCCGACGCCGCTTACGGCCAACACCTTCACCTACCTCGGCTGCAGCTTCAGCGACTGGAACACCCTAAAAGACGGCACCGGCACCTCCTACGCTGACGGCGCGGTCTACGACTTCAGTGTCAACATCACGCTCTATGCACAGTGGGCTGCCATCGCCGTCTCGTCCTCGAACCCCACCACCACCACTTTGAGCTCGTCGGCCAATCCCGCCCTCGCCGGCCAAAAGGTGACCTACGAGGCCACGGTCTCCCCTGTCCCCGACGCGGGCGCGGTCTCCTTCGCAGACGACGGAGACACGAGGAGCGGCTGTGGCTCTGTCCCCCTGAATGCGTCGACCGGGACGGCCACCTGCGCCCTCGTCTATTCAACGCGCGGGACCCACACGGTCACAGCCAGCTACTCGGGGGACACGACCTTCGCGCCTTCCACCTCGAACTCCCTGACCGAGGTAATAAAGCCCGGCGTGGTGCGTGTCTTTGGCGAAGACGCCATCGGAACTGCCATCGCGGTCTCACAGGCCCAGTTCCAGGAAAAGGACTCTGCCAAGGCCGTGGTGCTAGCGCGCTCGGACTTCTTCTCAGACGCAGTTGCAGGAGGACCCCTCGCGGCGAAGCTGGATGCCCCGCTCCTCATAACACCGGGAGCCTCCCTGAGCTCGAACCTCGACCCGAGGGTGCTCACCGAGATCCAGAGGGTGCTTCCCGCCGCTGGGACCGTCTACGTCCTCGGGGGAGACCTGGCCTTGAGCCCCCAGATAGACACCACCTTGGAGAACCTCGGCTACAAGGTGACAAGAGAGGCGGGTGCAGACGAGTACGCGACCGCAGTCGACATAGCGGAGGCTCTCGGGGACCCAGCCACCGTCTTCGAGGCGACGGGGACCGACTTCTACGACTCGATGTCCGCGGTACCCGCAGCCGTCGAGACACACGGTGCGATCCTGCTCACAGACGGCACCACCCAGGCCCCTGAGACCGCTTCATACCTGGCTTCCCATCCGTCAGACAGCCGCTATGCGATCGGGGGTCCATTAGCTGCAGCAGGGGCAGACCCCACAGCCACCGCCGTCTACGGACAGGACGTCTACGGGACCGCGGCAGCGGTCGCGCAGAGGTTCTTCGCACATCCCACGAGCTTCGGATCCGCGACCAGCGCGAGCTTCTCGGACGCTTTCGTGGCTGGGCCGGCCCTCGGATCCGAGGGGGCGCCCATGCTCCTCGTGCTACCTACTGGAGCGATTCCCAACCCGATCAGCCGGTACCTGGGCTCTGTGTCGAGCGGCCTGGAGGGGGGCACCCTCTTCGGAGGCCCGCTAGCGGTGGGAGACGACGTCTTAGGCGAGCTGAACTCGCTGCTCTAGCAGCAGATCGATCTCTGCCGGCGAGTCGATTCCGATGCTGCGGGATTCGAGCGAAGCTTTCATGCGTCAAAACAATGCCATCGACTTTTTGGACCTGGTTGTGGTGCTCTGAGACATGAGACTTCGGTAGCATGGCCTGACCGAGGGGCTCATAGCTGGCGTAGGCTGGCCCGTCGGAGAGGTGCGAGAGCGGCCGAATCGGACTCACTGCTAATGAGTTGACCTGGGAAACTGGGTCCGAGGGTTCAAATCCCTCCCTCTCCGCTCATTGTGGCTCTTCGGAATCTCATTGTCCTCTAGCGCGTCATCGTGGACGCGCGAACCCGCAAGGACCGTGATTCACCTCTCGGTCGCGCCCCTGACAGACCCTTGAAGGGTCGAGTTCGAGGTGTCGTAGGAGCTCGCCGTCGAAGGTGACGATCCGTTCTACCAAGAGCACCTTTCCCGTATGCGGGGCGCTGCAGGGCGAACCGTGCCGGGCGTACTCCCGCCTGGACAATCGAATTCACCTTACCCACTCGTCAAAACACGACGCGGCCGGCTTCAGCGGTCACCAAGTCACCTACGATGGCAACATGACCTCAGCACTCGCGTCGCCGAGCTGTATCAGCTGTGCGCTGGTCTGAGGCCGGTGTCGGCGAGTGACCTGTCGCTGAAACAGCGCTCTGCGACAGTGTGTTGGACGACATGTGAAGTCCTAGCAGGATGATGAGCACAGCGCTGAACGGAGGGCGACATGAACGGTGAAGCGGGGAGCCGACCGAGGATCGTGGTGGGCGTGGACGGCTCGCAGTCTTCGCGTGAAGCGATTCGGTGGGCAGCAGGACAGGCGAAGCTCACCGGCGCGGAGCTCGATGTCGTCACCACCTGGAAGCTCCCGACCATCTGGACCGGCCCCTACCCCGAGGGCCTCGATCCCGAGGCCGGTGCAACCAAAGTGCTCGAGGAGACACTACGTGCAGTTCTCGGCGAGCATCCGGACATCGAGGTGCACACGCGGGTATTCGAGGGACACCCCGCGCCCTCACTCATCGACGTCGCCCGAGGAGCGCAGCTACTCGTCGTGGGCAGCCGGGGGTATGGGGCGTTCACCGGGATGCTGCTCGGGTCGGTCAGCGAGCACTGCGTATCGCACTCACCGTGTCCGGTGGTGGTCGTCCGCTATGCCCACGACCCCTCGTAGCCCACTGAGACCGGTAAGAGCCGAGCAGGTCCTTCCAACGGGTACGTGCGCGCAGAGCGGCGCCGCCCGCTGATGGGACACCGGAGCAAGCCGACCAGCTTCCCCGTTCAGGGTCGGCTCGGGACGACCGGACAGCACCCGAACCTGGCGCTGTTGGTCGTGGTGGTCGGTGTCCTCATCACAGCGGTCGACACCACGATCGTCGTCCTAGCCCTTCCCGAGATCCAGCGCTCCCTACACATTGGGTTGGCCTCGGTCATCTGGGTCATCATCAGCTACTTGCTCATAATCACACTGCTCTCGACCCAGGTCGGTCGCCTCGGAGACATGTTCGGCCGGGTGCGGATGTACGAGGCGGGCTTTGTGGTCTTCATCGTCGGCTCAGCGGCGTGCGCCCTGGCATGGAACGAACTCTCGCTCGTCGTCTTCCGACTCGCGCAAGGGGTCGGAGGTGCGCTCATCACCGCTAACTCGGGCGCGGTCATCGCCGACACCTTCCCCAAGGAGCAACGCGGCCGGGCCTACGGGTTCAACTCGATCGGCTTCAACACCGGCGCCGTACTCGGGGTCGTCCTCGGGGGCGTCATCGTCACCTACGTCTCGTGGCGATGGATCTTCTGGATCAACGTGCCCATCGGGATCGGCGCGGTGGTGGTCGCGAAGCGGGTCCTGCTCGACCGGGGGGGACGGGAGCGGCGGCGACTGGACTGGTGGGGCATGGTGACCCTCGGCCTCGGGCTCTTCGGGCTGTTGTGGGCCATGGTCAAGCTCACTTCCGAGCCACTCGACCTACACGTCTCAGCCTTCTTCGTCGGCGGCCTGATCACGCTCCTCGTCTTCTGGTGGATAGAACGCTCCACCTCCGAGCCGATGCTCGAGCTCAAGTTGTTCGGGGTGCCCACCATGACGCCGTCGCTACTGGCAGCGATGTTCCAGAGCCTGGCGAACTTCGCCGTCCTGTTCCTGCTCCTCATGTACCTCCAGGGCGTTCGCCATCTCAGCCCGATCCATGCCTCGCTGCTCCTCGTCCCCGGCTACGTCGTCGGCGGGGTCGTCGGCCCTTTCGCCGGTCGGTTCGCCGACCGCCGGAGCGCCGTCGTGCCGGCCACCGTCGGCCTCGGGATCCAGGTGCTGGCGCTCCTCGTCTACGCTCACCTCGGGCTGCGCACCTCGCTGTGGGTCGTCGCGGTTGCCTATGTGGTCGGAGCCGTCGGTGCGGGTTGCTTCTTCCCGTCGAACAATTCGGCCGTAATGAAAGCTGCGCCCGGCAAGGAATTCGGTATCGCATCCGGGCTGCTGCGGACCTTCGCCAACGTGGGCATGGTCTTCTCTTTTGCCCTCGCCATTTTGGTTGCCTCTGCGAGCATCACCAAACACGAAGCCTTTGCCATCTTCGTGGGTACGAGCACACTGTCGCGTTCGGCGGCCACAGCATTCACCGACGGCATCCACTCCGCCTTTTACTCGTCGACATCGTTGATGGTGGTGGCGGCGATCCTCTCGGCAATGCGTGCTCGCTCGGGACGCGCAGGGAGGGCGGTCGCCAAGACGAGGCCCGAGCAGGTGCCGAACATGCGATCGTCTTCGTCATCGAGTTCGTCGTTTGGGGGAGCTGCCTCGAACCGGACGTAGGAGCTCCGGGGACGCTTGTAGGGCTCGGGGGCTGTCCACTATGTGGTCGTTTCCGACACGGTCCTCTCCGCTCAGATGCCTCCGCTCCGCTCATGATCCGAGGACGACGGCTGAGGTCGTTCGAAGGCTTTAGATTGTCCTGGTGGCCGAGTGTTACTGGTTTGAAACGCTGGGGTGCCCGAAGAACCGGGTCGATTCCGAGAAGCTCGCTGGCACCCTGCTTGCCGACGGCTACAGGCCGGCGGCCTCGCTTGCTGAGGCCGACCTGGTCGTGGTGAATACCTGCGCCTTCATCGAAGCTGCCCGCCAGGAGTCGATCGATGTGATCCTCGAGCTCGCGCAGGAGCGGCGCGAAGGTGCTCGGCTCGTGGTGACAGGTTGTCTGGCGGAGCGCGAAGGTGCCGAGCTCTCCCGGTCCATGTCGGAGGTCGACCTGGTCGTCGGCTTCGGGGTGCCGGTCGCACTCAGGCGTCCCGGGGCGAGTTTCGACCTCCTGAACCTACCGAGGCCACCGGTAAGGGGCCCGTGGGCGTACGTGAAGGTTGCGGAGGGATGCGACCGGCGCTGCGGATTCTGTGCCATTCCCCAGTTCCGCGGCCGCCAGCGGTCGCGCTCAGTCGAGTCTGTCACAGAAGAGGTCGAGTCTCTCGGGGCCGACGTGCGTGAGATCGTCGTTGTTGCTCAGGACGTGTCGTCGTGGGGGCTCGATCGCGGCATGCCGGAGGCCGTTCGGCGCGCCCGCGGCGCTCCCAGACCGATCGTCGGATTGCTGCGCGAGCTACGCGAGCGAGTGGAGCGGGTGCGCCTTCTGTACCTGTACCCGTCCTCACTCGACGAAGCGCTGGTGGAAGCGATCGTCTCGACGGGAGTCGCATACTTCGACCTGTCGTTGCAGCACGTGTCGCGACCGTTGCTCGCGCGCATGCGGCGCTGGGGGGAGACCGAGAAGTTCCTCGAGCAGGTCGCTGCCATCCGTAAGGTCGCTCCGAATGCGGCGCTGCGTTCCTCGTTCATCTTGGGATACCCGGGAGAGACCGAGGAAGACCACGACCGGCTGCTCGAGTTCCTGGAAGAGGTACAGCTGGACTGGGCCGGGTTCTTCACGTTCTCGGAGGAGCTCGGCACTTTCGCGACCGGGCTCCCCGAGAAGGTCCCCAAAGCGCTCGCGTTGGAGCGCCTGCGCGAGTGCTCGGAAACCCAGGATGCCATCACCGCGGCCAAGCGCGCGGCTCTCGTATGCGAGCGCGTGAGCGTCCTGGTCGATGAGCCCGGAACGGGGCGCTCGCACCGCGAGGCGCCCGAGATCGACGGCATCATCCACGTCCCGGGGGATCTGCCGGTCGGCCGGATCGAAGAGGTATTGGTCACCGGGGCGGCAGGTCCCGACCTGTGGGCCGAGCATGTCCCCGAGTACAGGGCAGGGAGAGCCGGGTGATCCAACCCGGGCGCGAGCCTGCGTACGAGCCTTTCCAGGACGATGCGTGCCAGCCTGCACGCGAGACGTCCCGTGAGGCGCCCCACAGCCCCGCGCACCAGCGGGTGGGCGACCACCCGCAGGCTCGACTTCCCAAGGAGAGGTCATCGAGGTTCGGTCCTTCTGCACTGGCGACGCCCGCCAACGCGATTACGGGCGCGCGGCTCTTGGCCACGCCCGCGCTGGTCGTGTTGGTCGCGGTCGGCGGAACCGGCTGGGCACCGTTCGCCGTCGCCCTCGCAGTGGGAGCGACCGATTTCATGGACGGTTGGATAGGCCGACGCCAGGGTGCCACCCGCTCCGGAGCGTTCCTCGATCCGCTGGCGGACAAGGTTGTCGTGCTGAGTGTCTTGTTCGCCCTAGCCGGCAGGGGCGAGGTCGGGTGGTTGCCGGTGGGCTTGATCGCAGTGCGAGAGGTGGCGATGAGCGTCTACCGCTCGCTCGCGGGACGTCGCGGGGTGTCGATCCCCGCCCGACCGTCGGCGAAGCTAAAAGCGTGGGTCCAGGGGATCGCGATCCTCCTCGCGATCACCCCCCCGATCGCACCCCATCAAGTAGTGATCGACGCGGCAATGTGGGTGGCAGTGGCGTTCACGCTCGTGACCGGTGCTCAGTACCTGGTTGACGGCAGCAGGGCAGCGCGCTCTGTGACCCCGGTCGCCCGCCGCCGGCAACGCCCGACGAGGGCCTGACGATGCGACACGGGCGGCGATGAGGATCGACATCCTCGCTGTCGGCACGGAGCTGCTCCTTGGCCAGATCGCCGACACGAACTCGGCGTGGCTGGGAGAGCAGCTCGCTGCTGTCGGAGTCGACTCGCACTTCCACCAGGCCGTGGGAGACAACCAGGTCCGCATCGTGCTCGCGCTACGCACCGCTCTCGCCCGCAGCGACGGGGTGATCGTATGCGGGGGGCTCGGGCCCACTCCCGACGACATAACGCGCGACGCGATCACCGAGGTGATGAACGTCCCGCTCGTGCGCGATGTCGCGATCGTGGAGAACATCCGTCGTATCTTCGAGTCGCGCGGCCGTGAGATGACGGAGAACAACGCCCGCCAGGCCGATGTGCCCCAAGGAGCCACCACGATCCCTCCGGCGGGCACGGCGCCGGGGCTCATATGCGTGGTAGGCGGCAAGGTCGTCTACGCGCTGCCGGGTGTTCCCTACGAGATGTCGGAGATGTTCACGCGAGCAGTTCTCCCCGACTTGTGCAAGAGGCTCGGCGACCAGAACGCGGCGGGCACCATCACCAGCCGGGTGCTGCGCACCTGGGGCCTGAGCGAGTCCGCTCTTGCCGAGTTGCTCGCGCCACGCATCGAGGCCCTCGACGCGGGACCGGACAACCCGACCATCGCATTCCTGGCGAGCGGAATCGAGGGCATAAAGGTCCGGATCACGGCCAAGGCCCCCGACACCGCGACGGCGGCCGCGATGCTCGCCGAAGAGGAGGCGCACGTGCGCGAGGTGGTGGGCGAGGCGGTGTTCGGTGTGGACGCCGAGACGATGGAGTCGGTGCTGGGCACGGCGCTGGCGGCGCGTGGCCTGACCCTCGGGCTGGCCGAGTCGCTCACCGGAGGGTTGGTGGCGTCGCGTTTGGCGAGCGTGACAGGGGCGAGCGCCTGGCTGCGCGGATCGATCGTCGCCTACTCCCCGGAGGTGAAGTTCTCCGTCCTCGGTGTGCCCGATGGTCCGGTGGTGACCGAGAGCGCCGCGAGGGCTATGGCCGAAGGGGCGCGACGGGTGCTCGGCGCCGATATCGGCCTCGCCCTCACTGGCGTGGCCGGTCCGGACCCCTCCGAAGGACGCACACCGGGCACCGTGATCATCGCTTTGGCTCTACCGGGGCGCGACATCGAATCGGTCGAAGTTCGCCTTCCGGGAGACCGCGAGCGCGTCCGGCAGTACGCCACGATCTCCGCTCTCGACTTGTTGCGGCGCAGGCTCGTTGCCGGCGAGATCAAGGTTCCCCGGGCGTGCTGAGTGCTGCGTAGGGCGCGGTCAGCGGGCAGTTGAGCCGAGGGGACGGCCTTCTAGCCGCCGAGCAGGTTCACATAGAGATCAAGCGTCCTGTGGTCGAAGGCCACCAGACGGACCAACTCGACGACGGTGCTCGTGGTCGAGGCGATCGTGGACACCGCGATCTCGGCGGCGAGCTCGGGTGGGTACCCGTAGACGCCTGTCGAGATCGCGGGAAATGCCATCGACCTGGCGCCGAGCCGGTCCGCCACCTCGATGCTGCGTCGGTAGCAAGAAGCAAGGATCTCCGACTCACCGCGCGCGCCTCCGGCCCACACCGGGCCCACGGTGTGGATGACCCATCGGGCAGGTAGACGGAAGCCGGGCGTCGCCTTGGCGTCGCCCGGCTCGCAGCCGCCGAGCTGGGCGCAGGCGGCATGCAGCTCGGCGGCTCCAGCGGCGCGGTGAACGGCTCCGTCCACCCCGCCACCGCCCTGGAGCCGCCGGTTGGCGGCGTTCACGATGGCATCGACGTGTTCAGAGGTGATGTCACCGAGCACGGGCTCGATCGTCGGAGAGCTCATCGTTCCCACCTCTCTCGTCGGCTCTTGTCGGGCGTCCTCTTGGCATACCTCATTTCTTCGCTCACTCGTCTCTTCGCAGCTCCTCCTCCTACCTCGTTCGGCGTCGATCGGCCACACTGGGTGTGATGGTCCGCCTGTTCGTGGCCGTGTCCCCTCCCGAAGAGGTCCTGGCCCTGGTCGAGGGGCTTCCGCGGCCGAACCTGCCGAAGCTGCGCTGGACCACGCCCGACCAATGGCACGTGACGTTGCGCTTCCTAGGCGAGGTGGACCGTGCCGAGCCGGTCGCGCAGTCGCTGCGCCAGGTGCCCGCGGCGCTGGCCGACGCAGGAGTGCCCACCGTCGAGGCAGTGCTGGGCCCGGCCGTCGCCTGGTTCACCGGTCGCCGGGTCCTCCAGGTGCCGGTGACGGGCACCGAAGCGCTGGCCGCCCGGGTGGCCAGCGCCACCGCCAAGTGGGGAGGACCGCTGGAGACCGTCCCGTTCACAGGCCATCTGACCTTGGCCCGAGTGCGCGGCCAGGGCAAGGGGCCTGCCAACCTGGCGGGCACCCCGATCCGGGCGGCCTGGAGAGTAGACGAGGTCGTTCTCGTCTCCTCCACGCTCGGTGCCGGCGGCGCCCATTACGAGACCCTCGAGTGCGTGGCGCTCCCCTGAGGCGCGCGTGGCGGTCGTGGGGCTCGGTGGGGATCCGTGGACGATGTGCGCGCAAAAAAACCAGATGCACGCATAGTGACTGGGGAATAGGGTCGCTTCTGGGCGGGCGGCCCGACTGGAGGGGGACTATGGCGAGGTACTACTACACGACTTCGGAAGAACCGAAGCCCGTTTACCACAACAACCAGAACTGTGAAGAGGGCAAGAAAATCGAGCCCGAGAACAGGATGGACACGGACTTCATCCCCCTGGGGCGCACCCTCTGTGAGGTCTGCTGATTCGGGAACCCGTGCGTCCGTAAAACGCGGGGGCGCGGGCAGCGATTCGGGCATAGCGTCACCTCCGGGTGGGTCTGAGTGGTCAGGAGGCGGGAGTAGTGACCGAACTAAGAGAGCGTCCGAGCCAGCCACGCCCGGCCCCGCGTCCGGCCCCCAGACCGAAGACGCCAGTACCGCCGAGACCGGAGCCACGGGAACCATTTCGTAAAGATCGACCACCACGGGATCGACCACCAGACCCGGATCGGAGCACTCGGAGACGCCCTTCATAGAATCGCGATCCCCCAAGCGACAACCTGTAACCCGACAAGCACACATGCCAGGGTGAACCACCCGTAGAGGTTGTCCAGGATGAGTTTGTTGTTGATCCGAGACCGCTCAAAGTCCTTAGCGAGATTGGCAGTTATGTCAACGGGGGCGAGATCGCCAGCCTTCAGGTCAACGAAGTAGCTACGCAAATACTGGGCGAACTCCCATTTGTCCTTTCTGGGAGTCAACACGGCAATGGACGCCAGGACGCTGAGGGCGAAGAGGACTAGGGCGACCGCGATCGCTCCCGTCACATACCCCGGATGGTGGTCAGTGGCCACGATTCGACCCCCGAAGAGGCCAGCCACAAGCGAAGCCACGGAGAGGATCGCAACAGCACGGGTACGCAAAGTGTCTAACTCAGCCGCCTGAGAGGTGATCTGGCGACGAGACTCGTCCCACAGAAGGGCGGCTGAATCTTGAAGAGGAGAACCCTCATCGCGGGTCCCATCGGCCAGGGTCTCTTCGGCCATTATTGACCACCTTTCGTATCGTGACCAGGGGTTTGACTGTTACACCCCCCTGCGAAAATGGGGCTATGACCAAGACGAACATCGCCTCCCTGAGCCAGCAGATCACCACCGAAGCCGAGGCGTACGAGCACCTTGAGGCCCTCCGTTGGGGCGAGACCCCGATCTGTGCCCACTGCGACAGCACCGACGTCGCCCTGATCGTGCCGACCAACGGCACCAGCCGTCGGACAGCGGGCGGAACGATGAGCGAGCGCAGGGTGTGGCGTTGCCACGGCTGCTGCAAGCAGTTTTCGGTCCTCACGAACACGGTGATGCACGCAACAAAGGTGCCGGTTCGGACGTGGCTGCTCGTCATCTTCGAGATGTGCGCTTCCAAGAACGGAGTGAGCGCCCGAGAGGTAGAGCGCAAGTACGGACTGACTCCTCGGACGGCCTGGCACCTCACACACAGAATCCGCAACGCGATGGCGGGTGGCGACGGCCTTCTTGCGACCATGCGCGGCACCATCGTGGCTGACGAGACGTGGATCGGTGGCGACCCCAAGCGGATGAACAAGAACACCCGCTCCCACTGGTACAAGCTCCACATGACCCCGTGGGTCGACACGGCCCGCAGCGGAACCTCGAAGATCCCCGTACTGTCGCTCATCAATGCCGACACTGGCGAAGTTCGCTCGCGAGTGGTTCCCAAGGTGACGGGTGCGAATCTGCGGAAGATCATCTCCGAGCAGGTCGACATGGCTGGCAGCGAACTGTGGACCGACGAAGGTTCCTGGTACGGCCAGCTCGGGCAAGAGTTCATCTCGCACGCGACCGTCAATCACTCCCAGGACGAGTACGTGGACTGGATCACCGGAGCGAGCACGAACAAGGCCGAGAACTATTTCAGCCAACTCAAGCGGTCGATCGACGGAACGCACCACCACGTCTCGGTCGAGCACCTGCCGAGATACTTGGCCGAGTTCGACTTCCGGTACAGCACTTGCAAGATGAGCGACGATGCCAGGATGCGTCTGCTCGCTGGGCAGATGGAAGGAAGGCTGACGCTGCGGCGGGTAACCGCGTGAAGTCGGCGACTCACCTACAAGCGGATTAGCCGGGTGGTCTAATGCTGTGGGTGAATCGGTACCGTTACAACGGGTGGACGGCCGTGCGCTATAGCGATAGCGTCGCCCCTGCTCAGAGAGACAAAACGAGAGCGAGGAGCAAGAATGCCCAGGACTGGCGATAGCAACACCGTGGCTGGTATTTACAAGTGCGACTCCTGCGGAGAGCGCATCACGATGCCATTGGGGCACGAGTTTCCTCCTTGTCCCAAAGAGGGGAAGACGACGACGTACTCCCTGGTGATGGCAACCAAATAGCCACTTGTCTGCTTTCCATCTCGTCATTCCAACGGCTCATGGCATGACATCTGGGTAGACCTCTTCATAATGAGTAATCCGGGCAGCCAACCACCGCTCATAGGCAACCGCCTTCCGCCATCTCGCTGCGTGTGCGTTGGGTGCGCCTTGGGGTAATGGGGCAATCACATAATGATTCATGGTGCGCGCGGCCACAGACCCGCATTGTTGATTGACGACTTCATAGGCACTATCCAGCGTTGACTCAAGCCGAGAAGCCGCTTCAGCAATCTCGGTAGGAACCGTCTTACTCTCGGCAACCAGCTTGACCGCGTCTTCAAAGCGGTACATCGCCTCTACAAGAGGGTTGTAAACCTCAGCGAGCCTCTCGACTGTCATGCGGATATTGCGCGGCTCGGGAAACGGCCAGAAATGAAACACTGCGGCACTGATCAGAAGCAAGCAGATGATCAGTGGTACAAGAAACGGGGCAAGCAGCCACAAGGGAGTAGTCACCGACGGTGCGTAGTGGGTTATCAGCACGGTGATGGTTCCACCGCCAGCGATGGCTGCGGGAACTGCACCGAAAGCAATCCACTCTCCGCGATGGGCATGGAACCATTGCGGTCGTCGGCGAATGTCTCGGAACCAGTTCTCCACGGCAGCTCTCCGAACAGCAACGACCACGGCGCTAAGGACCAGAGCGGTGGCCAGCAGCAGTAGAACCACCAGGTTCCGCATCTCAGGAGCCTGTCAGGATTCGGGCGCTTCGTTCTCCTGGTCCGCGTCCTCGGCTTCTTCGTGCGATTCCACCGGCTGAGGGGTCCCCTCGACTCCCAGCAACCGCCGCATGACATCGTCCGGGTCGTGAGGATAGAGAGAGAGGCGTTCGTCCATATCGTTGCCGTGACGGGGCTTGCGGTGGCGGGGCATGTGCCTCCCAGGCTATCGGGGTATGAGGCTGCTTCACGGGACGCCGCCATCGGGCGTGATCCCAGGTAGACCCCATTTTTTTTGCGCGCACGTCCCCGATCCGTGCCCGAACAGGTGTTCGCAACTACACTGGTGTGAGTCGTCTCCCAATGGGGTCCGATTGAGAGCAGTCGAACCAGAAGCGTCACACCCCCTCCGTAGGGTCGGTTCGGTCGGAGCTACGTAGCGGTTCAACGAGGGAAGAGAGGCATCGCGGACATGGAACGTGACAAGGCGCTCGACATGGCTTTGAGCCAAATCGAGAAGCAGTTCGGCAAGGGCTCCGTCATGCGGATGGGAGAGCACCTGAACATGGGGATCGAGTCGATCCCCACCGGGGCGCTGGCGCTCGACATAGCGGTCGGCATCGGCGGCCTTCCCCGGGGCCGCATCGTGGAGCTCTACGGTCCGGAGTCGTCGGGCAAGTCCACTCTCGCCATGCACGTCGTGGCCGAAGCCCAGCGGAACGGTGGCATCTGCGCCTACATCGACGCCGAGCACGCCATGGACCCCGTCTACGCCGGCGCGATCGGAGTGAACGTCGACGAACTTCTGATCTCCCAGCCGGACACGGGAGAGCAGGCGCTCGAGATCACCGACATGTTGATCCGTTCCGGAGCACTCGACGTCATCGTCATCGATTCGGTGGCCGCGCTCACCCCGCGCGCCGAGATCGAAGGTGAGATGGGCGACCCGCATGTGGGCCTGCAGGCACGCCTCATGTCCCAGGCTCTGCGCAAGCTCACGGCCACACTGTCGAAGTCGGGTACCGTCGCCATCTTCATCAACCAGCTGCGCGAGAAGATCGGTGTCATGTACGGGTCCCCGGAGGTCACCCCGGGTGGCCGCGCGCTCAAGTTCTATTCGTCTGTACGCCTCGACATTCGGCGGATCGAGGCGATCAAAGACGGGTCCGACGTTATCGGCAGCCGCACGAGGGTCAAGGTCGTGAAGAACAAGTGCAGCTGCCCGTTCAAGTCCGCCGAGTTCGACATCATGTACGGGACCGGCATCAGCCGCGAAGGTTCCCTGCTCGACGTCGGTGTAGAGCTGGGTCTCATAAAGAAATCCGGAGCGTGGTTCACCTATGAGGGCGAGCAGCTCGGTCAGGGCCGTGAGAAGGCGAAGGAGTTCTTGCGCGAGACGCCCGAGTTGATGATCGAGATCAACGAGCGCATCCGCGCCTATCTGGCTGCCACCCTGCTGCCCGCAGACGTCAGCGTCGGCGTCGGCATGGACGAAGGCGAGAGCGCTGCCGAGGCGAGAAGGGGCGAGGAAGTCGCGGTCAGCCTCAAGGGCTGAGCAGGGTCGTTACCCTGCCGCCGTGGCGGGGGCGGTCGTCGTGACGGCGATGGTGCTGGGCACGAGCTCGACCCACGTCTCTCCCGGCTGGAGGGCGATCGTCGATCCGTCTGAAGCCACCAGGCGCGTGGGGCTGGTGAGCGATGACCTCTGCCAGGTTCCGGTGACCTCGATCCCGTTTCGGAACACCTCGAGCGGACCGCTTCCCGTCAGCTGTGACTGGACCTCGAGCGCGCCGTTAGTGTCTTCGACCCAGGGTCCGTAGCTGACGCGCACGGTCTGTACGACGACGTTCGGTACGGCGATCGGGTTGCCGCCGGCGACGGAGGCGGGGGTGCCGCTGTAGTAGAGCCTCCACCGCCCGCTGCCGGTGTCCCACATCCAGGTCACGTCGCTCGTCTGCGAGTAGGGGATGTGGACCGACGCTACCGGTGTGCCCGAGGGCGTCGTGGAGGAGTACGTGAAGAGCGAAGCGGGGGGCGTCGTGTCGTTCGGGCGAAGGCCCCAGCCGGCGGCTGTCGAGACGTAGGTGTCGTCGGGGGCGTAGTGCCCCGGTGGGCTCTGGACGACCGGACCGCGAGCCAACAGCGATTCGTCGAAGAGGTCAGCCCCTCTTATGAGCGATAGCACGGGGGCTATGCCCCCGACGTGCAGGAAGAGGGGCTTGCTCAGCTGGTCGAGGATCGGGGCGTCCACCGCGCGCGCCGAGCGGACCGGCCCCACCAGGCTGGCGCTCTGGCACTGGAAGACGGCCACCAGGCGTGTGATGCCTGCTTCCACCGGCTCTTCGAACACGATGTCCGCCTTGTCGAGGCCTGACTGTGGCCGCGCAGTGGGGTAATTGTCGATCTTGACGGCGAGGGCCGGACGCTGGGGTAGCTGTCCCCCCGCCGCGGGCATCCCCGAGAGAGGGCACGTCGAACCCGATGCCTGGGTGGTGGCGGACGAGGTCGCCGAAGGCGTGCCGCCGGTCGACTTGGTCGGGATGGTAAGTGCCAGCGAGACACCCGCGATCGACAGGACCACGACGGTCGACACCAGCGCAATGAGCCACGTCCTCTTTCGCGGGCTGACAGCTGAGGAGCTCTGACCGTGGCGTCCACGGATGTGGCGCCCACGGCCTGCCGCCTGGGTCTTTCCGGTTCCTGTCTCGTCCGCCATGTTCCTCCCGAGCCGGGCCGCGGCCGACTCGTGTCACGTCCCGGTTGGTGTTGGTGGGCGAGCGGCCCATCCACAACGGTCGAGCCGCGCCCGATCCGGGCACGCTGGACAGCACCCGTTGAGCCAAGGTGCCATGGCGAGGCTATCGCTGTGGCGCCTGTGCATCTGACCTCTCGGTTGCGCCGCGCTACGGTCGCCGCCGTGCCGGAGTTTTCTTCCTGGGCTCGCCGGGCAACGTCGGCAGGGATCGACGTGCTCTGGGAGCGGATCTGCGAGCTCGGCGCGATCGGCCCCGGTCACCGCCGGGCACGGCGCTTCGGCGCTTTCGGGGAAGACAGTGTGATGGCCTTTCCGTTGGGAACGGTGTTCAACGAGCGGTGGATCCACATCGGAAGCCACACGAGGATCGGTCCGCGCGTCTCGCTCTGCGCCGGGATGGAGCCGGGCCAGGAGATGGTGAGCGACCCAGTGGTCACCATCGGCGACCGCGCGGTCATCGGTCAAGGCAGTTACATCGTCGGCCACTTCTGCATCGAGATCGGCGCGGACGTCCATACCGGTCCTTACGTCTACATCACGGACCAGAACCACACCTATGAGGACCCCGACGTGCCCATCGGTCGGCAATGGCCGGTCGAGGCGAGCGTTCACATCGGGTCGGGCAGCTGGCTCGGCGCCGGTGTGATCGTCCTGCCCGGGGCCAATATCGGGTGCAACGTGGTGGTCGGCGCAGGCTCGGTGGTGACCGGTGAGCTCCCCGACCACAGCGTGGCCGTCGGGTCGCCCGCCCGGGTGGTGAAGCGCTACCTCCCCGGCACTGGCTGGACGGCCTGCTCGGTGTCCGCGACGCCCAGGCGACCACCTTTCGGCGTCGTGACCGGCGGCGCCACCCCAGATCCGGCTTAGTTCCGGCTTAGTCGGGCCGGGCCCCGCACCTGGTCGGGGCACGCCGGTACCGCTTCGGTTTGCCTCGGTGGCTCGCAGCCCGGAATCCGCGATCGCCGCCAAGCGTTGACGGCTATGCGAAGAATCGAAGCATCGTGAACGGTCGAGCTAGCTACGGAGGCGCAGTGTGCCCGCAGTAACCGTCGACGACGTCCTGACGTTGCCTCGTATCGAGCCGGCTGGGCCTGATGCGTCATCCCGGCCCGTCGTCTCGGTGACGACGGCACCAGCGGGATTGGAGGGAGAGGGGTTTCCGGTTCGCAGGGCCTTTGCCGGTGTCGCTCTCGAGCAGCTCGACCCGTTCGTGCACATGGATCAGATGGGGGAGGTCGACTACGGGCCGGGGGAGCCCAAGGGCACCCCGTGGCACCCGCACCGGGGTTTCGAGACCGTGACCTACATGATCGACGGGATCATGCAGCACCAGGACTCCGCAGGAGGCGGAGGTGTCATCACCGACGGCGACACGCAGTGGATGACCGCCGGAGGAGGGATCCTGCACATCGAGCGCCCGCCGGAGGCCCTGGTGGCGAGCGGAGGGCTCTTCCACGGAATCCAGCTCTGGGTGAACCTTCCGGCGAAGGAGAAGTGGGTTCCGCCGCGCTATCAGGACATACGCGGCGCCAATGTGGCGTTGCTCACCTCCCCCGACGCTGGGGCGTTGGTCCGGGTCATCGCGGGCGAGCTGTCACGGCACACGGGTCCGGGGATGACCCACACCCCTATGGCGATGCTCCATGTCACGCTGAGCCCCGGAGCCCGGGTCGTCGTGCCCTGGCGGGCGGACTTCAACGCGCTCGTCTACGGGTTGGCCGGGAAGGGGTCGGTCGGGCCTGGCCGTCACCCGATCGCCACCGGGCAGCTCGCCGTCCTCGGGGCAGGCGACACGATCGAAGTGTCGTCGGACGAGCGCCAGGAGTCTCGGTCGCCCGCGTTGGACGTGTTGGTGCTCGGGGGCCAACCGATTCGTGAGCCCGTGGCTGCCTACGGACCGTTCGTGATGAGCACCCGCGCCGAGATCGTCCAGGCCTTCGAGGACTATGAGAAGGGAAAGCTCGGCACCATCCCCGCTCAGCACGTAGGCGCCTAGGACGCCCTGGCGCTCCACCGAGGTCCTTTCACCGCGAAGCCACTGAGCCAAGTGGCGGTGACGCCCGGTCAGGATCTCGAGCGCAGCACCTCCAGCGCGCGCTCGGCGTGCTGGTTCATGTTCAGCTCGCTGTGGATGACAGCCAAGACCTTCGAGTCGGTGTCGATCACGAAGGTCGAACGCTTGACCGGTGTGATCGAGATCCCACCACGCCTCACGCCGAACATCTCGGCCACCTTGCGCTCCGGGTCCGAAAGCAGCGGGAAGTCGAACCCGTGTTTGTCAGAGAACATCTTCTGTCTCTCTACGGGATCGGCGCTTATGCCCACTCGCTGTCCGCCCGTCTGTTCGAACCCGGCCTTCAAGTCGCGAAAGTGACAGCTCTCCTTCGTGCAGCCGTAGGTCATGGCCGCGGGGTAGAAGAAGAGGACCACGGGGCCCTTCGAAAGGAAATCGCTCAGTCTCCGCGCCGCTCCCGTCTCATCGGGAAGCTCGAAGTCGCTCACGACGTCGCCCTTGTTCACGGCTCGTACCTGTGTCCAAAGATCACCGACGGAACGCTAGTCCCAGTGGCACCGACGTAGTTCATGCACTTCGCCGACGCCATCGGAACTCATGCATGCCGATCATCAGGTCGTCGATGTCGGTCTAGGCGTGGGAAGGGCGATGGCGCCCGAGGCAAGCACCGAGAGGAGCATCCATCCCGCCGCGTAGGCGAAGCCGACCGTCGGCGACACGATCGCGTAGAGGAGACCGACTGCGGCTGAGGATGCGAAGGCGCCGGTGGATTGGATCCCACCGAGCAGACCGAAGCCACTGCCGCGAAGGTGGTCGGGGAGCATCGACGCGACGAGCGCGGACTCGGAGGTCTCGGCAAGTCCTATTCCGCTTCCGGCGAGAGTGAAGGCGATCAAGAGCATGGGCCAGGTGTGCCAGTTGATCGCGAAGATCACGTATGCGGCCACGTAGACGAAGGCCCCGGCCGCGAACACGACTCGTGGGCCGGCCCGGTCGATCACGTACCCGCCGCCGTAGGCGACCACCGAGCCGAAGGCGTTGTGCGCGGCGTAGACCAGTATGGCGAGAGAAGCCGCTGCGGCGAACGACCTTCCACCTGTGTGTAGCAACTGGGTGGTACGCAGGATCAAGATGGTGGTGGTCACGTTCCCGAGCTCGAACAAAGCGATAGGCACCATCGGACGAACGACGCCCGCACCACGCAGGGCGCGCAGCCTTAGGCGACGCCGAGCGGATGCGATCCCGGGCGTCAGTCCTCTTGCCTGACGTGCCGCGACCGTGATGGTCATCGCGGCGAAGATCCCCGGTACGACAGCGAGAACCATGGCAGGCCGGATACCTAGCCATGACACCAAACCCGCCGCGAGGAGCGGGCCGGCCACGGCGCCCAGGTTGTCGCCGGCGCGTTCGAGCCCGAACGCCCGCCCATACGCGGAGCGTGGAGTCAGAGACGACAACAGGGTGTCTCGAGAGGGGCCGCGTATGCCGCGTGACACCCAGGCCAGCGCGCGCAGCACACCCGCCTGCCACACAGCGCCGACAAGGCCTATTGCCCCAGTCGCCAGTGCCGTGCCGAGGTATCCCCCTGAGGCCAGGCGACCGCGCGTCTCGGGTTTGTCCGCGAGCGGTCCACCGACGAGTTTCGCCACGCCCATGAGCGCGTCGGAGATACCCTCTACGATCCCGAGGGCGCCCGCCGAAGCTCGCAGGACCGAGGTGAAGAAGCTCGGGAGCACCGCGGTGGTGATCTCGTGACCGGCGTCGGAGAGCAGGCTGCTCACACTCACGCTGCCCACTCCGAGCGTGAACCATCGCTCGGCGGTCGGCGGCGATTCCGGTACGTGGCCTGGTTCGGGGCTCACGCGGGCCCATCCACGAGCTCACCCTATCGAGGCGCGCTACCGCGAGCCCGAGATGCGCGCTGAGGGCCTGCCATGGAGATGAGCTCCGCTCCAGTAGTCAGCCGACTCCTTGTCCGGATCGTCAGTCGAACTGATCAGGGTCTATTGGTCCGTATTCTTGGGTCCTCCGGCCGTAGACCGGCATGGCCACCAAGCGGCATGCTATGAGGGTCCTCCCATGTCCGCGTCCGTGAGCTCGCCGCCTGCCGTCAGCTTTGCGAAGCGGCCCATGCTCGTGTTCTGGGAGACTACGCGTGCCTGCCAGCTCGCCTGTCGGCACTGCCGCGCTTCGGCCATGCCGCAACCATTGCCGGGGGAGCTGAGCCACGAACAAGGACGCGACCTGATCGCACAGGTCGCCGAGTTCGGGCGACCGTACCCGATCCTGGTACTCACCGGCGGCGACTGCCTGCTTCGCCCTGACCTGTTCGACCTGGTCGAGGACGGTGTCGCGCGAGGTATTCGGGTGTGCCTGTCGCCTTCGGTGACCCCGGTTCTCACGCCGGAGATGATCGACAGGATTGCAGCGTCCGGTGTCAAAGCCGTCTCGATCAGTCTGGACGGCGCGAACCCCACGACCCACGACGGAGTGCGCGGGATCCCTGGTCACTTCGACGCGACGATGCGGTGCATCCGCGCGTTCGTGGACACGGGCCTGACGGTTCAGGTCAATACGACGGTCATGCGCGCGAACGCGGACGAGCTGGCAGACGTCGCCGCCAGCGTGGCGCGATCAGGGGTTCACATATGGGAGGTCTTCTTCTTGGTGCAGATGGGCCGGGGCGAGGCGGTCGCCGCGCTCACCCCGGAGGAACACGAGGACGTTTGCCACTTCCTCTATGACGCCTCCCACTACGGTTTCGTGGTCCGAACGGTCGAGGCGCCGTTCTTCCGCAGGGTCGTGGCACTTCGGAACAACGGAGAGCCAGCACCCGACCACACGCTTTACCGGGAGCTCTTGTCGAGGCTCACCCGGCAACTCGGGGCGGCGAGGGGGCGCAAGAGAGCTCACACTGCCGCGACGCGCGACGGGAAGGGGATCCTGTTCGTCGCCTACGACGGTGAGATATACCCGGCGGGATTCCTCCCCCTTCCGCTCGGCAACATCCGCGACCAGTCGCTCACTGCGATCTATCGCGACAACCCGCTTCTGCGCTCGATCCGCGCCGCGCGGTTCGCAGGCCGTTGCGGTCGCTGCGAGTACGCCGACCTGTGCGGCGGTTCGCGCGCCCGCGCCTTCGCCGCCAGTGGCGACCCGCTCGGCGAGGACCCGGCCTGCCCCTACGAGCCCGGATCGGTCCCGCAGCCCGAGGGCCCTAGGTCCCTTCCGATGGCAAGGTCCGACAGCCTCTAGCCCCATCTGTCAGGTATCTCGCTGCGATGCGTCGGGATGCGTGCAGGGCTTCCGCCCAGCGACGAGACTCCAAGTCAGCAGGAGGCTCCAGCCGGCAAGAGGCTCCGGCCGGCAACGAGAGCACGAAACCAGCAAGGAGAGCACGAAAGTGGACACCCCTGGAACCGCGTCGATGGGTGATCGACGGCTGAACCGGAGGGATTTCCTCGGTGGTCTCGTCCTGCTTGGGACATCGGGGGTCGTGATGTCGGCTTGTTCCTCTGGCCCTTCCTCGGGCTCCCCGAAGACCTCGCTCCCCTCCTTCCCCCTCGGCGCGGCAGCACGGTCGACTTCGAAGCCCGTGGAGATCACCCTCTGGCACTCGATGAACTCCGCGAACCAGACGACCCTTACGAACCTCACGAGCCGGTTCAATTCCTCCCAGAGCGACGTCCATGTGAACCTCGTGAACCAGAACAGCTACGACGACACCCTTAGCGCCTATGACGCGGCCCTCTCCGGCGGCACGCTGCCAGAGGTGGTGCAGATGCAGACGACGAACCTGCAGTACATGATCGACAGCCAGAGCGCGGTGCCCGTCCAGTGGGCGGTCGAAGCCGACCACTACGACCTTTCCGACTACATACCCTCGACTGTGGAGTTCTTCAAGGTCGAAGGGACCCTGTACGCGCTCCCGTTCAACATCTCCTCGAACGTCCTGTACTACGACAAGAACGCTTTTCGAGCTGCCGGCCTCGACCCCAATTCGCCACCTAGGAGCCTCGACTCATTGAGAAGCGCGGCAGAGAGGATCGTCCGTACGAACACCGAGAAGTACGGCATGAGCCTGAAGGTCACCGACGCGGACTTCCAATTGGAGCTCGCGCTCGCCGGTGACGAACTTGTGAACAACAACAACGGGCGAAGCGCCCGTGCGACTGCTGCTACCTTCGACGACAAGGTGGGCAAGTCGATCTTCGAGTGGTGGGGGGGCATGCTCGACGACAAGTTGGCCCAGCCGACCTCGTACACGACCTTTGACAACCTGTTCGGGATCGCGAACCGCATCGCGCCCATGAGCTGGGAGACTTCGGCCGCCCTCGGTACGATCCTGAGCGTTCTGGACCAATACCCTCAGGTCTCGCTCGGAGTAGGGGGATTGCCGTCCCCGACCGCTCCGAAAGGGGGGGTCTTCGCGGGTGGGGCCGGACTCTACATCGTGTCGAAGTCCTCCTCCGAGCGCCAGGACGCGGCCTGGCAGTACATCAAGTTCCTGAACGAGCCGTCCCAACAGGCCGAGTGGGCGGTGGGGACCGGCTACATCCCGATCCGCAAGTCCGCCACACGGCTGCCCGTGCTCACCCAGGCATGGAGCAAGGTCCCCGGGTACCTGGTCGCCTACAATCAGATCCTCGCCAGTCCGAGCAACCCGGCCACCGCCGGAGCCGTCATCGGTCCTTTCTCACAGGTGAGCGACACGATCAACAACGCGATCAGCTCGCTCGGCTCGGGCGCGAACTCTGATACGGCGCTTGCCCGGGCTGCTGTCGCTTGCAACCAGTCGATCGCCTCCTATAACGCCAGGGTGTAGAAGGCGGCCTCGTCTCCAGCTCAAGCGGCGAGGTCCACTTGGAACGGCTCGTTGTCGTGGGCCCCGGGCACCTGTCGGCACTGCCCGGGAGTGTCGGGTGCCAGCCGGACGCTTCGGCCGGACCGGCCGCATCAGGGTGTCGAGTCGGCCCAGCGGACCCACCGCCGTCAACGGGCCGCCGGTCGGCCAACCCGGTCGCCAGTCCCGCCCGTCGCGCGAGTCCACCCCGAACAGCCAGACCGAGACCGCCAACAGTGCCGCCGACGCAAACACCACCCAGCCCATGTCGCAGCCCCTTTTGCGAGCGCCTCTCCCGCTGAGCATGCAACCGGCTGTCGTACAGGACAAGTGAATATTGCTACACGTCCTGTAAGTGACACTGTAGAATCGCGCCTGTGCTGGACGTCCGCCGGCTCCGGGTGCTGCAGGCGGTCGTGGAGGCCGGGTCGGTCACCGCGGCCGCGGCCCGGTTGAACTACACACCCTCAGCGGTCAGCCAGCATCTGGCCGCGTTAGAGCGCGACGCCGGCATTGCGCTTATGGAGAAGTCAGGACGCGGCGTGCGACCGACGCCCGCGGGGCTGCTGCTCGCCGAACATGCCGAAGGCATCCTGGCCCGGCTGTCCGATGCGGAGAAAGCCCTGCTGTCCCTGCGCGACGGGCAGACGGGCCGGCTCGCGATCGTGGCCTTTCCCACCGCCGGTGCAGCGCTGATCCCGGTCGCGGTTGGCGAGTTCCGCCGCCACCGACCCGAGGTGCAGCTCGACCTCACCGTCGCGGAGAGCGACGAGGCGCTCGACGCGGTCCGCAGCGGCAGGGCTGACCTGGGAGTGACCGTCGAAACGTTCGCCTCGGACGCGGTGCCCGACGATGACCTCGTCTACACCCATCTGTTGGACGACCCGTTCCGCATCGTGCTGCCCAGACGGCACCGGCTGGCCGCCCGACGCCGGATCCCACTCGTCGAGCTGGCCGAGGAGTCGTGGATCGCCACGTCGTCTTGCCCCGGCTACTGCCAGGCGGAGGCCTTGCAGGCTTGCACCGAAGCCGGCTTCTCTCCTCAGGTCACAGTGGAGGCCGACGACTACCCGGCAGCGCAGGGCTACGTCGGCGTCGGGCTGGGGGTGGCGATGGTTCCGCTACTTGCACTGGGTGCGATCCGCGAGGAGGTCGTAGTCCGGCGGATTCGGGGCGTCGAACCGGTGCGACACATCTATGCAGTCACCCTTCCCGCAAAGGTCGAAAATGGCCCGATTCCGATGATGCTGGAGATGCTGGGCCTCGCCGCCGCCGAGCAACGCCGCCGTTCCGTGGCCTGAACCCGGACCACCGCGGGCGTCCGCGTCATTACGGTCAGGACATCCATCTGTCCACGACGTTTCGCTACATCTGTCCACGATGTCTCGCGACATGAATGAGTCGGGCTGGCCGGATTTGAACCGGCGACCTCCACGTCCCGAACGTGGCGCGCTAACCAAGCTGCGCTACAGCCCGTCAACGGGGAGGCTACTGCCTGGAGCGAGGGCCTCCCCGTCGTTCGATTGGACCACCACCTTGGCGACCCTACGGCGGTCCATCTCGGCCACCCGCAGCTCCCAGCCGTCGTGTTCGAGGCTCTCACCCGTTTCGGGAATGTGACCGAAGGCGTCGAAGAGAAACCCGCCGAGCGTCACGTACTCACCTTCCGGGATGTCGAAGCCGAGCTGCTCGCGCACGTCGTCCACACTGGCGCTCCCATCCACCAACCACCGGGTGTGGTCCACGCGGATGATGTCGGGCTCCTTGCTTCGGTCGAACTCGTCGCGCAGGTCACCGACGATGGCGGAGAGCAGGTCCTTCACCGTCAGCACGCCCGCCACGCCCCCGTACTCGTCGACCACCACGGCGAACGAGCGCCGATCGCGTCGCATGTCGGCCAGCACGTCCAGCACGAGCAGGGACTCCGGAACCAGGTACGGCTGGCGCAGTCGGCGGGAGATGTCGAGAGGGGTCGGTTTCACCGGGCCGCCGTTGTCTTCCCCGTTGTTCCCGTCGAGCTCCCATCCCGACCTGAACAGGTCGTTCACATAGAGGACGCCGATCAGACGGTCCAGGTCATCGTCGTAGACGGGGAAGACGCTGTGGCCCGACCGGCGTATGGCGTCGGCCACGTCCGCGCCGTGTACCGGTATCGCGAGGCCCACCACGTCCACCCTTGGCGTCATCACCTCGCGCACAGTGGCGCCGCGTAGATCGTGTAGAGCAGAGAGGATCAGCCGCTCCTGTTCGTCCCCGGCGATCGGTCCTTGCGAACGGGTGGGACTCTGGTCAGACGGCGGGTGACGACGCTTGAACACAATCGTTAGCGAAGCGGCTAAGCGCCGACGGTCGAGGCGCCCGTGTCAGCGCCGGGAGCTGCGCCGCCTGCAGGTGCGCCGGTTCCCAGGGGTGGGTCGGGTACGCGAGAGGAGGAAACCGGCTCGAACGTCCGGTCGTGGTAAGTGCCGCCCTCTGACAGAGCGGCTGCCGCCTTGCGAAGACGCAGCGAGTCGAGTGGCTTCACCAGCCATCCTTCCGCCCCGAAACGCCGGGCCAAGAAGACGTCTGCGCGGCGGTCGAGCAGCACGAGCACGGGAACGGCGGGCAAGTTGCCGTAAGAGGCCTCGAGCCGTAGGTCCATGCACACTGCCATGGCACCCATGCTCCCCATCTGCATGTCGACCACAACCAGGTCGGGATTGTAAGCATCGACCACCCGGGCCACCTCCGGCCCGCTGTGCGCCTCCACGATCTCGGTGCCAGGCTCGTCCAGTGCAGTGGCAACCGCCGCCCGTACCGAAGGGGCGTCGCTCGCGACGACGATCGTGCCCACGAGGCTCAGGGTAATGCGGTGTGCCTGCCTCGACCACCCCCATCCTCGCCGAACACGCCGAACATGTGGTCGGCCATCAGAGCAAGGCCTTGTGTGTCGGTCACGTCGATGTCCAGCAATGGCACACGCGCCACAGGGGAGGGAGCGACCTCGGCGACTAGCGCGGCCAAGGCTGCTTCTTCGCGCTCGTTCACGGCTGCGTACCCGTGCAGGTTCTCGATGAGCACTTCGAGCGCGCTGCCTTCGGGTGCTCGGGGCAGGTGGCGGGCTTCGCCGGGCTGCGAGAATGCAGGGTGAACCCGGTTCACCACCAGTCCCTCCACCGCGAGACCCGACTCGTTGAGTCTGTCCGCGAACCAACCTGCCTCGTCCACCGTGTCGGCACGCGGGGAGGTGACGAGCACGAATGCCGTCGTCCGTCGCGCCAACAGCCGTCTCACGTGGTCGGCGCGCAACCGGAATCCCTCTTCCATTCCTTCGAACGCCTGGAAGAAGGCGACGGCGTCGTGGACGATGTCCGCCCCGGCCACCTTCGCGATCGTGCGCATCAGGGCCTGCGCCGCCACCGACACCACGCGCAGGTATGCCCGAGTCGGCATCAACAGCAACTGGAACAACCGGTGGCCCAGGAACCGGGTGAGCCGACGGGGAGCTTCGAGGAAGTCGATGGCGTTTCGTGTCGGGGGTGTGTCGACCACGACGATGTCGTAGGTACCCTCCTCGGCCAGCTCGTAGAGCTTCTCCATCGCCATGTACTCCTGGGTTCCCGAAAGCGCGCCCGTCAGGTTCCGGTACATACGGTTCGCCAGGATGCCCTCTGCCTGTTCGGGTGAGGCCGCGTACCGGCGCACGAGGTCGTCGAAAGTGCCTTTGGCGTCCAGCATGAGCGCCCATAGTTCCCCCGCCCACGGCCCCTCGATCCTCTTCGGCGTGTTCGTGAGGGCCTCGAGGCCGAGCGCGTCGGCCAGACGCCTGGCCGGGTCGATCGTCACCACACATGCACGACGGCCCCGCCGGGCCGCCTCCAACGCGAACGTTGCCGCAACGGTGGTCTTGCCCACACCGCCGGACCCGCAGCAGACGACCACTGAGCGGCTCTCGACCAAGTCTCCGAGCTCGTTACCCGAAGAGTCCGATGTGGTTGGCGATGGCCGCGTCCCCGTACCCGTTGGTTCGCCGGCCTTCGGCTCGTTCATGCGCCGGACTGCTCGTGGTGGCTCTCGTCGAGCCGCCCAACCGACGCGACCAGATCGGTCTCGAGGAACCCGAGCTCCTCGGGGCCGATGCGGGGGCAGAAGAGGAACCGAGTATGAAGCTGGGGCAGGGGCAACTCGCTGGCCAAGCGTTCCCATTGCTCCGCCTGGAGCCGGTAGCGGTGCGCGCGGAACGCTGCAGCTCGTCCAAGGGCCCCAGCCAGCTTGTCATCGATCTCGATGCTCGCTTGCTCGGCAGCTTCGAAGGGGTCTGTGTCGAGAAGCGGCTCCTCGGGGAGACAGCCGTTTACGATCACCGGCCCGAGAGTGATCCCGATGCGGTCCTCGAGTAGGTAAGCGGTCTCGACCACCTCGTTCACCGGCATCTCCTCGGGGAGGGTGACGAGGACCACCTGGCAGCGCTTGGCGTCAGAGAGCAGCTCCACCACGTCGGCCGCCTGGTTGCGCACCGGTCCTGACCGCGCGGCGTCGACAAGTCCCTTGGCGGAGGACAGGAAGGTCATCGTGTGACCGGTGGCGGGCGCGTCCACGAGGATGAGGTCCGAGGGGTCGTCCCGTTCGAGCTGCTTCACTTTCCCGAGCACCAAGATGTCTCTGATCCCGGGGATCGCCGTGGCCACGACGTCCAGCGCGCCCGAGGAAACCAGGCGCTTCGAGATCCGCTTCATGCCGTGGTCGGCGAGGTATTCGACCAGGGCGTCGTCCGGCGTGATCTTGCGCGCGCGCACCGTACCGTCAGCGGACAGGTTGTCGAGCACCGTCTCGTTGTAGTCGAGCGTGTCGTCACGCCCGAAGGCGGCAGGCACGCCGGACTTCCCTTCCAGCTCGATCACCAGGACGTCGAGTCCCGATGAAGAGGCCATCTTCGCCAGAGCAGCGGTGATCGTCGTCTTGCCAACCCCACCCTTGCCGGCCACGATCAGAACGTGGCTCTGGCGACAGAAGCTGGCGACGTCCATCTCGGGCCGAGCGTACCCGTGTGTCGCGGGTCGTGGACCGGTTCCGGCGCGGAATTCCTGCTCAAACCCCTTGTCGGGCCTTCGAATGTACAGATAGCGTGCCCCGGGGGAGAGAGTCGAGTGGCGACAAGGTCGATCGGTGAGGTGTGGCAGACGAGGGCGGCCTGCAGAGGCCCGCAGGCGGCCGTGTTCTTCCCGCCCGCCCACGCCGAGCGCAAGGACGAGAAGATCGCGCGCGAGAGGCGGGCCAAAGCGATCTGTGCCACCTGTGTAGTGCAACCCGAATGCCTCCGGTACGCGATCCGTATCCGCGAACCTCACGGCATCTGGGGCGGGCTCAACGAGATAGAGCGCAAAGAGCTGCTCGAGTGCCCAGCATGCTGAGCCCGAGCCGGGCTTAGCCCAGCCCCAGGCGCGTCGCGCCGGCGCGAACCCCTGCGCTGTCGCAGACGTTGCTCGGGCGTTGGCCGGTGGCCGAGCAGATGGCTGCGGTGAGTTCGTTCGCCGCCCCGAGCACTGCTTGGCTGGTCGTGTTCGCAGGGTCGGCGAGCTCGCCGGCGATCTTGCCCATGGAGCTCCCCTGCAACAGCCCAGGCGAGTACCCGACACCGGCGCCGATCACCAGGAGTCTGTTGGCCACGTCGACGAACGGGAGCGCCCCGGGCTCGCTCGAGAAGGGTGCTGAGTCGTAGCGCTTCAAGAGCGCCTGCTCGGACGAAGGGACCTTCTCGATTGCGGGGAAACCGGCAGGGGCGTCGGTCGACGGCGCCTGAGCGTATGCCTCGGTGGGAGAGAACGTGACGTACCGACTGCGGTAGGTGGCTCCGGCGAAGCTGAACGTCGCTGTTGCACCGAATGCCTCGTACTTCGATGACGAGGTGGCGCCCAGGTCGGAGAACTTGCCGAAGCGACCCAGGGCGACGACCAAGGCCCAGCGCTCGGCGGCACAGTACGGGCAGAACTCGGCACCCACGTAGACGACGTCCGGGTGGCCCCCCACCACGAGCGGAGGTTGACCCGACAGGACGCTCGGAGCCGGGCCCTGGGTTTGGGGAGCGCCCGCCGTGTCGAACGCCGAAGCCGGCAACGAGGTTGTCGCGCGGACTACGTCGGCAGGCGCAGGAGTCACGGGCGGCGCCGGAGCACTGGCAGATCCCCTGGTCACTTTCAATATGAGCAGGACCACCACTATCAGCAGGACCAGCACCACGAACGCCCACGTCACCAGTGCCATGGGTGCGCGCCGAGGCCGCACCGAGGTGACGGGCTCAGCCTGTTCTTGCATTGGTGCTACTTCTGCACCGATGCGTCGAGAACCTGCTCGACGTGGTCGAGGAGACGGGCGGTGCATCCAGAGGTGTCGACGACCGGTGCGATTTCCCGCTCGATCCGCTCGGCCAGCACCTCGAACGTACGCGCCAGCGGGCCATCGCCGAGCGCCACCGGCTGCCCGCGGTCTCCGGCGGCAGCGATCTCGGGGTGAAGCGGCACGCTCCCGACCAACGGCACTCCGATCTCCTCGGCAAGGCGCCGGCCGCCTCCCTCACCGAAGAGCGAGTACGAGGTCCCGTGCTCGCAGGTGAATCCCGCCATGTTCTCGATCACCCCGGCCACCCGCAGGTGGCCTTTTCGGGCCATGTCCGCCGCCCTTGCGGCCACCTTCTGCGCGGCGATCGGCGGCGTGGTCACGACCAACACCTCGGTGCGGGGCAACATGCGGGCGAGCCCCATCTGGATGTCGCCGGTGCCGGGCGGCATGTCGACGAGGAGGTAGTCCACGTTCTCCCACCGGACGTCTTCGAGGAACTGTTGCACAGCACGGTTCAGGATCAGCCCGCGCCACATGATCGCTGTGTCCTCGTCAGCCAGGAAACCCATCGACACAACCTTCAACAGCCCGTTCCCCACGACGAGCTCCATGGGCACGATCTTGCGCGCCTGTGCCTGAAGCTCTCCGCGCAGGCCGAGCAAACGGGGGATCGAGAAGCCCCAGATGTCGGCGTCGAGCAGGCCTACGGTCACGCCCCTGCGAGCCAGGGCCACGGCGAGGTTCACGGTGATCGACGACTTGCCCACGCCGCCTTTGCCCGAGGACACCGCCAGCACCCTTGCGGCTGTCGGAAGGTCCGTGAGAAGAGCGTGGTCCTCTTGCGCCTTGCGTCGCGCCCGGTCCATCACAGCGCTTCTTTGGACCGCGTCCATCTCGCAAAAGCGCACCCTGACCTCGCGTACCCCGGGCAGGCTCGAGACGCGGTTCTCTACGTCCGAGCGAAGCTGGGTGCGAAGCGGGCATCCCGAGACGGTGAGTGCCACCTCGACCTCGACAAGACCGTCGGCACCCACCGTCACCTCGCGCAGCATCCCGAGCTCTACGATGTCCGCGCCGAGCTCGGGGTCGATCACCCCGGCGAGTGCCTCATGCACCTCGTGTGCCTTGGTGGCACCTCGTTGTGCAGCGTGGTCAGGCATTCCTCGATGCTACCGGTCACCAGGCCCGGGTCCGCCTCGACCGCGAGCGTGAGAACTACTTGCATCACGGCGCCCGGTAATATAGCCAGCGACTGAACGTCGCCGGGACCTCGTTCGAAGGAGAATCGGCGACCTGGGACGAGAACCCTAGGAGACCGCCGTGAGCACCACGACCAGCGTCAAGATCGGCAAGAGGCCGCAGTCCGTCATGTTGTCCGACAGCGCCGCGAAGAAGGTCGCCGACCTGTTAGCTCAGGAGGGCAATGACGAGCTCGCGCTTCGTGTCGCCGTACGAGCTGGTGGTTGCTCCGGCTACAGCTACGAGATGTACTTCGACTCCGAGATCGCCTCCGACGACATCGTCGGGGAGCAGGGCGGGGTGAAGGTGGTGGTGGACGCGAAGAGCGCCGAGCTGCTCAACGGCTCGACGCTCGACTACATGGACGGCCTGCAAGGTGCCGGGTTCCACATGTCGAACCCAAACGCGACGCGTACCTGCGGCTGCGGTTCTTCGTTCAGCTGAGCGTCGCGCGCGCCTTCGTTCAGGACGATCTCGTTCGTCGTGGACCACGAGAATCGACGGCGAGGATCGACAAGGGGAGGCGGCGTATGAGCGAGCCGGTCGGGCCATACTTGCCGACGGCGCGCGCCGGCGACTTGCTCGTGTGCTCCGGACAGATCGGCGTGCGAAGCAGTCCTGACGGCCCCACACTCGTCCCCGGCGGGTTTCGGGCTCAGGCGCGTCAGGCACTCGACAATGTGACGGGCCTGCTGGCGGGTGAAGGCCTCGACTGGGGGCATGTCGCAAAGACAACCGCCTACCTTGCCGATATCGCTGACTTCGCGGCCTTCAACGAGATCTATGTGGAAGCCCTCGGTCCACACCGTCCTGCGCGATCGGTGGTGGCGGTTGCAGGACTGCCCATGGGGGCGCTCGTAGAGATCGAGGTGTGGGCTAACGTCCGAACCGGATCTGCCTGACCGGCAAGGGCCCTACGGCGCCCATGTGCCGTGCCCGAAGCGGTAGCCGACCGAGCGCACGGTCTCGATCAGGTGCGCGTGCTCCTCTCCGAGCTTGGCGCGGAGCCGACGCACATGGACGTCCACTGTGCGCGCCCCGCCGTAGTACTCGTATCCCCACACCCTGCTGAGAAGCATCTCGCGGGTGAAGACCTTGCCCGGTCTCGCCGCCAGGAAGCGCAACAGCTCGTACTCCATGAACGTGAGGTCGAGCGCGCGCCCCGCCACAGCCGCCTGGTAAGTCTCGAGGTTGAGCACGAGCGGGCCGTGCTCGATGAGCTCGGGGCGAAGCCCACGCCCTGTCCGCCAGAACAAGTGGGCGAGGCGCGCCGTCACCTCCTCGGCATGGACCGGAAGAACGCAGAAGTCGTCGAACTGGTCCTCGCGGAGCGACAGATCGCGGACCTGAGCGAGTCCGACGACCAGGAGCAGCGGACGGAGCGGAACCTCGCGCCCACGCATCGAGCGACACAGGGCAAACGCGCCCTGGGGGTCGGCGTCTGCGCTCACCACCGCCCCCGCCCAGCCGTCCTCGGGCTCGTCGGACGAGGCGTGCTCGGGCCGGGCCACGGCCTTCCACGGGTACCCGGCGTGCTCGAGGGCGAGCGCCAGCTCAGCGGGGAACGGGTCCGGGAAGCACAGCAGAGGCTCCATCGCGCGTCAGCTCGTCGCCTTACAGCAGTGGCAGGTAGCGGTCAAGCTCGAACTGGCTGATATGTGTCTTGTAGGCGGCCCACTCGGCTCGCTTGTTCCTGATGAACCACTCGAAGACGTGCTCACCTAGCGTCTCGGCCACGAGCTCGGAACGCTCCATCACCGCCACGGCCTCGTTGAGGCTACTGGGCAGGCTGCGGATCTGCTCCGCGGCGAGCTCCTCGGGAGTCATCGTGAAGAGGTTCGTCGCGGCCTCGCGCGGGAGCTCGTATCCTTTTTCCACGCCTTTCAACCCGGCCGCCAGGATCACGGCGAAGGCGAGGTAGGGGTTGCACGCCGGGTCCGGCGCCCGGTACTCGACGCGGGTCGACTCCGGCTTGTTGCGCTTCACGACCGGCACACGCACCAGGGCCGAGCGGTTGTTGCGGGCCCACGAGACGTGGATGGGTGCTTCGTAGCCGACGACGAGGCGTTTGTAGGAGTTCACCCACTGGTTCGTCACCGCTGTGATCTCGTGTGCATGTGTTAAAAGGCCGGCCATGAACCGTTTGGCGACATCGGACAGACCATAGGGGTCGTCCTTGTCGCAGAACGCGTTGGCGTCACCTTCGAACAACGACAGGTGGGTGTGCATGCCCGAGCCCTGGACACCGGCCAGAGGTTTTGGCATGAAGCTTGCGTGCACGCCGCCGCGTTGTGCTGTCTCCTTCACCACCAGTCGCACGGTCATGACGTTGTCTGCCATTGTGAGCGCATCGGTGTAGCGCAGGTCGATCTCGTGCTGGCTGGGGGCGTCCTCGTGCTGGGTGTGCTCGACGGGGATACCCATCTCCTCGAGGGTGAGAACGCTGCGCTTTCTGAGATCGGTCGGTGCGTCGCTCGTCGTAAGCTCGAAGTAGGAGCCACTGTCCAGGGTTATCGGCACGTGGGAGGGGTCCGCGTCGGCGAAGTAGAAGTACTCGATCTCGGGCGCGGCGAAGAAAGTGAACCCCTGCTCGCGCGCGCGGTCCAAGGTCCGGCGCAAGGCGTGGCGTGGGCAACCCTCGAACGGGGTGCCGTCGAGGTTGGAGATGTCGCAGAACACCCGGGCCACCGCCGCTTCGCCAGGGTGCCAGGGAAGGAGCTGAAAGGTCATCGGGTCCGGCCGGGCGAGCACATCGCTCTCTTGCACCCGCGAGAAGCCGTCTATCGCAGAGCCGTCGAAGATCATGCCCTCTTCCAGGGCGTTCTCCAGCTCGGCAGGGGTGATGGAGAAAGTCTTTGCGGTGCCCAGCACGTCGGTGAACCACAGCTGGACGAAGCGGATCGCCCGCTCCTCCACGGTCCTGAGCACATACTCCTGTTGGTTTCGCATGTGGCCTCCGTACCGAATCTGTCTTGCCGGGATTCCCCCGGCTCGCCTCACCCTGGTCTATCCCCGAAAGCCTGCCCGCGCACCTAGGGCGACACCCCGCGACTCGACAGTGTCGCAGGCGGCCGAGCATTCCACAGACGGGTTAACGCGCCGTTCATACGGGGGCAACGCCCGAGAAATCCGTGCCTGAGAGCATGTGCCCGGGCGAAGCACGGCTCGGACACCTTGGCGCGGACTTGTGACCCGAGCAGGTTAGCCACCACGATAGTGCCAGCCCCACCCGGCCTGAGGGAGAAGGAGGACCTGTGCAAGAACGCACTCCGGCGGAAGTGCTCCGCCTCGTACAAGACGAGGGGATCGAGATAGTCGACCTACGGTTCGTCGACCTCCCCGGCTTGATGCAGCACTTCTCGGTGCCTGCCCGCACCCTCGGTGAGGACGTGTTCGAGGAGGGCATCGGGTTCGACGGCTCGTCGATCCGAGGCTTCCAGGAGATCCAGGAGTCGGACATGTTGCTAGTGCCGGACCCCAACACGGCGGTCATCGACCCCTTCCTCGAGCACAAGACGCTGGACATGAACTGCTTCGTGCGCGATCCGGTGACGCTCGAGTCCTACTCGCGAGACCCCCGCTACGTGGCGCAGAAGGCTGAGGCGTACCTGGGCACAACAGGAGTGGCCGACTCCTGCTGCTTTGGACCCGAAGCGGAATTCTTCGTCTTCGGCGATGTCCGCTACTCCCAGGACAGCCGCTCCGCGTTCTATCAGGTCGACTCCGTCGAGGGGCACTGGAACACGGATGCAGACGAAGGGCCGAACCTCGGTTACAAGATCAGGCCCAAGGAGGGGTACTTCCCCGTTCCGCCTGCCGACCACTTCCAGGACCTGCGCTCGGAGATGGTCTTGACCATGGAACGCCTCGGCGTCGAGATCGAGGTGCACCACCACGAAGTGGCTACTGCCGGTCAGGCGGAGATCGACATGCTCTTCGACACCCTCTTGGTGATGGCCGACAAGCTCATGCTGTACAAGTACGTGGTGAAGAACGTGGCGAATGCCGCGGGCTACACGGCGACGTTCATGCCGAAGCCGTTGTTCCAGGACAACGGCTCGGGCATGCACTGCCACCAGTCGCTGTGGAAGAACGGCGTGCCACTCTTCTACGGCGAGGGCTATGGCGGGCTCTCGGACATGGGACGTTGGTACATCGGCGGGCTGTTGCGCCACGCCTCGGCCATCCTCGCTTTTGCGGCGCCTACGACGAACTCCTACAAGCGCCTGGTACCCGGGTACGAGGCACCGGTGAACTTGGTGTATTCCCAGCGGAACCGCTCCGCGGCGTGTCGCATCCCGCTCTACTCGCAGAGCCCGAAGGCCAAGCGTGTCGAGTTCCGCTGCCCCGACCCGTCATGCAACCCGTATCTGGCCTTCTCGGCGATGCTGATGGCGGGCCTCGACGGCGTGCAAAACCGGATCGAGCCGCCCGACCCGGTGGACAAGGACCTCTACGACCTCCCGCCCGAGGAGCTGGCCAAGGTGCCCCAGGTGCCAAGCTCGTTGGACGCTGCCCTGGACGCGCTGGAAGCCGACCATGACTTCTTGAAGGCAGGCGGGGTGTTCACCGACGACTTGATCGACACCTGGATCGAGTACAAGCGTATAAACGAGGTTGACGCCATCCGTCTTCGCCCACACCCGTGGGAGTTCATGCTCTATTACGACATCTAGGCTCGTGAGGCGTCAGAGGAGCGGGCCCGACGTACACAAGTGCTTGCAGGCTCGGCGCGCCCCGGAAGTCGATCGTCACCTCCCCCAGGCGCGTCCAGCCGACGGCGTCGTAGAGCGAGACCGCTCCCGCGTTGTCTCTCGCCACGTCGAGGACGGGCCACAGTCCCAACGCGTGCGCTCCTTCAGTTGCGGCATTGATAAGAGCCTTGCCTGCTCCCGAGCGTCGGGCGTCCGGAGCGACGAAGAGGCGGGCTACCATGCCGAGCCCCTCCTGAGCTCGACCAGTGGCTTGTGATGCCAGACGCACGGTCTCCGGCGCGCCCGGACGTCTGAGCACGACTTGGCCTGCGACCTTTCCGGTTTGTTCGACGACCCAGGCGTCGAGTGCACCTTCTGCTTCTATGAACGATCTGAGACCGTCGGATCTGCGTCGGGGATAGCCGTCAGTCGCCTGGACTAGTTCGGCAATCGCCAGAAGCGCGCCGAGGTCGTGTTGTTCGCGTTTGCGGATGGTCAAGATGTACCAATGCTAACTGCGCGGTGTACACCACTCGAACCTGCGCGTTGTCGGAGGTTTTATCCTCAAGCGCCTATGCCCCGTTGACGATCACGTCATCGTGCGGAGTCCGAGACCCGTGCCATTGCGTCTAGCGATTGGTCCCGACGCGCGCTCAGACGTCTACCCAGCCCCCGGCCCCATTGGCGAATCAAGTGGCTGCCTGCAGTCAAGGCTGCTCGGTGACCCTCCTTCTGCCTCGAGGAGGCAATGTGCATCCAGAGGGTTCTTGCCGACACGTGAGCGGCCTCTACGAGTCGTGAGACGTGTGAGATGGCTGTGAGGTATCCGAGCCGCTGAGGGGCAAAGCACCTGGTTAACGGACCACGGCCTCAGTATTACGACATCTAGGCCTGTGGGCCGGCCTCTCTGCTTCCGCGCCGAGCAGTACACCGGGGCGTTGCGCCTGGCGGGCTGATCCGGTCGGGCCCGGCGCACAGCGCAACTTCGTCGGCAGATCGACTCTTAGTCGTCTGCGATCACAGGCACATGGGTGGCTCAGGTGTGATGGAGTGTCACCATGGATATCTCCTTGTTGCTTCGCGAGCTCTACGGTCGAATTCCGCCATTGGCGCGACAGGCCGTCGAAGGTGTCGACGTCGACCGACTGACCGAACCGCCCTCGCCGGGTGCGAACACCATCGCGTGGTTGGTGTGGCACCTGAGTCGTGTGCAGGACCATCACGTCGCCGAGCTCCTCGGGTCGGGCCAGATCTGGACGGATGGCGACTGGGCTCGCCTCTTCGGGCTTGACGCGGACCCGTCGAACACCGGCTACGGGCATTCTGCCGAAGAGGTGTTGTCGGTGCGGCCGGAGCGACCGGATGTGCTGCTCGAGTACCTCGACGCAGTCGATCGGCGCACCCAAGCGATGTTGAAGGACCTCACGGCGCCAGACCTCGATCGCGTCGTCGACCGCAGGTGGGATCCACCTGTCACGCTGGGCGTGAGACTGGTCAGCGTCGCCGACGACAGTCTGCAGCATGCCGGGCAGGCGGCCTACGTCCGGGGGCTTCTCGGGATCTGACTTATCGGCCGCCCGAGGCGACGGGCAACGTGCCTTCTCGATCCACCGGGCTCCGATGCGAACTCATGAGTAACATCCCGCCTGATACGGCCGTACCGGTCGACTCGACGACGAGGAGAACCGTGGGAGAGGCCCTGAACTGGCGGCGACTGCGACGCGTCTGTGCCCGCGTCACGAACGCCGGCGATGCATTCGTGCGCGAGCCGGCGGCAAGAGCGGGGCCTCGGGCGTCGCCACGGGTGTTGCGGCTGGTATCGGTGCTGAGCCTCACCGTAGGGGCAGGCGCCGTGGTGGCGCTGTCCACCAGCTCGCGTGCGTCGCCGTCGACACCGTCGCCCCCGGCCCTCGCCATCAGCAACTCGTGGTCGGTGACCCTCGACGACGCGGGCAACCCGATCGCGTTGTCATCGCCGATCGTCGCCGACCTGGATGGTCAGCCTGCGGTGGTCGTGGGCGACCGGGCGGGCTACGTCTACGCCTATCACCTCGCAGACGGTTCACCGGTGGCCGGGTGGCCCTACAACGCCGGCGCGCCGGTCGACTCGGCCCCTTCGGTTGCTCCCATCAACGCCGGGGGGCTCGACTCAGTCTTCGTCGGCGACGGCAACTCCGGCACCCCGACGTCCGGGGGATACCAGGCCATCAGCCCGAACGGCGGCGACCAATGGTTCACGCAGGAGACCAACCCCCCGAGCGATCCCACGCCGCACAACGGGGTGCAGTCGTCGCTCGCCGTCGGCGACCTCCAGGGTGGCACAGATGTGGTCAGCGGCTCGATGGGCCAGAACCAAGACGCGCTCAATGCCGCCGACGGTTCGCTTCTCCCGGGCTTCCCGTGGTTCCAAGCCGACTCCAACTTCACCACTCCTGCCATTGCCGACGTGCTTGGAAACGGCTGGAACCAGATCATCGAGGGCGGCGACTCCACGGCGGGGCTGGCGTTCGACACCCAGTACCAAAACGGCGGGCACCTCCGGGTGCTCAGCGGGGGCGGCAACCTCTTCGAGTCGCAACCCAATGGGGGCCTCGTCTGTGAATACGACACCGACCAGGTGGTCCAGTCCTCCCCGGCGGTCGGCGAGCTGGCCGGCAACAGCACGGTGGCGGCAGTCTTCGGCACCGGCACCTACTGGCCCGGTGCTTCTACCACCAACCATCTCCTGGCGGTGAACGCGGCCAACTGCGCCCTGCTGTGGAACGCCGCTCTCGATGGTGCTACCAGCTCCAGCCCGGCCCTGGCCGACGTGCTCGGCAACGGCGAGCTGCAGGTGGTCGAGGGCACCAACAACAGAAGTGGCGGTGGCTCGGTGTGGGTGCTGAACGGTGCCGACGGCTCTACCATCTGGCAGCAACCCGCCGCTGGCGAGGTGATCGGCTCGGTGGTCACCGCCGACCTCACCGATTCGGGTTACCAGGACCTGCTCGTGCCCACGACAGGAGGCGTGCAGCTCTTCGACGGTAGGACGGGCGCGAGCCTGGGCTTGCTGCCCGGTACGAACGCCGAAGGTTTCCAGAGCTCACCTCTGGTCACCGACGACCCGAACGGATCGATCGGCATCACCGTGGCCGGCTACAACGGTTCGAACCAGGGCTTCATCGGCCATTTCGAGGTAATCGGCTCGAACGGCTCGACCGTGAACGCGGTCGGAGCCTGGCCGATGTTCCACCATGATCCCCAGCTCACCGGTGAAGCCGGCACGCCGCGTGCACCAGGGCTACCGGTGCAACGCATCTACGGCCAGGATGCGATCGGGACATCACTAGCGGTGTCGCAGGCCGAGTTCCCGACCAGTGGGTCCGCGAACGCGGTTGTGCTCGCGCGCTCTGACTACTTCTCCGACGCGCTCGCCGGCGGGCCGTTGGCTGCCGCAGCCGGTGGACCCCTTCTGATCACCCCTGGCGCATCGCAGAGCTCGACGCTCGATCCCCGGGTACTGACCGAGATCCAACGAGTGCTCGGGGCGAAAGGCAGCGTCTACATCCTCGGAGGCACCCTGGCCCTGAGCTCGGCCATCGACCCGATGCTGCAGTCGCTCGGCTACAAAGTCGTTCGGATCGCCGGTGCGGACGAGTACGACACTGCTGTCAAGATCGCCGGCCAGCTCGGCAACCCTTCAACGGTCTTCGAGGCGACGGGGCTCAACTTCGCCGACGCGCTCTCCTGTGTTCCCGCGGCCGTCATGAGCCACGGTGCGATCCTCCTCACCGACGGCAATGTGCAAGCTCCCGAGACCGCCACATATCTGACGGCACATCCCGCTGACACTCGCTATGCGATCGGTGGGCCGCTTGCAGCAGCTGGAGCTGATCCGTCGGCCACCGCCATCTACGGCCAGGACCTGTTCGCCACCTCTGCTGCTGTTGCGGGCCACTTCTTTCCCTCTGCCACGACCTTCGGCGCCGCAACGGGCTCGAGTTACTCCGACGCTCTTTCGGGTGGTGTGTTCATGGGCTCATCCCCGCATGTCGGTCCCGTGCTCCTCGTCGAGCCCGCATTGCCACTGCCGGCGAGCACCGTCAGCTACCTCACTGCAGACTCGAGCATGTCTAACGGCTACCTGTTCGGTGGGCCGTTTGCCGTTGGAGACGATGTCATGGCGGCCCTCTAGTTCTTCGGTCCGTTCATCCAGGTGCGCACCAACGGTTACCTCCTCGTGCGCCTGGAGCAGCTCGGTTGGCAACCGAGACGAACCCTGCTCCTCGGTCTGGCACTGCGCTCGAGCTACCACATCCACTACGGCATCGGTGTGTTCACCGTGGAGTTGCTAGCCCTCCAGGCTCGCCAAGCCGAGGACGGCCAACCGCCACTCGTCGTAGTCCATGTCCGGCCACATCTGTGCGTACTCGGGGGGTGACGGGTGCGCCACTTTGGCACCCTGAGCGATGAGGGCGAGCTTCTCGGCAGTGTGCTGGGCCGATGCGACCGTCACCGACAGCTTCTCAGGGGCGCGGTCGGCATGGAGCGTGTGGGCAAGAACTCGCAGCAGGGAATGGCGAGCATGATGGTCGTCGGGGGTCGACAAGTCGGGCGGCAGGTTCCCCGGCACGAGGACGACGTGAGCGTCAGGGCCGAGGAGAGGGAGAACGATCTCGGCATCTCGGAACCGCAGGAGGATCCCCTGTTGCAGGAGGGCCTCTATCTGACCGGTGACGGTCTTCGCGTCGGAGCGGACGTCTACCGGCAGCTGGACATACGCGTCGAGCGACCGGGGTCCGAGATCTGCGGCCAGGCGTTTTAGCGCCTCGATTCCCTCGGCTTCAAGAACGTCGAAGCCGGCTGCGCTGAGAGCGCCATTGACCTCTTCGATCCGCCTCGCCGACCCCGTAACCAGCGCTTGCTTGGCCATTCTCGGTTGCTTCCTCCGTAGCCTTTCCCCGGGTCAGATGCTGGGTGCCGCCGTCTGAGCTGCCAAGCTCATGTTACGTCGCCCTTTACAAGCCTACTCGTGGTGTCAGGAACGTGAGCATCTGGCAAGGCGGCAGGAAGGGTTGTCTGAAGCGCTTCTCATTCGGGCAGGGGCACTCTCCACTCGATGCGAGTGCCGGGATCGTCGGCTGGTCCTACGGACATCGAACCTTGCCGGCTCTCGGCGCGGGCGCGCATGTCGGTGAGCCCAATCGAGCCAGTTGTACCGTCGTGAACCCGCCTGTCGTTCGTGACGGTGACGACCAGGTCGTCGTGGACTTCGATTCGCACCTCCAATGTCGAGGCGCCATGGCCCGCCGCGTTCGACATGGCGTTACGGATCACCGCCAGCACGTCGGGCATCAGCTCCTCGGGAACACGAGCGTCGACCGGGCCGTCGAACTCGAGTCGAGGCTGGAAGCCGAGCCCGGCGGTGGCCACGGACGTAGCCTCCAAGATCCGGGAGCACGCACTCGTCCCGACGTGCTCGTCGGCGTGAACCTTCAGGGAGAAGACGGCCGAGCGCACGTCATGGATGGCAGCATCGAGCTCCTCCACCGAGTCGTTGATCCGCTCGAGCACCCGTGTGTCTGTGATCGAGTGGATCGCGGCCTGAAGGGTCATCCCCACCGCGAAGAGCCTCTGGATGACGTGGTCGTGAAGGTCACGGGCGATCCGCTCGCGATCGGCGACAAGTGCCAGCTGCTCACGGTCGCTCCGTGCTCGGGCGATCTCCAAGGCGAGACCCGCTTGCTGGGCGATGCTCTCCAGCATTCGAAGGTCCTTACCGTCGAATTCCTCCCGTCCGGGCGCCCTCGAGACCACCAGGACCCCACCCGCCCCGTGCGAGGTGGTGAGCGGGGTGAGCATGAGCGGGCCTGTCTGGGCTCTGTCTTCGGAGCTCGGCCAGGCCCAGCTCTCGACGTCGAGGTCCCGACTTGCGGAGAGGTCCCGACGCACGGGGCCCCTGTGTACGGAATGGTCTCGACGTGCGGCATGCTCTCGCATCAAGGTGTCGCCTGTGGGCTCGCTGGTCGTACGCGCGAGGCGAGACGAGGTCCAGGTCTCACCTGATCTCAGGACCGCCCCGAAGATCGATCCGTCGGCGGCGACGTCCTCCACGCCAAGTCGCGACATGAGCTCGCCCTCGCTCGCGGCGACTGTCATGGGGCCGGGGCTCTCAGGTGTAAGGAGGATCGCGGCCCCCTCTGTGTCGGCGAGCTCGCATACGCGTCGCGCTATAAGCCGGAGCCACTCGCCCAGGCCTCCTCCGGCGAGCAGGTTGAGCCGGATCTCGGAGATTGCTGCGATCCACCGCTCACGACGTTGAGTCTCGACGAGTAGCCTGCGTTGCTCGAGCTCTGCGAGCTTGCGCTCGGTAACGTCGCGCATCAGCCAGGTGAATCCGATTGGTTCCCCTGAGGCGTCCCTGATGACAGACATGGACTCCGAGACGTCGACCTTCTGGCCGTTCATGCGCAGCCGGCTGGTGTCACGCGTCGACATGTGCATGCCGGCGCGCATGCGAGTCAGGTGCTCTTCGACCTCACCTCGGTGCTCCGCGGGGACCAGGCGGAAGATCGGGCGTCCTACGATCTGCTCGGCCCGGTACCCGAGCAGCCGCTGCGCCCCGGGGTTCCAGCTGGTGACCGTTCCCTTGAGGTCCATCGACACGATGGCGTCCTCGGATGCGGACACGATGGCTGCGAGGCGTCCCATCTCTGCCCAGTCGGCTCTGCGCTGGGTCAAGTCGCGCACGGCGGCCAAGGTGAGCGGCCGTTCGGGGACGCCGAGCGGCGCGAGGCTGATGTCGACGGAGAACTCGCGGCCGTCGCGCCGTCTGGCCCAGAGCTCCAGGCCGGCCCCCATCGGGCGCTGGGTGGGGTGCGATGAATAGGTTGCGCGGTGAACGGCGTGGCTGGAACGAAGTCGTTCGGGAACGAGGTCGTCGACCCACTCGCCGGAAAGGCCCCCTGTCGGATAGCCGAAGAGTGCCTCGGCAAGCGCGTTGGCTGCGACGATGAACCCATGGTCATCGACCACAACCGCTGCGTCGGGCATGAGCCGCACTACGGCGCCGACGAGGTCGTCGGTCGTGCGCTCGGCGCTGCGCTCGGAACTGCCCCCCCTGCGGGCGCTCTCTCACTGGGTCTAGTCGTCACCGTCCCCCCGCGTGTGCGGGTCCTGCCGGTCACGAGATCGCTCGCGCTTTCCGGCTGCGCCGCGAGCGCCACGCTCCTGCATGGCGCTGGGCCACCCGGACCCACCCGGGCGTTTGGGAGATGCTACATCGGGGGCTCGTCATTCCCACAGGTCGATGCCGTAGAACAACCGTTCGACCACCCTCCTCGCCCGTCGGGTGACCTTGCGGTACTCGTCGCGAAGAGCCGTCGGAGTCGTGCCGAGGCTGCGCGCCAGGCGAGAAAGCTGGTGGGCCTGAGTTGGTAGCGCGTCGGCTGGTGATCCACCGCCGGGCAGCGCGCCGACCAGGTACCAGCGGTTGCGGGTTCTCTCGCAGAAGCGGTAGGAGTCGCTCAGTGCCTCGGCATCGGCTTCCTCGAGCGCCCCGTGCGCGACCAGATCCGCGAGCGTGGCCATCGTGCCGGTACCCGGGATGCCGTGGAACAGTTGTAGCAGCTGCACGGTCCATTCGACGTCGGACAAGGATCCCCGGCCGAGCTTCAGGTGGAATTGCGGGTCCTCGTTGACCGGGATGCGCTCACGCTCGATACGTGCCTTCATCCGCCTGATGTCGGCCACGTCGGCTTTCGTGAGAGCGCGGTCCCACACGAAACTCGCGGCCATGGCAAGGAACCGCTCGCCCAGCGCTCGGTCCCCCGCGACCACGCGCGCGCGCAATAGAGCCTGGCGCTCCCAGGTCTGCGCCCAGCGTGCGAAGTAGGTGGCGTACCCGCGCAGATCACGTGCCAGACGCCCTTGTCCCCCCTCGGGGCGCAGGCCCAGGTCCAGCACCACCACACGTTGGGCGGGGTTCGGGCCGTGTACGAAGTGCAGGAAGGACTCCGCTAGCGCCTCGCCCCCGGCGACGGATGCCTTGTCGGCGGGGTCGACATCGCCCGCGTCGTGTACGAAGAGGACGTCGAGGTCGCTGGCGTATGACAGTTCCGCTCCTCCGAATCGGCCCATGCCTATGACGCAGAAGGGGACCTGTACGCACGTCGCGCTCAGCGCCGCTTCGAGCAGAGCTTCCGCCAGTGCGCTGAGGGCCACACCCGTCGCGGGGACGTCGTCGATGCCGAGAAGGTCGCGCGCGGCGATCTTCACCAGCTGGTCCTGACGGAGGCTGATCAATTGCGCTCGCTGCCTCGCCTTGCCAGAACGCCGACGCATACGCGTCTGTGCCTCGGCGACGAGCGCCTCGCGCGGTGTGGGGACCAGTTCGCCGTCGTCGCCCAAGATGCCGATCAACTCCGGATTGTGAGTGATGTACTCGGCGAGAGCGCGGCTCGACCCGAGCAGGAGACAAAGGCGTCTGGCAGCCTCCGGTGACTCTCGGAAGGTCTCCACCATCCGGGCGCGCGCGTGGGCCTGAACGACGAGGTTGCGCAGCCCGAGCAGACCGAGGTCGGGGTCAGGAGTAAGAGATAGCCAGTCGAGCAGGAGCGGCAACAGCTGGGCCATGAGCCGGGAGCTGCGCGTGAGACCTCCGGCGAGCTCGGAAACTGCAGCACGGGTACGCGACAGATCGGCGAACCCGAAAGCGGCGAGGCGCTCGGCGACCGCGGCGGGGTCCATGACCGTGCCTTCCTCCGCCTCGGGGGCCTCCTCGCGGACACGCTCGTCTTGCCCCCGCACGTCTAAGGCGGCGAACGTCTCGAGCAGTGGGCGGAAGAAGAGCCGCTCGTGGACGGCGCGAACGTCGCGCTGACATGAGTGAAGCGCCTGGTCGAACTTCTCCGCCGCCGTGGAGGAGGGGTCGTCACGAAACCCGAGGACCCTCGCCAGGTGCTGGCGCGCAGCCAGCTCGGTCGGCACCTGGTGGGTCTGCTCTTCCTCCACCAGCTGCAATCTGTGTTCTACCGTGCGCAAGAACCTGTAGGCATCGGCGAATTTCGTGGCGTCGTCGCCCCCGATGTAGCCCGCCTCGGACAGCTCCGAGAGAGCGCCCAAAGTGGAAGGGTCGCGAATCTGCGGGTCGTTGCGACCATGCACGAGCTGCAGAAGTTGCACCGCGAACTCCACATCGCGGATCCCACCAGGACCGCGCTTGATCTCGCTCGTGGCAAGCCCGCGCCGGGCGACGATCTCCTCTGTGCGGGCCTTCATCCTTCGCACCTCGGCCAGCTCGTCGGCACCGTAGGCGCGTCCCCACAGCTCTCGAGCGGCGGCCTCGGCGAATCGCCGACCGAGCGGACCGTCGCCGGCGACCGGTCTTGCCTTTATGAGAGCCTGGAGCTCCCACGTCGCGGCGCGGCGCTGCCAATATGATCGGTATCCCGCCACCGATCGCGTAAGAGGGCCCGACCGCCCGTCGGGGCGCAAGTTGGCGTCGACGCGAAAACACCTGCGCGCAACGGCCAGCACGCGCCTGGCGCGCTCGTTCTCCGACGCCTCGTTCGCAACGAAGAGAACGTCCACGTCGCTCGCGTAGTTGAGCTCGCTGCCCCCGAGCTTGCCCATGCCGATGACCGCCAGCCCGTCGGGCACCACCTCGACCAACCTCAGAGCGCCTTCGAGCACGGAGTCGGCGAGCTTCGCAAGTGCAGCGCCTACCTCCTCGAGCGGCACCACTCCGAGCAGGTCGCGCGCAGCGATCCGCAGGAGCTCGAGGTGTTTCGAGCGCACGAGCGTCTCGGTTCTGCTCGCGTCGATCGTGACGGGCCGTTCGAGGGCGTCGAGAACGTCGAGCGCGATCGGCTCAGCCAGGCAGAGCCGGCCCAGTGAGCGGCTTGCTGCCACCACGGCCACCACGCAGCGCCCCAAAGGGGTGATGTCGGAGCCCGCCACGAGCCGCTCGACATCGGCGGGTCGGTCCTCGGCCAGCCTCTCCAGCGCGACGGCCACGGCTTCGGGGGCCGCCGAGCGCTTCCCTGCACGTGCGAGAGGCTTCGACACCACAGCCTCATCTCATCACCTCGGCTCGCTGGCTTTCCACCGTCGCGCGCCCAGTGGCACGATCTAGCCGCGCAGTTCACCGGTAGGCTTTGCACGGTGGCCCGCATACGAGTGGCGCTGTGCCAGCTCGACACCGTCGTCGGTGACATCGCAGGCAACATCGAACGCATCCTGGCCGGCCTGTCTCGCGCTGAAGGCGAAGGTGCCGACCTGGCCGCTTTTCCCGAGCTGGCCGTCACCGGCTATCCGCCCGAGGATCTGCTGCTCAAGCCCGCTTTCGTAGCCGACAACCTCGATGCGATGGCCCGCGTGGCGAAGGCGACCTCGCGATGTGCGGCGCTTGTCGGCTTCGTGGACGTCGTCGGTCCCGACGGTGTCCCCGAAGCAGTCGCCGGCGCAGAGGGAGCCGGTGCGTTGTCGCGCGAAGCGGCGGTGCGCGGTGCACCCCGACAGCTTCGAAACGCCGTGGCGGTGTGCGCTCAGGGGCAAGTCGTCGGTATCTACCACAAGCGCCTCCTGCCGAACTACGGGGTTTTCGACGAGGAGCGTTGGTTCGGGCCTGGTACCGGTGAGCCGAGGCTGTACGAGGTTGCAGGGGTCACCGTGGGTGTCTCGATATGCGAGGACCTCTGGTTCGCCGACGGGCCGATCTCCCTGGAGTCGGAGGGGGGCGCCCGTCTGGTGGTGAACGTCAACGCGTCTCCGTACTCGATCGGTAGGTTCGAAGAGCGTTTGGCTGTCGTACGCGAGCGGGTGGCCGAAGCTCGCTGCGCCATCGCTTACGTGAATCAAGTCGGTGGGCAGGACGAGCTGGTCTTCGACGGGGGATCGATGGTGGTGGACGACCAGGGATCGCTTGTCGCCGCCGTCCCGTTGTTCAGCGAGGCGCTTCTCGCCGTGGACGTCGAAATCGACGATGGGCGGCGCGTTGCGCCGCGACTTCGCCGTAAGCCACGACCGTTGCACACAGTTCATTTGAGCGATCATCCTCGCGACCCCACCAGGCGCGCGCCGCCGAAGCTGCCCGTTCACCTTGACGAGGAGGCAGAGGTCTACGAAGCGCTCGTGCTCGGGACGCGCGACTACTTGGCGAAGAACGGGTTCACCGATGCGGTCATAGGCCTTTCGGGTGGGATCGACTCCTCGTTGGTCGCGGTGGTGTCGGTCGACGCGCTCGGCCCGGAGCACGTCCACGGGATCTCCATGCCGTCGCGCTACTCGAGCAAGAGCTCCTGCACCGACGCCGTCGTGCTCGCCGAGCACCTGGGTATGGACCTGCGTACGGTTCCCATAGAGGCTGCGCACGTGGCGCTCTCCGAGCTCCTCTCACCTGCGCTGGGCGGTCTGCCGGCGGGCCTTTGCGACGAGAATCTCCAGTCGCGCATACGCGGGCTTCTCCTGATGGCGGTGTCCAACGCCAAAGGGTGGATCGTCCTCACGACGGGGAACAAGAGCGAGCTCGCAACCGGTTACTCGACTCTTTACGGCGACTCGGCCGGTGGGTTTGCCGTGATCAGGGACGTGCCCAAGACCCTCGTGTACCGGTTGTGCCGTTACCGCAACTCACTCGCTGGAACTGATCTGATTCCCGAAGCCGTGCTGCGGAAGGCACCGTCCGCGGAGCTTCGCCCAGATCAGCGTGATGACGAGAGCCTCCCGCCCTACGACGTCCTCGATCCGGTCCTCGAGGGCCTCGTCGCCCGGGACCGCTCGATCGCAGAGGTCGCCGCGAAGGGTTTCGACGCCTCTGTCGTCACACGCGTCGCCCAGCTCGTCGACGCGGCCGAGTACAAGCGCAGGCAGTCGCCGCCAGGCGTGCGCATAAGCGCCAAGGCCTTCGGTAAGGACCGTCGTATGCCGATCACCAACTGTTACCGCGATCGTGCTTCGCTCGGTACCCGAGAGGACGTCGGCACCTTCGACGACAAAGGCGCGTACAGCGAAGACGTACAAGATGTACAAGACGTACAAGAAAGCAACGCCGGTGGTAGCTGAAGCCCCGGCTGTCCGAGGGGTTCGAGCGGTTCGAGCCGTTCAGGAACCGACGACGTCGGCGCGCCAACCGGCCCGAGGTCCCTGCAGCAGAGGCTCGCGTGGGGGTCCGGCGACGAGGCCCGTTGCCCGACCCGCGCACGTTGCGTGGCCTTCGGGCTTGACTGCGTGGCATCAGGCCCTTGACTCCGCCGTTACACTTGAATCCACAGGCCGGCAGCGCTCATAGACTGGGACAATCAATGGTCTGAGCAATCGTCCAGGCTGTGAGCAGGAGAAAGGATTTCGCCCACAGGCTCGAACTACCGGCCTGGGTCCGACGAGGGGTTGAAAGCTGTGGCGAAGGAGCGCGTCGAGCGCGACGAAGAGGATCTCGTACGCCTTTACTTGACTGACATCGGGCAGTACCCGTTGCTCACGAAAGATGACGAGGTGCGGCTGGCACAGGCAATCGAGGGCGGGCGCGACGCCGAACTCGAGCTCTTCGCCAAGTCGAAGCAGGTCACCCCGTCGAAGCGCCGAGAGCTCAAGCGCAAGCTCCAGACAGGAGAGCAAGCCCAGCAGACGTTCGTGCAGTCCAACCTGAGGCTGGTGGTTTCGATAGCCAAGAAATACCAGGCCTCCGGGCTCCCGCTCCTGGACCTGATCCAAGAAGGCAACCTCGGCCTGATGCACGCAGTGGAGAAGTTCGACTGGCGGAAGGGCTTCAAGTTCTCCACCTATGCGACGTGGTGGATCCGCCAGGCGATCACCAGGGGCATCGCCAACACCGGCAGGACCATCCGCCTGCCCGTGCACGCTGGCGACACCTTGGCCAGGGTGCAAAAGGCCCAGGCCCGGCTGGAGCTGAAGCTCGGCAGGCCCGCCACGCTGGCCGAGCTCGGCACCGAAGTCGAGATGCCCGAGGACAAGCTGATCGAGGCGCTGCGGTTCCGGGCCGAGCCACTGTCACTGTCGGAGCCGCTTCGCGAAGACGGCGACGCGGAGCTCGGGGACGTGGTCGAGGACCGCTCCGCGGAGTCCCCGTTCGAGGTGGCATCCACCGCTCTGCTCCCCGACGAGATCAACCGCTTGCTCTCTCCGCTCGACGAGCGCGAGCGAGAGATCCTTCGGCTGCGCTTCGGGCTCGACAGGGGTGAGCCGCGCACGCTCGAGGAGGTCGGGGAGCACTTCAACCTCACGCGCGAGCGCATACGCCAGATCGAGGCTCGGGCGATGTCGAAGCTGCGCCACCCCTCGTCAGACACCGGCGCCCGCGACCTGCTAACCGTCTAGGATCTTCTTCGTGAAGAAGCTGCTTATCCTCGCCGTCCTCGTCGCCGTTGGGGTTTTGGCTGCTCGTCGCCTGCGCGAAGCCTGATCCTCTTGTCAGGCGCCGGCCCGGAGATCGGGTGATGGGGCGACGGCCCTAACTCGGGTCGCGCAACCTCCGGCCCCAGCGCCACGCGAGTGTCGCCGCACTTGCCGCCGCTACTGCCACCCCGGTGACGGCCGCGGTCGTGGGGAGGTTCGGTACAGGGACGCGGTCGCGCAGGCGCACGGGCCTGACGAACTGAACCACCTCCCAGCCGCGGTCGCGCGCCAAACGCGCCAGAACGCGGTCGGGGTTCACGGCCACGGGGTGGCCGACTGCCTCGAGCATGCGCACGTCGGTGTAAGAATCGCTGTAGGCGTAAGACTCCGAGAGGTCGATCCCCTCGACCACCGCAAGGTCCCGCATCGACTCCGCCTTGTAGGGCCCGTAGGCGTAGAACGCCATCTCGCCGGTATAACGGCCGTCGAGGTCGACCACCGCCCTGCTGGCGATCGTCCCGTCCACCTCCAAGTACTCGGCCAGCGGTTGGACGATCTCCTCGGGGGAAGCCGAGACGATGTAGGTCTTTCGCCCTGCTGCGTGGTGCTTTTCGATCAGTTCGATCGCCTCGGCGTAGATGATGGGCTCCACGACCTCGTCGAGCGCCTCGCGCACCAGACGCGCCACCTCACGTTGGTCCCACCCCCGCGTGAGCGCCAGGACCGACTCCCGTATCCTCGCCAGCTTCTGCTCGCTTGCTCCGAGGTGCAGGTAGACGAGCTGTGAAGCCAGGGCGCGCACGACCGTCGTGCGCGAGATCAGCCCACCTCGGTAGAAGGTGTGCCCGAAGGCTGCAATCGAGGCCCTCGCTATGACCGTCTTGTCCAGGTCGAAGAAGGCCGCCTCCACATAGCGGAAGTCTAAGGGTGCGAAGCGTCGAACCCGGGGCCAGCGGGCTCTGGACCCGGTGTCTGCCGGTCCCACAACCCGGGAAGGCCTGGTTTGTCTGTCTTGCCTGCCGTCGAGCCGAGTCGGTATCGTCAGCCTCGATATCGTCGGCTCCCGGTCTTCGGGACGTTGCACCTTTTTTTCCGCCCTGATCCGGTCCGAACGAGTATCCGAGACTCCGAACGGCCTGGCGGGCCGGGCCAAGAGCACAAGGGAGCGGCATTAGATGACACACGTCCTCGCCTCCGGAGAGGGTTACCAGGGGTTCGTACTGACCGGCGCAGAGCGGGCATGGCTTGTGGTCGCCCTGCTCGCTGCGATCTTCGGGCTCGTCATGGGAGTGGTGCTCATGCGGGGCGTGCTGCGCGCCGACACGGGAACCGCGAAGATGCGCGAGATCGCAGGCGCCATCCAAGAGGGAGCCGCGGCCTTCTTGAAGCGCCAGTTCCGTGCCATCGGCATCGTGCTCGTGCCGCTGGCGGTGCTGATCTTCTTCACTGCCACCAAGGTGGTCCGGCCGAACGGCTCCGTGGCGCTGTCGTTCGGCGCCTCGGGCGGCTTCAGGGTCCTGTGTTTCGTCTTCGGGGCGGCGTGCTCGGGGCTCACCGGCTTGATCGGGATGAGCCTTGCCGTGCGGGGCAACGTCCGAACTGCAGCCTCCGCGAAGGACGGGAAGCTGGGTGGAGCCGTGAAGGTGGCGATCCGTACCGGCGGCATCACGGGGCTGCTGTGCGTGGGCCTGGGGCTCCTCGGCGCCACGGTGATCGTCTTCACGTTCCAGAACACGGCCACCGCCGTGCTGGTCGGCTTCGGCTTCGGGGCCTCGCTGCTTGCGCTGTTCATGCGTGTCGGCGGCGGGATCTACACCAAGGCGGCCGACGTGGGCGCCGACCTGGTCGGCAAGGTCGAGGTCGGGATTCCCGAGGACGACCCGCGAAATGCCGCCACCATCGCCGACAACGTGGGCGACAACGTGGGTGACTGCGCAGGGATGGCTGCGGACCTCTTCGAGTCCTACGTGATCACGATCATCGCATCGATCATCCTCGGCTTTGCCGCGTTCAGGTCGCTCGGCGGCTCGTTCGCCGCGCACTCGGCCAGGGCCGTGGTCTTCCCCTTGATCGTGGCGGCGTTCGGCATCGTCGCCTCCACCGTCGGCGTGTACGCCGTGCGGTCCAGGGCCCGTGACCGTACCGCCATGGCTGCCATCAACCGTGGATTCTGGGCCGGGGCCGTCCTCACGATCCTCGGCGCGGCGCTCGTCGCCGGCCTCTATCTCCACTACATGAAGGCCTTCTACGCCGTGCTCGTGGGTGTGGTGCTCACGTTAGTGTTGGTCCAGATCAGCGAGCACTTCACCTCCACCGAGCGAAACCCCGTCCGCGAGATCGCGGACTCGACGCTCACGGGCCCGGCGACGACCGTGCTGAGCGGCATCTCGGTGGGGCTCGAGTCCACGGTTTGGGCGATCCTGACGATCGCGATCGCAATCGCGGTGGCGGTGGGTCTGGGTCACAGCAACATCGCGATCAGCCTCTATCTCGTGTCGCTGACCGGCATCGGGATGTTGTCGACGGCGGGGATGGTGGTGTCCCAGGACAGCTTCGGCCCGGTCTGCGACAACGCCGCCGGAATAGCAGAGATGTCCGAGGAGTTCACCGGCGACGGAGCTCGGGTGATGGTGAGCCTGGACGCGGTGGGCAACACCACCAAGGCCGTCACGAAGGGAGTGGCGATCGGGTCCGCCGTCATCGCCGCGGTCTCGTTGTTCGGCTCCTTCGTCGAGACCATCGCCTCCCAGCTGAACCTGCACGCCACGGGATCCGCTCTGTTCCACCTCTCGCAGACCCAGATAAACGTTGCGAACCCGACCATATTCATAGGACTGCTGATCGGAGGGTCGATCGCGTTCCTGTTCTCCTCGCTGGCGATCCGGGCGGTGGGCCGCTCTGCCGGCACCGTGGTCCAAGAGGTGCGCCGCCAATTCCGCGATCACCCCGGGATCATGGACTACTCCGAGAAGCCCGAGTACGGACGCGTGATCGGCATATGTACCACCGCCGCGCAGCGTGAGCTCGTCACGCCGGCCCTCTTGGCGATCCTCAGCCCGGTCATCGTCGGCTTCGGCATCAACTACCTGGCTCTCGGAGCTTTTCTCGCCGCGGCGATCCTGACGGGCCAGCTCATGGCCGTGTTCCTCTCGAACAGCGGCGGGGCCTGGGACAACGCCAAGAAGTACATCGAGGACGGCCACCTGGGCGGGAAGGGATCCGAGGCCCACAAGGCGGCGGTCATAGGAGACACCGTGGGGGACCCCTTCAAGGACACCGCCGGGCCCGCCCTGAACCCTTTGATCAAGGTGATGAACCTGGTGTCGCTCTTGATCCTGCCGGTCGTGATCACCCTGCGGCACAACACCGGCGCCCGCATCGGCATCGCCGTGGTGGCCCTCGTGGTGCTGCTCGGTGCCATTGCCTTCTCCAAGCGCAAGAATGCCGGTCTCGGCGCAGAGGAGGCGCCTCAGGTGCCCGAGATGCCCACAGAGAGTGAGCCTGCTGCCGCTACAGTGGGTACCTGATGTAACGCCCCGCCGTCGGGCGGGCATACTCACCACGCCGCGCCAGTTGCGACAAAAGGCCGCTTGCCCGATCGTGCGAACCTGCGAACGTGCGAACGTGCCCTAGCCGAAGGGCGCCCGAACTCACCTGACCATGCCCAGAGCCACCCCCTCCACCTCCACCGGCACCGGCAGCGCCGCCAAGCCCCTGGTGATCGTCGAGTCGCCGGCCAAGGCGCGCACGATCGCCGCCCTGTTGGGTCCGCAGTTCGTCGTCGAGTCCTCGGTCGGCCACATTCGGGACCTGCCCCGGCGGGCGGGTGAGGTCCCCGCCGCATACAAGGGCGAGGACTGGGCTCGGCTCGGAGTGGACGTGGACAACGGCTTCAAGCCTCTCTACGTCGTCGCCGCCGAGAAGAAGGACGTGGTGTCTCGCCTCAAGTCTCTGCTGAAGCAGGCAAGCGAGCTGTACCTGGCCACCGACGAAGACCGCGAGGGGGAGTCGATCGCCTGGCACCTCACCCAGGTTCTGGCCCCGACCGTGCCGGTGAAGCGCATGGTGTTCCACGAGATCACCCCCGCCGCCATAGCGCGAGCGGTGCAGGAATGGCGCGACCTCGACCTGAGGCTGGTGGACGCCCAGGAAGCTCGCCGTATCCTCGACCGGCTCTACGGCTACGAGGTGTCTCCCGTGCTGTGGAAGAAGGTCATGCCCCGGCTCTCGGCAGGGCGCGTCCAAAGCGTGGCTACGCGGATGATCGTCGAGCGCGAACGCGCGCGCATGCGCTTTCGCACGGCCAGCTGGTGGGACCTCGAGGGTACCTTCGAGGTCCCAGCGCGAGACAGCGCGTCGGGCGATGTCGAGAGCCGGCGATTTGCCGCGACCCTAGTAGGAGTCGGTGGCGTACCCGTGGCCACGGGGCGGGACTTCTCCGAGACGGGGGAGCTCAAGAGTCCGAGGCTCGTGCTGCTCGACGAGACGACGGCCGTGGACCTGGCCCGCAGGCTCGAGGGCCAGTCCTTCGTGGTGCGATCGGTGACCGAGAAGCCCTACAGGCGTTCTCCGGCCCCACCGTTCATGACCTCGACCCTCCAGCAAGAAGCAAGTCGCAAGCTGCGTTTCGGCGCGCAGCGCACGATGCAGATGGCTCAGCGTCTCTACGAACAGGGCTGGATCACCTACATGCGTACCGACTCGACGACGCTGTCCGACGAGGCGTTGATCGCCGCCCGGCGTCAGGTGACCGAGCTCTACGGCGCGCAGTTCGTGCCTGCCCGCCCCCGCCGTTACGAGCGCAGGGTCAAGAACGCGCAGGAAGCCCACGAAGCGATCCGCCCGGCCGGTGAGAGGTTCCGCACCCCCGAACAGGCGGCGGCCAGCCTCCACGGCGACGCGTTCAAGCTCTACGCCTTGATCTGGGAACGCACGGTGGCCTCGCAGATGATAGACGCGACCGGAACGAGCGTCCAGGTGCGCCTGGTAGGAAACCCGGGTGGAGCTGCCGAAAACCTCGGTGAAGCGGAGTTCGCCGCGTCGGGCACGGTGATCAGCTTCCCCGGGTTTCTTCGCGCCTACGTCGAGAGCTCCGACGACCCCGAGACCGAGACGGCGGGTCGTGAGGTCCGACTGCCCGAGATGCGCGAGGGCGACGCGCTCGACGAGCGGGGGATAGAGCCGAAGTCGCACGCGACCCAGCCCCCGGCGCGCTACACCGAGGCCTCTTTGGTCAAGGCGCTCGAAGAGTTCGGCGTCGGTCGCCCCTCGACCTACGCGTCGATCCTCTCCACGATCCAACAGCGCGGGTACGTGTGGAAGAAGGGTGCCGCCCTCGTGCCTTCGTTCACCGCTTTTGCCGTCGTGGGGCTCCTCGAGCGGTACTTCGGTGACCTCGTGGACTACGGGTTCACAGCGGCCATGGAGGACGACCTCGACGCGATAGCCCAAGGTGACACCGAGGCACTTCCGTGGCTCACGCGCTTCTACTTCGGTGACACAGCGGCCGGTGACGGCTCGGGCGGTGTTCCCGGTGACGGTTCGGGCAGTGCTCCCGGTGACGGCTCGGGCAGTGCTCATGCTCCGAACGGCTCTACCACCAAGACGAGCGTGTCAGCCCCGGCGACCAACGGACAGGACCACAGAGGGCTCAAGGCCGACGTCGCCTCGCACCTGGGACAGATCGACGCGCGCGAGGTGAACTCCATCCCCATCGGAACCGACGCCGAAGGCCGTCAGATCGTCGTGCGCGTGGGACGTTACGGTCCGTACCTCCAGCGCGACGAGGAACGAGCCGGAGTTCCCGACGGGCTTGCACCCGATGAGCTCACGATCGGGCGCGCAGAGGAGCTGTTGGAGGCCCCGTCGGGAGACCGCACCCTGGGCGTCGATCCCGAAAGCGGCCTGGCGGTGATCATCCGCAGTGGTCGGTTCGGTCCTTACGTGCAGCTGGGCGAGATGGAGGGCCATGAGCGTCCCCGGACGTCTTCGTTGTTCAAGACGATGTCCCCCGACACGCTCACGTTCTCCGAGGCACTCGCGTTGTTGAGCTTGCCGCGCGCGGTGGGCACGGATCCAGGATCGGGCGAACAGATCCAAGCGTTGAACGGCCGCTTCGGTCCCTATCTGAAGAAGGGCTCGGACACGCGCAGCCTCGGCTCGGAGGAACAGTTGCTCACGATCACCCTCGAGGAGGCGCTCGACCTGTTCTCGCGGCCGAGGGTCCGCCGGGGCAGGGTCGCATCCGCACCGCTTCGTGAGCTGGGCCCGGACCCCGAGACCGGCGGGCCGATGGTGGTCCGCGTCGGTCGTTACGGGCCGTATGTCACCGACGGCACGACGAACGTCTCGTTGCGAAAGGACGACGAGCCTGAGACGATCACAGCCGATCGCGCGGCGGAGCTGCTCGCCGAGCGCAGGGCGGCGGGCCCGCCGATTCGCAGGGCGCGGCGCGCCACGAGCACCAAGAAAGCCGTGAAGGCCACCAAGGCGACCAAGGTCGTGAAGGCGGCCAAGGTCGTGAAGGCGACGAAAACGCCAAGGACGACGAAGACGACCGAGCCCGGCGAGCCCGGGGCCACCTAGCCCGGTGCAGACGTGCGCGGCCGGTTGATCGCATTCGAGGGCGTAGACGGGTGCGGCAAGAGCACCCAGGCGAGGTTGCTCGCCGAGTGGATCGGTGAGCCGAACGTCGTGCTCACCTCCGAGCCCGGTGCCACCCCTCTGGGGGGGAGGCTGCGGCAACTTCTTCTGGACCCGGCGCGGCCGGGGGTCTCGGCGCGTGCAGAGGCACTGCTCGTGGCCGCCGACCGTGCAGACCATGTGTCAGAGGTGATAGCGCCGGCCCTTGCTGACGGGCGATGGGTGGTGAGCGACCGCTATTCGGGGTCGACTCTCGCATACCAGGGGTACGGGCGGGGCCTGGACCTCGACACACTGCGACGGCTCGTGACGTTCGCCACAGGAGGGCTCGAGGCGGACTTGAACCTGCTGATCGACGTGCCCTTGGACGTGGCGCGCGCGCGTCTGGAGCGCGCGGACGCCGACCGAGTCGAGCGTCTCGACGAGTCGTTTCATCGACGAGTCAGTGACGGCTACGCGACTCTCGCGGCCTCCGACCCCCTCTGGGTGGTGGTGGATGGCACCGGCACCGTCGATCAGGTGGCGAGGCAGGTGTCCGCCGCGGTGATGGCGCGACTTGGTCCTCTGCCCGCCGGCGCGCGCTGAACACGCGCGGAGCAAAGACCGCCCCCATGGTCGTCCCCGTGACCCAGGTTCCCACAAGCGCCCGCAGATCTCGTCCTCGGGCATCGGGAGCGGGTGGGTGAGGATGCCCATGAATCGCGCGACCGAGGTGAAGTCGGACCTCGAGGAGTCCCGTCTCCCGTCTCCCGATCTCTTCAGCGGCGTCGTCGGCCAAGCAGACGCCGTGTCCCAGCTGCGCGCCGCAGCGCGCCGACCGTTGCACGCCTATTTGCTCGTCGGCCCGCCCGGCCTCGGCCAACAGGAGCTCGTACGGGGTTTCGCCGCGGCCCTCTTGTGTCCGTCGGGAGGGTGCGATGAATGCGACGTGTGCCGAAGGGCCCTTGGGGGCAGCCATCCGGACCTGGTCGAGATCACGCGCACCGGTGCGTCGATCAGCGTCGACGACGCCCGAGGCGTGGTGCGCCTGGCCCAGCGTCGGCCGTTCGAGGGTCACCGGCAGGTGATCGTGGTGCCCGACCTCCATCTGGCCCGACTCGCAGCGCCGGTGCTGTTGAAGACGCTCGAGGAGCCGGCCAGCCAGTCGGTGTTCGTCTTGCTCGCCGAGCTGGTCCCGGCCGAGCTGGCCACTGTGGCGAGCAGATCCATCTGCATCGACTTGCGCCCGGTTCCTGTTCGCGAGCTGGCGGCGTGGCTCGAGGGACAGGGCATCGCGGGCGGGCGTGCGATGGAAGTGGCGCAGGCCGCCCGCGGGAGCGCCGAGCGGGCGCGCCTTCTCGCCGAGGACGAGGGTTTCGTCGCCCGTCGCGAGTTGTGGCGCTCGGTCCCGGCCAGGCTCGACGGCACCGGGAGCTCCGCTGCCGCTCTGGCGTCTGAGCTCCTGGCGTCTTGTGAGGAGGCGACAGGTCCCCTGCGGGCACGTCATGGCGCCGAGCTCGAAGCGCTTGCCGCGGGCTCACAGACCATGGGTGGGGGTGGCGTGACGGGCCGCAAGCAGGTGGAGGAGCGCCAGCACCGCGAGGAGAGACGGTGGCGGGTCGACGAACTGCGAGCTGGCCTGGGTGTGCTCGTAAGCGCCTACGCCGAGCGGCTCGCGCAGGTTGCATCGTGCGCGGAACCGACCACGGCCCGCAACGAGGACCGTGTGCGCGCTCTCGTCGGCGCCATCGGCGCTGTCGAGGATGTGGTGGCGGAGCTGGTTCGGAACCCGAACGAGATCCTGATGCTCGAGGCTTTGCTCGTCCGGCTCTCTGCGGTCACGGTTTGAAAGAAAGTCGTGGGAGACAGGGCTTTGTTCGAAGTCCGGTAGCCTGGGCGATCGCTTCGCCTGGGTAGCTCAGCCGGTAGAGCAGCGCACTCGTAATGCGCAGGTCAGCGGTTCAAGTCCGCTCCCAGGCTCCGCTTAATCCCTCGTCAGCGGGGTTGTTGACCTGAGCAAGGCACCCGGTTTACTCTCTGGGCCAACAGTTGGGCCAACAATTGTTGGCCCAACGATCTGGACGTGGGAGGTCGCAAGGTGGCTGGGAGCATTCGTCAGCGGCCCGATCGGGGGCCGGACGTGTGGCAGCTGCGCGTCTTCGTGGGTCGCGATTCGAACAATCGGATACGCCATCGGAACCAGTTCTTCCGTGGGACCAAGCGCGCGGCGGAAAAGCAATTGGCTCGTTTGGTTCTCGAACAAGACCTCAGTCCGGAAGTTGTCCCCGACGAGGCCAGCCGACCCTGGGGCCCGACCACCACGGTCAACGACGCCATCAGCGGATGGAAGGCGAACGGCTGGGATGACCTGAGCCCGGTGACCGCCCGCCGGTACGAGAGCGTCTGGAAGGTCCACATCCACGACACCATCGGCAAGAAGCGAATCGCTTCGCTGAGCCCGTACGACGTGGAGAAGTACTTGAGGCAGCTGAAGGCCAACGGTGCGGGGCGCGAGACGGTCCGCTACGTACGGTCGATCCTTCACCGAGCGTGTCGCTTGGCCCGGAAGTGGAGCGGGAACCAGCTCCACAACCCGGTGACGGACACAGAGATTCCGTCGTGGAGTCTGGAGGACATGCCGGCGCCGGTGCGGGCACCAACCGTTGAAGAGGTGTCGGCTCTGATTGGTGCGGCTGCCACTCTCGATGGCCGCTACTCGATCGCCCTTCGTGTGATGGCAGCGACTGGGATGCGACGAGGAGAGGCGTGCGCGCTCCGCTGGTCGGACATCGATTGGGAAGCCATAACACTCACCATCGACGAGTCGGTGATTTCGGCCGATGGAGGAGCTGTCATCAAGTCCCCGAAGACCCGGGCGAGCATCCGCCAGGTGGCTGTCGACAAGGGCACCATGCTGGCCCTCTGCAAGCTTCGCTCCGAGCAGGAGGACCTTGCCGCCCTGGGGGAAGTCACCATCGCCGACGAGGGTTTCGTGTTCTCGGCCGAACCGGATGGTCAGCTTCCCCCCCATCCCGACACGCTCAGCCGGGCATTCTTAAAGGCGCGTCTCGCGGCGAAGCTTCCTGCCGACCTCCATCTCCATTCGCTTCGGCACTTCCAGGCGACATCTCTCGATGCCGTGATCCCCGAGCGGCAGAAGCAGGCTCGACTCGGCTGGTCCACGGTGCACATGGCCCGGCACTACACCGACGCCCTGTCGGAGGAAGACCGACGCGCAGCTGATCACATGGGGAACCTGCTTGACGGCACGACGAGCGAGGAGCCAGCTGCCAGCTGAGCCACTCCGGATCGGGTCGTCCGTACCGATGTTCAAGATTATCGAACACCAGTACAAGAGGGTACAATAGCTGTATGCCTGAGATCACAGAGTCCGAGGGCGTCGCCGACCTGCTGGACATCTTGGCTCGCCTCGACCTCCCTGTCACTTCTTCGCGACAAGAGGTGTCCACCGTCGACGGCATAGCTGACCTGGTCGTCCACCTCGGCGGCGAGAACCAACCGCTGGTTGTCGAGGTGAAGCACTCCCCTTCTCCAGCTGGCGTCCGCCAGCTCGTCACCCGCTATCGCCACGATCCGGCGCACCACATCCTGGTAGCCAACCGCCTCTCCTCCATGGACAAGGAGATCCTCGAACAGGCCGGCTGGGGTTACCTTGACCGGCGGGGTCACATCCGACTCTGGCTGGACCGGGTACGCGTCGACACCCGCATCGACCCGTTGATCGAGGTGCCGCGACGCAGTCCTCTCGACACGGGGACCGGACAGGCGGTCGCGGTGTGCCTTTTGGCGGCAGCGGGACCGCTCACCGTGCGGGGAATTGCGAAAGAGTCGGGAGTCGCCGTGAGCTCGGTCTCGACAGCGCTCACCGAACTCCGGGCCGAAGCCCTTGTCCGGGAATTGTCGACAGAGCCGGTGGTGCCCGAACTGTTTTGGGCCCTTGCCGGACGATGGGGCGTACGAGAACGCACCGTCGTCCTGATCGAAGCGCCGCATCCGGGCGACGTAACGCGCACATCTCAGCTCGGTCTCGGCCTCGACGACGTCGAGGCCACCGTGGGTTGGGCGCTGCGGGGTGACGTGGCGGCCGCGGTCTGGGGCGCCCCGTTCCCGCTGCAAGGCGACGCGCCACCGGACTTCTACGTGCCTGACAACCGGGCCTTGCGTATCGCGAAGCAGTTCTATGGCGAAGCGGCGGCCAATGCCGGCCGGGGCGCCACTGTCACCGTTGCCCCGGTGCGCTACGCAGTGACGCACCGCTATGACGTGGCCAGACGCCGGCTGTCGAACACGGAATGGCCGGTGGTGCATCCGGTGATTGCCGCGCTGGACTTGACGCGCAGCGGTGCGCGGGGTCAGGAAATCCTTGAGGACTTCGAACCGTCTGAGGGGTTTCGCCGTGTCTGGTGAACCGACCGAGATCGCCCTGGTGGTCGACGCTACGGGTTCCATGGCCAACCTCGTTGGCCATCTGGGCGAGGTGGACCAGGCCGGGCTGACGGACTGGGCACTCATCGGGGGTCTGGCAGTGATGGTGCGGCTGGAGGACGCCCACCGACCTACCCGCGATATCGACACGCTGTCGCGCCAAGTGGTTCCCGAGCCGAAGGTGACGTTGCTCGGGATAGCGGAGAGCGAGACACCGACGGGGGTGTTGCTTCCCGACGGCACCAAGGTCGACGTTATCGGCGTAGACCCGATCCTCGATCTCGATGCGTTGCCCGGTGACGACCGCCAGCGTATGTTCGTCCTTTCACACTGGTGGATGGCCGAGACTGCGGAACTGGTCACTCTGACTTTGTTCGATCTGATCGAGAGCGGGGGCGGTGTCCTCGCACGGTGTCAGCTCCGCCTGGCTCGTGCTGCCGCCCTGGTGGCGGCGAAGCTCCAATCCATCGAGACTCGGCGCGGCGCCACGGCCGGCAAGCGCGAGAGCGACGCCTATGACATTTACCGGCTCTTACGGGCCAACCGCGTCCGCGAGATTGCCAAGGAGCTGGCCAGCGCACCATCCGACCTCGGCGCCTGGTGCGTGTCACACCTGGAGGAGCTGTTCGTTGATCGCGCCGATCAAACGGCACGATGGCTCCGCAACGTGTCCCCTGGCGAGGTTGTTGAAGCCAGCGACGTGTCGGCGCTCGGTGTCGTCTTTGTCGAGGCGTATCAGGGCCTCGATTAGGTCGCTGAGTCGGTGCTGTGGTGGGTGATTCCGGGCTCCAGTCCATCAGCGTCCAAACAGGGACAGGGGCCGATCGACGTGTGCCGGAACGTCACCAGCGATAAGCCGGTCGACAGCGCTGCGTGGAATTCGTAGGCGTTCGCCGATCCGGACGACGGGTAGGGGGAAGGTCCCCGCCTTCACTGCTCGGTAGACGGTCGAACGTGCCTCGCCGAGCAACATCGCCGCTTCTTCGACGCTGAGGAATGGCTTGGGCTTGGTGTTCCTGTGTCGGGTGAGCATCGGATCTCCCTGGTTCGGTACCAGGACGACATGTCCTGGTCCCTTCCCATGGTCCAGACGGACGTCACCCTGAACGTCACCCCGTCGCGTCACCCCAGGAATTCGTAACCCGACCTGAACGTCACCCCAGGTTCACGAATGTCACCCTCGATCCGGGGGCGTCACCCTGAACGTCACCCTCGACCCGGGACGTCATCCGAGCACGGTCAAACGTCATTCCAGGAGTCGCCCGCCAATAGCGAGCGTCGCTACTGCACGCCGCATGAACACCGCCGCCGTTTGGTGCTCGGTGTAATGGGGAGCAGTACCACGACAGGGCTTCTGGACTCCCTCCATCGGTTGGTTTCACACCGTCGCCTTGGCCGTCAAGGTCGACGTTGCGAGGCGCCGGCACGGAAGGTGACCCAAGGGTCGGCTCGTTCCTCGCCTCACCATCCGGCCTTCGCTTCTCACTCTCGCTGCGCTCGCTCCCTTGACTGCCGGCTCCGGCGTGGGCGATTGGCTTTCAGCGATTGATGACGGACCAGGCGGGGCGACAAGCGCCCCACCCGTCATCAATCACAAGGAGAGACACACCATGACAACCACCACCATCACCGTCGCCGGCAATCTGACCCGCGATCCGGAAATTCGGTATACGAAAGACGGTCAGGCCACCACGGCACTGACCCTGGCGGTCAATCGCCGGTGGCAGAACCGGGACACGAAGGAGTGGGAGGAGTCCACCTCGTTCTTCGACGCCGTCTGCTGGCGGGAGCTGGCCGAGAACGTGGCGCTCAGTCTCACCAAGGGCGCACGGGTCGTGGTCAGCGGTCGCCTCGAGCAGCGGAGCTGCGAGACCGACGAAGGGGAGCGCAGGGCCAAGGTCGAGATCGTGGCCGACGACATCGGAGCCAGTCTCCGGTTCGCCACCGCTGAGATCCAGAAGGTCGAGCGCCACAGCGCCGCTGAGGAGCTCGCCGACGAGGCGACACCCGTCTGACCGGTTGGCGCGGTTGGTCCCGGGCATCAGCCCCCCGGGATCAACGCGCTGGCGTGACAATCCACAGTGAGCGACGCGCCGTAGCCCATTCGCATCGCCAGCCCCACACGAAGGCCCCTCCTACCCGGGAGGGGCCTTCTCCACCCACACCTGTCGGCTCCGCCAGAAGGTGACGTTCAGTCCACACACCTGCACTCGTTGAGTGTGCACGCCCTCCGGGCGGGAACCCCACTGATTCCGCGAAACGTTTTCCCTGGTAGATGGACCTGTATTGGCGAGGGTGACGTTCAGGGTGACGTTCGTCCGGACAATACGGCCATGGACCGGTCTCCGAACGCCCGCCACCCCGCACTTCGATGCTGTCGATAGGACGGCTCGGTGTCACCGGCGGCGCGGAGTACTACCTCGCCAAGGTCGCCAACAACGTCGACGACTATTACTTAGGCAGGGGCGAAGCACCGGGGCAGTGGATCGGAGCAATGTCTGAACGGCTCGGATTCGTCGGGCAGGTCGATGCGGAAGCTCTCAGGAATCTGCTCGCCGGCAAGTCCGCCACGGGGGCCGACCTGGGAGCAAGGTTGTCCAGCGAACGACGCCCCGGCTACGACCTGACCTTCTCCGCTCCTAAGGGCGTCTCGCTCCTTTGGGCGTTCGGACCCGGTCACGTGCACGACGCGATCTCCGATGCTCACGACCGAGCGATCGGTGCCGTGCTCGACCACCTGTCCGCCGAGGCGTGCTACGCGAGGCGAGGAGCTGGTAGCCATCAACTCGTCGAAGCCAATGGGTTCACCGCAGCAGCATTTCGTCACCGCACCAGCCGTGCCGGTGACCCCCAGCTTCATACGGGGAGAGAGGGGGAACGACACGCCAGACCGGGGACGCGGGGAGAGGGCGACGGCGCCGCAGGGGCGGCGGCCGGAGCCCGAAGCGAGGGGCGGAAGGCGAAGGAGGGAGGACACCCGAGCCAGCCGCCCGGCCGGGCGGAGCGAGCGGAACGAGCGAGCACCCTGGGAGGGGGACAGAGCCGAAGGGCGGAGGAAAATTGGCTCCTCGGTTCGTAAAACCCGACAGTCGGTTAGCCACGGGTGATAGGGCCGTGAGTTCTTCAAGGTGATGCCGAGAGCCAACAGTTCGCTCACACCGTGACGCGCAAGGGAGTCATGTCGTAAGGGTGATGGGAATCGCAAGTATGTCAGTACTGCCCGGGGCCAGCACTGCGTCGAGACAGTAGCCGGCAGGTGGATCTGAGGAAATCACAATTCCCTGATTGTCCTCATTGATTTCTCGGACTTGCGCCCGACCATTAAGTGCAGTTGCGAGGGCATCATTTGCCTCGCGCCAAGTCATTCCAATGACATTGGGCATTGGGTTTTGACAGGGCGCGGGCACCGTGGTGGCTGTCGTGGACGCGGCGGGCGATGACGAGGTTGGAGTTGGTGCTTGAGGTTGAGTTGATGGAGTCGGAGTCGATGGTGTGGGCTGAATAACTGAAGGCGTTGATGTGCTCGGCGTCGACGCGCTCGGTAACGGTGCCACCGTCGGGTACGTGGTGGTGGGTGCGCTCGGGAGCTGCACCGGCGCTGCCGCAGAGGTTTTCACGGCGTGAACGTGTGGCGTGCCGGACATCGCTGCCATGGCACCGATCCCTCCGGCCAGCACCACCGCTAGGGCGATGACGCCGACGAACGGGTTGCGTAGACGGCGAAGGAGCTTCATCACAGTGCTCTTGGCTGCGCCGGGCCTACCTGACTTCCCACCTGAACCACCAGCCTGCTGTACACGATCATCGCCCGTTGAAAGTTCGTAGCCCATCGCTTGTTCCGATCAAAGGACCCTCTTCGCAATAGGTCACGGAGGCATCGACCGCCGTGCCTCGGCTCCTGTAGAGCCGAAGAGGGCACCTGCATTACCCACGATTATCGGCATTGGGGCACTGCCCCTGTAGGAGCGAAGGTGCCCGTAGGCCGACGATTACGACGCCCTCCGACTCGGAGCGTGAGTCCATCCAATGGCCACGGGCCACAATGGTTACGACGTGGCGGCAGCGCCGGCACCGGGTGTTGGTGCGGGCTGTCGTCTCGAAGGTGTGGCCACAGCGGGGGCACGTGACACTGAGCACAACCCATCATCCGCTCGGTGGTGTGTTGGAGAAGTGAGCGTAAGGCCGCTTCCGGACTGGCCGGACCCCATTTATCGGTCCACCCTCAAGGGCGACGCCGTCCGCGGTTACATTTCGATCTTCTAGCCCGTGTAACTGACCGAGAACCCGTCTCCCGATGCTGCCGACGGAGTCGAAAGCACGACGCCTCCCTGGACCATCTCGACCGCTTCGTTTGGCGTGAGTGACCACGACGTGAGGCTGGTTGTGAGCCCTGTGAGGGAGACAGTCCCGTAATCGGCAAAGGACACGAGTCCTCCGCTGGATAGCTCGTAATCCTCGATGACCCACTCGGCCGTGTAACCGCCGGAGTACGACAGACCAGCCGTGGAGCCTTGCTCGGGAAAGGTGCTACTTCCGTCAGACATCACCCCCCACCCCTCGCCTGTAACCATCACGCCCGAAAGCCCTGTTGAGAGGTCATCGACTCTCGTCTCCCACGCTCCAGTGGTGCCCTGATAGACGGAGGCAGCGATTGAATCTCCCAGGGATACGGGGAAGCTAGAGAAAGTCACCGATCGATTCGGCACGCTCGGGAACTCCTCCCACCAGCCGAAGTCCTGCTGTACCCCGTTGACACAATTGGTTGTGACCCCTGTCTGTAGCAGCACCCCCGAGGTTCCCCCAGTCGGCCACGACACGCCACCAATGCCGACCCAGATCGAGTCGCCAGCGTTGGGCGTGGCCGCGCAGTTGAGGCTGGGGACTGTCCAATCTCCGCTGACTTCGGTGAACAGTTGGCTACTGGACGGGATGACGTAGCCCGACCAGTTTCGCGTTTCTTGACCAGGGAACGGCGGCACGACCACAGAGATCGAGAGGGCTTTTGTTGCCGTTTGAGCTGTGGGCGTCGTGGAGTCGGTGACTTGCACCGTGAAGTTGGAGCTGCCGGTGCTGCTCGGTATGCCGGTGATGCCGCCACTCGACGAGAGGCTCAGACTGGAGGGCAGCAAACCGGCGGTGATCGCCCATGTGTAGGGGGGCGTGCCGCCGGAAGCAGACAACGTCGCCGAATACGACGCTCCGTACGTTCCCGAAGGCAGGGCGTTCGTGGTAACCACGAGCTGGGACGGCTCCACCGTAGACGACCCCACCGTAATGGACAGGGCTGCGGTCGCTCTCTGGGGAGTAGGCGTCGTCGAGTCGGTGACTTGCACCGTGAAGCTGTAGCTGCCGGTGGTGCTCGGTGTGCCGGTGATGGCGCCACTCGACGAGAGGCTCAGACCGGAGGGCAGCAAACCGGCGGTGATCGCCCATGTGTAGGGGAGCGTGCCGCCGGAAGCAGACAACGTTGCCGAATATGGCGTCCCAACCGTGCCGCTGGGCAGTCCACTAGTAACTACGGCCAGTGACGGTGTGGATTGCGGTGTTTCGAGTTCCGCCAGCACGTCGTCTCCGACAGCCAGCGGTCCCCCGAAGAGATATCCCTGCGTCAGCGTGGATGCGACACCGGACAGGTAGCTATCGATGGACGGCGGTAGCGGTCCAGAAGGCTGCACCAGAAGCACCGGACCTTTAGTTGCTGGCGCACCCATTAAGACCCCGCCAGAGAGGGCGTCGGGATAGTTCGCGCCGGTAGCGGCACCGAACGTCTTCGTCGTGGCAAAGAACGTGCTAGCTACAGCGGCTGAAGTTTCATAGAGGTCCTGGCCGTAGACAGGGGTCGCCGTCGGGTCAGCGCCGTAGGCGACGAGCGGCCCGCCGATGGCGTAACGGGTGTCGTTCGGATGAGCCGCCAAGTAGGAGGCGGTTTCGGGTGCCTGGGTGGTCCCATCGGTGAGAAGGATCGCCCCGTTGGTCTCGATGGCGGCTGGGACGGCCGACAGGGCGTCAGGGAAGTTGAGCCCTGTCGCCTCGAAAATCACAGAGGGATTGCCGAGTTGCTCTGCAATGTTGACCGCGGTGGCGTACTCGTCGGATCCGGCGACGCGCTGAGTCACGTATCCGAGACCCTGGAGGGCGCTGTCTATGTCAGGGTTCAGAGCAAGCGGACCACCGAGTATGTAGACGGTTCCACTGACAGGCAGGACCCGCTGGATCTCGGCTTGGACCCGTGGGTCGAGGCTTGAGCTGAGGGATGTTCCCGGGGTGATTAGAAGCGGGCCTCCCACCTTCTCAGCCAACGGACCACCGGCCAGGGCGTCGGAGAAAAAGTCCGAGCGAGCTAGGACCACCGCTGTGGCCGAGCCAGCGATGGGGAACTCGGTCTGCGAGACGGCGATCGAGGTCCCGATGGCGTCGGTGCCGTAAATACGTTGCACGGCAACATCCGAGGCGCCGTTGACGAACGAGGTCCTTATTGTTCCGTTGTCTAGCGTGCTCTTCGCGCTTACCGTCGCCGAGCCGGCAGCCGGGGTAATGCTAATCACTGCTAGGAACATTCCAACAGAAGTGACGGAGACCAATCCCACCAGAATCCACTTGGGCCACCGATGCCGATCTTGGGTGACATGGGCAACCTTCTGGCATGGTGGCATCGTCAACTACCTGCCTTCGCAGTTTTCACTGTCCACGCTACGTGTCGGCGGTTATGCCGTCCAGGGACTTTCAACGCTTACCAGAGTGGCAAACCGCTGCCAGTGCTGAACGTGGGGAACGTTGAGTCCCCGGCACTTCGGGTCCTGCACCGTGTGGAAGCAGATGCCTCGCATTGGCCAGGCAACGTTAGCGACATGGGCTACGGGTTGATTTTGGTACCAGGCGTGTGTTACCGGATGACTGCAGCTGCCGCCCGCGTAGTCTGGCGACCACATCGAGGGGATCACACCTCACTTCCAACACTCCGCGGGACGCGGCCAGTTGATTGGCCTAATCGGGATCTCGGTATCCTACGCCCAACCTGTTAGACAACTTTCCCGTAGGCAGACAGAACGTTTAGGGTTCGAGCCCGCAGGTGACCAAAAGGAAATCCCAAGGAAATCCCCAGGAACGGAGGTCATCATGGCTCTATGGACGATTCTGCGCGGATCTTGGTTGTGGAAGATGAGGACAACATCCGATATGTGGCTGTGGGGGCCTTGAGGAACGCTGGTTACGAAGTATCCGAGGCATCCACCGGCAAGGATGCGTTGACCCTGGTCAACACGTCCAATTCCTCCCCGGACCTGATCGTGTTGGACGTGATGCTGCCAGACCTCGATGGATTTGAGGTATGCAAGCGGATGCGGTCAGAACGTCTCGAGACTCCGGTCGTGTTCCTTACAGCGCGCGACGCGACCGAGGACAGGATACGCGGGCTCACGATCGGCGGGGACGATTACCTCACCAAACCCTTTAGCGTCGAAGAGCTGGTTGCTCGCGTGCGAGTAGTCCTACGCCGCGTTGGAAAGACACCGCACAGGGATCCGGTACGTGTCGCGGACTTGGAGCTTGACGACGACGCCCACATCGTGACCAAAGCTGGTGATGTGATCGCTCTCTCGCCGACTGAATACAAGCTTTTACGTTTCCTGATGCGCAACGCTGGCCGCGCCCTGTCACGCGCTCAGATTCTTGATCACGTGTGGGACTACGACTTCGACGGCGAGGCGACAGTGGTGGAGACGTTTGTTTCACAGCTTCGTAAGAAGATCGATGACGAAGAGCCGCGCCTGATTCACACAGTGCGTGGCTTTGGATACCGACTAGAGGCTGGCTAACCGTTGTCTCTTCGGGCGCGGCTCATCATCGCGGCGGTCTTGGTCTTGGTGGTTGTCATCACGTCGGGACTTCTCTTCACACGAACGGTACGAAACTCGCAAATCGGTCAGATCGATCAGCAGCTCGACGCGGCGGTTGGGATCGCCGGGATCTCGCTACCGTTCAATGTTCCCGCTGAAGGGGCGAGACGACCTCCTGCACCTTCGGACTTTAGCGACGTCTACTTGGCGCAGGTCGTTGACGGACGACGAGTCAGGGTCATTCGCTCTCAGCTGGTCGCCAAGCTCACGCCCGCGTTGCCAACGAAGACCTCGGCTCTCGGTACGCATCTCTCCCCGACGACGGTTGGCTCGATGTCGGGGTCGGGATCTTGGCGTGCAATGCTGGTTGGGACCTCGAAAGGCCACGAGGTGCTGTTGGCGATTCCTCTTGTGCACGTCGACGCGACGACTCGTCGACTCATGCTCGCCGTGGGCGTAGGAGCTGCAGCTGCCATTGTCGTCATGACTGCTGCCGGGTGGTGGCTCATGCGCCTTGGGCTGCGACCCATTGCCGAGGTGACCGACGTGGCTGACGCGATCTCGGGCGGTGACCGTTCGCGTCGAGTGCGTGAGGCCACCTCGGGTACCGAAGCCTCGCACTTGGCACACGCGTTCAACGTCATGTTGGACGAGCAACAGGCGATCGAACAGCGACTCAGGCGGTTCCTCGCGGACGCTTCTCATGAACTGCGTACCCCGGTAGCAGCCATTGGCGGATTCACTGATCTGTGGCGCCAGGGGGCACTCGAAGAGGGCCAGGTGAGTGACGTAATGCGCCGGATCGGGCAGGAGACGGCACGAATGCGTGTGCTCGTCCAGGACATGTTGCTCCTCGCGCACCTTGATGAAGGACGACCGTTAGCACGCGAGCCGGTGGATCTCTCTTCGCTCGTCGCCGACGCAGCTCTGGATGCGAAGGCGACGCATCCCTCGCGTCGCGTGGAGGTCGAAGTTCTCGGCCCCAACGTGGTTCTGGGCGACGAGGCGCGACTGCGTCAGGTCGTCGCCAACCTCGTGAGCAATGCGCTCATCCATACAGGTCCAGAGGCGATGGTCTGGGTGAGCGTCGAGAGGAGTGAAGATGTCGGTGTCTTGACCGTGACCGACGACGGTCAAGGCATGCCCGCCGAGCAAGCTGCCCGAGCATTCGACCGCTTCTGGCGCGCGAACCCTTCCCGAGGACGTCACGGGGCCGGCCTTGGGCTGTCGATAGTACGAGGCATCGTGGAGGCACACGGCGGGAGTGTGGTCCTGGAGAGCGCACCAGGTGAGGGGACGAAGGTGCGTGTGACGTTACCGGCAAACGGGGTCTCGCCCGGGATTGGTGACTCTAAGGCGTTACCAAGCACCCTCACTTGAGACTCACGGCAAGTTCCCGTCGATTCCCAGGAAACCCGCAGGAAACAGCTAGGAGAAGTCAAGCCCGGCGTGTTCCAGTAGGCGCATGATCACTTCGACCAAGGGTCGTCGCCGCGTGATGGTCGTTCTCGCGGCGATCTCCGGGTCTGTGCTGGTGTCATTTGTCCTCGCCGCTCCAGCGTGGGCGGACAACGTCTCGGTAGCAGCTACAGCGGGCACTCTTCAGACAGCCAAGGTGAATTCCCCGTTCGCCACCAATCTCGCGGTGAGCGTCACGGTTTCTGGGGGTTCGCCGGAGGCTGGGGTAAAGGTGACCTTCAGCGCCCCGAGCAGCGGTGCAAGCGGCACGTTCTCCAACACGGGCATCAACACCGTTGTCGTGACAACCGACTCCCAAGGCCAGGCAAACGCCCCGGCGTTCACGGCCAACGGCACAGCAGGAAGCTACGAAGTCACCGCGGTCGCTTCCACCGGCCCATCTGGCTCCCCTATCGTGGACAGCAGCACCACCGCCACCTTCTACCTGACCAACACCTCGACGGGCGTGGCCAGCTCGATCACGGCCGTAGCCGGCAACGACCAGTCCACCGAGGTGGGAACCGCGTTCTCGACGGATCTCGAGGCAGAGGTCACCGATGGAGATGGAAACCCCGTCTCGAACGTCACCGTCAGCTTCAGCGTCCAGGAAGCCAGTAACGGCTCTGGAGGGACATTCGCCACCGGAGGCGCTAACACCTCGGTCAGCACCAACTCCTCGGGGGTCGCAGTCGCTCCCACTCTCTCAGCAAACGACACGCCGGGAAGTTTTCTAGTGGTTGCCAGCCCGGCCGGGAACTCGAGCTCAGTGAGCTTCAGCCTCACCATCACCGCCGGGGCCTCGCACACGATGACGCCCGGTGTCGGCCGTTCCCAGTCGACGCCGATCGGAAGCGCGTTTGCGATCCCGCTGTCTGTCACGGTCACGGACTCCTACAAGAACGGCGTTCCCGGGGTCGCGGTGGCCTTCAGCGCTCCGACGAACGGCGCGAGCGGCACCTTCTCGAGCACAGGCTCTGCGAGCGTCACGGTCACGACGGACTCGAACGGCATCGCGGTAGCTCCGACCTTCACTGCCAACAGCGTCGCTGGCGGCTACATTGTCACCGCCACGACGCCGGGGGCCAACTCGGTCGTCTTCGCGCTTGTCAACGAGGCCACCCCGCTGGTAAGCCCCTGTGCCTCAGAGACCGCGAACGCCGCCTTTATCTGCTCGGCGTATGAGGTCCTGCTCGGAAGAGCGCCGGATTCTTCGGGGGCGGCTTTCTGGAACGCACAGCTGGCCGGCGGCACGAGCCGGAGCGCGGTGGCCTACGGCATCGTGACCTCCTCGGAGTACAGAAGCGACCTCGTAAACGACTACTACGAGACCTTCCTGGGGCGTGCCCCTGACTCAGCGGGGCTTTCGTTCTGGATGGCCCAGCTGAGTGCCGGGGTATCTGACAACTCGGTCCTTTCGGGCATCTTGGGTTCACCACAGTTCTACGCGAACTCCGGTAGCACCCCAGATGGCTTTGTCACCGCCTTGTACATGATGCTCTTGGGGCGTGCCGCTGACTCAGCGGGGCTTTCGTTCTGGGAGAATCAGCTCTCTTCGGGAGCGACCCGAAACGCGGTCGTGTTCGGCATCCTCTCTTCGACCGAGTACCAAAGCGACTTCGTCGAGGCCCAGTACCTCCACCTGCTCGGCCGTAGTGCTGACGCGGGGGGTCTGTCGTTCTGGGTGGCCCAGCTCGGCACCGGTGCCTCCAACGAGTCGGTCATAGCCGGCATCGTGGGATCGGCCGAATTCTACTTCGATGCCGCCAACTTCTACGGCTCAGAAGGTTGATCAACATCAGAGGAGACGTGCTGCAATGTCCATAAGACCTGCAAAGCTCCTTTCGGGTCTGCGAGCGAGGATGCACGGGATGGTGCTGATCAACACCATCCTTGCGTGCGCAGTGCTCGTGGCAGCTGGTGTGGCCTACCTGCTCGTGTCCGGAGGTGGCACGAGTGCCGCAAGTACGACCACGACCACTGTTCAGCGAGGGACCGTGCTGCAAACGGTCTCCGCCTCGGGAAACCTCCAGCCGGTCAACGAAGTGGACCTCAGTTTCTCGACGAGCGGAACGGTGACGGCCGTTGACGTGAGCGTCGGCCAGCACGTGACAGCCGGACAGGTGCTGGCCTCGATCGACCCCACCTCAGCGAAGTCACAGCTCGAGACCGCCGAAGCCAGCCTCGCCGGCGCCGAGGAGAACCTGAGCAAGGCTGAACAGCCTCTGACCCAGGAGCAACAGGCCGCCCAACAAGCACAGCTAGCGCAGTCACAGTTGCAAGTCCAAGAGGCGCAGAACGCCCTCGCACAGGCACAGCAGAGCGCCACGACGCAGACCCAAGAAGACGCGAGCACAGTGAGCAGCGACCAGACGACGCTCGACAACGACGAGTCGCGGCTTTCTGCTGACGAGCAGGCGGAGCAGTTGGATTGCTCCGGCACGGGGTCGGCAAGCACGAGCTCTGGGTCCACAGGCGGCTCGTCGAGTAGCTCGTCCTCTGGCTCCTCGAGCGCCTGCTCGCAGGACGAGTCCTCGGTGGCCTCTGACCAGCAGGCGGTCGACAAGGACCAGTCGACGTTGCAGAGTGCGCAGCAAGCCCAGCAGAGCGACGCGCAGAAGAACCAGCAGACCGTCCAAAGCGACCAGATGTCGATCGAGTCTGCCCAGGACTCTTACCAATCACAGATCGCCACCGACGCTGAGAACGCCGCGGCACAGCCATCCGCCACGATCCAGGAGGACGAGGCACAAATTGCCGCCGCCCAACTCACGGTCACAGAGGACCAGAACACCCTGAACGGCACCACCATCACCGCACCAATGTCGGGCACGGTCGCATCCATCTCCGGGTCCGTGGGCGAATCCGTCTCCGGTGGATCCTCGAGCAGTACGTCTTCGGGTGGTTCCTCCTCGGGTGACTCGTCGTCCTCAGGCGGCTCGTCCGTCTCCGGTGGATCTTCGAGCAGCTCCTCCTCGGGTGGCTCCTCCTCGGGTGGCTCGTCGTCCTCAGGCGGCTCGTCCGTCTCGGGTGGATCTACGAGCAGCTCCTCCTCGGGTGGCTCGTCCTCGGCCGGCGGTGCGTCCAGCGGCAGCGGAAGCTCCGATCCGAGCAGCAGCTCCGGGTCTGGCAGCAGCTCCGGGTCTAGCAGCAGCTCCAGCAGCGCGTTCATCGTCCTCGACAACCTGTCGACATACGAGGTGATCGCTGACTTCCCCGAGGTCGACGCCGTCAACCTCGCCGACGGCCAGGGGGCGGTAGTGACCATGCAAGCGCTGTCGAACGTGTCCATCAACGCTCAGGTCACTCAGGTCTCGCCCGTGTCCACTGTGGTGTCAAACGTCGTCGAATATCCCGTCACGGTGGTTCTCGATAACGCTTCTTCGGGACTCAAATCGGGGCAGACGGCCAACGTTGAGGTGGTTGTCGCCGAAGCGGACAACGCCCTCTACGTGTCGTCAAGTGCGGTCACCACCCGAGGTGGGACCAGCACCGTCACCACCTCGGTTGATGGAAAGCAGCAGACGGTCACGGTCACGACTGGCGTGGTTGGCACCAGCACCACCCAGATCACGAGCGGTCTGTACCAGGGAGAGAAAGTAGTGCTGGCTTCCACCAGTAGCTCCACGAGCTCCTCCGGCTTCCCAGGTGCAGCAGGTTTCGGTGGAGGAGGCATCGGAGGTCTTGGCGGAGGCGGGTTGTTGCGAGGGGGTGCTGGCTGATGTCCTCGCACCCCAACGGACTGAGGGCGGACCACCCTGTCATCTCGTTGCGGGACCTGTGCAAGGTGTATGGCGTTAGTGACTTGGCCGTCCATGCGCTGCGTGGCGTCGACCTCGAAGTCCAAAGGGGTGACTACGTCGCGGTCCTCGGGGCTTCTGGTTCCGGGAAGACGACCCTGATGAACATCATCGGGTGTCTCGACGTCCCGACCTCTGGGCGTTACCTGCTCGACGGTATCGACGTGAGCTTCCTCGACGAGGCACAGCTCGCGCTCGTGAGACGCCGCAAGATCGGGTTCGTCTTCCAGACCTTCAACCTGATCCCGCGTATGACTGCACTGGCGAACGTCGAGCTCCCCCTCGCTTACGCGGGCATGCGAGGCGACCAACGCCGTCGGCGCGCAATGGCCGCGTTGTGCCTCGTCGGGTTGGCCGACCGGAGCAGCTTCATGCCGAATCAAGTCTCCGGCGGCCAGCAGCAGCGCCTGGCGATCGCCCGGGCTCTCGTGACCAGCCCGACCCTCATCCTCGCAGACGAGCCCACAGGAAACCTGGACACAGCAGCTAGTGCCGACGTCTTGGCGGTGCTCGACAGGCTCAGCGCCGGAGGCCGCACCATCGTCATGATTACCCACGAGTTCGACATCGCCGCCCACGCCAAGCGGCAGATTCACATGATGGACGGCCGAATTACCGAGGACAACCGCGTCGTCGACCTCGGTGACCCGCCTCCGCTCCTCGCTTCCTCGAAGGCGGCCTCATGAAGGTCGCAGAGATCCTCCGTTTTGCCCTCCATGGCCTTTCGGCCAACAAGTCACGTTCCGCGCTCACCACGCTTGGCATTCTCATCGGTGTCGGCGCTGTGATCCTCCTCGTGGCGGTGGGAAACGGCTCCTCCAAGCAGATCGAGGCCAACATCGAGAGCCTCGGCAGCAACACCCTGACGGTGTTCTCGGGAGGCTTCGGGCTCGGGTCGTCGTCCGCGAGCGGCACCCAAAGCCAGTCGACGGCTCTGACGCTCCAGGACGCCGAGGGACTCGCGAACAAGACGTCTGCACCCGACGTTTACAGCGTGAGCCCGGAAACGAGCACCTCTGCGACAGCGACCTACGGAGGCTCGAGCACCACGGTGACGGTCACGGGGACATACCCGAGTTACTTCCGAGCATCGAACAGCCCTGTTCAGAATGGCACGTACTTCACCGCAACCGATGTGAACAAGGCGCACAACGTCGTCGATATTGGCACGACTGCTGCGCAGGATCTGTTCGGGAACAACAGATCCGCAGTCGGAAAGTCCCTCTCGATCGGCGGCACATCCTTCGAGGTCTTGGGTGTGTTGAAGTCGAAGGGCACCACCGGAATCACCGATTCCAATGCCATCGCCATCGCGCCGTACACCTCGGTGGAGGACATCCTCACCGGCTACGGATCGCTCAGCGAGATCCTCGTCCAAGCGACGTCCGCCCAGACGACAAGTGCAGCCGATACGGAGATCACGGCAATTCTCGACAAGGAGCTGGGTGTTACGTCGTCGACGAGCACAGCGAACGGCGTCTCGGGGTCGACTAGTGGGTCGAGTTCCTCGAGTTCGCAGCCATTCGAGGTGCTCAACCAGTCCCAGCTTCTCTCCACCAGCACCTCCACCAGTCACACCTTCACGGTCCTGTTGGGGGCAGTAGCGGCGATCTCGCTCCTCGTCGGCGGGATCGGCATAACGAACATCATGCTGGTGACCGTAACCGAGCGCACCCGGGAGATCGGGATCCGCAAGGCTATCGGCGCTCCGAAGGGCGCAATTCTCGGGCAGTTCCTCGCGGAATCGGTACTGCTCTCTGTCTTCGGCGGTGTGCTTGGGATCCTGGCAGGTTTCGTCGGGAGCAAGTTCACCATCGTCGGGGTCAAGCCGGTGATCGTGCCGAGTTCCATCGTGCTGGCCGTAGGAGTCTCCGTCCTCATCGGGCTCTTCTTCGGCAGCTACCCCGCCAACAGGGCCGCGTCGATGCGGCCTATCGAGGCACTTCGCTATGAGTGAGGAGTCGATCATGTCGGACACCGAGCCGACTCAGCAATTCCCAGAGGGACTGCAAACCAAGTCCCCGTTGGGGGAGGATCTGTTAGCGGTCGAGGAGTTCCTGTCGCATCCTGCCGAGACCGAGGACCTCGAGACGATGCTTGCAGTTCGCCCGCCGCGTCGGAAGCTCCCGTTGCCGACGATGCTTCTCGCCAGTGCGATGCTGATCGGAGCGGGAGTCGCGAGTGGCGTCGAGATCCAGAAACACCTCGGGACTTCATCGACGAGCGGTCTTGGCGCTTTAGCTTCCGCTCTGCGCGGCGGAAGTTTGCCCTCGCGCACGTCGAGCGGAATACCGAGCGGGGCCAGCGGGCTCTTCGGAGGTTCCGGGTCAGGCAGCACGACCGTCGGTACCGTCACGTTGGTCGATGGCTCGACGATCTATGTGACGACATCGAGTGGTGGCATCGTCAAGGTCAAGACGACCCCGTCCACGACCGTCCAAGTCACGCAGAGCGGTAGCGTCTCCGATCTCAAACCCGGGAGCACCGTGGTCATCACCGGTTCGGGATCGGGCGGCACGATGACCGCCAAGTCGGTCTCACAGAGCGCGGGCAGCGGCTGAGTCCATCGAATATGAGGGCGAGGAATCAAATGAAGGTGCAAGACATCCACGGTGAGAGAGCCATCCTTGGCCGAAGCCGCCTGCTGTTCAAGAGCGCTCTCGTGTTGGTACTTGCGGCAGGCCTCACCGCGTGCGGAGGGGCGGCCAAGTCGAACAGCACGGCCTCTAACTCGCGCTCATCGGCGCTTGCCGCGTATTCGAATTGCTTGAAGGAGCACGGCGTGACGGTGCCGACCAACTTCGCCAAGACACCGCGCAACGGTTCGTTCCCATCGGGTTCGCTTCCGGAAGGCTCGCTCCCAACAGGTTCAGTTCCCCAGGGGAAAGGTCCCTCCGGAGTGAATAGCAGTAAGTTCCAGGCGGCCGAGGCCGCGTGTCGGTCCAAGTTGCCCAGTGGCGGCTTCGGCGGCGCGCCTGGCGGCGGAACGTCTGGCGGCGGTTCGCTGAGCAACTTCGCCGCTTTCTCCAGCTGCATGTCCGACAACGGGGTGAAACTCAAAGGCACTGGGCCGAGCGCGTTGGCGAGTCTCAACCAGAACGATCCTGCCGTGCAGTCCGCGATGAAGAAGTGCAGTCCACTGCTTCAGTCTGGATCCACGTCAACCACTATGACCGGCTAGCGCACAGGCATCGCTTGGAGTGGGGTTGGGGTCGTCAGTCGCGTCATCGAGAGTGGAGATGCCTGATCGAGGGAGTGGTGTGGCCTATGAGTGTCGTAGTGGTCGACGAACACAGCGAGCACGACCTCAAGCTGGCGTCGGTTGGAGATCAACACCCGGTCGAGACACTCGCGGCGGACGGTGCCGACGAAGCATTCGGCAGAGGCATTCGCCCGCGGAATTCGCACCGGCGTACGGATGAATCAGTATGCGAACGAAGGCGACATATGGGAAGAACAACGTCACAACCCATCTTCACCGCCGACTTCACCTTGGAGAAACTCCAGGTGGAGACCTTGGATGGGGTTCGCGGCGCCCACATATTGCGGGCATGGCTCAGTCGTGATTGTCAGCTTCGCTTATCAGCCAACTCATACGCTAATCACAGTGGGACCACAGGTCGATCTTTGAGACTGAGGCCCATGACCGACGCGGCCGTCGTCAGCGGGCCTTGCTCGGTAGCGGGGACACCCGGCTCGGAGCTGGTGATAGTGGACGGCGCGCTGACGCCTCCTCAGATCGACATCGCGATCCCGGTCTACAACGAGGCGGCGACGCTCGAACGAAGCATCCGCCGCCTGCACGACTACCTCGAACGTGAATTGCCCTTTCGGTTCCGTATCACGATCGCTGACAATGCCAGTACCGACGACACCCTGACGATCGCCACTCGGCTGGCGGAGGAGCTCACCCCCGTGGTCGTGGTCCACCTCGACCAGAAAGGCCGGGGCCGCGCCTTGCAACATGTGTGGGCCGCGAGTGACGCCGCCGTGCTCGTCTACATGGATGTCGACCTGTCCACCGACCTGTCTGCCTTGCTCCCCCTGGTTGCTCCCCTGCTGTCGGGACACAGCGACGTGGCCATCGGAACCCGACTCGCCGACCGAGCGCGCGTGGTGCGAAGCGCGAAGCGCGAGATCATCTCGCGCTGCTACAACGTGCTGCTGCACGCGATGCTCAAGGCGCGTTTTTCGGACGCCCAGTGCGGATTCAAGGCCATACGAGCAGACCGGGCCAAGCAGTTGCTGCCACTGATCAAAGACACAGGTTGGTTCTTCGACACTGAGCTGCTGGTCCTGGCCGAGCGAGCGGGTATGCGGATATACGAAGTGCCTGTCGACTGGGTCGACGATCCGGATTCGCGTGTCGAGATCGTCGCGACCGCGATCGCGGATCTCAAAGGGGCGGCCCGTATGGTACGGGCCCTCGCCACGGGCAAGCTTCCGCTGGCAGCCTTGGGCCAGACGGCCAGCGCGGAGGAGATGGTGCAGGCACCGGCCGGTCTTATCGGCCAGCTCCTCCGGTTCATAGCAGTTGGCGTGATCAGCACCGGCGCGTACGTCGTGCTGTATCTGCTCCTGCGCTTGGCTCTTCCTCCCCAGGCCGCCAACGCCTTGGCCTTGTTGTCGACGGCGTTGGGCAACACTGCGGTCAACCGGCGCCTGACCTTCGGCGTCCGTACCCGCGCGCGCTATCTTCGTCACCAGGTGCAGGGCCTGGTCGTTTTCGCCATCGGGCTCACCCTCACGAGCAGTGCCTTATGGGTGCTCGCTGTTCTTTCGCCTCACGCTCGGCGTGGGACCGAGGTCGCCGTCTTGGTGGTGGCCAACGTGGTGGCCACGGTGGTGCGGTTCGTGCTGTTCCGATCGTGGATCTTCCCCCGGGCTTCCTCCTTATCATCGTCACCTACGGCGCGGCACGCCCCGGCCCTTGGGAGCCCGCGTTGAGCGTCGACACCCTCCCCTTTGACCCGGCCAGACTGATCGTCCCCCCAGGGGAGGATGATCAGTCTCTCGACCCGCCCCAGTCCAGAGGGCCGCGCGGCGGCAGGCTCTTCCAACTGTGGCGAGGTCGCCCCGACGATGCTCCGTGGGTCCGGCCTTCGTTGCTGGCGCTCCTGATGCTCACCGCCGTGCTGTATGTGTGGGACCTCGACGCATCGGGCTGGGCGAACTCCTTCTACTCCGCAGCAGTGCAGGCAGGTGCCAAGAGCTGGAAGGCTTTCTTCTTCGGATCGTTCGACGCGTCCAACTTCATCACCGTTGACAAGCCGCCCGCGTCTTTGTGGGTCATGGACGTGTCGGCTCGTATCTTCGGAGTAAACGCCTGGTCGATCCTCGTCCCCGAGGCGGTCATGGGTGTCGCCACAGTCGCCGTCGTCTACGCCACGGTACGGCGCTGGTTCACCGCCGGCACCGGGCTGTTGGCGGGCGTCGTCGTCGCACTGACCCCTGTCGCGGTGTTGATGTTCCGCTTCAACAACCCCGACACGCTGCTGGTCTTGCTGTTGACCGGGGCGGCCTATGCCACCACCCGTGCGATCGAGAAGGCGTCTACCAGATGGCTGGCCTTCGCCGGCGTGCTGGTTGGGTTCGGATTTCTCACCAAGATGCTCCAGGCGTTTCTCGTGGTCCCCGCCTTCGCCCTCGTCTACTTGCTAACCGCACCCACCCCGTTTTGGCGGCGCGTCCGCCAACTTGCGGTTGCAGCGGCTGCCCTCGTGGTGTCGGGTGGATGGTGGGTCGCCATCGTCGAGATCTGGCCGGCCGCCAGTCGTCCGTACATCGGAGGGTCCCAGAACAACAGCCTTCTCAATCTCATCTTCAGTTACAATGGTTTCGGACGCCTGACCGGAAGCGAAACCGGCAGCGTCACGGGCGGAGGTGCAGCGGGCACCGGGACTGGAGTGTGGGGTCCCACCGGGTGGAGCCGGTTGTTCAACTCGCAGTTCGGTGGACAGACAGCCTGGCTGCTGCCGGCCGCGGCAGTTTTCTTTGTCGTATTGCTGCTCATGACGTGGCGTTCGCCTCGCCATGACCGCACCAAGGTCGCCACCTTGCTGTGGGGCGGGTCGTTGTTCGCGACTGCTGCGGTAATCAGCTTCAGCCAGGGCATCATCCATCCCTATTACACCGTTGCGCTTGCACCGGGCATCGGTGCGCTTGTCGGGATCGGCGCTACGACCCTGTGGGCGCGACGCTCTCATCTCGTTGCGCGCGCCGTGTTGGCCGTCGTGTTGGCTGGCACGGCGTTGTGGTCGTACGTCCTGCTCGACCGGACTCCGACGTGGCATCCGTGGGTGCGAGCCGCTGTGTTGATCACTGCTTCGGTGGCAGTGCTCGGCCTGCTCATCGGCCGCCGACTCGGGCGCATCGGCCTGATCACCACGGCAGTCGTCGGGATCATTGCCGGACTGCTCGGGCCGGGCGCGTACTCGATTGCCACCGCAGCTCAGCCCCACTCCGGAGCGATTCCATCGGCCGGGCCGGCCCTTGCCGGTGCCGCCGGGCTCGGTGGCGCTCCCGGTGGAGGACGGGGCTTCGGCGGCGGTTTCCCCGGTTCTTCCGCGGGCCGATTCCACAGCGGTTCCGCGGGCCGATTCCCCGGTAGCTCCACAGAGCGGTTGCCCAGCGCGTTCTCAGGCCGCCAGGAGACGGGCGCCCTACCCCAAGGGTTCACCGTCCCCGGTCGCGGCAGCCAAGTCGGTCCGTCGGGCACTGGCCTCGGCGGTTTCGGTGGCTTTGGCGCTGCCCAGGGTCAGCTGCCGAGGACCGGAGGGTACGGAGGTGTTGGCGGAGGCGGGGGACTTCTCGGAAGCGGCCAGCCGAGCACAGCTGTCGTTCGCACATTGGAGAAAAACGCGTCGCGCTACACGTGGGTGGCCGCCGCCGTTGGTGCCAACAACGCGGCCGGTTACCAACTGGCCACCGATGACCCAGTCATGGCCATCGGCGGGTTCAACGGAACCGATCCAGCCCCCACCTTGCGTCAATTCCAAGACGACGTCCGAGCCGGCAAGGTGCACTACTTCATTGCCAGTGGCGGGACCGGCGTCGCCAACGGGGGCAGCTCGGACGCCCAACAGATCACGACCTGGGTCGAATCGCACTTCAAGTCAACGTCGGTCGGCGGCGTGACCCTCTACGACCTCACCACTTCGAGCAGCTCCTCGCTCTCGTCATAGGCTCAGACGCTCAGACGTCGAACAGTAGGGTGACCGCCCTCAGCTTCAGGCCACACGCCATCTCGATCAGGGGAGAGGTTCTGTCGCAGCCATGGCAGTCGCGTACGGGGACGCCCAGGTTGGTCAACGCCCGACGTACCGTTCCCGGATCCACACGGAGCATCCTGCCGATGGTGGCAAAGGAGTCGCCGGACTGATACGGGCCTGCAGCCTTGGTGATGTCGTCAGGAGCGAGCCGGGGATGACGCCTCGGGACGCGCTGCCGGCGCATGTGTCCTTAAGACATTCTGTCGGGTGATGCCCTGGCACCTGGCGAGCTCTGTCACTGCGACACCTGACGCGTAGTCGGCCACCATGCGGTGCAGATCTTCTGGGTGAAGGCGCAGGGTGCGCCCAGGAGCAGCTGGAAGCCTACGTGAGGGCCTTCACGAGACCTTCACCGTCGCCCCCGGCTCGGCGTGCCACCCACGCTCGCTCGGACACTTCGGTCCACCAACGCCATCGAGTCGATGATCGAGATCAGCCGCGACCACGCCCGTAACGTGAAGCGCTGGGAGAGTGGTCAGATGGTCCTGCGCTGGTGCGCAGCCGGCATGATCGAGGCGTAGAAGCAGTTCCGACGGGTGAACGGGCACATGCACCTTAAGACGTTGCGCGTCGCGCTCGACGAGTACGTCAAGAACAGCAACACACGCGTTCGTTACAGTGCCGGCAAGGAGGTGGCCGCATAGCTCGGCTGCTCGGGGCCGTCACCCAAAGTTCCACACCGAACGGGACATCCTCGAAAGCATCGGGTCAACGATCTGGGCCAACAATTGCGTCCCAGCGTGTCCAGGTATGTCCCACCTCGTTCCAGGACTTCAACCCGATACCCATTCTGACCAGCAAAAACGGGATGCCACGGGACGCCAAGGGACAGGCCGAGACCACTCTGAGCGCCCTCGTAATGCGCAGGTCAGGGGTCCGAGTCCCCTCCCAGGCTCTTCGGAGACCTCCCGGGCTCTTCACACAGGCTCTTCACACAGGCTCTTCACGACTCTATGACTAGGGCTGATCTGCGTCAGACGAGTAACGCCTGATCCGAGACCCTGTAACGGGCTCTCACAGTCGCCACTTTCCGTCTGGAGGCACGTCGGGCGAGTGGGCGACGTTGAACGGCACAGCCGATGGGTATCGTTGGCGGCATGGCTGACAGGGCGGTGTTCAGCGATCTGGCAATGCAGCACATGCCGGCGCTCTACACGACGGCCCTACGCATAACGCGCAACTCTGCCGACGCCGAAGACCTCGTGCAGGAGACGTTCCTCAAAGCGTACCGAGCCTTCGACCGCTTCGAGGAAGGGACCAACCTGAAGGCGTGGCTGTACAAGATCCTCACGAACACGTTCATCAACAGCTACCGCGCCGCCAAGCGCCGGCCGGAGAAGGCGGACGTGGAGGACGTGGAGGACCTGTACCTGTACCATCGCCTCGACGATCTCCAGATGGCGGGCACGGGCCGGTCGGCCGAGGACGAGCTCTTCGATCGCATCACCGACGACGACGTGAAGCAGGCGATCGAGTCGCTGCCCGAGGTGTTCCGGATCGCCGTTCTGCTCGCCGACGTGGAAGGTTTCTCGTACAAGGAGATCGCCGAGATCACCGACGTGCCCATAGGGACAGTCATGAGCCGTATTCACCGGGGAAGAAGAGCGCTGCAGAAAGCGTTGGCAGGATCGGCCGTGGCGCAGGGCTTGGTGGGAAGCGCCGAGCCCCGCCACTGAACCGTCCGCGGGCACAGGAGCGAGAGGAGGATTGTGGGAACCGGAGAGTCCGAGATCGACTGCAACGAAACGCTCTACCGGCTCTACACCTATCTCGACGGTGAGCTCACCGAGGAGCGTAGGCAAGAGATCAAGCGCCACCTCGACGAATGTGAAGCGTGCTTCGATGCTTTCGACTTCGAAGCCGACCTGCGGATACTGATCGCCCAGCGCTGCAAGGACCACGTTCCTAACGCCCTGCGGGAGCGAGTTCTCGAGGCGTTGCTCGAAGAGGAGCAGAGCAGCAGTTCATGAAAGGCTGATCCGCCCAGGCGGCAGGGCCTGTCCGGGCCGGGCATCGGCCTGGCGAGCCTGCCGTGGGGATCACCTCGGTCCTGGCGTTCCGTACACTGTGCGTGTGACCAACCCGGTTTCCTGGGACGTGGCCGAACGCGTCGCTACATGGGTCGGAGGGCGCAATCCCTTTTCGATGGCCTCCGTGTCCGGCAGCCTCGACGCGGCCACCGAGAATCGGCTCGAGCAGGATTTCGCAGAGGTCACTTCCGAGGCCGAAGCGCTTGTGGTGGGCGAGACGGGGTTGCATCCCGCCTCGGGCTCGGCGCGAGCGAGGGTCGTCGACCGTGCGGGATGGGTCCGCACGAACCTGGGGTCGTTTCGCCGTCTGCTCGATCCGGTGCTCGACCAATTGGAGACGGGCGCGCTCCCAGGCCCGCTCGCAGGCGCGGCGCGCGCCATGACGGGCGTCCAGCTCGGGACCGTGCTCGGGTGGATGTCGACTCGCGTGCTCGGCCAGTACGACCTTTTGCTCGCCGAAGGTGACGACGGCGGTGACTTCGTCTCGTACGTCGGACCGAACATCGTCGCTCTCGAACGCCGTCACGGCTTTCCCGCTCGGCAGTTCCGGTTGTGGATCGCTTTGCACGAGGTGACACACCGATGCCAATTCACGGGCGTCGAATGGCTGCGGCCGTACTTCCTGTCGCTCGTCGACCAGGTCCTCGGCTCCATGCGTCCTGATCCGGGGCGCTTCGTCGACGCGCTTCGACGTTCCACCACTGCGGTCCGCCAGGGCCGGAACCCACTGAAGGATGCAGGTCTGCTTGGCTTGGTGGCACCGCCCGAACAGCTCGAGGTGATAGGTCGGATCCAGGCGATGATGAGCCTGCTCGAAGGTCACGGGGACGTGACGATGGATCGTGCGGGCGCCTCGGCGGTACCCGACTCCGCCTGGTTCGGCCGGGTCATGCGCGAGAGACGCCGGCGCGCCGGATGGCCCGCGCGCGTGTTGCAACAGCTGGTCGGCATCGAGGCGAAGCTGCGACAGTACGAGCGAGGTGAGCGGTTCATCCACGCGGTCGAAGCCGTCGGCGGCCGGCAGCTCCTTTCGCGGGTATGGGAAGGCCCAGAGATGTTGCCGACCATGGACGAGATCCACGATCCCGAAGCCTGGGTGACGCGGATCGGTCAGTCGCATGTCGCTACGAGCTGATTCTCGGTCGGGGATCGGTGACGCCCGGGCGGGGACCGGTGACGCCCGGGACGACGACGTGACGGGGCGGAAGGCGGGAGCCGAAACGCTCGACCCCGAGGCGCTGCTTCCCCGATGCACGTTCCCGCCGCCTCCATCTCCTCTCGTGTGCGCGGTTTCGGGCGGGCCGGACTCTCTTGCCCTGCTCGTTCTTGCCACGGCCGCCGGGTGCCAGGTCACCGCCGTGCATGTCGACCATGGGTTGCGCTCCGGTTCGGGATCCGAAGCCGAGGTGGTCGCCGAAGCGGCACGGCGTTACGGAGCGGCATTTCGCTCCGAGAAGGTGGATGTGGACAGCGGCCCCAACCTCGAGGCGCGTGCGAGGGCAGCGCGCAGACAGGTCCTGCCGGCGGGGACCGCCACTGGTCACACCATGGACGACCAGGCGGAGACCGTCCTCTTGAATCTCCTGCGTGGTGCGGGTCTCGACGGTCTCTCCGCGATGCGTCGGGGCTTCGAGCACCCTCTCCTGTCGGTGCGACGTGCAGAGACGCGTGCACTGTGTCTGAACGAACGGCTCGAACCGCTCGAGGACCCGACGAACCACGACGCGCGTTTCCTTCGCAATCGCGTCCGTCACGAGCTCCTTCCGCTGTGCTCGGAGATTGCCGGCCGCGACGTCGTGCCCATTCTCGCCCGCCAAGCTGACGTGCTTGGCGCGGAGGCGGACCTGCTGGACGAACTGGCCGACGAGGTCGACGCGTCCGATGCCACCGCTCTCGCCGTGGCCCCGCGGCCGCTTGCGCGCAGGTCCGTCAGGCGCTGGCTGCGAAACGGTGGCTATTCGCCGGACCTGGCGGCGGTCGAACGGGTCCTGGCGGTCGCCCGAGGTGGCACGAGGGCGACGGACGTCGCCCCGGGAATCCGGGTACGCAGGTCGCGCATGGCGTTGGCGTCGGCACCGGTCGAACAGATCGACCGGAGCGGCGTCCGCTAGTGTCTGCGCCCGATGTCCTGTTCTCCACGTGAGCGTTGTAGGCGCGTGGGGGCGGTCGGTTTGCTCGGGTGGAGTCGTTGAGCTCGGACCGCTGGGACGACGACCCCGACCTCGGGAAGGTCGTAGTCACCGAGGACGCTCTGCAAGAGCGCGTGGCCCAGCTCGGTGAGCAGCTCACCGCCGACTATCTCGGGCGTCCACCGTTGCTCGTCGGTGTGCTCAAGGGCGCCTTCGTGTTCATGAGTGACCTGGCGCGTGCGATCCGTCTACCCGTGGAGGTCGACGTCATGGCCGTCGCCTCCTACGGGTCGGCCACAACCACCAGCGGGGTGGTCCGCATCGTAAAGGACCTGGACTCAGATCTCACCGGCCGGCACGTGCTCGTGGTGGAGGACATCGTCGACAGCGGCCTCACCCTTTCGTACCTGCGCCGCAGCTTGCTCACGCGCCAGCCGGCCAGCTTCGAGGTTTGCGCGCTCCTGGTGAGAGAGGGCCGGCAGCGGGCCAAGCTCGACCTTCGCTACGTGGGGTTCCACATCCCGTCGCGTTTCGTGGTGGGCTATGGGCTCGATGTCGCACAGCGCTACAGGAACCTGCCGGACATTCGCATCTACCAGGGATCTGTCCCTGTCGACTGACCGGGTCCGAGCTCTGGTCGCCGTCGCCGTCACCGTCCGGGTGACGAGACGAGAGGTGCTCGCGCGCGTGAGGCTGGCATCTCGGTGAGCGTCGACGTCGACCGAGTCGAGCGTCTCGTGAGGGAGCTGCTCGAAGCCGTGGGTGAGGATCCGAGTCGAGAAGGCCTCCAGGGTACGCCAGCGCGGATCGCTGCGATGTACTCCGAGCTGTTCTCCGGACTCGATGACGATGCAGGTGCTCACCTGACGGTGACCTTCGCCGCCGAGCACGACGAGATGGTGATGGTGCGCGACATCCCCTTCGCCTCCCTGTGCGAGCACCACATGGTTCCGTTCATCGGCAAGGTGCATCTCGGGTACATCCCGGGTGAAGAGGGTCGGATCACCGGGCTCTCCAAGCTCGCACGCGTCGTCGACTCGTTCGCACACCGCCTTCAGGTCCAGGAGCGGATGACCGCGCAGATAGCCGACACGATGGAGAAGGTGCTCAAGCCGCGCGGCGTGATCGTGGTGGTCGAGGCCGAGCACTTGTGCATGTCGATGCGTGGAGTGAAGAAACCGGGGACACTGACCATCACGTCGGCCGTGCGGGGGCTCTTTCGCTTCGATCCGCGGACCCGAGCAGAGGCGATGGACTTCGTCCAGCGCCGCTGATCGCCGCCACGGTCCGCCCGAGCGCTGTTCTACGCTCTGGGGGTGGTGCGTCCGCTGGTGATGGGTGTCCTGAACGTGACCCCGGACTCGTTCTTCGACGGTGGGCGTTACTTCGACCTCGAGCCAGCGCTCGCTCGAGGCCTGGAGATGGTCGCCGAGGGCGCCGACGTGATCGACGTGGGAGGCGAATCGAGCCGTCCCGGGGCTCAACCGGTGCCCGAGGCGGAAGAGCTGCGCCGGGTGGTCCCGGTCATCGAAGCGCTCACCCGGCACGTCCGGGTGTCGGTGGACACGACGAAACGAGCAGTCGCTGAGGCGGCGCTGTCGGTAGGGGCGACCCTCGTGAACGACATCTCGGCGAGCTTGTGGCCCGTCGCCGCCAGCGGAGCCGTGGGATGGGTCGCGGTGCACATGAGCGGCACGCCCCGGACCATGCAGGACGATCCTCGCTACGACGACGTGGTCGGCGAGGTGCACGGCTTCCTGGTCGAGCGGGCGAGACAGGCCCTCGATGCCGGCGTTCGAGAGGTGTGGGTCGACCCGGGGATCGGGTTCGGAAAGACCGCCCGTCACAACCTGACGCTGCTGCACCATCTTCCCGCCCTGGTCGCTTCGGGTTTTCCTGTACTCGTGGGAACCAGCCGCAAGGGGTTCCTGGGCGTGCTGGCTGCGGGGCCCGGGGAGGAACCGGTCCCGGCGGCGCAGCGCCTGCCGGGGTCGATCGCTACGGCGACGTGGGCCATGCTGGCCGGCGCGGCGATGGTGCGTGTCCACGACGTCACGGCCGTCTCGCGGTCGGCGACCCTCGTGGGGTCCACCCGGTCCGCCTCGGACCTCACGCCCGCAGCGGCGCGCACGTCACCCGTTGGGGCGGGGAGACCCGGACTGGGGGCGCGGTGAGGGGCAAGTGGGCCGCAGGCATTCCCCCCCGCAACTTCACCTGGGTCATCAAGGACGAGCTCGCGATCAGTGAGCGCCCGGGTGGTGCCGCGCCGAACCACCGCCGAGTCCGCCGGCAGGAGGAGATCATCTGGCTGCGGGTACAGGGGTTCGGGAGGGTCGTGTCGTTGCTGCCTTCACCCCACAACCTCGCGGCGTACGAAGAGGGCGAGCTCGCCTGGTCGCACTTCCCGCTGGGCCCGGGTGCCGAGGCAGCAGAGGTCCTGGTCGACCTCTACGGTCAGCTCGACGGCTGGCTGGGCGCCGGTGAGCGCGTACTCATCCACCAGGAGGAGCTCGGCGACCGGGTGCTGGGCACGGTGGCCGGGTACCTGCTGTGGTGCGGCCGCCTCCCGGGCGGCCCTCAGGCCATCGAGGTCACAGAGCGCCTGGTCGGTCGCCAGATAGGTCCACAGGGGCGCGATCTCGTCGCCGAGGTGGTCGCGACAGGCTCGGCGATCCCACGCGCCGGACGATCTTCGGGTGTGGTCGGGCCTCCCGAGGCCGCCGGCGGGGGCCGAGGGGACCTCGGCGCGTAACAGGAGGCATTGGTGGAAGGCGACCTCATCGAGCTGCGCGGGCTGAGGGTCTTCGGCGCCCACGGGGTGCACGAGGCCGAGCGAAGCTCGCCTCAGCCTTTCGAGATCGACCTGGACATAGTCGTCGACACCGAGAGCGCTTCGCACAGCGACGACCTCTCCGACACCGTCGACTACCTCGGCGCGGCGGATGTGGCCGCAGAGGTCGTGGCCGGGCCGCCACGGCGACTGATGGAGTCCTTGGCGGCGACGATCGCAACCACAGTCCTGCGCGACCCGCGCGTCCTGTCGGTGACCGTGGGTCTCAGGAAGCTGCACCCACCGGTGCCCCATGACCTCGACTCCGCGGGCGTGCGCGTGACCCGGTCCCGGGGCTAGCCGGCCGCGGGCGAGGTGACGGGACCGGTCCTCCAGATGGCACGTGCCTTCCTCGGGCTCGGCTCGAACATGGGCGACCGGCGCGCCCACCTACAGGCCGCGATCACCCGCCTACCCGACTTGGTGGCCGTCTCTGCCCTGTACGAGACCGAGCCTCTCGGGGGGCCGCCGGGGCAGAGCCCGTACCTCAACATGGTGGTCGAGCTCGACACCGATCTCTCGCCCAGGCAGCTGCTCGAGCTGGGGCGGTCTCTCGAAGCTGCGGCCGGCCGGGCACGTGGCGTGCGGTGGGGCCCGCGCCCGCTCGACGTCGACGTGCTGCTGGTCGACGATCAGGTCGTGGACGCAGACGACCTCGTGGTCCCGCATCCACGAATGTGGGAGCGCCGGTTCGTGCTCGTTCCGCTGTTGGAGCTCGCTCCCGAGCTCGTCCCACCCGAGACGGCCGAACGAGCGGTCGGAGAGGTGAGACAGCTCGGCAGCCTCACCACGTAGGGGCTAGACACGTGCTCCACCGTCGTTACCGTCGTCGGTCGTAGCCCGCTAGAATAAAGTCGAAGTGATCTGATCGCCTGACGCGACCGGCACCTGAAAGGGGCTGGAGCGCAGAGAGGGTTCTGGTGACGACTCTTAGGCTGATCGGCCCCGGTAGGGCCGGTCGCTCGCTGGCTGCGGCGCTCGCCGATGTGGGTTGTGACGTACGCGGGATCTTGGCGCGAGGCGACGACGTCTCTGACGCCGCAAGAGGAGTGGACGTGCTCGTGTTGGCGACACCCGACGCGGTGCTGCGTTCGGTCGCGGCCGACGTCACGCCCGTTGCCGACACGGTGGTCATGCACCTGTCGGGCGCGCTCGGGTTGGACGTGCTCTCGCCTCATCCGCGCCGAGCCTCGCTGCACCCGCTCGTGCCTCTTCCCACTCCCGAGGTGGGCCGGATCCGCCTTCGCGCCGGTGTCACGTTCGCCGTGGCCGGGGACCAGATCGCCACCACGCTCGCGTACCTCCTCGGAGGGTGGCCCGTAGTCGTAGACGACGAGCACCGTGCCGCGTACCACGTTGCCGCATGCATCGCCTCGAACCACCTCGTCGCCCTACTCGGGCAGGCCGGGCGGATAGGCGCGTCGGCGGGTGTGGGACTGGACGCTCTGTTGGGCCTGGCTCGTGCGGCTCTCGACGACGTGGCCGAGCTCGGGCCGGCGGTGGCGCTCACCGGGCCGGCTGCGCGAGGAGATGTGGCGACCATCGCCTCGCACCGTGCCGCGCTGGATCTTGAGGAACTGCCCGGATACGACGCCGGAGTCGCCCTCGTGAGACGCCTGTCCGCACAGCACGGCGCAGAGGTCCTGCCGTGCGCGTGATCGGCTCCGCGAGCGGCTTCGCCGCTGCCCTCGACGCGCAGCGTGCATGCGGGCGGGAAGTGGGCCTCGTCCCGACGATGGGGGCATTGCACGCAGGACACCGCTCGCTCATAGGACGCGCGGCGGCGGAGTGCGACGTGGTCGCGGTCACCTTGTTCGTGAACCCGTTGCAGTTCGGCGACAAGGCCGATCTCGCCGCCTATCCACGCGATCTCCAAGGCGATGTGCGCGAGGCCGAGGCTGCGGGCGCCAGCATCGTGTTTGCTCCGGTGGTGGAAGAAATGTACCCGGGGTATCCCCAGCCACCGGCGACGGTCGTGGACGTGCGGGGAGTGAGCGAGGGGCTCGAGGGTGCCTCTCGCCCCGGCCACTTCTGCGGCGTTGCCACCGTGGTCGCCAAGCTCTTTGCACTCGCGGGACGCTGCCGCGCCTACTTCGGTGAGAAGGACTTCCAGCAGCTGGCGGTGGTGCGTGCGCTCACCGAGGACCTCTGCCTCCCCGTGCAGGTCGTGGCATGCCCGACCGTGCGCGAAGTCGACGGTGTTGCGCTTTCGAGCCGCAACACGCGCCTGTCCCCGGCCGAGCGTCGCGCTGCTGTCGCTCTGTACAGGTGTCTTCAGGCCGGGCGCGGCGCCCTGGACGGCGGCGAGCGCGACCTGGATGTCGTGCGTGGTCTGATGCGCTCCGTGATGGAGGCTGAGCCGCTGGTGGATTGCGATTATGCCGAGGTCGTCGACACACGCACCCTGCGTCGTCCCGAAGTGACGGCCGGAGAGTTGCGTCTGCTGGTGGCAGCGAACGTCGGGCCTGTCCGTCTGATCGACAACGTCGGTGTCGTGGTCGGGCCTGTCGCGCCGGCGCGCCGCGTTGCGGCGGCGGGCAAGGCGGCGGGCAAGGCGGCGGGCAAAGCGACCGGCACGGCAGCGGACACCGGAAAGGAGCGCTGAAGGGATGCGGCGACGCATGATGAAGTCGAAGATCCACCGGGCAATTGTCACGGGCGCGAACCCCGACTACATGGGATCGATCAGCCTTGATCCCAAGCTCATGCGTCTCGCTGACATCTTCGAGTACGAGCAGGTCGCGGTGCTCGACATCGACAACGGCGCGCGGTTCGAGACGTATGCCATCGTGGGTGACCCCGGTGAGGTCTGTCTGAACGGTGCAGCGGCCAAGCTGGTGGACAGAGGTGACAAGGTGATCGTCATCACCTATGCTGACTACGAGGAGGCGGAGCTCGAGACCCTGGTCCCGACGATCGTGCACGTCGACTCGTCGAACACGCCTGTGGACGTGGTTGGCGCACAGCTCGATGCAGAGCTGAGCCGGATCACCGGCGACTGAGGGGCTCCCGGCGATGGGCCGGAGCTGCACGAAGCTCGACGTCTTGGTTCTCGGCTCCGGAGTAGCCGGGCTGTCCGCTGTCGTGCGGCTGGCCGATGTCCCCGGCATGCGTGTCGGCGTGCTCACGAAGGCCGAGTTGTCCCAGTCCGCCACTCGATGGGCCCAAGGAGGAGTGGCGGCCGTGCTCGGTGGTGACGAGGACTCCACCGACCTCCATCAAGCCGACACCCTCGCGGCGGGAGCCGGGCTTTGCGACGTCGATGCAGTGCGCGTCTTGGTGGACGAAGGCCCGAGACGCGTGAGCGAGCTGATCGCGCTTGGCGCCGTGTTCGATCGCGAAGCCGATGGTGGCCTGGCTCGCGCCCGAGAAGGCGGGCACTCCACGGCCCGCATCCTCCACGCGGGTGGGGCTGCGACGGGCGCCGAGGTCGAGCGGGCCCTCGTGGACGCCGTACGGAGCACGGCCGCCGCCGTTCTCGAGCGTTGGTTCGCGCTCGACCTGATCATCGACGGTGACAGGTGCGTGGGCGTCGTCGCATTCGATCCCGACGGGCGTCGCCAAGAGGTGCGGGCCCGCCACGTCGTGCTTGCGACCGGCGGCGCAGGACAGCTCTACGCGGTGACCACCAACCCGACCGAAGCCACCGGCGACGGCATAGCCATGGCACTGCGTGCCGGTGTGCCAGTTGCCGACGTCGAGTTCTTCCAGTTCCACCCCACCGCCCTGCACCACCCGGCCATGCCCCGGCCGCTTCTGTCCGAGGCGCTTCGTGGTCATGGCGCGCTGCTTCGCGATGCCGAGGGCGAGCGTTTCATCGACGAGCTTGCTCCGCGCGACGTCGTGAGCCGCGCGATGGCCGACCGAATGTCGGTGCAGGGAGTGGACCATCTGTGGTTGGACGCCACAGGTCTCGAGGCGTTCGCCGAGCGCTTCCCCACCCTTGTCACCTCGTTGAGCGGTGCGGGGCTCGATCCGTCGGTCGACTGGCTGCCCATAGCTCCCGCGGCCCACTACCTCTCGGGCGGAGTGGTGACCGACCTCGACGGTGCGAGCGCCGTGGCGGGACTGTGGGCGGCCGGCGAGACTGCGTGCACCGGTGTCCACGGTGCCAACCGCCTCGCGTCGAACTCCTTGCTCGAAGGGATGGTGTTCGGCGCCCGCCTGGCGGAGGCCATCGAAGCCGGACGCGAGGGACCGTCGGCGACCGGGGCCATGCGAGGCGTGCTCGCCGCGAGCCGTGCGCCGGCGCCAGGCGACGAGGACCCCGGGGTGAAGATCGGCTGCACGGACCTGCGCGACCTCCCCGTGCCCGCGTGGCACGTCGAGCCCCCTCGCGGGGTGTTCGAGAGGGGCGAGGACTTTCTTGCAGGCGTGGTCGCCGGTGCTCGCGCAGAGGACCTCGGCACCGACGTGAGGAAGATGCGAGAACAGCTACAGGGGGCCATGACCGAGGGGGCGGGCGTCCTGCGCTCTTCGGAGTCCCTTGATCTGGTCGGCGCTTGCGTGAAGGACGTGCGCGACCGGCTGTACGACCTCTCACCGGGCCGCGACGCCGGCGAGCTGGCGAACCTGGTCGATCTGGCCCGGGCGTTGTTGAGGGCGGCGGCCGCCCGCACCGAGACCAGAGGTGCTCACGCGCGCCGAGACCACCCCGAGACCCTGCCTCGATGGCGCCGCCGCCTGCTTCACCTCCGCGACGGTCCCGGAGCCCGGAAGTGACGAAGCGATCCGGAGGAGTCGGCTCGCTGCAGGAGGGCTGTGCGGACCCGCCGCTCGTGGCCGTGAAGGAGGCCGTGGCCCGGGCGCTCGCCGAGGACCTGCTGCCGCTCGGTGACCTGAGCGCCTCGCTCGTGCCCGAGAGCTCGACGGGGCGTGCCGCGCTCGTCGTGCGCTCCGAAGGTGTGGTGGCGGGAAGGCTCTGTGCCGTCGAGACTTTCGCCCAGGTGGCCCCCGACCTGATCGTGGACTGGCAACTCCCCGACGGCAGCAAGGTGTTTCCCGGGAACGCCGTGGCCGAGGTGTCGGGCCCGATGCGAGCCCTTCTTGCCGCCGAGCGCACCGCGCTCAACTTTCTGTGCCACCTGTCGGGCGTGGCGACCATTGCCAGGCGCTACGTCGAGGCCGTCTCTGTGGCGAATCCCGCCACGCGCGTCCTGGACACGCGAAAGACGACGCCCGGCCTGCGCGCGCTCGAGAAAGCGGCCGTGCGTGCAGGGGGGGCTCAGAACCACCGCGGCACCCTTTCGGAGGCCGTCCTGGTGAAGGACAACCACCTCGGCGGGATCCGCATGGGCGAGGCCGTGGCCCTGGCGCACGCGCGGTGGCCCGGACGTCTGGTCGAGATCGAGTGTGACCGTGCCGAGCAGGTGCCGGAGGCGCTGTCCGCCGGTGTCTCGGCGGTGCTCCTCGACAACATGACCCCTGACGAGGTGGCGCGCTGTGTCGCGCTCGTGCACGAGCGTGCCGGGCCCGGCACTGTGCTCGTCGAAGTCTCGGGAGGGGTCAGTCTCGAGACTGCTCCCGCGTACGCGCGTGCCGGTGCCGACCTGATCTCGATCGGTGCGCTCACCCACTCAGCCCCTGTGCTCGACATCGGTCTCGACTTCATCTCCGTCCATCGCGGTGGCACGAGGCCGCTTCTCGGAGGGATCTGATGCTGCTCGCAATCGATGTGGGCAACACCGAGACGGTGCTGGGCCTGTTCTGCCTCGGTACGGAGGACGGCCCGCCTCCGCAGAGCCGGCGCGCGCCGCCGGTGGAACCCGAGCCCGCGGGGCTCACGCACCACTGGCGGCTGTCGACCGTCGATGAGCGGACCCCCGACGAGCACGCGCTGCTGCTGTCACAGCTGCTCGACCTCGACGGAATGGACGTCGTCGAGGTCGTGAGCGGCATAGCAGTGGCCTCTTCGGTCCCCCGGGTCACCACGTCCCTGCGCCAGATGGCCGAACAGTGGTTCGACGTGACGTGCATAGTGCTCGAGCCGGGCGTGCGCTCCGGCATGCCGATCCTCTACGACAACCCTAAGGAGGTGGGCGCGGACCGAATCGCGAATGCTATCGGTGCGTACGACCTCTACGGTGGCCCGTGCATCGTGGTCGACCTGGGGACCGCCATCACGTTCGACGTCATATCGAGCGAAGGGGAGTACCTGGGCGGAGCGATCGCTCCGGGCATCGCCATCTCGATGGACGCTCTGTTCCACCACGCCGCCGCCCTGCGCAGGGTGGAGCTCGTGGAGCCGCGAAACGTCGTCGGTAAGTCGACGGTGGAGTCGATCCAGTCCGGGGTTCTCTACGGGTACGTAGCGCAGGTGGACGGCATGTGCCGGCGCATATCCGGCGAACTGGGTCGCGCGGCGGTGGTGGCCACCGGAGGACTTTCGGAGGTGATCGCACCGCTGTCGGAGATGATCCAGTACCGCGAGCCGTGGCTCACCCTGCACGGTCTGCGCTTGGTGTACGAGCGCAACATCAAGTAGCCGTGCCGACGCACGGTAACGTCATCGCGTGGCGGAAGTTCCGTACCGGTTCGAGAGGACCGACGAGGCGCGCGCCCTGGCGGACAGGTACGCTTCCCTCGAAGCAGGCGCTGAGACCGACGACGAGGTGTCCGTCGCCGGTCGTGTGATGCTCGTGCGCCCGATGGGTCGTCTGGCGTTCGCCACCCTTCGCGACTCCTCGGGCGAGATCCAGCTCTTCGCCACCCAGAGCGAGACGGCGGGGTTCGAGCTGTTCTCAGGGCTGTCGCTGGGTGACTGGGTCGGAGCGACCGGACGCGTGGTGAGGACCAGACGGTGCGAGCTGTCCGTGTTGGTGAGCGACTGGGTGTTGCTCGCCAAGGCGCGCCGGAGCTTCGGCGACAAGTGGCGCGGGGTGAGCGACATCGAGACGCGCCTGCGCCGGCGCGAGGTCGACCTGTGGGTCAACGAGCGAACCCGTGGTGTGCTCGCACTTCGCAGCCGGATGGTGAGTCTTCTGCGGAGGCGTCTCGAGGAGCGCGGCTTCGTCGAGGTGGAGACTCCGATGCTCCACCCGATCCCGGGCGGCGCGCTGGCGAAACCGTTCGTCACGCACCACAACGCGCTCGGCACCGATCTGTACCTGCGAATCGCCCCCGAGCTGTACTTGAAGCGCCTCGTCGTAGGAGGCTGCGAGAAGGTGTTCGAGATCGGCCGGGTGTTCCGCAACGAGGGCCTGTCTCCCCGTCACAACCCCGAGTTCACGATGCTCGAGCTGTACCAGGCGTACGCCGATTACCGCGATCTGACCGGGCTGGTGGAGGACCTGGTGTCGGGGCTTTGTTCCGAGCTGCGTGGCTCGACACGCCTCCAATACCAAGGCCGCGAGCTGGATCTCACGCCGCCCTGGCGGCGGGCGACGATGGCCGAGCTCATCGCAGAGGCGACGGGTGAGCCTGCCGATGTGCACACGCCGGTCGAGGAGCTACGGAGGCGTCTGGCGGCTGCGGGGGGTGAGCCCCTCGAGGCGTGGGGGGCGGGCAAGCTGCTGCTCGAGCTCTACGAGAAGACCACCGAGCCGCAGCTGTGGGGCCCGGTGTTCGTCATGGACTTTCCCGCAGAGGTGTCGCCTCTCGCCCGACGGCACCGGCTGGACCCCGACCTGGTCGAGCGCTTCGAGCCGGTTCTCGCGGGGAGAGAGCTGGGTAACGCCTTCTCCGAGCTGGTCGACCCCGACGACCAGCGTGCTCGTTTCGACGCTCAGGCCGCAGCGCACGCGGCCGGAGACGAGGAGGCGATGGCGATCGACGAGGACTTCCTTCGGGCACTGGAGTACGGGTTGCCGCCCACGGCGGGGCTCGGCATCGGCATAGACCGGTTAGTCATGCTCTTCGCCGATCTTGCCAACATCCGCGAGGCGATCGCCTTTCCCACTCTCCGCCCCGAGCGTTAGCCGCCCCGCCACCACCACCCGGCCAACGAGCCGCCCTCGAACGCCGGGCCACCCCGGCGACAGCCAGCCGGCTGCCCTTCAACGGCGCGCCAGGGGGAGGTCCGCGAGCAGCGAGCCAGCCAGGTCGGCGAGCGCACGGCTCAACTCGGCGCCGGGGACCGCCGTGGCGGCCTCGACCGCCTGCTGGACGTATCGGCGCCCGATGGACAGGGTCGAGTCGATCGCACCCGAGGCGGCCACTATGGCGCGTGCCTTGTCCCGTTCCGGAGGCCGAAGCGGCTGGCCCAGCAAGGGGGAGAGCTCAGGACCCGCCTCCGGGTCGCGCAACGCGAGCAGCACGGGAAGGGTGTAGATGCCCTCTGCGAGGTCCTGGCCGGGGAGCTTGCCGAGCTCCTCTTCGGTGCCGATCAGGTCGAGGATGTCGTCGCGCAGCTGGAAGACCATGCCGAAGCACCTGCCGAACGTCGTGAGCGCCTCCACCTCCAGGCGCGCCAAGCCTCCGGTCAGCGCACCGATCCGGCACGAGGTCGACATGAGCGCGGCCGTCTTTCCCGCTATCGAAGCGAAGTAGTCGTCGTCCGTGCGCGCCAAGCTGAACGCCGAGCGAACCTCGGTGACCTGTCCCTGGCAGAGGTGGCCGAGCGTGTTCGCCAGAAGACCTGCGATCTCGGTGCCCAGCGCGGCGGCGATCGCCGCGGAACGCGCCAGCAGGAAGTCACCCGCCACGATGGCGACGAGGTTGCCGAAACGGGCGTTCACCGTCTGGGTGTTTCGTCGCATGGTGGCTTCGTCCATGACGTCGTCGTGGTAGAGCGAGGCCAGGTGCACGAGCTCGACGGCGACTGCACCGGACAGGTCGTCGAGCGCCGCCGGGCGGGTCCCACCGGTTGCCGACGCCAGAGCCAGGCTGGGACGCAGGCGTTTGCCACCAGCAGCGATCAGATGGGTCGTAACCTGGTCGAGGAACTCATCACCCGAGCTCACCGCCGCGCGCAGCTCCGGTTCCAGGCGCGCCAGGTCGTCTGCCATGAACGAAAGAGAAAGGAGGGGTGAGCCGTTCACCAGGGTGAACGATATGCGACGGCGGTCGCGAGGCGACAACGGAGCCTTAGCGGCCGCGAGCGACAGTCGTTTGCCAGGCGAAAGCGTCGGTGCTCACCAGGGCACTAAGGCCTGATCTGACTGTGTCGAAGGCTGGTGTTCCCCCGTAGGCCCAGGCCGTTAGAATCTAATTGTCGAACCGTCGAGGGAGGCGGGCTGGTGTTCGAACGATTTACGGACCGAGCACGCAGGGTGCTGGTGCTTGCGCAGGAGGAGGCACGCCTTCTCAACCACAGCTTCATCGGCACCGAGCACATCCTGCTCGGCCTGATCCACGAGGGTGAAGGCGTGGCCGCCAAGGCTCTCGAGCAGCTCGGCATCTCGCTCGAAGCCGTTCGGGAGAAGGTCGAGGAGACCATCGGTGCCTCGGGCACCGCTCCCACCGGTTCGCCCCCGTTCACGCCGCGCGCGAAGAAGGTGCTCGAGCTCTCCCTGCGCGAGGCGCTCCAGCTGGGGCACAATTACATAGGCACCGAGCACATGCTTCTCGGACTCGTGCGCGAGGGCGAGGGTGTGGCGGCACAAGTTCTTCAAAGCCTCGGAGCCGACCTGGCGCGCGTGCGTCAGCAGGTCATCCAACTGCTCTCGGGGTACCAGGGCAAAGAGTCAGTGGGTGCCGGTCCGGGGTCCCCAGCATCCGAGACGCCATCTGGCTCGCCGGTTCTCGACCAGTTCGGGCGCAACCTGACCCAGCTCGCGCGTGACGGCAAGCTCGACCCGGTCATCGGGCGTCACAACGAGATCGAGCGCGTGATGCAGGTCCTGAGCCGCCGCACGAAGAACAACCCCGTCCTCATCGGCGAGCCCGGCGTCGGCAAGACCGCCATCGTGGAGGGTCTCGCCCAGCGCGTCGTGTCGGACGACGTCCCCGAGACCTTGAAGGCCAAGCAGCTCTACACCCTCGACCTGGGTGCCCTTGTCGCCGGGAGCCGGTACCGGGGCGACTTCGAGGAGCGCCTCAAGAAGGTGCTGAAGGAGATCCGCACACGTGGCGACATCATTCTCTTCATCGACGAGGTCCACACGTTGGTCGGCGCAGGAGCAGCCGAAGGAGCCATCGACGCGGCCTCGATCCTGAAGCCCATGTTGGCGCGGGGTGAGCTGCAGACGATCGGGGCCACGACCCTCGACGAGTACCGCAAGCACTTCGAGAAGGACGCGGCCCTCGAGAGGCGTTTCCAGCCGATCAAGGTGGAGCAGCCCACCGTGTCGCACACCATCGAGATCCTGAAGGGCCTGCGCGACCGCTACGAGTCCCACCACTCGGTCACGATCACGGACCAGGCGCTCGTCGCGGCGGCGAACCTCGCCGACCGCTACGTGGCAGACCGTTTCCTGCCCGACAAGGCAATCGACTTGATCGACGAAGCCGGAAGTCGGCTGCGAATCCGCCGCATGACCACTCCTCCCGGCTACAAGAAGCTCGAGGACGAGATCAACCGCATTCGCAGCGACAAGGACTCCGCCCTCGAACGCCAGGCGTACGACCAGGCGAAGAAGCTGGCCGAGCAGGAGAAGGAGCGGCTCGACCGCAAGTCGGCCATGGAGGCGGAGTGGCGCGCAGAAGGTGTGGACCTGTTCGATGTCGTAGACGAAGAGGTCATCGCGGAGGTACTCGCCAACTGGACCGGCATCCCCGTCTACCGCCTCACCGAGGAGGAGACGGCCAAGCTGCTGCGGATGGAGGACGAGCTGCACAAGCGCGTCATAGGACAGGACGAGGCGATCAAGGCGCTTTCGCGCGCGATCCGCCGTACTCGCGCCGGTTTGAAGGATCCCAAGCGGCCGAGCGGGTCGTTCATCTTCCTCGGTCCCACCGGAGTCGGTAAGACCGAGCTTGCGAGGGCGCTCGCAGAGTTTCTCTTCGACGACGAGGACTCGCTCGTCCAGCTCGACATGAGCGAGTACATGGAGAAGCACACCGTGTCGCGCCTCGTCGGCTCGCCGCCGGGGTACGTCGGTTACGACGAGGGCGGACAGCTCACGGAGGCCGTTCGCCGCAAGCCGTTCTCGGTCGTGCTGTTCGACGAAGTGGAGAAGGCGCACCCGGATGTCTTCAATGCCCTCCTGCAGATCCTCGAGGACGGGCGGCTCACCGATGCCCAGGGTCGGTCGGTGGACTTCAAGAACACCGTGCTGATCATGACCTCGAACCTGGGGACCGCGGACCTCAGGAAGTCGTCGGTCGGTTTCGCGAAGACCTCGGAGGCGGTCAGCTACGAGCGCATGAAGACAAAGGTGCACGACGCGCTGAAACAGCACTTCCGTCCGGAGTTCCTGAACCGTGTGGACGAGGTCATCGTCTTCCACGAGCTGTCGAGGGACGAGGTAGTGCTGATCGTCGACCTCATGATCCGGCGCGTCTGCGATCAACTCGAGTCACAGGGCATGGGTCTCGAGCTCACACCGGCCGCCAAGTTGTTGCTAGCCGAGAGCGGATACGACCCCACCCTGGGTGCCCGACCGCTTCGCAGGGCGATCCAACAATTCGTGGAGGACCCGCTCTCGGAGCGCATCCTGTGGAAGGAATTCCACGTAGGCGAGACGATCATCGTCGACGTCGAGGATTCGCAGATCGTGTTCCGCTCCGTCGAGGGTCTGACGCCGCCGCCCGTCGAGATGGCAGGCGCGGGCGCCACTCCCGATCCGGCCCGCAGCTGATCGAAGCCTGCCAGCTCTTCGTAAGGCGTGCGCATGGACGAGGTTTGCTTAGCGACTCGATGACAGCCGTCCCAGCTCGGCGTGAGAGGGACGGGTACCATGCGGGCGTGGGAGGGCGTAGCCGAGGACACATCCGGTCCGCTCGTCGATGATGGTCTCCGGTCGTGCAGCGAGCTCGGCCATGGCCGAGGCCCTGGCGCTCGTGGTACCGGGTCAGCCACTTCGCGAGGGCCTGGAGCGGATCCTCCTCGCCAAGCGCGGCGCGCTCATAGCAGTCGGAGACGGTCCGGAGGTGCTCTCGATCTGCACCGGGGGCTTCCTCATAGACGCTGAGTTCAGCCCGCAACGTCTGTCTGAGCTGGCGAAGCTGGATGGAGCCATCGTGCTGTCCTCCGACGCCGGGCGCATCGCTCGGGCCAACGTCCACCTCATGCCGAACCCGTCCATCCCTACCACCGAGACGGGGACTCGTCATCGAACCGCAGAACGCATGGCACGCTCCATCGACGTTCCGGTCATCTCCGTGTCGGCTGCTATGGGCATGGTCACCGTCTACCGCCATGACATAAAGCATGCGTTGCAACCGGCCAGCCATATGCACGAACGCGTGAGTCACGCGCTCCAGACACTGCAGCGGTTCCGTCAGCGGTTCGACTTCGCGGTCACGGCGCTATCGGCGCTCGAAGTCGAGGACACGGTCACCGTGCGAGATGTGGCGGCCGTTCTCCAACCCAGCGAGCTCGTGATGCGCATCGCAGGGGACATCGAGGACGACCTCACAGAATTGGGCGAGGAGGGAAGGATGCTGCGGCTCCAGCTCGACGAGCTGACCGACGGGGTCGACGCAATGCGCAGGCTGGTCGTGCGCGACTACTTGCAGGCGACCGGACGCGGCCCCGACCGGGCCTTGGAAGGCATGCGCCGGCTCACCACGGACGAGCTTGCCGATCCCAGGCGCATAGGCGCGGCACTCGGGTTGCCCGACTCACGCACCGAGCTCGACGTGTCTCTAGAGCCCCACGGATATCGGGCACTTCACAGGTTGGCGCGCTTTCCCGACGTCCTTGTCGAACGGATCGTGCAGCACTTCGCGGGGTTGCAGAAGATCATGCGAGCCTCGGTGGGCGACCTCGAGGAAGTCGAAGGGGTGGGCGCGGCGCGTGCCCGCTCGTTGAAGGACGGACTCGCCCGCCAGGCCGAGTCGAGCATCCTGGACCGCTACACCTGATCAAGAGGGGCGGTCGCGCTACCTGGAGCCACCTAGAAGGGCGACCGGGCGCCTCGGGTAGAATGAATTGTCGGCGGGTGCGCCGGTGACGGCCAATCTGTGCGTGGGGCAGGAGATATCTGTGGTCTTCGACATCGGTGACAAGGTGGTCTACCCCCACCACGGTGCTGCGATCGTGGAGCGGCGCGAACAGAAGGAGGCATTCGGCGAGAAGCGCGAGTACCTCGTCCTGCGCTTGGCCTACGGTGACCTCACCTTGATGGTCCCTGCAGACAACACCGAGGGTGTCGGGCTGCGCGAGGTGATCAACGACGAAGAGGTCGAAGAGGTCTTCGCAGTCCTTCGAAAGAAGGAAGCGCGCATGCCCACGAACTGGTCCCGCCGGTACAAGAACCACTCCGAGAAGCTCCGCTCAGGGGACATCTACCAGGTCGCCGAGGTCGTGCGGAACCTCTCGATCCGCGACAAGGACAAAGGTCTGTCCGCGGGGGAGAAGAGGATGCTGGGACGCGCCAGGCAGATCCTCGTTTCGGAGCTGACGTTCGCCCTCGACGTGAACGAGGAACAGGCCCAGAAGCGCCTCGACGAGGCGCTGCCCTGAGCCGGCCGGCTCGGGCCACCCGTTCGGACGGTGGAGCAGCTCGGCTCTGGAGCGTTGCGGGTGTGGGCCGTGGTGGTGGCAGCCGGCGGTGGCACGCGCTTCGGAGGAAGAAAGCAGTTCGCCATGATCCGGGGGCGCCCCATGGTCGACTGGGCGCTGTCCGCGGCGAAAAATGCGGTGGACGGGGTCGTCCTCGTGGTTCCTCCGAGTGACGCCAATCTGTCTGTGGGTGACGCCAATCGGCTGAGGGATGACACGCGCGGCGCGGACTTCGTCGTCGTAGGGGGAGAGACTCGCTCGGCTTCTGTACGTGCGGGTCTCGGCGTGGTTCCTCAGGACGCGGCGGTGATCGTCGTCCACGACGGAGCGCGCCCGCTCGCGTCCCAAGCCCTGTTCGCGAGGGTGATCGGCGCAGTGGTAGACGGAGCGGACGCGGCGGTGCCCGGTCTGGCGGCGGCCGACACCTTGAAGCGTGTGAGCGAAGGGGTCGTGGTGGAAGACATTGCGCGCGACGAGGTAGTGGCGGTGCAGACCCCCCAAGCGTTTCGGGCGGAGGTTCTTCGGCGGGCGTACTCCGCCGCCGGCGACGCCACCGACGACGCGGTCCTGGTGGCGGCGCTCGGCGTCACGGTGCGAGTGGTGTCGGGCGAGCCGCGGAACCTGAAGGTGACGACTCCAGCCGATCTGGAGCTGGTGCAGGCTCTGGCGGGGACGTGATGGTGGCGCCGGACTCGACGCCCAGCTTCAGGGTCGGACACGGTTTCGACGTCCATCGTTATTCGGACGATCCCGACCGGCAGCTCGTGCTCGGGGGGGTGGTCATCGAAGCGGCTCCCGGTCTCGAGGGACACAGTGACTCCGACGTGCTCTCCCACGCCATGTCCGACGCTCTCCTGGGCGCTGCGGCTCTCGGGGACCTAGGCGGGCACTTCCCTGACACCGATCCGTCGTGGGCGGGCGTCAGGTCGCTAGAGCTGCTCGAGCGGGTGCTTTCGATGCTCGAGGAGCAACAGATGGACGTGATGAACGCCGATTGCACGATCATCTGCGAGAGGCCCAGCTTGAGCGAGGACATACCTCGGATTGCGCGCCAGTTGACTTCGCTCGTCGGTGCACCCGTCAGCGTGAAGGCCAAGCGTGCCGAGGGTCTCGGCGCGCTTGGCCGCGTAGAAGGAATCGCTTGTCTTTGTGTGGTCCTCGTCACGGCCCGTGGCACTGCACGAGACACAAGGCTCGAGACTCGTTCGGCTCCGTCGTGAGCCACCCGCAGCACCCAGGTGGCCGCGCCAGCCGTCGCGACTACGACAAGCGCAGCGTGCATGGTCGTCGACGCGGTCTCGGAGGCGAGCAGGTCGAGGGACGACAGGCCGTTCGCGAGCTGTTGGCGACGGCGAGACGGCCGGTGAGGGAGGTGTGGATCGTTCAGAGCCTGGAACCTTCACCGCAGCTCGACGAGATCGCCCGCCTGGCCGCCAGGAGCAGGGCGAAGGTCGTGTTCGTGGGGCGCAAACGGCTCGAAGCGGTGGCCAGAACCGACTCTGCCCAGGGTGTCCTGGCCTTGGCCGCCCCTCTGGAGGAGACGCCGCTCGAGAAGCTGTACGAGACCACCGGCGGCAGCGCACCGTTCCTGCTCGTGCTCGACGGGGTGAGCGATCCCCAGAACCTGGGCGCGATCCTGCGCAGTGCCGAATGCGCAGGGGTGACAGGGGTCATCGTGCCTCGTCATCGCGCCGCGAATGTGACCCCCACGGTCACCAAGGTGGCGGCCGGAGCCGTCGAGCACATGGCCATGACCGTGGTGCCGGGCATACCCAGCGCTCTGCACCATCTGTCCGAGCACGGTGTCACGTGCGTCGGCCTCGATGCGAAGGCTGGGCAGTCGCTCTTCGACGTAGGGACCGAGCTCGACGGTCCGGTGGCCCTGGTGCTCGGAGCAGAGGGTAGGGGACTCGGCTCGCTGAGCCGCCGCCGATGCGCGGTGATCGCGTCCATCCCCCAGCACGGGACGCTCGACTCGCTCAACGTGGCGGCAGCCTGCGCCGTGGCGTGTTTCGAGTTGGCGCGTCGTCGCAGCTTCCCGCGCCCCGACGATGGGTGAATGGGCGGAGTTCAGCCTCTCGTGCCGTGCACGAATCCGAGAACTGCTGCAACCAAGTCCTCGGGATTGTCCTCTTGGAGGAAGTGTCCCGCGCCGACGATCGTGGTGTGGGGCTGACCACGCGCCCCGGGGACGAGCTCCTTGAAGCGCTCGTCGGCTCCCCTGGTGATCGCGTCGCCGTCGCTGAACGCGCAGAGAAACGGTTTGTCGAAGATATTGAGCACGCCCCATGCACGGCGGTTCGCCTCGGAGGCGGGATCGTCCGGTCGCGTGGGGACGAGGAGCGGGAACTGGCGCGCCCCCTCCTTGTAGCTCTCGTCCGGGAACGGCGCGTCGTAGGCGGCCATCACCTCCTCGGCAAGCGACGTCGTACACCCACCTGCGACGATGCTGCCGACGGGCAGCTCAGGAGCCTCCCGGGCGAATTTCTGCCAGGCGAAGAAAGCCTCGTTCATGTGGTCGTCACCGGTCGGAAGGCCGGTGTTCGCGACCACCACCCGACGGAAGCGATCGGGGTGCTCGGCGACGAGGCGCAGACCCACCAGTCCACCCCAGTCCTGGCCGAGAAACGTGACGCCCTCGAGCCCGAGGCGGTCGAAGAGGGCTGCACGCATCCACTCGACGTGGCGCGCGTAGCTGTAGTCGGTGCGCGAGGAAGGTTTATCGGAACGGCCGAAGCCCACGAGGTCCGGAACGATCACCCGCAAGCCCGCCGCAACCAACCCAGGCACCATCCTGCGGTACAGGTAGCTCCACGACGGCTCACCGTGGAGGAGAACGACGACCTCGGTGTCCCCGGATGGCTCGTACGAGCCGCCGTGCCCTTCGTCGAGGTAGTGCACCCGCAGCCCGTCGTTCGAACTGTCGCCGGCGGGGACCTCGACGTAGTGGGGCTTGAAGTCGTAGCCGGGAAGCGAGTCAAAACGCTCCTCGGGTGTGCGAAGGACCTTCATCTCCATCCTCCTCCTATGAGGGACTCAAGCTCGAACGGGCCCTACGGACGACGCCGACTGCATGGACGGGTGTTTGACCGGGAGAACGAGGGCCGCAGAACGAGGGCCGCAGAACGGGGGCCGCAGAACGGGGGCCGCAGAACGGGGGCCGCAGAACGGGGGCCGCAGAACGAGGGCCGCAGAACGAGGGCCGGTGGTGAGAGAGAGCCGTGGTGGTTCACAGGGAGCCGGTGGTGGGACTCGAACCCACGACCTGACGATTACAAGTCGTCTGCGCTTCCGACTGCGCCACACCGGCCTGCCCTTCCACGCTACCGCCGCACTTCTCAGCAAGGTGAGAGGACCGGAGCACCTGGAGGGGTGGCCCCAGGGTCCTTGCTTCGGGTGCGCGCCGTTGGCAGGCTGGGGCCACATGACCTTCACCGACAGGGACAAGGAGATCCTCGACTTCGAGGCTTCGTGGTGGACCCGGCCCGGACCGAAGGCTGAGGCGGTGCGGGTCCACTTGGGCATGTCTCCCGCGTTCTACTACCGGCGCCTTGCGGCCCTCGTCGACAACGAGGAGGCTGTGGCGCATGCGCCGATGGTGGTGTACAGGCTCAGGAGGCGCAGGGACGAGCGTCGCCGTGAGCGCTTCGAAGGGGTCGCCGAACCGCAGCATCCACGACGATGAGTGAGCCGGGGAACGGGTCGGGGTTCGGCGGTCCGTACGACGTTTCGGGTGGTTCCCGCCGTGCGTCGGCGGGTTCGTCTCCCCACGATCCGTTCGAGCCACCCGAGAGGTCAGGGCTGGTGCGTGGCGTGGCCATCGTCACGCTCGCCGTGATCTTGGGGATCCTGTTGTTGCCGTCGGCGACCCGTGCCCCCCTGGTCGTCGTCGCGGCCCGGTCTGCGCCTCCCGCGCGACAAGGGCCCAGCTCCACGACGACCAGCCTTCCGGCCAGGTCGACGACCACCACGACGACAACGCTCGCACCCGCCAAGATCCACGTGCTCGTGGCCAACGCCACGAGCGTCAACGGGGTGGCCGGCTCTGTGACGACGTTTCTCGGAGGCAAGGGCTTCGCCACGCTTACGGCTGTCAACGCGTTGGTGAAGCTGACGGCGTCTCAGATCTACTTCACGGCGGCGGGATCCGTCGCGGCCGCGAACGAAGTCGCTTCGGTTCTGCAGCTGGCGCCTACGACGGTGCAGGCGGTCTCGGCGAAGCCTCCTGTGTCGAACGCAGCCGGGGCGTCTGTGATCGTGATCGCCGGTTCGGACCTCGTCACGCGATTCGCCGCCGCCTCCACCACGACCACGGTCAAGAGCCACTGAGCAGTACGCAGCCGAAGGGAGCGGCAGACCTAGGCGTGCTCAGCGCGCTTCTGGTCGATCCACCTTCGAGCGCGATCCTGACGGACTTCGACGGGACTCTCGCGCCGATCGTCTCCGATCCTGACGAGGCAAGGCCGCTTTCCGGTGCAGCCGAGGTGCTCGCCAGGCTGTCGGCGCGATTCGGCGTGGTGGGAGTCGTATCGGGAAGGCCTGTCGAATTCCTGACGCGCCATCTGGCCGCGTCGGGCACTGGCGTGCAGCTCGTCGGTGTCTACGGGTGCGAGTGGATCGAGGAAGGAGAGGTGCGGCGTGCCCCCGAGGTCCAGCCGTGGACCGGCGTTGTCGCAGAGGCCCTGACCGCCGCGCTCTCGGAGGCTCCTGCAGGCGTCGGCGTCGAAGACAAAGGAGTGTCCGTGACCCTCCACTGGCGTGGCGTTCCCGACGCGGCGAAGTGGGCGTCAGCTTTTGCGGCCGCCTGGGCGGCTCGTACGGGGCTGACGCTCCAGCCCGGGCGTATGGCGATCGAGCTGCGCCCGCCGGTCGATCTGGACAAGGGGCGCGTGGTCGAACGCTTGGCGCAGGGATGTACGGCAGCCTGCTTCGTGGGCGACGATTCCGGCGATCTCGTCGCGTTCGAAGCGCTCGACCGCCTTGCCACACGAGGGACGCGCACCGTGCGCGTGGCAGTCGCCACGGCGGAGTCACCTCCCGAGCTCGGAGCGTCGGCAGACCTGGTGCTCGGTGGGCCCGTCGAGGCGCTCGCCGTGCTGCGAGGGCTCGCCGCGGCGGCGGGAGCTCGGTAGGTCAGCTGCGTGCCAGCGCGATCTGATCAGTGAGCCATTGGTCGGGCTTGCGGCGCATCACCAGGGCCCGCAACGCCCCGGCCCTGAGTCCTCGCTCCTCGGCGGTCATTTCCAGAGCTTGTAGCAGGACGTCGGCGGTACCGGTCACGTCGAAGGGGTTCAACTCGACCGCCTCTTCGCGCAGTTCGGCGAACGATCCCGCCTCGCGCGAAAGCGCCAGCACCCCCTTCTTCGTGTTGAGCAACGGACCCTCCTTGGCCACGAGGTTGAGCCCGTCGCGAAGCGGGTTGACCAGCAGCACGTCGTAGCGCATGAGGGCGGCGAGGGACCGGTCCACGTCGTCGGCCACGTCGAGCAGCACCGGGGTCCAGTCGGCCGTTCCCCATGTGTCGTTCACGCGTTGCGCCGTGTGAGCGATCTCGGTGCTGTAGGCCAGGTACTCGGGAAGGCTCAGGCGCGACGGGTAAGTCAACGAGAGCAGAACCACGTTCCCGCGCACCTCGGGGTGCCGGTGCAGGAGCTCGTCGAACGACCAGAACCCGCGAAGCAGGTTCTTCGACGGTTCGGCACGGTCGACGCTCAACACCATCCGCCTGTCGCCGATCAGCGCGTCGAGGTATTCGGAAGCTGCAGCGCAGCGCGGTGACGCTGCTCGCCGCGCCAGGTACTCGGGGTCGGGGGAGAGCGGCGAGACGAACGTCGGCGGCGCCTCCACACCATTGTCGGCACAGCAGGCCAGGAAGGCCGCCTCCCAGCGGGTCGTGTGAAACCCACAACCTGCCGCCGCCGCCATTCCCCCGAGCAGATCTCGTGCTGCCCTTTCCGGGAGGACCCGAAGCGCGCTCGGGTCGGCGAAGGGGGTGTGTGTGAAGTGAACACAGCGAAGGTCGGCACGCTGCATTGCGAGCATCCCCGGAAGCAGGCTCAGGTGGTAGTCCTGGACGAGGACGGTGGCACCGTGCGCGGAGGTGTCGCAGATCACTGCGGCGAAGGCTTGGTTCAGCTCCCGGTAGTGCTCCCACGCCTCGGTCCAAAAACGGTCGAGCCGGGGCCTGCGGGCGAGGTCGAAGAGGTGGTGATGGCAGAACCACAGAGTCGAGTTCGCCACCACGTCGTAGGCCATGCGATAGGCGGCCGGGTCTGGCTGCACCATCGTCAGGTCGATGCCGTCGACCTTCAACATTCCGTCGGCCGCGGCCATCCGGTCGGCGTCGGACATCGCACATGCCACCCAGTGGGTTCCCTTTCCCTGGAGCAATGGCAGCAACGCTGCGGCCAGCCCCCCTCCCGATCCGGCCCGAACTGGACGACCGGCGTCGTCGAACGAGAACGACACGGGGCCGCGGTTGGACGCAACGACGAGGTCGGCTCCACCCACGAGATGCGACCCTATCGGTTGGACTCGCCCGTGGGTCACTTGCACCGCACATCCGCGCCAGCCGGATCCGTCGGCCATGGCCTTGTGTCGTGCGGATCTTCTGGATGCGACGCTGTCCGGGCGAAAATGCCGTTGTGGCTTCCACAGAGTCATCGGGATCGCACGAGCAGCGCCTCGTGGTGGCCGCCCCGGATTCCTTCAAGGGAACCTGCGGTGCCGCCGACGTGGCCCGGGCCGTGGCCGTCGGGGCGCGCCGAGCGGGCTGGGGCTGCGACCTGTGTCCTCTTTCGGATGGCGGCGAGGGGTTCGCGTCAGTTCTCGCCTCCCACGCGTCGAGGGGCCGGGGGAGGTGGCAGACGACGACCGTGAGCGGACCTCTGGGTGCCGAGGTGGTCGCCCGATGGTGGTGGGCACCTCCCGAAGCTGTGCTCGAGTCGGCCGCCGCGTCCGGGCTGGTGCTGGCCGGGGGCGCCTCGGGAAACGACCCGATGGCGGCCACGTCACGTGGCACGGGCGAGTTGATCGCAGCGGCACTGAGATCGGGGGCAGGCAGGCTGCTCGTCGGGTTGGGGGGGTCGGCGAGCACCGACGGGGGTCTCGGCGCGCTCGAGGTGTTGGACGCGGCCGGCGGGCTCGGCGAGGCCGAGGTGCTGGTGGGGTGCGACGTCGTCACGTCGTTCGTCGACGCCGCTTCTCTGTTTGCTCCGCAGAAGGGCGCTTCGCCGGCCCAGGTGACAGAGCTTCAGGAGCGGCTGGTGGCGCTCGGGGATCGCTACCTCGAGCGCTTCGGGGTCGATGTGACCTCCATGCCCCGAGCTGGGGCAGCGGGCGGGCTTGGCGGTGGGCTGGCGGCCCTCGGAGCACAGCTCGTAGGCGGCCTCGACCTCGTGGCGGACAGATGCGGTCTCGACCGGCGCATATCCGAGGCGGAGCTCGTGATCACCGGAGAGGGTCTTGTCGACTCCTCGTCGTGGTCGGGGAAGGTGGTCGGCGGAGTGCTCGACCGGGCCCGCCTGGCGAACGTGCCCGCCGTGGTGCTGGCAGGGGCGGTGGGAGAAGCAGGGCTACCCAAGAGCCACGCACAGGTCGAGATGGTGAGCCTTGCCGGGCGTTTCGGCCTCGCCAGGGCTTCGCTGGAGCCGGTCTCGTGCATCGAAGAGGTCGTGCAGGAGCTTCTCGAGGACCGCTAGGGACGTCGAAGGACGTTTCCGCGGAAACGCGACCGCGTGAATTCCCAGGCGGAAGGCGTGGGCAGAGTCTCGGGCTCGGTGCCGGAGCGCCGGGCGCCCAGCGCGTTGACTCGGGTGCCCGAAGCGGCCACTATGTAGGCATCATCAAGAGCGGCTGAGGGACGGGCCCTTTGACGCCGCGACAACCAGCACGAGCCCCGCTCCAGCGGTCAGCGCCGCGACCAGTGGGGCCAAATGTGCCAGGTGCCAATGCCCGACCGATGAGGAGGAACCCGTGGATTTCGTCACCGCCCTTCGCTGCAGGGAATGTGCGCGCCGGTACCCGGCCGAGGCTCTCCACGTCTGTGACCGCTGTTTCGGGCCACTCGAGGTCGTCTACGACTACGAGGCCGTCTCGGCGAACCTGAGCCGCAGCAAGATCGCCCTCGGCCCCCAGACCATCTGGCGCTACGGGCCGCTCCTGCCGGTGTCGGACCCGGCGCCCATCGACCTCGGGACCGGTTTCACCCCCCTGGTTCGCGCCGATCGTCTGGCCGCGGAGCTCGGTCTGGGCGAGCTGTGGGTGAAGAACGACACCGCCAACCCCACCGGCTCGTTCAAGGACAGGGTGGTGTCGGTGGCTCTCACCAAGGCCCGAGAGCTCGGGTTCAAGGTCGTGGCCTGTGCTTCGACGGGCAACCTGGCCAATTCCGTGGCCGCTCACGCGGCGCGTGCGGGAATGATGTCGGTGATCTTCATCCCGAAGGACTTGGAGCGTGCCAAGGTCGTCAGCACCGCCGTGTACGGCGGGCACGTCGTGGCGGTGGAGGGCACCTACGACGACGTCAACCGCTTGTGCGCGGAGCTGTCGGCCGAGCGCCCCGCGTGGGCGTTCGTCAACGTGAACCTGCGCACGTACTACGCAGAAGGCTCGAAGACCCTTGCTTTCGAGGTGGCCGAGCAGCTCGGATGGCAGGCGCCGGACCACGTCGTGGTACCGGTCGCCTCCGGGAGCCAGCTCACCAAGGTGGCAAGGGGCTTTCGCGAGCTCTACGAGGTGGGACTGCTCGAAGAGGAGCCCCACGTGCGGATGTCGGGGGCGCAGGCGTCGGGTTGCGCGCCGGTCGCCACCGCCTTCGCCGATGGTGCTGATTCCGTACGGCCGGTGCGGCCCGAGACGATCGCCAAGTCCCTTGCGATCGGGGACCCCGCCGACGGCCCCTACGCCCTGGAAGAGGTGCGTTCGAGCGGCGGGTCGTTCGCCGTCGCCGGCGACGACGAGATCGTCGATGCCATCCGCCTGCTGGCTCGGACCGAGGGCATCTTCACCGAGACAGCGGGGGGAGTGACCATCGCGGCGTTGGCCAAGCTCGCCTGCGAGGGCGTCGTTCGCCAAGATGAGCGCGTGGTCGTCCACGTGACAGGCCACGGCCTCAAGACCGCCGAGGCGCTCGTGTCGCTGGGACCGACGGCGACGATCGCCCCCAGCCTCGACGCGTTCAACGCCGCCGTCGACGTCGACGGCGAACTGCGCCGAGTGGACCGATGAGCGTCACGGTGCGGGTGCCGACCCAGCTGCGCACGTTGACCGCAGGCGCCGCGGAGGTGCCGCTGGAGGGCTCGACGGTGCAGGAGGTTCTGAAGGCGCTCGAAGTCGCCCACTGCGGCTTCGCGGACCGGCTCTTCGACGACGGCGGAGGCTTGCGCCGCTTCGTCAACCTGTTTCTCGACGACGAGGACGTCCGGTTCCTCCAGGGACTCGGCACTCCGGTGGCCGACGGGCAAACCCTCTCCATAGTCCCGGCCGTGGCAGGCGGCTGATCTCTGGCGGCGAGAAGGTGGCCGGGTAGAAGGGGTCGGCCGCCCGGGTACCCGGGCGGGCTCGAACGGGCCGTGGAACGGGGGTGACACGCACGGTGTTGCGCAGCTCCCCCTGGCGTGGTTTGCTGTTAGCACTCGAACCGTTAGAGTGCTAACAGAGCCGCTCGGGCCTCGAGCCTCGGTCGCCCGGCTGGGCCGGTCGCCGGCGGCGGCATCCGTCATGGAACCCACGGAGGAACAACCAAAATGTCCAAGCTGATCGCCTTCGACGAGGAAGCCCGCAGGTCTCTCGAGAACGGCATGAACAAGCTGTCCGACGCCGTTCGGGTCACCCTCGGCCCGAAAGGCCGCAACGTCGTCCTGGAGAAGAAGTGGGGCGCGCCCACGATCACGAACGACGGTGTGTCAATCGCCAAGGAGATCGATCTCGAGGACCCGTTGGAGAAGGTCGGTGCCGAGCTGGTGAAGGAAGTGGCGAAGAAGACCGACGACGTGGCCGGCGACGGCACCACCACCGCCACGGTGCTCGCTTGGGCCATGGTCCACGAGGGGCTGCGAAACGTGGCCGCGGGGGCGAACCCCATGTCACTGAAGCGTGGGATCGAGGCCGCGGTGGAGACCACCGTCGACTCTCTCAAGTCGATCGCCCGAGAGACGGAGACCAGATCGCAGATCTCCCAGGTGGCTGCCATCTCCGCCGCCGACAACGAGATCGGCGAGATGATCTCCGAGGCCATCGACAAGGTAGGCAAGGACGGCGTGATCACGGTCGAGGAGTCCCAGACCTTCGGCATGGAGATGGACCTCGTCGAGGGGATGCGCTTCGACAAGGGCTACATCTCGCCGTACTTCGTCACCGACCCCGAGCGCATGGAGGCGGTCCTCGAGGACCCCTACGTGCTCCTGGTGGGCCACAAGATCGCTGCGGTGCGTGATCTGCTGCCCATCCTGGAAAAGGTGATGCAAGGTGGCAAGCCGCTCGTGATCATCGCCGAGGACGTCGAAGGCGAGGCACTGGCCACCCTGGTGGTGAACAAGATCCGGGGGACGTTCAAGTCCGTCGCGGTGAAGGCCCCGGGCTTCGGCGAGCGTCGCAAGGCGATGCTCCAGGACATGGCCATCTTGGCCGGTGGCCAGGTCGTGACAGAAGAGGTCGGCCTCAAGCTCGAGAACGTCGGTCTGGACCTTCTGGGCCGAGCCCGCAAGGTGGTCGTCACGAAGGACGAGACGACGATCGTCGAGGGCGCGGGGAGCGAGTCCGACATCAAGGGCCGTATCAACCAGATCAAGGCCGAGATCGAGAACACCGACTCGGACTACGACCGAGAGAAGCTCCAGGAGCGCCTGGCGAAGCTCTCCGGCGGTGTCGCGGTCATCAAGGTCGGTGCCGCCACCGAGGTCGAGTTGAAGGAGAAGAAGCACCGCATCGAGGACGCCGTGTCCACGACCAAGGCGGCGATCGAAGAGGGCGTCGTTCCCGGTGGCGGTGTGGCGCTCCTGCGGGCTCAGCAGCAGATCCTCGACCGCGCCGAGAAGCTCCAGGGGGACGAGGCCACCGGTTGTCGCATAGTCGCCAAGGCCGTCGAGGAGCCACTCAAGCAGATCGCGGTGAACGCCGGGCTCGAAGGTGGGGTGATCGTCGAGAAGGTGCGGTCGCTCAAGAAGGCCGAGGGCCTCAACGCCGACACCGGTGACTACGAGGACCTCTTCAACGCAGGTGTGATCGACGCCGCGAAGGTGACGCGCTCCGCGCTGCAGAACGCCGCCTCCATCGCCGCTCTGTTCCTCACCACCGAAGCCGTGATCGTGGACAAGCCCGAGAAGGAGCAGGCGCCCGCCATGCCAGGTGGCGGCATGGACGACTTCTAGGAGTGTCCTATGTCAAGCGGCGAGCTGTTGGCGAGCTCCGTGCAGAGCTGGATCGAAGGGGACGCTATCTTGCCAGCAGCGCCAGATGACCCTCAGCCACGCACGGGCGAGGACCCGGAT